>FWWL01000076.1_pt1 | contig 248281 bp, 221 predicted proteins | sample 2228331 | NCBI WGS metagenome assembly FWWL01 (sample SAMEA103939775, study PRJEB20133) | metagenome | reverse complement strand
CGGGGGCGCCGGCTTCGTCGACCGCGGCCGCCAACGCGGCCGAGTCGCCGGGGGCGACGAGGATGCCGGCGTCGGCGACGACATCGGGGATCGCGCCCGAGCGGCTGCCGACCACCGGCACGCCTGCGGCCATCGCCTCGACCGCGACGCGGCAGAACTGCTCCAGCCACCCCGGGCGTGGGAGCGACGGCACCGCCAGCACGTCCAGACGCCGATACCGCGCGGCGAGGGCGTCGCCCGCCGCGAAGCCGAGGAAACGCACCCGGTCGCCGATCCCGAGCGCGGCGGCGAGGGCGATCAGTTCCTCGCGTTGCGGTCCGTCACCGGTGATCTCCACCTGCCAGGTCCGCCGCAGCGCCGCAGCATGCAGCAGCACGTCGACGCCCTTGTGGGAGTCCAGACGACCCACGTAGCCGACGGTGAGCGACTCGGCAGGCGGCCGGCGGTCGGCGGGTGTGAACACCGCCGTGTCGACTCCCAACGGGATCAGCCGTGCGGGGCCTGCGAGCCCTTTGCGCACGAGGATCTCGCCCGCCTCGCGGTTGCAGACATAGGCGGCGGAGGCACCGCGCAGCGCCCAGCGCTCGAACCAGCGGAACGGGATCGGATAGCGCTTGTCGATGTTCTGCGCCGAGTACAGCACGTACGGTGGTCGCTGACGGCGCAGCCGGCGTAGCAGCAGGATCTCGGCGGTGGCGAGCGCGAACGGCTCTTCGTGCAGGTCGAGCACGTCGGTGCGCCTCCCCAGCGCGCGCCATATGCGCCACGGGGAATACAGGAAGGCGTTCGGGTGCGATCCGATGGTCGCGACCCCCGCGACGAAAGTGTCGTCGCCGGGTCGGAGCGTCACGCGGCGCCCGCCCTCGTTCCAGTGGCGCGCCGACAGCAGCCGCACGTCCAGACCGCGCGCCCGCAGCGCGCGGTCTCGTTCCCGCCACGCCGCCACGACGCCGTGATGCGCGATCCGCAACACCCTCATGAGAGTCCCCCGCCCCCGAGCCCCCGCTCAGCGCCTATCGTAGGGGTCCGCGCCTGCACCCGGCGACGCAGCCCATCTAGCAACCCGGCCGGCGCCGTACGCAGGGCCCACCACAGGTCGCCGACGGCCGCCGCAGGACGCCGCTCGGCCCACGAGGCGCGGGCGGCTCGGCCGGCCGCCCACCACGCATATCGGTCGTTTTTGCGCAGGCTCTCGTCGAACGCTTCCACCAGCGCGCTGTCGCCGCGGGCCTGAGCCTCGGCGCGGTGGCGGCGCAGGACACCGTCGATCGCGGTGACGAGGGCACGGAAGCGCCGCGTCACGTTGTCGCCGTGGGTGCGGTAGTCCACGAGGGGGCGCGGCTCGAACACGACCGGTCCGCGCCGGGCGATCCGCAGCAGCAGGTCGAGGTCTTCGGCCAGCCGCAGCGCGGGATCGAACCCTCCGGCATCCGTGAAGACGTCGGTGCGCACCATGAGGTTCGGCAGGATGATGCCGGTGCGTCGACGGGCGATGTCCGCCTCGCCGTCGACGGCGACCTGGTCGGCTTCGACGAGCACCTCGCCTCGGGCATCGATGGTGCGCAGTCCGCAGTATCCGGCGACGGCGGCCGCATCCGCATCGAACCGCGCGAGTTGCGCGGCGAGGCGGTCGGGGTGCCACCGGTCGTCGTCGTCGAGGAACGCGAGCCACCGCCCGCGGGCGCGGCGGACACCCGCGTTGCGCGCGGCCGCCGGTCCCGCCGGCTCCTGACGCAGCACGACCGCCCCGTCGATCGCGGCGGCCGCTCGGCGCACGACGGTGGGGTCGGGAGAACCGTCGTCGACGACGATGAGCTCGTACCGGGTCTCGCTCTGCGCGGCGAGCGAGCCGATCGCCTCGTCGAGGAACTCCCCGGCGCGGTTGGTCGCGACGATGACGCTCACCAGCACGTTCTCGGGCGCGGTCATGCCCGCGCCCGCCCGGCCCGCACCCGCTCGTAGACCGCGGCGTACTCGGCGGCGATGCGGTCCCACGTGAACGCGGTGACACGATCCCGCCCCGCCGCGGCGACGCGGGCCGAGACGTCGGGCGCGTCGATGACCCGCTCGAGGACGGCGGCGAAGGCGGCCGTGTCGCCGGGGTCGACGAGCCACCCGTCGGCCCCGTCGGTGATGAGCTCCACCGGCCCGCCGTGCGAGGTGGCGATGACGGGGACACCCGCCCGCCATCCTTCGAGCAGGACGATGCCGAACGGCTCGACGCGACTCGGGACGGCCAGCGCCGCAGATGCGGCGGCCGCGGCCACGACGGCGCCGCGATCGAGCCTTCCGGTGAACACGACACGGCCGGCCACGCCCAGCTCGTCCGCCAGCGCGTGCAGCGCGGGGCGCTCCGGTCCGTCCCCACCGATGACGATCGAAACGTCGTCGGGCAGCCGGGCCTGCGCGAACGCGCGCAGGAGCAGGTCGAACCCCTTGGTGTGCACGACCCGCCCGAGGGCCAGCACGTAGCGTCGGGGCAGCGCGGGAGTCGTCCCCGCCGGCTCGTCGAGGTCCACGCCGTTCATGATCACCTCGGCGCGATCCGGCGCGAGCCCGAACCGCTCCTCGAGGTCGCGCGCGGTGAAACGCGAGCACGCGGTCACGGCATCGGCGCGCTGCAGCGCGGCCCGCAGACTCCGACGCAACAGCGCCGAGGTGGCGAAGACGTCGTCGGCGTCGCCGAACGTCTCGCCGTGGGCGGTGACGATCAGCGGAAGACGCAGCACGCGCGACAGCGCGCCGGCCCAGACGCCGTTGGGGCCGAAGCAGTGCACGTGCAGGATGCCGGGGCGGTCCGCCCGCGCCGCGCGGACCCACCGCACCAGAGCCGCCGGCGCACGCCACGCGAACGAGGCCAGCGAACGCGCATTGCGAGCCGGCAGCGGGCAGGGCAGCACCCGCACCGGCACGCCGTCGACGACGTCCGGCACGGCGTCGCCCCGATCGACCGTCCAGATGACGACGTCGACGCCGCGCGCGCGCAGCGCGCGGGCAGTGCGTCGGACGTGCTCTTCGACCCCGCCCACGCGCGGGTGGAAGGAACTGGCAATCAGGGCGACCTGGGCCACATGACCTTCTCTCGCTACGCTCACATCGATACGCCCACCGCGGATTCGGAGGACGAGACCATTCACATCACATTCGCCACCATAGCCACCGGCGCGCCGATGGGTCAGCAGGTATACGAGGAGGAGATTGTCCGCCGCGCACCCGACGTACTATCGGCCACCGACACTGTCTCGCGCGAGATCGCGCGATCAGTGCGCTCGAATCTGGCCGGCACCACCCGCGTGCCGGCGTGGGTGCTGACCCGCGCCCCGCACGTCCCCCGCGCCCTGGCCGGCGCGGCGTTGTACCGCGGCGCCGACGTCGTGCACCGGATGGGATTGGGCATGCCGCCGGCGCGGGTGCCCGAGGTCATTACGATCCACGACACCGTCGCGTGGCGCTTCGACGACGAGTCGTCGCCCGAGCCGTTCGCCGCCCGTGACCTGCGTGCCGCGGCGGCCGTCATCGCACCGTCGCAGTTCTCCGCCGACGACGTGTCGGAGTTCCTGGGCATCGACAACGTCCACGCGATCCACAACGGCGTCGACGCACGATTCTTCGCTGCCACGGCGTTGTCCCCGCAGCGGCTCGCCGCTCTGGGGATCGACGGCCCGTACGTCGTGCACGCCGGCGGCGCGTCGCAGCGCAAAAACCTCGCGGCTCTGGCCGCGGCGTGGGAGCGGGTCGCCGCGGCGCGTCCCGACCTGAAGCTCGTCCTCGCCGGCCCGCCCCATCCGCGGCGCACCGACCTGTTCCGCGCACTGCCGCGCACCCGTCTGGTGGGCCGTCTCGACGATGACACCCTCACCGGGCTGCTGGCGGGAGCCGCCGCCGTCACGGTGCCGTCGCTGTACGAGGGGTTCGGGCTGCCCGCTCTGGAGGGCATGGCCGTGGGGGTGCCGGTCGTCGCCGCACGGACGAGCTCGCTGGTCGAGGTCGTCGGCGACGGCGGGGTGCTGGTGGAGCCGGTGCCCGCAGCGATCGCGGAGGGGATCATGTTCGCGGCATCCGACGACCCTGCCGTGGCGGCGATGGCCGTCCGCGGCCGCGAACGAGCGCGGGAATTCACGTGGGAACGCAGTGCCCGAGCGCACGCCGACGTATGGAACCGGGTGGCCGCGGGTCGCTGAGATCGGAGATATTTCCCCACAACCCCGTCGCAGCATGTATGTTTGCACCATCCTGTGGGCTTTGGGGGAGGAACCACTGTGATTTCTGGGGATGATTCGGCGATTCGTGTTGCCGATTTGGGGAAGACGTACCGGCTCGGCGCGACGGGCGAACGACCGTCGACGGCCGCGCAAGCAGCCTTTCAGTGGCTGCGTTCGACCGGGCGGATGAAGTACACGCTGTTCGACGCGCTCGACGACGTGAGCTTCGAGATCCCGCGCGGGCAGGCGGTGGGGATCGTCGGGCGCAACGGCGCCGGCAAGTCCACGCTGCTGAAGCTGCTCACGCGGGTGACGTCGCCCTCGCGCGGCCGGATCGAGATGAACGGGCGCATCGGCTCGCTGCTGGAAGTGGGCACCGGGTTTCACCCCGAGCTCACCGGCAAGGAGAACATCTTCCTCAACGGCGCGATCCTCGGCATGACGCGCAAGGAGATCCTCAAGCGCTACGACGAGATCGTCGACTTCTCGGGCATCGAGAAGTTCCTGGCCACACCGGTGAAGCGGTACTCGTCGGGCATGTACGTGCGGTTGGCGTTCTCGGTCGCCGCGCACCTGGACACCGAGATCCTCGCGATCGACGAGGTGCTCGCCGTCGGCGACGCCGAGTTCCAGCGCCGTTCGATCGCGAAGATGCGCGAGGCAGCGTCGGGTGGGCGCACGGTGCTCTACGTCAGCCACCAGTTGCAGACGGTGCAGGCCCTGTGCTCGTCGGCGATGCTCCTGGACCGGGGCAAGCTCGTCTACTCGGGCACCGTCGACGGCACGCTCGAGGCCTACCGCGACAGCTTCGAGAGCTTCGCGGCGGCGCAGAGCGACGCCACGAAGCGGCCGGGCAACGGCCGGGTGCGGCTGGACCGCGTGTGGATGGAAGACGAGTTCGTGAAGTCCGGCGAGGACGTCGTCGTGGATTTCACCGCACCGCCCGGCAAGAACCTGATCGGCGCCTACTTCGTGTCGATGCACATCAACAACGACCAGGGGTCCGTCATCGCCCAGTGCGACTCGCGCCTGGTGGGCACATGGTTCGACCCCGAGGAGGCCCAGACCGGCCGACTCGTGATCCGGGACCTGTGGCTCAAACCCGGGCAGTACACCGTCGACGTGTACGTCTGCCAGGCGGGCGTGCTCGATGCGTGGGAGGGTGCGTGGCGGTTCGAAGTGCTGCCCGACCTGCCCTACCCGGAGTTCACCGAGTCGTCGGGCACCGAGAAGGGCCTCGTCTTCGCGGACTTCGCCTACGAAGGGAGGAGCTGACATGTCGCACTCCGTCGAGTGGACCGTCATCACCCCTCCCGGCCGGATGAACCTGCCGCCGTGGCGCGAGATCTGGAACGCGCGCGAAGTCGCCGTTCGCCTGGCGCAGCGCGACATCATCGTCCGCTACCGGCAGACCATCTTCGGTATCACCTGGGTGATTCTTCAGCCGCTGGTCACCGCGGGCATCTTCACGATCGTGTTCGGCGTCATCGCGGGGCTGCCCACCGACGGAACACCCACGTTCGTCTTCGCGCTGGCGGGCACCCTGGCCTGGAACCTCTTCAACGGTGCGCTGGGCAGGGCGGCATCGTCGATGGTCGGCAACCAGGCGCTCGTGCAGAAGGTTTTCTTCCCTCGCATGCTCGTGCCGATCTCGAGCCTGGCATCGATCGTCGTGGACTTCGTCGTCGCCTTTAGCCTGCTCGTGGTGCTGCTGTTCGTCTTCGGCATCTCGCCCGGCTGGGAGGTGTTCCTGCTGCCGGTGTGGATCCTGCTCATCCTCATGCTGGGGCTTGGCATCGGTCTCGCCGCGGCGGCCTACATGGTGAAGTACCGCGACGTCGGGTACGTGCTGCCCTGGTTCATGCAGATCGTCATGTACGCGAGCCCGTTGGCTTACTCACTGTCGGCAGTCCCCGGCAATCTGCGCTGGCTGTTCGAGGCCAACCCCGTCACCTGGTTCCTCGAGGCGTTCCGCTGGTCGGTGCTGGAGACTCCCGCCCCCGCCACCTGGCAGATCGTGGCGCTGGCCGTGTCGGCGCCACTGGTGCTGTTCCTCGGGACCCTGGTGTTCCAGAAGAACGAGCGCGAGTTCGCGGACTACATCTGATGCGTACCTCGGCCTACGTCCTGCTGGCGGATCCCGCGTTCCTCGCGGAGAGCGTCGGCGCCTACTACGAGCGGGTCAACCGGATCGTGCTGTCCTACGACGAGACCGCGACATCGTGGACGGGCACGCCACTGCCCGTGCAGGAATGTCTCGCTGTGATCGAGCGACTCGACGTCGACGGCAAATGCGTGCACGCCCCCGGCCACTATGCGCGCCTGGAGCACGACCCGCTTGACAACGACACCTACCAGCGGCAGCAGGCACTCGATGCCGCCTCGGACGGCGCAGACTGGGTGCTGCAGCTGGACACCGATGAAGTGATGCTGGATGCCGCGCGGTTCTTCCGGTCGCTAGATCGCGCCGAAGCCACCGGAGCGTCGGCGCTGCACTACCCGTCGCGGTGGCTTTACTCCCGAGTGGCGCCCGGCCGGTTCCTCGAAGCCAGTAGTCGGTACTGGCGGCGTGTCGCCTCGTACCCGGGGCCGCTCGCCGTGCGGGCGGGGACCCGCCTGGTTCAGTCCCGTCAGGCCGACGTCCCGCTGTACCGCGTCGACCTGCGTCCGTGGAACACCGATCCGGCGCACCATCATGAGACGCTCGTGCACGAGGTCGTCGCACCCGACGAAGCCGTCCTGCACTACTCGTGGGTGCGCGACCACGACACCATCCGGCGCAAGTTCGGGTGGTCGGGTCACGCGTCGGACTACAGCAAGCCCCGCGTCTACGAGCAGTGGGCGCGGCGGCAGGGTCGGCCGTGGCGCACGGTGCTGTCGTCGCCGCTGCGACGCCGCGATTGGTATCGCCTGGCTTCGGCGCCCGACTCCGCCGGAGGGCTGTGATGGTCACCGTCAGCGTGGTGGTGGTCACCTACAACCGTCCCGATCACGTGCGTACGTGCCTCACGCACCTGCGGGCACTCGACCGCCCCGTCGACGAGATCCTCGTCGTCGACGGCTCCCCGAACGATGCGACCGTCCGGCTCGTGGCCGAGGAGTTCCCCGGCATCCGTCTGCTACGCAACGAGCTGGGCCGGGGAACGACCGCGGAGTCCCGGCAGATCGGATTCCGCGCGACCAGCGGTGACATCATCGCGTTCGTCGACGATGACGCGTTCGCCGAACCGGACTGGCTCGACCACCTGCTCCTGCCCTACACCGATCCCACTGTGGTGGGCGTCGGCGGCCGGGCCCTCAACGACATCGAGGGCGAGGAGACGCGAGGATTGGGCGACGTGGGCCGGATGCTGGCCGATGGACGCCTCACCGGCAACTTCGCCGCGCACACCGGGCGGGTGATCGAGGTCGATCACCTGCTGGGGGCGAACATGTCGTTCCGGCGCTCGGCGCTCGAGGCGATCGGCGGCATCCACGGCAACTATCCGGGCACGTGCCTCTGCGAGGAGTCCGACATCTCACTGCGGCTGAAGAACGCCGGCGGCCGGCTCGTCTACCAGCCCGATGCGCTGGTGCACCACGTCGCGGCGCCCTATGGCATAGGCGGCAAGAGGTTCGACCGGCGCTACCTCTATTACCTGCGCCGCAATCATGTCGTGATGCTCGTGCGGGTGTTCGGATGGCGCGACCCGGTCGTGCGCTACTACGCCCGGGCGACGGTGCTCGAGCAGCGGCAGTACATGTGGCTGACCGCCAGCCACATGCGCGCCCGCAAGCTGGACGGCGAACCTCGCACAGCGCGACAGCGGGCGCGGTCGGTGTTCACACTGACCCGCGCGGTGGCCGAGCTGGGAGGTCTCGTCGCCGGCTTCCCGGCGGCGTTCGTGGCCCGCCGACGCGACGAACGCGACGTCCATGTCGCCCGATGAGCACGCCACCCAGGCGCTGCGCACCCGAACGATCGCCTTGCGCGAGGTCACGGAGTCCGATCGTGAGCGATGGCAGCAGCTGAGTCATCGGGCGCTCGAGCCCAACCCGTTCCTGGACCCGCGCTATCTGCTGACCGCGCACCGGCTGCTGGATAATCTCGACGACATCCGTCTGGTGGTCGTCGAGGACGATAAGAACTGGCTCGCGGTGACGCCCCTGTCGGAGATGGGGCGCTTCGCACTCACGCCGTTGCTCTATGCGAGCACGGCTGGTTCGTATCTGGGGCGTGGCGCGTCACTGTGCGTTCCGCTGGTCGATGGGCGCCAGGCGCACCGGGCGATCGCGGCGACCGTCAGCCATCTCGCATCGAGGCGATCACAGCTTCCCGGACTGATCGAGCTGACCCTTGTGCCCGCCGACAGTGCCGTGCTGGCGCTCCTGCGGGCGCACTGTCGCCTCGCCGGGGTGCCCCTGCAGGAGCGTTCGCGATTCGAGCGGGCATTCGCGGATGCCGCCTCCGCGGTGCGCGCGCCGGATCACCTCAGCGCGGCCCGCCGCAAGCGCCTGCGCCGGCTACGGGGCGGGCTGGAACGCGAGGTCGGCGAACTGGTATTCACCGACCACGGCAGCAGTATGACGGCTCTGGACACCCTGCTCGACCTCGAGGACGCCGGCTGGAAGGGCGAGCGCGGTTCGGCGAAGCGCCGCAAGCCCGCCGAGCTTGCCTGGTTTCTGGACGCCATGCAGCAGTTCGGTGCGTCCGGAGATTTCCGGCTCGTGACGCTGTCGTCGGCCGAGCACACCGTCTACGCATCGCTCAGCCTGGTGATCGCCGGACGCGCGTTCGGGACCATCGATGCGTACGACGAGCGGTTCGCCGCGTTCAGCCCGGGAGTGCTGGGGCGCGTGCTCGAGCAGGAGCAACTGATGTCGGATGCCACCATCCACACGCTCGACCCTTGCATGCACCCCCGGTACGTCGACGCCACGGCGCTGTATCCGGACCGCCGCGAGATCGTCAGCGTACTGCTGGCGACGCGCGGCGCGTCGCGGATGGTGCTGTGGACGCGACCGGTCGCCCGATCGGTCGGCCGCCGCGCGCGGGCGCTGCGCGAGAGGCTACGACGATGAGCGGCCCAGGCCTCGTTGTGCGACGGCAGCGGATCGAAGGCGATCCGCTCACAACCCGACGCTATGCCGGCCTGTCGCAGCGCTTCGTGCCGGCATCGGCGTGGCGATCGCTCGGGACGTTCTGCGTCGACACGACGGCCGCGGTGTTCGCGCTCACCTACGATGACGGGCCGCACCCGGTGCACACGCCGCGGATCCTCGATGTGCTCGCCGCGCACGGCGCGCGCGCGACGTTCTTCGCGTTGACGGGTCCGGCCGCGGCCCATCCCGACGTCGTGCACCGCATCGTCACCGAGGGGCATCAACTTGCCCTGCACGGGCGCGACCACACCTCGCTACTGCACCTGTCGACGCGCGCAGCGCGCGACAGCGTCGCCGACGCGCGCGACACCCTCGAAGGGATCGGTCAGACCCGGGTCACGCTGTACCGGCCGCCGTACGGCCAGCACACGTTTGCGCAGGCCCGGGCGGTCGACCGTCTCGGTCTCGAGGTCGCTGTCTGGTCGGCGGACGCCACCGACTGGGTCGACGACGCCGAAGACGACATCGCCAGCCGCGCGTGGCGCGGAGTGCATCCCGGTGGTGTGCTCCTGCTGCACGACGACCGCTCCGACCCCCCCGCGGTGGGCGAGCGTGCGCCCGCGTTCGATCGTGCCGGCGTCCTCGACCGGCTGCTGACCAGGCTCCGTGACTCGGGGATGAGCTCGACCACGATGAGCGCTCTGCTGCAGCAGGGCGCTCGGGTCCGCTCGATCGCGTGGGAGCGGACCCGGCGATGACGCAGCGCGACCGCCCCCTGCTCAGCGTCGTGATCGCCGCTTTCAACGCCGCCGACACCCTTCGCGAGCAATTGACCGCGCTCGACGCGCAGCGACCCACGTTCGCGTGGGAGATCCTCGTATGCGACAACGGCTCGAACGACACGACGCGCGAACTCGTCGACGCGTGGGCGCGCACGCATGCCGACGTCCGGCTCGTCGACGCGTCCCGACGCCGCGGGCCCGCCGCCGCCCGCAACATCGGCGTCGCCGAGGCGCGCGGCGAGTGGATCGCGTTCTGCGACGCGGACGACGTCGTCGCCAGCGGGTGGGTGAGCGCCCTGCATAATGCGCTGCACATGCATCCGTTCGTCGCGGGCCGGTTCTCGCTGGCCCGTTTCGGAGGCGACGGCCGGTTCGCGGTCTCGTGGTCGCCGCAGTTGAACGCCCTCAGCTCCGTCGACTTCCTGCCGGGGTTCGTCACGGCGGGGGCGGGCAACATGGCGATGCACCGCGGTGTCTTCGAGGCGGTCGGCGGCTTCGACGAGTCCGCGCTCGCCGCCGAGGACGACGACTTCTGCCTGCGCGCACAGCTGGCCGGCTACGCGTTGTCGTTCGAGCCGCGGATGCTGCTGTACGTGCGCCAGCGCACCGGCCTGCGCGCGATCGTCCGGCAGGCGCGGGGTTATGGGGTCGGCGCCCGCCGGCTGCGGCACCGCTATGCGCACATCATCGCGAACGCCGCGAGTCTGACGCCGCCCGCGACGGATGCGGCCGCGGCGGTCCGGCTGGCGGATCCGACACCCGAGCCGCCGCCTCGATCGCGGACCGCGTCACGCGCAGCGAACACCGCGTGGCGGCTGGGCCGATGGTGGGGCTGGCGACGTGCCCGACTGGACGACGTCGATCAGATCGCTCTGCGCGGCATCCAGCGCTGACGAACCCGCACCGCGCAACGAAGCAGGGATACCCACGACAGTGCTGCGGCGTACCGCATCTTCGCGCCGGCGGTGTCGGGACGCTCGCGACCCCAGATCGACACCCAGGTGGCTGCCCCCAGTCGAGCCTCACGGTAGAGGTAGCGCAGATCCTCGGCGGCCGGTTGCCCCCGAGTGAGGCCGGCCATCCCTTCGGCGACCCGCACGGCCTTCTTCGTCAGCTCCGGCCACGTCGACCGCGCCGGGTGGTCGACCACCGCGTCGGCACAGTAGACCATGCGCCCGCCGGCGGCACGCAGCCGGTGTCCCCAATCGTCGTCACCTCCGGACTGCAGGTCGGCGTTGAAAGGCCCGACACGCTCGAGGATATCGCGGGTGACGACGAGGTTCGCGGTCGCCGCGAACCCGAGCGACTCCACGAATTGCCGCTGGTCGAACTCGTGCGCCGATTCGTAGAGTTCCGGTCCGGTTGTCGGGTCGGCGTGATCGTCGAAGACGAGGTGGATGTCGCCCCCGACGGCGTCTGGGAGATCCGCCGACCGCAAACGGTCCAGCGCCGCGCTCAGCCAACTCGGGCTCGGCCGGCAGTCGGCATCGGTGAAGGCGATGTAGTCGGTGTCGACCCTCGGGAGCGCGGCGTTGCGCGCCGCGTAGGACCCTCGCTTCTCCTCGCGGATCAGCCGGAACCGTTGATCGGCGGGCGGCAGAACGGGGCGCAGGTCGACGCTCGACGCGTTGTCGACGACGATCACTGAGGTGAGGCCCGGGTAGTCCTGCTCGGCGAGGCGCTGCAGGCACAGCTGCAGGCGGTCTAGGTCGTTGTACACGGGGACGACGACGCAGACCGTCGGGATCCGCTCAGGCATGGGTTTCCCCTCGTGTCGTGGGCGTGGTCGCCCGCGCGGCGCGCGCCGCAGTCGACGCGCGGGCACGGGTGCAGGCGAGGAAGATGTGCCGCACACCGCGTCGCACCGCGTGCGACGCGTCGACGACGCGTCGCACGCCCTTGCGTAGGCGCGAGCCCGGGGCGAGCGTCGCGCGATGTACGCGGTACGCGCATCGGTGGACGTGCTGGATGAGCGGCGGGGCGTTCAGCAGCACCCGCAGCGACAGGCCGGTGCGCGCGCGCCACCGCACATCGTATGACGAGTCGCCGACGGGCACGTCGACGAACCCGCGGGGCTCTTGGAACACCGGCCCGCTCGCGAGCGAGCGACTCGGGTCCGCGGCTGGGTAGGCGAATTCGAGATCGACGAGCCGCAGGCCCTCCGCGCGGTCCAGGACGAAGTTATCGGGTTTGGCGTCGACGAGGTCGAACCCGTGGCGGTGGACGTCGGCGAGAATCGCCACCATGCGACGGACGACGCGCAACGGCAGCAACCGGGTGGCATCTCGATCGAGCCGGTCGTCGTAGTACGGGATCTCGATCCAGTCGTGTCCCCGGGCGAGAACGGGCGGCACTGCATCGAGCACGCCCAGGGCGGTTAGCGCATGGAGCTCACGGGCGAGATGACGACGCCCGGCGGCGGCGAAGGTCTTGCGCACGACGACCGCGCTTTCGCGGCGCACGACGTCCACGCGCGCTCGACGGCCACGGCTGAGGGTGCGCACCGTGCCCTGCGGCGGCTGCTGGCGATCCAGGCGCGCGCCGACATCATCCCGCAGCCGCGCCGCCAGATCGGGGTCGATGATCTCGAGGTACTCCCATGCCTCGTGCGGATCGTCGGCCGAGTGCATCGGGTTGAACGTCTGCTCCGGGTCGAGGGTGCTTTCCACGAGGGCGCGCAGCGATGTCTTCGCCGTGAGGATGTCGGCATTGGACAGGTGCGGGTAGCGGTGCCGCCATGCCGGGTCGACCGGCTCCGGTGCGTAGTGCACGGCGACGATGGCGAAAACCGGCGGGCCGCCGCTGACCGGGTAGGGTCCGGCCGCCCAGTTGCCCCCGCGGATCGCGCGTGTGGCGCGTTCGCGGGCCGCGGGAGCAAGCGATCCAGACCAGACGATCTCGAAGCCGAGCGGCTCCAGCGACCCGGCGATGGTGTCTGCCGCGAAGTGCTCGAGCGTGCGCTCTCGAACGAGGAAGACCGCCGGTTCGGGAGCACCGATGGTGGCGTGCGTCGCCCCGATCCGCTCCCGCAGCCAGGGGTTGTGCTCGGACAGGCGCCGCAACGCATCCAGCGGCGGTCGCCACCCCTGCACCGCCAGCTCCTCCTCGAGGCCTTCCATGTCCAGCGGCACGGTTCGCCCCGCGTCGCGCGCGGCCGTCGCGATCGCCACGCGGTAGTCGTGCTCGGGTGGTTCGTCGCTGCCGACAGACGAAGAGGTGGCCAGGCCGCTGTGCACGCCCTTGTGGTAGAGCGCGTGGTAGGCCAGAGAGTGCAGGTGGTCGATGGGCGAAGGCACACGCATCCCGCTCGAGTGCACGACGGCTCCGTCGAGGATCCGCGCGGCGAGTTCGGGAACGTAGTACGCCGCGCCCTGGAAGTCGGATCCTTCCCGTCCGCTCGCGCTGTACAGGTCGATCGGGATGGTGCCCGGTTCGCTCTGCACGAGCGCGCGGAACGCATCGACGTGCTCGTCGCGCACCAGGATGTCCAGGTCTTCGCCGGCATCCATGTGCGGCAGGGCATCGAACCACCGCAGCACGGCGTAGTCGATCCCCGCCGCCGCGAGGCGCGACGCGAGTCCCTCGACACCCCAGTGCGGGGAGAAGTGGATACGCGCCCGCGGCGGGGGGTGGTCTGCCAAGGCGTAGACCGCGAACGGAGTCCCCCACTGCGCGTGCACCCCGATGCGCGCGAGGCGACCACGCCGGCGCGCGAGTTCGGCGGCCGCGCGCCCCTCGGCGACCGACAGGTCCACCGCCACCCAGCGGTAGGCCATGAGATCCTGCAGAGACCACAGCAGGCGTACGAAGGGTCCGCGCAGGATCAGCAGGTCGGCCGAGGCCGCCGCGACATCGAAGGCGTCGTCGAGGGGCCGGAACCGTGAGGCCAGCTCACCGGCATCCGCACGAACGGCCGAGAACGCGACCGGCGGCACAAGTCCCACATAGCGGCCCCATCCGCCTTCGCGCAGGCGCCGCGCAGCGACCGCGTCGGTGGGACCCAGATCCAAGATGCGGGCGTGGGCGGGCAACGGGATGCCGGCGAGCACACCGCCGTCCGCGTGCCGGTCGGCGGTGTGTTCGGCCACGAGCGTCATCCGTTGACCGCCAACTCCGTGATCTCCTCGGGGGTGAGCGCCCGAGGGTAGATGACCAGTTCGTCGATGGCGCCCTGCAGCGGGTGCACACCGTCTGGCTGTGCCCCGATCGCCAGCGGCAGGTCGTTCACCGCAAGGGTGACGCCTGCCGCCTTCTCCGCCTCGAGCACGCCGTTGACGTAGATGCGCAGAGTCTGGCCGTCGAAGGTGCCCGCCAGGTGCATCCACGTCGCCCCGTCGGCGGGGTAGGCGGTGGTGCTGTTCACCCGGAACTGATCGCCGGATGCCGCCTGATTGACCCGCACGAAGGCCTTGCCGTTCGCGGCGAGAGAGATCTCGTACCCACCGGCGCCCCCGTTGGTCGCCTTCTTGATGAGCGACTGCGTCGCGACCCGATCCGGCCGCACCCACAGCGAGAGGCTGAATGGGCCCGTCAGGTCCAGCGACCCACTGTCGGCGACGACGACGCGATCATCGACTCCGTCCAGGCGCAGTGCGCTCCCCCGGACCCCCGCCGTCGTGGTGGCACCACCAAGCGCGGTCGCCGCGTTCCCGCGGCCGGAGTCGTCCGCGACGGCCGCACCCGACACCGCGTCGAACGACCACCAGCCCACCGCGCCCGCAGGAACGGCTAGCTCGGGCTCGGGCTCGGGCTCGGGCGTCGGCTCCGGTGTCAGCGTCGGCGTCGGCTCGGGCGTCAGCTCCGGTGTCGGCGTCGGCTCGGTCGTCAGCTCCGGTGTCGGCGTCGGCTCGGTCGTCAGCTCCGGTGTCGGCGTCGGCTCGGGCGTCAGCTCCGGTGTCGGCTCCGGCTCGGGCGTCAGCTCCGGTGTCGGCTCCGGCTCGGGAGTGGGCTCCGCCGCCGCGTCTCCGGCGAACAGCGCCGCGACCTCCGCGTCGGTCAACGCGCGGGTGTACATCCGCACGTCGTCGATGCCGCCGCCGAAAGCGAACCCGCCGCCGGGCTGGTCGCCGATCGTCAACGCGAGGTCGTTCTGCGCGATCGCCGCGGGCCCCGCGCCGGTGGCCACGAGGGCACCGTCGACGTACAACCGCAGCTGCGTCCCGTCGTAGGTGCCGACCAGGTGCGTCCAGGTGGCTCCGTCGGCCGCCGTCGCCGTCGGCGCGTTGACGCGGAACGCGTCGGCCGATGTCGCCTGATTCACCCGGAAGAAGGGCCGCCCGGTGGTCGCCAGCGACAGTTCGAACCCATCAATGCCATGGTTCGCCGACTTCTTCACGACGTTCTGGGTCACGACCTGGTCCGGTCGCACCCACGCCGAGACCGTGAGCGCCGTCGTGGCGTCCACACTCGCGTCGTCGGCGACCGCGACGCTGCCACCGCTGAAGTCCAGCGCTCCCCCGCTGACCCCGTCGATCCGCTGCACCGCACCCGCGATGACTCCATGGTTGTCTTCGCCGGAGAGGTCGAACGCGGTGGCACCCGACGTCTCGTCGAACCGCCATGAACCGACGTTGCCCGGCTCGGGGGTCGCCGTGGGCCCGGGATCCGGGTCGGGTTGCGGCTCGGGGTCGGGTCCCGGCTCGGGCACAGGGCCCGGCGCGACGACGTCGCCGGTGAACAACGCCGCCACCTCGGCGTCGGTGAGCGCGCGCTCGTACACCCGGGCGTCGTCGACGGCCCCGTCGAACGGGAACCCTCCGCCGGGCTGGTCGCCGATCACGAGCGGCAGGGAGTTCTCAGCGACCGCGGTGGGCCCCGCAGCACTGCCGATCAGCGCGCCGTCGGCGTAGAACCGCAGCTGCGCCCCGTCGTACGTGCCGACCAGATGCACCCAGGTGCCGTCGGTCGGCAGCGCGGCGGGCGCGTTCACCCGATAGGTGTCTGCGGCGGATGCCTGGTTCACCCGGAAGAAGGGGCGACCGTTGCTCGCGATCGACAGTTCGAAACCCTCCACCCCGTGGTTCGTGGACTTCTTCACGATGTTCTGCGTGCCGACTCGCTCCGAACGCACCCATGCCGCCACGGTCAACGCTCGGGTCACATCGAGCGTCTCATCATCGGCGACGGTGACGCGCCCCGTCGTCCCGTCGAAGTCGAGCGCATCGCCGCGCACGCCTTCGACCCGCTGCACGCCTCCGGATGCGAGGCCGTCATTGCCGAGCCCGGAGTGGTCGTAGGTGGTCGCTCCCGCCGCCTCGTCGAAGCGCCACAAACCGACCGCGCCCGGCTCGGGTGCAGGATCCGGCGCGGGATCCGGGTCAGGCCCTGGCTCGGGTGCCTGCCCGCTGTGCAGGGTCGCGACCTCCGCGGCGGCGAGCGCCCGGTCGTACACGCGGACGTCGTCGATCGCTCCCTGCAGCGGGTTGTCGACGTCTTCCTGGGCGCCGAGGACCAGCGGCAGAGAGTTGGTCGAGACCCGGTCGGGGCCGGCCATCGTCGCGACCTCGACCCCGTCGACGTACAGTCGCATCGTCGTGCCGTCGTACGTGCCCACGATATGGATCCACGTCTGCCCGTTCGCCGGCAGCGCCGTCGGGGTCTGCAGCCGGAAGTCGTTGCCGGAGGATGCATGGTCGAGTCGGAAGTAGGCGCGACCGGACGAGGCGAAGCTGATCTCGAACCCGTCGACGGTGTCGCCGTCTGCCTTTTTGACGACGTACTGGGTGCCGACCCGTTCGGGCTTGACCCATGCCGACACGGCCAGCTGATCCAGCGCCTCGAACGCTGGGCTGTGCGCGACCACGGCGCGACCGGAGCTGCCGTCGACGCGCAGCGCGCCCCCGGCATCCGCCCCCGCGACCCAGGTCGTCCCGCCCAGGATGCTGCCGTCGTTGCCCCACAGCGACGTGTCGCCGATGATCGTGCCGACACCCTCGTCGAGCCGCCACGCTCCGCGCAGCCCTTCGGCGTCGGACACGACGACCGTGACGGTCGCGGTTGGCGACCACCGGTCGCTGCTGCGCACACGGAAGGTGAAGGTATCGACCCCTACGAACCCGTCCGAGGGGTCGTAGGTGAACTGGGTGGCGTCGGATGTCAGCGCACCGGATGCCGGCGGGGTCACGATCTCGACCTCGTCGATCGCGCCGTCCACGTCGAGTTCGCCCGACACCGGTTCGCCAGCCGTCGTCGAGACGGTCGAGTCGTTCGCGCGTGGCGCCCCCGGGTGCACCCAGTCCAGTACCGTCGTGGCCGTCGACGACGTACCGCTGGAGAGCACGAGCGTCTGCCCAGTCACGTTGCGCTTCGCGCCGGTGACGTTGTTCGTCGACCGCGACGAGACGACCTCAGCGGCGGCACTGAAGTCCAGGTCGGCGAGTGTCGTCGTCTTCTCGAGGATGTCGTCGAGCATCTCGCTGGCGGTGTACAGCACCCGCAGCGTCTGGGTGTCGTCGTCGACGAGCACGATCGGTCGGGTGCCCTGGCGAGCCACCTCGCGCAACGGATCCCACGTTCCATTCGGGCGACGCACGAGCAGCGCGATGACGGGCCGGCTCGAACTGTCGTACGAGGTCTTGACCGCCGCGTACAACGTGCCGTCCGCGGCGAGCGCCACGTTGAGATGGTCGTCGGCCATACCGTTACCCACCGATAGACCGGATGCCAGGGCGGGCTGCTCATCGGCCGTCCACGTCTCGGGGCTCGTGCCGTCGACGTGCGTGCGGAACCCGAACCGCCGCTGTGACTGGTTGGACCACAGCACGCCGATCCGTCCGTCGAGGATGGTCACCACGGCGATGTCGTCGTCGGTGATGCCGCTGGCCACGGTGATCGGCGCCGAGAACGACGTGTAAGGGTGGTCCGCCCAGCGCATCTGGATCTGCGACGACGTTTCGGTCGCCAGCCACATGCGCTGCGTGCTGTCGATGTCGATCGTGGCTGTCTCACTACCGGGCAGACTGATTGTCGTGGCGGCGGTGCGAGCCGACCACGGCACATAACCGCCTGCGGCGCTGTCGTACTGCAGGGATACGAAGGTAGTGACCGGCCCGTGGAGGGCGATGTGTAGGACATCGCCGACGGGAAGAACGTCCGCGCGCACGTCGGTGCGGTCGGAGACCTGCCGGAGGGCCGACCACCGGCTGCCGTCATAGCGCCAGACCCACGTGCCCACCGGTGTCGTCGCGGCCGAGGCGACCACGGCCCACCACGCGCCCTCGGCGAACCAGACCTTCGACTGCGGCTTCTCGCCCGTCGTGCCAACCAAAGGAATCTCGGGGGCGGTCAGCGGCGCCGGCAGCTCCTCGCCGGGGGCGACGGCAGCGGCGACCGGCTGCCACGAAAGGACCACGAGGCCGGCTTCGGGCTCGGCCTCCTCAGAGGTGACCTCGACGTAGTAGGTCTCGCCCTCATCGACCTCGACCGTGGTCTCGGCTGTGTCCAGGTCGCCTGCCGCCGTTCCCGAGCCGATGACCGGGCCCGCGGGCGCGTCCTGGTGTACGGCAATCGCTGTGTCGATCTCGCTGCCGACGGTCGAGAAGCGCACGGGGCCGGTGCGCGGCGCGATCCACGTCCACCACAGTGCACGGGCGACGTCGGCCTTCTCGCCCGGGCCACTTTGCGACTCGGGGAAGGTCGCGCCGATATCCTGGCCGACCTCTCCGCCGATGCTCCGCGCCGAGTCGGGGGCGGCACCGATCACCACGTCCGGGTCGGCGATCTCCTCGGTGTCCACCGCCCGGGCGGTCGAGTCGGCATCGGGCGTCGGGGCGAGCACGCTCGAACCCACGACCGCGGCGATGGCGATGACCGCGACGAGCGGTCCGAATGTCCACCACGCCCGAGCACGCCGTCGATGTTCCCCGGAAACCGGCCCAGACTGCCCGGTCGTACGCGAACGAGTCACGATCGTCCCCCAAAGACGTTCCCCAGAGACGCTTCCCCACGAGGCGTCGTGGTGTGGATACTACCGCACCCCCGCCTCGCGGTGGGGTGCGAGTTTCTGTGTGTGCGTCAGGAGCCCCGCCGCTGCCCGACGGCGCGCGCCCACGCGGCCTGCGCGGCGGCGGCCGTCTGGGCGATCGTGAAGCGGCGTTCCGCAGTGCGCCGGGCGTGCGAGGCGGCGCGCGCCGCCTCGGCCGGATGGTCGAGGACCCACTCGATCGCGAACGCGAGGGCGTCCGGGTCGCCGGGGCGGACGAGCACCCCGATCGGGGTGCGCCGCACCCCCGGGGCGAGGAGTTCGCTCGCGCCATCGCCGAGGATCTCGGGCACTCCCCCTGCGGCGGTGGCGATGACAGGCACGCCCGCGGCCATCGCTTCCACCACGACCTGCCCGAACGGCTCCGGCACGGGCGAGGCATGCACCACGACCCCCAGGTGGCGCAGGCGCCGCGGCACGTCGTCGACCCACCCGGTCCACTCCAGGCGGTCGGCGATGGGCGAGCGCGCGGACCGTGCGCGCAGGTCGGCTTCGACGGCAGCGTCGTCGAACAGCGCCGCACCGACGATGCGGAAGACGGTGCGCGGATGCCGGCGTGCGACCCGTTCGGCGGCCTCGAGGAACTCGCGCTGACCCTTGGTGGCGCTGACCCGTCCGACGATGCCGACGGCGCCGCGCGGCCGCCGCCGCGGCGCGGTGAAGGATTCGGCGGGCAGCCCCGGGTAGGCCACCGACACCTTCCCCCGCGCTCCGCGCCCCGCTGTCGCGGCGGTGGCGCGCGAGTTCGCGACGATGACGCGTGGGCCGACCGCCGCGAGCAGGCGCAGCCCGACGACGAGCGGCGCGGGTAGGTAGTCCGCGGCGAGCCGGTCGTGCAGGTGCCACGCCCAGGGCCGACGGGCCAGCGGTGAGGCGAGGGCGACCACCACCGCGGCCTTCAGCGAGTTGGCTGCGACGAGGTCGAACCCGCTGCCGGCGATGTGCGCGCGCAGCGCGGCCGCCAGACGCGCGACCCCGACGCCGTGTCGCCATAGCGCGCCCGCCCCACCGGCCTCACGCCGGGTCACTCGGGTCACCGCGCCCCCGGCGAGCACCGTGATCGGTACCCCGCGCGTGCGCAACGCATCGACGAGAGCGCCGTCGGCGAACGAAACGACCGCTGGAGCGAACCGGCGCCGGTCCACGGCGTCCAGCAGCCGCAGCATCGCCGCTTCCGCCCCGCCGATCTCGGCGGTGTGCGTGACCAGCAGTATCCGCACGGCGCGATCATCCGACATTCCACGCACTATAGCGATGCGGAATCGTCCGGACCCTCCGGGAACCGGGGCGCACCGCCTAGCATGTGATCTTGTGGGGGGCCATCTGACGGCGCAGCGACCCGCGACCACGACACGGTTGGTCGCCGGCATCGCCGGGCTCGGCGTGCTCGGAGCCGTCGCCGGTATCCTTGCCGTCGCCGCCCCCGACCTCGCGCTGCCGGTCGCCCTGGTGGGTCTGCTCGTCGCCGTCGCGTTCGTCGACCTCAGCCTCGTGCCGGTGCTAGCGGTGCCAGCCACGATGATCATGAACCGGGTCGGGCCGATGAGCGTGTCGGACTTCGTGCTCGGCGGGGCGACATTGGTCGCTCTGGTCATGATCCGCGGCAAGGGTTCTGTCACGATGCAGCCCCTGCTGTGGTGCGGGGCCGCCTACGTCGGCCTGACCGCCCCGCAGCTGATCCTCAACTCCTACACGGCCAACGTGATCGAGTGGGTGCATGAGATCGTCCTCGTGCTCGGCAGCATGGTGGTCGGCTTCGTCGTCGGGCGCGAGGGCCGCGCGCGGCTCGCGCTGTCCACCTACGCGCTGATCGGCATCGGCATCGCGGTGGCGACGATGGTCAGCGCCGTCTCCAACGGGTTCGGCCCGGTGTACCTCGGGATGCTGCACAAGAACTCGATCGGCGGCATCCTGCTCGTCGCCGCGCTGATCGTCTTCGCCAACCCGCCGTGGCTGGGCTGGAAGCAGCACTGGGCGTATGCCGCGTTCCTCCTCTGCGGGGTCGGAATGCTCGCGGCCCAGTCGCGGCAGGCGCTGATCGGCACCGGGATCGGGGTGCTGATCATCGGGCTGCGGCCCCGGTTCCACAACGGCAAGCGATCCCGGCTGATCTGGTTCATGCTCATCCCGGTGGCGGTGTTCGTGATCACCGAGGTGCGGGAGCAGCTCGCCGCCGACGACCAGTTCAACTCGTCCGCCCAGCGGCTGACCTGGTACGAGGACTCGATCAAGGTGTGGCTGATGTCTCCGCTATTCGGCGTCGGCCACCGGTGGTGGGTCACCGGGCACACCGGGTATTCCGGTTTCCAGCCCCCCAATGCCGAGCTCGAGGTCCTCACGACGGTCGGCATCATCGGGCTGATCGGGTTCTTCGCGATGTTCGGCGGCGCGATCTGGCTGCTGGTCCGCACGAACCCCGTGTACGGCACCATCGGGCTGGCGATCGTGGTCGCCCGGCTCGCCCAGACCCAGTTCGACCTGTACTGGGTCGCCGGACAGTCCTCGATCCTGTGGATCGTCGCCGGTATCTGCTACGGGGTGCAGGCGCGTGACACCGCCATCGGTGTCACATGGACGCCGCACCCGGTGCAAACCCTGTTCCGCCGCACCGACCGGGTGCGTTCGTGACCGACCGGATCGCGCACGCACTCACCCCCGGCGACCACTTCTCGCCCCGCACCGGCTCGGCGATCCCGACGGTCGTGCACGGACTGGCGGGTGCCGCAGCCGACGATGAGCGGGTGCCCCGGTACACCCACCACGTGCTCGTGGATGCCGGCACCTTCCGCCCGCGGTACCCGACGGCATCCGCCATCGAGTACTCCGCCGCTCCGCCGCCGGGGCGCGCTGCGCGCGCACGTGACGTGCTCGCAGGGCGGATCGGCCTTCCCCGCACGGGTGCCGCGCGCGTGTACGCCCCGCTGGTGACGGCGCTGCGGACCGTACCGGAGTCCTTCGTTCTCGCCCACAACGCACCGGTACTGCCTCGCCTGCTCGAGGGCTCGGGGCACCACCCCGTGCTGTATGCACACAACGACATCCTGCGCACCGTGACGCGTGCCGAAGCCCAGCGTTCCCTCGGCGCAGCCGCAGCGATCGTCTGCGTCAGCGCCGACCTCGCCGAGGTCACCGCCGATCGCCTGCCGGCCGCGCTCGCGGGGCGGGTGCGAGTGGTCGACAATGGGGTCGACACGCGGCAGTTCACCCCGCCGGTCGTCGCGTCACCCGGCGGGCGCCTACGCGTGCTGTTCGTGGGCCGCACGATCGCAGACAAGGGACCGGACGTGCTGCTGCAGGCGGCGCGACTGCTGGCCCGTGACGACATCGAAGTGCACATCGTGGGCAGCTACGGGTTCGCCCGCGACGCGGCGCTCTCACGCTACGAGGAGGGCCTGCGCCGCCAGGCGGCCGAACTGCGGGTGCCGGTCGTCTTCGAACCGTTCGTCGACCGTGCGCTGCTGCCCGACCTGCTGCGCGCCGCGGACGTGTTCGTGGCGCCGTCGCGCTGGCGGGAGCCGAGCGGGCTGACCATCGGCGAAGCGCTCGCCACCGGGCTGCCGGTGATCGCCAGTCGTGTCGGCGGGATCCCCGAGGTGCTCGGCGACGCCGGCATCCTCGTGCCTCCCGACGACCCGGCCGCTCTCGCCGAGGCGATCGCCCACGTCGCGGACGACCACGCCGACCGCGCCCGTCTCGCACGGACCGCACGTGCGCGCGCGGAAGCCCGCGACTGGTTACACGCGTGGGGTCAGTTGCGCGCGGTGCTCGACGCGCTCTGACCGCGCGAGGCCGCACCGCGCGGCACGGTGTCCGCGAGCGCATCAACCACGACGCGCAGGTGGGTATCGAGCTCGGTCGCCATCCGTCGCCACGTCCGCGCCGGCGCCCCCATCGGGTCGGCGACGTCGTCGGCAGGATCAGCGCCGATGACACTGCGCCTCGGCCGATCCGGTGCCGCGTCGAGCCAGGCCCTGACGGTCGTCTGCGGGGGGCGGGCATGTGCGGGAGCCCAGCGGGCGAACTGCTTCAAGGTGAACAGGCGCGGCCAGATGTCGTCGCGCTCGATGAGCAGATCGCGGGCCTGGTCGCGCCCCATCGTGAGGATCAGGTCGTAGCGGTCCAGTTGCGCGGCATCCACCTGCCTGCTGCGATGGTGCTCGAGATCGAACCCCAGCTTGCGGGCGACCGCGCGGCCGGTGGCGGGCGTCGAGTGGCCCCCGGGCAGCAGCCCCGCTGAGGCGAAGTGGATGCCGCGCGCCGCACCCAGCCGGGTGGCGATGGCCTGCGCGAACGGGGACCGGCACTGATTGGCGCGGCACACCAGCAGCACCTCCGCAGCGGGCGCCGAGGCCTCGTTCACGCCGTCTCCTGCCGCCTGACGCGCTCGGACGCTGTGACGACAGTGGCCTCGCGGATGCGGTCGGACTCGGGCTCGGCAACGAGCGCTTCGTCATCGGTCTCGCGGTCGGTATTCGGCTCGTCCGGGGCGTTCCGCCTGCGGGAGGCACCGCGCTGCAGATAATAGACCGCGTACGTCTTGGGGAGCTTGCGCGTGCCGCGGTTGACGACAATGCCGAGCACCTCGCCGCCGGTGGTCTCCAGCCCATCGACGGCTTCGGTCAACAGCGTCCGGTCGGTGCGATGCACAGAGGCAATGACGACCGCACCGTCGCTCTGCGCCGTCAGCAGCGCGGCATCGGCGAGCCCCATCGCCGGCGGCGAATCGATGACCACGACGTCAGCGAGGTCCCGCACGTGCGCGATCACTTGGGCCAGGCGGGGCCCGGCGAGCAGATCGGCGGGGTCGAGTGGCTCTGCACCCGACGGCAGCACCTGCAGCCCGGGGTAGACGGTCGCGTTGAGTCGGGCTGCCACATCGTCGACAGCGAGGTCCCCTCCCACGCTTCGCTCGTCGAGCAGCTCAGCCAGGCCCTCGCCGTCGGCCGCGTCGGTGAAGTAGCGGCCCAGGTCGGGTCGACGCAGATCACCTCCGACGACGATGACCTTCTTGCCGGCGCGCGCCCACGCTAGGGCGAGGTTCGCCGAGACGAACGACTTCCCGTCCCCTGGCTCGACGCTCGTGACGACGACGAGCGACTGCTCCCGCGGCACCAACACCTGGATGCTCGCTCGCAGCGAACGCAGGCCCTCGCTCAGGTCGGTGCGCTGGCGCCCGGCAACTGGGAGCGGCGGATCGAGCCGGCGTACTGATCGGTCCCAACCCAGCTCGCCGAGACCGGGCACGTTCGTGAGATGCTCGATCTCGTCGATGCTGCGTAGACGGTTGTCGAACTGGTCACGGATGAGGACGACGCCGATGCCGAGCACGATCCCGGTGGCGAATGCCAACAGCAACGTCGTGAGCATGCTCGGGTCTGTCGTCACCCCGGGTGCCGGCTCCCGCACGACCGAGGTCGGGTCAGCCGCGGCAGTCAGTTCGTCGATCGCCGCCTGCGTCATGCTCATGCGCGAGAGCGCGAGCGTCAGGTTCGTAGAAGCGATGAGGTTCTCAGGGTTCGTGCTCACCTGCCGTTGCAGTTCCTGCGCCTGCTCGATCGCAGTCTGATGACGCTGCGTGAGGGTCGACAGCGCCGTCTCGACCTGAGCGTTCACGTACGCGGTGTAGGCGGTCATGACTGCCGCGGCGCGCTCCTGCGAGATCACGGGCGACAGACCCTGCGCCGTGATGTAGAGCCGGCCGGTGCTCGCGGTGTCGTCCAAGCTCGCGCTCACAGCGCCGACCAGCGCGTCGCCCGATGGCTCACCCAACTCGGCTGCGGCGGCGTCGAGGACGTCGGGGGACGTGACGGTTTCGATCTCGAGGTCTACCACGACCCCGCCGATCTCGCCCGTGTCCGTGGCATCGGTAACGAGGGTGTTCAGCCGGAGCGAACCCTCGGACACGTAGGTCACGTCGCGGACGGCGAGGTAGCCCGCCGCCGCGACCACCGCAATGGCTGCGACAAGCGCCACCATCCACCCGCGCCTCCACAGCACGTTCAGAATCTGCCGCAACGTCATCGCCGCCCACCCCCCGGTTCAGGCTCCACAATAGACGACCGATCGCCGGGCACCATGTGGGCGTTGGGAACGTCCCGGTTCACATCACGACGGCCGCCCCGGCCGGCCGTACTGCTGGCATGATCACGACGGCGACAAGCAACGCCACGATGACGCTGAAGGCCATCGCGTCGACGAGATCAGGGCCGCCAGCAACGTGCGTCACCGCGGCAACGAGAGGGAGCACGACGAGCGCCCCCGCGGCGACGAGACGGAGAGTCGTCCCAGTGCCTCGTACCGGGCCCGCGATGGGTGGGGCGAAGAGTGCAACCCAAGCCGCGAGCGCCCCCGCCAGCAGCACTCCACCTACGACGTCGCTCGCGCGGTGCGCGAATGCGACGAGTGACCCGATCGCGGCGAACGTTGCGAGCGCGCCGGCGAGCGCAGTGATCGCCCGCCGCGGCGCCGCCGCGGGCAGCAAAATCGCGATTCCGACCACGGCCATAACGGCCACCACAGCGTGACCGCTCGGAAATGTGTTGATGGTGTAGGCGTGCGCCCCATAATCCGGACGATAGAGCAGCACATCGCGCAACAAGAGATTCCACAGGGCGGCGGTAATTACACCGGTCAGCGCAATAGCGGGCGCGGCGAGACAGCCGCGTGCGACGGAGACCACCATGCACACCAGCATCCCTGCCAGCAGCATCGGCGGCGCAAGGTTCCGAGCCCACACGAGCGGTACGAGAGCCCACGTGGGCCAATCACCGAACCAGCCCAGCGATGCGGCATCCCACCGCTGGCCGATGGGCGTGAGCACCGCGAATACATACAGTGCAGCGAGCGCGACCAGGAGCACCGCACAGCGCGCCAGGCTCGCGCGCCAGGTCATGCCAGCGCGCGCTCCTCTTCGACGATCTCCTGCAGACGGGCGATGAAGCGGCTTTCGCAGAACTTCTCCGCCTGAGCGAGGATCACCTGCTCACTCCACCTCGTGTCCAGCATGGTCGCGACGGCTTCGGCGATGCTCTCCCGGGTCGGCTCCTCGAAGAAGACACCCGTCTGTCCGCCTACGACGGTGTCGAGGTAGCCCCCGGCGTGCAGCGCCGCCGTCGGCTTGCCGAAGGCGGCTGCTTCCACCGGCGACAGACCGAAGTCCTCGTACGAGGCGGCGACCAACCCATCGCAGTTCTCATACAACCAGCGCAACCCGGCATCCTCCACCCTTCCGACCAAGTGCGTACCGCCGACGCGTGCGGCGAGCGCCTCCAGACGCGCGCGTTCGGGTCCGTCACCGACGATGACCAGTTCGACGTCGTCCAGCCCCGACACCGCCTCCACCACGTGGTGCACATTCTTGTAGGGCAGGAGCCGCGCGACGCATAGAACGAACCTCTTGCCCTTCACCGCGCGCACCGGCTGGGCGATACCCGACCGCGAGAAGGTCGCCGGCGGCGGGGCGACCACCTCGGCCTCGATGCCGTACACCTCGCGTACCGCGTGCTGGATGACGGTCGAGTTCACGAGGTAGCGGTCTGCGGTGAGCGCGGCGGCGTGGTCCCACTCGCGCAGGTGACGCCCCAGTGCGGCGTCAGCCCAGCCAACGAGGCGGCGACGCAACCCTCCCGATCCCCCCTCGCCAGGTGATCCCGCGTAGCGGTCGGTCTGATACAACCACCGTGCCGGAGCATGGCAGTAGACAATTTTGCGTCCCGTGGTCTGGATGCCGTGGGCCCATCCGCTCGAGCTCGCCAGAAGCACATCGGTGTTGACGAGGTGATGTGTGACCTCGCGTGCGAGGAACGGCAGAGCGAGACGGTGGTTCTGCCGCAACACTTTGAACCTGTTGAGCGGCATCGGCCGGATATCAAGCGCGGCGAACTCGGGGAAGGTCGTCCCAGGCTCGTAGAGAGTCGTGTGCACGGGTGCGCCGCTGAATGCACGCTCGATACTGAGAACAACTCGCTCGGCTCCCCCCCGCTGAGTAATGTAATCGTGCGCGAGAGCGATAGAGGGCGTCGCCCGAGCGCCTCGAAGTGTCGCCATGGAGTTATGACGGGGCCGCGCTGCAGCTTCTGTCTCGCGGATGAGTTCGACGGTCATGAGCAGACCACCTTTCGTTCAGTGATCTCTGGCTCGATGAGCAGTGGGGTGTGGATGACTCGGGGCGAATCCGCGAGCTCCGATGGCACGGTGAAGTGGAAGTCGATGACGGTCGCCTGTCCCGGACCGAGGATGACCCCCTCCGTGAGCTGCACGGCGCCGGCCAGCGTCGTATCGACCGGCGACCCCGGCGCGCCGTCGACACGCACCGCGCCGGCGAAGGCCCCCAGCGGCCCCGCGACGGTGACGAGCGTGCCGATGTCGCCAGGGGCGATACCCGAGAGCCCCTCTCCCGTCATCCGGCCGGGGAGGGTCGTCGCGGAATCAACCGGCGCTGAACTGGCCAAAGTGACCTCCACGACGAGGTCGGAGTAGCCATCCCCTCGACACACCGCCGAACCGACCGACACCTGTACGTCGAGAAAGGTGCCCATCTTCGCGCCGGTCATATCGTTGAACGCGACGCTGAAGACATCCGGCGCGCTCCGCTGGCGGGCAGCGAGCCCTCCCAAGGGTGTGGTGGCGATGAGCTTCTGCTCCGCGGCGTGGGCGCTCCACAGCGAAATGCGGCCGTTTGCCACGGGCTGGGCCAGTGCTTCGAGCAGATGGAGTGGGTCAACGTCCGATGTCGTCAACCTCTCGAACACCACTGTCAGTGCCCGCTGGAACAGATCATCCTGCTCATCAGCGGATAGGTCGAGGTACGGGTCTATAAGCAGACGGGTGACGACGTTCTCCGAAGAGAGCTCCTGGCCGTCGATCTCTAGGGGTCCGGTGACATCGAGCAGGGCGGCGAGCACAAGTGGGTCTACCGACAAGACGGCGTCTGGAGCCGATCCTTCCACTCGAGCCCACCATGCAGATGAGAGACGAGCGGTGAGATCGAAGTCATCGGTCATCGTGGTGTTCATCACGAAGCTTCCGACCCCAGCGCCGAACATTCTGGAAAGCTCGGTTGGAATCTCGACGTCTACCGCACGACCGTTATCGAAGTCCGCTGAACTGCGTTGCGTTGAAAGAGTGAGGCGCCCATCGACTGCGCGCAGCTCTGCGAAGGCGCTGGCGATCCCACCTCCGGACCGAAGCTCGGCGGGGTTCTGTACCATGAGCAAAATCCGGCGCTCCCCGTCTGCTCCGAGCAACGCGGGTCCGATCGCGCTGGCGTCCGCCAGAGCCTGGACTGTGGGGGCGAGACCGCGCACCGTCTCGTCGAGTTGATCGATGCCGGACGCCAAGGGCGGAACCAGATCGGTGCGATTGAGGCGCGCGAATTCGGCTGTTGCCCGGTGGAGGGTCGCCGCTGCGGTCCGCAGCGGCTCGGCAGCGGACCGCAGCATCGTGACATCGATGGCCCTGTGTTCCTCGTCTGATGCCGCGAACTGCTCTGAAAGGTCGAGCAGCGGGTCCGCAACATCACGTAACGCAGCGTCAAGCTGAGTCGATGCCACGCGCGCGCCCGCCAGGTTCGGGCCAAGAAAGGGTAAGACTTCGACGCCGCGCCACACCGGATCGCTACTAGCATGTGCCGCCGCGGCGGCGTGACCCTCGACCGCATCCACGGCGTCGCGCATTAATGCGGCATCACGGTGTTCGAGTGCGGAACGAACGTCCGAGGTGAGCGCGGACGCCGCTCTGAGCTCGGTCATCACTGTGAGGGCGCGGACCCCTACCCACGCGACTATGCCGATGGCAAGCAAGAGCGCAAGAACTCCGGTCGTCACCCAGACGCGACGAAGGCTGACGGCAGCCACGAGGCGCCTCAGCCGTGGAGAGATCGGCGGACACCCGGCACGTCGGCGCGGTCGAGCCAGTCACGCACACGCGCCCAACTCGATCCACGCCGACGTTTGGCAGAGTCTGTCGACGTCGATTCAGCGTGTGGTGTCGTATGCGACACCGATAGAGCGTTCCCCAGCATGCTCCAGCCCCCCAAGGCTGCGCGTGCGCCGAAGCGCACCGCGTTTCCCAGATAGGAGCCGCCGCGCGAGCGTTTCCACCCGCGCGGCGACCACCCGTCCCCCCGGACGCGGAGTGGCGCGTTCGTTTCCCCGATGCGCGGCGCGCGCGCAGTCAAATCCCCAAACGCGCGTGATCCGCGCGATTCAATTCCCCCAATTGCGGCTCGTTCCCACACGAACCGTTCTGCTGAACATATACCCACAAGGCGATGTGAGCAACAGTCACTTTTGGCCTACGTGGAGTGAACGGTGTGAGCCGGCGTCGGATCACTTCTACCCCTTATGCTGAATGTGTTCGCTGTTGCCAGCGGACAGGGGGAAGGCGATGGGGATCGCCGAAGAGCGACTCTGGGGGACGCATGAATGTCCGTTCGCAGGACATCCGGGATGTACCTGGTCACGACCTATTCGTCGGCCAGATTGTTGCCGTGCAACCACTCAAATCTCTTCCAAAAGAGGATGAGGAGGATCCATTCGTGAGCGCAGTTCTGATGGGATCTCGAGAAGGCTCACGTGAGTTGTCGTCAGGCTCCAATCCTCAACACCGGAGCTTTTCCATCCTCATGTACGCTGCCCACCGCGGCATTCTCTCGCTGGGAACGCACGAGATCGATGTGTCCGTCAAACCGCTCGAGCCCGAGACACCTCTCGAGGCCACGGTTTTCAGGATCGTTTGTGTCTCGGTTCGACTATTGGGCGTCGCTCGTGCGGTGGATTTCCCATTTCCGGAAGGGAGCTGATCGGCCAGATCAGAGCTTGCGCAGCTGCACCCGCTCGACGGAGTGGTCGGCATCCTTCTTCAGGATCAACGTCGCGCGGTGCATCGTCGGTTCGACGTTCTCGCGCAGGTTCGGCAGGTTGATGTCGTTCCAGAACCCCAGCGCGGCGTCCACGGCTTCGTCATCAGAGAGCCTGGCGAAATTCGTGAAGAACGAGTTCGGATTGTTGAACGCGCTCTGGCGCAGGGTCAAGAACCGACTGACGAACCACGAGGCGATGTCGTCGACGTCGGCATCGACGTAGATCGAGAAGTCGAACAGTTCGCTGACCGCAACGTCGTTCGGGCTCGGCGGCGGCGAAAGGACGTTGAGCCCTTCGACGATGACGACATCGGGCCGCCGCACGGTGACCTGCGCGTCGGGCATGATGTCGTACCGCACGTGGGAGTAGAACGGCGCCCGCGCTTCGGGTGCTCCCGATTTCACGTCCATCAGGAAGCGCACAAGTGCACGGCGGTCATACGACTCGGGGAACCCCTTGCGGTCCATGATCCCGCGCCGCTCGAGCTCGGCGTTCGGGTAGAGGAACCCGTCGGTCGTGACGAGCTCCACCCGCGGCGTCCCCGGCCAGCGGCTCATGAGCTCGCGTAGCAGGCGCGCAATCGTCGACTTCCCGACCGCGACCGATCCCGCCACGGCGACGACGAAGGGCGTCGTCGAGTCGGGCTCGCCGAGGAAATCAGCGGTCTCGGCGCCGAGCCGCTTCGTGTTCTCGGCGTAGGTCGACAGCAGCCTGCTGAGCGGCAGATAGACCTCGCGAACCTCCGCGAGATCGAGCCGATCTCCGATGCCGCGCAGCTGCACGACTTCGGTCTCGCTCAGCGGATTCGGGATGCCGGCGGCCAGTCGCGCCCATTCGGAACGGTCGACCTCGCGATAGAGCGAGTCGACGGCGAGCGTCGCATCTTCGGTGGACATCGCGCCCACTCTATCGGCCGATACGCTGACTTCATGCGCTTGGGAGTCCTCGATATCGGCTCGAACACCGTTCACCTGCTCGTCGCCGATGTCCGCCCCGGCGGTCGTCCGCAGGCGACGACGTCCCAGCGCACCGTGCTTCGCCTCATGCGCTACCTCGAGCCGGACCGGTCGATCAGCGAGACGGGCGTCGCGGCGCTGGTGGATGCCGTGACCCAGGCGCGCGCGACCGCCGAGTCCGAGAACGTCGTCGAGCTCCTCGCGACGGCCACCAGCGCGGTCCGCGAGGCCGCGAACGGCGCAGAGGTCATTGCGCGGATCGAGGACGCCCTCGGCCAGGAACTCCAGGTCCTCGGCGGCGAATCCGAGGCGCGGTTCACATTCCTCGCGGTCCGGCGCTGGTTCGGCTGGTCCGCCGGCCAGATCCTGCTGTTCGACATCGGCGGCGGCTCGCTCGAGCTCGCGGCGGGCTCCGACGAACTGCCGGAGGTCGCGGCATCCGTCCCGCTCGGCGCGGGGCGTTCGACCGTGGAGTTCCTCCCCACCGACCCGCCCGGCGAAGAGGCGGTCGCGCGGCTCCGTGCACACGCGAAGGAGACACTCGCGCCGGTCGTCTCTCTCATGGCCGATCAACCGCGCCCGAACCACGTCGTCGGCTCGTCGAAGGCGATCCGCTCGCTCGCGAAGCTCGCCGGCTACCCCGCGCCGGGCTGGAGCGGCAGTGAACGGATGCTGCTGCCTCGCGCCGCGCTCGGATCCTGGATCCCGCGGCTCGCGCGCCTTCCTGCATCCGCCCGCCAAGAGCTCCCCGGCATCACCGCCGACCGCACGTTCCAGATCGTCGCGGCCGCCGTGGTCCTCCACACGGCGATGACCGCGATGGACGTCGACGAGCTCGAGGTGAGCCCCTGGGCGCTCCGCGAAGGCGTGCTGCTGCGGTACATCGAGTCGCTCAGCTGGTCCGAGCCCGAGAGCTGATCTAGCGGCTCGCTCACCACACAGTGGGCGTTGAGGCGACCTCCCGCTAGCTCAGCGCGCGGGCCGGCCCGACTGGCTCACCTGAACAACTCCTGGAGAATCCATCGAGCTCCCGCGGCACGCCCCGAGATTCCAGCGATGCTCGTGCTCCCGCCCACGAGGCTGCAGGAGTTATTCAGGTCCGCGCACCGCACCGAGGTTGTGGACCCTCAGCCTGCGCTCGCGACATCGGCGCCGCAACCGGCTCGGCGGGCCAAGGGCTCCGCGTGCCAACGGCTCCGCGGGCCAACCGGCTCGGCGGGCCAACCGGCTCGGCGGGCTGACCTGAATAACTCCTGCAGCATCCGGCGGGTGCCAGCGGCAAGCCCCGAAGTTGCGGGCACGCCCGTGGGCGCGGCCCAGAGTCGGCAGGAGTTATTCAGGTGTGGCGCACCTCGTGTCGCCGCAGGCCTCAGCTGCCCCGCTCCGAAGCCCCCGCGTCAGTCCGCGAAGGCGCAGTGCATGCGCACCGGGTCGCTTTCGACGTAGTCCTGGATGAACCCGAAGAACGATCCACCCCCGGCGGTGAGAAGCGGTGCCTCACGCAGCCCGAAGACGGCGACGTCGCGGGTCGGATCGGTGGCGGCGGGTGCCGACGCAGGAGGAGCAACGCGGGTCGCGAGTCCGGTCTCCGGAGACCCGTCCAGCCATTCCGTCGGCGGACAGACCCCGCCCCACGCCGTGACCGGCGCGGTCTGGATCGGATAGAACTGACCCTCGATCTCCGAAAGCTCAATCACGCGGGTGAGCACGCCGGTCCCGCCCTCGGCGCAAGAGCGCGCGGCGTCGGTGTGCGGCATCCAGAGGACGACATCGAGCTGTAGCCCCCCGTCGACGGCGGTCACCGCGCGAGTCACGTCGCCGCAGCGGGTGGTCCGAGAGATCGGATAGATCACCTGCTCTGCGACCGGCTCGCTGTCCACGCCGATCCCGCGCCAGATGTACCAGAGTTCGTGCACCGCGTTCCCGTCGACCATGGTGATCGGGATCGCGGCGTCAATCACGCCGTCACCGTCGAGATCGGCGCCGACCGCCTCGCCGAGCGAATACGGACGACCCAGGTCATCACTGCCGACGCCTCCGGTGAGCGCCACTGTGTGCGGTGTTCCGAGCCCGTCGGGAGCGTACGACCACTCGGCCTCGGTGACCCACGCGGCGATGTCCGCCGCCGTCAGTTCCGGCGCGGGCTCGGGCGTGGCACTCACCGAGGGTGATGCTTCGGTCGCCGGCTGTGGCTCCGCCGGTCCGGCCGCCGCGCAGCCGACCAATACGAGCATGACGGATACCGCAACACAACCAGCCTGAATCAACCTCAGTGATGTCCCCATCGTCGTCCCCCCGAACGAGTCCGCGGCAGGTGGCGCGAACTGGCCCCACTGTAGCGGGGTCCGTCACATCGACGCCACGGGGTCCCGTGGCACCGACGACGGCGCCGAAGCGAGCGAGATTCGGGTTCGCTCGCTTCGGCGCCTGATCGGGGCGGAGGATCAGCTCTGCAGCGTCTCGCGTTCGCGGCGGCGCAGAACCAGCATCGCTCCAACGACCAGCAACAGCAGCCCCCCGAGGGTCCACCCGATCACGGGGATCGGTGATCCACCGGTCGCTGACAACTCGTCGATGGTCGGCGTCCCCGGGTCTGCCGAAGACGGCACCGGCGCGGTCGGCGTCGGCGTCGACTCAGGCGTCGGATCCGTCGTGGGTTCCGGATCCGCGGTCGGCGTCGGCGTCGGCTCAGGCGTCGGCTCAGGCGTGGGTTCCGGCTCCGGTGTCGGCTCCGCCTCGATGACCACGACGCCCGCATCCCACGTCGGGTCGATTCCCTGGCTCGCGGCGATCTCCCGGAAGCGGTACTCCGTCGTCAGTGCAGTGTTCCGATCATCGAGCACCACGGTAACGGTGCGTCCGGTGCGTACATCGGCATCAGAGTCGACGGCACCGTTCGATCCCGCGTCCTGCCCGGTGAATGCGTACGTGGCTGCCTGCGCGTCGGTCAGGGTGAACTGCACCTGGTACGTGCCGGCGGGTAGCTCATCGAACACGTAGAGCCCGTTCTCATCGGTACGCGTGGTGGCGATCACCACACCGTCCTGCACCAGTTCCACGATGACATCGGGCAGCACATGCTCGCTGCCGTCCTGGATGCCGTCGCGGTCGGCGTCGATCCAGACGAGGTCGCCGATCGCATAGGTCTTGGCGACGAAACCGAAGTCGAGCGTCGGGTCGCGATCGCCGTCGTCGGTAAGATCGATCGAGGTCGCCGTCCAGCTCGACGAGTCGATCGCGCGATCGTCTCCCGCCTCGGCGCGCGTGGGCACGTAGGGCGCAAGCGCCGTCTGAGTCCCCGCATCGTCCTGGTCGATCGTCACCGTGTAGTGCTGCCCCGAGGGGAGCGCCGGCAGATCATCGAACGTGTAGATACCGGCTGAGTCGGTGCGCACCGGCACAACGGGCTCCCCGAACACGTCTGTGACGGCGGCCCCACCCGGGCCCGTGAGGATGAGCTTCACCCCGGGGATGCCGGGCTCCTGCGCTGCCTGGATTCCGTCGCGATCTGTGTCAACCCACACGAGGTCGCCCACCGACACGCTCTTGCGGACGACGCCCGCATCCCACGTCGGGTCGACACCCTGCGTGGCCGTGTAGGTCTGCGCGTCGTACTCGCCGAACGCCTCTTCACGGTCCGGTCCCACCACGATGTCACCGGTGGTGGCGATGGCCGGATCGACGCCGGTGACGCCATCGGAGTTGTCGACGGAGTCGGTGCCGGAGACATTTCCAGTGAACTGGTACTTCTCGGCAGCTGCCGCGCTCAACGTGAACCGCACCTGGTAGGTGCCGGGCGCCAGTTCGTCGAACAGGTAGAGCCCGTCCTCATCCGTGACGGTCTCAGCGATGACCCTGCCGTTCATCAGGAGCTCGACGGCGACTCCCGGGAGCACCGGCTCGCCAGAGTCCTGAAGGCCGTCGCGGTCGACATCGATCCACGTGTAGTCACCGATCGCGTACGTCGGGTCGATCGGCGTGTTGTAGATCGTGACGGCGGCTGCGCCTTCGTCTTCGTCTACGTCGACGCGCGCGAGTTCCGCCGTCCGGGCGTAGCCATACGGTGCCACACGCTCGTGCACCCAGTAGACACCCGCGGTCTCGACGACGGGGCTCTCCCCCGACGCGGTCACCAGGCGTCCTGCGGCGACGCGCAGGTCGGAGATCACGACCGTGACCTTGTCCTCGGCCAGCACGTCGAAGCGCGCCGCGGTGTCGTCGATCACGACGGTCGCGTTTTCCCTGTCGCGCTTGAGGATCTCCAGCGGATATCCATCGGCAGGAGTGATGGTCGCTGACGTGCCACCGATGACGTTCACCACGCCGACGTTCTTCTGCGGGTCGTCCAGACGAACGGCGAAATAGAGCGATGCGACCACGCCGCGCTCGAGCGTTCCCCGTGCGACGGTGACCGTCTGAGTCTGGCTGTCGAACGTTGCGCGAAGGTTGCTGCCTTCGAGCACATGGGTATTCCCGGGTACGACGGTGCCTGCGGCAAGGTCAGCGCTGTGAACCCAGCCCACGAAGCTCATGCCGGCGGGCAGAACGTCAACGACATCAGCGACCATATTGGTGAAGCTGCCGTGCGGGATGAGGTCGACACGGTAGATGAACGTGTCCTCGACCAGCGCACCGTCGGTGTCGAGCTCTGCGCGCAGGTTGGTAGTGAAGCGATCGTTCGCAGAATCGTAAACCCGCTTGGAGACCTCCATCTCGTTCCCGAACGTCGTGGCGGATGCCTGGGTGCTCGAGAGGTAGACCACGTCATTGGATGCCCCGGCAAAGGACGCGCTGTTGACGATGTCGAGCGTGCCCTTCTCCTGGAACGGCTTCGTAGGCACCGGAATTGTCACAATGAGTCGCTGGGTCTTTCCGACGTTCTTCTCGGCGAGCGCATCGGCGAACTTCTGCGACAGGCGAAACTCCAGGTCACCCCCGCCGGTGACGGAAAGGTCCCAGTAGCTGGCGTCGAGGATCGGCGTTCCGGACCAGTCGAGGGCACCTGTGGCGAAATAGCCGTAGGTCACCGAGATGTCGGCAGAGATGTCGGCGAGGTTCTCCTCCGTGACATCGAGCACCGCGTGATCGATGTGGTCGGTGATGACCGACTTCGTGACGTCACCGGTGCCGTCGGCCACGGTGAAGGTGAACGGGACGGTGATGGATGTGCCGACCGTGCCGACGACCTCCGACGGCGGGCCGGTCTTGGCGAAAGTCGGCGGGTCGGTGACGCCGCCGGAGGTGTCCTTGGGAGCGGTGACCGTCGTGGTAGCCGAGCGCTGCGTCCAGGTGTCGCCCGTGGCGTTGTTGTAGATGAAGTAGCCCGTGTTCGTGACGGCGAAGCGTGTGGTCAGCGGGGTTTCCCCGTTCTGGCGACCGGTGACGTCATCGATCTGCGCCTTGATGGCGACGTCGTACGACGTCGTGGTGTCCCGGCCGATGTTGAGGAACAGGTTCTGTCCGTCGATCGCGTAGGTCCCGATGTACTTATCAGCGGCGATCGCTGTCTCTGTGCTTCCCACCAGACCCGTCGCCAGGCGGAACGGCACCGTGTCGCCCTGCGCGTCGGTGACGACGAGGAAGTCCGCCTCGCCTTCTCGCCAGCTGGCGTTGTCGGGCAGCTGGTCGCGGATCACGACGTTGCGGGTCAGGGCGAAACGCCCGCCGTCGAAGGCAGCCCACTGTGTCAGATCGGCCTTCAGCGTATAGGTGACAGGAATGGCTGACGCGAGGGCGCCCGTCGTGTGCGTTTCGGAAGTGACCGCCGGATGATCGACGGGGACGCTGCTCACATCCACGCTCTTGCCGAACGCGGAGCCCACCTGGGGCTGGGGCGCCGCACTCACCGTGCCGCTGATGTCGCGCGCCGCGGTGTCGGATTGCCCGCCGAAGGATGCACGGTTACCCAGCTCCACCCGATAGGTCCCGCCGTCGGGGTTGCCGGCGAGCGCGTCGTACTTCGCCTGCAGCTGATCACGGAAGTCTCCGAGCGCGGCCGCGTCAGCGATGCGCGCGCGGTACTCGAACGTGTAGATCGAGTTGGCCTCGGCCGCGAAGGCGTGCGTGAACGTGCTCCCGCTGATCGCGGGGAGCCCGGACAGGACCTCTGTGACGGGGTTGAGCCCATCGCCGTCGCGCACGATCTTTCGTCCGGTCAGCGAACCCGGCACATATTCCAATCCCGCATCGAGCACATCGACGAGATCCGCGCTGCGGGCAGCGCTGCTGCTCACCGTCACGGTGTAGCTGATTTCCGTATCGAGAAGAGTGGATGCCAGGACCACCGTGCCCGCGTCGACGGTGGCCGGAAAGGCTCCGCTGGTCGACGACTTGTCGAAGGCGGTTGCCGTGGTGGTCGGCCAGTCGCCGGGCTCGACGATGTAGACGCGCTGTCGCGTTTCTTTTCCACCAGCAGTCCAGACCAACTCGCGGACCTGAGATTCGGTGACAGCGTCGACGACAAACTGCAGGTCAAGCACACCCTGTTCAACCGACGTGGGGAACGGGTTCGCGAACGTGATGGCGAGATCCCCCTGGGCGGTGAGCGCGAGCGAGGAGACTCCCTGGTTGCCGACAGGAACGACGAGCGCTCCGGCAGGGATCGTCAGTCCCTCGGGGACGTCGACGATGACGACTTCTCCGTCGGACATGCGTCCGTATCCGATCTGGAAGCTGTACTGGCCTGCCTCGTCCAGCACGGGCTGACCGCCGTGCTCACTGGTGCCCTTGAGCGGTGACACCGTGATCACGCCGCTTGCGGCATGCGCAGGAGCAGCCAGGCCGCCCACCGCAAGCAGTGCCGCCAACAGCCCCGCGATCCACAATCTGAATGGTGCGCGTGCGCGCACCCCACTCTGTGTAGACATCGTCAACGTCCTCCCCTGAAGTCGTGCTGGGAAGGCGCGCCAAACAGCGCTCGGCGCAACGTGCGCGAGAGCGCTCACGCGACGAGTGCCGCGGGAGATCCTCCCCAGAGGTGTGACCTCCCGCGCTCGTTCGAAGACGGGCCGAAGGTCATCTCGACTCTAGCTTTGTGAGAACGCTCTCATCTTCGATTCCCGCGGGGTGAGCGCGCCTTTCACCCGCGGATCACCCGCTGGCTCGCCGACGCTGAGAGCTCAGATCAAGCCGCGTCGGCGAGCGACATCCAGCGCTTGCGCGTGAGAATTCACGCGCAGCTTGCGATACAACGACCGCTGATGCGTCTTTACCGTATTGACGCTCAGGAAGAGGGATTCAGCGATCTCTCCGCGTGATTGCTGCGTCGCCATCGCGCGCAGGACATCCATTTCACGATCCCGAAGAGGCTCGACATCGAATGATCCGACGCGAGCATCGCTGCCCGGCACCTCGGTGACGACCGGCCACCGGTCGACGTGCTCAGCGGCACGTGCGGCGAGGTCGGGCGAGAGGAACTCCATGAGTCGCCCCGAGTACGCCGTCAGGTGCGGCGCGACGGCGACCAGCACATCCTCGGCAGCGGGGGCATCGCTCTCTGCGTGCCGCGCGACCGCGAGCACGGTCAACCGCTGCGCCTCAGCCTTCGGCAGCGCGCTGGTGTGTGGCGCGCAATCGTACAGAATCCGCACCGCGACGGCCGGACGTCCGCGTAACACCTCCAAAATCGCCTGATAGTGAGCGGTCTGCCACAGGTCACGGTCGGCGCGATCAAGCTCTGTCGCCGCGCGCGAGAGGTCACCGCTCGCGATCGCGTCGTAGAAGCGAAACCACGGCAGCGCACTACCCACAACACCCGTGGCCGCAGGACCGACCACTCCCGCGCGTTCGAAGTGCGCGGCGCGATCGCGCGCGCGTACCGGATGTCCGGCAATGACGGACAGCTTGTGAGTAGCCAGCATGTGAAAGGGCCATAGCTCTGCCGCGATCGGGAGTGCCTCGACACGTTCGAGCGACTCCTCGGCCTCAACGGCCGGCGCGAGGAGAGCCTCAACAAGAACTGTCTCGGCATCGAGCCCCAGCTCTGCCCAGCTGTCTGAGCGTGCGACGCGCGCCGCCGCAGCGAGGTGGACGAGAGCGGTGTCCTGCGCGCCGTACAGCGCATGAATGAGCGCCACCCGTAGATGCGACTCTCGGTGCAAGAAGGTCAGCGTCCGCGGCACGGGGCACGCCAGAGCCTTCTCGAAATAGGCGAGTGCATCGCCGAGTTTCCCCGCGAGCATCGCCGTGAGTCCCGTCTGCGCGACAGAAAAAGCCCGCTGTCCCCGCGTTGTGTCGAACACGTGCGGTACGGGCGCGGTCACCAGCTCGGCAGTTTCGAAAAGGGCCAACGCTGCCACTGCGTCACCACTCAGCCGTTTTCTGAGAGCGTCGACGAAGGGCGAGATGCGATCGTCCTCCGTCGCATCCTCGGCGCCCGCGAGCCCGAGTCGATCGGCCGAGAGCAACTGGAGCACGGCATGGCCGACGGGTGACGATTCGGCGAGGGCAGCGCTGCCCGACTCGAGCACGAGCTGCAATTCCGAGGGCGGGAGGCCGAACCACAATTCGAGCGGATGCAGGTTCATCAGCTCAGCGATGCGCTCACCGTCACCGCGCTCTCGGGCTCCTCGTGCGGCAATCGCCGCATTGAATTCATCGTGCACCGAAGACATCAACTTCCCCTCCCGGCGCGGCGCCTCCGCTCCGGGTGTTGTGCGGGAGCCGTCTCGTTACGCCCCCATCCTCGCACTGCGTCAGCCGCGAACGACCTCAGCGAGCTCCTCGGCCACACGCTGAGCGTCGTCCTGCGACGCGGCCTCGACCATGACGCGCACCATCGGCTCGGTGCCCGACGGGCGCAGCAGCACGCGCCCCGCGTCGCCCAAAGCGAGGGAAGCCGCATCGACGGCCGCCAGCACATCCGCATCCTGAGCGCGCGAGCGCTCGACCCCGCGCACGTTGATGAGCACCTGGGGGAACACGGTCATCACCGACACGAGCTCGGCGAGCGACTTCCCCGTCCGAGCCATTTCGGCGCACAGGTGGAGCCCGGTCAGCACGCCGTCGCCGGTCGTCGCGAAGCGGCTCATGATGACGTGGCCGCTCTGCTCACCACCGAGCGAATAGCCGCCGGCGGTCATGCGCTCGAGCACGTACCGGTCGCCGACACCCGTGGTCTCGACGTGAATGCCGTGGGCGTCCATCGCCCGGTGCAGCCCGAGGTTGCTCATGACGGTGGTCACGAGCGTGTTGTCCTTCAATCGCCCCTCGCGCTTCATCGCGACAGCGAGCACGGCCATGATCTGGTCTCCGTCGACGACGGTGCCGGCAGCATCCACGGCGAGGCAGCGGTCGGCGTCACCGTCGTGCGCGATGCCGACATCGGCACCGGTGCGCAGCACCTCGGCCGACAGCCGCTCGAGGTGCGTCGACCCGTAGCCGTCGTTGATATTGATCCCGTCGGGATCGGCGCCGATCACCGTGACGCGGGCGCCCGCGTTGCGGAACGTTTCCGGAGAGACCCCGGATGCCGCGCCGTGAGCGCAGTCGAGCACGATGTGCAGGCCGTCGAGGCGGTGCGGCAGCGACGCGAGCAGGTGGATCGCGTAGCGGTCCTCGGCATCCGAGAATCGTTCGACACGACCGACGTCCGCGCCGGTCGGCCGCAGCTTCTCGCCGGTCATGGCATCTTCGATGCGCTGCTCGACGTCGTCGGGAAGCTTGACGCCCCCGCGCGCGAAGATCTTGATGCCGTTGTCGGGGGCCGGGTTGTGGGATGCCGAGATCATCACGCCGAAGTCGGCGTCGATGTCGGCGATCAGGAACGCGGTAGCCGGGGTGGGTAGCACACCGGCATCCAACACATCCACGCCCGACGAGGCGAGCCCCGCCTCGACGGCAGCCGAGAGAAACTGACCCGACACGCGCGGGTCGCGCGCGACGACGGCCTTCAGCCGCTTGCCGGCCGCCGTCCGTGCCGAGGCGATACGCCCCTGGCCCAGGACGACAGCAGTCGCCTGGGCCAGGGTGAGCGCGAGGTCAGCGGTGAGGGGGCCGTTTGCCAGCCCTCGCACACCGTCCGTACCGAACAGCGCCATGGAGCGGATTAGCGCTTCGAGTACTGCGGAGCCTTGCGGGCCTTCTTGAGACCCGCCTTCTTGCGCTCGATGACGCGGGCGTCACGCGAGAGGAATCCGGCCTTCTTCAGGGTGGCGCGGTTGTTCTCTTCGTCGATCTGGTTCAGCGACCGCGCGATGCCGAGGCGCAGGGCACCGGCCTGGCCCGAGGGGCCACCACCCGAGATGCGCACGATCACGTCGTACGCGCCAACGAGGTCGAGCACCGTGAACGGGTCGTTGATCAGCTGCTGGTGCAGCTTGTTGGGGAAGTAGTCCTCGAGCGTGCGGCCGTTGACCGTGATCACGCCGGTGCCGGGGACCAGGCGCACGCGGGCGATGGCCTGCTTGCGACGGCCGACAGCGGCGCCGGGAACGGAGAGCACCGGGCGGGGAGCGGAAACGGCAGGTGCCGCCTCGGTCTCCGTGGTGTAGCTCTCGGGAGCGTCTTCGATGGTTTCAGCGATCTTCGCCATGAGTTGTCCTTATATCTCTCGGCGCGCTTACTGGGCGACCTGGTCGAAGGTGTACGGGGTGGGCTGCTGGGCCGCGTGCGGGTGCTCGGCGCCCGTGTAGACCTTCAGCTTCGACAGCTGCTGGGCACCCAGGCTGTTCTTGGGGAGCATTCCGCGGATCGCCTTCTCGACGGCGCGGATCGGGTTCTTCTCGAGGAGCTCGGCGTAGGTGGTCGACCGCAGTCCGCCCGGGTAACCCGAGTGGCGGTAGTCCTTCTTCTGCGTGAGCTTCTGGCCGGTCAGTGCGACCTTGCCCGCGTTGATCACGATGACGTGGTCGCCCATGTCCATGTGCGGGGCGAAGGTGGCCTTGTGCTTGCCGCGGAGGAGAACGGCGGCGTGCGTGGCGAGGCGTCCGAGGACGACGTCGGTCGCATCGATGACGAACCACTCGCGGGTGGCTTCACCGGCCTTGGGGGTGTATGTGCGCGTCACAGTAGTGCTGCTTTCTTGATTCGAACGGAGGTGTTCGTGAATCCCACTCCGGGGTGGTTTCTCCGGGCGGATGCCCGTGAAACACGCCAGTGGAGGGCTCACGTTCGTGGTGCCGGGTCAGCTGAGCCGAAACACCAAAGGTCAACACTACGGCATGTGGATGCCGGGGACCAAACCCACCGAGCGCCTTTGATGTCGCCGCGAATCTCGCGGGCGCGTGCATCGGATTGCTGGTCGGCCGCGCGCGAGCATCGGTGACGATGAGATTTCTCTCATCTTCGTTTTCCAGCGAGATTTAAGAGGAAAATGTCCGCTCCTCTATCGCGGCCCCGAGAGCGTCCCTATTGTGGAAGGGCAACACCCCTCCCCGCGAACCAACCCCCGGTGGTTCGCGTCACGGCGAAGATGACGGTGAGGGCGTGAACCCCCGACGCCGCGTTTCCCCCCCCGTGGAGCTGGGGGTTCACTCTTCCTCCCCCCCGAAGCCCGGACGATTCAGAGAGTCGCGGCGAACTCCTTCAGCCACGGCCGCAGGTCCGGACCGAGGTCTTCGCGCTCGACGCCGAGCTGCAGGATCGCCTTGATGTAGTCGACGCGGTCACCGGTGTCGTAGCGCCGCCCGGAGAACACGACGCCGTAGACGCCGGGGCCCCCGGGGTCGCGCGCAAGTTCACGCAACGCGTCGGTCAGCTGGATCTCGCCGCCCTTTCCGGGTTCGGTGCGCGCGAGCACCTCGAAGATCGAGGGATCCAGCACGTAACGCCCGATGACGGCGAGGTTCGACGGCGCGTCATCGCGGGCGGGCTTCTCAACCAGGTCGACGATCCGCGGTGATTCCGCGTCGCCGCCTTCGCCGATGGTTGCGATCCCATAGAGGTGCACCTGGGACGGGTCGACCTCCATGAGGGCGACGACGGCTCCCCCGGTGCGCTCGTGCACGGCCATCATCGTCGGAAGCAACGGGTCACGCTCGTCGATGAGATCGTCGCCCAGCATGACGACGAAGGAGCTCTGTCCGACGTAAGAAGCCGCCCGCAGCACCGCGTGCCCGAGACCGCGGGGTTCGCCCTGCCGGGTGATGTGGATATCGGCGAGTGTCGACGAGTGTGCGACTTTGCCGAGCTTCGCGTGATCGCCCTTGGTCGTCAGCGCCGATTCCAGCTCGGGCACCGAGTCGAAGTGGTTGGCGATGTTGTTCTTGTTGCGTCCGACGATCATGAGAACGTCCCGGATGCCGGCGGCCACCGCCTCTTCGACGACGTACTGGATGGCGGGCTTGTCGACGACCGGCAACATCTCTTTGGGCATCGCCTTCGTCGCGGGCAAGAACCTCGTGCCGAGCCCCGCGGCGGGGATGACGGCCTTATAGCGCGGAGACATCGGTAATCGACTCCCGGGGGGGGTAGGGGATGGGACGCCGCGTTTACCTCCGGCGTGTTTTGCCTGATCTTAGCGATGCCATGATTCGCGCCCGTGACGCACGTCAGACCGACGTTGTCTGCGCGAGATCCGCGGTCGCGAGCAGCGCCTCGAGCACAACTCGCTCACCCACTTGAGAGAGTCGCACCTCGCCGGGGAGGGCAGCCACCCCACGCCCGGCCGACGACGTTCGCTCGAGCACGCCGACCGATGAGACGCGCACGCGCAGCGTTGCGGCGTCGGTCACGTCGAGGGCGATGCCGACGGCATCCACCCGTGAATGCTTGACGGCGTTGACGAGCCCTTCATTGACGATGTCGCAGACGTCGCTCTCGAGCTCGCCGCCGGCGAGAGCGGCGCGTGCGGCATCGCTGATGTCGACCGTGATGTCAACGACTGTCCGCCACACGGCGAGAAGGTCATCGAGCTCGTGATCGCGCGGGGCGCTCCGTGCGGGGCCAATGATCTCGTCGAACGCGGCGTCGGTCTCGGAGCGGAAACGGGCGGTGTCGTCAGGGGTGGGTGCACCCTCATCCGCGAGTGCGGCGAGGATCACGCATCGGCCCTGCACACGGCCGTGCAGAATATCGACCGCCGACTCGATCGGTGCCACTGCGCGGTGAATGCGCTCACCGAGAGCGCGCGCTCCGGCGCCGAGGGTCGCGGTCGCCGTGCGCTCGACGGCGACCGCACGGCGATAGCCGTCGACGGTCACGGCGAGGATGACGGCCGTGACGGGCAGCGAAAGAAGGGGAATGAGGGCGAGCGCGGCAAGGTCGGGGAGAAGCAGAGTTCCCGCAAATGCGATGCCGGTTCCGGCAACCGCCCACGTGGCGATGAAAAAGAGGACCCGCAGAGCCCCGGGGACGCGGTGATCAGCGATCCGAATGACCATGCCCGCGAGCGCCTCGAAGGCGAAGACGAACGCCGTGACGGCGAGAGCGATGCTGAGCCCACCCGTGGCGAGGACGAAGGGAAAGCACGTGATCGCGTAGACGGCTCCGACAGCGAACCACGGCGTAGAGATGAGTCTCTCAGAGAGGGCAACGTGCCGCCGGATGAGCGCCGGTGGGCGCAGGGGGACGGGTGAGGCAAGCACATCGGTGGCATCGTCGCCGACTCGATCAGCTCTGTGCGCCAGCGCATCAAGTCGGTGACTCGCGCTGCGGACGACCTCTGAATACTCGCGCACAGCGAAGAAGTCGATCGGGCCGTCGAGCAAGCGGTCTCGATCGGCGCGAAGTGCGGCGATCTCACGCTCGAGTTGCTGGTGCGACTCGGCGGCGAAGTGTGTCACACGCTGAACGGCGAGCTCCATGCGGTCGAGCGCGAAGTCGAGTCGGAAAAAGGTATCGCCACTTGCTCGGGCCTGCGTGGTGGCGATGGCGACGGCCGAGAAAAGAGCGAGCCCGACCACAATGTTCGTCGCGATGCGCGATCCCCACCCGCCCTCGGTGGTCTCGCCGAGAAGGAGCTGACTCAGGGCATCGTTGACGAAGGGGCGCGCGGTCGCGGCCAGCACGATCGTGGTCAGCACGACAATCGCGCGCGCCTTCTGGGAAGCCAGGCGACGTTCGATGACGGTGGCGACGACGAGCGGAATCGCGAGAACGATCATCCCGAGCAGCGCGATCTCCATCGCTCGGACGTAGGACGCTGCGGTGAGATCGGTGATTTCCGGCGGAACGAAGACCGTGCCGACAACGATGGCCACCAGCGCACTCCAGCGAGAGAAGAAGCGACCGCTGCCCAACGCGTGCTTCCACGCCTCGAAGGTCAGTCGAAGAGCCGGTCGCCGCAGGGGCGCGTGCTCGGTCTCGAGCACCGTGTCACCGATCACACCGCCACCCGACCGCGCGTCGGGCGGCAATGACGCGGCGATTTTTGCGCGCGAAAGCTGTGGCACTCAGTCTCCCCAAAGACGACCCGCAGGCGAGCGAGAGCGGAACTCTCGCCAATTGACCGCCGCACACATTCGGGCGCGTGCATCGGCCGTTTCGTCCACATTAGAGGCCTCACATCTGCGGCGCAAAGAGGCGCGCGGAATTATACATTTCCGTGACAGCCGTGCGGGACGTCACGGCACGTCCGCGAACTGAACCGGAACACGTCGTGGCGATGCGGCTCTGCGCAATTGGCCTACGGCTTGAGCGCGTCGATGCCGGGCACATCCCATCGCAGCGGGGTGATCGTGAGCTCGTCCGTGCCGTCACTCGAGAGCATGCCAACAACGGTGAAGTCGTCGCTTTCACCGCGAAACATGAGGTCGCTCAGCGTCGTCACCGTCCACCCGGGCTGCGTTTCCAACCACGCACGGTAGTCGGTGACCCTGTTCGTGCGATCGAACCCCAGGTCGAAGACGGGCGGTTCGGGCGTCGATCCGTCGGCGAGCACGCGATATTCCGTGCCGGCGAAGGCGTAGACGGTCTCGGCGGGTCCGAGCGGCAGGGTCTCGCGCCAGCCGGCCGGAAGATCGGCGGCGGTGCGGCTGACGTTCGACCCCGAGCTGAGCCGGATCTCCGTGTCGCCGGAGGCAGTCGAGTAGTCCGCATGGGTGGTGACCGGTGCGTCGGGCAGGGCCGCGATCCACGTCGTCACTCCGGCGTCCTGCACGCCGTCGACGAGGATCGTCGCTTCGCGGAGCACCCCGTCGACACCGATCGCGACGCTGGTCGAAAGTACCGTCAGACCGGTGAGCGGCGGGATGTCACTCCAACTGGCGGGCAGCGCCCATCCGGCCGTGACCGTGGGCGACGGGGTAGCGCTCGGTGTCGCCGGGACAACGGCGGCGCCTGGCACGGCGGGTGCAGTGTCGGATGCCGGCGACGCGCTGCACGAGGCAAGAACGAGCACCACGGTCAGCGTGGGTGCTGCGAGAGCGAGGACGAGTCGGTCGGAACGCATCATGAGCCTTTCACAGCCTCGAGGTCGGACTGGCGGAACCAGGCGATAGTGCCGTAGCCCTGGTAGATGAACACACGGTCGAACGCCGGATTGTCGTCGCCGGGAGGGAGGCCGACATCGCTGCCGGGGATCTCGGCGGGGGTCGCTGCTCCGGCCGGGCAGTAGACGACCATGGCCCCCGAACCCGGGTCGCTCGTCTCCGAGCCCCCGAAGCACTCGCCCATCATCCGGTCGAACGAGAGGGTGCTGGTGCCCCATTCGTTCTGCGTCGTCCCCGGTACGAGCTCGATACAGGGGGCGGAGAGCCCGCACCAGGTGCCGGCGATGCCTTCCCAGCGCACGGCCGGCGCTTCGGTCGTGATCACGTTGACGTACCAGGCGGGTCGGTCGGTGAGTTCTTCGACCCCGACGTCGGCGATGTGGTCGCTGACGGTCTGGGCCGCCGAGAATAAGGCCAGCCATTTGAGCTTGCCGATCACTGTGCGGGCCTTCTCGGCGCCGCCCGAGACGAATGCCGCGGCGGCATCGGCCGACTCGCCGCTCGCGGAGCGCGCGAACTCCGACGCGGTGTTCTGCAGGGTGTCGGAATCGAGCACTTCGAGGCAGGTCGAGACGCTGCCGATGAGCTCGGTCCACGGGGCGCCCACGGCCCAGGTCGCCACGTCGCAGTCGCGCATGAGGAAGAAGACACTCATCGAACCGGCGAAGAGGTCGTCGGGGTCGAGTTCTTCCATCGCTGCGCCGAGGAAGCCAGACAGGAGCACCTGGGGGAACGCGGGGAGGGGGTACGCGACGATCTGGTTGCCGCCGGTCAGCTCGTGCGAAGCCCGCACGGCGGCTTCGTCGACGGTGAGCGAGAAGCTTTGGCCGGGCAGGATAAACGCGCCGGGGTTGAGGAGCAGGTCGGCGCTGCTCGCGACCAGCGAATAGGCGGTGCCGATGAGTTCGGCGGCCGAGGAGTCGGGCACGTCCATGCCGGCGGAGGTTGTCACGAGGCCATCGGCGAGCACGACCGGAAAGCCGTACGACCGGTTGGCGGCCGCGCGCACCTGCAGCAGCGACGGATCAGCGGGGTCGGGACCCACGCAGATGAGCACGGCGGCGTTGCCGCCCTCGACACCGAGGCCCGCGATCATCGCGTTGTCGGAGGTGAGCGTCTCCGACACCCAGGGCACCGCACCGTCGGCGTCGGGCGAGCACTCGGGGGTATCGGCGCCGGTGCCGAGCACGTCGCGCTGCACGCGCATGAGCCATTGCGACCCGAGAGTGAAGTCGGCACTCCAGTCGGCGACCGCCTTTTCCCACTGCTCACCGGCGGCGTCGGCGATCTCGACGATCGCGGCCCCGGCCTCGCCAATGGCGTCTCCGACGGTATCGACCGCATCGCCGATGCCGCCGATCACGACGGTCCAGATCTGCGTGGCCGGGTCGAACGGCATGCGCGTGTCGACCACTCGTGAGCGCAGCGAAGCCGTTGTGATGACGCGGTCGTCGCCGGCGGCGGCGGGCAGGTCGGATGCCGGGGGCTCGGCGACGACGGTGCGCTGATCGACGTCGACGCGAGTCGCGACAGGTACCCATTCCCCGATCGTGAGGTCGAGGTAGGCGAAAGTCGCAAACGCGGCGTCGGGGAGAGTGGTGGGGAGTTCGAGATCGAAGCGAACACCGCCAGCGCGCAGGTCGTCGTCGGCAATGACGAAGGGCTGCATCGCGAGATAGCCACGGGGGGAGAGCTCGGTGAGCGCCGCCATCTGCGCCTCGTCAGCAGGGAACGAGCGCAGCTCAACGGGCTCACCACCGATCGATGCGCCGACGGGTACGGCCGTAGCGCCTGGGCGCTGACCGCCGATCCAGACGACCGCGAGCACGGCGATCACGGCGGCCACGGCGACCGCCGCGACGAGGCTCAGGACAAGGGTGCGGCTGCGGCGCGCAGGCGCCGCCGCGGATGGGTCGAGACTATTCACTCCCCCGACGCTATGAGCTGGCGACGGCGCTCACCGCCGCGTACGGCGAACCCGGACATTCCCGGACGGGCCGGGCACGGTCTGCCGAGTGAATCGTCGATGCTTCCGGTCGCGTTCCCCAGACACATGCCCCACCCCTTCCGCCCCGCCGATCGGAGTGGTACCGTCGGCACGTTCGCTTTGGGGAAGTGGATGAATCGGGGAAGAGTCATGGGGAATCACTTTGGCGACGCCGTGCGTCGCGTTCTCGTGTGGGGATTTGAGCAAGCGGTGTTGCTGCTCGTCCTCATCTACGGCATTGTCATGCTGGCGATCGCACCGCTCTGGGCAGGTGCATCAAAGAGAGAGTCGGCCGGCGCCTCTCATCATCCGCTCGCGCGATCTCGGCACGCGTAGCCGGCGCGCCTCACCGAACTCGCTACCACGCCGCACGTCGAAAGGCGGCGCCGCAGTCACCCTCGATCGCTCCCGTTGTATGGTGGGCGGGCATCCCGACGACAGCGGTGCACTCCATCGACGAATGAGTGGGAGCGAAAACAGGCATGGGCAAATCTGTCGCGATCATCGGCACCCGAGGCTACCCCAGCTATTACGGCGGCTTTGAGACTGCCGTGAGAAAGCTCGCGCCGTACCTCGTTTCAGAGGGCTGGGATGTGGTCGTCTACGGGCGTCATGGGGCAACGAAAGAGAATGACCCAGAACGCGATCTGCGCGTGAAGACGGTCGTGACACGCGGCGTGGAGAGCAAATCGCTGAGCACGCTGTCGTACGGATTCACCGCATCGCTTCAGGCATTCCGCACCAAGCCCGATGTCGCGCTCATCATGAACGTTGCGAACGGCTACTTTCTCCCGATCCTGCGGATGCGTGGCATCAAGACGGTCGTGAATGTCGATGGCATCGAGTGGGATCGCGCGAAGTGGGGGCGGCTGGCCAAGCTCGTCTTCCGGCTCGGTGCGAAACTGACCGCTCGCTTCGCGGACAACCTCGTCTACGATTCCCGCGAGATCGAGCGGCGTTGGCAGACCGAGTTCGGCAGAGACGGCGTGTTCATTCCGTACGGCGGTGACGCGTCGCCCGAGCTACCGATCGAGCCGGGACTCACCCATCGCGGCTACGTGCTCGTCGTCGCGCGTTTCGTGCCGGAAAACACCATTCCAGAGTTCCTCGATGCGGTTGCCGAGATCGCAGAGCAATATCCAGTGGTGATTGTCGGCTCATCCGGATACGGCGGCCCGCTCGACGCTCAGGCGGCCGCGCTCGACACGAGCAACCCTCGCGTGCACGCAATGGGACATATCAGCGACGATTCTCGCCTGCTCTCCCTGTGGCAACACGCGGGGGTCTACTTCCATGGACACAGCGTGGGAGGCACCAACCCCACGCTCGTGCAGGCTATGGCCACGGGCACACCGATCGTCGCGCGTGACACCGTCTACAACCGAGAGGTCCTCGGCGAGGGCGCCCGGCTGTGCGCACCAGAACCGCGGGCGATCGCGTCCGCCATCATCGACCTCATGGATGACCCTGCTGCGCAGGACGCGCTTTCGGCCGCTGCCATCATTCGCTCGAGCGAACTCTATACGTGGGACCGCGTCAACCAGTCGTACGCGACCACACTCGATGAATGGGATATAGGTGTGCGTTAGCCGGTCAGGGCAGAATGCTGAGAAGGTTCGCCAGCGCCGATACGACTGCGCCCGCGACCAAAATGCTCACGGCCCACCACCGCTTTGCGTATCCACGTTGGAGGCGCCCCAAAGTGAAGTCTTCGAGAACATGCTGGCGACCTGCGGGCCGCGCGATGAACGCACCGAGGTTGCCTCCAATCGATACCCCGCCGAAGTCGATCCCGCCAGCCGCATCCGCACTCAATGCTCCTTCGAGAGCGGTTTGCAAGTCGCGCTGATCGGACCGGATATCCGTGACGAGTACTATCGCGCCCGTCACTTCCAAAGCGAGCGACAGCGCGAAGAGGGTGGCCGTGACCCCGTGGAGTGGACACCTCACAAGAGAGAATGTTCACTATGGCAAGATCGCATCGGGAGTTCACTCCTGAGTACAAATACGAGGCCGTGAAGCTGGTCATCACCACCGGGCGGGCGGTCGCGACGGTGGCTCGCGAGCTGGGTATCAACGAGGCCACGTTGGGCCGGTGGGTGCTCGCGTTCAAGGCCCGTGACGAGTCCGGGCAGACCGAAGTGAAGCGCCCCAGGTTTGATGCCGCATCCTTTTGAGTTGGAAGGATGTATGTCATACCGAAGAAGATCGATCCCGCGCTCCGTGACCGGGCGGTGCGGCTGGTGCGGGAGCACCGGTCGGAGTATCCCTCGTTGACGGCCGCGTCAGCGGCCGTAGCCCGCCAGGTCGGTGTCGGCCACGAATCCGTGCGCCGGTGGGTGCTGCAAGCCGACATCGACGACGGCACCCGCGACGGCGTCACGTCGGTCGAGCACGCCGAGATCAAACGGCTCAAGGCGGAGAACAAGCGCCTCCGTGAAGACGTCGCGATTCTGAAAGCGGCAACGAGTTTCTTCGTGGGGGAACTCGACCCCCGCAACCATTGATGATGGGTTTCATCGACACGATGAGAGCCGAGGGGCACGCGGTCGAGTCGATCTGCCGGGTCTTGCGTGAGCAGGGCTGCCAGATCGCCGCGCGCACCTACCGGGCCCAACGACAAGGCATCATCGCGGCCCGCACCGTCACCGACGCGCAGGTCTACGGCGCGGTTCGTGATGCCGCGTGGACCATGGTTGAGATGAACGGGCGGGTGCGTCGCGTGCTCACCCCGGAGGGCCTCTACGGGCGGCGGAAGATGACCGCGCTGATCCGTCGGACCCGGATCCTGAACGCGTCACGCGGCGCGGTCGACCGGGCGATGCGAGGCCTCGGTCTGGAAGGCATCCGCCGCGACAAGGGCACCCGCACCACGATCCCCGCCATAGACGGGGTCCGCGCCGGAGACCTGCTGAACCGCGACTTCACCGCGCCGCGGCCCGATCACACCTGGGTGATGGACTTCACGTATTGCCGGACCTGGGCCGGATGGGTGTACGTCGCGTTCATCGTCGACGTGTTTTCGCAGCGGATCGTGGCCTGGCACGCCCAGACCAGCAAGCACGTCGAGCTCGTGATGATCCCACTACGGATGCCCCTATGGGAACGCGGCCGGCAAGGCCATCCGATCGAGCCGCAGCAGCTCCACGCGCACTCGGACGCCGGGTCTCAATACGTCTCACTGGCCTACACCGACAAGCTCGCCCTGGACGGCATCGCACCCTCGATCGGATCTGTCGGCGACGCTTACGATAACGCGCTCATGGAGACGATCAACGGGCTCTACAAGGCCGAATGCATCCGCACGACAGTGTTCCACGATGGGCCCTACAAGACGATCGCGGACGTCGAATTCGCGACCGCCGGCTGGGTCGACTGGTACAACACTCGTAGGCTTCACTCGAGCCTCGGCTACGTCCCACCCGCCGAGTTCGAGCAGGCCCACCACGCGACCCTCAACCGAGAGCCGCAACCCGCATAGGAGCGGCAAGAAACCTGGGGCGCTTCAGTCCATATCTTCCCAGGACGATCAGAGTTGCGATTCAACCCGGGTTAAGACTGTGCCGCGACTCAACTCAACCTCGTATACCGTGAGTTCTGTGCATACCGGACAGTTGGTGACCGTCGCCGTCGCCATAATCACTGGTGGGGATCGGCCGGAAGAGTTGGGCCGGCTTCTCGCCAGCCTGGTGGATATGGACGGCGCCGATGACCAGTTCGAGGTCGTCGTCGTACTTGTGGAGAACGGCCCAGCACCAACGTTTGAGGTCCCCGAGGCGATATCAGGGCGCTTGCGGATCTTGAAGAGCCATGAGGCTCGCCGAGGCATACCCTTTGCGCGCAACCGAAGTGTCGAACTTTCCCTCGAGAGTGGTGCGGACTATATCGCCTTCGTCGATGACGACGAGCGAGTTTCCAGACGTTGGCTCGTTGAAGGCCTGACGGCGATCCGCGACTTCGGGGCACAAGGAGTGGCAGGTCGCGTGGACTACGAGTTTGAGACCCCTCCGCCCGCGTGGCTACGACAAGGAGGGTTCTACGACTCGCCCACAATTGGCCACGGTTCACAAATGAGCTTTGCGCGGACCACCAACCTATTGTTAGACGCCGGCAAAGTGAGAGCGCTAGGTGGAAAGCCCTTCGATGAAACACTGCGATTCACCGGCGGATCCGATATTCGCTTCACCGAAAGAATCGTGGGTGCGGGCGCGAGAATCGTCTGGTCACAGAATGCCTCGACGATCGAGTTCGTGCCTGAGGTGCGTTGCAGACCGGATTGGGCGTTGCGACGCGCGTACCGCGTCGGCAACAATATTGGTCGCCGAAAAATCGCCTCGGGCGGAGGTCGGGGTGTCCTTACCGCGCTGATTGGTGGACTAGGGCGGCTGCCTTATGCGAGTGGCCTCATTTGCATCGGCGCTTTAATGCGAAATCCGTCTAAGCTCGGAAAGGGCATTCGGATTGCAGCCCGCGGAACCGGAATGCTCTTCGCCCCGCTTCATCAATATGAGGAATACAAAGATGACGCGAGTTAAAGCGGCCAGAGGGGTTAAATTCCTGAACTGGTTCCTGCTCGCTAATCTGCTCCTAATCAGGTTCCTGCGACCCATATTCTCTGCCCTTGAAGTCTTTAGCTTCCGCCTTTGGATCGACTGGATGCTTCTGTTCGCTTTTCTATCCAACAGAAGAGCGCTAAAGTCACTGGGCCCACTCAGCTGGCTAACGTTCTTTGCTAGCGCGGTCATTGTGATCTCAAACCTCGCAATGCATGGCGTGGGAGAGTACGGGCTTCTTGAAGCGATCGGCTTTCTGTTGGTCCTCAGCGTGCCACTGTATTACGCTGCGCTGAGCGCGTCCCTGGACTACGGCGACGCCCTCGCGCACAAGATAGCGGTGGTGCGCATATTGAACGTCTACTTCTTCGCCAACACACTGATCATTCTCGGCCAAGTCAGCGGAGTGGTGCCGGTCCCCGATGCTTTTCTGAGCATCAACGCTTCAAACTTCGATCATTTCACCGGACTGATTGGGCTTAACGGAGTTAGCACGCTGAACTTTCTGTGGATCGCAACGATAGCGGGAAACATCACATTGGCTCGGACCGAAGGCCGAGGCAGACTAGTAGTCGCCTTAACGCAGATCGTGACCGCAAGCTCGTTGTCCTTGCTCATTGACAATAAGATGTTCGCATTAACCTTCTTGGCCAGTTCGATTCTGGTTCTCGCACTCAACCCAACCATAATCCGACGATTCGCGCCGCTGATCGCTATCGCCGTAGTCGTTCTCGCACCGTGGTTTCTTGGTACGATCGAGTCCACGTTCAGCACGGAGTCAGGCCGGAGCCTGGACCTTCCAAGCATAATTCTCTTCGACTCAAATTTCGCGCCAAACGAGAACAATGAACGTGCCTACATAAACTACTTGGCTTTTGCCCACTATAGCGCCTCCGAATTCGGGATTGGCCTCGGATTCGCCAGCGCGGAAAGCGTGGAGATTCACCCTCACCTGGGTATAAATTCTGCGTCTCTTGTTCTTATCCAGGGCGGCATCCCACTATTACTTGCGGCGGTAGCCACTCTCTTCGTAGGATTCAAATCTATCCTGGGCAGACCACGCCCGACGACACTCATCGCCCTTTTGTTCTTTGCTGTTGCGATCGTTTATGCGAGCAATCCGATAGCGGACCGGTATACGCTGATCGCGGCATGCCTCTTCATCTATCTGTCCAAACCGATGACTGGTCACGAAGACGATCTTCAAGCTGGAGCCAACCCACGGCTAAATGCTCTCGAACTGTCTCCTCGGCACCAGGGAACGTCTCTCGCCAGCGTTCGCCCTCAATAAGCTGAGACACTGCTAGTGCTAGCGACTCTGGATCTGCTGCAGGCACCTGAACGAGCTGTGATTGGAGAAGAATTGGAGGAAGGCTCGAGTACGCACTCGACTGTCGAGTTATCACCCTGCGGCCGCTAGCGAGAGCCTGCCAGACTTTGTTGGGTATAACCGACCCGGCTTTGGATGAGCCGCCGAAGACCCCGAGAACAATATGAGCATCTGCGATCATCGCGGCGATATCCGCTTCTGGAACCGGGTCGATGAAGACAGTACTTGCACCACCGTACTCGCCCTCGAGTTCATCGCGGTCGGGCCCTCGCCCGACTACTTTCAAGTCGACCGGCAGTCCTGAAACGGCCTCGAGAATAGTGCGCACGCCGTGGAGCGGGATGTAGTTCCCGTAGAAGAGAAGGCTTGGACGACCCCGATCGCTCGAGGGCGCGTAAGTGGCCCACGCTGGTGGCTCCACTGGCAGTGTCAGTACCTCCGATGCGCCGAGCTTCCGAGCGACATCGGCGCGCGGATCCGTGTCGCAAATTACGAGATCCGGCAAGCGCGCTGCAAGTTGGTCGAGGCACGCGTGCGCGAAGCCGCGAACAGACCCCGAGCGGACAGATCCCCAATCTTCGATATTCGTTTCGACCAACCCAACGAAATAGTCATGAACGAACTTGGCTCTCAGGATCTTGGCGAGCAACCAGGCAACGGGCGCGAACTGCGGGGAGAATTCAGCGAGCAACACGACATCAATCTTTCCGGAGCCTTTGGCTTTTCTTAGCGAAGCACGCAGGAGATGCGCGGCTCTGACGAGGTAGGAGCGCCCCCTGCCGATTTCGACAGTCGTAACGCCGAAGCCCCTCCGATTGAGGAAGGCACGGATGCTCCGATTGCGTGGATATGTCAAATCATGTATGCCCACGTACAAGACGTTCACGGCTTGGGCTCCGGATCCGGATCGTGATCAACGGCAAGCCGATCTGAGTTGCTGCGGGCCTCGCCAATCGCGTCATCAAGGAAGACTCCGAGGCGCTGACTGTACGCACCCGCGGAGTAGTCACGTTCGAAGGTTGCTCGCGCCAGCTCCGACATTCGTAGGCAGTCGTCGAAGTCCACTTTGTCGAGCACTGATGCGAGCGCGGAGACCGATCGGTTGGGGAAGAGATAGCCGGTAGCACCGTCGTCCACGACCTCACCCAAGCCACCACCGGAACTCGCTATCACTGGCCGAGCGTTTGCAAACGCTTCAATCGCTACGAGCCCGAACGGCTCAGGACCATCCGACGGAACGATCACGAAATGGGTACTGGCGAGCAACGAATCCAGATCCTGTGTTTCACCGACTACTTGCGTAGATGCGGCGATCTCGAATTCTGCGATGAGCGCGGGTACATCAACGCTGACGCCAATGGGAGGGCGTCCGCCCGCGATAACGAGTATCCCAGGCTCCCCGGCCAGTTTCCAAGCAGCGAATAGAGTTCTGTGGCCCTTCCACGTGTTCCATCGACTGGCGACAAGGAATCTCATCTCTCTGACGCGAGAAGGCGGGGTCACCAATCCGGGAGCGGTGGTGGCGTTGGCAACCACGCTGCTTCTCTTTCGCAGGAGAGCCGGCAGGGAGGCCACGGACGCTTTCGAGATCGCCACTATGTGTGTGCACCACAAAGCCAGTGCAGAAAGAGCGACACGCTCCGGTCCACGCCAGATCTCCTGATTGTGAAGGATGATCTTCCGGACTCCGGTCGCTCGGGCGATAGGCGCCGCAAGAAGCGTAGCGCTGGTTGCGCACCAAACAACGTCCGGTCGCTCCGCCCTAAAGACCTTCATCAATAGTCGAGACCTCCGCCATAGCTCGCGCAATCCCCGCGCATTGAGGTACGCGCGCCTGATCACGGGAAGTGCCATCACTTCTGTATCGACCGCTTGCTCCGTGAGTAGGGCACGCAACGAAATCTGGCCCGCAGGCACGTCGTCCGGGAGAAGTACCTTGACATCAGCGTACTCAGCAAGCTTGTCTATCGCGCGCAGAAGCATCCGATCAGCGCCGTACATCTCGTTCGACGAATGTACTACCAGGATGGACCGCCGACGGGTGGTCACTGCGTCGCCTCTAGTCGGCTACGCAGGACTCGCGCCGGAACACCCGCGACGATGGCGAACTCTGGAACGTCTTTCGTCACAACGCTCCCTCCAGCTACTACCGCTCCGCGCCCTACTGTTACCCCGGACATAAGCGTGACTCCACTGCCGATCCAACAGTCATCCGCGATTGTCAGATATCCACGCTCGACGCCCTGCTCTTTGATGGGCACATCGGTATCTCCAAACTGGTGATTCTCAGAGAGCAGACGGGCGCCGGGGCCGATCATCACGTCTTCACCAATCTCAATCCAGCCAGAACAACCGATGAATCCTCCAGCGCCGATGCTGGATCGGTTTCCCATCCTCAGTCCCATGCCTGCTTCACCGCCGTAGTAGCTGCTCGGCCTAATTGTCGTCCCTCGCCCAATCGACACCTGGGACCCGAAGTAAATTCCGCGCTGGGAGACCCCCTGCAGCTCAACATAATCTTCAAGGACCAGCCGTCCCTTGTGGTGAATAAACGCCCCGTTGAGGATGGTCACCCCTCGCCCCCGAAAGACGTGGCCTCCGGAGGATCCAAGCCACGGACGTGTCAGCGCCCCCCGAACCAGCATCATTGCCGCCCTAGCAAGGACTCGACGATTTGCCCAACGTGCTCGTCGTCCGGATACCGCTGTGTACTTCATTCTGACTCCCTCAAGATAGGGCGGACTAAGGCGTGTAATGCAGTCTCGTAGCCTGCACAGATCGCACGGGTTCATGCGACTTGAGTTATGCACTGGATCATTGTTGACTCGAAATCAAGTTGAGCGCCGTCGTCGAATAAGAACTAGCCCCGTTATCTGAATCACCAGGACGACTCCTTCGGCCAGGATCTCCCCGATGACAGCTCCCTGCGCATCCCACACGCTCGACAGGAGGAAGATTGCGGGGACTCCGACTAAAGCGCCAGCGAGTGCGCTCAGAGCTATCACGTGCACGCCGCCGAACGCAACGAGCCCGATCCCACCGACGGCGCGCGAGGCGCAGACGATGAGAACTACGAAGGAGAAAGTCCAAGCAATCTCGCTCGTCACAGTCGCAACGCCGGAGAACAGTAGTTGGGACGCCCACGGTGCAAAAAAGCCGAAGGCGCATCCCGCCACGGTACCCAGGATCACGTTGACCAGGATTGCAAGATCGACTCGCTTGGATCGGTCTTCCCCTCTCGCGCCACGGCCAACCCAGCCCTGCATGGCATTGGGGAGTGCGATTATCGCGGTGAGCGCCATTCGAAGTAGACGTTCACCGGCTGCGAACACCGCGACGTAATTCGGGGCTGCGATCCCTACGATTGTGACGGGCAAGGCGATATAGGTCGCACTTGCGGCACGTGCAGTCACCGCGTTCCGCTGAGCGAGCATGGTTCGTATGACCTGTCTGCGAGACGCGATCGGCACACTGCGCGAACCGCTCATCCGGGCAATGATCAAAATCGAGATCATTGGGGCGACAGCCGCAGGGATGGCGAGCCCGACTATCGGATATACGATGAACGGCGCCCCGAGCAAGATCAACAATGCGGCAGTGGCTAGGCCCACCAATCTGGGCAACCCGTCGGCGACGATGACGAGCCACGGACGAGAGATGCCCAGGAAGAGCCAAGCGAAGCTGAATGCTGTGAGGAGAGTGAACGCAGCAATTAGAGCAGTCTCCATCGGTAGAGATGGTGCCACCAAGTAGCCAACTGTTAGCGCAAGCGCCGCCAAGGGGACGAAGGCGAGACACTTTGTCTGAGCCGATAGCACCGCCAACCGGTACGCATTGGTGGCCCCCATTCTGGCGACCCGCTGCGGGCCGCTCAAGCCCCAACCGAGTTCGCCGATGGTGACGAGAGCTGCGCCGATCGACTGGCCGACGGCAATTGCGACCCATGCCGAAGCGCCGAATCTTGACGTGATCGCAGGGAGCACAACTAGCGGAGTGACGATCCCTAACAGTGGGATCAGAGCGAAACCGACGGTGCGTCGCGTATGACTCACCGAGCGAGTTCTTCGTTCGTCATCTGCGTTCTCTGGGCCCTCGTCGGCGCGAGCGACCAAACCAGTGATTCACGCAGACGGAAGGCATCGGCGGGGGGATAGTGCTTGATGTCCACGTCGTTCTTCCTTGTCGTGAGGCGGGCTATGTGACGGAAGCCTCGCCGGGCTGAGGCATGCAATTAGTTCGGTCGATATGCCGAAGCTGCGCTACGACGCTGTCTCCCCGGGCGCGACCGCAGCCTTCGCGGTCTTGGCGAGAATTGCGAGATCCCCCAGAAGCGACCAGTTCTCGACGTACGAGAGATCGAGCCTGACGGTTTCTTCCCACGAAAGGGATGACCGTCCGCTGACCTGCCAGAGCCCGGTGATGCCCGGCTTCACCAGGAACCGGCGGTGAACGTGCGTCGCGTACTGCTCGACCTCGCTCGGCAGCGGGGGTCGCGGCCCCACAAGCGACATCGAGCCACCGAAAGCGTTGAAGAGCTGAGGCAGCTCATCGAGGCTGTACTTGCGCATGATGCGCCCGATGGGTGTCACCCGCGGGTCGTTCTTCATCTTGAACATGACCGCGTTACCAGAGTCAGCGCCCTGCTCCTGCCGCTCGCGTTGCAGGTTCTCGAGCAACTCTTCGGCGTTCGTCACCATCGAGCGAAACTTCAGCATCGTGAACTCCTGGCCGCCGCGGCCGATCCGCGTCTGGCGGAAGAGCACGGGGCCTTCCGACGAGAGGCGAATGCTCATCGCAAGAAACGCGAGCACGGGGCTCAGCAGCACGATGGCGACGAAGCTGACGCAGATGTCCAGCATCCGTTTGACGAAGTCTTGCCCCTTGCTGAACCGCGGCGTCTCGACATGGATGAGCGGCAGCCCCGCGACGGGGCGCGTGTGCAAGCGAGGGCCGGCGATATCCACGATGCTCGGCGCGAGCACCAGGTGCTGCCGGCCGGCCTGCAGGTTCCACGAGATCTGCTTCACCTTGTCGGGCGGCAGTTCGTCGGTGCTGGTCACGGCGACCGTGTCGGCCACCGTCAACGCCATCGCGCGTTCGACGGCGTTCACGGTTCCCATCATCGGAATCTGCGTTCCGGGAACGACATCACCCACGGCGCCGCTCGTCGTACACGCGCCCACCACGTGGTACCCCGCGCTGGGGTTGCGGCCCAGCTCGCGCGCGATCTGCGTGACCGATTCGGTCGATCCGACGAGCAGCACCCGCGCCGAGTATCGGCCACTGCTCCGCATCATCACCAGCCAGTTGCGCCAGAGCCAGCGGGTGAACAGCAGTACGAGTACGCCCATCGGCAGGCTGATAAGCAAGAAGCCGCGAGCAACATCGATCTTCGTCAAAAAGGCGACGATGGCAACGGCGCCAAACAGGCGCAAGCTGGCATCGACCACCCGAAGGTACTCATTCGGGCCCGCGCCGAGCACCCGTACGCTGCGCGAATCGCTCCACGAGAGTGCCAGCATCCACGCGACGATCAGCGATGCCGAGAACACCCAGTACGACACTTCAGAAATGCGCTCATCGGCACTAATCGCCAGTTGCGCATTGCCCATGCCGAACCAGGCGATCTGCGTACCGAAGACGACCCACACGAGAGAGAGGAAGTCACTGATGACCAGACGCGTCTGAAAACGGCGGCGCCAGTCATCGACAGCGGGCGTGGGGGGAGTCATAAGAAGGGGGCGCGCAGGCGCCGCGGCTGGTCCGGTGGAGTCAGCGGGTGCGCTGCGGTGCAGATTCGAGTCGTGAGGCGACTGCGTCGTCGCATCGACCTCAACTTCGGTCGACACTTCGGCATCCTCCTTCGTCGTCTCTATCTCGGCTCTCGCGAGATTATCAGTCGTATGTGTCAGCCGTGTATCGCGTGACGTCCACTCCTGGTCTCCGTCGTTCGAGCCTAGGAGAAGAATGAGAGCCGTCTCATCGACTTTCGGATGAACTTTTCGGTGGGCTCCCCTGAGACCACAGCTGTAACACGGCGTCGATATGCTCTCCCGCATGCGACTTTCTGTCATTGGGTGTGGATATCTGGGCGCCGTGCACGCGGCGGCGATGGCTTCGATCGGGCACGAGGTGGTCGGGATCGACGTCGACGAGCGCAAGATCGCGGCGCTCTCGGCGGGTGAGGCGCCGTTCTTCGAGCCCGGGCTGCCCGAGATTCTCGCCGAAGGAATCGCCTCGGGGCGGTTGAGCTTCACGACCGACATGTCTGCGGCTCGCGGCGCTGCGGTGCACTTCGTCGGGGTCGGCACGCCGCAGCAGAAAGACAGCTACGCCGCCGACCTCACCTACGTCAACGCGGCCGTCGATGCGCTCGTGCCGTTTCTCTCGCCCGGCGACATCGTCGCGGGCAAGTCGACCGTGCCCGTCGGCACGGCGGCAGATCTCACCCCGCGGGTCGAGGCTGCCGGGGCGACGCTCGTCTGGAACCCGGAGTTCTTGCGTGAAGGCTTCGCCGTGGAGGACACGATTGACCCCGACCGGCTCGTTGTCGGTGTGCCCACCGACGAGGCCGGAGCACGCGCCGCCGACGTGCTGCGCGAGGTCTACCACCCGGCTGTCGCCAAGGGCACGCCGTTCATCGTGACCGACCTCGCCACCGCCGAGCTCGTCAAGGTGGCGGCGAATGCGTTTCTCGCGACGAAGATCTCGTTCATCAACGCCATGGCCGAAATCGCCGAGGTCGCCGGCGCCGACGTCACGCAGCTTGCCGACGCGATCGGTCACGACGTCCGCATCGGCCGGCGCTTTCTCGGTGCGGGCATCGGCTTCGGGGGTGGATGCCTGCCGAAAGACATCCGTGCCTTCTCCGCGCGCGCTGAAGAGCTCGGTCGGGGCGAATCGGTCGCGTTCCTCCGCGAAGTCGACGAGATCAACCTGCGCCGGCGCGAACGCGCCGTGCAGCTCGTGATTGAAGGCCTCGGCGGCCAGGTGTTCGAGAAGAAGATCGCCGTGCTCGGTGCCGCGTTCAAGCCACACAGCGACGACATCCGCGACTCGCCCGCCCTCGACGTGGCCGTGCGCCTGCACGGTCTCGGTGCGGACGTGGTCGTCACCGATCCGGAGGCGATTGCCAATGCGCGCCGTGTGCATCCGCAGCTCACCTACATCGACGAGCGGGATGAGGCGATCCGCGACGCCGACGCCGTCATTCTTGTCACCGAGTGGGACGAGTACCGCCGCGAACTCGCGCCCGAGCACGCGTCGACGTTGACAGCGGGGCGCGTGGTCGTTGACGGACGCAATGGGCTCGATGCGGCCGCGTGGCGTGCGGCGGGATGGACGTATTACGGCATGGGGCGGCCGTAGGGGGCGCCTTTTGCTGGGGCGCCCGCTGCGGTGCGCCCCGGACACCTGTGATCTACGGCACGAGCACCGCGCGACCGCGGACGCGGCCCACCTCGAGATCAACGAAAGCCTGCGGATACGTCGTCGTGTCGACCGTGATGGCGCCCATACGGGCCACGTCGAGCACCTGACGCTGATCGGCGCGCGTCCCTCCGTACGACCGGCGCACGTCGACACCCCACGGGAGGGGCTCGGTGAGCGCATCTGCGGCGTAGCCCACGCCCACCCTGAGATCGCGCCGGCGGTGGCCGGGGCCGGTCCGACGCGTTCGCACTTCGCGCGTTCGCTGCGTACGGCGGAGCCGGCACCGGGGGCGTGATCGAGGAGTGGCTCCGCAGCGATGATCCGGTGGACGTCGATACCCTCACCGATGTCATCCTCGCGGCGGCGCCGGAGTGGTGGCAGGGCCGGGTGTGACCTGGGGGCTGGGGTCTGTGGATAACTTCGGACGAGTGTCGGAGGTATGTTCTACATTGAGGGTATGAACAACCCGCTGCTCACCTCCATCGCCGAAGCGCTCGACGCGCTCGCGATGGCAGGCGGCGACCGGGCCCCCGAGGCACTGACCCCGGGCGAGTTGGTGTCGTTGAACGCCGCTTTCGGGTCACTCAAGCGCCGAGTTGATGCGGCGTTCGCGCCCGTCGCGGCCGAGATCGCCCGTCAGTCACGCACCGAGCTCGGCAAAGACTCACTGGCGAAGAGACAGGGCTTCCGCTCTCCCGTCGCGCTTATTCAGGCCACGACCGGCTCGAGCGTGGGCGAGGCCATCAAGATCGTCCAGGTGGCCGAAGCAACCGCGCCGCGCCTCTCGCTCACGGGCGAAGCGTTGCCGTCACCGCACCCGTTCGTGGCGGATGCCGTGGCCTCCGCCACACTCAGTGTCACCGCCGCCTCCGCGATCGTGACGCTCCTCGACCGCCTTGCCCTGCGGGTCAGCCCGGAACGCCGCGCCACGGCCGAGCGCGAACTTGTAGCGCTTGCGCCCGGGCTGCGCGCCGACGAACTCTCCCGCCTCATCTGCCGGGCCGAAGCCCACCTCGACCCCGACGGCGTCGCACCCCGCCACGAAGAAGCCCGCGCCGAGCGCTCTCTCACCCTGAGCGAACGCGACGGACGGCTCCACCTCACCGGCATCTTCGACATCGGCACCGGCGCCCCCATCAAAACCGCGCTCGACGGCATGCTCACCCACATCCTCCGCGCGAACGAGAACGCCGACGACGCCACGCGAGACCAGCGCTCACCCCGCCAGATGCGCGCCGACGCCCTCGCCGACCTGTGCCGGCACGCCCTCGGGTGCACCACCGTGCCCACCGGGCCGACCACGACCGTCGTCGTGCGCATGACGCTTGCCGATCTTGAAACCGGCACCGGCCTCGCCGCCGTCGATGGCATCGACCAGCCCCTCCCCGCGGCCGCCATCCGCCGCATCGCCGCCGACACCCAGGTCATCCCCTGCGTGCTCGGTGGCGACAGCGACATCATCGACTGGGGTCGCGCCAAGCGCCTCTTCACCCCCGCTCAAAAGCTCGCCCTCGCCGAACGTGACGGCGGATGTGCCATGTGCGGGGCACCCGTCGCCTGGACCATCGCCCACCACATCGCCTGGTGGCAACGCGACGCCGGCGCCACCGACCTCCGCAACGGCGTGCTCCTCTGCACGGGATGCCATCACCAGGTGCACGACGACGGCTGGGAGATCAGAATCGACGGCATCGGTGCGGACGCGCACGTCTGGTTCATCCCACCCCCGTGGATCGACCCCGACCGCGCGCCCCGTCCGGGCGGGCGAAACCGATACCGACTCAGCGCGTGACCCACGCCCCGCCCCGCGCGTCCACCCCTCGCTAGCGTGAACACATGAGCCCACCGACGACCTCACTGCAGCGCACCTACCGCTACCTGCGGCTCACCCTGGTCGGCGCCGTCGTCGCGATCTTCACCGCCGTCGCCGTCGCCGCATCCGACGTCGGCTGGCTTCCCTCCCTCAGCGACTACTACTACTCCCCCGCCCGCACTACCTTCACGGGCGCTCTTCTCGTCGCCGCCGCCGTGCTCCTCGCCCTCTCCGGCCGCGGTCCCGAGCGCGCCCTCCTCGACGCATGCGCCGTTCTCGCGCCCCTCATCGCCCTCATCCCCACACCGCACATCCCCCCTGCCGCACTCCCCGACGTCACCAATGGCATCACCACCTACCTCGTGATCACGACCCTCGCGCTCATCGTCGCGGTCACCCTCACCCTCACCGGCGACATCCCGGTCGCCGCTGTCGCCGCGAGCGGCAGCGTCGCCGCCCTCGTCATCCTCACCCTCGGCCTCGCCTGGATGCTCGCGCCGCACGCGGTTCTCACCCACGGGCACGTCATCGCCACCGTCGCGTTCTTCGCCGTCTTCGGCGCCGTCGCGATTCTCCATGCCTTCCCGCGCACCACCGCGCCCCCGCCGCGCGCGCTCCGCGTGATCTACACGGGGATCGCAGCACTCCTCGGCCTTGTGCTCATCGCCTACCTGACCACATCGAACGTCGCGCTGCTCGCCGAAAGCGTCGCACTCGCCCTCTTCGCCGTGTTCTGGATCGTCCAAAGCATCGAGAAGTGGAACGACCCCGACCCCAGCCTTCGCTGAACGTCCCCGCGCTCAGCGCACGATCGCGGTGACCGTCGCCAGTCGGGCCAGCACCTCCTGGCTGATCGAACCCAGGAGGAAGCGGACCAGTGCGCTGCGCCCGTGCGTCCCCAACACGGCCATCCGCGCCCCGTGCGCTCGCGCATTGATGATGTGCGACGGGTAGCCCTGCTCCACCACCCGCTCGACAACGAGATCGGGATAGTCCGACGCGAGGCCCGCCAGCGCCACGGCCTGCACCTCCTCGGTCACCGCCTGCATGTTCGCGAGATACACCTCGGGGTACACCGCCAGCGAATTGCGCGGCGCCGTGAGCGGCGTCCACACGCTCACCGCCACCAGCTTCTCGCCCAGCCGATCAGCCTCCGCCGCCGCAAACGCGAGCGCCCGCTCCGACACAGCCGACCCGTCGAGCCCCACCACCACACCAACCCCCGCATCGAGGTCGAGATCGGGCACGACGACAACCGGGCACATCGCCCCCGCCACAATGCGAATACCGTGCGCGCCGCGAGCCGGCCCGTCGCCCGGACCGCGATAGTCGCTCCCGATGACGAGCAGCGCCGCGTCCTTGGACGCATCGATCAGATGCGTCACCGGATTCCCCGTCAGGACCCGCGTCGTCACGGGCACCCCGATGCGAGCGACATGCTCGTCGAGAAGATCCTGAGCCGCACTCGCCGCCGCAGAGACGACTGACCCTTCTCCGACAGCCCCGACCGCTCCCCCGACGACGGCAATCAGCTCGATGCTCTGCCCGCGCGCCAACGCCCGCGCGACCGCCCACTGCACGGCACGGTCCGAAGCCCCCGCAACTCCGACGACGATCTTCTCTGACATGGCACGTCCCTCCGTTGGGCTCCCCTGTAGCCCGCACGCTACTCGCGGCGACACCGGGCGGCCACGGTTCGGGCCGTGAAAAACCCGGTCGGACGCATCAGCGTCGGAGCATCAACTCAGCGCGGTCCCCACCACCATGAGAACGACGTAGGCCGCGTTGAAGACCACGTGGGTGAGCACGGCCCCCCACACGCGCCCCGTCAAGAGGACGAGCAGACCGCACGTCAGCCCGACGGCGCCGAAGACCACGGCATCCGCAACCGACAAGGTCCCGCCGATCGCGTGCACCAGGATGAACGCGCCCGTCGACACCAGCAACGCCGCGAACCCGGCGGCCAGCGACCCCGCCGCGCGGCGCAACAGCTGATAGACGACGACGAGCAGCACACCGCGGAAGAGGAATTCCTCGAGCACCGGAGCCACGAGCACGGCCGGCAGGGCGTCGGTCAGCCACCAGGATGCGGGCAGAGAACTGTCGAGCATCGCCGCCGTCGGAAACGGCGCGACGCCCGCAACCGCCCCCTGCATCCCGCGCAACGCCAACCCCACACCGACGCCGAAAAGCACGTCGACCGAACGGAAGCGGAGAAGCCCGATCGGCCGCGACCGCGCGAACGCGAAACCGATGGCCACGGCGAATCCCACCCACAGCGTGAGCGACGACGCGATCGGCGCCCACGGCGCATCGACCCGGCTGAGAAGCCCGCCGCCGACGATGCCGAGTCCTACCGAGACGAGCGCGACCGCCAGCACCACGACGTCCCACCGGCGGACCGTGCGCCCACCGAGTCGCCAATCCTGGCGCGGCGCGCGTCGCCGCCGTCGGGGTGCGGGCGCGGCGTCGGACACGTGAGGAGCGTCGATAAGCTGATCGGACACGCGCTAAACCTACCCGGCGCAGCCTCCGCACCACGATTTCCCCCCTCACGAGGAAGGTCACCGCCGTGCTCGAGATCCTCACGGTTTGCACCGGAAACATCTGCCGCTCCCCCCTCGCCGCCCAGCTCCTCACCGCGCGCCTGCACGATCTCGACGTCGTCGCCTTATCGGCCGGCACGCGCGCCCGCGGAGGCGAACCCATGACCCCGGAAGCCGCCCAGCTCGCCGCCGACCGCGGCATCCCCGCCGACACCGCCGCCGCCCACCGGGCGCGCTACCTTCAGCCCGCACATCTCCAGGAGCCTGTCCTGCTCCTCGCTATGGCACGCGAGCACCGCCGCGCCATCGTCGAAGCCGACCCCACGCGGCTCCGCTCCACGTTCACGATCCGCGAGTTCGCCCGCCTTGCCGCCGACGTCACCGACGACGAGATCCGCGCCGCCGCGCATGCCGCCGGAGACGATCCCGCCTCCCGCGTCGCCGCCGCCCTCGACGTCGTCGGCGGCCGTCGTGGGCTCACCCTCCCGCCCGCCGATCCCGACGACGACGATGTGACCGACCCGTTCGGCCGCTCGGCCGCCACGTACGAGCGCTCCGCAGCCCAGCTCATTCCCGCCGTCGACGCAGTCACACGGGTCTTTCACGCGTCACTGACACGAAACACGCCTGTGGCAGACTGATTCCGTACCGCCCGGCGCATCCGTGCAGCCACGTCACCGAGAGGCACCATGGAGCTCACCGATTACATCCGCGTCCTGAGAAAGAGTTGGCTGCTGATCGTCGTGCTGACCCTCCTGGGGCTCGGAGCGTCCGCCGCGTACTCCCTCACCCGTACGCCCGTGTTCGAGTCGTCGAGCACGGTGTTCGTCTCGACGCAGACCGGTGGCACGGCCGCTGAGCTGCAGCAGGGCTCGAACTTCACGCAGGCCCGCATCAACACGTACGTCGGCCTCGTCCGCACGCCCGTCGTGCTCAACCCGGTCATCGCCGAACTCGAGCTCGGCATCACATCGGAAGAACTCTCCGGGTCGGTGAGTGCTGCCGCGCCGCTGAACTCCACCCTCATCTCGGTCACGGTGTCCGACCCCGACCCCGTCGCGGCCGCCGACATCGCCAACGCCGTCGCCGCGAGCCTCTCCAGCGCGGTCCCGCGCCTCGAGCCCGAGGCCGCCGACGGGTCGAGCCCCGTGCGTCTCAGCCGCGTCAGCGACGCCCAGCCGGCGCTGGCTCCCTCGAGCCCCAACGTGCCGCTCAATCTCGCGCTCGGCACCCTCGTCGGTCTCGCTCTCGGCATCGGACTCGCCGTGCTCCGGAGCGTCCTCGACAACCGCGTGCGCACGCCCCGAGATGCGGAGCAGATCACCGCGGCACCGTCGATCGGTGCGATCGCCTTCGACGCCAAGGCGAAAGAGCGTCCGCTCATCGTCCACGCCGACCCGCTCAGCCCGCGCGCCGAGTCGTTCCGTGCGCTCCGCACCAACCTGCAATTCCTGGACATGGGCGGACGTGCGAGTTTCGTCGTCACGAGCTCCGTCCCGAGCGAAGGCAAGTCGACGACGACGATCAACCTCGCGATCGCCCTCGCCGACGCCGGCAAGCGCGTCGCCCTGCTCGACACCGACCTGCGTAAGCCCAAGGTCGCCGAATACCTCGGCATCGAAGGCGGCGTCGGCCTCACCGACGTGCTCATCGGGCGTGCGCGCGTCGGCGACGTCATGCTGCCCTGGGGTGGCCGCACCCTCTTCGTCCTCCCCGCCGGGAAGATTCCGCCGAACCCGAGCGAACTCCTCGGCTCGACGCAGATGGCGACTCTTCTCGAGATCCTCGAGCGCGATTTCGACGTCGTCCTCTGCGACGCGCCGCCCCTCTTGCCCGTGACGGATGCCGCCATCCTCGCCCGCGCCACGAGCGGCGCCCTCATGGTCGTCGCCGCGGGCCGCACGACGAAGCACCAACTCACCGGCGCCGTCGAATCGCTCAGCACGGTCGGCGCCAAGCTCGCCGGGTTCGTCATGTCGATGGTGCCCACGCGCGGCCCCGACTCGTACTACTCCGCATACGGATACGGGTATGGATACGGGTACGGCGCCTACGTGCAAGACCAGCCGAAGGGCCGGAAGGCCAAGAAGGCTGGAGGCCGCCGCCGCACCGCACCCGTCGCGTCGGTTCCCCCCGCACCGACGCTGACCGATCTCGGCATCGAGACCCGGCGCGACGCGCGCGGAGCCGACCGAGAGAGCTGAGATGGCCCGTAGGTCAGCCCTCGGCCGCGCCGCGGGCGCCGCGGCCCTCACGGCGATCGCGGTCGCTGCCGTCGCGCTCGCCGTGCTCGCGATCCAGCACGGACGGCCGCCCGCATCCGCCGCCACCGCCCGGCCCGTGCCGACATTCGAGATCGAGTCACCCTCCCCGACGCCCACGCCGACGCCTTCCGCACCCACCGCCGACCGGTTTCTGAGCGTGGGCGCCGCGGCCGCGTGGCGTGCCACCAGCGGCGCCTGCGACGGCACCTCCCCCGTGATCGAATGGTCCGGCGACGACGGCCTCACGTGGACGGATGTCACCCCGGAGGGGATCGGCGCGGTCCGCTCGCTCACCTCATTCGGTGGCGTGAACGCCACGGCTGTCGTCGACGCGGCGAGCGCGTGCGACACCGTGGCTCTCAGCAGCTTCACCTCGGGCGCATACTGGCAGACCTACGACAACCTCTTCGCCGCCGCGAGCTACCTCACCGCCGACCCCGGCCAAGTCGTCGTCGCCGGAGACGCAATTGCGGCGCCGTGCTCGACCCCCCGCAATCTCCGTGTCGACGGCACCATCGCCCTCCTCTGCGAGGATGTCGCGTACGCGCGTTCCGGCACGGAGTGGAACCAGCTCGCGACCGGTGTCGTCGCTCTCGCGGTCGACCCCGCCGGCGTCGTCACCGCCGCCCGGACCGATGCGTGCGCCGGCATCGAGCTCACCCGCTACGACGGTCAGACGGGCGGCACGCCCGCCTGTCTCACGGTTGCCGACCCTGCCGCACCCCTCGCGATCGACCTCGATCAGGGTGAGGTCGTCGCATGGTCCGGGGACGAAGTCGCCCGGCTCAGCCGATAAGGGCCGCCACCCGCGCACGCAGCTCGCGCGGCGCGAACGGCTTCACGAAGAAATCGTCGGCCCCGGCGTTCTTGGCTCGTGCGACATCGTCTGCGGATGACCGTGCGGTCAGCATCATGATTCGCGTCGCCGCGAACGCGTCGTCGGCGCGCAACGTCTCGCAGACCTCGATGCCATTCTTGACGGGCATCATCCAATCGAGGACCACGACATCGGGCCGGCGCGCCTGAGCAGCCGCCACGCCCGCGCCACCATCGCGGGCTACATCCACCTCATGCCCCGCCGCGCTGAGCACCGCGGAGACAAGGGCAGCGACATCGGGGTCGTCCTCGACGATCAGTACGTAGGCCACGGTGATCCTTCGCGAGCTCGCCGGTTTTCCTTTACCGTACACGCGTCCGAGCGCCGATCGGCGCTAGCGTCGAGTCATGCGCTTCCCCCGGCCGACCCCTCGTGCACTCTTGCTGTGGGTGGGGGGACCGGCCACGATCTTCGCCCTGAGCGTCATCGGTGTGTGGATGATCGTGCCCCGCTTGCCCATCTCCCTCTGGTGGCCTGCCGCCGGCGCCGCGGCGTGCTTCGCTCTGTTCACGCCGGCGCGGCAGCGAGCCTTCGCCTACGCGGCGATCTTCGCCGCGATCTCGCTGGCGGGCATCGCCGCCGGCACGGCGCCGATGACCGCCGTCGCCTACGCCGCCGCCGGTACCGGCGAGACGGTGCTGTTCGTCAGCCTGCTCTTCTTCCGCCGCCCCGACTTCCGTTTGACGTCCCTGCGCGACGCGACGCGCTTCGCCGCGGCCGCGACGATTGCGGCGAGCGCCTACGGTGTCATCGTCGGCACCGTGAGCTCGATCGCCACCGGCGGCGACATCCTCCTTACCGCGATCGTTGCGGCCGCTTCCCACGCATCGGCGGTCTTGCTGGCGGCACCGTTCGCACTCCTCCCGCCCCGCGGCGAGGACGCGGTCGGATGGCGGGAGGTGGCGATCCAAACCGTCGTGCTGGCCGGCGCCCTGTCCGTCGCGTCCGCCGCCGGCGCGCGCCTGCCACTCAGCTTTCTCGTCTTCGCCGTCCTCATCTGGGGCGTCCTGCGCTTTCCGCCGATCATCGCCCACGCCCAGTCCCTTCTCCTCGCCGTCACGGTGGTGATCCTCACCCGTGCCGGGTACGCGTTGTTCCCCCAAGCACTCACGCCCGTTGAGGTCGCGGTCACCACCGTCACCCTCCTCGGCACGATCGGGCTCGTCACGGTCGCTGTCGTCTCATCCCGCTATGACAGCGTCCTCCGCAACCGCACCGCCGTGGCGTCGGCGCGCGCGATCGCCGACGCCGAACGCGAAACGGCCGCCGCCCTCCGCGCCCGCTATGAGCTCGAGCGACAGCGCGAAGACTTCATCGCGACGACGAGCCATGAGCTGCGGACTCCGGTGACGATCATCGCCGGGTACGCCTCGCTACTCGGCGACGGGGATCTCGACGCCCATTCCCGCGAGTGGGTCCAAGCGATCTCCCGGAACACGGCACGCCTCGGTCTTCTGCTCAGCAACCTCCTCTCCCTCGCCCACCCACAAGACGATCCCGATCCGTGGCCGAGGTCGACGTCCGCATCCGATCTCATCGCCGGAGCGCTCGCCCCCCTCAGCGATGCCATCGGCGCCGCTGAGGTCTCGATCGCGATGACGGCCCCCGCCGATCTCGCCGTCTGGGCCGACCGCGAAGATGCGAAGCGGATCATCCGCAGCCTCATCTCCAACGCGGTGAACTTCAGCCCTGCCGGTGGTGAGGTCGTGGTCTCGGCCGAGCGGATCGGCGACGACATCATGTTCTCGGTTCGCGATCAGGGACCGGGCATGCCCCCCGAGGTCGCCGAGCACGTGTTCGAACCGTTCTACCGAGGCTCCAACGCCGCGCTCCACTCGACCCCGGGTATCGGGCTCGGTCTCCCCATCGCGCGCATGCTCGCGCGCCGCAACCACGGCGAGCTCTCCCTCGTCACCAGCACGGGTGCCGGCGTGCGCGCGACGCTGCTCCTCCGCGCGGCGGGCCCCCTCGCCGTAGAGGGTCTCACATGAGCGTCGACCGGTGGGCCGAGCGCAATCTTGTGGGGTCGATTGCGCGATCGGTGTGGCAGTGGCAACTCATCCTCACCTTGAGCGTCGTCGTGATGGGGGCAGTCGTCGCCGTGCTCGACCCGCATCTCTTCGGATCCGTCCCCTTCCTGACGGGGCTGATGCTCATCGTCGCCATCGGCCTCGCGGCCATCGGTCTTGATTGGACTCGCCATCCCACGCGCGTCGCGCTGACCGTCCCGCTCCTCGATACTGCGGCGATCGGTCTTCTTGCCGCGAGCACGCAGTCGTTCAGTTTTCTCTGGTGCTTCCCGGTCGCCTGGATCGCCACGTACTACGGCACGCCTGCCCTGGTCTCCGCCCTCGGCATCGCGCTCGCCACACAGGTCCCGCAGTGGTGGAACGGCGGACGCACGGTCGAGACGACTCTGACCCTGCTGATCATCATCGTCTCGCTCGGTTTCCTCGGCGTCACGATCTCGATCGGCACGCGTCGCACCCGGGCCCTTCGCCACCTCATGCGCAGACAGTCTCAGCAACTGGACCGCGCGATCCAGAGGATTGTCGCGGAGGGGCACCGCGCCGACGCCCTCTTCGATGCGGTCGGCGTCGCGCTCGCGCGCGTCGACGAACACGGGCAACTCCTCGCCGCCAACGCCGCCTATCGCGCGCTCTACTCGTATCCCGGCGACGACCTCACCCATCCGTCCTCCGCGGTCGAATACGCCGACTACCTCGGCGACGCTCTCTCGCCCGACCAGACCGCCGTCGCGCGCGCCGCCGCCGGAGAACGCGTTACGAACGAACGCATGTGGCTGTACGACGCCGAGGGAGAGTGGCGTGCGCTCAGCCTGTCCATCCGCGAACGCAGTCTCGAAGCGGGCGGCGCCCGCGGAGCCATTATCGAGATCGTCGACGACAGCGCAAGCGTCCGGCAACAGACCGAGAGCCGATCGCAGGCGAGTGCGGTCTCGCACGAGCTGCGCAATCCACTCACCGCGATCCTCGGGCATGCCGACCTGCTGCTCGACGACGAGGCCCTCGATCCCGCTGCCAAAGAGCATGCGAAGGTCATCGAGAACGCCGCCGAGCGGATGCTGGTGCTCATCCGAGGTCTGCTCGGAAACACCCAGCCGTCCGACCGCGCACCGCGCGACTTCGACCTCGGCAGTGTGACCGCCAGCGCCGTCGCCGCCTTCTCCCCCACCGCGACCGCAAAGAACGTGACGGTCGTCGATGAGATCAGCAGGTCGCTACCGGTGAGTGGCGACGGATTCCGGATGCGTCAGGTCGTCGACAACCTCATCAGTAACGCCATCAAGTACACGCCCCGCGGCGGCACCGTCGTGGTGTCCACGCGCTCCGCCGCCGACATGGCGGAGCTCCGCATCGCCGATACCGGCATCGGAATCGGGTCGGACGATCTCGCGCGCATCTTCGACCCCTACTTCCGAGCGCAGAGCGCCACCGACGGTCATGTCGGCGGCACGGGACTCGGCATGGGGATCGCTCGCGACATCGTCCGTCGCCATCATGGCGATATCACCGTGACCAGCACGCTCGGACAAGGGACCACGGTCACGGTCACCCTGCCGGCCGCATCGACGCTCGAAGGAGAAGGTCGTGATCGATAACGACGTGTTCATCGTCTTCGTCGCCCTGGCGACGCTGTGCACCATCATCATCATCGGGTTGGGGTTCCTGCCTCGGCCCTCCCGCGAGGCCGCGATCTGGTCGGGAGCGTTCGTCGGAGCGATGTGCGCCTCGTACGTCTGGCTCGCCGGCAACGTCCTGGGCCTCGCTCCCCTCCGCTCCGCCGGCATCGGCATCGTCCTGACGGCGTCGATGTGCATCTGGGTGGGTCTGCGCGCGCGTCGCGCCGCCGAGCGCACCTACCTCGCCCCGATCCTTCTCCTCGGTGTCGCTTTGACGGCGCTCATCGTCATCTCAGCAGAGACCTCGTGGGCGGAGATCGGCTTCCGCGCGGCGTTGCTGGTCGCCGCCGCGGCCGCCGCAGCGACGACCAGTGAGCTCTTCCGAATGGGGCCACTGCACCGCGACGAGATCCTCCCGCTCGCGCTCGCCTCGCTCGCGTTCATCGTCGTCACCGCGGCCGGCGTGGTCGACGGCGCCCTCCGCCTCGCGCGCGGTGAATCCCTCGAGATCGACGGGGGTGTCCTCGCGCTCCGCGCCCTCGGTGTGCCCGGCGGGGCGGTGTACTTCGTCGCGGCGCTCGTGACACTCCTGCTGCTCGTGCGCGAAGAACGTGCCGGCACCCATCACGCGCTGCGTTTCGACTTCAGCGCGATCGCCCGCGATCGCCTGGCACGCGCGGAGGTCGCCAACGACCTGTGGTGGTCGGTCCTGGAGATCCGCCTCGACGACCCCATCGCGATCCGCGAGGCGACGAGCACCGCGGCGTACAACCGCGTCGTCGCCCGCTTCGCCAGCGACGTGCTCTCGATGCTTCCCGCCGAAGCCGACATCGACCAGAAGTCGGCGAGCCGCTACGTCGTCCTCCTTCCCCGGCCCGACGCATCCGTGCGCCCCCTCCTCAGCCGCCTCTTGGCGCGGGTTGCCACTCCCACCGAGGGGCAGGGGATCGAGACCCGACTGTCGGCGAGCATCGGCTGGGCGCCAGTCGGCCTCCTCGGCTTCTCCCTCGACACGCTCCTGGCCGCCGCCGCCGACGCTGCCGACACCGCACAACGTGAAGGAGGCGACCGCTGGGAGCGCGCGGACGAGCTCGCCTTCCTTGACAACGCGCCGACCGGAAACATCACCGACGCACGCCCCGCGTAGGATCGGGCGGGTGACTGCGCCCGTTCTTCCCCCTGCCGCGCGCACCGCCGGGCGCATCTTCGTGATCGCCCTCGGCGCCTGCCTGCTCGCCGTAATCGCGATCGCCGGATGGATCGGCGTCCGCGGCGCCGAGGCCTACGGCCATGTCCGCGCCGTCCAAGACGGCACGTCGGGCGCGATCGCGGCGCTCTCCGCCGATCCCGCCGCCGCGAGCACCACGCTCGAAGGCCTCGCCGCACACGCCGCCGCCGCCCGCGATCTCACCTCCGATCCCATCTGGCGACTCGGCGAGAGCGTTCCATGGATCGGCCCGCAGCTGTCCGCCTTCGCCACCGTCGCGGCAGGCCTTGACGCCGTCCTCACCGAGGGCCTCACCCCGATCGCCCGCTCGGCGGGGGGTCTCTCGCTCGACGCACTGAAGCCGGTGGATGGTCGCATCGACCCCGCACCGCTCGCCATGATCGCCGAACCAGCCCGCGCCGGCGCCGATGCCGTGGCCCGCTCGTCGGCGCGCATCCACGCGATCGACACGGTTCCCCTCGCGGGTGTCGTGGCGGATGCCGTCCGCGACGCCGACGCACAGTTCGCCGAGGTCGCCACGGCGACCGATGCGCTCGCCCGCGCCGCGGCGCTCCTCCCCGGCATGCTGGGGCAAGACGGTCCGCGCACCTATCTGGTCATCGTCCAGAACAACGCGGAGTGGCGCTCCCTCGGGGGCATTGCCGGCGCGGGTGTGGTGCTGCACACCGAGGATGGGGTCCTCACGCTGTCCGGCACGTTGTCCTCCACGGACTTTCCTTCCGGTTTCCCGGACCCGGTCGCGCCCCTCTCCGACGAGATCGTGGCCCTCTTCGACACCAAACCCGCGCGCTACATCCAGAACACCACGCAGATCCCGGACTTCGCCGTGGGCGCCCCCCTCGCCGCCGAGATGGTTCGGAGTGAGACGGGCCTCACCGTGGATGGAGTCCTCGCCGTCGACCCCGTCGTCCTCTCATACCTCCTCGACGCGACAGGACCGGTCACCGTACCCACGGGCGACGTCCTGACGGCCGACAACGCGGTGAGCCTTCTTCTCAATGAGGTGTATTTCCGGTACGACAAGCCCGCCGATCAGGATGCGTTCTTCTCTGCGGCGGCCGGCGCCGTCTTCGACGCGCTCGCGCGCGGGACGGCATCGCCGGGCGACCTCGTCTCGGCACTCGGGCAGGCCGGCGCCGAACGGCGCCTCCTGCTGTGGAGCGCCGACCCTGATGACCAGCTCATCCTCGCCGACACCACCCTCGCGGGCCCTTTGCCCACAACCAACGACCAGACCGCGCAGTTCGGCGTGTACCTCAACGAGGGCGGCGGTTCGAAAATGAGCTACTACACGCATCCGAGCGTGCAGCTCGCGTGGAACACGTGCGCCCCCTCCGAGACGGTCGCCGCTCGCTCCCTCACTCTGACCCTCACCCTCGAGAGCACGGCGCCCGCGGATGCCGCGACCTCCCTCCCGCCGTACCTCACGGCGGACGGGGCGTTCGGAACAGCCCCCGGAGACTCCGATGTGGTCGGCAACATCTATCTGCCCACCGGCTACGAGCTCACGGAATCGTCCCTCAGCACCGGTGACGGATTCGGCGGTGGCATACACGACGGGCGACAGGTCCTCACGTTCGGCGTCGTCCTCGCCCCCGGCGCCTCCGCGACGGCCACCGTCACCGTGCGCGCCGTGACCGGAGCGGATCACGCGGAAGCGCTGGTCACCCCCACCGCCGACGCGGACCTGGCGACCACCGTGTCCGCCGGCTGCGGAGCCCTCGGGTAAGATCAAAGTCTCCCGGGGAAAGGGTGAGCATGCCGCTCCGCTTCCGCGCTGCCATCACGGCCGCGGCGATCATACTGCTGACTCTCGGTGCGCCTTTCGCAGCGCAGGCGTCGAGCATCTACCCGCCCGTGGACGCGTGCGAAAGCTCGCAGTCCGCCGCCGCTGCCGGCGCAACCATCACGTTCTCGTGCAACGCCGGGACCTTCGGCGCCGACGAGGCGGTCACGGTCACCCTCACGGGCGAGAACGCGGCCTCCGCCCGCTTCGCGCTCGTTCGCCTCGAGGTGTCGACCTTGAGCGGCGCCTACACGTCGACGTCGAGCGGCGCCCTGGATGCCGTCCGCATCACGCTGCCGAGCAACAGCTCCGGCATCTACAACATCGCCGCCGTCTCTGCGACATCGGCCGGCGGCACCTCGAGCGTCTCGGCGCTCGGAGCGGACGGCTTGCCGTCGACCGGCGGCGATAGCTCGCAGCTCCTCGGTCTGTGGATCGGCGGTGGCGCCGTCGTTCTCGCCGGGGTCGTCATCCTCGTGGCCGTGTGGCTCCGCCGCCGTCGCGACGACGACTGATCCCGCTCGATAGAGTGCAGTGGTGGCCCATTCCCGCTCTCCCCGGCGCCGACGACGCCCGTCGACACGCACCTGGATCGTCGTCGGGCTCATCGCCGCGGGCATCCTCGTCGTCTCCGTGCTCGCCGTCGTCGGGTGGGTCGTGACGCGGGGCTTCTACGCCGCCGTGGCGACGCCCCCTGCGCACGGCACGACCGTCATCGCGCCGGAGCAGTCGAAGGCGACCGTCGCCCTCAAGACGATGGGGATGGATGCCGATGCCGTGACCGCGACGGAATATCTCGCCGCGCAGCCGACCGCATACTGGATCACTCCGGAGCAAGACCCGATCGGTACCGTCGGCGCGACGGTGACCTCCCTGATCGCGCAAGCGCGCACAGAGAAGCGCACACTGGCCGTGGTCGTCTACGGCCTTCCCGAACGCGATTGCGGCAACCACTCCGCGGGCGGTCTCGAAGAAGATGACTACCAAGTGTGGGTGAAGGAGATCGCGGCGGGTATCGCGACCGGACCCGACGTGCGGACGATCGTGATCCTCGAACCCGACAGCATCGCCCTCGCCCCCGACTGCGGCGACATCGCCGACCGCGCGCGGACGCTCCAGGCCGCCGTGGGATCGCTCGTTGCCCCCCACACCTGGATCTATGTCGACGGCGGTCACAGCCGGTGGCGCAGTGCCGCCGAGATGGCCGACCTCATCCGTCAGATCGGCGTCATCGACCGCGTGCGGGGGGTTGCTCTCAACGTGTCGAACTATCAGTCCTCGTACGACGAGTTCGCCTTCGCTCACGCCCTCTCCGACGCCCTCGGGGGCACGCACGCCATCATCGACACGTCGCGCAACGGGGCGGCCACCGCGGGCGCCACGTGGTGCAACCCGCGGGGCCAGCGCATCGGCGAACCGGGCGGGACCTTCGGAGACGAGGTCGTCGACACGAACCTGTGGATCAAGCCCCCGGGAGAGAGTGACGGCACCTGCAACGGCGGCCCGGCGGCCGGCGTGTGGTGGCCCGATGTCGCCGTCGAGCTCACCCAGGACGTGGGCTGACGCCGCCGCGGCGGCACGCCTGTAGCATGTGACTCACCGACGCCCCTTCCATCCCCCCTGGAGCACCGTCCAATGACCGATCCCTCGGCTCTGCTGAAGACTGCCGTCATCATTGAGGACGACCCCGACATCCGCCACCTCATCGTCGAGGTCCTCGAGGCGGCGGGCTTCTCGACCGTCTCGGTGGGCAACGGCATCGACGGGGTGCGCGCGGTGCTCTCCTACCAGCCGCTCATCACGACCCTCGACGTCAATATGCCGGGAATCGACGGTTTCGAAGCCGCACGCCGCATCCGGGCGCAGAGCGACACGTTCATCATCATGATCACCGGACTCGAAGAAGAGGCCGACGTCGTGATCGGACTCGGAGCCGGCGCGGACGACTACATCGTCAAGCCGTTTCGCCCGCGCGAGCTGCGCGCGCGCATCGACTCGCTCCTGCGCCGTCCCCGGGCTGGGGCGAGCGCGGCCCCCGCCATTCCTCGCCAGGAATCCGCCGGACCGTCCTTCCCCGGCGCTCGGCCGGCGGCCCGGCCGGATGCGCCGTCCGCATACCCGCCGCCCACATGGATGCCACCGGTCGATCCGATGGCCGACATCGACCTGCAGCAGCCCCCCACGCCGGTCTTCGCCGAGAACCCCGGCTACACGGCGCCGATCGTCGTCCCCTCCCACGTGGGCCCACAAGACACTGCTCCGGGCACCGACCTCGCCACCCCGGGCGCCCCCGGCGTGGGACCGGGATGGGTGATCCACCGCGACCTCGCCGTCAACCCGGATCAGCGCACGGTGATCGTCGGGGGCCGCGACCTGCCCCTGACCCGCACCGAGTTCGATCTCCTTGCAACGCTCATGGAATCCAAGCGTCGTGTGCGCAGCAAGGCGGATCTGACACTCGTCCTCCGCGGCGAGTCCTATGTCACGAGCTACTTCGTCGGCGACGCGGACAAGCGCGCGATCGAGGCCCACATGACGAACCTGCGACGCAAGCTCGGCGACAACCCGAACAATCCGCGGTACATCGAGACCGTGCGCGGCGTCGGCTACCGGCTGACGGCCGAAGCGGCCTGATCGCGGGTCCCCCGGAAACCCGTATCAGGCCGTCCCGGCCCTTCCGCTCAGACGCGGAAGCCCTGATGACGTCGGAACAGCTTGAACGACATCAACACCGTCTGAATCACGGTGACCACGCCGACGACGGGCCACCCCACCCAGAGGATCGCAGACTGAGCCACGGGGCTCAGGAGGTTCCAGATCACGGCCACGGCGACGGCGACGATCGCGAGCAGGATGAAGGGCACCCAGTGCCCGATGCTCCCGCCGCCCTTTTCCGCCTTGGCCTGCATAGCCCAGTTGTCGACCTTCTTGCGCGAGAGGAACCGCGTCCACGAACGCAGGAAGTGACTGATCCGGATCCACATGAACATCTCAGCCGGGATCATGAACACCGCGAAGCCGATATCACGCGAATTACTGTTTTCCATCGCCCGCGCGACACGCAGGTTCAAGAGCATCGCGACGACGGGCGGCAGGAGCCACCACGGCGAGAAGACGAACGCGTTGATCGACAGCGATGCGATCAACAAGGTGAGGAACGCGACCCGCACGAACAGATTCGTGAGCATCGAGAAGTTCTCGAACCACCGCAGGCGCAAGTTCGGGTGGAACGGCTGGCCCTTCGTGTCGCCGCGCTGGCCTGGCCACATCAGCTCGATCGCGCCGTAGGTCCATTTGACCTGCTGCGCGTCGTAGCCCTTGAGGGTCGTCATCCCGCCGACCTCTGCGCGGGCGAACGGGCTGATCTTGGTGAGATAGCCCGCGCTCTTGATCTGCAGCGACAGGAGCGAGTCCTCGACCTCGCTGTCCTTGACCCAGGGCGAGTTCTGGTGATTCGCCTTCATGACATCGCGGAGCGCCGTCGTCGAGAAGATCGAGAACTGCCCGCCGAGGACGGCCATGTTGCGCCCGCGGAGCAGGTTCTGCAGGTTGAAGGCGGCGAACTGGGTACGCTGCCCCGCAATGAGGAACTTGGCGATCGTGCCCTTGATCGGCTGGTCGTCGATCGTGTAGATCGCGGAGATCCCACCGATGCGTGAATCGGAGACGGCTTCGGACTCGAGGTACTCGACGGCGCGACGGTCGGCGGTCGTGTCGCCGTCCACGCCGAGCAGGTAGTCGTATCCCTCGACGAGTGAGTAGCCGTAGTTGAGCGCGCCGACCTTCTTGTCGGGGTTCTTGCCGATGTCGTGCACGAAGACCTCGGTGAACTGCTCGCCGAGCTCCGTGGTGATCTCGTGCGGACCGCTGAATTCGCTGGCGATGCGGACCGTGGCATCCGTCGTGTTGTTGACGACGACGTGGATGACGTCGGGCACGCGCGTCTGATCCAGAAGCGACCGCAGTACATCGCCGATCGACTCTTCCTCGTTGTACGCCGGGACGACGCATCCGATCGTCGATCGGTGGACGGTCGTGTTCTCCAGCACCGATGAGAAATCGTCGGCCAGGGGATCTATTCCCACCGGCGCCATCGGGTGTTCGTAGGCATCGACCGCAGCCGACGGCGCAGGTTGCGCCTGCTCATAGGGAAATGTCACGGTGGTGTCCTCCGCTCTCACGCTCAGACTATTCACTCGCGGTGCTCGGTGAGTAGATCGCGATCGGAAGAACTTGATAGACGGTCTGCTGCCCGAAGCTGTTGTCGTCGTTGGCGCTGCCCTCGACGGCGATCTGCAGGGCGAACTGGAGGGTGATGCCGTAAGCATCGGCCGGCAGCTGGTGAATGGTCGTCTCGGGAACGAGCAGACCGCCCTGGAAGCTGTTGAGCAAGAGCCCGCGGTCCGAGCGGAGCGTGTCGGTCGGCACGAGGGTGCGGGGATCTGCCGAGAACTGGAACGGCGACATCATTTGGCCCTGGTTCATCGCCGACTGCGACACCTGGGAGGTGATGCTCACCATCGAGAGGTAGACGCGGCGCTTTTGGGCGAGGACCGCTTTCTCGTCGACGCGGGAGTCGTAGACATTGACGGCGAAGCCGAAAGCCTTTTCACTGTCGGGCGTCCACTCCTGCGTGCGCTTGGGATCGGCCGCCCACACATCGATGCGCAGCTCGAGTCCGTCCGCGACCTCGCTCGAGAGCGTGGTGCTGCCGTCGTAGCTGAAGTCGGAGTCGAACGGCCGCGCGACATCTGACGCGGTCGGGTTCGGGGTGGGTATGGCGATGGTCGCGTTTTGCCCGGCGTTCAGCCCGTTGAACGCTTCGACGACCTGCGAGCACCCCGTCAGCGAAGCGATGAGTGCCGCGGCAAGGCCGATCGTGGCCAGGGAGCGCGCGCGAGGGCGGGAGATAATTCGCATGGGGAGACTTTCGGGAGACGAACCGGGGTTTCGCTCCACGGTACGTGCCTGGTCATCCTGATCGCCCGGACTTCAGCCGATCTCGACGCAGTCTTGCGCTGGCCTTGAGGTTGGCTCAGTCTTCGGAATCCGCGGCACTGCCGGCGATCGCCACCGTGAGCGTGTCGGTCGCGGTCTGCTTCGCGAACTCATTCGAGGTCGGCGTCGTCTGCACGAGGAAGTCGTAGGTGAACTGGAGCGTCACAAACGTCGCGTCCGCCGGGACCGTGCCCACATTGAAGGTCTGCGAATAGCTGTAGGGCGCGAGCACGAGATACCCGGGCGACACGGTCGACTGGTCGATCTGGGTGGCGAGCGGCTCGAAACCTGTCGATCCGTTGGCCGGCACGGCGATCATCGTCGCCTTCTGCAGATAGACCTTCTGGCCGTCATCCGGGCTGACGGTGGTCACCATCGAGAGGCTGACGGGCTTGACGGCGTCCGCTGTCCAGCGGTCCATACGCAATGTGGACCAGTAGGAGATCGTCGCCGAGACGGCGCCCGCCACGACTTCACGCTCGGTCGATCCTCCCGACAGGTCGTTGGAGATCGGTGGGGCGACCGCGGTAGCCGTTGCCGTGGGAGTCTCCCCGCCGGAGTTCCAGGGTGCGGGGCCGCATCCAGCGAGCAGCGCGACGGACACCGTGGTCCCCGCCAGCGCCCCCAGCGTCCGGATTCGTCGAGATCGCCGATCATCACGGTGCACTCGGGTCTCCTGTCGTCACGCTCGGAGCGAGTCTAGCGAGATGAACGATGACGAAAGTTTACATACACGAAATCCTCTCAGCTTGCACTCAGCGAGGCCCTCCGCAATACTCGAAGAGTCTTCATAGACAAACGGAGTTCCCCCCAACCACCGTCGGTCACGCCCTCGACGGTGTGTGCGCGCGGTGAGCGACATCCCCCTGCACCACACGCTCAACGAAAGCAGAAATCATGAAGCACCGTCTGACCAAGGCTGCCGCCGCTCTGGCCATCGCCACGGCCGCGGTGTTCGCTGCACCCGCCATGGCGAACGCCTACACCCCCAGCGGCCCCGACAGCAGCACCACCACGATCACTCCGGGTGGCACTGCAAACCTCACGTTCACCGGGTTCGAGCCCGGCGAAAGCGTCACCTTCACGCTCACCGGCGAGAACGGAGCGGGCGCAACGCTCGCGTTCGTCAAGTTCGCCGTGAGCAGCGCGTCGCTCACCAAGTCGGCGACGGCAGCGGGCGCAGCACCGGTTTCGGTGACGCTCCCGACCAACGCCTCCGGCACCTACACGCTCGCTGCATCGGCTGCCAGCGGCAACGCGACGCAGCAGATCGTCGTGGGGTCCGCTGCCGGTGGCGCGGCAACGCTCCCCAGCACCGGATTCGACGGCGACGGCCTCCTCGGCGTCTGGATCGGCGGCGGCGCACTCGTCCTCGCCGGCTCGGCTGTAGCCGTGGCTGCGACCGTTCGCCGCAACCGTCAGAACGTCGCGGCGTAACACCCGCAACAACAAGAGCGAGCCGCACCTTCGGGTGCGGCTCGCTCTGTGTTTTGTGCCGCCCCGTCAGCGCCGGGTCAGCTCGGCGGTGATGAGGATCGGCAGGTGGTCGCTGAGCCCCTGCGGCAACGTCGTGATGTCACCGATGTCGACACCGACCGACGTCGCGAAGTCGTAGTGCCCCTTGAAGAACTTGTACCGCGTGTACGTGCGGGTGTCGCTGAGCGTCAGCTCGTATCCGGCCTCGCGCACCTTCTGGCTCAGGTTCTCCTTGAAGACGGGGTAGTTGTAGTCGCCCACCATGAGGATGGGGAGGTCTTCGCCGAGCGTCGACAGCTCGGCGAGAGCTGCCTGGATCTGCTTGCGGCGAAGGGAGTTGAGAGCCGTGAGCGGCGCCGCGTGGAAGCTTGCCACGGTGAACTCGCGGCCGTGGTCGATGTCGCGCAGGCGCACGGCCAGCATCCGCTCTTCGGCCGGCTTCAGCACGCGGTCGTGGAGCGACTTCTTCAGCGCGAGGGTGCGGATCTCCATCGCCTCGAACGTGTTGCGACGGTAGTACACGGCAAGACCGAGCCGATTGCGCGCGGTCGCCTCGGCCAGTTGCAGGCCGGCGATCTCCGCGGGCAACGCCTCGGTGACCGCCTCCTGCAGGCAGAGGATATCGGCGTGGGTCGACTCGACGAGGGCGTCGAGCTCCAAGGCGGCCTTGTGCTTGTTGAGGTTGTACGAGATGACCTTCACTCGGCTCAGCCTAGGTGCTCGACGCCCCGTCGGGCACGTGTCTGCTCAGCGCGGAGAGCCAACAGATCCTCGGCCGGGTAGCCGACTTCGATGAGCGTGAGGCCGCGGGCCGCGAGAACCGGAAACTCGCTCGTGCGGAGGGCCTCGTCGCGCAGACGCACGACGTCGGCGGGCGTGAGCCGCCCCTCCCCGACCCGTGTGCAGGCACCGACGAGAGCGCGCACCATGCTGTGGCAGAAGGCATCCGCTTTGACGTTCGCGATCAGGATGCCGTGGTCATCCCGGTGCCAGCCGAAATCGAGCAGTGTGCGGATCGTGGTCGCACCCTCGCGCCACTTGCAGTAGGCCGCGAAGTCGTGGAGGCCGATGAGGGAGCGGGCCGCGGCATCCATCGCCTCGACGTCGAGCGGGGCCTTCACGGTCGTCGTGCGGCCGCGCTCGAGCGGGTCGTAGTGCCCGTCTGAGATGCGGTACTCGTAGCGACGCCAGACGGCCGAGAAGCGGGCGTCGAAGCCGTCGGGCGCCGCCGCCACGCGGTGGACGGCGACGTCGGAGTACGGGCCGAGCACGCCGTTCAGCCGTGCAGCGAGCGCCTCGGGCTCGGGCGAGCGCCCCTTCGTCAACCGGTTGCGCTGCGCATCGGTGAGGTCGAGGTGGGCGACTTGGCCCGCCGCGTGCACCCCGGCATCCGTTCGCCCGGCGACGACCAGTTGCGGGTCGCCGCCGAGGATACGGGCGATCGCTGCCTCGAGAGTGCCCTGGACGGTGCGGAGCCCGGGTTGGCGCGCCCAGCCCCGGAAGGCGCTGCCGTCGTAGGCGAGATCGAGGCGCAGACGCGCGTGTCCAGCCTCCTCAGAGTGCAGCATCGACCTCGGCCCGAGCCGGCGGGTTCGCGCCCGGGCGCGACACCGTGATCCCGGCCATCACCGCGGCGCGGCGGAGGGCCCGTTCGAACGCCGCCTCGGATTCGAACAGAAGTGGATCGTCGAGGGCGCTGGAGATGAGGCTGGCCATGGCGGCATCGCCGGCGCCGATCGTGTCGGCGACGTCGACGACATACGGGTCGACCTCGGTGATTCCGCCGGGACCGAGTCCCAGCGCGCCCTCACCGCCGCGGGTGATGACGACGATGCGCGGGCCGTAGGCGGCGATCTCGGCGAGCACCTGCTCGGGCAGGAGACCCGGGAAGAGCCACGCGGCATCCTCATCGCTGAGCTTGACGAGGTCGGCCGTGCGGGCGGCGGCGACGAAGCGCGCGTGGGCCTCGCGGTGCTCGCCGACGAGCGCCGGGCGGATGTTGGGGTCGAGCGTAATCAGGGCGCGGCCCTTCGCGCGCTGCAGGGCGTCGAGGACGGCCGTTCCGCCGGGCTCGAGAAACAGCGCGATCGAGCCGGTGTGGACGGCGCTGGCGTCACGGGGCGCCGGGGCGGCGATCGTCCAATCGATGTCGAAGTCATACTCGGCCGAGCCGTCGGTGCGCAGGCGCGCCCGCGCGGTGGAGGTGGCGGCATCCGACCACGACTCATCGGCAACGACGGCGCCGGACTCTTCGACCTGGGCGGCGATGCGCGCACCGCGGTCATCGCGGCCGAGGCGTGTCAGCAGCGTGACATCGTGGCCCTGCCGCGCGAGGCCGATCGCGACGTTGGCGGGGCTGCCGCCGACGAGCTCCCGGTCGCCGCCGACAGTTTCGACGATGTCGATGAGAGCCTCACCGATCACCAGCACCTGAGATGTCATTCCCCCAGTCTGGCCGACGCAGCGGGATCTGCGCGCGTTGCGACGCCCTGGGGTGTGACCGGGGTTTGCGCCGCAACGCGGGCACCTCACCTGAATAACTCCTGCGCCCCGAGGTCCTCACTGCCGCCCGACCCCGTGTTCCCGGGCTATTCGCCCTCGTCGCTCTCCAGGCTGCAGGAGTTATCCATGCAGGCGCGCCCATCACTGGCTTCCACACGACCGCGAGAGGGGGGTGAGGTCCCGGCGGCGGCGGCGGCCTCACCCTGCCCTCCGGCGCCTCCGGTAGTCCGGCGTCGATTGCCCCTGCATCCGGGTCGCGGCTGCCGGTCGACTTGCCCCTGCATCCGCGTGGCGCGGCCAACCACCCTCCCCCGCCGCCACCTGAACATCTCCTGCTGGTTGCGTCGTCGCTGGGGGCGAAGCCTCGAAATCCGGGCGACCAATTGCGTTGTCGACCGTGCTGCAGGAGATATTCAGGTGGGCGCTGGATGACAACCGATGCGGCGGCCAGCAGATCAGAGACGGCACGCGAGGATCTCTCGCAGTGCAGCGCGCACCTCATCCGGGCGATAGAGGATGTCTTCGGCGAGCGGGCGGATGGTCGTGTAGCCCTGGCGCGCTGCGGCGATATCGCGACGGCGATCTTCCTGCTGCTTCTCCCATCCCTGGTGATGAGCCTTACTGTCGCACTCGACGATCAACCAGCCGTCGATGATGAAGTCGACGCGACCGACGCCCCGCACTTTCACCTGCAGCTCGTATGTCGCGCCGATCTGGCGCAGCATGAGACGCACGAGCGATTCTGTGCCCGACTCGCTGCGGGCATCGACCACGGCCAGCACTGCGGCGTACCGCCCCGGGAGGCTCGCGAAGACCTCGCGGACTTCCGCCATCGTGGCCAGCCTCACGTGCAGCACGCTATCGACGGTGGCGACCGCGAGGGGCGGCGTCTGGCACCGCACGGCACAGCGGAGGGCATCGAGGATCGCGACGGTGTGACGGTTCGGCGCAACGTGCCGCAGGTTCACCCAGTGCAGGGCGACCTTTCGATGCGCCGTGGCCGAACGCACCCACCGCGCGCCTCGGTCGTCGGCCGCGCGTAATCGGGAAGCGCGACGTTCGACCTGCAGATGGAGAACCGAGCTATCGAAAACGAATGCGCCCCAGAGCGCGAGGAGCGTCACGCACGACAGCCGGGCACCAATGCGCACGGCGCGGTCGATATCGGGGTGGGAGGACACGACATACCGGTCGCGTCGAAGACGGATGAGGTGGCCGGCGGCGACGTCGCGCTCGATGCGCCATGTCGTGAAGCCTGAGGCTCGGAGATCGCTGCGCGAGTACACCTGGGTAGAGAGGAGATCTGGTGGCATGCCCTGAAGCGTGCCGGTCGTGAACCGCGTATGGGGCGGGCACGATCCAATCGGGGGACAACGCGCGAGATCTGCGCGCTGGGGAGGAAGCTATGCCCTCCTGCCACCTGAACAGCTCCGGCCACACGGCGCTGGCGGTCTGGCTGGACTACGCCACCAGCCGGCCGAGCCGGCGCGCCCGCATCGGTGAGCTGGCCAGCGCAGCCGCGGAACCGCCGCCTGACCCGGAGGCTGCGGTGACCTGAATAACTCCTGCGTTGCGGAGTCCGGGAGCAGAGACCAGAGCGGAAATCCTCACAAATGCGGTGAGCGGGGTATCCCGCCGCAGGATGCTGCAGGAGTTATTCAGGTGGGACGCGCGAACACACAGCGAGGGAACGAGCGAGCGGTGGAACACGAGGGAACGAGAAGCGAGGAACGCACCAACCGTGGGACCCCGGCGTGCGCGAAGAGGCCCGCACCGATAGACGGTGCGGGCCTCTTCAGCTACAGCGAGAGAGTTACTTCTCGTCGGCGGGAGCCTCGACGGCCTCGTCGGCCGCAGCCTCAGCGGCAGCGCCCTCCTCGGGCGACTCAGCGCCGGCGTCGGCAGCCTCGTCAGCGACAGGCGTCTCCTCGACCTCAGCCGAAGCCTCGGCGGCCGGAGCAGCCGCGGCAGCGGACTTCTTGGCCGACTTGGGCTTCGGGTTGACCGGCTCGAGAACGAGCTCGATGACAGCCATGGGGGCGTTGTCGCCCTTGCGGTTGCCGATCTTCGTGATGCGGGTGTAACCACCCTCACGCTCGGCGACGAGCGGCGCGATCTCGGCGAAGAGCTCGTGCACGACGCCCTTGTCGCCGATGACCGACAGCACCCGGCGACGGGCGTGCAGGTCGCCGCGCTTGGCGAACGTGATCAGGCGCTCGGCGAGCGGACGCACGCGCTTGGCCTTGGTCTCGGTCGTCGTGATCGACTTGTGGGTGAAGAGGGCCGCGGCGAGGTTCGCAAGCAGCAGGCGCTCGTGTGCGGGGCCGCCTCCGAGGCGGGGACCCTTTGTGGGCTTGGGCATGTCAGTTACTCCAGATGAAAGATGTCAGCGAGGGCCGAGACTCAGACGGTCTCGTCGTCGTAGCCGCCGTAGAAGTGTGCGCCGTCGAACCCGGGGACCGAGTCCTTCAGCGACAGACCGAGCGAGATGAGCTTGTCGCGCACCTCGTCGACCGACTTCTGGCCGAAGTTGCGGATGTTCATGAGCTGCGTCTCCGACAGGGCGACGAGCTCGGACACCGTGTTGATGCCTTCGCGCTTGAGGCAGTTGTACGAGCGGACGGACAGATCGAGGTCCTCGATCGGCATCGACAGTTCGTTCGTGAGGACCTGCTCGACCGGCGCGGGGCCGATCTCGATGCCCTCGGCCTCGACGTTGAGCTCGCGCGCCAGACCGAACAGCTCAGTCAGGGTGCGGCCGGCCGATGCGACAGCATCGCGCGGCGACATCGAGGACTTGCTCTCGACATCCAGCACGAGCTTGTCGAAGTCGGTGCGCTCACCGGCACGGGTCGCGTCGACGCGGTAGCTGACCTTCAGAACGGGCGAGTAGATCGAGTCGATCGGCACCTGGCCGGCCTCGGCGTACTCGTTGCGGTTCTGGGTCGCCGAGACGTAGCCACGGCCACGCTCGATCGTCAGCTCGAGCTCGAACTTGGCCGAGTCGTTGAGCGTCGCGATGACCAGCTCGGGGTTGTGGATCTCGACACCGGCGGGAGCGGAGATGTCGGCAGCCGTAACCTCACCGGCACCGGTCTTGCGCAGGTACGCCGTGATCGGCTCGTCGCGCTCCGAGGAGACGACCAGCGTCTTGATGTTGAGGATGATCTCGGTGACATCCTCCTTCACGCCCGGAATGGTGCTGAACTCGTGCAGCACTCCGTCGATCCGGATGCTGGTGACCGCGGCGCCGGGGATCGACGACAGCAGGCTGCGACGCAGAGCGTTGCCGATGGTGTAGCCGAAGCCGGGCTCCAGCGGTTCGATGACGAACCGGCTGCGGAACTCGCCGATCTTCTCCTCGGTCAGAGTGGGACGCTGTGCAATAAGCACTATGTGTTCCTTTCGATCACGTGACCGCTATATGACACGTGTGGGTGGTGAGTGTTGAGTTTTGAGCGGCCGGATGACAGCGGCATCCGACAAAGTGACCGACGGGCTCAGGAACGCCCGGAGGGTCCCTGAGCCTGTCGAAAGAGTCAGACGCGGCGGCGCTTCGGGGGACGACAGCCGTTGTGAGCCTGGGGCGTGACGTCGCTGATCGAGCCGACCTCGAGGCCGGCGGCGGTGAGCGAACGGATCGCGGTCTCGCGTCCCGAGCCGGGGCCCTTGACGAAGACGTCGACCTTCTTGACGCCGTGCTCCTGCGCCTGGCGAGCGGCCGATTCGGCGGCCATGCCGGCGGCGTACGGCGTGGACTTGCGCGAGCCCTTGAAGCCCACACCACCCGAGGATGCCCAGCTGATGACGGCGCCCGAGGGGTCCGTGATCGAGACGATCGTGTTGTTGAACGTCGACTTGATGTGGGCGTGGCCCAGCGCGATGTTCTTCTTTTCCTTGCGGCGCGGCTTGCGCGCTGCGGACTTGGCCTGTGCCATGTGCGTTATCTCCTAGAACCTGTGAGAAGCCGAGGGCCGCGCGTCAGCGCGCCTTCTTCTTGCCGGCGACGGTGCGCTTGGGGCCCTTGCGGGTGCGCGCGTTGGTCTTGGTGCGCTGACCGCGCACGGGAAGGCCACGACGGTGGCGGATGCCCTCGTACGAGCCGATCTCCACCTTGCGGCGGATGTCGGCGGCGACCTCACGGCGGAGGTCACCTTCCACCTTGTACTCGGCGTCGATGTGATCGCGCAGGGCGATCAGCTGGTCGTCGGTGAGGTCCTTGACGCGGATCGACTCGTCGATCTCGGTGGCCTTGAGGATCTCGACCGAGCGGGTACGGCCGATGCCGTAGATGTAGGTGAGGGCGATCACCACGCGCTTGTCGCGCGGGATGTCAACGCCGGCAAGACGTGCCATGCGGTTTCTCCTAGGAGTAATGGAGGTGTGGGGCAGGATCGGTGCCCGGGCCTCCAGCCCGGGGTGTCCCCTCCGAAGAGGTTCTGAACCTGCCTGTTATGTATTCAGTTGTGAAATCTGGTGGGTTCAGCCCTGGCGCTGCTTGTGGCGCGGGTTGGACTTGCAGATGACCATGACGCGACCGTGGCGACGGATGACCTTGCAGTGGTCGCAGATGGGCTTGACGGAGGGGTTAACCTTCATGATTTTTCTTTCGCTGTCTTCGAGTCGCGCGGATGCCGCGGCATCCGTCCGCTCGTTACTTCTCGACCGGTCTAGCGGTATCGGTAGACGATGCGCCCGCGGGTGAGGTCGTAGGGCGAGAGCTCCACGACGACACGGTCCTCGGGAATGATGCGGATGTAGTTCTGCCGCATCTTGCCGGAAATCGTCGCGAGGACCTTGTGTCCGTTGCTCAACTCAACGCGGAACATCGCATTGGGCAGGGCCTCGGAGATCACACCCTCGATCTCGATGACTCCGTCTTTTTTCGCCATACGCTCGCTAACGCTGGGCAGACCGGTCGGTCTGCGGTGGATGTTGGGGTTCGGTGCAATGACACGCCAATGGAGGCGCAACGCACCAAAGATCTAGTGTACGTGATAGTGGAGGATGCGGCAAACCACCGCATCCGCTCAGTTGAAGAGCGTGGCGAACTGGCCCGTCGCCGGGATCGTCGAGTTCGAGATGACCTCACCGTTGACGGCGAGCGTGGGCGTACCGATGCCCGACGAGCCCGGCTGGACCGGCGTCTTCTGGGTCATCGCGGTCACGAAATCGGTGTAGGTGCCGTCACTGACGCAAGACTCGATGCCCTCGACACCGACGCCGGAGGCGATCTCCACGATCTGTTCGTCGGTGAGGCCGGCGGAGTTCTCTTCAGGCTGTTCCTCGAACATCGCCTGCATGAAGGGGACCGCGGCATCCGGATCGGCTTCAGCGACGCAGTACATGGCATTCGCCGCGCGTGTGGAGAACGCCGTGCCCTGCGAGTAGCGGTCGAGGATCGCGATCGGGTGGATGTTCAGCGTGATCGTGCCGGCGTTCACTAGGTCGAGGATCTCACCGCCGTAGGTCTGCTCGAACTGGCCGCAGATCGGGCACATGAAGTCGATGTAGGTGTCGAGGGACTGCTCGCCCTCCCCCACGATGATCGCGCCGGTCGTCTGATCGATGCCGGATCCGGTCGGCAGGGTGCCGGGGTCGTTCGCGGAGTTGTTCATCCACACGACGAGGGCGATCACGAGAGCGACGATGGCGACGACGGCCACACTCACCCAGATCGCGAACCAGTTGGTCTTGCCCGCTGCTGCCTGTGCCATGTTCGTGTGCCTTCTTCTCGCGCCGCCGCTTGTCTCCTCTATCTTCCCTCATCCCCCGCTATGCATTCCCCGTGAACGGCGCTAGGTCACCGGGCAGTCACCCTCCACCTGAATAACTCCTGCAGCTGGCGGACTGGACCGGGAGCGACCCGTGGGAATCCCGCTGTTGTGCCCCCAATGCGGGGCGAGCCCGCAGGAGTTATCCAGGAGGTCACGCCAACGAGCACAGCGAGCCCCACCGCGGTGTTCCTCGCGAGCCACGCACCGTACGCCTGAACAATTCCTGCAGCCACGCACCGCTCGGCGGATGAGCGCCCGGATTTCCGCGGCTATCACCCCGCCGAGGGCTGTCGCGCAGGAGATATTCAGGCCGCGGCGCAGTGACAGCGCGGCGCGTTGAACCACCGGCAGTCGAGGCGCCCGCTGCGGGGCCCATCGACGCGGCGCGGTGTCTCTCGGGTGCTCTCCCTGAAGAATTCCTGCAGGACTCGCGCCTGACGGCGAGGACACCACCGAAATCCGGGTATGCGTGGCGCAGCGGGCGCGGGCCTGCAGGAATTACTCAGGCGACACCGCAGCGAGGGAGTATCGCACGCCGGAGCGCGCGCGGGGTTAGGGGACGGGGACCGGGGTCACGCCGAAGGGGGCGAGAGCGGCCGCGCCGCCGTCGGGCGAGGTCAGTACCCAGATGCCGGTCTCGTGCACCGCGACGCTGTGCTCCCAATGCGCGCCGTCGCTGCCGTCGACCGTGGACACGGTCCAGTCGTCGTCTTCGACGAACGTCGCGTCGGATCCGGCGGTCACCATCGGCTCGATCGCCAGGCACAGGCCCGGCTTCACTTCGGCGCCGGGATCGGACACGTGGTAGTTGAAGACCGTGGGCGCCTCGTGCATCTTGCGGCCGATGCCGTGGCCGACGTAGTCGCGCAGGATGCCGTACTCCCCCTGCGCGTCGATGTAGCTCTGCACGGCGTCACCGACCTCGCCGACGCGGCGAGCCGACGCGAGCGCCGCGATCCCCGCCCAGAGGGAGCCCTCCGTCACATCCGACAGCCGCTGCCGCGAAGACGCCACGACCGGGTCGCCGCCGGGAACGACGATCGTCGTCGCCGAGTCGCCGTTCCACCCCTGGTACTGCGCGCCCGAATCGATCGAGACGATGTCGCCGGGCTCGAGGACACGCGAGCCGGGGATGCCGTGGACCACCTGGTCGTTGACCGAGATGCAGGTCGTGTGGCGATAGCCGCGCACGAGCTGGAAGTTCGACTCCGCGCCGCGCGAGCGGATGACGTCGAACGCCGCGGCATCCAACTCCCCCGTGGTCACACCGGGAGCGATAAGCGCCCGCACCGCGTCGAGGGATGCTGCCGTGATCAGACCCGGCTCCACCATCGACCGCAGCTGCGCGGGCGTCTTGTAGATCGAGCGACGAAGCCCCATCACGCCGTGATGCCGCGTGCGGATAGCGCCGCGATGATGCGTTCGAACACCTCGTCGAGCGAACCGACACCGTCGATCTCCACCGCAATCCCGCGCGAGCGGTAGACGTCGAGAATAGGTGCGGTCTCGGATTCATAGATAGCGAGGCGCTTGGCGATGGACTCTTCGTTGTCATCGGCGCGGCCCTGCTCGGCGGCGCGCAGCGACAGGCGCTGAATCGACTCGTCGCGCGGCACAGAGAGCTCGATGACGGCCGTGAGCGGCTCGCCGCGGCCCTCGAGGAACCCGTCGAGGTCACCGACCTGACCGAGGTTGCGCGGATACCCGTCGAGCAGGAATCCCGCGGCAGCGTCGTCCTGCGCGAGGCGATCGCGCACGATCGCCGAGGTGAGCTCGTCGGGGACGAGATCTCCGGCCTCGATGATGGCCTGCACCTGGAGCCCGAGGTCCGTGCCGTCCTTCACGTTCGCCCGGAAGACATCTCCGGTCGACACAGCCGGAATCCCGAAGGCTTCGGCGATGCGGACGCCCTGCGTCCCCTTGCCGGAGCCCTGCGGTCCGATGATCAGGAGGCGAGCGGCGGTCATCGCAGGAGCCCTTCGTAGTGGCGCTGCTGCAGCTGCGCATCGATCTGCTTGACGGTCTCCAGGCCGACGCCGACGATGATGAGGATCGACGCGCCACCGAACGGGAAGTTCTGGTTGGCACCGACGGTCGCCAGGGCGATCAGCGGGAGCAGGGCGATGAGACCCAGGTAGATCGAGCCGGGCAACGTGATGCGGGTGAGCACGTAGTCGAGGTACTCGGCCGTCGGGCGCCCGGCACGGATGCCGGGGATGAACCCGCCGTACTTCTTCATGTTGTCGGCGACCTCAACCGGGTTGAAGGTGATCGCGACGTAGAAGTACGTGAAGCCGATGATCAGCAGGAAGTACGTGAGCATGTACAGCGGCTGGTCGCCGGTCGTGAAGTTCGCCTGGATCCAGCTGACCCATCCGGGGATGTTGCCGTCGGCATCCGGAGTCTGGTTGAACTGGGCGATCAGCGCGGGAATGTACAGCAGCGAGGAGGCGAAGATGACGGGCACGACGCCGGCCATGTTCACCTTGATCGGGATGTAGGTGTTCGTGCCGCCGAGCGTGCGGCGTCCCACCATCCGCTTGGCGTACTGCACCGGCACACGCCGCTGCGACTGCTCGACGAAGACGACGAGCGCCACGACGATCACGCCGACAGCGAGCACCAGGAGGAAGACCTCGAAGCCGCGCGCCTGCTGGATCGACCACATGGCGGCCGGAAAGGTCGCGGCGATCGAGGTGAAGATGAGGATCGACATGCCGTTGCCGACGCCACGCTCGGTGACGAGCTCGGCGAACCACATGATGAGGCCGGTACCGGCGGTCAGCGTGATGATCATCAGCAGCTGCGCCCACCAGGCGGTGTTGGTCAGCAGCGCGTTGCACTCGGCGATGTTCGTCGAACCGAACAGCTGGCCGGACCGTGCGACGGTCACGAGCGTCGTCGACTGCAGGAGCGCCAGCGCGATCGTGAGGTAACGCGTGTATTGCGTCAGCTTCGCCTGGCCCGACTGGCCCTCCTTGTAGAGGGTCTCGAAGTGCGGGATCACCACGCGCAGCAGCTGGACGATGATCGTCGCGGTGATGTACGGCATGACGCCGAGCGCGAAGATCGACAACTGCAGAAGCGCGCCGCCCGAGAACAGGTTCACGAGCGAGAGCAGGCCCTCGCTGGCGGAACCGGTCTGGTCGAGGCACGACTGGACATTCGGGAAGCTCACGAACGGCGCCGGCACGTGCGCGCCGAGACGATAGATCGCGATGATGGCCAGGGTGAAGCCGATCTTCCGCCGGAGGTCCGGGGTGCGGAAGACCCGCGCAATAGCGCTGAACAAAGGAATTTCCTCCAGTGGGATTTCCGCCCGCGGGTGGCGGGTGCTTCGGGAGCACCGTTTCCCAGCGTACGGCAACAGGGACCGGCACCGGTTCTCGAGCGAATCGAGATCGGGCCGGCCCCTGCCGTGGATTACTTGATCGAACCGCCCGCGGCGATGATCTTCTCGCTGGCCGAACCCGAGACCTTGTCGACCGACACGGTGAGCTTGACCGAGATGTCGCCGGTGCCGAGCACCTTGACCTTCTCGTTCTTGCGCACGGCGCCCTTGGCGACGAGGTCCGTGATGGTGACGTCGCCTCCGGTCGGGTACAGCTCGGCGAGCTTGTCGAGGTTGACCACCTGGTACTCGACGCGGAACGGGTTCTTGAACCCGCGCAGCTTCGGTGTACGCATGTGGAGGGGCATCTGCCCACCCTCGAAGCCGGCCTTCACCTGGTAACGGGCCTTCTGACCCTTGGTGCCGCGACCGGCGGTCTTGCCCTTCGAGCCCTCACCGCGACCCACGCGGGTCTTGGCCTTGTTGGACCCGGGGACCGGACGCAGGTGGTGGACCTTCAGGACGCCGGGACGCTTGGTCTCAGCTTCCTTCTTCGGAGCCGCAGCCTTCGTCGCAGGCGCCTTTTTGGCGGCCGGCTTCTTGGCGGGGGCCTTCTTCTCGACGACCTCTTCGGTCGCCTTCGTGGCCTTCTCAGCCATTAGTCGATCTCCTCAACCTTGACGAGGTGCGCGACGGTCTTGATGTAGCCGCGCGTCTGCGCGTCATCCGGACGAACGACGGAGTCGTTGATCCGCTTCAGACCGAGCGAACGCAACGTGTCACGCTGGTTCTGCTTTTCGCTCACCTTGGACTTGACCTGGGTCACCTTCAGACGGGCAGCCATCAGGCACCTACCTTTGCAGCGGCCGCGGCGTCAGCCTCGGCGCGGATCAGACGGGCCGGAGCCACCTGGTCGAAGTCGAGACCACGACGGGCGGCGACGGCACGGGGCTCCTCGAGCTGCTTCAGAGCGGCGACGGTCGCGTGCACGATGTTGATCGTGTTCGACGAACCGAGCGACTTCGAGAGCACATCGTGGATGCCGGCGCACTCGAGCACGGCACGCACCGGGCCACCGGCGATAACACCGGTACCCGAGGAGGCCGGACGGAGAAGGACGACACCGGCAGCGGCCTCACCCTGCACGGGGTGCGGGATGGTGGAGCCGGAGCGGGGCACGCGGAAGAAGTTGCGCTTGGCCTCTTCAACACCCTTGGAGATGGCCAGGGGCACCTCGCGGGCCTTGCCGTAGCCGACGCCGACGAGTCCGTTGCCATCGCCCACGACGACCAGCGCCGTGAAGCTGAAGCGACGACCGCCCTTGACGACCTTCGACACGCGGTTGATGGTCACGACGCGCTCGAGGAACTGGCTCTTCTCGGCGTCACGGCCACCGCGGTCGCGGGTCTGGCTGCGCTCGCGGCCACCGCGACGCGGCTCACGCTCACGCTCGACGGGTGCCTCGGCGACGACAGCAGGCTGCTCGGTCACTTCGGTGTTCTCCACATTCACAGTTGCATCGCTCACAGGTTCAGACCTCCCTCGCGGGCGCCCTCGGCGATCGCCGCGACACGTCCCGCGTAGCGGTTGCCACCGCGGTCGAACACGACATCCTCGACGCCGACAGCCTTCGCACGCTCGGCGACGAGCTCGCCGACCTTGCGGGCCTTGGCGGTCTTGTCACCGTCGAACACGCGCAGGTCTGCTTCGAGCGTCGAAGCGGATGCCACGGTCACGCCCTTGCTGTCGTCCACGAGCTGGACGAAGACGTGGCGAGCCGAACGGTTGACGACCAGGCGCGGACGCGCCTCGGTTCCCACGACCTTCTTGCGAAGACGCAGGTGACGACGCGTACGTGCGTCGCTCTTCGACTTAACAGCCATGATTACTTACCACTCTTTCCGGCCTTGCGACGAACGACCTCGCCGGCGTACCGCACACCCTTGCCCTTGTAGGGCTCCGGCTTACGGATCTTGCGGATGTTCGCAGCTGCCTCGCCGACAGCCTGCTTGTCGATGCCCGCGACGGTCACCTTGTTGTTGCCCTCGACGGTCAGCGTGATGCCGGTCGGAGCCTCGATCAGAACCGGGTGCGAGAAGCCGAGAGCGAACTCGACCGCCGTACCCTTCTGTGCGACGCGGTAACCGGTACCGACGACCTCGAGGCCCTTGGTGTAACCCGTGGTGACGCCGATGATGTTGTTGTTGATCAGGGTGCGGGTGAGTCCGTGCAGCGAACGCGATTCGCGCTCGTCGTCGGGACGCGAGACCAGAACCTGGCTCTCCTCGACCTGAACCTCGATGGGCTTGGCCACGGCGAGCGTCAGCTCACCCTTGGGGCCCTTGACTGCGACATTCTGGCCGTCGACCGAAACGGTCACTCCGGCGGGGATGTCGATGGGAAGACGTCCAATACGCGACATGTCAGATCACCACACGTAGGCGAGGACTTCCCCGCCGACGCCCTTCTGGTCAGCCTGACGGTCCGTGAGGAGGCCAGAGGAGGTGGACAGGATCGCGACGCCCAGGCCACCGAGGACCGTGGGGAGCTCAGTGGACTTCGCGTAGACGCGGAGGCCGGGCTTGGAGACGCGCTTGATGCCGACGATCGACCGCTCGCGGTTCGGGCCGTACTTGAGCGTCAGGGTCAGCGTCTGGCCGACCCGTGCGTCCGAGACCTCCCAGGAGGCGATGAAGCCCTCCTGCTGCAGGATCTCCGCGATGTGGGTCTTGAGCTTGGAGCTCGGCAGCGACACAGAGTCGTGATGCGCCGAGTTCGCGTTGCGCAGACGGGTCAGCAGATCTGCGACCGGGTCTGTCATTGTCATGAGTTGTTTCCTTTGTTCATGCGGTTTCGGATGCCGTTACACGGCAGCCGACCTTCAATGGGGGTCTTACTTGGCGTCGTCCGTCTTGAACGGGAAGCCGATGTGACGCAGCAGCGCACGACCTTCGTCATCCGTCTTCGCCGTCGTGACGATCGTGATGTCGAAGCCGCGGACGCGGTCGATCTTGTCCTGGTTGATCTCGTGGAAGACCGACTGCTCCTGCAGACCGAACGTGTAGTTGCCGTTGCCGTCGAACTGCTTCGGCGACAGGCCACGGAAGTCACGGATGCGGGGCAGCGACAGGTTCACGAGGCGATCCAGGAACTCCCACGCGCGGTCACCACGGAGGGTGACATGCGCGCCGATGGGCTGTCCTTCACGCAGCTTGAACTGCGCGATGGACTTGCGGGCCTTCGTCACGATCGGCTTCTGGCCGGTGATCTTGGTGAGGTCGTCGACCGCACCATCGATCACCTTGGAGTCGCGAGCTGCCTCACCGACACCGGTGTTGACGATGACCTTGACGATCCCGGGGATCTGCATGACGTTCGGGTACCCGAACTCTTCCTGCAGAGCCTTCTTGATCTCGCCCTGGTACTTCTGCTTCAGGCGGGGCTGGATCTTGCCAGTCTCCGCGGCAGTGGTGGTGCTCATCAGAGGTCCTTACCGCTCTTCTTCGCGTAGCGCACACGGACGGTGCGCTTCACGCCATCCTTCGTCTGCTCCTCGACGCGGTGTCCGACCTTGGTCGGCTTCTTGGTCGAGGGGTCGACGATGGCGACGTTGGAGATGTGAATCGGGGCTTCCATCGTCTCGATGCCGCCCGTCTTCGTGCCGCGCTGGGACTGGCCCACGCGCGTGTGCTTCGTGACGTAGTTGACGCCCTCGACAATGACACGGTTCTTCTCGACGAGAATGTCGAGAACCTTGCCCTGCTTGCCGCGGTCGCCGCCCTTGTCCTGCTTCTTGCCTGTGATGACCTGAACCAGGTCACCCTTCTTGATCTTGGCCATGAGGTCAGATCACCTCCGGTGCGAGCGACACGATCTTCATGAACTTCTTGTCACGAAGTTCGCGACCGACGGGTCCGAAGATGCGGGTGCCGCGGGGCTCCCCGTCGTTCTTCAGGATCACGGCGGCGTTCTCATCGAACTTGATGTAAGAACCGTCGGGACGACGGGTCTCCTTGACGGTGCGGACGACGACGGCCTTGACCACGTCACCCTTCTTCACGCTGCCACCGGGGATGGCATCCTTGACGGTCGCGACGATGATGTCGCCGAGACCGGCATAGCGGCGGTTGGACCCACCGAGCACGCGAATCGTGAGCAGCTGCTTGGCGCCGGTGTTGTCGGCAACCTTGATGCGGGACTCAGTCTGAATCATTTCTTACTTCGCCTTCTCGAGGACCTCGACCAGACGCCACCGCTTGGTGGCGCTCAGCGGCCGGGTCTCGTTGATGAGAACGAGGTCGCCGATGCCGGCGGTGTTCGCCTCGTCGTGCGCCTTGACCTTCGACGTGCGGCGGATGACCTTGCCGTAAAGCGGGTGCTTCACGCGGTCTTCGACCTCGACGACGATCGTCTTGTCCATCTTGTCGCTGACCACGTAGCCGCGACGCGACTTGCGGTAGCCACGAGCGTCCGCATCGCGGACGTCGTTGGCACCGTGCTCGTGACCGGCGGCGACGACGGGCGTCTCCACGACGGTGTCGACCTGGGCGGCCGGAGCCTTCTTGGCCGGAGCCTTCTTGGCGGCGGGTGCCTTGGGGGCAGCGGGCGCCTTCTTGACGGGCGCCTTCTTCTCAGTTGCGTCAGCCATTACTCGGCCTCTTCCTTCTCGGCCACGTCGGCGGCATCCGCCTTCTTGGCCTTGGTCTTCTTCGCCTTCGTCGCTACCTCGACCGGAGCGGGCGTGGCACGGATGCCCAGCTCGCGCTCACGGATCACGGTGTAGAGCCGCGCGATGTCGCGCTTGACGGCGCGAATGCGGCCGTGGCTCTCGAGCTGGCCGGTGGCCGACTGGAAGCGCAGATTGAACAGCTCTTCCTTGGCCTTGCGCAGCTCCTCGACGAGGCGCTGGTCCTCGAACGTGTCGAGCTCGCTCGGTGCGAGCGTCTTGGTTCCGACAGACATTACGCGTCGCCCTCCTCGCGCTTGATGATGCGTGCCTTCAGCGGCAGCTTGTGAATTGCACGGGTCAGAGCCTCACGTGCGAGCTCTTCGCTGACACCGGCGACCTCGAAGAGGACGCGACCCGGCTTGACGTTGGCAACCCACCACTCCGGCGAACCCTTACCGGAACCCATGCGGGTTTCGGCCGGCTTCTTGGTCAGCGGACGGTCGGGGTAGATGTTGATCCACACCTTTCCACCACGCTTGATGTGACGGGTCATGGCGATACGAGCGGACTCGATCTGGCGGTTGGTGACATACGCAGGCGTGAGCGCCTGGATGCCGTACTCGCCGAACGAGACCTTCGTGCCACCGGTCGCCTGGCCGGAACGGCCGGGGTGGTGCTGCTTGCGGTACTTGACCTTGCGGGGAATAAGCATTATGCCGATGCTCCTTCTGCGACGGGTGCGTCGCTGCGGGGGCCACGACGACGGTCGCCACCACGGTCATCGCGACCACGGGGCGCCTTCGGCGCGTTCGCCTGCTCGCGTGCGAGCTCCTTGTTGGTGAGGTCGCCCTTGTAGATCCAGACCTTCACGCCGATGCGACCGAAGGTGGTCTTGGCTTCGTAGAAGCCGTAGTCGATGTTCGCGCGCAGGGTGTGCAGGGGCACACGGCCTTCGCGGTAGAACTCCGAGCGGCTCATCTCGGCGCCGCCGAGACGGCCCGAGACCTGAATCCGGATGCCCTTGGCGCCGGCGCGCTGAGCGCCCTGCAGACCCTTGCGCATCGCACGACGGAACGCCACACGAGCAGAAAGCTGCTCGGCGATGCCCTGCGCGACGAGCTGAGCGTCGGCCTCGGGGTTCTTGACCTCGAGGATGTTCAGCTGGATCTGCTTGCCGGTGAGCTTCTCGAGGTCGGCGCGGATGCGCTCGGCCTCGGCGCCGCGGCGGCCGATCACGATGCCCGGGCGGGCGGTGTGGATGTCGACACGGACACGGTCACGCGTGCGCTCGATCTCGATCCCACTCACGCCGGCGCGGTCGAGCTGCGTCTGCAGGAGCTTGCGGATCTTGATGTCCTCAGCCACGTAGTCGGCGTAACGCTGACCGGGCTTCGTCGAGTCGGAGAACCAACGCGACACGTGGTCAGTGGTGATACCGAGGCGGAAGCCGTACGGGTTTACCTTCTGTCCCATTACTTGCTCGCCTTCTTGTCGGTCGAGGGTGCGGTTGCGACCTCAGGGGTCGCGAGCACGATCGTGATGTGGCTCGTGCGCTTCTTGATCTGGAACGCGCGGCCCTGTGCACGGGGGCGGAAACGCTTGAGCGTCGCGCCCTCGTCGACGTAGGCATTCGCCACGTACAGGTCCTGCTCGTCCAGGAACTCGCCGTTCTTGTCCGCGGTGACGCGGGCGTTGGCCATAGCCGAAGCGACGAGCTTGTAGATCGGCTCGCTGGCGCTCTGCGGGGCGAACTTCAGGATGGCCAAGGCCTCCTGAGCCTGCTTGCCCTTGATGAGCGCGACGACACGACGAGCCTTCTGAGGGGTCACGCGAATGTGCTTGACGCGTGCGATGGAATCCACCATTTGTCTCCTCCTCTGTCCTCTCTGGGTACGCCCCGCGTTAGCGGCGGCGACCCTTCTTGTCGTCCTTCTCATGGCCGCGGAAGGTGCGGGTGGGCGCGAATTCGCCCAGCTTGTGACCGACCATGGTCTCGGACACGAACACGGGGATGTGCTTGCGTCCGTCGTGCACGGCGATCGTGTGACCCAGCATGGCCGGGATGATCATCGAGCGACGTGACCAGGTCTTGATGACGTTCTTGGTACCGGCTTCGTTCTGAACAACGACCTTGCGAAGCAAGTGCTCGTCGACGAAGGGGCCCTTCTTGAGACTGCGAGGCATCTTCCTCTACTCCTACTTACGCTTCTTGCCGGCGTTACGGCGGCGGACGATGTACTTGTCGCTTTCCTTGTTGGCGTGGCGGGTGCGACCCTCAGCCTGGCCCCAAGGAGAGACGGGGTGACGACCACCGGAGGTCTTACCCTCACCACCACCGTGCGGGTGGTCGACCGGGTTCATCGCGACACCACGGACGGTCGGGCGGACGCCCTTCCAGCGCATACGGCCGGCCTTACCCCAGTTGATGTTCGACTGCTCGGCGTTGCCGACCTCGCCGATGGTCGCGCGGCAGCGCGCATCGACGTTGCGGATCTCGCCCGAGGGGAGACGCAGCTGAGCGAAGTTGCCATCCTTGGCGACCAGACGCACGGAGGTGCCGGCCGAACGTGCCAGCTTCGCGCCGCCACCGGGGCGGAGTTCGATGGCGTGGATGACGGTACCCGTCGGGATGTTCTTCAGCGGGAGGTTGTTGCCCGGCTTGATGTCAGCCGAGGCGCCCGACTCGACGACGTCGCCCTGCTGCAGTTTCGCCGGTGCGAGGATGTAGCGCTTCTCACCGTCGAAGTAGTGCAGGAGCGCGATGCGCGCGGTGCGGTTGGGGTCGTACTCGATGTGAGCGACCTTGGCGTTGACGCCGTCCTTGTCGTGACGACGGAAGTCGATCACGCGGTACTGGCGCTTGTGGCCACCACCGATGTGACGGGTCGTGATGCGGCCCTGGTTGTTGCGGCCACCGGTCTTGGAAAGCGGGCGCAGCAGCGACTTCTCGGGCGTCGATCGGGTGATCTCAGCGAAGTCCGCCACCGACGAACCGCGACGACCGGGGGTCGTGGGCTTGTACTTGCGAATAGCCATGTTGGTTGTCCTCTATCCCGACCGTCAGCCGACTGCCGTGAAGATGTCGATGGTGCCCGAGCGCAGGGTCACGATGGCGCGCTTGGTGTCCTTGCGCTTTCCCGTGCCGAAGCGCGTGCGACGCGCCTTGCCCGTGCGGTTGAGCGTGTTGACCGCGGCGACCTTGACGTCGAAGATCTTCTCGATCGCAAGCTTGATCTCGGTCTTCGAGGAGCGCGGGTCCACCAGGAAGGTGTACTTGCCCTCGTCGATGAGCCCATAGCTCTTCTCGGAGACGACCGGCTTCAGGATGATGTCGCGCGGGTCCTTGTTCAGAGCGGCGTGTGCGGTGGTCATGCGGAGACCTCCTCGGTCGCGCCGGTCTTCGAAGCGACGAATGCTTCGAAGGCGGACTTGGTGAAGACGATGTCGTCGGAAACGAGCACGTCGTAGGCGTTGAGCTGATCGAAGTTCAGCACGTGCACGAAGTCGAGGTTGCGCACGCTCTTGACCGTGATCTCGTCACCACGTTCGATGACGATCATCACGTTCTTGGTCGCGGCGAGCGTCGACATGACGACCGATGCAGCCTTGGTCGAGGGGGCACCCTCGATCGCGAGCGATTCGATGACGTGCAGACGGCCACCGCGAGCACGGTCGCTGAGCGAGCCCAGCAGGGCCGCAGCGATCATCTTCTTGGGGGTGCGCTGCGAGTAGTCACGCGGCTTCGGTCCGTGGACGATGCCACCACCGGTCATGTGCGGCGCGCGGATCGAGCCCTGACGGGCGTTACCGGTGCCCTTCTGCTTGAAGGGCTTGCGGCCGGCACCGGAGACCTCACCGCGACGCTTGGTCGAGTGGGTTCCCTGGCGAGCCGCCGCGAGCTGCGCGACGACGACCTGGTGGATGAGGGGGATGTTCGTCTTGACGTCGAAGATGGCGGCGGGCAGCTCCACAGAGCCTGCCTTCTTGCCGTCGGCCTTCAGGACGTCGAGCGAGAGAGTGGAGTCAGCCATGTTCAGGCACCCTTCACTGCGTTGCGGACGTAAACGATGCGGCCACGAGCACCCGGGACGGCGCCCTTGACGAGCAGCAGGCCTTTCTCGGCGTCGATGGCGTGGACCGTGAGGTTCATGACGGTCACGCGCTCGCCACCCATACGGCCGGCCATGCGCATGCCCTTGAAGACGCGGCTGGGGGTCGACGATGCGCCGATCGAGCCGGGCTTGCGGTGGTTGCGGTGCGCACCGTGCGAAGCGGAGACGCCCTTGAAGTTGTGACGCTTCATGACACCCGCGGTGCCCTTGCCCTTGCTGGTGCCGACGACGTCGACCAGCTGGCCGGCCTCGAAGGTGGCGTCGACGGTGAGCTCCTGGCCCAGCGTGTAGTCACCGGCATCCGCCGTGCGCACCTCGGTGAGGTGACGGCGCGGGGTCACGCCGGCGGCCTCGAAGTGAGCCGTCAGGGGCTGGTTGACCTTGCGCGGGTCGATCTGCCCGTAGGCGATCTGCACGGCCTTGTAGCCGTCGCGCTCGGGGGTGCGAACCTGGGTGACGACGTTCGGTGCAACCTCGATCACGGTGACGGGAACGAGCTTGCCGTTCTCATCCCAGACCTGGGTCATGCCGAGCTTGGTGCCCAGGAGTCCCTTGGAAATCTTGGAGTTGATGTCAGTCATCGCGAGCCTCAGAGCTTGATCTCGATGTTGACGTCAGCCGGGAGGTCGAGACGCATCAGCGAGTCGACGGCCTTGGGCGTCGGGTCGATGATGTCGATGAGGCGCTTGTGGGTGCGCATCTCGAAGTGCTCGCGGCTGTCCTTGTACTTGTGGGGCGACCGGATGACGCACACGACGTTCTTCTCGGTCGGAAGGGGCACGGGGCCCACAACCGTCGCGCCTGCGCGGGTCACCGTGTCGACGATCTTGCGCGCCGACGTGTCGATGACCTCGTGGTCATACGACTTCAGGCGAATGCGGATCTTCTGTCCCGCCATTGTCTGCTCTCTCTCTTCTCGCGTCATACCTCATTGGGCATCGGACGCACGTGGCACAGGGGTGGTGTGCCGGGCACTTTCCCGCGCGGTTGCGAGGGATGCTGCACCGCTGTTCTGGTGTCATTCCCACTCATCCGCACGCATGCGGAACCTGTTGCCAGGTGGGAGTGGGGTTGTGGTGTTCTGACTGCCCGCGGCCTAGGACCCTGCGCTCTCGCGCCGCCTATGCACTGTCGTGACAGTGATCCCGCGCCGAGGCGCTGGAATGTGGAACTGGTCTAGTCTACGTGTCGCCCGGGCGTGTCGCAAACTCGGGCGTGTCGCGCTCGGCGAATGGTCAGCTCTCGCACGACGGAGGGGCCGGGAAGTACTCCCGGCCCCTCCGTCGTGCAACGTCCGCTATTCGGTACCGACAGCTTTGTCGAGGCTGTCGCGCACGCCGTCGACCTTCTCGTCGACGCTGTCCGGCGCCACCTTCTTCACGAACTCAGCGGCCGCGTCGAGCGCCTTGTCGCTGACTTCTTCGGCTTGATCGGACTTCAGCGTCTCTTCGATCTTCGCCTTGTTCTGCTCCAGGAACTCTTTGCCCTGGTTGACCAAGTCTTCGATGCCCATATGAGCCTCCTTGTGTACGTGACGACGGTGGCCCCCATATTGGCGCGCGCCAACGGGAAAGGGAAGAGCGTCAGGGGAACGGGATGTGCCGCTCGGCCGCAAACCGCTCCTTGACCTTCTCATCACGCACCGCGACGATCGCTCGAATCGTGATGGCAACAAACACTCCGACCGTGGCTCCGAGTGAGTTAGCGATCACGTCCGAGACTGTCGCGTATCGCGCGGCCAAGAGGTAGTGCTGCCCCACTTCGATCGTCGCCGATAAAGCGGGGCCGAGAAAAAGGGCGATCAAGGTGAACCGCATGGGGACCAGGAGTCCGAAGATCACGCCGACCGGGACGAAGAGGACGATGTTGGCGGTGAACTCGATGAAGCCATAGTCGACGAAGGCCGGAACGCCACGCTCGTGCAACTCCGAGATCACCCGGTTCAGTAAAGAGGCGACAGGCTTGTCGACGGGGCTTGGCCAGAAGGCGACGAATGCCAGGAACACGCCATAGATTGATGCGAGAACCGCAACGATCGCGCGCCGTGGTCCGCTCGTGGACGGGAGCTTCAGCTCCCGATCAGTGGGCACTGTCACCGGGCGCCACCACCGCACGGACGGTGCGGAACAGGATCTGGATGTCTTGCGTGAAAGACCAGTTCTCGACGTAGTAGAGGTCAAGCCGGATTGCGTCATCCCAAGAAAGAGTGGATCGGCCGCTCACCTGCCAAAGGCCACTCATTCCGGGCTTGACGAGCAGCCTGCGATGCGCCGCATCGTCGTAGAGGGCGACTTCCGCCGGGCGTTGCGGCCGCGGTCCGACAAGACTCATCTTCCCCAGAAAGACGTTGAAGAGTTGAGGGAACTCGTCGATGGAGTGTTTCCGCAAGAACCGCCCCACCCGCGTGATGCGAGGATCGTCGACCACCTTATGAAGGGGCTGGTCGCTCGTGCCCTGAAGGTCGAGCAGACTCGCGAGTTGGTCGTCGGCATCCGCGATCATCGAGCGGAACTTGATCATCCCGAATGGCTTGCCTTGCCGCCCAATTCTGGTCTGCTGGTAAAAGATCGGCCCCGCGCCATCGATACGGATGGCGATGGCCGTGGCAAGGAGCATCGGCGAAGCAAGCGCAAGGATCAGCGACGACGCGATGATGTCAAACGATCTTTTCACGAACCTCTTGTAGCCCTCGAGCGTTGGATACTCGACATAGACGAGGGGCAACCCTGCGACGGGACGCGAATGGATACGTGGGCCGGCGACATCGGTGAGTGCGGGCGCGACCACGAGGTCCTTGTCGCGATCAGCGACGGCCCACCCAACGCGGCGCAATTGCTCCGGACCGAGGTCATCGGCGCTCGTGATGATGAGCGTGTCGACATCGGCGCCTTCCATGATGACCTGGATCGCATCGTATCCGCCGAGCACCGGCACCTCGCCGAGCGCACCTTCCCTGCCGCGCGTCGTCACCGCTCCCACGATGTCAAAGCCTGAGCCCTCGGCGCGGCGAATCGACTCGATGACGTGCTTCACCTTCTGCGGCTCCCCAGCGACGACCGCGCGATAGACGTAGGTTCCGCGTCGCTGCTGGGCGCGCAACCACTGCCGCCACAGCCACCTCGACAAGACCAACAATGTGACACCACTCGGAAGCGCGACGATGAACAATCCACGTGCCAAATCCATGCGCACAAAAAAGCAGAAAACGACGAGTAGCGCGAACGCCGCAATCGTCGCATTGACGATGCGACGATACTCGGTGATTCCCGAGCCGACGATGTGGCGATTGCGGGTGTCAAAGATCGCGAACGTCGCCAGCCAGGCGAAGGCGAAACAAAGAAGTACGCTCCAGTACGGCACATTGGGCGCAGCGGGCCACGCCACCGACATGCGGACATCATCGATCCCGAGCATGGAATAGCCGAACAGCGTGCCCGCAATCACGAACGCGTCGCTATAGACCAAGCGGCCGGCGTAGCGATCAGACCAATCAGCGCGACCTCGTCTCGAGCGAATCACGGTACGTTTCGTAGCACGCTGATTCGCGCTCACCGGCGAATGAGACAGCGCGCCTCGTCTCGCCCGGTCCCCCATCAACATCCACTCGCCTTTTCGCGTGCTCTCGTCGTTCCGATTACGACAATCTAACGCTCACATGGCGCGCGATCCAATCAGCGACGTTCTTCGTACATTTCCGGACAGGCTGACAGTACCCCACAGCGCCGACGGAGGAGCCCGAGGCGATGACGATGGCGGAAGGTCAGCCGCCGCCGTGCGCACGCAGAACGCCCCCAGGAGCACGAGGCTCCCGGGGGCGTTCCAGATCACGCGGTGTTACTTGAGGATCTTGGTGACCGTGCCGGCGCCGACGGTGCGGCCACCCTCACGGATCGCGAATCCGAGTCCGTCTTCCATGGCGATGGGCTGGATCAGCTCAACGGTCATGTCCGTGGTGTCGCCGGGCATGACCATCTCGGTGCCCTCGGGCAGCGAGATGACGCCGGTGACGTCCGTGGTGCGGAAGTAGAACTGCGGGCGGTAGTTCGTGTAGAAGGGGTTGTGACGGCCACCCTCCTCCTTGGACAGGATGTACGCCGTGCCCTCGAAGTTGGTGTGGGGCGTAACCGAGCCCGGCTTCACGACAACCTGGCCACGCTCGACGTCGTCACGCTTCGTGCCGCGGAGGAGCAGACCACAGTTCTCGCCGGCCCAGGCCTCGTCGAGCTGCTTGTGGAACATCTCGATACCCGTGACGATGGTCTTCTGCGTCGGGCGGATGCCGACGATCTCGACCTCGGAGTTGATGGCCAGCGTGCCACGCTCGGCGCGACCCGTGACGACCGTGCCACGACCGGTGATCGTGAAGACGTCCTCGATCGGCATGAGGAACGGCTTGTCCTTGTCACGCACGGGGTCGGGGATGTTCTCGTCGACGGCTTCCATGAGCTCGACGATGGAGTTGACCCACTGCTCGTCACCCTCGAGAGCCTTCAGGCCCGAGACGCGGACGACGGGAGCGTTGTCACCGTCGAAGTTCTGCGAGCTGAGCAGCTCACGGACCTCGAGCTCGACGAGCTCCAGGATCTCCTCGTCGTCGACCATGTCGCTCTTGTTCAGCGCGACCAGCAGGTAGGGAACGCCGACCTGCTTGGCGAGCAGCACGTGCTCACGCGTCTGAGCCATCGGACCGTCGGTGGCGGCGACCACGAGGATCGCGCCGTCCATCTGAGCAGCACCGGTGATCATGTTCTTGATGTAGTCGGCGTGACCCGGGGCGTCGACGTGCGCGTAGTGACGCTTGGGGGTCTCGTACTCGACGTGCGAGATGTTGATCGTGATGCCGCGCTGACGCTCTTCGGGAGCGGAGTCGATCGACGCGAAGTCACGCTGAACGTTGGTCGCGGACGGGAACTTGTCAGCAAGCACCTTCGAGATCGCTGCGGTGAGCGTGGTCTTGCCGTGGTCGACGTGACCGATCGTTCCGATGTTTACGTGCGGCTTGGTGCGCTCGAACTTGGCCTTAGCCACTGGGTCCTCCTCAGGACGTTCGTGTAGAGGTCCCGGTCGCTGGTTTGCGACCGGTTTCTACGGGGATGGTGTCAGTGTAGTTGACGGTTCTGTATTCAGTTTGGGTGGATGCTGTGCGCCGCCCTGGCGCACAGCATCCGGCCGGGAGAGTGTATTACTCGCCCTTGTTCTTCTGGACGATCTCGTCGGCGACGGCCCGCGGGACCTCCGCGTACGAGTCGAACTCCATCGAGTAGACGGCGCGGCCCGAGGTCTTCGAGCGCAGGTCGCCGATGTATCCGAACATCTCCGACAGCGGAACGAGGGCACGAACGATCTTGATGCCCGAACCGTCCTCCATCGACTGGATCTGGCCGCGACGGCTGTTCAGGTCGCCGATCACGTCGCCCATGTACTCCTCGGGCACGCGCACCTCGACCGCCATGAGCGGCTCGAGGATGACGGGGTTCGCCTTGCGGAGCGCTTCCTTGAAGCCCATCGACCCGGCGATCTTGAACGCCATCTCGGACGAGTCGACATCGTGGCTCGCGCCGTCGAGCAGGAGCGCCTTGACACCCACGATGGGGTAGCCGGCGAGCACGCCGACGTTCATCGCGTCCTGGAAGCCCTGGTTGGTCGGCTCGATGTACTCGCGCGGGATGCGGCCACCGGTGACCTTGTTCTCGAACTCGTAGGTGTTCTCGGACGAGAGATCGAGCGGCTCGATCGCGAACTGGATCTTCGCGAACTGACCCGAACCACCGGTCTGCTTCTTGTGCGTGTAGTCGTGACGCTCGACGGCCTTCTTGATCGTCTCGCGGTACGCGACCTGGGGCTTGCCGACGTTGGCCTCGACGTTGAACTCGCGCTTCATGCGGTCGACGAGGATGTCGAGGTGCAGCTCGCCCATGCCCTTGATGACCGTCTGACCGGTGTCGGGGTTGAGTTCGGTGCGGAAGGTCGGGTCTTCTTCGGCGAGCTTCTGGATCGCGACGCCGAGCTTCTCCTGGTCGGCCTTGGTCTTCGGCTCGATGGCGACCTCGATGACGGGCTCGGGGAAGGTCATCGACTCGAGGACGACGGGCGCGGCCGGGTCGGTCAGGGTGTCACCGGTGGTGGTGTCCTTCAGGCCGATGACGGCGTAGATGTTACCGGCGGAGACCGCCGGAACCGGGATCTCCTTGTTGGCGTGCATCTGGAAGATCTTCCCGATGCGCTCCTTCTTGCCCTTGGTCGAGTTGATGACCTGCGCACCCGAGTCGAGGCGACCCGAGTAGACGCGGATGTAGGTGAGGCGACCGAAGAACGGGTGCACCGCGACCTTGAAGGCCAGCGCGGCGAACGGGTCGTTGGCGTCGGGGTGACGCTCGATGATCGTGTCGTAGTCCTTCGGGTCGTGCGCCTCGATGGCGCCTACGTCGAGGGGGTTCGGCAGGTAGTCGATCACGGCATCGAGCATGGGCTGCACGCCGCGGTTCTTGAACGCGGAGCCACAGAGCACCGGGTAGATCTCGCTCGACACGGTCAGCTTGCGAATCGCGCCCTTGATCTCGGCGACCGTGAGCTCTTCGCCACCGAAGAACTTCTCCAGCAGCGCGTCGTCGGTCTCGGCGACCGTCTCGAGCAGGAGCTGGCGGTATTCCGCCGCCTTCTCGGCGAGGTCGGCCGGGATCTCCTGGATCTCGTACTTGGCGCCCATGGTGACATCACCCTTGGAGTCACCGGGCCACACGAGCGCACGCATCTCGACGAGGTCGATGACGCCGAGGAAGTCGCTCTCCGCGCCGATGGGCAGCTGGATCACGAGGGGCTTGGCGCCGAGGCGCTTGATGATGGTGTCGACGGTGAAGTAGAAGTCGGCGCCGAGCTTGTCCATCTTGTTGACGAAGCAGATACGCGGGACGTTGTACTTGTCGGCCTGACGCCACACGGTCTCGGACTGGGGCTCGACGCCCTCCTTGCCGTCGAAGACGGCGACGGCACCGTCGAGGACGCGGAGCGAGCGCTCCACCTCGACCGTGAAGTCCACGTGACCGGGGGTGTCGATGATGTTGATCTGGTTCTTGTTCCAGTAGCAGGTCACGGCGGCGGACGTGATCGTGATGCCGCGCTCCTTTTCCTGCTCCATCCAGTCGGTCGTGGAGGCACCGTCGTGCGTCTCACCGATCTTGTGGTTGACACCCGTGTAGAAGAGGATGCGCTCGGTCGTCGTCGTCTTGCCGGCATCGATGTGCGCCATGATGCCGATGTTGCGGACCTTGTTGAGGTCGGTGAGCACTTCTTGTGCCACGGGGTGTCCTTACTTGTGGTGGGGAATGTCGCGGGGATGGCCGGCCCGTTCGGGCCGGCCATCGGAAACGCTGTTTACCAGCGGTAGTGCGCGAAGGCGCGGTTCGACTCGGCCATCTTGTGGGTGTCTTCGCGGCGCTTGACCGCGGCACCCAGGCCGTTCGAGGCGTCGAGGATCTCGTTCTGCAGACGCTCGGTCATCGTCTTCTCACGACGACCCTTCGCGTAGGAGACGAGCCAGCGCAGCGCGAGCGTGTTCGCACGGTGCGGCTTGACCTCAACGGGCACCTGGTAGGTCGAGCCACCGACGCGGCGGCTCTTGACCTCGAGGGTCGGACGGACGTTGTCGAGCGCCTTCTTCAGCGTGGCGACGGCATCCTGACCGTTCTTGGCTTCGACACCCTTGAGCGCGGTGTAGACGATCGACTCGGCGATCGACTTCTTGCCGTCGACGAGGATCTTGTTCACCAGCTGGGTGACGATCGGAGCACCGTAGACCGGGTCGTTGACGACGACGCGGCGGGGTGCGGGTCCCTTACGAGGCATCTAACTCAACCCTTCTTTGCGCCGTAGCGGCTACGAGCCTGCTTACGGTTCTTGACGGCCTGGGTGTCCAGGGCGCCACGGACGATCTTGTAACGGACACCGGGGAGGTCCTTGACACGGCCTCCACGGACGAGCACGAGCGAGTGCTCCTGCAGGTTGTGGCCCTCACCGGGGATGTACGCGGTGACCTCGGTGCCGTTGCGGAGCTTGACACGGGCGACCTTGCGCATCGCCGAGTTGGGCTTCTTGGGCGTGGTCGTGTACACGCGGGTGCAGACGCCGGCCTGCTGCGGGTTCGACTTCAGGGCGGGTGCCTTGGTCTTGGTGACCTTGGGCGAGCGACCCTTGCGAACCAACTGCTGAATGGTTGGCACGTTCTCTCCTTGTTGTGCTGCACGGTGACAGCGTTCGTGGTTTCACCACAAATCCACCGGCGCGGCAGAAGAGCCGTGCTTTTGAGTGGTGGATATGCCGTGGGGGCGACCTGTTCGCAGGTCGTTCCCGAGATGCGGCGAACATACGGCCCGTGTCGTGTCGAGACATGACGCAAGGCGCGCATGAGCGCACACCCGATCAATCATACGCGTGCGCGGGAAGCCGGTCAAACGATCGCGGGTTCAGCTCTCCACGCGGTGGAGCAGGAACTCCTCATCGCCCAGATAGAACCGCTCGCCGGCCTGCAGCTCGGTGCCCGCTTCGATCTCGAGTTCCTCCCCCATGAGGGTGCGCAGCATCACTCCGTTGGTCGATGCGAGGTCGGTGATGTGCCACCGTTCGCCCCGCAGTTCGATGCGCGCGTGGGTCTTGGACACGGTTCGCGCGCTGTCCGGCACGGCGAGAAGCTGGGCGCGGGGAAAGGTCGGGTCGGCTGCCGGTCGGCGGCCGAGGATCACGACGTCCGCCGTCAGCGGCAACGGTACGCCGGATGCCGGGACCAGTTCCCACGCGGGACGCTTCACGCGGCGCGCGATGACGGTGCGTTCGAGGTCGTCGTCTTCGTCGCCGAAGGGCTCCTGGCGGCGCTGCTGCGCCGAGACGGAGCTGAGCGCGGAGCGCGGTGTGCCGGCGCGGGGCGCGCCGATCACGGCGGAGACCTCGCCGGACAGCTCGGGGAACGCCTCCGGCTCGTCGGAATCGTCGGTGCGCGCCGACCGGCGCGTGCCGGGCGCTGCGGCCGGCATCCGGGTCACCGGAGGATCGGCGGGTGCCGGATCGGCGTTCGAGCGACGGCCGGGAACGAACGCGATCGGGCCACTGTGCTCGTCATCGGCGTCCTCGCGAACGGGCGGTGCGGCGTAGCGACGCCCCGCGGCCGCGCTCGGCGGGAACGGGGAGGGAGACACCGCCGACACGTCGTCGATCTCGGACGGCCAGGAGACCTCCTCGGGTTCCTCCGGCACCGAGACAACCGGCGTTGCGGGGGCCGCCGGCGGCGGCGCTGCGGCGGGCGGTGAGGTCGTGATGTCCGGCGGCACCCACACCGGGCCGGTACGCGGCGCGGGCGGAGCGAAGGCGAAGGCGTCGGCCGCAGTGTCGACCTGCGCGGCCGGCGGCGCGACGACCGGTGCCGCCGGCGCACTCGGCGCATCCGGCGTCGGGGCAGGATCGGCATCCAGCGGGTCCGTGACGGAGGGACGCCATGCGGCGGCTCGCGCCCCCAACCAGCGCGCGGGGCCGAACCCGAGGATGCTCGCCCAGATGATGAAGAAGAAGGCCGCGAGCACCGTCATCCCGGCGCCGTAGCCGAACCCGGGGTTGATGCGGTGCGCGGAGACGATCATCAGAATCAGGATCACGATCGGCCCGATCACCGGGATCAGGCCGATCAGGACGAGCCAGGGATTGAACCCGCCCCAGCTGAGCACGGTCGCGAGGTTGAGGAAGGGCACCCAGCCCTTCCACGGTTCTTCGCCCATCTTGCGGAACATCGCCGACAGCGCGAGGGCCGCCCACAGATACCCGATCACGCCGATGAGGAGCCCGAAGAGCCCCAGGAGCGAGAGCAGCGATTCGTCGACGATCGGTGTCATGTGGTGTGTCGCGGCGTCTGGGACGCGCGACTCCCCCTCTCCATCTGCGGTGCGGGCCGGCGCCCGGGCGGGACGAACGATCTCAACGATACGGCCGCGCGCACGCGCGCCCAGAACCCCGGGGCGAACGCGCGGCGCTCGACATCGACGATCCGCCAGAATTCGTCGGCATCCCGCTCCTCCACCGTGGCCGCGGAGAAGACCGCTTCATCGGCACTCGTGGCGAGCACGGCGGCACCGGGTGAGGCGTGGAGTGCCGCGATCTCCGTGCGCGTGGATGCCGCCGGTGCGCGGCGGCCGGCATCCACTGCGGCGTCGAGATACTCCTCCCACCCCCCGGCGACACGGTCAGCAGGACGGTCCGCAGCACGACGACGGCGACGGCGCAGGGCCTTCGCGGTGATCACGAGCAGGATCGGTCCGGCGACGACCGCGAGGATCCCGAGCGACCACGCCGTGATCCGCAGAGTCGCCCACAGCCAGCCGAGATCGGCGGCCTCTTCCGGAGGGGGCGTGCCGGCGGTGTCTTCCTGGGCGGGCTTGGGTGGCTGGACTTCGTCGACCGTGGCGGGGCGGACTGCTGTGCCGATCGTCGGATCCGGTTGTTCGGTGACGTCGCGACTCGGCGCCTGCGCGTGCTGAGGGGTGACATCGATCGGGATCCAGTCGCCGGTCGACGCGCGCACTTCGACCCACGCCGAGATATCGCCCGACCGGCACCCGGTGTCGGCGCAGACACTCAGCCCGGCATCGCTCGACGCCAGACGCGCACCCACGACGACGCGTGCGGGAAACCCCAACTCGCCCGCGATGAGGGCGACCGCGGTCGCGAACTGCTCGTCGTCACCGATCGCGGCGACGTAATTGCCCGTCGCGGCAGCCCGCGGATCGGCCTCACGCTCGGCGAGCGCGGCGAACATGTCGTCGATCCGTGCGAGAGAGTGTCCCGAGGCGCTCGGGGCGAAGCGATAGTCGTCGAGGTCACGCATCCACTCGGCGCTGCCGTCGTCGCCGATCAAAGCGTGCGAGAGGTACCCGCGCGTCCGGAGGAGCTCGACGAGAGAGGCGAGGGCTGCTCCCCCGGTGCCGGTCTTGTGCTCCTCCACCCACGTGCGCAGGCTTGCGGGGGCCAGGGTCGTGCCCTCGAGTCCGCCGGGCGCGCTCGCCTCGCTCAGGGCCGGCACCGCGGGAACCGCCGCGCGGAGGCGGTAGGTGTCGCCGGCCGCCCACGTGCCGGTCTGGACCGCGGCAGAAAGGTCCGGGCTGTAGTAGAAACCGTCAGCGAGAGACACGGCGCGCCCGCCGCCGAAGTCGACGCGCTCGAGCGACCCGGCCGAGGGCATCCAGATACCCTCCAGCGCGCCGATGACGACATCGACCTCGGCGAGCTCACCGTCGCCCGCGTCGCGCCCGGCCGGCACCCGGACGAAGGGTGCCCCCGAGGTCGTCGCATCTGTGCGGAAGACCGCGCCATCATAGGCGTCGAGCACGGCCAGCCGCACCCGCTCGGGCGGGTTTTCTCCCGTGGCGGAGAAGAGCACCTGTCCGAAGGTGCCGTCGACGAAGAGCGCGCGAAACGCCGCGAGTGGACTGATCTCTCGGGAGATCTCGACCTGCGGTCCCGTGGTATCGCGCAGCACGGTGCGGGGGGCGGATGCCGCGGCCGCCGGCACGACGAGGCCCACCGCGAGCGCGCCGACCGCGATCATGCCCACGCCGAGCGCCAGCCGGCGTGCGTCGGCCGGCGCCGTGCGCCGCATCCGCACACCGGTGGACTCGGCGGCACGGCGGAGGGCCCGGATGCGTTCCTCACGACTCCGCCAGGACAGCCACAGCACCCCCCCGACCAGCCAGATGACGCCGAGGGTGGTCTCCACCGGAGCGGGGAACGTCATCGGTCCGATCCGCAGCGGCGCGCTGACCTCGGTGCGGCCGAACAGGAGCCCGAAGCCGACCATCCCGAGGCTGACCGGCACGGCCCAGAACGCCCCGGCATCCGATCGCCAGGCCGCCCGCAGGGCGAGGGCCGTTCCGACGAGGAACACCACGAGTGCGGGGACCAGGAGATTGCGGTAGCTCCCCACCGGCACCTGGACCGTCAGCAGATCCTTCCACCCGACCACGAGTCCCGCGGCGAGTTCGCCGAGGCCGTGGATCAGCTCCCTCGGCCCGCCGAGGCGTCCGGGGACGGCCAGCGGAATCCCGAAGACGAAGAAGGCTCCCGCCAGGAGCCCGGCGGTCGCCCCTGCGCCCCAGCGCCGCCAGGTGACGAGCACCGCGATGCCGACGGCAAGCAGGGTCGCGACCCCCACGAGCACGAGGAAGGCTTCGGACCGATAGATCGGCCAGGCAGCGACCGCGGCCAGGAGGACCGACACCCCCACGTAGAGGGAGCCGGCGGTGACGTGCGGGGAGCGTCTCACGACGTCGCTCCTCGCAGCAGCAGCCCGGCGAGGTCTTCGAGGGTTCCGATCGTGTGCACCGTCATCGGTCCCACGATCTGGGTGCGCGGGTGCGCGTGTTCGTCGCACACGATGCCGACGACGGCGGCATCCGCCGGGAAGGCCAATGCCGCCTGACGCACCTGCGTGAGCGAGACCGCCGAGCCGACCACGAGGACGGCGATCGACAGGCGGTCGGCAGCTTCAGCGGTGAGGCGGCACACCTCGCGGAAGGCCATCGTGTTGCTCAGGCGCTCGACCGAGCTGAAGCCGTCGAGGACGACCCGCGGAGCGCCGGTGGGCAGATGCCGGATCGCGCGGAGGCGACCGCGGACGACCCGCGGGATCTCGGCGCCCACGACGATCTCGAGATCGCGCGCGTCGTGGACGGCCCGCAGCGACAGCGAGGCGGCAGCGCTGACGGCGAGCTCGAACTCGTCGGGCGACGCGAATTCATCCTCGGCCAGGCCCAGCACGACGGCCATACGCGAGCGGCGCGATTCTTCGTACTGACGCACCATGAGCCGCCCGGTCTTGGCCGTCGACTTCCAGTGGATCTGACGCCGCGAGTCACCCGGCGCATACTCCCGGATGGCGTGGAAGGACATGTCGGCATCCACGAGACGCCGAGTGGGGTTGCCGTCGAGATCGCGGATGAGTCCCGCGCTCGAGGACGGCACGGTTACGGTCCGCGGGTGGACGTACAGGTCGTGGATGTCGTCGAAAGCGTGCTCGCGATGGAGCAGTCCCAGCGGATCGGAGCGCACCGTCGTCGCGGGGCCCACCCGCATGATCCCCCGCGGCTGCGGCGGGATCTCCAGCGTCCGCGGTGATTCCTGGCCGGCGTGCAAGAGCGGTACCCCGAACTCCACGAGGCCCGCGCCGACCGGGACGTCGATGCGACCGGGCAGCGCCGCCCGCGCGCCGGTGTTGCGCACCGTCACGGTCGCCGAGACTCCGTGTCCGGCGACGATGCGCTCGTGTTCGAGGGTGAGGTCGACGTCGTAGGTGCGCGTCCCGAAGAGGAACGGGATGCTGAGGACCAGGAAGACGAGGGCGAGCGCCCCGGCCACGACGGCCTCGACCCACCCGAAGACGAGCCCGGCGAGGAGCCCGATCGTCGCGACGGCGATCACGAGCGCACCCGCGGGGCGGATCGTCCGCGCGCACCACGCGATCGCCGTGCGGAGCGCCGCGCGCACAGCCGTCCACGCCCGCGAGGCCCGCACCGCCGCCCCGACGACCGCGCGGGAGCGTGCGGAGGTGACCTCGGTGCGCTCGGTGCGATCGCCGGTGGAGGCCGACGTACGGGTCAGGCGGGTGTCGGGAAGGCTCACGGAGCCTCCCGGCGGGTCGGCGGCGTGACATCGAGGAGCACCTGTCCGATCACGGCCTCCGGGGTGACGCCGTCGAACTCGGCTTCGGGGTGCAGGATGAGCCGGTGCGCGAGCACCGGCACGGCGAGACGCTTCACGTCGTCGGGAGTCACGAAGGTGCGCCCCTGCGCGGCGGCACTGGCGCGCGCGGCCCGCGTCAGCGCGAGCGCCCCACGAATGCTGACGCCCAGGCGGACTTCGTCCGCGGAGCGGGTCGCATCGACCAGGCGCGCGATGTAGTCGAGCACGAGCGCATCGACGTAGACGTCGGCGGCCAGTTCGCTCATCCCGACGAGCGCATCGGGGGTGATGACGGCGGCGAGATCCTCGGTCGCCACGGCCGCGCCCCCGAGGATGCTCACCGTCGCGGCGTGATCGGGGTAGCCGAGCGAGGTGCGCAGCAGGAAGCGGTCAAGCTGCGCCTCGGGAAGGCGGTACGTGCCGGCCTGCTCGACGGGGTTCTGGGTCGCCAGCACGAGGAAGGGCTTTCCGACGGCGCGCGTGATGCCGTCGATCGTCACGCGGCCCTCCTCCATGACCTCCAGGAGCGCTGATTGGGTCTTCGGGCTCGCCCGGTTGATCTCGTCGGCGAGGACGATGTTGGCGAAGATCGGACCGGCGTGGAAGTCGAAATCACCGGTCTTCTGGTCGTACACCGTGATCCCGGTGATGTCGCCGGGCAGCAGGTCGGGGGTGAACTGGATGCGGGTGTTCGAGCCCTGCACGGACTGACCGATCGCCCGGGCGAGCGAGGTCTTGCCCGTCCCCGGAACGTCCTCGATGAGCACGTGCCCTTCACTCAGCATCGCGGTGAGGATGAGTTCGACGACATGGCGCTTGCCGAGCACGGCGCGCTCGACATTGTCGGCCAGATGCGCGAACGTCTGCGCGAACCAGGTCGCCTGCTCGGTGGTGATCGTCATGGGAGTGGGTCCTCGGTTCCGGGGGCGGGCTCTGGTTCGGGTTCGGTCGGCGGCAACGGCGCGCATGTGGCGGACATCTCGGCGGTCGCGGGGTCGAGGCTCCACACGGGCCAGTCGACGCGCACGCCGACGCCCGTGACGCGGACCGCGGCGTCCGGAACCCGCAGCGGGTCGCCATCGGTCGGCAGGACCTCGCCGTTCGCATCGGTGTAGGTGATCGCGTCGGTGGGGAAGCTGATCGACGCGCGCCCGTCGGTCGAGGTCCCACTCGGCTCGAGGAGCGAGCCCCCCGTGCAGGCGCCGAGCGACCAGCGTGCCTGCACCTGATACGGCGCGCTGCCACGGGCCGGGGTGACCTCACCCCAGGCGGATTGCCACCACCCCGCGGTGTGCTCGTACCTGACGCGGATGCGCGGATCGCTGTCGAAGACGCCCGTCGGGAACCGATCGAACACGGCGACGTTGCTCTCCGGTGGCCTCTCCGGAGACGTCGGCGTGCTGTCGATCGTCCACGTCGCGCGCCCGTCGGCGACCCGCGCGGTCGGGCCGACGACGAAGGTGTAGTTCCGCGGGGCCGCACCGTTCTGCGCGGCGCGGACCTCGGCGCTCGTCGTCACGCGGCCGAACATGGTGCCGTCGAACCACGACTCCACGCAGAGCACGAACGTGTACTGGCGACCGTCGGGAAGGTTGGAGAACACCGCCCGGCTGCCGTTCTCCGACACGACGCACGCCGTCCCGTCGGGCACGATGCCGTAGCGGAGCGTCGAGCCGTCGCCACCGGATGCGGCCGTGCCGACCGCCGTGACCTCTGCCCGACCGTTGCCGGTGTTGACCGCCGTCAGGGTGAGTGCCGGCGCCAGCGGTGCGCCGATGCCGTGCGCAGACACAGTGACCGACTCGATCGCGGGGCCGCCGAGGCCCGGCGGCACGTCGAAGCGGGAGACGGGGGTCACCGTGACCGTGGTGGCGGTGTTCGATCCCACCCGGAACGACGGCAGGGTCACCTCTGTCTGCGTAGGGCTCACGGCGACGGACACCGTCTCTCCCGCGGGGCTCGCGACCTGCAGCGCGCCGGTGTCGGCGGCATCCACCCCGCGCATCGTGATCGCGGCCACACCGCCTTCACCGGCCGTGGCGACCGGCGCGGCGGACACCGACGTCGGTGCGGCGGGCGGGTCGTACGCCCACGCCACCGTCCGCACGGACGTGCGGGACGGGCCGACGGCGTTGACGGCGACGGCCTCGTAGGTGCGCTGGTCGCCGTTGGGTGCCGTGATCGCGGGGCAGATCCCCTGCGGCGTGCACGTCGCGACGACCGCGCCGGCCTGACGCACCTCGAACCCGGTGATCGCCGGGGCGGCCGACGAGGCGGCGCCCGGGTCGATGCGGAGGGTCAGGGTCCCGTTCGCGTACGCGCTCTGGGTGATGCTCGCCGGCGCCTTCGGGAAGCCCTGCAGGTCGAGCGTGATCCGCCCGTTGCGGGCCGCGGCGCTCTGCCGCCCTTGGGCGTCGCGGACGGTGAAGGAGGCAACGCAGGTCGCGCCCGGCGCATCGTCGGTCCAACTCGCCATCACGCGGGTCGCGGAGGCCACCGAGAAGCTGACGCCCACGCAGGCGCTCGCAGAGGACGCCGCGACGAGCGTCAAGGGCGTCGAGGGCAGCGGATTGACCTCGCCGGGCGCGCCGATCACGTCGATCGCGCACGACGACCCGGACGCCTGGCTGCACTGCTGTTGGACCGCTCCGCCCTGCGGAAGCGTGGACGGGGCGGCGCCGACGCGAAGGGTCACGCGCGCCGGAGTGACCCCGGCATGACTGGCGACCTCGATCGAGACGGATTCCACCGTGCCGGGGACAGCCGCATCGCGTGCATCGATGGTCAGGGTCGCTCCCGTCACCGCCACGTCGAAGGATGCCGCCTCCCCGCTGACCCGGTACACGATCGGTTCGGGAGTGCCCTGCCAGGTCGTGATCGTGCCGAGATCCACGGTGTGGCGCTCACCGGGTGCGATCTCGTACGCCGCCGCGCTCACGACCGGCTGCGGATCGATCGGCGTCACGACGACGGGGACCGAGAGCACCGTCCACGCCGACTGCCCGGCGATCCGGACAGAGACCAGGCATCCGTCGTTCCAGGGCGCTCCGGTACCGGCCGTGTACCGCAGGGTCGTTCCCGATTCGCGGGCACAGACGCCCGTCGTGCGCGCCCCAGACGCCCGCACCGGATCGCCGACCTCGAGAACGCTACCGCGCGGCTGCGACACGTAATCGGACAGATCGAAGGTGACATCCTGCCCTTCGCCGACCTGCACGGGTGCCACGCCGGGACGCAGAGACACCGTCACCTCGGAGGCGGCGGGAACCCTCAGGAACGCGTAGGTCGTGACGGGGCCGGTGGCGGTTTCGCCGGTCACCGAGAACGCGATCAACCGCGCTTCCTCGCCGACGTCGCCGCGGATGCGAGAGCCCGAGACCCGCACCCCCTCGGGGTCGCCCCATAGCGCGATGGTCAACGCGGACGCATCGCCCCCGGACCAGAGGACCTTGCCGGAGAGCACCTCGACGCCCGTGCGCAGATCCTCACGATCCTGCGCACGGAGGACCGTGTCATCGACGACGGGGAAATCGGGGACACGCTGAGCGACGACCCGGACGACCAAGAGACCCCGCGCGGTGTTGCCGGAGGACGACTCCACGTCGTAGAGGAACGTCATCGTTCCGGGGGCGGCGCCGGCCGCGATCGTGACGGTGTCGTCGGTGACCGAGACGATGCGCTCGGACAATCGTGCGTACTCGACAGAAGCGGTTCCGTCCTCCGCGACCTCGGGCACATCCGGCCGCACGCCGGTGAGGGCGAGGGTGCCCTGCGTCGGGTCGAGGTCGTTGGCCAACGGGTCCACGCGGATGATGCTGTCCGCGCCGGCTTGCACGTGCACGTAGTCGGTGTAGGTGATCGGGCTCGGGTCGGCATCGCCGCCGAGGATGCCGATGCGGACCCGCCCGTCGCCCGCCGCGCCGAACGTGTCGACGACCCGATACCGGAACTCGACCTGACCGGTGTCGCCGGCGACGCTCGTGTAGACGATCGACGTTCCGTCGAGCGAGATCGCCGCGGAGCCGCGCGCCGGTTGATCGACGATGGTCGCGAGCCGGACCACATCGCCGTCGGGGTCCATCCCGAAGCCATCCACGGCGATGGAAGTCGTGAGGCCGCTGAGCACCCGGCCGCTCAACGAGGGCGGCAGCGGTTCGCGGTTCGTGTCGTCGGCGACGGCCCGCACGTGCACGGTCGCCTGGTCGCCGAGGTCGGGGGCGCCGGTCGTGAAGGCGCGGTACTGGATGCTGTACTGGCCCGGCTCGGGCGGCGCGAGGTAGCGCAGGACGTCACCGGATGCGAAGGCGAGGACCTCGGCCGACGACGACACGATCGACTCGGGGTCGAGCCGCGGGCGCGTCCCCGAGGATGAGATGTCGTTGGCGAGCACGGGGATGTCGATCTGCGATCCCACCCGCACCACGACGCTGTCGTCGACCGCGATCGGGGCTTGCTCGCTCGCGACCGGCAGCAGGTACACCGTCGCCTCTCCGATGACGGACGAGCCGGTGTCCTCGGTGCCATCACTGACCCGATAGGTCACGGTCCCGAGGAGCCCGGAGTCACCCGTGGCCGTCGTCCCGGAGACGCGAAGTTGACTCTGACCTACGGCATCCGCATCCATGCTCGCGCCCGCCGCGGGATGGCGGACGATGTCGCTGAGCAGCAGCACACGACCGGTGGGGTTCGACACGGCGGCGAACACGTCGACGGTCGCATCGGCCTGGGGGCGGACGAACGCCACGACCGGGGCCGTCGAGAGATCGGCGGGCGCATCGGCGGGCAGGAGGGTGATCCGGACGGTTCCGGTGACCTCCTGGCCCGCGGCCGACACGGTCACGGCGACCCGGTAACTCCCCGCCGCCGGCGCGGTGAAATCGAACGCGGTCGAGCCGCCAACGACGGTCGCGGTGGCGCCCGCGTCGTCGAGCACCCGCGCGGAGGTCACGCTGATGTCTCCGGCCGTCCCGGTCACGTGGGGCGCGACATCGACGCTGACCCGCGCACCCGCGGTGTCGAGCACGGCGAAGGATTGCAGGGTGGGCTGCGGGTCATCCACGACACGGACGACCAGTGTCCTCGTCGCGGTCGCACCCCGCGCATCGCCGACCGTCAAGACGATCGAGACGAGCTGTTCTCCCTCCGCGCCCGTGTCGCTGTGCTGATAGACGACGTTGCCCTCGGGGGTCGCGGCGACCTGACCCGAGCCGGAAGCGTCGCTGGCCGACAGCAGCAACAGGGGGTCACCCTCCGGGTCGACCCAATCGCCGAGGACGGGGAGCGTGAGCGTGCCACCCCGCGCGACGTCGGGCCGAGGCCACGTCTGTTGACACAGCTCGACGGCGCACCAGGCCGGCGCGGCGTTGTCGGCCTCATCCGCGACCGTCAGGGTCACGGTCGCCGGCGGAGACAGGAGTCCGTCCGCCGTCGTGCCGTCGGTCACGGCGTAGGTGAAGGTGGCGGCGCCCGCAGCATCCGCCGCGACGCGCACGGCCAGTCGCTGGCGATCGTCCGTCGTCGTGAGCACGCCGAAGCCAGGGTCGAGTCCCGTGACGGATGCCGGATCGATCGCCAGCACGTCTTCGTTCGGGTCGTGGTCGTTGAGCAGCACCGGCAGCGACACCAGCGCACCGGGGCGCACGCCGAACGCGTCATCGACGGCGACCGGGGGACGCGGATCGATCACCGGCGGCGGCTCGTCATCACTGACCTCCGCGGCTGTCTCGACGCGATCGTCGATGTCCCAGTTCTGGGTGGAGGGCAGCAGCGCGCCGCTCGGCGCGCTCCACACCCAGCCGGAACGGGCATCGTTGAGGAGCAGGGTGTTCCCGGCATCCGTGAAGACGGGGCGGCGCTGCGCACCGAGGCTGAGTCCGGCGTAGTCGAGCGGAACGTCGCCGTCCGCCGAGCTCCAGAGCGTGCCGGGCCCCGCGCCCTCGGGAAGCCACGCGGCGTACACCGTGCCATCGCGCACGACGGGCCGTGCTGCGGTTCCCCGCGAGGTCGTGCTGTCACCGAACACACGCTCGGCTGCAGCGCCGTCCGGCGCGATACGAACGAGACCGCTCGCATCGGCGACATAGAAGGCATCGGCATCGGCGTCCGACCGCGCGACCGCGACGGTACCGCTCGTCCCGGCGGAGGCGATGGCGTCCGCGCCACGCGGCAAGTACAGCCCGGAGGACGTGTCGATCACGACCCACTGCTCCCCCGCCGCGGTCACGACCGGTGCCGAGAAGGTGACGGGTGCCGGATCGATGCCGCGGACCTCGGCGTTCGTGACGTCGACACGGGCGACCGTCTCGTCGGCGGCCGAGTAGCTCATCAGCAGACCGTCGGCATTGATTGCGATCGCGTCCGATGTGTAGGCGGGAGCATCCTCGGGCGCATCCGACGGGCTCACGCGCGGTTCGATCCGCGTGAGCGATCCGGTCGAGAGCCGGCCCGCGTAGACCGCACCGGCATCGGTCCGGTAGGCGACGAAGTCGCCCGCGTAGTCGACCTCATCTGTGCCGGGTGGCGCGGAAGAAGCGGCCTTCAGCCCATCGGCGTCGAGGTCCACCGGCGCCGCGTCATCGATGCGGATCACCTTGCTGTCGCTGTCGGTGAACATGTAGGCGCCCGTCGTCGCACCGGCGATGCGGCTCGGGTTGCTGACGGCACGGACGGTGTCCAGTTCACCGATCGCGCTGTTGACGCGCGCGTAGCGGAGTCCGTCCGCCTGTAGCACCCAGGCTGACGCCGTCTGGACCGGCGTCTCCTGTGCGTCGAGCCCCGGCCAGGCGATACTCACGCCCGCGACGAGCGCGATGGCAGCGACGGCGGCCGAGAGACCGACCGCAGTGCGGCGGCGGTTCACCACAGCCCCCACCCGGTGCCCACCGCGAGAGCTGCCCCCGCGACCAGCGCCAGCGCGGCGATGCCGCCCGTCACCCACGGCCACACACGGCGGTGCGGCGGCGGCGCGGTCAGACTCGTGTCCTCATCACGACGGCGGCTCGATTCCTCCGGCACAACGCGCGCGCGCCGCGCGGTGTGCTCGAGTCGGCTGCGCACGGGCCCGCGCGGAGCCGCGTCGGAGAAGTCGATCACCTCGGATGCCGGCAACCACTCGTCGGCGGGGACCTCCAGTGGCGTCGGCGCGACACCGACCGACTGCTGCACCGCGCGCACCGCTTCTCCGAACGCCTGCGCGGTCGGATAGCGCGCGTCGGGGTCGCGCGCCATCGCCGTCGCCAGCACGTGCTGCAGGGCGTCGGGAACATCGGTGCGCGGCACCGGCACGAACGTCGCTCGCGAGATGCGGCGGCGCATGAGGTCGCGGGTGTTCTGGCCCTTCTCACGCCGCTCGAACGGGCTGTGACCGGCCAGCAGGGAATAGACCGTCGCGCCGAGACTCCACACTTCGCTCGCGATCGTTCCCCCGGAGTGCTCGGTGACCACTTCGGGGGCACTCCAGGGGATCGACATCGCGACGACGTCGCCCGCCGACTCGCGCAGGAGCGACGACGAGATCCCGAAGTCGGCGAGCACGGCAGCGCCGAAACTCGTCACGAGGATGTTGCTGGGTTTGATGTCGCGGTGGATGAGGCCCGCGCGGTGCGCCGACTCCAACGCGCCGGCCAGGCGCACGGCGATCGCCATGACCTCGTCGACCGGTATCCGTTCGATGCGATAGCGCTGCGCGAGCGAACCGGGGCAGTACTCCATGACGATGTAGGGGCGGCCGTCGGCCGAGATCCCCGCTTGATAGACCGTCACGATCGCCGGATGCGCAGACAGGTGCGCGAGGATATCGGCTTCCGCGTTGAACATGCGCAGCAGTTCGGGATCGCGTTCGTCGGCCGGCAGGACCTTGACGGCGACCGAACGGCGCGGCATGTCCTGTTGATACAGGAAGACGTCCGCGAACCCACCCGATCCGAGCGGCCGGATATAGGTGAGACCCGGAAGCAGCGGCGGCGCGGACGGGAGTCTGCGCGTCATGGCATCCCTCGTCGCTCTCTCGGCACGGCCGTCCTCACATCCCGGCAATGCTAACAAAGCCGCGGACGCCACACGTCGCTAGGGTCCGGGCTTCGCTCCGCCGGACGGGTCGGGATCCGCGTCGCCCGGCGGATCGGCGGGTGCAGCGAACGGGGCATCGAGCGAACGCGTGAGCTCTTCCAGCATCGCGGCGATCTGCGGTTCGACGTACTGGCTCACCGCGGACTGGATCCGCAACCGGTGATGCAGCAGGATCGCGCAGACTTCACGTCCGACGAGATTCGCATAGTCATCGGCCAGGCCGACCTCCTGGCGCAGGGCTGCTTTGGCTTCGGCGCTCAGCGGCGGGAGGTCGGGAAGACCGGCATCCACTTCGTCGGCCATGCCGGAGATCGTGAACAGGAACGGCGCCCCGGGCACGGGATCGGGATCGAGCGGCAGGCCTTCGAACTCGGGATCGAGCCCCTCCGCGGGCCGATAGCTGCGCGCACGGTTGCGGGCGGCCTGCTGATCCAACTCGGCCTGCAGCATGGGCAGGTTCTGCGCCGTATAGTCGGCGACCGCGTGGTCGACGATCGTCTTGATCCGCGTCGACAAGCCGTGCTGGACGCCGTGGGGAACATCCGCGCCGAGTCCCGCCGCAGAGAGCACCGGTGAGCCGAAGCACCGGCGGCACGGCGCGACCCTTCCTCGGTGGGTCGCGGGCTCCCATCGGGGCAGCCATCGGAGCCAGGCGTCGACCGCCTGGCTCACCTGGGTCTCGATCGACCGCTCCACAAGGCCCATTGTGCCCCGCCCATGCCCGTGCGTGGGGATGTGAGGCGAAGCCGTGTGGCGCGAGGTGGGGGATGCCGGCATCCCCCCGCGCAGAACGCGCCACCTGATTCACGCGGGAGCATTCGCGCGCTTCTGGAATTGGGGCCGCAAGTGGTGGGTACCTGGTGCCTGAGGGGGCAGATTGCGTCCCCTTGTTGGATCGGGCTCGAGACAGGTGGCGCGACCGGTCCACTCCTCGCGGCTGAACCCGCAGAATGCGCCACCTAAGAGAGCCGCACGCCTAGGATCACCGACGACCGACGGGATGCCCGGCGGTCTCGACTACTCGTCGTCGTCGCGCTCCCAGGGCCAGCGCGGGCGGGAGGCGTGCGTGCGCACGAGCGCGACACCGGCCCAGGCCGCCGCAAAACCCGCCAGAGCCAGAACGAGGGCGAACCATGAGACGGCGAACGCGCCCGCCGTGGCGACAGCTGCCGCCACCTCGGACCCCTCGATGAGCGTGCCGACGAGGATCCCCAGCACACACGCGACGACTACCCCGACGGCAACCGTGAACGAGACGCCGTAGGACGGCGGCACACGGCGGATGCCGGTCCATAGGAGAGCGGCGAAGGCCAGGGTCGCGGCGGCAACGCCGACGATCCCGGGGATCTGACCGTGACCCGGGCCCGCAATGACATCGGTCTCCGTCACCAGGGTCGTCACGCCGAACCCGGCGATCACGAGCGCGAAGAATCCGACGACCGCGAAAGCCACCGCCACCAGCGGTGAGACTCCCGGGCCCGGTGCATCCATCAGGACTGGTGGAGCCGGGGACCCGCCTCGAGCGTGCGCTCGTACTCACGCTGGGCTTCGTTGTTGATCTCGGTCACCCGCGCTCCGCGCGAGGACACCCACGCGCCGAACCAGATCGTGATCTCGCGCCCGATGACGAACGCGGCGATCGCGAGAGGGGCGAGGAGCTGGCCTTCGACGAGGTCGGCGCCCTCACGAGCCGTGAGCGTCCAGAACGGAGCCTGGAAGAGCTGGCCCAACAGATGTCCGCCGTAGGAAGCGACACCCACGAGCAAGCCGAAGATCACCCAGTACGCCCAACGTCCGCGATTGATGATCGCGCCGAGCAGCCAGAAGGAGATGAAGAAGACGACGACCGGCACCCAGAACCACCAGGTGGTCAGCGCAGCGAGCGCCTCCGTGCCGACGTTCGCTCCGGTCACGTCACCCGTGATCGCCCGGAATCCGAGCGACGCGGCGAGGTACAGCACGCCGAACGTGAGCGCGGCGAGCAGGCCGATCAGACCTGCGGCGGCGCGGTTCCCCCGCGGGCGGGGGGCCTCGGGCGCCTGCACGAAAATGGGCTGGGGAGCAGGAGCCACGACGGGGGCGACGGGCTCACTGGGAGTGACCACCGCGGTGGGTGCGACAGCGCCCGCTGCGGGCGCGACTGCGGCAGCACCGGTGGAGTAGTCGAGCGCCAGATCGTCGCCCCGGTACAGCGGGTCAGCGGCAGGCTCCGCAGCGACCGTCTCGACGTGTTCGGGCGCGACCGGCTCCGCGTGCGCGGCGGTGTCGACGTGCTCAGCGTTCTCCGGAGCAACGGGATGCTCGGGCTCGGGCGGCGTGTCCACGGCATCCCGCGACGCGGCCTCAGCCTCGGCCAGGCTTTCGTTCACGCGTCCGACCACGTCGTCGCCGTGCGCGGCGTCGTCCGTGTGTGTCTCGTCGACCGGGTCGCCGTACTTGGGGTCGCTCATGGCGGGTGCTCCTCACGCGGGGCGCACGCCACCGCACAGCGAGCGTAACGCCCGGGAAGGACAGCGGAGCGTAGGCGTGCCGTCGTGTCTCGACGTCGCGCGCACCACCCGCGCCTATCGTGGAGGCATGTACACGCCCCGAGGTGTCACCACGCCGGCGGCGCTGGGCCTCGCGGCGCTCCTCCTCACCGGATGCGCGGGTACGCCGGCCCCGGAGACGTCGACATCGGGCACCGCCGAGGCGGTCGCGACGTCGCCCGCCGCGACCTCACTGCCGACCATCAGCCCTTTCCCGATCGGCCCTTCCGAGTCGACGACCGCGCTGCCGAACGATTGCGAGGCGATCCTCTCCGGCACGGTCCTGACCCAGCTCGACGGCGTGCCTCTGAACGCCCCCGGCATGGGTGGCGGCATCCGCCCCGACAGCAGCCGCGTCTGCGTGTGGGGAGAGCCGGACGCGCTCGCCACCCGCCTCGTGACCGTGATCGGCTACTCCCCCGAACGCGAGGCTCTCGATGCCCTCTATGCGCTCGGCAACGACGGCTTCACCTGTTACGAGCCCACCGGCGGCGTGCGCTGCGAAAAGACCTGGACGAGCGACACCCTCGGGATCGAAGAAGGCCGGACGCTCTTCTACCGCGACGGCGTCATCGTCGACACGCAGTTCACGAACCTCGCGCCCGCGGGGTACACCAACGCGATCATCCGCTCCCTCTGGCCCACCGGCTGACCGCGCTCCTCACCGGCCGGCCTCTCGCCCCTCGCCCCTGGCGCCCTCACTCCGGCCAGAGCTGGGCGGCGACGTTGTCGGTGTAGCCGGCGGGATGCCAGGTGGTTTCGGACGTGGAGAGCCACAAGCCGCCGCCGGTCTCGATCGTCTCGGTGAGATCGCCGTCGGTGCGCGTGCACCGCGTGCGTTGCTCCCGCGCTTCGCACGCGAACCCCGACCCAGGCAGCGCGGATGCGGCGATCGCTCCGGCATCCGTGGCGACGGTGGCGAAGGTCGTCGCGACCGTGCCGGCATCGGCCTTCCAGGAGCACGTCAGCTGCACCTGCGGCTGGAGCGCGCTGACGAGCGCCGTGGCGGTGGTCGTCGGCGCATCTTTCGAGGGGGTCAGGACAGCGCCGTCCGAGAAGCGCAAGGACGCCCACAGTGCCTCGCCGTACAGCTGATCGCACTCGGCCGGAGTGCCGCCCTCGTTCCCTCCGAGGGGATCGGCGGCGACGGGTTGCTCGGTCGGCCGGTCGACGGTGGCACCGACCCACGAGACGGATGCGGGGAGCAACGGCAGCGCCAGGAACGCCAAAGCGCCGAGGGTCGCCGCGCATCCGATGCCGACCACCCACGCGATGAAGGCATTCCTGCCGCCGACTCGGGCCATGCCTCCACGCTACGTTGCCGCGACGCGCGAACCCGGCGGACACGGCGAAGGGCCCCGGGATCGTGAAATCCCGGGGCCCTTCGTATCACTGCGCTCAGTTATAGGTACCGGGCGTGAAGTCGTCCGTCGAGAAGCTGTCGAAGTCGACGTAGCTCAGGTCGGCGTCGCTGTACGCACCGTCCGAGGCGAAGATGCGGTTGGGGTACCGCTCGCTCTTGGCCTCGTCCGTCGCCTCGACCACAACGTTGCGATACTTCGCAAGGCCGGTGCCGGCGGGGATGAGCTTTCCGATGATGACGTTCTCCTTGAGGCCGACGAGCGGGTCGCTCTTGCCCTGCATCGCCGCTTCGGTGAGGACGCGGGTGGTCTCCTGGAAGGAGGCCGCCGACAGCCACGACTCGGTCGCGAGCGACGCCTTCGTGATACCCATCAGTTCCGGGCGACCCGACGCGGGGCGCTTGCCCTCGGCCACGGTCTCGCGGTTGATCTGCTGGTAGCGCTTGAAGTCGACGAGCTCACCGGGCAGCAGCTTCGTGTCAGCGTGGTCGACCACGGTGACCTTCCGCAGCATCTGGCGCACGATGACCTCGATGTGCTTGTCGTGGATCGGCACACCCTGCGAGCGGTACACGCCCTGGACACCGTTCACGAGGTACTTCTGCACCTCGCGGGCACCCATGACACGCATGACCTCCTTGGGGTCGAGCGTGCCGACCAGGATCGGCTGACCGACCGTGACCCGCTGGCCGTCCTCGACCAGGAGCGTCGCGCGCTTCAGGACGGGGTAGACGTGCGGCTCGTCGCCGTTGTCGGGCGTCAGGATGACCTTCTTGGCCTTGTCGGTCTCATCGATCGTGATGCGACCGTCGGCCTCGGCGATCGGGGAGGCACCCTTGGGGGTACGCGCCTCGAACAGCTCCTGCACACGCGGCAGACCCTGGGTGATGTCATCGGCGGAAGCCGAACCACCCGTGTGGAAGGTACGCATCGTGAGCTGCGTTCCGGGCTCACCGATCGACTGGGCCGCGATGATGCCGACGGCCTCTCCGATGTCGACGAGCTTGCCGGTCGCGAGCGAACGGCCGTAGCACTGCGCGCAGACGCCGACAGCCGACTCGCACGTGAGGACCGAGCGGACCTTGATCGACTCGACACCCGCCGCGACCAGCTTGTCGATGAGCACGTCACCCACGTCGTCACCGGCGTCGGCGATGACCTCACCCGAGGCCGTCACGACCTCGGCGGAGAGGGTACGGGCGAACACCGAGTTCTCGACGTTCGCGTCGCGTACCAGCGTGCCGGAGGCATCGACGGCCGCGATCGTGAACTCGAGGCCCTTGTTCGTACCGCAGTCGTCTTCGCGGATGATGACATCCTGCGAGACGTCCACGAGACGACGCGTGAGGTAACCCGAGTCAGCGGTACGCAGAGCCGTGTCGGCCAGACCCTTACGGGCACCGTGGGTCGCGGTGAAGTATTCCGCCACGCTCAAACCCTCGCGGTACGAGGAGATGATCGGACGGGGCATGATCTCGCCCTTGGTGTTGTTGACCAGGCCTCGGATACCGGCGATGTTCCGGATCTGCAGCCAGTTACCACGGGCGCCCGAGGTCACCATGCGGTTGATGTTGTTGTCGGCCGGGAAGTTGTCCCGCATCGCCTGCTGAACCTCGTCGGTCGCTTCGGTCCAGATCTTGATCTGCTCCTGGCGACGCTCGGCATCGGTCACGAGACCCTTGTCGAACTGGTTCTGCACCTTGGTGGCGAGCTTCTCGTACTTCGAGATGATCTCGCCCTTGTTCGGCGGCGTGAGGATGTCACTGAGCGCGACGGTCACTCCCGAACGGGTCGCCCAGTAGAAACCGGCATCCTTGATGCGGTCCAGCGACGCGGCGACCTCGACCTTGGGGTATTCCTCGGCGAGCTTGTTGACGATCTGCGACAGCTTGCCCTTGTCGGCCTGCTCGCGAACGAACGGGTAGCCCTTGGGGAGCGTGTCGTTGAAGATCGCCTGACCGAGCGATGCATCCAGCAGTCCGTGACGCTCGTAGTTCTCGGGCGCTTCGCCCTCGAGGAACGTCAGACCCGGAACGCGGATGCGGACCTTGGCCTGCAGGTCGAGGGTGCCCTCGTCCTTGGCCAGGATCGCCTCGCCGACCGAACCGAACACGCGCCCCTCGCCGGCAGCACCCTCGATGACCGTGGTCAGGTGGTGGAGACCGATGATCATGTCCTGCGAAGGCAGGGTGACCGGACGGCCGTCCGACGGCTTCAGGATGTTGTTCGACGCCAGCATGAGGATGCGGGCCTCGGCCTGAGCCTCGACCGACAGCGGCAGGTGGACAGCCATCTGGTCACCGTCGAAGTCGGCGTTGAACGCCGCGCAGACGAGCGGGTGCAGCTGGATGGCCTTGCCCTCGACGAGCTGAGGCTCGAAGGCCTGGATGCCCAGGCGGTGCAGGGTGGGCGCACGGTTGAGCAGCACGGGGCGCTCGCGGATGATCTCCTCGAGCACGTCCCAGACCTCGGGACGCGTGCGCTCGACGGCACGCTTGGCGGCCTTGATGTTCTGGCTGTGACCGAGGTCGATCAGGCGCTTGATCACGAACGGCTTGAAGAGCTCGAGCGCCATCTGCTTGGGCAGACCACACTGGTGCAGCTTCAGCTGGGGACCGACGATGATCACCGAACGGCCCGAGTAGTCGACGCGCTTTCCGAGCAGGTTCTGACGGAAACGTCCCTGCTTGCCCTTGAGCATGTCGCTCAGCGACTTGAGCGCGCGGTTACCGGTACCGGTGACGGGACGACCACGACGACCGTTGTCGAACAGGGCGTCGACGGCCTCCTGCAGCATCCGCTTCTCGTTGTTCACGATGATCTCGGGGGCACCGAGATCGATCAGACGACGGAGGCGGTTGTTGCGGTTGATCACGCGGCGGTAGAGGTCGTTCAGGTCACTCGTGGCGAAACGGCCACCGTCGAGCTGGACCATCGGACGCAGCTCCGGCGGGATGACCGGGACGACGTCCAGAACCATCGCGGCCGGGCTCATGCCGGTCTGCAGGAACGAGTTGACGACCTTCAGACGCTTGATCGCACGGATCTTGCGCTGGCCCTTGCCCTCGGAGATCTGCAGGTGCAGGTTCTCCGCTTCGGCGGCCAGGTCGAACGCCTGCAGGCGACGCTGGATCGACTCGGCGCCCATGTAGGCCTCGAAGTACTGACCGAACCGGTCCTGCAGCTCGTGGAAGACGTCGTCTTCCTGCTTGAGCTGACCGACCGAGAGACCACGGAACTCGTCCCACATGCGCTCGAGCTTGGCGATCTGCTCGTCAGCACCCTTGCGGATGAGGGTCATGTCCTTCTCGGCGGCGTCCTTGACCTTCTTCTTCTGGTCGGCCTTGGCGCCTTCGGCCTCGAGAGCAGCGAGCTCCTCTTCCCACTTCTGCAACCGGGTCGCGATGCGGGCATCGCGACGATCGCCGAGGTTCTTGATCTCCAGACGCAGGTTGGTCTCGTGCGTGGGGAGGTCGCGGTGACGCGCATCCTCATCCACCGAGATCACCATGTAGGCGGCGAAGTAGATGACCTTCTCGAGGTCCTTCGGCGCCATGTCCAGCAGGTAGCCCAAGCGCGAGGGGACGCCCTTGAAGTACCAGATGTGGGTGACGGGTGCGGCGAGCTCGATGTGGCCCATGCGCTCACGACGGACGGAGCTCTTGGTGACCTCCACGCCGCAGCGCTCACAGACGATGCCCTTGAAGCGGACACGCTTGTACTTGCCGCAGGCGCACTCCCAGTCGCGGGAAGGGCCGAAGATCTGCTCGCCGAACAGACCGTCCTTCTCGGGCTTCAGGGTGCGGTAGTTGATGGTTTCGGGCTTCTTGACCTCGCCGTAGGACCAACGACGGATGTCGTCGGCCGTGGCCAGGCCAATGCGAAGCTGATCGAAGGTGTGTGACTCGAGCACTGGTTCTCCTGTGTCGGAATTCTCTTGAGGGGTGGCCGAGATCAGATCTCGTCGATGGACGAGGACTCGAAACGGCTGGAGATGTTGATGCCGAGCTCTTCCGCTGCGCGGAAGGCTTCATCGTCGGTGTCGCGGAGGTTGACCTCGGTACCGTCGGCCGAGAGCACCTCGACGTTCAGGCAGAGCGACTGCATCTCCTTCATGAGGACCTTGAAGGACTCGGGGATGCCGGGTTCCTGGATGTTCTCACCCTTGACGATGGCTTCGTAGACCTTCACGCGGCCGACGATGTCGTCGGATTTGATGGTCAGAAGCTCCTGGAGCGCATAGGCGGCACCATAGGCCTCGAGGGCCCACACTTCCATCTCACCGAAACGCTGGCCACCGAACTGCGCCTTACCACCCAGCGGTTGCTGCGTGATCATCGAGTACGGACCGGTGGAGCGCGCGTGGATCTTGTCGTCCACGAGGTGGTGCAGCTTCAGGATGTACATGTAGCCGACCGAGACGGGAGCCGGGAACGGATCTCCCGAGCGGCCGTCGAACAGGAGGGTCTTGCCCGACCCGTCGATCAGACGCTCACCGTCACGGTTGGGGCGGGTCGAGTTCAGGAGACCGACGATCTCGTCCTCGCGCGCACCGTCGAACACCGGCGTGGCGACCTTGGTTCCGGGCTCTGCCGCACGGGCATCCGCCGGAAGGTCCTCGGCCCACTTCGGCGAGCCGTCGACCTCCCAGCCCTGCTTCGCGATCCACCCGAGGTGGGTCTCCAGCACCTGGCCGAAGTTCATTCGACCCGGGATACCGAGCGGGTTCAGGACGATGTCGACCGGAGTGCCATCCGCGAGGAAGGGCATGTCCTCGACGGGGAGGATCTTCGCGATGACGCCCTTGTTGCCGTGACGACCGGCGAGCTTGTCACCCTCGGTGATCTTGCGCTTCTGGGCGATGTAGACCACGACGCGGCGGTTGACGCCCGAGCCGAGCTCGTCGTCGCCACCTTCAGCATCGAACTCCTTGACGGCGATGATCGTGCCCTGCTCACCGTGGGGCACCTTGAGCGAGGTGTCACGGACTTCACGGCTCTTCTCGTTGAAGATCGCGCGGAGCAGGCGCTCCTCGGCGCTGAGCTCGGTCTCACCCTTGGGCGTGACCTTGCCGACGAGGATGTCACCGGGACGAACCTCGGCACCGATGCGGACGATGCCGCGGTCGTCGAGATCCTTCAGCAGGTCGGGGCTGACGTTGGGGAGGTCACGGGTGATCTCCTCCTTGCCCAGCTTCGTGTCGCGAGCATCCACCTCGTATTCCTCGATGTGGATCGAGGAGAGCGTGTCGTTCTTGACGAGCTCCTGGCTGAGGATGATCGCATCCTCGAAGTTGTGACCTTCCCACGTCATGAACGCGACGAGGAGGTTCTTACCGATCGCCAGTTCGCCGTTCTCGGTCGCAGGACCGTCGGCGATGACCTCGCCGACCTCAACCCGCTCGCCCGCCGAAACGATGACGCGCTGGTTGTAGGAGTTGCCCTGGTTGGAGCGGTCGAACTTGCGGAGGAAGTAATCCTTCGTCCCACCCTCGTCGAGCTGCAGAGTGACGACATCGGCGGACACCTCGGTGACGACACCGGCCTTGTCGGCGGTGACGACGTCACCGGCGTCGATGGCCGCGAAGCCCTCCATGCCGGTACCGACGAGCGGCGAGTCACTGCGGAGCAGCGGCACAGCCTGACGCTGCATGTTGGCACCCATGAGGGCGCGGTTCGCGTCGTCGTGCTCGAGGAACGGGATCAAGGACGTACCGACCGACACCATCTGGCGCGGGGAGACGTCCATGTAGCCGATTTCCTCGGCGTGGAAGAGGTCGACCTCGCCACCGTCGCCGCGACGTGCGAGCACGCGGTCCTGAGCGAAGGAGCCGTCCTTCTTCAGCTCGGCGCCGGCCTGGGCGACGATGAACTCGTTCTCTTCGGAGGCCGTCAGGTAATCGATCGTGTCGGTGACCTTGCCGTCTTCGACGCGACGGTACGGGGTCTCGATGAACCCGAACGCGTTGATGCGGGCGAACGAGGCCAGCGAGCCGATCAGGCCGATGTTCGGGCCTTCCGGGGTCTCGATGGGGCACATGCGGCCGTAGTGCGACGGGTGGACGTCACGGACCTCGACACCGGCGCGCTCACGGGAGAGACCACCGGGTCCGAGCGCCGAGAGGCGACGCTTGTGGGTCAGACCCGCGAGCGGGTTGTTCTGGTCCATGAACTGCGACAGCTGCGACGTTCCGAAGAACTCCTTGATCGCGGCGACGACGGGGCGGACGTTGATCAGGGTCTGCGGCGTGATCGCCTCGATGTCCTGCGTGGTCATGCGCTCGCGGACGACGCGCTCCATCCGGGACAGACCCGTGCGGACCTGGTTCTGGATGAGCTCGCCGACGGCGCGGATGCGACGGTTGCCGAAGTTGTCGATGTCGTCGACCGACAGACGGATCTCGGCCGGCTTGCCGGCGCGGACGCCGGGGATCGTGACATCGCCGCGGTGGATCGCGACGAGGTACTTGATCGTCGCGACGATGTCCTCGACGGTCAGGACCGAGTCGCTCAGCGGCTTGTCGAGGCCCAGCTTCTGGTTGATCTTGTAACGACCGACCTTCGCGAGGTCGTAGCGCTTGGAGTTGAAGTAGAAGTTGTCCAGGAGCGCGCGGGCGGCCTCGGCGGCGACCTGCTCGCCCGGACGGAGCTTGCGGTAGATGTCGCGGAGCGCATCTTCCTTCGTGAGGATGGTGTCCTTGCTGAGGGTGTCCTCGATCGACTCGTAGCCGGCGAACTCGGCCAGGATGTCTTCGCTCGACAGGCCGAGAGCCTTCAGGAACACGGTCACCGACTGCTTGCGCTTGCGGTCGATGCGCACGCCGACCTGGTCGCGCTTGTCGATCTCGAACTCGAGCCACGCACCGCGGCTGGGGATGACACGCGCCGAGACGATGTCCTTGTCACTCGTCTTGTCGGGAGTCTTGTCGAAGTAGACACCGGGCGACCGGACGAGCTGGCTGACGACGACACGCTCGGTGCCGTTGATGATGAACGTGCCCTTGCCGGTCTGGAGCGGGAAGTCGCCCATGAAGACCGTCTGCGTCTTGATCTCACCCGTGAGGTGATTCATGAACTCGGCCTCGACGTACAGCGGGGCGGCGTACGTCTTGCCGCGCTCCTTGCACTCCTCGATCGAGTACTTCTCGGGCTCGAGGTACGGGTTGGTGAAGCTCAGCTGCATCGTCTCGCCGAGGTCTTCGATCGGAGAGATCTCCTCGAAGATCTCCTCCAGACCGCTCGTCGACGGCACGTCCGTGCGTCCGACGGCCGTCGCCTCGGCGACGCGGGCCTTCCAGCCCTCGTTTCCGACGAGCCAGTCGAAAGACTCCGTCTGCAGCGCGAGAAGGTCAGGGACCGTCAGCGTGTCAGAGATCTTGGCGAACGAGAGGCGCGAAGCACCTCGGCCGTTCTTAGGGGTGGTGGTGGAATTGGTTGCGTTGCGCGCAGCAGCCAAGGGGATTACCTCCATGAGCCCGGGCAGGGGCCGGTTCCTTGTCGTCAGGTGGAGTGCTCCCGATTCCCACTGCCTGTCGCACGCGCCGCCGGAGCGGGGGCTGCAGACACAAGCCGACCACCATATGAGGGCATGGGGGAAGGGAGCGCAACTACCAACTATATGCCTCACGACTCGCCATGGCAAGCGGGATCCTTGACGAGTTTCGGATGCTGCGGTATAAACGCGCGCCGATGTCAGCGGGCGTGGCGGAACAGGATGCGGGATCCCGGGCGCGCCTGGGCCAGAAGATCCCGTGTCCGGTCGGTCACGACCGCGATCACGGGATAGCCACCGGTCACCGGGGCATCCGGCCCCAGGATCACCGGACGACCGTCGGGGGGAACCTGGACGGCGCCGGGCAGCATCCCCTCGCTCGGCAGTTCGCCCGTGCGAATGCGATCCAGAACCGGGCCGTCGAGGCGGATGCCGATGCGATCGGCCGCGGTGGAGACCGTCCAGGTCGCGTCGAAGAGCGCGGCGTGCGCCGCTGGAGTGAACCAGTCCGCCCGCGGGCCGGGGGCCAGGTCCACCGCGACCAGGGTGTCGTCCGGCGGGCCCCACGGGTGCACGGCCAGAGGTGGGATGCCGGCGCTCCCGGCATCGGCGAGCGTCAGCTCATCGCCCTCGGCCAGCGGCGCGGACCCGAGCCCGGCGAGCAGATCCGTCGCTCGAGACCCCGCCACGAGCGGGCCACCGAGGCCGCCGCGGATCGCGAGGTAGCCGCGCGCGCCATGAGTGAACCAATCGATCTCAAGTTCCGTACCCGCGGGCCAGGGCTGTGCGTCGTAGGGCCCCACCTCGCGGCCGGCGATGCGGATCGAGCCCCATGCGCCGGTGACGGCGACCCACAGATCTCGGCGCGCGCGCAACCGCAGGCCACCCATCGTGATCTCGATCCCAGCGGCCGATTCGTCATTGCCGACAAGCCGGTTCGCCGTCCGCAGGGCGCCGCGGTCGGCGGCCCCCGACGCCGAGATACCCTCCGCCAGGTGACCAGGGCGACCCTCATCTTGGCGTGTCGAAAGCAGGCCCGATGCCACCACATCGGCCGCGACGACCCGGTCAGGGTCGATCGAGCCTGCTTCCGACACATCACGCGGGAGCGCCGCGGCCGGGGACGTGGCAGCGACCGGCACGAACCGCACGCGGGAGCCCGGGGCGAGGAGGGCGGGTGGGGCGGCATCCGGATCGAACAGCGAGGCGCTCGTCGTCCCGATCAGCTGCCAGCCACCGGGAGTCGCCCGCGGATACGCCCCGGTGAACTCGCCGGCGAGGCCCACCGCGCCGGCCGGAACCCGCGTACGCGGGCTCGAGCGTCGCGAAACTCGGAACGGCCACTCCGCGCTGACGAGATAGCCGAATCCCGGGGCGAATCCGGTGAAGGCGACGGTCCACTCGGCCGCGGAATGACGCCGGATCAGCTCGTCGACACTCAGCTCAAGGTCTTCGGCGACGGCGGCGAGATCTTCACCGTCGTAGACGATCGGCAGCAGCAAGATCTTCGGGTCGAGAGGAACCTCGGGCGCACCGGAGGTCCCGGCGATCCACGCCCGCACCACCGTCAGCGGCAGCACCGCCGGGTCGACGACCACGAGCACGGTACGTGCGGCCGGCACGAGATCGACGACCCCTTCGAGGCGCGACCCGGCGAGCCGTGCGTGCATGGCGAGCACGTCCGCGAGGGAGTCGACCTCGGCCAGCACCGCGGCCTCGCCGAAAGGCAGGACGCGCGGGCGTTCCGGCGGATGTTGATGTTCCGGCAACAGGAGATTTCCTTCCCCGGGTGGCGAAAGGGCCTCTTCTCCGCGCTCGCGCGCAAAATCTCCTGTCACCGGTTCACCACGGCGCCCGCACCGTCACCCCGGCGGCATCGAGCGCGGCGCGGACAGCGCGGGCCATCGCGACGGCGCCCGGCGAGTCGCCGTGGAGGCACAGCGAGACGGCGTCGACGGTCACGGGCTCTCCCGCCACGGACACCACGGTCCGCTCGGTCACGAGGCCGACCGCTCGGGCGGCAACCTCGGCGGGGTCATCCAGCAGCGCCCCGACGTGACCCCTCGGCACGAGGGAGCCGTCCGGAAGGTAACCGCGGTCGAGGAAGGCCTCACCGTGGAACGGCAACCCGGCATCCGCCGCCGCGCGCGCGATCGCTCCGTGCATCCCGAGAAGGGGAACGGCCCGACCGAGCTCCGCCGACAGGTCCGCCGTGGCGGCGGCGACAGCCCGCGCTTCCGCGCGATCGCTCCGAATCGAGTGGTAAAGCGCCCCGTGCGGTTTGACGTAGCGGATGTCCGCCCCGGCATCACGGAGTGCTCGCAGCTGGGCGGAGATCTCCGCGCGGAGCTCGTCCGCCGGCATCCGCACTCGAGTGCGGCCGAAACCGGCACGATCGGGATAGGCGGGATGGGCGCCGACAGTCACACGGTGCCGCGCCGCGAGGGCCACGGCATCCCGCATCGACCCGGCATCGCCGGCATGCCCCCCGCACGCGATCGACGCGCTCGAGATCACCGCGAACATCGCCGCATCATCGGCCGTCGGCACCCCATCGACGGTTTCGCCGAGGTCTGCGTTGAGGTCGATCGTTGCCATGGGCCCACGCTACCGGCGGGCCGCGCAGGGAGGCCGCCGGTAGCGTGGGGACATGGCCAGAGCGCACGTCGAAGAATCCGGCGCCTCCGTGCGCCTGTCCGACGGGACGATCGCGCGGGTGGTCCCCAGCCGATTCGCCGGCGGTTTCGAGCTCGATGTCGACGGCACGCCGCAGTCGCACGTCGATCTCGACGATCCCACGCATCTGCATTTCGAGTACGTCGCACGGATGGGCGCGGTCATCGACCGCCTTCGGATGCCGGGCCAGCCGATCACGGCCATCCACCTCGGCGGCGGCGCACTGACCCTGCCCCGCTACGTCGAGCAGACGCGGCCGGGGTCCCGTCAGCAGGTGATCGAGCTGGAGCAGCCCCTCGTCGACCTCGTGCGGGCGCAGTTGCCGCTCCCGCGCGGAGCGCAGATCCGCGTGCGCATCGGCGACGCCCGCGATGTCGCCGGCCGCCTCCCGGCGGGCTTGCAGGGCGCGGCCGACCTTGTCATCTCGGACGTGTTCGCCGGCGCGCAGACCCCGGCACACCTCACGACGATCGAGTATTACCGCACCGTCGCGGCGCTGCTGGCCGCCGACGGCGTGCTGCTCGTCAACGTCGCCGACGGCGCCGGACTCGCGTTCGCGCGTCGCCAGGTCGCGACGGTGCGCGCCGTGCTGGCCGAAGTGATCGTGCTCGCCGAAGTGCAGACGCTCAAGGGTCGCCGGTTCGGCAACCTCGTCATCGCCGCGTCGGCCGCACCCCTGCCCACCGAGTGGCTGCCGCGCCTGATGGCGGCCGGCCCCCACCCGGCAAAGGTCGCCCAGGGTACGGAGCTCGACGAGTTCGTGCGCGGATCGGTTCCGGCGACGGATGCCGATGCCACGGCATCGCCGAAACCTGCGGCATCCGTTTTCGAACGCTGAGTCGGCCCACGCGGCGTGCCCTCAGGAGATCCCGCCCGGGCCGGGTGAGACTGTACGGACGCGTCGGAAGGAGCAGCAGTGAGCTACATCAAGGGATACGATCCGGAGACTCTGCGCGAGCTCGTCGATGCCCGCCAGTGCGCCGAGCGGCTGAGCGAACTGGGCGACCAGCGCAGTCTCGCCGCCCTGCTGGAGCGGGTCTGGCTCCTCAAGGTGCTGGGTCGCCTGGATGAGGCACTCGTGATCTCGGAGCAGTCCGTCCGCGTCGCACGCATGGGCGGCACGCGGAAGGACCTGTTGCGCGCCCGCATTCTGCACGCATCCGTACAGCAGCAGCGGGGCGCCTACGCCGCCGCCACGCAGGAACTCACCACGTGCGCCGAAGAAGCCGAGGGGCAGGGATGGTCGGCGCTCGCGGCCTTCGCTTATCAGCATCGCGGCAAGGTGAGCTACGACGTCGGCGACTACACCGATGCACGCGCCGACTTCAAGAAGGAACTGTTCCTGCGGCAAGAGGCCGGAGCTCCCGACGACCAGCTCGCGTCGACCCTGATGGCGATCGAAGCGACAGAGCATCGACGCGCGGCGACCTTCGTCGCCAGCTGAGTGTCGTACATTCGTTCTAGTCTGTGCGGCATGACCGAATCCCTGCATCATGTCTGATCTGCCGGCCGTCCGCCGCGAGGCGGAAACACTCATCGCGGCGCACCTCGACGCGTCGTGGTCATTCGCGTTCGACAATGCGAAGCGCCGTGCCGGCGCCTGCGACTACACCCGGAAGCGGATCACCGTCTCGCGGTACCTCTCCGCGCGATACGACGACGAGACCAACCGGCAAACGCTCCTACACGAGGTCGCCCATGCCCTCGCCGGCGCACGCGCGGGTCACGGAGCAGCGTGGAAACGCGTCGCGCGGTCGCTCGGCTACACCGGGGGAACCACTCATCGCGGCGAGACCGCGATCGAGCTCGCGCCCTGGGTCGGCGTGTGTCCGGCCGGCCACACGGCCTACCGACACCGGAAGGCGACACGACCGACATCGTGCGCACGGTGTTCGCGGTCGTTCGATGAACGGTTCTTGTTCGCGTGGACCCGGCGGGAGATCTCCCCGGCCACCCGCCTCGCGGCGATGACCCCGCGCTGAGCGTTCAGTAGGCGACGAACACGCCGTCCCGCAGGACCGGGACGGCGTCGAGGTCATCGAGCACGGATGCCGCGAGCACCTCGTCGCGCCGATCGAGGTCGATGAGCTCCTGGCCGGACCCGCTCGCCGTGAGCAGGTGGCGCAGCGCCGGGCGGAGCCCGCGGAACGCCTCGCCGGTCGCGGCTGCTTCGGGCGAGGTGTGGTCGATGCCGAGCACTCCCAGCGCGTCGACGATCGCGCCCGCCCCGAGCTGATCCTCGACGGCGAAGCGCACGGGGCCGTCCCGTCCCTCGCGCTCACCGGCGGCGATCACCGCGATCGATGTGCGCGCGCCGCGGTCGTGCTGATGCGCCAGCACGGCACGGGCGACGGCGCCGGCATTGCGAACGCATCCGAGCAGGATGAGCGCGTCTGCGGCATGCGCGGCGACGACGGCGCCGTTCACCGACACCGCGTGGGCGGCTTCATCGAGAGCGACGGACTCGCCTGCCGCGACACGGCCGACGACCGTGGAGGAGAAGCGAAGCACATCCACGACCACGACGACATCCGCCGGGGCGAGGCGGGCGAGACCCTCCGTGCCCCACTCGAAGCGGACCTGATAGCGCGACTGGTCGAACGGGGAAGCCATCCCTCCAGGCTAAAGCCCTGCATCCACCCGCCGACGCCGGGCCGGCCCTGTGCGCGTGCCCCGCGCACACCCGTCCCGCACGCACCGGATTCGGATGGATGCCGCAGAATCGGGCGCGGAGTCAGGCAGGCATCCGAATCCGGCGACATTGTCCGAATCTGGCGACAGCACCCAGACCCGACCCGCAGCCGATCCCCCGGGTGCCGCGCGGGCGCGTCAGGTGCGGGCGTCGATCACCGGGGTAAGGGCGAGCACCAGGCCGAGGACGTTGCGGGCGCCGCGCTGCAGCTCCCCGAGCGTGAGTCCATCGGGCCGAGCGAGGGACTGCGCGATCGAATCGTCCGCGTACGACTGCGGACCGGCATCCGTCTTCACCCCACCCGGCATGAGCACGTCGACCTGCGCACGCACGCGATAGGCGCTGTTCTCGAGCGCGGGGAAGAGCAGATCGACCGCCTCCTCCATCCACCAGTCGGTCATGACGCATCCGGTGTAGCCCCACTCGCCACGGAGGATCGTCGTGACCAGGTCGTGGTGATAGTGCGCCCACACCCCGTTGATCTGGTTGTACGACGTCATGATCGCGAGCGGCTGGGCTTCGCGCACGCAGATCTCGAAGCCGCGGAGGTAGATCTCACGGAGGGCTCGCTCGGAGACGCGCGAATCGTTGCGCGTGCGGTTGGTCTCCTGGTTGTTGGCCGCGAAGTGCTTGGGGCAGGCGGCGACGCCCTGAGACTGGATGCCCTGGACGACAGCGGCGGCCGTCCATCCGGTGACGAGCGGGTCCTCGGAGAAGTACTCGAAGTTGCGGCCGCACAGCGGGTCACGGTGGATGTTCATGCCGGGGCTCAGGAGCACATCGGAGCCCTTGCGGATCATCTCCTGCGCGTGCAGAGCCGTCAGTTCGCGCACGAGCACCGGGTTCCACGTCGATGCGAGCGCCGTCCCCGACGGCAACAGCGACGCATAGGCCGACAGGCGGATGCCGCTCGGACCATCGGTCGTCGTGACGGGCCGCACGCCCTTCGCGCGCAGGGACTCCGAGACCCCGCCGAGGACACCGGCGTTGCCGGCCGCGCCGAGCGGCGAGTGCATCGTGATGTCACCGCGCGCGATGTCAGCGAGCTCTGCGGCCGTCAGCTGCGCGACGAACTCGTCGAGCGTGGCCTCGCCCGCCGCAACCGCGTCGAGCGTCAGCGGTGCGGCCGGAACGGGAAGAGCCGCCGGCAGCTGCTGGAGGATCCGTTCGCGCAAGTCGACCGTCGCCGTCGGCACGGGCGCCGTGGCAACGCGCGCCGTGCCGTCGGTGTCCCGAGTGAGCGTCATCCGCTCGAAGGGGAGTACCGGGGCCGCGGCCTCGGTGACCTGACGGACGACGCGCACGTCCGGGATCGTCACGGTCGTTTCGGCGGTCGCGCTGCGGACATCCGTCCCGACGAAGAACGCGTAGTCACCCGCCTCGAGCACCCACGCACTGCGGTGGCCCGTCGCGCCCGCATCGTCGTACGACGCGAGGTCATCCATCGCGATCGACACCTGCACCCGCTCGGACTCGCCGGGCTGCAGCACGGCGGTCTTGCGATAGGCCGCAAGTCGTCGAGAAGGCTGGCTCAGCATGACGCCCGGCGCGGCGACGTAGACCTGCACGGTCTCCGCTCCCGCTCGGGTTCCGGCGTTGCGCACATCGATGGTCAAGCGCAGGATGCCGTCGACCTCGTGCGCCTGCGTCGTCAGCGCGAACGTCGTGTACCCAAGGCCAAAGCCGAACGGGAAGAGCACCCGCTCCGGGGCGAAGGTTTCGAAGTAGCGGTAACCGACGAAGATGTCCTCGACGTACGTGTTCGCGTCGGGGTCGCCGAAGTTGGCGGCACTCGGGTAATCGGCATAGCTGCGGGCGATCGTGTCGGTGAGCTTGCCGCTGGCGGGGGTTTCGCCCGAGAGGACGGCGGCGACGGCGCGAGCGCCTTCCATCCCGCCCTGCCAGGCCGCGAGAAGTCCCGTGATCCGGTCGCCGTAGTCCGCGAGCCAGGAGAGATCCATGACGTTGCCGACGTCGAGAACCACGACCGTGCGGGCGAAGGCGGCGGTGACGGCATCGAGCAGGGTCCGCTCTTCCTCGGCGAGGTAATAGCTCCCCGGCTCCAGAATGCTCTCTCGCGCTTCCCCGGCAGCCCGACCGATGACGACCACGGCGGTGTCGGCACGCGTCGCGGCGGATGCGGCGACCGCGGGGTCGAGGGGCATCTCGGGGAAGTGATGGGGCCACTGGCCCCAGGTACCGGTGAGCTCCGCCGGATTCTCGGCGCACCAGGCCGCATAGAGATCAGCGACCTCACTGTCGACGGTGACGCCGGCATCCCGCAGCCCCGCCACGAGGTTCCAGACATAGGGCACCTTGACGTCGCCGCCCGACCCGTAGCCGACGGCGAACCAATCCAGTTGCGTGCGCCCGAACACCGCAACCGTGCGCCCATCCAATGGAAGGACGGCATCGTCGTTGCGGAGGAGCACGATTCCTTCGGCCGCCGCCTGCCGCGCCAGGCGGCCGAGCGCCGGGTCAAGAGTCGGATCCGTGTCTTCCAGAATGGTCGACAGCTGGGCGACCGACTCGATCGCGGTGGCGCCGTGAGAACGGTCGCCGGATTCGATGGCGGGGGTGAGCGGCACTGGTCTTCCTTCGAACGGGCTCCTGATGAGGCTTGGGAGCGCTCCCACATTACCGGATGCCGAGCCGCAAGGTGTCAGACTGCAGTATGCGGATTCTGTTGAAGCTCGTCTTGGACTGTGACGCCGATGCCGCCTGGCGCGCCCTCCACTCCCCCCGCGCGATCGCGGAGCTGTACGGACCGCTCATGATGATGGAACCCATGTCGCCCAGCGGCCTGCCGTCCTCCCTCACGCCGGGGATGGACGTGCCGGTGACGCTCACGCTCGCCGGCGTCGTGCCCCTCGGGCAACAACTGATCCACGTCAGCGAAGAACACACCCACGACGCCGACGGACCCGTGCGTATCTTCCGCGACAGCGGCATCCCCCTCACCGGACCGCTCTCGTCGCTCGACGTCTGGGATCACCAGATGGCGGTCTCACCCCTGCCCGGCGACGAGACGAAGACGCTCTGGCGCGATCGCCTCGTGATCGACGGGCCGATCGCGCCGGCGCTCTGGCCCGTGCTCTGGGCGACGTGGCAGTGGCGCGGGGCGCGTCTCCGGGCCCTCGCACCCACCTGGGCACACGACCCGGAGCCCCCGCTCGCGGGCTGACGCGCGTCAGCCCGCGAGAGCCGCGATCGGGGCGACTCGCGTCGCCAGGCGCGTCGGGGTGACCGTGGCCACGATCGTCAGCACGGCCGTGGCGAGGATGATCGCGAGCACCGGCATCCACGGGACGGACGGAGCGACGAGCGTCGGCGACGACCACGCCGGCGGCACCGCGACCGACCCGAGCAGCGACTGCGCGGCGACCCAGCCGTAGACGACCCCCAGCACCAGACCGAAGACGAGCGACGTGATCGTCACGTGCACGGCCTCGAGCAGCACGACCCGGCGGATCTGCGGCGCGGTCAGCCCCAGCGCCCGCAGGAGCCCCAATTCCCGCTGACGTTGCACGATCCCGATACTCAACAGGTTGACGAGGCCGATGCCGGCGATCACGGCGGACACCGCGACGAGGCCCATCATGACGCCCGCGAACGTATCCATGATCTGCGACATCTCCGCCGGTGGTTCGCCGCCGGCGGAGGCTGCCATGACCCCTTTCACGGACTCATTCGCGACCGCGAACAGTGAAACGAGGGTCACCCCCATGACGATCCCGATCGCCATGCGGCTCGACCGCTCCGGGTAGCGCAATGCGTTCTCCGCGGCCAGACGAGCCGTCGCGGAACGGCCGAACAGACGCCCGGCCAGTCGGAGGAGCGGCGGCATGATCAGCACCGCGCCGAGCGAGAGTCCGGTAAACGACAGGATGCCGCCGAAGAACGCGATCACGACACCGAGCGGGCTGAGGAGACCCGCGGCGACGCCGAGGACCAGCAGAGCGGCGCCCGCAGCGAAGAGAACGATCGCGGCGATCCGCCGCCCGCGGGAGCCCGCCGCCTCGGCGTGCGTGCGCGGGGTGGAGCCGGCGAGCGCCTGGAGAGGCGTCACGGTGAGGACCCGCCGCGATCCCGTCCACGCCCCGACCCACGTCGTCAGCACGACGATCACCGCGGGGATCGCGAGCACGGGGTGGAGGATCGCGTAGTCGGCTGTGATGTCGAGGGCGACGCGCGCACCGGCGAGCAAGATCGCGGCGAGCACCGTGCCGAGCACGAGGCCGGTGACGGCACCGATCGCACCGACGACGAGTCCCTGTCGCGCGATCTCCGCACGCTGGGAACGAGCCGAGGCTCCGATCAGACGCATCAGCGCGATGCGACGAGTCCGCCCTGCGACGATCGTGGCAAACGTGTTCGCCGTCACGATCGCCGCGACGTAGACAGCGACGCCGACCAGCAGGACGCTCAGAATGCCGACGACGATCGCCGCCGTCTCGCCGCCCCCGATGTAGGGGTCGCTCCTCAGCCACGCGCCCATGAACCCGGTCGCACTCAGCAGCAGCACCCCGAAGGCCGACGAGATCGCGGCGACGAGCACCGTGGCGCCCATCCCCCGCTCACGGAGCCACTCCCACGAGCCGGCTGTGCGCGGCATCCGAACCGCGCCGGCGGTCATGCCGACACCTCCGCCGCGAGCATGAAGGCCGACACCTGCTGCGCGCTCTGGCGGGACTTGTCGGCGACGATCCGCCCATCGCCGAGAAAGAGCACCCGATCGGCGTAGGCCGCCGCGACGGGGTCATGAGTGACCATCGCGATCGATTGACCGTGCTCCCGGGCTGCCACCGCCAGCAGGGTCAAGACCTCGCGACTGGAGCGCGAGTCGAGGTTGCCCGTGGGTTCATCGGCGAACACGAGGTCGGGGGCCGTCGCCAGGGCCCGCGCAATCGCCACCCGCTGTTGCTGACCGCCGGAGAGCTCGTGCGGGCGATGCCGGAGACGCGCACCGAGGCCGAGCGTCTCGACGAGTCCATCGATCCGTGCACGTTCGAGGGCCGACGGCACCCGACCGTCCAGATCGAACGGCAGCAGGATGTTGCCGATCGCGTCGAGGGTGGGGACGAGGTTGAACGACTGGAAGACGAACCCGACGCGGCGGCGGCGCAGAACGGTCAGATCGAGGTCGGACAGGCCCGTGATTTCCGTGTCACCGATCCACGCACGGCCAGTCGTGGGCGCGTCCAGCCCGGCCATGATGTGCATGAGCGTTGATTTTCCGGATCCGGAGGGTCCCATGATGGCGGTGAACTCTCCGCGGCGAATGCCGACGCTCAGGTCGTCGAGTGCGCGCACGGCGCTTTCGCCGGCGCCGTAGGTGCGAGTGAGCGTGTGAACGCGGGCGGCGAGGCCCATGTCTGTCGTCGAAATCTGCATGTCTTCGACGCTACGAACACGGGGATGCCGCGGGCGTCGGCCCGAGGTCGCGCTGCCGTCACTCTGGAGGATGATCCCGCGGGCGCGTCAGGCGACGCCGTGCTCGAACGCGAAGACCACCAGCTGCACCCGATCACGCAGCGTGAGTTTGGACAGGATGCGGCTGATGTGCGTCTTCACAGTCGCCTCGGAGAGGAACTCGCGGCCGGCGATCTCGGCGTTCGACAGACCCCGGGCGGCGAGCGCGAAGATCTCACGCTCGCGGTCGGTCAGCGATCCGAACGCCGGCGGGGGCGGCTCGGGTGCCGCCGAGAACTGCGCGAACAGCTCGCGCGTCGCCGCGGCCGCGATGACCGACGAGCCGGCATGCACCGTCCGGATCGCGGCGAGGAGAAACTCCGGGTCGGCATCCTTCAGCAAGAATCCGCTCGCGCCCTGTCGGATCGCCCGGGCTGCGGCTTCGTCGAGATCGAACGTCGTCAGCATGACCACGCGCGGCGGAGCCTCGCCGAGCGACGTGTCCCGCAGGAGCTCGGCCGTGGCGGTCAGCCCGTCCATCACCGGCATCCGAATGTCCATCAGCACCACATCCGGTCGAGCCGCGCGAACGACCCTCAGTCCCTCAGCGCCGTCACCCGCCTCCCCCACGACCTCCAGGTCGGGCTGCGAGTCGATCACCATGCGGATGCCGGCACGGAACAGAGACTGGTCATCGACCAGAACGACACGAATCATGAGGTCTCCTGAATCGGGAGCTGCGCCCGCACGACGAACATGCCGCTCGACGGCCCGGCCTCAAGGGTTCCCCCGACGAGTTGCGCCCGTTCGCGCATGCCGATGAGCCCGTGTCCGCGGGCAGGCTCGAGAGCGCTCCGCGCGTCACTGGGGTTCTGCACGGACAGATCGACACGATCGGCATGCCAGGCCAGCGCGAGGTGGACGGGTTCGCCCCCGTGTCGGAGCGCATTGGTGAGCGCCTCTTGCAGGATGCGGTAGACCGCGAGCTCGACAGATGCCGGCTGGGCGCCGTGCGGGGCCGGGTCGACATCGACGCGCAGATCGACCCCGGCGGCGCGCACCTGCGCATACAGCGCCTCGAGGTCGGCGAGGCTCGGTTGCGGGCCCGGGGCCTGCGCATGCCGGAGCTGGGTCAACAGCATCCGAACGTCCGACAGCGCGGAGCGCGCTGTCGTGGAAATCGTGCCGAGCGCCGTCGCGGCCACCGCAGGATCCGCCGCGTACCGCGCACCGTCGGCTTGCGCGATCAGGACGGCCAGCGAGTGGGCGACGACATCGTGCATGTCGCGCGCGATGCGCACCCGTTCCTGCTCCGCGGCGGTCTCCGCTTCGGCGCGCTCCTGCGCCGCCCGGGTCGACCGCGCACGGATGGCCATGCGAGCCAGCGCACCGACGGTCCAGGCAAGCAGCAGGGCGAAGACCGCTGCGGCGAACATCGTCACGCCGACGAAGAGATACGAGCCGACCGCGGTCTCCGCACTCCATTTCCCCGAAACGAGCGGCGGCACGAGCAGGTAGCCGGTGATCAGGACGGCGCCACCGAGGGCCGAGGCGAACCCCGACCAGAAGACCACTCGCGTGCCGTAGGCGGCGGCCGTGTAGAGGATGCCGAGGATCGCAAGGTTCGCGGGGAGCGGCGGAAGACCCACGGCCATCTGCAGGAGCGACGCCGCCCAGGCGACGCCGAGGGCAAGCCCGGGCGCCCACCGTCGTCCTGCCAGAGCGACACCGAAGACGAGTGCCAGCGCCAGCCCCGCGACCAGGCTCGCGCGCTCATCCGGCAGTCGCGAGGTCGGGGCCAACGGCCCCGACGCGACGATCGTCGTGACGATCGCGAACAGCACGAACGCCACGGCCAGCCCGATGTCGGTGACGAGCTGGTAGCGCGGGATCTGCCGGAACACCCCTCCGACGCTACGCGAGGCCGGCCGCCCGGGCATCCGCCCAGCGATGTATCGCGGCCGCGTTCACGGTGTCGCGAGAGGCACGAGCGGGCGATGCTCGTAAAAGCTCTGCAGCACGACGGTCGTGCGGGTGTTGACGGATGCAGCCTGCCGAATGTCCCGGATGAGCTCTTCCAGCGCGCGCGGCGTGGGGACCCGGACGAAGAGCATGTACGCGGCATCGCCCGCGATGGAGTGGCAGGCCTCGATCGCATCGAGGTGCTCGAGGAGCTCGGGGGCATTGTCGGGCTGGGCAGGGTCGAGCGGCGTGATCTCGACGAACGCCGCGAGCGGCCGGCCGACAGCCTCGGCATCGACGACGGCCCGATATCCCGTGATCGTGCCGTCCGCTTCGAGCCTTTTCAGCCGAGCTTGGACCGCCGACACCGACAATCCCCCCGCGTCGGAAAGCTGGGCGAGCGTGGCCCTCCCGTCCCGGGAGAGTTCACGAACGATGGCGAGGTCGACAGCATCCTGCATGCATGGAAGAATATCGGATAAAAGGCACAAACGCCGCAATATTTCCTGCAACGCGTCGAAGGATCGGAGTTCTCATGTCCCTGACCGCCCACCGGGCGCCCGCCGTCATCGGAGAGCCCGAGGTTGTCGAAGACAACCGAGCGACCACGCAGTTTGTCGAAGGCGTTGCCCTCGCGGAACAGCCGGCCTGGCTCGCCCTCAAGGCGGCAGCCACCCACCTCCAGTCGCTTCAGGAGACGGACGGGTCCATCGCCGACACGGCCGATCACTCGGCCGCGCGCTCCCATGTCGCCGTGATCACGTCCTCGATTCGTGCCCTTGCTCCTCTGTTCCCGCACGATGCGACGTACCTGGCGGCATCCATCGTCGACTTCGAGCGCTGGACGGCAGAGGACTTCGGCGCTCCGGACTTCCTCGATTCGTTGCAGGCCTTCCAGCCGCAACGCGACCGCGTCGACGGACTCGCGCATCTCGTCGTCTTCCCGATGTACACCCAGAACGGCTCACGTAGCCGCCTCGTCGAGGCGGTGCTGTGCGAAGTCATCTGGCCCGAATTCATCGGCGAGCTGGAGAAGACGTACACGAACGGACTCTTCGTCTCGCTGCGCCTGATCGATTTCACGCCCGGGTACGACACGAACTCGGCGGTGCTCTTCCCCGAGACGGTCGCGATGCGCGAGATCCCGTCGTTCACGTGGGGAGCGATCTTCCAGGACCGCGAGGCGGCCCGCTTCCGCCGTGTCGTGCGTGCCGCGGCGGAGATCACGAAGCTCGATCTTCCGGAGGGCGCTCAGCGGATGCTGGAGAGCCAGGAACTCACCGAGCAGACATTCGTGATGTGGGACATCATCCACGACCGCACCCACATGCGCGGCGACCTGCCGTTCGATCCCTTCATGATCAAGCAGCGGATGCCGTACTTCCTCTATTCGCTCGAGGAACTGCGGTGTGACCTCACCGCGTTCCGCGAGTGCGTGAGGATCGAACAGCGATTGTCCGCCGCCGACTCCCGCAGCGACAGCGAAGCCGAGATGCTCGACCACGCGAGGCTCGTGCAATACGCCGTGTTGTTCGACCGGATCTTCCGGTTCGCGATCACCGGTACCCGCGTGCGCAACTACGACGGACTGGGCGGGCAGCTGCTCTTCGCCTGGCTCCATCAGCGCGGTGTGCTGCACTGGACCGATACGGCACTCGCGCTCGACTGGCCGGAGGTGCCCGCCGCCGTCGTCTCGCTCGCCGATGCGATCGACCGCCTCTACTGGGAATCCATCGACCGGCCGAAGGTCGCGCACTGGCTGGCCGCGTATGACCTCGTCCGCACGGTCGTCACCCCGCACCCCGCATCGCGCTGGGCGCGAGGCCTCCCGGATGACGTGCTCGCCGGCCCCCCATCGGGATACACCGACGCCATCCTGGACGACGAGTTCCCGCTGTCGATGTTCTTCGAGGCCCTCGAGAAGAAGATGCGACCGGTGATCGCGTCGACCGAAGGTATCCGCGGCACGGACGGCTGAGACGGATTACTGCTCCGCCACGCCTCCCCGCGCCTGCGCGGCGGAGGCGGGTGGCGTCGGTGGCCCTTCATCGGCGGACTCGATCGAGACTTCCGGCGCTTCCGAGTACCCGGCGGAAAGGATGCGGTAGGACCGCGTCGTGAACGCCACGATCGCGAGCACGACCATCGCCAACCCCGAGAACAGGAAGATCAGCGCGATCCCGCGCGCCTCGCCATCACTGAGGAGCCACCCCCAGGTCGCGAGGCCTGCGTCGGTCTTCATGTACGGGATGATCCAGAACTCGGCGAGCGGTGCGATCGCGAACGACGTGATCGGCGCAGCAGAGACCTCGAGGGCTGTCGCGGCACCGAACACGCGCCCCTGTTTCTCGAACGGGACGACTTTCTGGATCACGGTCTGCTCGGCGGCTTCGACCGCCGGGATGAGCATCATGTACAGCCAGATGCCGACGACGTAGAGCCATGCCCATTCGCGGATCGTGAAGATCGCGCCCAGGAACCCCATCGCCGCAACGAGCCAGAGCATGGTGCGGATCGGGTTGCGACCGAGACCGCGCGCCGCGACCACCGCCCCGCCGATGATGAAACCCGTGGAGCTGAAGCCGAGGACGACGCCCCACCATTCAACGGGGAACAGCGTCAGACCGTACGGGTCCATCAGGGCCATGTAGACGCCGCCGATGAGGTTGTTGAAGGTCGAGAAGATGATGAGCGCGAACAGACCCGGGACCGCGCCGATCGCCGCAGCCGCGCCGCGGATATCGATGAGCTTGCCACGCTCGGCCCGCTCGGGCTCGTCCTCCGGCACGCGGAGGAACAGAAGGTGGATGAGCGCCGCAAGCGTGAAGACGATCGCGATGATGAGCGTCCACCCCATGCCCAGCAGCCCGATCGACAAGCCGGAGAACACGCTCGTCACGAGGAACGCCAGCCCCTGAACCGTGCCGACGAGGCCGTTCGCGTTCGCATGGCGCTCGGTGGGGACCAGCAGAGTCACGGTCGTCGAGAGTGCGATGTTGCGGAGGTTCTCGATCACCGCCCCGCCGAGGATCACACCGGAGAAGAGCCAGAACCACGGCCCGCCGAGATCGAGCAGTTCGGCCTGGGGGCGGGCGAGGTAGATCGCCCCGGCGAGAGTGAAGGCGGCCAGCGTGACAACGGCCGACAGCACCATGACCCTGATCTTTCGATGGCGGTCGACGATCGTGCCGAACACCATGCCGAAGATCGCGAGGAGCAGCATGTAGGCCCCACCGATGATCCCCGTCGCGAGCACTGATTGGGTCTCGAGATACACCCAGAACGTGAGGGCGAACCAGAGGAAGCTCGTGGTCACATTCGCCGCGGCCGTGTTCACCAGGACATGCAGGAACACACGCATCCCGTTCTGGGGAACCGCGCGCGCAGATGCGCCCACCTCGTGCCCGACCTGATCCTCGCTCACGCCGCCGAGGTTAGCGGAGGGCTCGGACATTCGTAACCGACCGAGGGCTCGTAGGCTGGACGACGTGACCACACTGCATGATGCCGCCGTGCGCGGCTTCGCGAGCGACAACTATTCCGGCGTCCACCCCGAGGTCCTCGCGGCGATCGCGGAAGCCAACCACGGGCACCAGATCGCCTACGGTGAGGACGCGTACACCGCGCGACTGCAGGAGGTTTTCGCTCAGCACTTCGGCGAGAGCGCGCAGGCGTTTCCGGTGTTCAACGGCACGGGAGCCAATGTCGTCGGCCTGCAGTCGATGCTCCCGCGCTGGGGTGCGGTGATCGCGGCATCCACTGCACACATCAACGTCGACGAGGGCGGCGCACCCGAACGGGTGGCGGGAATCAAGATCCTGAACGTTCCCACGGACGACGGCAAGCTCACCCCCGAGCTCGTCGACCGCGAGGCATGGGGCTGGGGCGACGAGCACCGAGCGCAACCGCTCGTGGTCTCGATCACGCAGTCCACCGAGCTCGGCACGCTCTACACGCCCGATGAGATTAGGGCACTCGCCGATCACGCGCACGCGCGGGGCATGCGTCTGCACCTGGACGGAGCGCGGATCTCGAACGCGGCCGCCGCCCTCGACCTGCCGCTCCGGGCGTTCACGACCGACGCGGGCGTGGACCTGCTGAGCTTCGGGGGCACGAAGAACGGGGCAATGCTCGGCGAGGCGGTCGTCGTGCTCGATCCCGCGGCATCCGAGGGTCTTCTCTTCCTCCGAAAGCTCAACATGCAGCTCTCGAGCAAGATGCGTTTCGTCTCGGCGCAGCTCATCGCTCTCCTCGAGGGCGATCTCTACCTCCGCAACGCGCGGCACTCCAACGCGATGGCTGCGCGGTTGCGTGCCGGCGTCCAAGCGGGACTCGCCGACGGAACGATCGCGGGCGTCACGTTCAGCCAGCCGACGCAGGCCAATGGCGTCTTCGCGACCCTGCCGGACGGTGTCGCCGATCAGCTCCGCGAGGCCTTCCGGTTCTACGACTGGGACGCGGCGAAGAACGAAGTGCGCTGGATGTGTTCGTTCGACACGACCGAGCAGGACGTGGACGCGTTCGTCGCGGAGCTCGCGCGCCTCACCTGACCCCGGGGCTCGCACCCCGGTCGGTATTCAGTCCGCCCGCACCTCACGGCGCGGCCGTGCCGCGGGAAGTCCGCCTCGCGTGCCCGCTGTCATCGCGGGGAGACTGAATACGGTCCGCGGGGCGGCGGCCGGTCGCGACGGGTGGTGGCTCAGTCGTATGGCGCGTGAGGTGTTGGGCGTCCCACGCGCAACAGCGGACACCATACGCACCAGCGACCATGCGGCTCAGCCGCGAGTCGCCGGTGCCCTCCGCGCGCTCGGCGCGATCAGTCGCCGGTGCCGTCGGCAGGCTCGGGCTCGGGTGTGGGCGCCGAGTCGGCCGCGGCCGACTCGGCGCGCATGAGCTCCTTGACCTCGGACATGAAGCTCGTGAGCTGCTGCTGCTGCCACCGGAGCTGACGCGTCCGGTCCTCGGCATCGCGCAGGACCGACTGCGAGTGCTCGGTCACCGTGTCGATGATCTTCTGCGCCTTGACGCTGGAGCGCTCGAGGATCTCCCGCGAACGCATTTTCGCGTCGGCTTCGAGTTGCTGCGACTGGGCGCGCATGAGCTTGTCGAAGTCGTCGGCCTTCGCGGTGATCCGCTGGGAGTGATCCAGCGACGCGGCGACCTGGTCATTGGCATCCTGCGTGATGCGCTCGGCGTGGGCGACAGCCTGGTTGTGCAGCATCAGGAACTCCTGCTGCGCGTCATCCTGCCGCCGGGTGAGGGATTCCTCGAACTCGAGCGCACGCATCCGCTGCTCGCGGACCGCCTCTTCCGCCTCGGCGCGCATCTGCTCGCTCTCACGGGCGACGAGCGCGCGGAGCGCCGCAGCGCCCTTCTCCGCCTCGGTGCGGATCGCGGCGGCTTCCTGCTGGGCCTGAGCGACCTTCTCTGCCGCATGCGCCGCCTCGCGCTCGAGCTGCGATTCGTGCGCCGTCAACTCGGTGTCGATGCGGAGGCGCGCCTGCTGCGCATCGGTCTCGGCCTGAGTGCGGACGGTGTCACTATCGGCCTGCGCGTCCGCGCGCCGTGTCGCGATCTCCTCGCGCGCGGCTTCGAGGAGCCGATCGGCCTGTACGCTGGCGTTCTTGATGATGACGCTGGCCTGCTCCTCGGCGACGCGCAGCACTTCCTCGAAGCGCTCGCGCCCCTTCGAGGACTCGTCGGCGGCGCCGATGAGCTCGGCGCTGAGGGTCGAGACTTTGTCCTCGGCGTTGCTGACCTTGGCCGCTTCGACCGCGAGATCGGCCTCGAGCGACGCCGCCTTGTCTTCGAGCTCTTCGATCGTCGCCACGTGGGTCTTGATCGTGGCGACCGCGCGACGGTACTTGTCGGTGAGCTTCGCGACTTCATCGCCGTGTCCGCTGCGCTGGGCGGTCAGCTCGGCGATCGCGGCGTCGACCTCGGCCTTGTCGTAGCCGCGAAAAGTCGTCGTGAAAGCCCCCGACGATGCCGCCGGAGCGCCGGCGATCAGCTCGTCGAACGGCGACGCATCGGAGTTCTCATCACGGGAGGAATGCACATCGGACACAGGGGTCTCCGGTTCGCGCGGGGGCCGTGGCGGGAACACGACGCCGGGTGGCGGATGCCGGCGCGGGTCCGCCGACGATCGAAGGATACCGGACGCCGGAGTCCGCACAATCACGCGCGACGCAAGGGCGTTCCCCGCCTCGTCGAAGCCGCGTCGGACCAGTTCCTCAGCGCAGCGCGCCGACGCTCGCCAGGGCGAGGCGCAGGAGCGTCAGTCGCCCGCCCTCCATCTCGGCGGCGAGCGCGTCGGATGCTGCCTCCTCCGGCGACATCCACGTCACCTCGAGTGCATCCTGACGCGGTTCGCACGTCCCGGTCACGGGCACGACGAACGCAAGCGAGACGGCATGCTGCCGCTCGTCGTGATAGGCGCTGAGCCCCGGCATGGGGAAGTACTCGGCGACCGTGAACGGCACCGGCTGCGGCGGCAGCAGCGGGAAGGCCATCGGGCCGAGGTCGTTCTCGAGGTGGCGGAAGAGCGCGTCGCGCACGGTCTCGCCGTAGCGGACCCGGCCGCTGACGATCGTGCGTGTCATCTCACCCATGGGCGTCGACCGCAGCAGGACGCCCACATGCGTCACCGCGCCCATTCCGTCGGTACGCACGGGAACGGCCTCGACGTAGAGGATCGGCAGCCGCCGACGCGCTTCGGTGAGCTCGATCTCGGTGAGCCACCCCGGGTTTCCGGCGTTGCCGGGGGCGGGCGATCCGAAGGAGCCGTCCCCGTCGGGGTGTCCCGCACGCCCATAGCCGCGCAACGGATCACGTTCCGCGCCGTCGTCGTCGCGCTCGTTCGGATCGGGGTCGGGGGTGCGAACGGCCATGCCTCATGTATACCTCAGCCCACCGCGGCGTCGGAGGTGCCTGTCAGACTGTTCGCATGATCGTGGTGCCACCCCTGGATGCCGACGCCGTCCTCTGGTCCGTTCCGCCCGAGGAGCGCGCGGGGCGGCCGCTCCTCGTCCTCCTGCACGGGTACGGATCTCACGAGGAAGACCTCTTCGGCCTCGCGTCGTTCCTGCCTGAGGAGTTCGTCATCGCGGCCGTGCGGGCTCCGCTCTCGCCCCCGTTCCCGGCGCCGGGCTGGTCGTGGTTCCCGATCGAGGGACTCCACGCGCGCCGCGGCGAGGCCGTGACGGCAGCGACCGAACGCCTGTTGACCTGGCTCGACGAGCAGACGGATGCCCCGACCATCGGTCTGCTCGGCTTTTCGCAGGGTGCCGTCATCGCCCTGCAGGCCCTGCGGTTGCAACCGACCCGGTTCGCTTTCGCGGTGGCCCTCGCCGGGTTCGTCGCGGACGAGCCCGTCCCGACGGATGCCGCGCTGGCCGCGGTACGCCCGCCGGTGTTCTGGGGGCGTGGCGCTCGAGACGAGGTGATCCCGGAGGAACGCATCGCACACACGAGCCAGTGGCTCCCCGGCCATGTGGATCTCAGCGGCCGGGTCTACCCCGGGCTTGCGCACAGCGTCTCGCAGGACGAGCTCGACGACGTCGTCCTGTTCCTCCGCCAGCGCCTCGCGGCGAAAGCGGCGCCGGAGTAGAATCGACCGGTCTTGTCCCGAGTGTGAGGAAATGCCGGTGAAGCTCGACGCGTCCGCGCTGTGATCGTGCGCTGATCCGTTGTGCCCGGCATCCGGGAGATGACATCGGTCTGCGCCTGTTCTGTTCGCGTAGACCCGTCGACACGCCGCCTTCGCGGGGGCTTTCCGGTGTCCGTCGTGCCTGCGCGTCCCCATCCTCGGGAGGCACCGTATGTCCATCCATTCCCCCGCCGTCGTTCTCGACGGCCTGACCTTCACCTGGGCGGACGGCACCACCGCTCTCCGGGATGTCTCGGGCGCGTTCGGCTCCGGGCGCACGGGACTCGTCGGCCGCAACGGCGCCGGCAAGTCGACACTGCTGAGCGTGATCGGCGGCGCGCTGGTGCCGGCATCCGGCACGGTGCGCACGACCGGCATCGTCGACCTCCTTCCGCAGCGACTGCCGCTCGACACGGACCGACGCATCGTCGAGGTGCTCGGGATCGCGCCCGTGTGGGACGCCATCCGCGCGATCGAATCGGGTGACGTCGACCCGCAGCACTTCGACGCGGTCGGCGACGACTGGGATATCGAAGCCCGCGCGGTCGCGGCACTGGCCGAAGCAGGACTGCCCCCGGACACGCTCACTCGGCGTATCGGTGAACTTTCCGGTGGCGAAGGCGTGCTGGCGGCGATCACCGGAGTGCGCCTCCGCGGAGCGCCGATCGCGTTGCTCGACGAGCCGACGAACAATCTCGACCGTGATGCGCGCGCCCGTGTGGCCGAGCTCGTCCGTACCTGGCGGGGGACCCTGATCGTCGTCAGCCACGACACGTCGCTTCTCGAGCTGATGGACGATACGGCCGAGCTCTACGGCAGCACGCTGTCGACGTTCGGCGGGCCATATTCGCAGTGGCGCGCGTGGCTCGACGCCGAGCAGGCTTCGGCCGCCCAGGCCGAGAGTGCCGCGCGGCAAGACCTGCGCCGGGAGAAGCGAGACCGCATCCATCAGGAGCAGGTGCTCGCCGCGCGCACCGCGATGGGCCGGAAGGCCTCGGCCGAGAAGCGTGCACCCGGGATCATCATGAACGCGCGAAAGCGGTCCGCGCAGGAGTCGGCCGGCCGGCTCCGGATCGAAGCCGCCGGAAAGGAGGACGTGGCACGGACCATCCTCGACGCTGCCGAGCGCCGGGTGCGCGATGACGCCACGGTGCGCATCGACCTGCCCGATCCCGATGTCCCACCCGGCCGCCGGATCGCCTCGCTCGGCGATGACGAGCACTCCTGGGTGATCCAGGGGCCGGAGCGCGTCGCCCTGATCGGGCCCAACGGTGCCGGAAAAACCACACTGCTGGAGCACCTGGTCGACGGGGGAATCGCCGCGGGGCATCTGCGCGCGACGTCCTACACCGACCGGATCGGGTATCTGTCGCAGCGGGTCGATGTCGTGGATGACACGGCGACGCCGCTCGAGAACCTGCGCCAGTCCGCGCCCGAGGTCGGCGACGTCATGCTCCGCAACCGGCTGGCACGGTTCTTGTTGCGCGGCGACGTCGTGCTCCGGCCGGCCGCGGCACTGTCCGGAGGCGAGCGGTTCCGGCTTGCTCTGGCATGTCTCGTGATGGCTGATCCGCCACCCCAGCTACTCGTGCTCGACGAGCCGACGAACAATCTGGATCTGGACACGGTCGACCAGCTGGTGTCCGCACTGTCGTCCTACCGGGGCGCCGTGCTGATCGTGAGCCACGACGACGGGTTCCTTGCGCGGTTGCCGCTCGACCTCGTGCTGGAACTCCGCGACGGCGCTCTCTCTGCGGCGCCCGCGCCCGCCTGACCGACGTTCCTCGGTCGCACGCGACCGCGAATTGCGACCGAGGAGCGGGGCGGGGAGGGAGATGGCCGCCCGGATGTCGGTGGCCCGCGCGAAGATGGGGGGATGGCCGATGTGCTCGAGCGGTTCGGTCCTGCCACGCAGGACTGGTTCCGCGGCGCCTTCGCCGAGCCGACGGCAGCCCAGGCGGGCGCCTGGGAGGCGATCTCGGGGGGAAAACATGCTCTCGTGGTCGCCCCGACCGGCTCGGGTAAAACACTCTCGGCCTTCCTCTGGGCGATCGACCGGGTCTTCCACGATCAGCGCGACGCCCCGGTCGAGAGAAAGACGAAGAAGAACACGGATGCCGCCCCGCGCACGCGCGTGCTCTACATCTCTCCACTGAAAGCCCTCGGCGTCGACGTCGAGCGCAATCTCCGCTCGCCACTGGTCGGCATCGGCCAGTCGGCGCGGCGTCTCGGCGACCCTCTGCCGGAGCTCACCGTCGGTGTCCGCTCCGGCGACACCCCGTCGGCGGATCGACGCAAGCTCGTCACCGATCCGCCCGACATCCTCATCACGACGCCCGAATCGCTCTACCTCATGCTCACGAGCCAGGCCGCCGAGACGCTTCGGGGCATCCACACCGTGATCATCGACGAAGTCCACGCGGTTGCCGCCACCAAACGGGGCGCACACCTCGCCGTGAGCCTCGAGCGGCTCGACGCGCTGCTGGAGAAGCCCGCGCAACGCATCGGCCTGTCCGCGACCGTCCGGCCGATCGACGAGGTCGCTCGCTTCCTCGGCGGTTCCGCGCCGGTCGAGATCGTCGCGCCACGCGCGACCAAGGCCTTCGACCTGTCGGTCGTCGTCCCGATGGACGACATGCTGCACCCGCCGCCGCCACCGGGATCGGATGCCGGGCCCGCCGCCGGCGAGAGCGCGGCGGACGACGACTGGTTCGCCTCCACCGGCCCGACGGAAGTCACCGGGTCGGTCTGGCCGCACGTCGAAGAGGCGATCGTCGACCGCGTTCTCGCGCATCGCTCCACGATCGTGTTCGCGAACTCCCGTCGGCTCGCCGAACGCCTCACCGGCCGCCTCAACGAGATCTATGCCGAGCGGCTCGGCCGAGAGCCGGCCGCTCCGACGGTGCCGGCGGCGATGATGGCCCAGGCGGGCGCATCCACGGGCGCGCCACCCGAACTCGCCAAAGCACACCACGGGTCGGTGTCGAAAGAACAGCGCGCGATCGTCGAGGACGAGCTGAAGTCCGGCATCCTGCGCTGCGTCGTCGCGACCTCGAGCCTCGAGCTCGGCATCGACATGGGTGCCGTGGACCTCGTCATCCAGGTCGAGGCGCCCCCGTCGGCCGCATCGGGTCTGCAACGCGTCGGGCGCGCCGGCCACCAGGTCGGCGAGGTGAGCCGCGCTGCACTGTTCCCCAAGCATCGGGGCGATGTGCTGCACACGGCCGTCGTCACGGAGCGGATGCTGGCGGGGCAGATCGAGGCGATCGCGGTACCGCAGAACCCGCTCGACATCCTCGCGCAGCAGACGATCGCCGCCTGCGCGCTGGCCCCGATCGACGTCGAGGAATGGTTCGAGACGGTCAAGCGCTCGGCGCCGTTCCGCACGCTCCCCCGTTCGGCGTACGAGGCGACGCTCGACCTGCTCGCGGGCCGATTCCCCTCCGACGAGTTCGCCGAGCTGCGCCCGCGCGTCGTGTGGGATCGCGATCACGGCACGCTGACCGGGCGCCCCGGGGCGCAACGGGTCGCCGTCACGAGCGGCGGCACGATTCCCGACCGCGGCCTGTTCGGTGTGTTCGTCGCCGGCGAGACACGTAACGCCCGCGTCGGCGAACTCGACGAAGAAATGGTCTACGAGTCGCGGGTGAACGACGTCTTCACCCTCGGCACGACGAGTTGGCGGATCGTCGAGATCACCCACGACCGCGTCAACGTCCTGCCCGCGTTCGGACAACCCGGCAAACTGCCGTTCTGGCACGGCGACGGATTGGGGCGTCCGGCCGAACTCGGCGAAGCGCTCGGAAAATTCTCCCGCGAAGTCGCCGCGGCGACCCCCGAAAAAGCCACCGCGCGCCTGCGCGGATCGGGACTCGATGACAACGCGATCGGCAATCTTCTCGCCTACCTCGCCGAGCAGCGCGAAGCAACCGGCACCCTCCCCACCGACAAGACACTCACGGTCGAGCGGTCCCGAGACGAGGTCGGCGACTGGCGCGTCATTTTGCATTCCCCGTACGGCATGCACGTACACGCACCGTGGGCGCTCGCGGTCAACGCCCGCATCCGAGAGCGTCTCGGCGTGGAAGGATCCGCGGTCGCCAGCGACGACGGGATCATCGCCCGGGTACCCGACGCCGAAGCAGAACCGCCCGGTGCCGAACTGTTCGTCTTCGAACCCGACGAACTCGAACAGATCGTCACGGACGAAGTCGGCGGGTCGGCACTGTTCGCCTCACGGTTCCGGGAGTGCGCCGCCCGGGCACTCCTCCTCCCCCGGCTGAACCCTCACAAGCGATCGCCCCTGTGGCAGCAACGGCAGAAGTCCGCCCAGCTGCTGGAGGTCGCCAAGAACCACCCCACGTTCCCGATCATCCTGGAGACCCTGCGAGAGGTTCTGCAGGACGTCTACGACCTGCCGGCGCTCCTGCGCATCGCCCGGTCGATCGGCGACCGCGGCATCCGTCTCGTCGAAACCACGACGAGCCAGCCGTCACCGTTCGCGCGCGACCTGCTCTTCGGATATGTCGGCGCGTTCATGTACGAGGGAGATTCGCCGCTCGCGGAGCGCCGCGCCGCAGCCCTCTCGGTCGACCCCGCCTTGCTTTCCGAGCTTCTCGGTAAAGTCGAGATGCGCGAGCTGCTCGACCCGGGCGTCATCGCCCAGTTCGAACGCGAGGCCCAACGCCTCGACCCGGCCAGGCGGGCGCGCGGACTCGAAGGGGTCGCCGATCTCCTGCGGATCCTCGGCCCCCTCGACGCCGACGACACCGCTGCCCGCCTCGACGGCGACGACCCGGCCGCCGACGTCCTGCTGCACGAGCTCGTCACGGCGCGTCGCGCGATCCGGGTCGCGATCGCGGGCGTCGACCGGGTCGCCGTGATCGAGGATGCCGGACGCCTCCGCGATGCCCTCGGGATCGCGCTGCCGGTCGGCATCCCGACCGCGTTCCTCGAGCCGCTCCCCGATCCGCTCGGCGATCTGATCGCGCGGCACGCGCGCACCCACGGCCCGTTCCGAACCGGCGACGTCGCGGAGCGGCTGGGAATCGGCGCGGCCGTCGCGCGCCAGACATTGCAACGGCTCGAGTCACAGGGGCGTCTGACGAGCGGCTTCTTCCTTGCGGCTTCGGGACCCGGCGACGGCGACCTGGAGTGGTGCGACACCGAAGTGCTGCGCCGGCTGCGGCTCCGCTCGCTCGCAGCGATCCGCGGCACGGTCGAGCCGGTCTCGCCCGAGGCGTTCGCGCGCTTCCTGCCGATCTGGCAGCACGCCGACGGCCGGCGCCTCGAGGGCATCGACGGCGCGCTCGCGACGGTCGAGCAACTGGCCGGCATCCCCTTGCCGGCCAGTGCGTGGGAATCGCTCATCCTGCCGTCGCGGGTCACCGACTACGTCCCGGCCATGCTCGACGAACTCACCTCGACCGGCGAGGTCATCTGGTCCGGACACGGGTCGCTCCCAGGGCGGGATGGCTGGATCGCCCTGCACCCGATCGACACAGCGGCGCTGACGCTCGCCGCGCCGGAGGGGGCCGAGCCCGAAACCCCCCTGGAACAGGAGTTGCTGGCGGCCCTCGCCGGCGGCGGGGCGTACTTCGCCGCTCAGCTCAGCGCGATGACGGCAGCGCAGTCCGAGCAGGCTGTCATCGATGCGCTCTGGAACCTGACCTGGACGGGGCGCGTGACCAACGACACGTTCGCTCCCGTCCGCGCCCTCCTGGCCGGGGGCTCGCAGGCCCACCGGACCACCCGTCGGGCCCCGCGTGCCCGCATGTTCCGCGGGACGTCACTCGCGGTGACGCCGCGCGCGGCCGCTCCCCAGCGTCCACCACTGATCGGCGGGCGCTGGTCGATGCTGCCCGCAGCCGAGAGCGACCCGGCGATCCGCGCTACGGCCTCGGCGGGACTTCTGCTCGAGCGCTACGGCATCCTGACTCGCGGTTCTGTGCAGGCCGAAGGCGCCGCGGGCGGGTTCGCGCAGGCATACCGGGTGCTGGCCGGGTTCGAGGATGCCGGCCACGCCCGCCGGGGCTACTTCATCGAGCAGCTGGGCGCCGCCCAATTCGCCGCCTCGGCCACCGTCGATCGCCTCCGCACGTTCGCCGGGCTTCCCGACCCGGCCCCGCTCCACGCCGTCACACTGGCCGCCACCGACCCCGCGAACCCGTACGGCGCCGCACTCGGCTGGCCGGCCCTGGAGGGGGTCACCCACCGTCCCGGGCGCAAGGCCGGTGGACTCGTCACGCTCGTCGACGGCTCACTCGTGCTCTATCTCGAACGCGGGGGCAAAACCGCCCTCGCCTTCACGGACGATGAGACTCTGCTGGCAGCGGCGGCGCGAGGACTCGTCGAGACCGCACGCGACCGGCGCCTGGAGACCCTCACGATCGAGCAGGTCTCGGGCGTGTTCGTCTACGGCACTCCGGCCGGGCGCGCCTTGCGCGATGCCGGTTTCGTCGAATCGGCGCGGGGACTGACGCTCCGGAAGGCCTCCGCTCGTGGCTGAGCGCACCGGGAGCGGCGATGCCCGAAGGTGACACTGTCTTTCGCACCGCGCGGCGCCTCCACGACGCGCTCGCGGGGCGGGAGGTCACGCGCTTCGACATCCGCGTGCCGGGGAGCGCAACCGCCGACCTCGTTGGCGCGACCGTGCGCGAGGTCGTCCCGCGAGGGAAACACCTGCTCCTGCGAATCGGCGAGATGACGCTCCACTCCCATCTGAAGATGGAGGGCGAGTGGCATGTCTACGCGCCCGGCGAGCGGTGGCGAAACGCCGCATTCCGCGCCCGCGCGATCGTCGGTGTCACCGGCGCCGACGCCGTGGGGTTCGATCTCGCGATGGTCGAAGTACTCCCCACGGCGGATGAGGCCCGCGTCGTCGGCCACCTCGGCCCCGACCTCCTGGGACCCGATTGGGATGCCGCGGAAGCCGCGCGCCGCGTCGGCGCGGACCCCCGGGCCATCCACGTCGCGCTCCTCGATCAACGACACCTGGCCGGACTCGGCAACGAATACGTCAACGAGCTGCTCTTCGTGCGCGGCATCCTCCCGACGACACCGGCGACCGCCGTCGACGCCGCCTCTCTGGTCGACACGGGCGCGCGCATGATCCGCGCCAATCGCGACCGCACTCCGCGGACCTTCACCGGTGACGCACGCCGCGGCCACCAGACCTGGGTCTACGGCCGCGACCGTCGCCCGTGTCGGCGCTGCGGCACGCTGATCCTGCGCACCTCGCTGGGAGGTGACCCGACGAGCACGCGCAACGTCTTCTGGTGCCCGCGCTGCCAGACGTGATGTCAGTGCCCGAGATACCGGCCCGGACGGTGGTTGAGCGCGAGCACGAGGTTCAGCAACACGGCGCCGGCCGCGCTCATCAGGACGCTCTGCCACGGTACGACCAGCAGCGCCGCCAGGATGATCAGGAGGTCGAAGATCATCATGGTCCAGCCCGCGCGGAAGCCGGTGCGGTCCTGCACCTCCAGCCCGATGATGTTGATACCGCCGATGCTCGATCGGTGCCGGAACAGGATCAGCACCCCGACACCGGCGAGCAGGTTGCCGGCCAGCGTGCCGTAGAGCGGCTGGATGTCAGAGATGGGGAAGTACAGGTCGTGCACGACGGCGAGCCCCGAGACGAGACCGATCGAGACGACCGTGCGGATCGTGAAGTCCCACCCGCGTCGGAAGACCGCCAGAAGCGCGAACGGCACGTTGATCAGAGCGAACAGTGCCCAGAACGGCCAGCCCGTCGCGTAGCCGATCAGGAGCGAGAGGCCCGCTGTTCCGCCCGTCACCGCTTCCGACGCATGCAGCAGGTGCAGCCCGAGCGAGGCGAGGAAAGTCCCCGTCAGGATGCCGAGAATGTCCTCGGCGACAGAGTGCGCAGTAGCTTTGCCGTCGAAGACCAGGGACGGGCCGGTCGTCGGGTCGACCTCTGCATCGGGCGTACTCACCCGGCGAGCCTACTCGCCGGGACGCACTCGGCATCCGGCATCCGATGTCGTCCGCATTCGCGGGAATGAATCGGGCGGGCGCGCCGTTGTCTCCATTCTCGGGAGGATTCAGTGGGTAAGAACTACATCGACATCGAGAACGACCACGGCGAGACGCTGCGCTATCGCAAGCATGCGAACGGGCGCGGTCTCATCGCGCAAGGCGCGAAAGTGCACGCGAGCGCGCTCATCGAAGTGGGTGCCTACGTCGAACCCGGGGCGCAGATCGCTGCCGGTGCCCACATCGGTCGCGGCGTCTGGGTCGAACCCGACGCCGTCATCGGGCCGGAAGCCGAGATCGCACCGCACGCACACATCGGCGCGGGAGCCGCGATCGGCGCCCGCGCCAAGATCGGGGTCCGCGCCTTCATCGGGGCACACGCTCGGGTGGCGGGCGACTCGCTCATCGGCGACGACGAGCAGATCGCGGACGGCGAGCAGGTCGCGACAGACCAGCGCGGCCTCCGCCTCGCCGCCTGAACCCTCGAGCGGTCTCAGCCGCCCTCAGGCGAAGAGGAACAGAACGAACCCGATCAGCGGGAGCGTGCCCTGGATCAGCGCCGGTCGCAGGTACTTCGCGCCGCTCGTGATCAGCACAAGAGCGGCGGCGGCCATCGATCCCAGGCTGAAGAGCAGGAGCGTCCGCCCGGCGACATCGGCGACGGTGCCGGACTCGCCGGCCCAGAAGAGCGTCAGCCCGATGACCGCGCCGATCGCGAGGAACAGGTTGTAAAAGCCCTGGTTGTACGCCATCGGCCTGGTCGTGTCCGCGGCAACCTGATCGGCGACGCCGAACCGCTTCCAGACGCGGGGCTGCGTCCACTGGACGCTCTCCATGACGAAGATGTAGACGTGCAGCAGAGCGGCGAGCGCCGCGACCGCGGTTGCGATGATGGGCACCATGCTCCGACCCTAGCGGTGCGGGCTCCGCCCGCGGCTACGCTGACACCATGGCGAAGACGAGCGGCGGACCCCAGCGCGGCGGTCGCCGACCGCTGCGGACCACCGCCGGCAAGACCGCGAAGAAGGCACCCCCGACCAAGAAGAAGCTCGCTCCCGCGCCGCCGGTCGCGACCGTCCCCGCGGGTCCGCTGCGCCTGGGCGCGACGCCCGGAGCGACGCCGGGAACGTGGATCGACCGTTGGCAGGAGCGGATGCCGCGGACACCGCTCGACCTCGTGGCGCTGAGCGCGGCCGATCAGCACGCGGCACTTCACTCCGGCGCGGTCGACGTCGCGATCGTGCGTCTGCCGATCGATCGCGACGGCCTCAACGTCATCGCGCTCTACGACGAAGCGCCGGTCGTCGTCTGCGCGGCCGAGTCGCATCTGACCGCCGCCGACGAACTCCACCTCGCCGATCTCGCGGGAGACGTCGTGATCGTCCCGCAGGATGCGATCCTGAACCCGCACGTGCCGGATGCGGCGGCTCCCGCCTTCGCTGCCCCCAAAACGACCGAAGATGCGATCGCGCTGGCCGCCACCGGCATCGGCATCGTCATCGTGCCGATGTCGCTTGCGCGCCTCCACCACCGAAAGGACACCGCGTGGCGACCGCTCGTGGATGGTCCCGTCGCTCCCGTCGCGATCGCGTGGCGGACGGATGCCGACAACGTCCTCGTCGATACCTTCGTGGGCATCGTCCGCGGGCGTACGGCGAACTCGTCACGGTGACGCGCGGCATCCACACGCCTAGACTCGACGCCATGGCACCGCTGGTCTACATCTGCGCACGCCCCCAGCAGGGTGCGGCTGAGGCCGAGTTCGCGTCTTTCCGAGCCGCGATGCGCGACGCGACCCTCGAGCACTGGGACCTCGTGCGTGATCCGCTGCCGGCGGATGCCTGGGACCGCTGGCGCGGCTTCGTCGTCGGCGGGAGCCCGTTCAACGTGACCGATCCCGAATCGTCGAAGAACGCGGCACAGCAGCGGCTCGAGGAAGACCTCGCGCGCATCGCCCACCGCGCCGCGGCGGCCGAGACGGCGGCCCTGTTCACGTGCTTCGGAATCGGTGTCGTGACGCGTGCGCTCGGCGGCGAGGTCACGCGCGCGTACCCCGAAGACACCGGGCCCTCCCGCATCACCCTGACCGACGAGGGGCACCGCGATCCGTTGTTCGGCGGACTTGCCGACACGTTCACGGCGCTGACCGCGCACAAAGAGGGCACCGGCACGCTCCCGGAGGGCGCTGTCCTCCTCGCCCAGAACAACGATTGCCCCGTGCAGGCGTACCGGGTCGGCGACCGCCTCTATGCGACGCAGTTCCACCCCGAGCCCACGGCCGAGGCGTTCACCGAGCGCATGGCCGTGTACCGCGACGACGGATACTTCGCCGCCGGCGACTACGACCGCATTGCGGAGAAGGTGCGGTCGTCGTCGCTGACCGAGCCGCCCCGGATCCTCCGCGCCTTCGCCGAAACCTACTGAATCGTGCTGATCACGGCGGCCTGACGCGCGGCCCCGAGAGCCCGGGGCACGGGGGCATGTCCCACTTATGGTCGCTTTGGGCCGCGAAAACCAGCCGAAAGCGGGACATACCCTGCCGAAAGTGGGACATACCCTGCCGAAAGTGGGACATGCGCGGCACAGGCGAGGGCAACCTCGACGAGGGTCAATCCGGGGTGCTGCGCGCCAGAATCAAGCGGATGGCCACGGCCACGAGCAGGACGACGGCCGCGACGACCCCCGCGGTGATCGCGATCGGCAGCGACTGGGGCTCACCGGTGGACCGCGCCACGGCGATCCACGCGAGACCCCAAGCCATGGCGAGGCCCGGCGCGATGCGCCCCTTCGTGCCGAGAGCAAGGGCGATGCCGATGAACCCGACGACGAGCAGCACAGCGATGCCCCAGAAATCCGCGGCATCACCCCAGGAGGCCGGCACGACCTCGGCGGTCAACCAGGCGGTGACGTTCGCCACCGTCGCAAGCGCCACCCACCCCAGGTGCAGCCCCACGGTGAGGTCGAGGAACACGGCATCCTGCCATCCTTCGCTCGGCTGGATGGTCAGCACCCGGATCGTCAAGGCCAGCGCGACCAGGAGGACGACGATCGCGACGACCGTGACGGGCAGATTCAGGAACTGTGCGGCGAGCAACCACCCGCCGTTGAGCACGGCCGTTGCCGCGACCCACCAGCCGGCCGCACGCTGACGCACGCGGCTGCGTTGCGCGGGCAGCGCCTGCCAGATCGCGTAGGCCACCATCAGGACATAGATCGCCGTCCAGATACCGAACGCCTGCGTCGCCGGAGCGAGATATGTGGCGTCGGAATCGAGGGCGCCTCCCTGAAGGTCGCGCACGTTCGTGCCGCCGAAGAGGCCGGTCCCGACCATCGCGGCGATGATCATGAAGACCACCGCCGAGATCACCCCGATGTGGCGGCCGAGGTCGGCGGGACGAGACGCACGTGTGTCACTCATCCCTCGACGCTAGGCAATCTCCCGTCTTCTCGCCACGGGGTTGACACGGCCCCGGAGACGAAAGAGAGGCCGGCGGAGCCCCCGCATCCGCCGGCCCGAAGACCGGTCGCCCCCAGCTTCCGGACTTCTCGAACGACGGATTGTCCTCCCCCACAGGTGCGACGCCCCGCGTCCCCCACGCTCACGTCATCGTCGTTCACAGGAGAGGAGGACCCCGCGAGGATCCTGATACATCACGGGCGGAGTTTTTTCAGAGTCCTGCGCCGTGACACTGGAACGCCGTCAGGATGCCGGTCTTCTCCTGCGCGGCGGCCAGCGCTTCGGCGGGCCGACGGCCGGCGGCGAGTTCGCCATGCAATGCGCTGAGTACCGCGCTCGCATCGTCGTCCGCGACGACGACCGGCGCAGCGATGACGCACTCAGCGCCGGCGTGCAGCCACGCCCGTGTCATGCCGATGGCTTCTTCTCCCCAGCGCACGGCCGACCGCCCGACTTCGCACGCCGAGAGCACGACCGTGCGCGGGACGGCGGCGATGCGGTCGATGTCGTAGCCGAACAGTACGCCGTCGCTGAGCTCCAGACCCGAGAACAGGGGGTTGTCGGCCGCGTGCCGTCCGTGCGCGACGATGTGGAGCACATCCGCCTCTCCCGCCACGGCCGACACAGCCTCGACGGTCGCTGCGGGTCCGAGGAGCAGGTGCGGCGAGTCCCAGGCAGCGGCGGCCGTCGTGACCTCTTCAATACCGCGGCCGATCCGCGGGCCCACCGCGAATGCCGCGGTGCGCAGCGGCTGCGGTTCGGTCAGCGCCCACCGCGACGCCGATCCGGCGAGTGTCAGCGCGCACTCCGCGAGTCCGGGCACCATGCTCCAGGGGATGCCGGCAAGGACGCCCGGCGCGGTCACGACAAGCCGGCGGACGCCGGCGACACGCACCGGCTCGTCGACGAGTGTGCGTGACAGGACGGCGAGGCGCTCCTGGAGGGATCTCTGGACGACCGCCGCCAGCGGACCGGTGCGCACGGTGGCGGTCATGTCGAGGTCGGCCCGGAGGCCCGCGATGGCCGTGCGCGCGGCCTCCCATCCGGGCAGCGGCACGACGGATGCCCCCGTGGACGTGACCACCAGGCACCGCAGTCCTGCCGACCCGTAGACGTAGGACAGCACGGCGGTGTCGGGAGCGAGCGTCGCGCGGAGTGCATCCAGATCGAGGCGCGTGTCGACAGCGTCGTCGCTCGCGGCACCGGCGGCCTGCCACTGCCGGTCGCGCACTCGCGCGCCGAGCGCGATCACGCGGGGGTCGGAGAGCCAGTCGGATCCGGCGAGGTCAGCGCGCAGCATTCGCAGTTCGGACAGATCGGCCGCCTGTGCGGGGTCGTGCGGCGGTCGCACGGCGACGACCTGCTGGCTGAGGAGACGGGCACGTTCGGACCATTCGAAGATGACGTCGGGACGGCCGGATGCGACCGCCGAATCGATCCCCGCCAACAACAGCGCCTGTCCGTGCATCGCGAGCGATGTCTGGAGGTCCAGGCTCCCGTGGACCGAACGCCCGGCACCCAATTCCGCCAGCCCGGCCGCAGCCTCGGCACGTGCGCGTGCCGGGCGCGTGTGTTCCGCGCGGCGCGCGCGCACTTCGCGCGCGAGGAGGCGGACGTCCAGCGACGCGTGATCGGTGATCGTCGGCATCCGCCCGGCGGGCTTGCCCTGCCGGGCCCGCCAGAGCTCTCGGGCGAGCCGCAGAGCCGCCGCGTCACCGGCGAATCCGTGGCGCGAAAGCGCGCGGACGACGCGGTCGATCTCGTCCTCATCGGGGCGTCGCCGGTGGACGGGGAGGAGCCGGCCGGACTGATCCATGCCGCCGACCGACAGTGCCGCGCGAAGGCGCACGCCATCGGCCCGCGTCGCCCAGGACCCCGCGCCGAGCGCGCGGAAGCGCCGGGCCGCTGTGCGGGCCACGCGCTCGGCGCGTCCAGGATCGTGGCGGACGAGGGAGATCGCGAGCCGCAGTTCGGATTCGGCGCGCGCTTGCGGCATCCCATCCGCACCGAACGACGCGGCGGCAGCAGCGAGCACGCGCTCGGCTTCCGTCGCCAGACCCGCGTCGCGTAGGACTTCGGCGCGATCCGCATCGCAGATCGCGGCATTGGCCGACGAGAGTGCCGCCAGCACGGGACGCGCCGCGGCCATCTCACGCATCGCCCGCACGAGGTCGCCTTCGAGCAGAGCGACGTAGCCGAGGTTGTGCTGGGCCTCGGCGAGATCCGACGCCGACCCGTGGTCGGCGAAGACCGCGAGCGTCGCTTGCAGGTCGGCGGCGCTCTGAGCGAGGTCTCGCCGCTGCATGTGGATGAGGCTTCGGTTGACCCGCAGGTTCGCGACCGCGAGCGGATCGTCCGGGATCGTGTCGATGGCCAGGCCCAGCCACTCAAGCCCTTCGTCGAGGCGCCCTTGGTTGACGAGCACGCTGCCGAGCTGGCCTGCCACGACGCCGCGCGTGTGCGCGCTGAGGCGGTCGTCCTCGAGCGCCGCGCGGCAGTCCCGCTCGCCGTCTGCGGACCGGCCGGTCTGAGTGAAGATGTACGCGCGCGTCCCCACGACGCGCGCGTACAGATCCGGATCGTGGGCCGTGGCTGCGACCGCATCGAGCACGACGAGCGCCTCCGCGAAGCGTCGCTGCGCTGCCAGATCGAGCCCGCGCGCATACTCGCGGTCGCCGGGGGACGTCATCCCCTCAGCATGCCGTGCCCGCTGCCTCCCGCGCGAGCGCGATCAGTCGTCGTCGCCCACCAGCACCACCTCGACGGCGGCGAGCGCAGTCGTCACGGCGGCGTCATCCGCCTCCTCGGGGAGCGATCCGTCGCCGAGGATCGCGGCGATCCGCCCCGCCACGAGCGGTGCCGCGAAGGAGGTTCCACTCCACACGGCGAAGCCACCGCGGAAGTCCTCGGGGCCGATCGTGAGGCGCTCGCGGTCGTACTCGTCGTCGCGGGTGGATGCTTGCACTCCCCCGAAGAAGTCCGGGATCGTGCTGACGACAGCGGCGCCCGGCGCGTACAGACGCACCCACGGCCCGACGTTGGAGAAGAGCGAGGTCGTGCGTCGATCGGGGTTGAGCGCGCCGACGCTGAGGTGCGCGGCGCCACCGTCGGCGACGATCCCGTTGTCGGCGCCCGGCCACGGCCAGAGCGATGCCGGAAAGGTCGGGCGGTCGATCGCGTCATTGCCCGCCGAGACGACGACGGTCGTGCCGAGCCCGCGGAGGACAGCCAGCAGGTCGTACAGGTCGCGGGTGTAGAAACCGTCCTGCGGGGTCTCGTGGTAGTACCCGAGCGAAAGACTCACGACATCGATCGGGCGTCCGCCGTCCTTGCCGTGCCGTGCACGGTACGCGAGGAGTGCGAGATCCTCGAGCACGGCGAGCAGGTTCGACTCCTCCACCATTCCGAGCGCATCGGCGACGCGGATGGCGAGGATGTCGGCGGCGGGCGCGGCTTGCCGGATGATCCCGGCGATGAACGTCCCATGGCCGGCGACATCGTCGAGTTGTCCGTCCAGCGGCCCGTACAGGTCGGGATAGATCTCCGGGTTCGCCTCGTCGTCGAGCCCGACCACCCGCCCGTCAACCGTGACGCGGCGGTCGACGACGTCGTCGGGCAGCCACGCGTGAGCGCCAGCGCCGGTGTCGAGCACCGCCACGACGGCGCGCCGATGCCCCTTCGCCACAGCGGGGCGGGTCGGCGCCGGCCCGATCCACGCGACCGGTTGTCGGCCCCCCGATCCGCACGAGCCGTATTCGTCGACCGGATTGGTCTTCATGAAGGGGTTCGTCTTCATGAAGGGATTGGTTTTCATGAAGGGGTTCGTCTTCATGAACGGGTTCACCCCGATGGGGTCGAGAGTCAGGATGTGATCGAGGCCGATCCGATCCGCCCCCATCTGCCGGAGAGCGGCACCGGCGTCCGCACGGCCGCCGACGGCGTCCAGCACCGTCCGGCGAACGCGCTGCAGCACGCGCCATGCATCGGGTAGCGACGGCGAGACTCCGCGGGCGACCTCATCCGGGGTCGTCAACTGCACCCGGAGCACGCGCGGCGCGCCGGGCACGCGCCCCTCGGGAACCTCCGCCAGTTCGGTACCGTCGAGGCGCTGGGCGACAGCATCCCACCCGAACGCACGCGCCGCGGCACGAACCTGAGCGTACGGCCCTTCAGGGCTCTCGAGGTCGCTGTCACCGGGCGGGATGCTGATGAGCAGCCGGTGCGGCACGTACGCGGTCTGGAACGCCTCGATGCCGTCGAGCGGCTCGGAACCGGGGTCGAGGACGACCGCGGAAATCACCGACCCCCGCGCGCGATCTCGCCACGACCAGCCCTTCGGTTGCGGCGGTCGTGGTTCGCGTGTGTCCTCAGCCATGGATCATCCCCTCATCGTCACCGCCCGCGCGGCGCGCGGACTGGTGCATCACACATCGAACCGAGGCGTACGCAGTTCGGTGGAGGCCCCGGGCTCCGCCGTGCGGTCCAGGAGCACCCGCACGTGACACATCCCCGCGGGAATGCCCTCGAACGAGAACCGGCCGTGATCGGGCGTCGTCGTCCAGGTCTCGTCGTCCTGCACAAGAGTGATCTCGGTTGCCGGGGCGTCCACCCAGCCGTCGATGCGGCGACGGTTCTTCTCGTCCGTCACGACGTGCACGAGGACGCTGGCCGTGCCGTCCGTGAACTGCAGCGTGAGCGCGTCGGTCTCGCCGCGGACGGCCGGAGCATTCGCGTCGACGACGAGAGTCAGAAGCGCGTACTCGGCGGACAGATCCGCGGTCGCGACAGCGACGATCATCCGGTCGATGAGGTCTGTCGGCACCGGGTCGACCGCTTCCCAGGTCTGTCGCAGCGTTCGGAACAGCGCGACATCGTCAGTGGCCATCGGCGTCTCCCCTCCATCCATCGGCGGTCAGCAACGCCCGCATTTTGCCGAGGCAGCGTTGCCTGGTGGGTCCGATCGAGCCGACCGGCATGGCGAGGTCTTCGGCGATGCGCGCGTAGTCGGGGCGCTCCTCGAACGCGACGATGCGCAGTAGCCGTCGGCACCGGTCATCCAGGGTGGCGACCGCACGCCACAGCCGGTGATCGACGTCGGCGGCCTGAGCGCGCTCTTCGGCCGATTCCGCCACCGGCAGTCGCGATTCGAGCTCGTCGTCGTCGGTGGGACGTGCGCGCTGATGCGCTTTCGCGTTCCGCCAGGCTTCGCGGCGGGCACAGGTCGTCAACCAGCCGGCAACGGCTGCGTCATCCGCAATCCGGTCGTGACCGCGCAGGAGCGTCATCCACGTCGTCTGCACGACGTCTTCGGCGAGGGCTCGTTCCAGGCCGTACGAGCGGACGACGTGCCAGAGCACCGGCGTCATCGTGCGCACGAGGTCATCCATCGCGCGGGCGTCGCCCTGACGCCACCGCGTGAATGCCGCAGACGCGCGCTGCCAGATCGATCCCGACTCACCCGCGCGTGCATCGTCGCCCGATGCGCCGCGGACGTGCGGCGGGTCGGTGGCGGTCATAACCCCCATTGTGGCCATACCCAGAGGAGTCCGGCCAGACCCACCTGATACACGACGCTACGAACTCGCGCCCTCCGGCCCGGCGATGACGGCCGAATCCGGCGGGACAACGAGAGTTCCGGATGCTGTCTCCACTGCCTCGGTGGCCAGCCACACGGTCTCTCCGGCCCGGAGCGCGACGTGCCACGGAGCCTCGGAGAGGTTCACGAGGACACGGGCGGCACCCCGCTCGAGTTCGTAGACCCGGCCACCGATCGCGTCGGCGGCGCTCGCCCCCCGGCTCACGGCGCGCGGGTCGGTGAAGTCGGGGTACGCGCGGCGCAGCTGCGCCAACCGGCGATACAGCGCGAGAAGCTCGGCGTGCGGCGCGGTGTCGACCTCGGCCCAGTCGAGCTTCGAGCGGAGGAACGTGGCGGGATCGTTCGGATCGGGAACGATCGATTCGTCCCATCCCATCGCGGCGAACTCCGCCTTGCGCCCCGCGGCGGTCGCGGCGGCGAGCTCGGGTTCCGGGTGCGAAGTGAAGAACTGCCACGGAGTGGACGCCCCCCACTCCTCCCCCATGAACAGCATCGGGGTCCCGGGCGCCGTCATCGTGAGCACCGCCGTGACCGCGAGACGCTGCGGCGAGAGCGTCGCCGCGAGCCGGTCGCCCGCGGCGCGGTTGCCGATCTGGTCGTGGTCCTGCGCGAAGGTCACGAGACGCCAGGACGGCACGTCGGGCGGGATCGGGATGCCGTGCTCGCGCCCGCGGAAGCTTGACAGCGTCCCGTCGTGGAAGAACCCCCCGGTCCAGGTTTTGGGCACCGCCTGCAGCGCCGCGAAATCGGCGTAGTACCCGTCGGTCTCACCGCTGACGGCGACGTGCACCGCGTGGTGCCAGTCGTCGACCCACTGTGCGGCGAGGCCGTGGCCGCCGGACTCGCGCGGCAAGATCATCACGGGGTCGTTGAGGTCGCTCTCGGCGATCAGCGACAGCGGACGGCCGACGTGGACGCTCAGCACGTCGGCGGCTTCGCCGAGCTCACGAAGGATATGGACGGGGCTACTCCCGGATTCGTGCAGCGCGTGGACGGCATCCAACCGCAATCCGTCGACGTGGAAGTCGCTCAGCCACATGCGCGCGTTATCGACGATGTAGTCGCGAACGGCGCGTTCGTCGAGATTCAGGCTCGCGCCCCAGGTCGTGCCGTGACCGTCGCGCAGGTACGGACCGAACTCGGGCAGATAGTTGCCGGAGGGCCCCAGGTGGTTGTAGACGACGTCTTGGATCACAGCGAGACCTTCCGCGTGCGCGGCATCCACGAAGCGCCGGTAGGCCTCCGGCCCGCCGTAGGCCTCGTGCACCGTGTACCAGAGCACGCCGTCGTAGCCCCAGTTGTGCGTGCCGTTGAAGCCGTTGACCGGCAGGAGTTCGATGTGGGTCACGCCGAGGTCGCGAAGGTGCGCGAACTTCGACGCGGCCGCATCGAGCGTGCCTTCGGGCGTGAAGGTCCCGATGTGGAGCTCGTAAATCACGCCGCCGGCCAACTGCCGGCCGTGCCAGTCGCCGTCGGTCCAGGCGAAGGCAGCCGGATCGTCGACGGCCGACATCGCGTGGACGCCCTGCGGCTGGCGCCGTGAACGGGGATCGGGCAGCACCCGGTCCCCGGCGCCCAGGACGAAGCCGTACTCGTCCCCCGCCGCGAGCGCGACCTCCGCACCCCACCACCCGCGGCCTCTCGGGCTCAGCTCGATGTCGTCGTGACCCGGGCGGCGGAGCCGCACTCGCTCGGCCCGCGGTGCCCATACCTCGATGCTCATGCGTCCATCCTGCCGCGCCGGGCTCCGCCCGCGCACGCCCCGGCCAACACCCCTCTGCCGAACCGCATACTTTCGTGCGAGCCGACATCCCACGCGCGCACGGATCTTTGCGGATCGCACGGAGCTCTGCGGCTCGCGCGAGTGGCGAGGGGGTCAGGTCCAGCGGTAGCGGCCGCCGGCGGCAGCGAACTCCGCGGCGACGGCGGCCCGGAGCTCAGCGTGGGCCACGTAGTCCACCGCGGCGGAGGCCAGAGCGACCGCGGCGTCGACGAGCGCGTCGAGCGCCGGCGGCAGCACCGTGAGATCGGCGAAGGCCGCATTGTGCGGAGTCACATCATCAGGGCCGCCGAGACCGATCGACGGATGGATCGACGGCACGAAGCGGCTCACGTTGCCCATGTCGGTCGAGGGGCCGCCCTGCGGCGGCACGACCGGCGGGGGCGGGATCTCCCGGCCGCGCGCTTCGAGCGCCCGTGCCCAGCGCTCGGTCAGGGCGACGTTGGTCTGCAACGGCAGGTACGGCGGAACCGGGTCGACCTCGATTTCGGCACGCGTCCCCGTCGAGAGAGCCGCTCCCTCGAGCACCGCCACGACGCGGTCGGTCAACTCCCTCAGGGTCTTCACCTCGGCCGAGCGCACGTAGAACAGTGCCGCCGCCCGCTCCGGCACGATGTTCGGCGCCGCACCGCCGTCGGTGATGATCCCGTGGATGCGGTCGGTCGGCAGGATGTGCTGGCGCAGTTGCGCGACTCCCTGGTACGCGGTCACCGCGCCATCGAGCGCGTTGCGGCCGAGCCAGGGAGCCCCCGCCGCGTGCGCCGCGCGCCCGTGATAGGTCACCGCGACGCGGCGCACTCCGGTGGTCCGCTGCCCGAGGATCGAGGTGGTCCCCGATCCACTCGAGGGATGGACCATTCCGGCCGCATCGACGTGGTCAAAGCCGCCGGCGCGGATGATGTGTTCTTTGCCGCCGCCGTTCTCTTCGGCGGGGGTGCCGATCAGCGACAGCCGACCGCCCAGGCTCTCCACCACCGGGGCTGCGGCGAGGAAAGCGCCGACCGCGATCCCCGCGATGATGTTGTGTCCACACGCGTGACCGATCCCCGGAAGCGCGTCGTACTCGGCGATGATCGCGAAATGCGGACCGTCGCCGTCTCCGACCGTCGCCCGCAGCGCCGTGTCGAGCCCGAACGCGCCGACCTCGGGAGAGACTCCGTGTGCGTCGAGCAGCGCCGCGATCCGCGCGACCGACGCGTGCTCCTCGAACCCGACTTCGGGCTCGTCGTAGAGCGCGACGGCCAAGGCGCTGAGCTCGGGACGCAGCGCCTCCACCGCACCCGCGAGATCCGTCCCCGCGCTCACAGCTCGACGAGCGCGCCGTCTGCGCGACGCAGCGTCAGTCGGAAACCGGCCGCTGTCCCCTGCTCGACCGCCGTGACACCGTCGCCGAGACCCAGAGCTTCCAGGACCGCGCGGAGCGGCGCGGGATCGGGCTCGACGCGCACGAACGAGACGAGCTCGATCGTCGGGATGTCGCTCGTTCCAGGCTGCGGTGTCGTCCCCCAGTCGATGAGGAACGGCACGTCGAGACGGCGATCCTCCCCTCGGGTCAGCCGCCACTCCAGCAGCACGCCGGCCGGAGTCCGGCGCGACAGGTCGCTCACATCACCCGGGTCGTAGCCGCGCGCACGCGCGCCGGCGACAGTCGCCTCGATGTCGGCCGGATGCACGGAATAGGCCTGGATGCTGGGGGCCTCGAGCGTCGAGATACCGAACGTCGTCGGCAGTTCCGGCTCGGGCCGGGCCGGGTTCGGACCGATCAGCTCGATGTACTGGGGCCCGCGCACGCCGTCGATCGTGAGGGCGACGAGAGCGTTGGCCGTCCCGGTCGGGTGGGCGCCGCCCGGGACGGCGACGACACCGGTGCGTTCGGCGAACCAGTCGATGACGCCCTGCAGGTCGGGGCCGGCGATGACGACGTGGTCGAGAAGAGTGGGAATGCTCATGCGGCATCTCGCTGGCGGGACGGGACTTCGGGCTCTCCGAGCGAGAGCATGAGACGGTTCGCCCAGTTGAAGAAGGCCGCACCATTGATCACGTCGATGATTTCGGCATCGTCCAGGCCCACGTCTCGCAGGCGCGCGATGTCGTCCGACCCGAATGCGAGGGGCGTTTCGGCGAGCGCAACGGATGCCGCACTCACGGCGTTCCAGGTCGCATCGCCGAGATCGGCATCCACTCCTTCATCGAGCAACCGCTGCACGTCGGCTTCGCGACCGGATTCCCGCGTCGCGGCGGCAGCGTGCACCGAGGCGCAGAAGACGCACCCGTTGCTGCGGGACGTCGCTGCGGCGGCCAGCTCGCGCTCGGCGCGGCCGATGCCCCCGCTGACGTTGAAGAAGATGTCGAGGTCGGTGAGGGTGCGGGCGCGGAGCGCCTCGGGATCGCGCGCGAGGAGACGGAAGTACGGCATCTTCGCGCGGGCCGGCTCGATCAGCGCATCGCGCTGGAGGTCGCTGAGGTCATCCTCGGCGACCGGCGCCAGCCACGGTACCCAGCCCAGACCCTGCTGGGTGAAGGCGTCCGGGCGGGCAAGCTCGGGGTATTCGGTGATGAGGTCGGTCATGTCAGGCTCCTTCGCCGATGAGTGCAGGGTCCTGGACAGCGGGCGTCTGCGCGAGGACGCGGAGTCCCCATGCCGCCCGAAGCTGGAAACTGAGGAAAGCGACCAGCTGGGACAGCGAGACGATGTCGTCGGCGCTCCACCCGGCATCCACGAGCGCCCGCAGCGCTTCGGGGCGTGCCTCCCGGGGACGGAAGACCAGCAGGTGCGCGTGCGTGAGCGCGGCCGCGAGGCGCGTGCCGACTCCGGCGTCCGCGGTCCACCGCGTGCCTCCGGTGTTCTCTGACTGCAGCGCCGGCTCCCGGTAGGCGCCGAACGGACCGGTGGCCGCACCGCTGCGCGCGGCATCTGCGATGGCGTCGACGAGCTCGGGTGCTTCGTCGCCGAGCAGGTCGCCGTAGAAGTCGGATGCTGCGGCGAAGCCGTGCACCTGCGCGACGAATGCCGCGACCGCGTACCGCTCCGACAAGGGGAACGTGCCGGCGTCGGCGGGCTCGAGGAGTGCCTCGAAGCTGCGCTGTGCATTCTCGCGCGCTTGGGCCCGCTGATCGCGGACCGCGCTCAAGGCACCGCCGGGCGCAATGCCGGCGAGCAGGTCGATGATGTCGGCGGTGGCCGCGGTCATGAGGTTCCTTCCGAGGAGGGGGTGAGTGCGAAAGCACGGTGGGCGTGGTGCAGGTCGCGCGCGGCGTCGGGACCGGTCGCGAACCCGAGTCGGGGCGCCACCTCATCGGCCAGCAACTGCAGCGACCGCAGTGTCATCTCATGCGTCGCGGCGATCGAGTGCACCTGGAACGACACGTCGCTGACGGCCCGCAGCGACTCGTCCGCGCCGAGCGAGGCGACGACCTCGTCGACTGTGCCGACGTGCGTGTCGGTGATGCGGATGAGGGCGTCGATCCCGAGCCCGGTCGTGTCGATGCCGAACATCGTCTCGGCGAGGTGCCGCAGACCCGCGTCCGCCAGCTCGAGCGCGCGTGTGCGATCGCCCTCGTCGACGACGAGCGCGGTCCGCGACGCGAGCACCCGCACGGGAGCCCCGGCGGGGAGCGCCGCGCGATAGGCCGCGATGATCGGCAGTTGCAGCTCGTGGAGGGGCGCGTTCGGGGCATCGGGGGTGCGCGGCTGTGTGCGCGAAAGCATGAGTCCGTCGCCGTTCTCGCCGGCGCGGCGGCCACCGTCGACCGAGAACGTCGCCTGCCAGATGCGTTCGGCGAGATCGCCGCCGGCGGGATAGATCCGCGACGACGTGCCCCGCACCGCACGACCCGAAAGCGCATCGGTGAAGACCTCGAGGTGGTCGGCATAGATCTCGCGGCGACGGCCGGCGTCGTGCCCGAACGCCGCGAACGACGACGGCGTGCCCCCGGATGCGACGCCGAGCTGCACGCGCCCGCCGCTGAGCTGATCGAGCACGGCGGCATCCTCTGCGGCGCGCAGCGGGTCGTCGATCGGCAAGGTGACGACGCCGGTGGCCAGAGCGATCTGCGACGTGCGTTGCGCGGCGGCGGCCAACAGCACGAACGGCGACGGCAGTCCGCCCTCGTCCTCACCGAAGTGGTGCTGCGCCACCCATGCGGAAGCGAAGCCCGAGCGCTCGGCCTGATCGATCTGCTCGAGCGCGAAGCGATAGCGGTCGGCCGCCGGCACCGGCTCGAGTAGTCGGCTGAAGAATCCGAGCCGTGGTCCGGTCATGCGGTCACCTCTGTTTCCGTGAGCCCGGCCCGCAGGGACGCGCCGGGAATGGCAGCCAGCAGCTGCCGCGTGTAGTCGTGTTGCGGGTGGTCGAACACCTGTTGGGCCGCACCGTACTCGACCTGGCGCCCGCGCTGGAGGACCGAGACCGTGTCGGCGATCTGCCGCACGACGGCGAGATCGTGCGAAATGAACACATAGGTCAGGCCGAGCTCGCTCTGCAACCGTGCCAGCAGGCGCAGGATCTGCGCTTGCACCGTGACATCGAGCGCTGAGACGGCTTCGTCGAGGACGACGAGTTCCGGCTCGACGATGAGGGCGCGCGCGATCGCGACCCGCTGCCGCTGCCCTCCGGAGAGTTCGTGCGGGTGGCGGGCGCCGATCTCGGGGGCGAGCGAGACGAGTTCGAGGTGATGAGCGGCCCGCTCGGTCCGGTCGGCGCGATCGCCGATCCCGAAGTTGCGCAGCGGTTCGGTCAGAATGCTCGTGATCGACTGCCGCGGGTCCAGCGAGGCGAACGGGTTCTGATACACCAGCTGCGTCGTCCGGTGGAACGCGCGACGGGACTTCAGCGCCGTCACATCGGTGTCGCCGACGCGGATGACGCCCTGCGCCTCTCGGTTGAATCCGGCGATGCTGCGACCCGTCGTCGTCTTACCGGAGCCGGATTCTCCGACGAGCGCGTGGGTGGTCCCGCGGGCGACGGTGAACGAGACGTCGTCGACCGCGCGCAGCGGCGTACGACCGGGGCGCGCGAACTCCTGCGTGAGGCGAGTGACCTCGACGAGCGGGCGCGCCGCGGCATCCACGACCGGCGGCGTGCGTTCGACGACGCTCGCAAGCGACGGCGCATCGGCGAGGAGCGTCCGCGTGTACTCGGCCTGCGGATGCGTGAGCACCGCAGCGGACGGTCCCGCTTCCTGCACCTGTCCTCCGCGGAGGACGACGATCTGGTCCGAGCGGTCGGCGGCAACGGCGAGGTCGTGCGTGATGAACAGGATGCCGGTACCCGACTCGGCGCGCAGCTCGTCGAGGAGGTCGAGAACCGTCCGCTGCACTGTGACGTCGAGCGCACTCGTGGGCTCGTCGGCGATGATCAGCTCGGGCTCGAGCGCCAGGGCCGCGGCGATCAGCACCCGCTGACGCATTCCGCCGGACAGCTCGTGCGGATGCTGGCGCGCCCGCGCTTCGGGATCGTCGATGCCGACGCGATCGAGGAGGTCGATCACGCGGGCGTCGATCTTGCGGCGGTCTTTCCACCCGTGGATGCGGAGGGCTTCACCCACGCTCCAGCCGATCGTCGCGACAGGGTTGAGTGAGTTGCCGGGATCCTGCGGGATGAGGGCGATGCAGCGGCCGCGGAGGTGCCGCCATCCCTTCTCGGAGAGACCGACGAGGTCCGTCACTCCGTCGGTGCGTTCGTTCAGCGTGATGCTGCCGCCGGCGATCCGGCCGTTGCCGGCGAGGAGACCGATGACCGACTGGGCGACGGTGGACTTGCCCGAACCCGATTCACCCACGAGCGCGGTGACGGTCCCAGCCTCGACCTCGAGTGAGACGCCGCGGACGGCGTCGACGAGCCCGTAGCGCGTGCGGTACTGCACGGCGAGGTCGCGGACGGACAGGAGCGGCTGGGCGCTCATGCGGCATCCCCTCCTCGAATGGCCTGACTGAGCCGGTTGGTGGCGAGAACGACGAGCACCACGACGATGCCGGGGAGGACCGTCAGCCACCATGCCGTGGCGACATAGTTGCGGCCCTCGGCGATCAGGAGACCCCACTCGGGTGTGGGCGGCGGCGCGCCGTACCCGAGGAAGCCCAGCGTCGAGATCTGGAGAATCGCCGAACCGAGCTGGAGCGCCGCGAGGGCGATGACCGGCGTCAGCGAGTTCGGCAGGATGTGCCGCCACAGCACACCGAAGAACGTGCCGCCCGACCCGTACGCCGCCTCGACGAAGTCCGCGACGCGCACGCTCACCACTCGCGAGCGGGCGAGCCTGGCGAAGACCGCGATCGAGGTCACACCGACGGCGATCGCGGCACTCGTCGTTCCGAATCCGAGCAGGATCACCACGCTGAGCGAGAGGAGGAGAGCCGGGATCGCGAGGAGCACGTCGACGACCCGCATGAGGACTTCATCGACCGCGCCGCCGACCGCGCCGGCGATGACGCCCATGGCGGTGCCCACGACGAGTCCCACCGCGACCGCGATGAGCGCGCCGAGGATCGACTGCGACGCGCCGTAGATGACGCGTGCATACAGGTCACGGCCCGTCGCGTCGGTCCCGAACCAATGCTCGGCGCTCGGTGCTTGCAGCGATGCGGCAACGGTCTCGGTCGGACTCTGCGAGGTGAACAGCGCCGGGAACAAGGCCCACAGCAGGGCGACCAGAATCACGAGGGCCGGCAGGACGAAGCCCCATCGGGCACGGGGCGCGCGTGCCCTCCGGGTGGGCGTGGCCACGTCCGGGGCCGAAGCGAGGGCGGTCATCGGGTGCTCCCCACGGGTGCGGCCAGTTCACTGGTCATGGTCAGCTCGCTCGCTTCGGTCGTCGGTGCGTTGCGGGCGCGACGGCCCGGCGTACGCAGTCGCGCATCCAGCACGGGGTAGAGGAGGTCGACGATGAGGTTGATGACGACGAACGCGACGGTCGAGATCACGACGACCGCCAGCAGAACCGGCGTATCGCGGTTCGCGACCGCCTGAGCCGTGAGCTGGCCGATGCCCGGACGAGCGAACACGGTCTCGGTGACGACGGCGCCGCCGACGAGTTCGCCGAAGAGGAGACCCGCCATCGTGAGCGTCGGCAGGAGCGCATTGCGGGCGACGTTGCGCCACAGCAGCCAGGAGGTCGTTGCGCCGCGGGCACGGACGACCGTGACGAACGGCTGCTCGCGCACTTCGTCGATCGAGCGCATGAGCACTTGCGCCAGCGGGGCGGCGATCGGGATGGCGAGCGTGATGACCGGCAGGATGAGCGCTTGTGCCGGGTCCGCGCCGATAACGGGAACCCAGCCCAGCCGGAAGGAGAAGATCTGGATGAGGATGATGCCGATCCAGAACACCGGCAACGAGACGAAGAACGGCGGCATCCCCCGGAAAACGCGGCGCAGCCACCGTCCGGCGCCATATGTCGCTGTGAAGGCGATCACGACGGCGAGGAACACGGCGAGCACGAGGCCCAAGACGGCCAGGACGAGGGTCGACGGCAGCGCCGTGGCGATGAGCTCCGACACCGCGGCTCCACTGGCGACCGAGTAGCCGAAGTCTCCGTGGAGGAACCCCCAGATCGAAAGGAAGTACTGCACGACGAGCGGCTTGTCGGCCCCGAGTGACTCACGGATCGCCTGGATCTGCGCATCGGTGAGACCGAGGTCCGGGCTCGCGTAGCGGGCGATGATCGCGTCTCCCGGGAGCGCGGCCAACAGCACGTAGGCAACCGTGTAGGCCAGGGCCAGCACGAGGACCGCCTGACCGATGCGGCGCAGTACGTAGGTCATGTCGCTTCTCTCACGAAGATAGGGACGGCGTCGCCCGGGACCGACGGATCGGTCCCGGGCGACGAGGGTGTCAGCCGACCAGCCAGGTCGAGTAGAAGGACGGGCGTCCGACCGACTCGGTGGAGAATCCGTGGACCTTGTCGGTGAGGCCGAACACCTGCGGCTCCTCGAAGATCGGCAGGATGTAGGCATTCTCGGCGAGGTACTGCTGTGCCGCGGCGGATGCCGCCTGACGCGCCTCCGTCGTGGGCTCCGAGGCGATCGCCTGCAGCAGCGTGTCGAGTTCCTGGTCGCCGACCGATCCGTCGGCCTTGGTGAAGTTGACCAGGGTGTTGCGGTTCTTCGAGAAGTACTGGGACTTCAGAACGTCGAAGTCGGCGCGGCCGACCATCGAGTGGTACACCTGGACGGTGTTCTGGTCGGCGGAGGCGGCCGTCTGTGCGGCCATGTCGCCGGCATAGAGCTCCACCGTGACACCGAGCCTCGCGAGCTGCTCCTGGATCAGGGTCACCACCTCTTTCGAGCGAGGCTGCGGGAGTGCTTCGTTGAAGGTCAGCGACAGGATTTCGCCGTCCTTCTCACGCAGTCCGTCGGCGTTCAGCGTCCAGCCGGCCTCATCGAGGAGGTCCGCCGCCTTCTCCGGGTCGTAGGCGTAGAACTCGGAGGTGTCGATGTAGCCGAGCGCCGTCGTCGCGAGTGCACCGGTGGCCAGCGGGTAGCTGTCGGTGAAGAGCGTGTCGACGATCTGCTGACGGTCGATGCCGGCGATGAGCGCCTGACGCACCGTGAGGTCCGAGAGCCGCGGCTCGCGGAAGCGGAAGCTGAGCCCGTTGTTGACACCGTTGGTCGCGGCGGCGTGCAACGAGAGTCCGGATGCGGCGAACTGCGCCTCATCGGGGGCCTGGATACCGCGGGCGATGTCAGCCTGGCGAGCGACGACCGTACCGACGCGGACGCTGTCTTCGCCGGCGACGATGTATTCGATGCCCTCGAGGTACGCCGCGCCCTGGTGCTCGAGCGACGGCGGGGCCCAGTCGTAGTCTTCGCGTGCCGTGAGGCTCGTGGACGTTCCGAGCTCTTCCTTCGAGATCACGAACGGTCCGCTACCGATGATGTCCACCGCGTTGCCGGGACCGAACTCCTCGCTCGTCCGGTCGAGCGTGGCATCCGACAGCAGGCCGGAGTTGATGGTCGACACAGCCTGGCCGAAGCCCGGCGACGGGGCGGTGAAGACGAAGGAGACGGTGTCCTCGTCGACGACGGTGCCGTGGTCGTAGTTGTTGATCGCCTCCGAAACGGGGAGAGCGCGGGCGGTGTCCCCCTTGCCGAAGAGGTCGAAGTTCTTCACGACGTTCTCCGGCGTCAGCGGTGTGCCGTCGGAGTAGGTGACGTCGGTGCGCAGATCGAAGGTGTACTCGGTCGCATCGTCGTTGACCGTGTAGGCGGTCGCGATCCACGGCTCGAGCTCGAGCGTCTCGGGGTTCTGGTACAGCAAACGGTCGGTGATGTTGTTCACGATGCCGCCGTTGGGGTAGAAACCGGCCGACGGCGAGTACAGCGTGTTCCAGGTCTGCGGCTCGAGATACGTGAGCGTACCGCCCTGCTGCGGTTCACCGCCGGCATCCGTGGATGCGGGCGTGCCCGCACCGGACGAGCAGCCGACGACGAGGGCACCGATGGCAGCGGTCGATGCCGCAGCGAGGATCACGCGGGAAATTCGGGACATGGGAGCTCCTTGTAAGAGCCAGAGGACATCTGGGTGATGTGCGGTGAAGGGAGCCCCAGCCCATCACAGAGATCCCGCCCTCGGCGATTCGCCCTTCACACGCCGTAAAGAACGTGCCCGCGGGGTGTGATCCCGGCGGATCGCACGTGGCTGCGCAGGACGTCAGCCGCGCGCCGCGGGCTGACCCTCGGCCGCGAAGCGCGGGCGACGTCCCCTGGGGTGGTGTAGTTCTTGGCCGGGTTGTCTTCGTCGTAGACGTTGGTGAGCCATCGTGCGATGGTCAGTGAGAACCGATCAAAGTCACTCACAGAAAGACATACGCTGTGGGCTAGTGCTGTGCAGCACCGCCCGTGACGATCCCAAACCCGCACGCCGCAGCTCTACAACTGGCCGGCCGATCATTCGCACGCGTCAAAGCGTGAGATGCGGGCGACGATCCAAGATGTAGACGAAAGGCTCAGGCGGTCAGGCGGGGACCGACCTAAGCTCGCGATCGAGCGGCAAACCTTGGTCGCAGGACGAGAGATGACATGAAGGCCAGAATCGCCTCCGGGCTGGTCGGCCTCACGATGGTCGCAGTCGCAGTCTTCAGTGCATACCCGGCGCAAGCATCCACGAGCGCAAGCGTCGTTGGTGGAGCGTCGAGCGCTTCGCAGCTGACCATCGTTCCCTTCCGCGAACCGACACCGGCATGCGGCGACCAGGTGCAGCTAGTGCGCAACGGAACCCAGATTCGTGCGGTTGGCGTTGGCGTCACGGTATTTCCACCCAGCTATCCGTACGGACTGATTAACGTGTACGGACCGAACGGGTCGCTGTTGGCCCAGGGGAATGCCTCAAATAGTGGCGGTGCTAACGTCCCGTTCACTGCCGTCTCGACGGGCAAGTCAACTTACCGAGTTGTTCTCAGCAACCCGGCCAATACGTACAGCTCCTGTGCGGGCTACTACTCCAAATAACATGGAGGGCTACCACCCGCCAACGTATCCGCTCCTTGAGGCGCGATTTCATCGTTCCGAGAACGACACTGTGCGGTGGCTATATGGCTGGAACGGCCCAGTCACTGAGGCTGCCCGGGATGTCACCCTGGCAGCCTCAGCCCCGGCGGGACGTGCGTTGGTAACGTCGGGTCTATGGGTGGATGAGCGGGACGCCCAACTATCCGCACTCATGGCTGCGAATTCGCTGGAGCGGGCGCAATTGCTCTCGAACTCCGGTATCGATGCGGCTATGAATGACATGCTTTGGTTACCAGCGCCGCTCACAATCAACGGTGAATCTGCGCAAATCGTGATGGGGCAGATCGGCGAATGCACAGTTGCATACGCAATCGATACTCCGGCACAGTTTGCCGCCGCGTGGGCAAAAGGCAGCGAGCTCGAATCGCTCAGCACGATCGACGCGACCGGCTACCTCATCAATCCGCTAGAAATGCATTCCTATCCGTCGCTCAACAAGCAGACAACGAGAGTGATGTCAGTCGTCGATTTCTACTAGTTGATGTGGTGCCAGTGAGGAACTTTGATCCCAAGTCGAGGCGCGCTTGGGTTTCGTTGAAGCCGACCGATTGGCGCGCTTAGTTATGAGCTAGTGCTGTGCAGCTCCGGCAGTGACGATCCCCAGACCCGCTCGCCGCGGCGACGTCCCCTGGGGTGGTGTAGTTCTTGGCCGGGTTGTCTTCGTCGTAGACGTTGGTGAGCCATCGTGCGATGGTCAGTGAGAACCGATCAAAGTCACTCACAGAAAGACATACGCACGATGGCTCTCGACCAGTCTGCCCTCCTCGAGCTTCTCGGGGAACTGAAACTCACCGATGTCACCGACCGGATCCGGGTCGCGACCGAAACGCTCTACCAGGAGCTGATCGATGCGGAAGCGGCCGCGTTCATCGGCGCCGCTCCGTTCGAACGCACGCCAGCGCGGACGACTCAACGCAACGGCACCCGCCCGAGGACGCTCACCACGACGACCGGGGATCTGGAGTTGCGGATCCCGAAGATGCGGCAGGGGACATTCTTCCCGTCGCTTCTCGAGCGTCGCCGCCGGGTCGACCAGGCCCTGTTCGCGGTCGTGATGGAGGCATACGTGCACGGCGTCTCGACGCGCAAGGTCGATGACCTGGTGAAAGCGCTTGGCGCGGACACCGGGATCTCGAAATCGGAGGTGTCGCGGATCTGCGCGAACCTTGACGAGGACGTGGCCGCGTTCCGCGACCGACCCCTGGCGGACACCACCTACCCGTATGTGTTCCTTGACGCGACCTACTGCAAAGCGAGGGTCGGCCGGCGGGTCGTGTCTCAAGCTGTCGTCGTCGCGATCGGCGTCGCCGCTGACGGGCGCCGGGAAGTCCTCGGGTTCGAGGTCGGAGACACCGAATCACAACCGTTTTGGACTACGTTCCTCCGCAGCCTGAAGGCGCGCGGGCTGGGCGGGGTGAAGCTCGTGATCAGCGATGCCCACACCGGCCTGATCGCGGCGATCGACACGGTGTTCCAGGGCTCCAGTTGGCAGCGTTGCCGGGTGCACTTCATGCGCAACGTGCTCTCGACCGTTCCGAAGGCGACCGGCCCGATGGTCGCGTCGATCATCCGCACGATCTTCGCCCAACCCGACACCGAGCACGTCTTCACCCAGTTCCATGAAGTCGTGCGGATGCTCACAAGGTCGCATCCCAAGGTCGCCGAGATGCTCGAAGACGCGCAGAACGACATCCTCGCGTTCTGCGAGTTCCCGGTGGCGCATTGGCGACAGATCTGGTCCACGAACCCGCTCGAGCGGGTTAACAAGGAGATCAAACGCCGCACCGACGTCGTTGGCACATTCCTCAACCCCGCCGCGCTGCTCCGCCTCGCCGGGCACGTCCTGATCGAGCAACACGACGAATGGGACGGCGCCGACCGACGCTACTTCAGCGAGCACTCCATGAAGCTCCTGAACACCACAGAAGAGGAGGTCGCGATCCCAGAACTAGCTGCGGCATAATCACACACAGCTGAACTCGCACGGTGTTGAAAAACTCCACCACTCAGCGGGACGTCACCCGAAGCGCGGCCGAAAGGCGGTGCGCCAACCCTCCTCGGTCGGTGCCGTTTCGACATGAGAAAACCCTCATCGCCGTCGGTTTTTTCCTCTCTCGATCTGGTCTTTTCGCCCGGCTAAGTGTCGGAACCCCTCGGCAGAATAGGGGTATGGATCTCCTCACCACGCCGCTTCAGAACCTGCGGGCGCAGGTCCGCGAAGTGCTGCGGAACGGGGTCGACGACCGGGCATTCGAACGGGCGACTGAAACAGAATTGGCGCAGCAACTCGCGCTCGTCGCCGAGGTCGGTCGGCTCGCGGACGCGCTCCTGCTCGATGCGGTCGGTGAAGTCATGCGGCGCTCGGAGCTCCCCGAGCGCGACGCGCGGATGACATCGCACCTCGGATGCCGGGACGTCGCCGAACTCGTCCAGAAGATCACCCGGCTCGGCTCGCAGGCCGCCGCGAGGGCGCAACGCGGGGCGAAGGCCGTGCGACCCACGTTGTCGGACACGACCGGCGAGCATCTCGACTCGGCGTTTCCGTCGGTGCGTGACGCGATGCTCGCCGGTGTGCTCGGCGTCGACGGGGTTCTGGCGATCACCGACCCGTTGCAATCAACGGCGCCGCGCGTGGCTGTCGCCGCGCGGCGGGACGCAGCCGACATGGTCGTCGCCGAAGCGCGCGGGGAAGGCCCCGACGGGGCGCCGCCCGCGTGTGCGGAACTATTGAAGATTCATGCGCAGACGTGGGCGATCGCGCTCGATCAAGACGGGGCGGAACCGCGGGAGCGAGCCGCGATCCGCAAACGTGCAGTGATGCTTGGTGTTTCGACGCCGTCGGGTGTCCCGATCCGGGGAACCCTACTCCCCGAAGTCGCCGCGCAACTCCGCACCATCTGGGATGCCCTCCTGTCGCCGAAAGTGTCGTTCACGCCAGGTGACGGTGAACGGGACACTGAGGGCCGGTTGATCGCGCCGCTCGATGACCGCACGCACGCGCAGCAGCAGCATGACGCGCTCGCGGCCGTGCTGGGAATCGCCGCGTCCAGCGGTCTCCTTCCCACGATCGGTGGGCACGCGCCGACCCTTGTCGTGTCGGTCACTGCCGAGGATCTCGCATCAGACACCGGGTACGCGTACGCGCAGGGGTGCGCGGAACCGATCACGATCACTGTTGCCCGGCACATCGCGTGTGCTGGTGCGATCCAACGGGTCACGACCCGCCGGGACGGGAAGATCGTCGAGATCAGCACCACCGAACGTGTCTTCAACCGGCACCAGCGGAGAGCGATCGCGCTCCGCGACGGCGGATGCGTCATCCCGGGCTGTGGAACCCCGGCCGCGTGGTGCGAGATTCATCACGTCCTCGAATATGCCAACGGCGGCCCGACTCATACCGACAACGGGGTGCTGCTGTGTTGGTTCCACCACCGCTTCCTCGACCGCATCGGGTGGAAGATTCGGATGAACCGGGGCGTCCCCGAAGTCATGGCACCGGTCTGGTTCGACGCGTCCATGAGGTGGAGACCCGTCACGACCTCACCGATCCGGCTCCGCGCACATCTCCTGAGAACCTGACTGGGCACGTATCGTCTCGTCGCTTCGCTCCCTCACCCAACGACCGGTGGCCGCCCGCGCGCCCCGCGAGCACAGCGAGACGAGACACCTCGCGATCACGCCGGGATCAGCAGCGCAACCGGGTAGGTGTCCAGGAGGTCGGCGAGCGCCAGCGGACCGCCGGTGTACTGCCGCCCCGTGAGAACGTCGATGGTCGGTCCGCTCTGCCGCAGGAGAACCGTGTCGCCCCAGCCACCGCGCGCGGCAAGCCCGACGGGCAATCTCGTCGCGACGGCGAGCGCACCGCCCCGGTCGAACGCGATCGCGTGTTCCGCCGCCTCTCCGACGACGGTCATCGGGGTGTAGCGCGAGAACAGATCGGGCCGGTCCCTGCGCAGGCGCAGAGCGCGCGATGTCACGAGGAGTTTGACGGCACCGGTGGCGTCGATCTCCGGCATCCACCCCGCGTCGATCCGGGCCAGAAGCGCACGGCGCTCCGCGAAGTCGACGGCGCGGCGATTGTCCGGGTCGACGAGCGAGAGGTCCCACAGCTCCGTGCCCTGATAGACATCCGGCACGCCAGGCCCCGCCAGCTGCACGAGCTTTGCGGCGAGCGCGTTCGATCGCCCGGGACCGGTGATCTCGGCGACGAATTCCTCGACGATCGGTTGCGCCGCACCAAAAGCCGCGTCGACAAGGGCGTGCACACGTGCCTCGGCTGCGGCATCCGGATCAGCCCACGACGTGACGACCCCGCCCTCGCGGGCGGCCTTCTCGGCGTACGCGTGCAGTCGTTCGGGCGTCACCGGCCAGGCGCCGACCGCAGCCTGCCAGAGGAGCGCGTCGAGCGGTCCATCGCCGGTCGAGGCGACCGCGCGCAGGCCCTCGAGGACCTCCGCCCACCGCTCCGGCAGCTCGGCGAGCACGGCGAGCCGCGCGCGCACATCCTCCGAGCGCTTCGTGTCGTGCGTCGACAGCGCCGTCATCGCGGCGGGCCACGTCGCCTGCCGGCGGGTGGATGCCGCGTGGAACCCCGCGACGTCGAGCGCGAACTGCGACGGATCGGCGCCCACTTCGGTCAGCGACCCGAGCCGCGTGTACCGGTAGAACCCGGAGTCCTCGACGCCCTTGGCCATCACGGGACCCGTGGTCTGCATGAACCGGCGCGAGAACTCCTCGGCGCCGAATCGGGCGGGCTCCGCGATGACGCGCTCGAGCGCCGCGATCGCGTCGGCGAGGTCCGGACGCGCCCCGGTCGCCTCGGCGACGGCGTGGGCCACGTGCTCGGTGCCGGCCGGGAGGTAGGCCCGATACACGGGGAACGCCGTCAGCACCTCGGCTAGCGCATCCCGCAACGCCGCGTCATCGAATCTGTCGCGCACGTCGGCGGGCAGACACCGCACGAGACGGCCGACTTCAGCCGCCTGCGACGTGTCCGCGACGGCGCGCTTCGTGTCGTGGATGAGCGCGCTCCACGCAAGAGGTTCCCCGCGCAGGCGGGTGTCGAGTGCCGTCAGTGCCGCCTCCCCCGCAGGGTCGGTGAGCACCCGGTCGATCTCCCCGAGCGCGTCGTACCCCGTCGTCCCGGCGGTTCGCCACCAGCCCGGCAGCTCTTCGCCGTGTTCGAGGATCTTCTCCACCACGACATACGGCGAACCCGCGGCCGCGGCAAGGTGATCGAGGTACCCTCCCGGGTCGGCGAGTCCGTCGGGGTGGTCGATGCGGAGTCCGTCGACGAGGCCCTCGCCGAGCCACCGGAGGATTTCGACGTGGCTCGCATCGAAAACCTCGGGGATCTCGACCCGCACTCCGGCGAGCGAGGTGACGGTGAAGAAGCGCCGGTAGTTCAGTAGTTCGGCATCGCGACGCCAGGACACGAGTGTCCAGTGTTGGCGCGCGAGCACGTCCTGCACGACGGCGGCATCGTCGCTGGCCTGCCGGGGAGCGGTGCCCTCCGCCAAGGGCAGCACGAGGTCGTAGTAGTGCGCCGTCCCGAAGGGCGCGGCATCCGCCGGTTCCGGCGAGACAGTGATCTCCCCCGCGCCGAGGATGTCTTCGGGTTCGCCGCCGAGAACGGGCAGCACGAGCCGCCCGTCGCCGTGCTCCCAGTCGATGTCGAACGCGCCCGCATGCACCGACGCACGTCCGCGCAGCAACACGTCCCACCACCACGGATTCTCCGCCGGATTCGCGACTCCCTGATGATTCGGCACGACGTCGACGAGGATGCCGAGACCTGCGGCACGCGCCACGGCGCTGAATCGCGCCAACCCTTCCGGCCCGCCGCGGGCGTCGTCGACCCGCGTGGGATCGACGACGTCATACCCGTGATCGGATCCGTCCGCCGCTTGCAGCAACGGCGACAGGTACGCCCAGTCGGCACCGAGGTCGCGCAGGTACGGCACGACTTCGGCCGCGGCATCCAGATCGAAGGACGCCCGCACCTGCAGCCGGTACGTCGAAACGGGGCGACGGCTCATCGTCCGCTCGACTGCTCCGCCTTCGGCGCCGGTGCCGGCACGATGTCGATCGGGGTCGTGAACGCGGCCAGCGATGCGGCGACCGAGTGATCGACCTCCGGCTGCTCCGGCTCATGGTCGCGCAACACCATCAGCGACCGCCCGACGAGATCGACGTGGTCGCCCCCGGACAGCGGTTCGCCATCGGCGGCCGCGCCGGCCGTGTCGACGATGACTTCCCACTCCGGACCGAACTCGGACTGCGGCATCGTGAACTCCACGTGCTCGTCACCCGCGTTGAAGAGGATCAGGAAGTGGCGGTCGTGGATCTCCTGACCGCGCCGATCACGCTCGCGAATCCCGTTGCCGTTGAGGAACACACCTACTGCGCGGCCGAAGCCGGAATCCCAGTCCTCGGGCTGCATCTGCGTGCCGTCCGGCCGCAGCCACACAATGTCGGGGACGGGTGCGCCCTCTTCGCGGCGCGCCGGGCGCCCGTCGAAGAAGCGGCTCCGCCGGAAGCTCGGATGTTCGCGGCGCAGTCTGGTGAGGGCCGCGGTGAACTCGATCAGCGGCTGATCGGCGGAGTCCCAATCGACCCACGTGATCTCGTTGTCCTGCGCGTAGCCGTTGTTGTTGCCGTTCTGCGTGCGTCCGAGCTCATCGCCGTGCGCGATCATCGGCACGCCCTGACTCAGCAGCAGTGTGGCAAGGAAGTTCCGCTGCTGACGTCCGCGCATTGTGAGGATGGCGGAGTCATCGGTCGGGCCTTCGACGCCGAAGTTGTACGAGCGGTTGTGCGATTCGCCGTCGTTGTTGTCTTCGCCATTGTCGTCGTTGTGCTTCTCGTTGTACGAAACGAGGTCGCGGAGCGTAAAGCCGTCGTGCGCCGTGACGAAGTTGATCGATGCCACGGGGCGTCGCCCCGAGTGCTCGTACAGATCGGCCGAGCCGGTCAGGCGCGAGGCGAACTCGCCAAGCGTCGACGGCTCACCGCGCCAGAAGTCACGGACGGTGTCACGGTACTTCCCGTTCCACTCCGTCCACTGCGGGGGGAAGTTGCCGACCTGATAGCCACCCGGCCCGATATCCCAGGGCTCGGCGATCAGCTTGACCTGGCTCACCACCGGGTCCTGCTGGACGAGTTCGAAGAAGGTGGCGAGCCGGTCGACATCGTAAAACTCGCGGGCGAGCGTCGAGGCGAGGTCGAAGCGGAAGCCGTCGACATGCATCTCGAGCACCCAGTACCGCAGCGAGTCCATGATCAGCTGCAGAGTGTGGGGGTTGCCGACGTTCATGCTGTTGCCGGTGCCGGTGTAGTCGGTGTAGTACCGCTTGTCGTCGTCTTCGAGGCGGTAGTAGGCCTCGTTGTCGATGCCCCTCATCGAGAGGGTGGGGCCCATGTGGTTGCCCTCGGCGGTGTGGTTGTAGACGACGTCGAGGATCACTTCGATGCCCGCGGCGTGCAACGCCCGCACCATGCTCTTGAACTCCTGCACCTGATGTCCGCGCTGCCCCATTGCCGAGTAGGTGTTCTGCGGCGCGAGGAAGGCGATGGTGTTGTAGCCCCAGTAGTTCGACAGGCCTTTTTCTTCGAGGGTCGAGTCGTTCACGAACTGGTGGACGGGCATGAGCTCGATCGCCGTCACCCCGATGCGCTTGAGGTGATCGATGATCGCCGGGTGCGCGATCGCGCTGTAGGTACCGCGAATCTCCTCGGGAATGCCGGGATGCTGCTGAGTGAGGCCCTTGACGTGCGCTTCGTAGATGACGCTCTCTGCATACGGCGTCTTCGGCAGACGGTCGCCCGCCCAGTCGAAGTAGGGGTTGATGACAACGCCCTTCATCATGGATGCCGCGGAATCCTCGTCGTTTCGAGAATCGGCATCGCCGAAGTTGTAGCCGAAGACCGACTGACCCCACTCGATCTGACCCTCGACGGCCTTCGCGTACGGGTCCAAGAGGAGCTTGTTCGGGTTGCACCGCAGCCCGTTCTCGGGATCGTTCGGTCCGTACACGCGATATCCGTACCGCTGACCGGGCTGGATCGTCGGCAGATAGGCGTGCCAGACGTACGCGTCGACGTCGCGGAGTTCGACACGGGTTTCTTCCCCGTCGTCATCGAACAGACAGAGTTCAACGCGCTCGGCCGCTTCGCTGAACAGCGCGAAGTTGGTACCGCTGCCGTCGAACGTCGCTCCCAATGGATATGCCGAGCCGGGCCAAACCTGCATGAGCGCCTCCTGTGCGTGGGTTACCACCTTAGTTGGCGGAGATCTCCGGATTCTGACCCTTGACATCGCTCTCGCGCAGGGCGATCTGCTCGTCGAGATAGTCGCTGAAGGGCCTGATGCCGCCGCCTTTACTCCAGCGGATCTGCGGGATGCCCGCGACCACGGAAAGCGGACCGGAGGACCCCCCGGCATCCACCACCGCGAGATCGACCGGTTCCCAGCCGAGATGGAGCGTCTCCCCCTCGGCGAAGCCGCCGCGGCGCGCGGCCGCAGCGAGTGCGGCGCGAGCCCGCTGCGACTCGGCGGTGAAACCGCGGATGACCTCGGCCCGGGCGCGAAGGACATCGCCGGTCGCGGCGAGGGTATCCGTCCCGATGAGCAGAACCCCCAGATGCCAGGCGTCGCCGACGGGCACGATCCGCGGCGCGCGGCCGATGCCGAGGACTTTCCGAGGAGTCGCCCACTCCCCCAGACGCTCCCGGGGGATGCCGGTGAGTCGAGCCCTCGCGGCGTCGATCAGCGAGGTCGCGCGCGCGGTCATCAGGCCCGGTCGTCGACGAGATCCGTCGGCGCGAACGTGTCGCCCCGCAGGGAGACGGCTATCAGCGGAAAGAGCAGCACCGACAGCATCCCGGCGCCGACGAAGACGGACGCCGTCGCGCTCGAGATGAGCTCCTCATCCACGCCGATGCTGGTTACCGCGACGATGATCGGAAGCCCGGTCGCCCCCATCAGCATGACGGCAAGACGCTCCTTCGCCCCCGCGCCCTCGGGCGCCGCGAGCAGGGAGGGAACCCCACGGACGACGAGGAGCACGAGGAGCACGCCCACGACCGCGAGAAGCAGGATCGGCGTGGCCAGGAGCGATGCCAGGTCGAACGTCACGCCGGTGTAGATGAAGAAGACGGGCACCAGGAAGCCGAAGGCGAGCCCCTCGATCTTGCTTTCGACACTTGCGCGATCGTGCTCACTCGCATCCCGCATCAGGAGGCGCCAGACGATGCCGGCCGCGAATGCGCCGAGGAGCATGTCGAGGTCGAGCACGATGCTGAGCGCGGTGAGCGCGGCGAGGATCAGCATGACGGTGCGCACCGCGAACTGGCCCGACGTGTGCAACGTCGCGTTCACGAAGCGGTGCAGCGCACCCTGCGGAACTCGGGCGGCATACCAGATCGCACCCGCGGCGATCAGGATGAAGGCGCCGAGGACCAGAGTCGCCACTCCCGGCTCGCGGCTGCCGAGGAGCACCGAGATCGCGACCAGCGGGCCGAACTCGCCCACGGCACCCAGAGCACCGACCGCGCGTCCGAACGGGGTGCGCAGTTCACCCGCATCCCGCAGGATCGGCAACAGAGTGCCGAGGGCGGTCGATGCGAGCGCGACAGCGATGACGATCGCACCCGGGCCCGGCACCAGGATGAAGCCGACGACGACGCCCAGCACCAGAGAGATCAGCCATCCGCCCACCGCGCGCTTGCCGGCCCGGCCTCGCATCGCGGCGAACTCGATTTCGGTGCCCGCGATGAAGAACAGCATGGCGAGACCGAACTCGGAGAGCAGTTCGACGAACGCGGAGGGGCCGGTCCAACCGAGCACGCTCGGCCCGATGACGATGCCGAGGACCAGCTCGAATACGACGACGGGCACACGAATCCACGTGCCGACGGCGCGTGCCGCTACGGGGGCGAGTACCGCGAGAAGCGGGATCAGTACGATCGCCGTGTCCAGATCATCCATACCGGAACGGTACCGAGCCTCAGATACCGCCGTCGATCGAGCGGACGAACTCGCCCGGCTCTTCCGGCACCATGACCGGAGTCTCCCGGTTGAGGCTCTTCCCGCCGAAGAAGGGCCCCGACCGCGGGAAGACGTACCAGATCACCATCAGCACGACGCCGACCAGCAGCGCTCCGATGCCGACCACGAACGTTCCGCCGATGCCGAAGAGCACGGAGTATCCATAATCGACGTCGTACATGTCGATCGCGGACTTCACGAAGGCGAACGTCAGCATGAGCGCGCCGAGGAGCGGGAAGATGCCCTTGAACCAGAGATCGCGACCCGAGCGACCGAGGTCGCGGCGGAAATACCAGACGCACGCGAAGCCGGTGATGGCGTAGTAGAACGCGATCGCGAGACCGAGCGAGAGAATCGAATCCTGCAGGATGTTGTCGCTGATGAGCGTCATGCCGACGTAGTAGCAGATCGCGACGGTGCCGCCGACGAGGGTCGAGAACGACGGCGTCTTGTATTGGGGGTGCACGGTTTTGAAGCGCTCCGGAAGTGCCCGGTACACGCCCATCGCGAGCGTGCCGCGCGCCGTCGGGAGGATCGTCGTCTGCGTGGACGACACGGCCGAGATGAGCACGGCGACCACGAGCAGCCATCCCCACGGGCCGAGGAGGCCGTCCTTGATGGCGAGGAAGAAATCGTCGGCGTTCGCTTCGTTACCCAGGCCCGTGCCGTCTTCGCCGAGACCGGCATACATCATCGCGGCGATCGTGACGGAGACGTAGGTCAAGAGCAGGATGACGGTGGTGAGCAGCGCCGCGCGCCCGGGGATGCGCTTGGGGTCCTTCGTCTCCTCGTTGAGCGCCAGGCAGGTGTCCCAGCCCCAGTAGATGAAGAGGGCGAGCAGCACGGCTTCGGTGAAGCCGTCGAAGTCGGTGAACGCGAACGGGTTCAGCCACTCCCAGTCGAACGCCGTCGCGCCCGGCGCGGTGCCGGCGAAGAACTGCCAGAGCGCCGCGACGACGAAGATGGCGAGGGCGAGGTACTGGATCGCGAGGAGGACGTTCTGGATGCGTTCGCCGATTTCCACGCCACGCCAGCTCACCCACGTCATCGCGGCGATGAAGATGACGGCCACCAGGATGATGCGCCAGTCGTTGTTCTCGAGTTCGAGCCCGAAGAGGTCCCAGAAGTACACGGAGGCGATCTGGGCCAGGTTCGCGAGGACGACCATGCCGGCGACGGCGACGCCCCACCCGCCCATCCACCCCACCCACGGGCCGAAGGCTTTCGTCGCCCAGGTGAAGGTCGTGCCGCAGTCGGGGATCTCGTTGTTGAGCTCGCGGTACGCGAACGCGATGAATAGCATCGGCACGAAAGCGATGATGAAAGCGATCGGCGCTTGCCCGCCGACCGCGAGGACGACGAAACCGAGCGTCGCGACCAGCGAGTAGACCGGCGCCGTCGAGGCGAGACCGATGACGGTCGATCCCCAGAGCCCGAGAGTGCCCGTCGCGAGCCCCTTGCCTTCGGGACGTTCCAAACGGATCGGCGTGGTTTTTCCGAAGTCGCTCATCGCATTCCTTCCGGCGGTGTTTCCCGAAGACTAGACCCTCGCGTGCCGCAGATGCACGCGGGGCCGATCGCCGCGCCGGGCGCGTGTCAGCGCGGGCCGGGACGTACCGAGAGGTCGGTGATGACGGCATCCGCGGGCAGGTCGATCGCGGTGAGGATCGCGGTGGCCACCGACTCGGGATCGATGAAGCGCGCCGGATCGTACGCGTTGCCTTCCTGCTCGTGCACGCGCGCTTGCATCGGGGTCGCCGTTCGACCGGGGTACACGGTCGTCACGCGCACCCCGTGCGGGGCCTCTTCACCGCGCAGAGCGTCGGCGAGCGCCTTCAGCCCATGCTTCGACGCGGCGTAGGCAGCCCATTCGGCGTGTGCGGTGAGCCCCGCGCCGGAGTTGACGAACAGCACGTGGCCGCGCGTGGCCCGGAGTGCCCGGAGAGCGATGCGCGTGAGTTCGGCGGGCGCGATGAGGTTGACGGTGAGCTGTGATTCCCAGGCGCCCAACGGCAGATCGGCGACGTGGCCGAGGTCGACGACCCCCGCGGCGTGGATCACCGAGTCGAGGGTGTCCGGCAGGTCGGCGGCGAGCGCGGCGATCGTCTGGGGCTGCCGGAGGTCGGCGACGACGGCGCTCGACCCGGCGAACAGAGCGGTGAGTTCTGCCGCGCGAGCGTCGTCGCGCGCCACCAGGATGAGCCGGTCGCCGCGATCGGCGAGTCGCCGGGCGACCGCGAGCCCGATACCGCTTCCGGCGCCGGTGAGGAGATGGGTCTGGGACATGCCGCCATCCTCCCATCGGCGCAGGACCCTAGACCGGCGTCACCGCCGCTTCACCCGAATAACTCCTGCAGCGCGGGCACCCGGGTCGGGCTCACCTGCGGGATCCCGCGCCCGCGGCACGGCCTGTGGCGGGGCCGCGCAGAGTGCAGGAGTTCTTCAGGTGACGTCGGTCGCACCCGCCGCGCGGCGCCGTGCCCGGCGTTGTCATCGGGGCGGCTCCGCGTCGGTCGCCCGCCTCCGCCCCGATTGCCCGCCTCCGCGCCGGTCGCCCGCCGCGCCTGAATAACTCCTGCCGTATGGACACACGGGCGGGGCACGCCGGCCGAATCTCGCGCCCCCGCCGGATCGCCGGCGGCAGGGCCGCGCAGAGCGCAGGAATTATTCAGGTGGCGCGCCCCGCACGCCCGATCGGGTTGAATCGAACGGTGGCATCGGCATTCTGGACGTTCCGGCCGGCACGCGCCTCTGACGCCAAGTGGATGGCGGAGTTGCGAGCGGTCGTCCTGCGCCCCGACCTCGAGCGGCTCGGGCGTTTCGACCCCCACCGTGTGCGTACGCGGTTCCTCGCGGCGTACGTCCCTGCCGACACGCGCGTCATTCAGGTCGCGGATCAGGACGCCGGGCTCGTCGCGCTCCGCGAAGAACCCGACGCGCGGTGGATCGAGCACTTCTTCCTGCGACCGTCGCTTCAGGGGCAGGGCATCGGCAGCGAGGTTCTTCGGGCGCTCCTGAGCGAACCCGGCACCACACCGTTCCGCCTGAACGTGCTGCAGGGCAGCCCCGCGCGGCGACTGTACGATCGCCACGGTTTCGTCACCGACTCCGAGGACGACGTCGACGTCTGGATGACCGCTCCCGCGCTCCGCCCGTGAGCCCGCCTCCCGCCGGGCCGACACCTTCCGCGCGAGCCGACAGCATCCGTGCGCACAAAAGGATGCGGCTCGCGCGGAACTATGCGGCTCGGGGCGCGGAAGCAAGGGCTCAGAGGATGGCGTCCTCGTGGAGCGCCGAGCTCAACGTCGAGCCGCCCATGTCGAGGAACAGCTGTCCCTCCGTGACCGAGAGCACGAGGTCGTTGCGGCGCTCGAGGAGCCGCGCCGCGGCATCGACGAAACCGGTGTCGAAGCTGCGCACGACGATGTCCTCACCGCGGTGGATCCGCTTGCCGGCAAGGCGCGCGATGACCTTCACGGGATCGCGGTGGGTATAGACGATCGTGCGTTCGGCCGCTTTGCTCCCGAAGTGCAGGCGTTCGGCCTCGGGGGCGCCGATCTCGATCCAGGCGACGAGACTCCCGGTCATGTCCCGCACGAGGACGGCCGGTTCATCGGTCTGCGAGATCCCCTCGCTGAACGCGATTCCCTCCTGATACTCGAGCAGATAGGCGAGCAATCGGGTGACCATATAGGCATCTGTCTCGGACGGATGCCGGGCGACGCGGAGTGTGAGGTCTTCGTAGACGCCGCGGTCGACATCGGCCAACTGCACGGAAAAGGTGTGGATCGTTGCGCCGGTGGCCATGACGACCGAGCCTATCGGCCCTTACCTGCGCACGCTCCGCGCGAGTAGGTTCGTGAGGCAGAGTCGAGGAGAACCGCATGAACCGTCCCGAACGCACCGAATCCGAGCTGCAACAGCTGGCGAAAGACCACCTCTGGATGCATTTCTCACGCCAGTCGACGATGGAGCGCGGCGTGCCGATCATCGTTCGGGGCGAGGGCCATCATTTGTGGGATGCCGGCGGACGCCGCTACATCGACGGACTGTCCGGCCTGTTCGTCGTGAACGCCGGACACGGTCGAAAGGTGCTCGCCGAGACGGCAGCGCGCCAGGCCGAAAAGCTCGCGTTCTTCCCGATCTGGTCCTACGCGCATCCCCCGGCGATCGAGTTGGCCGCGCGTCTGGCCGACCTCGCGCCCGGCGACCTCAACCACGTGTTCTTCTCGACGGGTGGCGGTGAGGCGGTCGAGACGGCGTTCAAGCTCGCCAAGCAGTACTGGAAGCTGCAGGGGAAGCCCGGCAAGCACAAGGTCATTTCGCGCTACATCGCCTATCACGGCACCCCGCAGGGTGCCCTCGCGATCACCGGCCTGCCGGCGATGAAGGCGATGTTCGAGCCGATCACGCCGGGCGGATTCCGCGTGCCGAACACGAACTACTACCGCGCGGCCGAGCAGGGTTTCACGGGGGCGACCCCGGAGGAGTTCGGGGTCTGGGCGGCCGATCGGATCGAGGAGATGATCCAGTTCGAGGGGCCGGAGACGATCGCCGCGGTGTTCCTGGAGCCGGTCCAGAACTCGGGCGGATGCTTCCCTCCCCCGCCCGGCTATTTCCAGCGCGTGCGCGAGATCTGCGACCGGTACGACGTGCTGCTCGTCAGCGACGAAGTCATCTGCGCGTTCGGCCGCATCGGCGAGTACTTCGCGTGCGACGCGTACGGCTATCAGCCCGACATGATCACGTTTGCCAAGGCGGTCACGAGCGGCTACGTCCCCCTCGGCGGCACGATGATCAGCGACCGGATCTACGAGCCGTTCCGCCATGGCAACGTGACATTCCCACACGGGTATACGTTTGCGGGCCACCCGGTGGCGGCGGCCGTCGCCCTGGCCAACCTCGACATCTTCGAGGAGGAATCGCTGCTGCAGAACGTGCGGGAGAACTCTCCGGTGTTCCGGAAGACGCTCGAGAAGCTGACCGATCTGCCGATCGTCGGGGATGTGCGTGGCGACGGCTACTTCTTCGGCATCGAGCTCGTCAAAGACAAGGCGACCAAGACGACGTTCGACGACGACGAGTCCGAACGGCTGCTGCGCGGGTTCCTCTCGGGCGCGCTCTACAACGCGGGTCTGTACTGCCGCGCCGACGATCGCGGCGATCCGGTCATCCAACTCGCCCCGCCGCTGACGACCGGCCCCGCCGAGTTCGACGAGATCGAGCAGATCCTCCGCGGCGTCCTCACGGAGGCGTGGAGCAGACTCTGACGCTCAGGTGATGACGGTGTCGAACAGCGTGCCCACCAGGAACGTCGCCCCGAGCGCGAGTGCGCCACCGATCGTGACGCGGAGGATCGCGCGCAGGCGATCAGCGCCGCCGATCCATGCGGCGACATACCCGGTGATCGAGAGGGCGAGAAGCACCGCGACGAACGTGAACCAGATGCGCGCCGGATGCGGGAGCAACAGGATCGTCGCCATCGGCAGCAACGCGCCGGCCGTGAAGGCGACCGCCGAGGCGATCGCCGCGTGCCACGGGCTCACGACGTCGTCCTGATCGATGTTGAGTTCGGCCGAGAGGTGAGCCGACAACGCGTCGCGCGCCGTGAGCTCCTCGGCAACCTTCGCGGCGGTCTCGTCCGACAAGCCCTGCGCGCGGTACAGCCCGACGAGTTCCGCGAACTCGGCGTCGGGGTCTTCCGCCAGCTCTCGGCGTTCCTTCTCGATGAGCGCCTTCTCCGAGTCGCGCTGGCTCGACACCGAGACATACTCGCCGAGCGCCATCGAGATCGCCCCACCGACGAGCGCGGCAGAACCGGCGAGCAGAACCGGCAGCACCCCCGCACTGGCGCCGGCGACACCGACGACGACGGCCGCCGTCGAGACGATGCCGTCGTTGGCTCCCAGCACACCGGCACGCAACCAGTTGAGCCGCTGGGCGATGCCCGTCTGGTGCGGCTCGTCGAGGTGCGTTCCTGCGGGAGTGGCCATACCGTCACGCTAGACCTCGGCGCGCGAGCACGCCACGAAGGTGAGGCGACCCACAGCACCCGCCTCCGCCCCGCAGAGCCCCGTAGGGTGGAGCCGGGAGGCTGCGATGGGGAGCACGATGAGAACGGCGACGGACCTGACGCGGCGCGACACGATCGCGGCGTACGGAACGGTTCGGACCGGCGGTGAGCCTGATCTGCATGGACTTGTCCACCTCGCCGCGTCGCTGTGTGGCGTGACGCGGGCCGTCGTCAACATCATCGACGACCGGTGGCAGCACCAGATCGCGGCGGAGGGTTTCGATCCGGCCATCTGCGCGATCGAGGACTCGATGTGCGCCGTGGTCCTCGCGGACGCGCGCCACGTCCTCGTGTCCGACGCGAGAGAAGACGCGCGCTTCGCCGATAACCCCTTCGTGACCGGCGAGCGCGACACGGTGCGCTTCTACGCCTCAAGTCCGCTCGTCACCCCGGACGGCGTCGTCATCGGCACCCTGTGCGTCTTCGACGATGTCCCCGGTGACCTCCGGCCGGAGCAGAGCCACTCGCTCGATGTCCTGGCACATCACGTCGTCGACGTGCTGGAGCTGCGCCGCCTGACTCGCGAGCTCGGCCGCTCGAACGAAGAACTGTCGCAGTTCGCCGGCCAGATCAGCCACGATCTCCGCAATCCCCTGACCGCGCTCATGGGTCAACTCGAGCTCGCCGTCGACGGGCTGGCGATCGATGACGAACCGCTCGTCTCGCGGGCACTGACAAAGGCCGAATCGGCCGCGGCCCGCATGGACGACATGGTCTCGGTGCTGCTGAAGTATGCCCGCACCGGCGGACAGCTCCGCCTTGGCGACGTCGACCTGGGGGCGGTGATCGCGGCATCCGTCGACGACATGGCGGCGGCGATCGCCGAATCCGACGCCACCGTCGTGATCAACGCTCCGCTGACGGTCCCCGGTGACGCAACTCTTCTCCGCGTCCTGTTCCAGAACCTCATCGCGAACGCCGTGAAGTTCGCGCACGCGGCCGGGTCGCGTCCTTTGGTCGAGATCGCCGGCGAACCCACCACGACCGGATGGCGCATCACCGTCGATGACAACGGCCCCGGGGTCCCCGAGGACAACCGCGAGCGGATGTTCGAGCTCATGGAACGCGGCAACACGGGGGACGTGCCCGGCATGGGCCTGGGACTCGCGACGTGCCGACGCATCGCGCAAGCGCACGGCGGGCGGATCGGCCTCGAATCCTCACCGCTCGGCGGCGCGCGGATCTGGCTCTTCCTGCCCGATCACCAAGCGCTGCGCGCGTAGTCCTTCAAGAAGACACCGAAGAGGTCTTCGCCTGCTTCGCCGCGGACGATCGGGTCGTACACGCGCGCCGCGCCATCGACCAGATCGAGCGGAGCGTGGAAACCCTCTTCCGCCAGCCGCACTTTCGTCGGGTGCGGGCGTTCGTCGGTGATCCACCCGGTGTCGACGCTCGTCATCAGGATGCCGTCGGACTCGAACATCTCGCGCGCGCTCGTGCGCGTGAGCATGTTGACGGCCGCCTTGGCCATGTTCGTGTGCGGGTGCCCGGATCCCTTGTAACCACGGTTGAAGACACCTTCCATCGCGCTGACATTGACGATGTAGGTGCGCGCGGCGGGGCTTGCCGCCATCGACGCCCGTAGCTTCGAGATGAGCAGGAACGGCGCGGTCGTGTTGGCGAGCTGCACCTCGAGCATCTCGAGGGGATCCACCTCGTCCACGCTCTGGGTCCATGAGTTGACGTCATGCAGGTCGGGGATGAGCCCCCCGGCATCGATCGCGGTTCCGGCCGCGAGGCGTTCGAGAGAACTCGACCCGGCCGCCATCGCCTGCTCCGTGAGTTCATCCGCGCGGGAGGCGGCAGCCGCGAGGATCGGATGCGCCGTGACCGAGCGCTCGAGCGCCTGCGGATGCGGGTCGTTCGTGTGCCCGAAGGTCACGAGCGCCGGCAACGGTCCATCGGGGAGAGGCGCGAGTTCGGCATCCACCAGCGGCTGGTACGCGCCCGGGGAGCGCCGCACGGTCTGCGTCGCATTGTTGATGAGGATGTCGAGCGTGCCGCTCGCGGCGACGTCTTCGGCCAGTCCCAGGACTTGCGCCGGGTCGCGCAGGTCGATCCCGACGACCTTGAGCCGGTGCAGCCAGTCGGCGGAGTCAGGAAGGCTCGAGAACCGGCGGACGGCGTCGCGGGGAAAACGCGTCGTGATCGTGGTGTGGGCACCGTCGCGGAGCAGGCGCAGCGCGATGTACATGCCGATCTTCGCGCGGCCCCCGGTGAGCAGCGCCCGCTTGCCGGTGAGGTCGGTGCGCGCTTCGCGCTTGCGGTGGCTCATCGCCGCGCAGTCCGGGCAGAGCTGGTGGTAGAACGCGTCGACCAGCGTGTACGGCTGCTTGCAGATATAACAGGCGCGGGCCTTCAGCAGGGTGCCGGCCGTCGGCGCGGTCGTGGACGTCGAGATCGGGATACCCCGGGTCTCATCGTCGATGCGATCGGGAGCCCCCGTGGCGGTCGCGGCGACCACCGCGCGGTCGGACTCGGCAACGAACGCGCGGGCTTCACGGCGCCGCGCGACTTTTACGGCCTTGAACATCTTCCCCGTCGCCTGTCGGACGGCAATGAAATCCGGGTGCTCGTGGTCGATGGCATCCAACTGGGCGAGCACGCGCAGGGTTGCTTCGAGGTCGGCGGGATCCAGACCGCTGGGCGGCAGATCGGCGGGCGGAGTGGTCTCGTGCACACACAATTCTCCCATGGCAGCGCCTGGACATCGGCCCGGCGGTGCTAGCGTGCGATCGTGCCCGAAGCCCGCATCCATGTCTCGGCCGCCGTCATCACCGATGCGGCCGGACGCCTGCTCCTTGTCCGCAAGTCCGGCACGACGGCGTTCATGCAGCCGGGCGGCAAGCCCGAGCCCGGCGAGAACGCCGCCGAGACGCTCGCCCGCGAGCTGCATGAAGAACTGGGCCTGGCATTGGATGCCGCGCACTTCGTCGCGCTCGGCGAGTACACCGCGGCCGCCGCCAACGAACCCGGGCACCTCGTCATCGCCGATGTCTTCACCGTCGACATCGGCGCGCAGCATCCGGTCGCCGCGGCCGAGATCGCCGAACTCCGCTGGGTGACGCGCGCGGACGCGGCCGCCCTCGAGGTCGCGCCGCTCGCGCGCGAGTACTTTCTCCCCTCCTGACCCGCCTTCCGGGGTCAGTTGTGGCCGCATCCGGGTGGTGAAGCGGCATCACCCGCCCCGTCAAGCCCCATCGGCGATCGCGCGGCGAATGGCAGGGTGGATGCATGACCACTCGCACCGTCGGACCTTTCACCGTCTCGGCCATCGGCCTCGGCGCCATGCCCATGTCCATGAACGGCGATGGCGTGCTGCCTCCGCGGGATGAAGCGATCGCGACCGTGCACGCGGCGCTCGATGCCGGCGTCACCTTCATCGACACAGCCGACATCTACGCGCCCTCGTGGGCTGAGATGGGCCACAACGAGCGGATCGTCCGCGATGCGCTCGCCTCGTGGGAGGGGGACACGACCGGGATCCTCGTCGGAACAAAGGGCGGAATCACGCGCCGCAGCGCCGAGAAGGACTTCGGCCGGGACGGGTCGCTCGCCTACCTGCGCTCGGCCGTGGAGCGGTCGAGGGAAAACCTCGACGTGGACGTCATCGACCTGTACCAGTACCACCGCCCCGACCGCTGGATGGTCTATGGCGAGATCATGGCGAACCTGAAGACACTTCAGGAGGAGGGCCTCATCCGGGCGATCGGCATCTCCAACGCCAGCATCGAAGAGATCGACATCGCCCGCCAGGTGCTCGGTGAAGGCAACCTCGCGAGTGTGCAGAACGAGTTCTCGCCCCGGCATCCCGGGAGCTACGGCGAGCTTCGCTACTGCGACGAGCATGACATCGCCTTCCTGCCGTGGAGCCCGCTCGGCGGAACCGGCGGTGGCGGACGCAATGTCGGCGAGCGCTTCACCACCTTCCGCGAGATCGGCGAAGACCACGCCGTCAGCCCTCAGCAGGTCGTGCTCGCATGGGAGCTCTCCCTGAGCACGCGTGTCGTGCCGATCCCCGGCGCGCGCCGCGCCGCCTCGATCACGGACTCCGCCCAGGCCGCCGAGCTCGCGCTCAGCGCCGACGAACTCGCGCGATGCTCCGCGGCGGTGGGCATCGAGATCTGACCCGACGGTCAGGGCGTGCCGACACCACGCTGGCAGTCGACGCAGTTTTCGGCATAGGGCAGAATGTCGAGTCGCGCGGCCGGGATCGTTGCGCCGCAGCGGATGCAGCGGCCATACGTTCCGGCGTTCAGCCGTTCCAGCGCCGCGACGATCTGATCGATCACGCGCCGAGTCGACGCGCTGGTCGCCCAGGTCACGGGGTCGATGTGAGGGGCGGCGTTGGGCGCAGCCTCCCGCAGGAGGGCTTCGCGCTCGCGGAGTTCTTGCTCGAGGAACCGGCGGACGTGCGGCACGTTGAGCTTGGGTGCGGACGAGGGTGCCGTGTCGAGAGACATGGAGTACTCCTTCAGAGAATGTGGGTGGGTGTTCATGTGGCGAGCGCCGCTATCAACCGGCGAGAAGTTCTCGACGATCCAGCGGAGCACCCGCGCGGACAGCGCCGCGGCAGGGCCTCACGCGTCCACTGCGAGCTGGGCACTACTACCCCGGAGCGTGCAAAAAAAGCGCCGCAGTGCGACGCGCGTGAGTGATCGGAAGACCGTGTGAAAAACGGATCAGGCCGGCGGCGCGCGACGGGCGGAGCGGAAGAGCACATCCACTCCGGCACCCATCATCCGCGGCGGGAGGACCTCATGACGGGACCCGGCAACCTCCCTGACACCCACGGCGGCAGGACCCGCCGTGGGATCAGGAAGGACGGTCATCGACATGCCCCTCACCATAGCCCGCCCCCCAGAAAAGGCAAGTCGGCGCCGGTTTTTCGCCGCAGATGCTTTGCCTCGGCAAATGGGCTATGGTCATCGGAATCACGCCAGCTGAAGAAGGGAAGCGTGAACAACATGGCAGGTAAAGCCCCGCGCGGTGGAAGCGCGAAGAAGGAACCAAAACTCACTCTCAAAGAGAAGCGCGAAGCAAAACGGGTGAACGCCGCCCCGACGGCCTTCATCAAGCCGCGCAAGGCGGGATAGCGCCGCTCGCCGTTGCTGTCGGGGGCCTCTGAGCGCAGCGGCCCCCGACAGCGCTCACACGGCGAGCGCTCCGCGCGAAGAGAGTGAACACGCCCTCTCGCGATCCCGGCGGCCACGCACGCAAAGACAGTTCCGCGGACACGCGGCCACGCTTTCGGCCGGCGATGCCCGGGCGCGCCGGGAGCGCGCGACAGGTCCGATGGTTCTGACGGACGTCAATGGAGTACCGCATCGCCCCGGGGGACGCTCGGGTGGTGCCTGGAATCGGCTTGCCATAGCGGTCGTTGCGCCTCGTCGACGCTGATCACCGTATTGCCGCCTGTTCGAGAAAGCTCGGCCGCCCACACGATCCGGTGAAGTGCTGTCGGCCGCGCCGTTTCGACCGCTCGGTCGTAACGGCGGATCCATGGACGGCACGAAACCCGGAGATGTGAGGTCTCCGGGTTTCGTGTGCGGGGGATCACTCCGGGCTCGGGGGCGAACGGACACGCGTCGCAACGCTGGAGATGCGCTCCCGACGGGCGCCTGAGCTGACCGACGTGGTCCCTCGTTCCGGACTATGGCGTCTCGGGGACTCCGGGTCGGGGATGAGGCTGCCGGCGCTGCGGCTTTCGAGTCCCGAGGCTCGCAGGATTGCGAAGAATTCCGCGTCGACCCAGTCCGGATCTGCCCACAAGAGCTCAAGATCCCGTCCGCGGGTGTCCGCGTCGAGGTCGGATGGCGTGATCAACGTGGTCATCATCTCGCAACCCCCGTCCGTGGTGAGCGGAGTCAGGCCTGGATGCTGGCCGTCTCCGTCCGCGGCGTATCTGCGTCGCTGCTGGTGATGGTGATCTTGCGGGGCTTGGCCTGCTCCGCCACCGGGATGCGCAACCGCAGAACGCCGGCGGTGTAGTCGGCGTCGACCCGCTCCGTATCGAGCGCGTCGCCCAGGATGAGTTGCCGGCTGAACACTCCCCACGGCCGTTCGGCGGCGACCATGTTCGCCGCGTCCGGCATCCGACTCAGCCGTTCCGCCTTGATGGTGAGGACGTTGCGTTCCACGTCGATGTCCAGTCGGCCCGGGTCGATCCCGGGCAGGTCGAGCTCTACGAAGAAATCGTCGCCCTCGCGCCACGCATCCAACGGCATACCTGTGGGCCGGGCCACGGTTCCGAAGACCTGCTGGGTGAGCCGGTCGAGTTCACGGAACGGGTCATGTTGCAACAGCATTTCTGATCTCCTCCATTTCACTTGCTTGGTCGATTCTGCCGACACATCTATGTCGGCAGGTATAGATTTTATATCGCCAGAGCCGCAGTGTCGCAAGTGGCTTCGTGAGGATATTTCCGGAGAGAGGCGAAGATGACCGATGACGCGCGAGGGGTGTACGCGATCGCGGTCGCCGCGGAACTCTCCGGCGTGGGTGAGCAGACGCTGCGTCTCTACGAGCGGAAAGGACTCTTGACCCCCGCGCGCACAGCGGGAGGGACCCGCAGATACAGCGTCGACGACATCGCCGTGCTTCGACGAGTCGTCGCACTGCTTGCGGAAGGGTTGAATCTCGCAGGCGCCCGTCGCGTCATCGAACTCGAAACCACGAATGAACACCTCCGCGGTCAGATCGCAGACCTCACCGCACAGGAGATGCGATGACGAACGTCACGCCGCGCACCAAGCGGTGTCGGGATGTCCCGTCATGATCGATGGACCACAGGGCGATGACGAGCATCCCCTGGCACCCCTGTCCACGCGGGAGCCCGACATCCTCGATCTCACGGTCGGCCCGTGCGGCCCCGCGGAGAACTTCGATTTCGCCGAAAAAGGCACTGCTGCTTCAGCAGCACGAGGAGGCCGTCGCACGGGCGCAGCAGACCAGAGAGATCCTGCGTTCCGTTCGGATACGAATCCGCCCGCCTCCGCCTCGCCTACGCCGAACGGCTGAGGCGGCTGCGCCGAACCGCCGAGGCCCGCCGCCAGCTCTTCCGCGTCGAGATGGACTTCACGACGATGCAGGCCGGCGCCTAGATAGACCGGGTGCACAGCGACCTGCGCGCATGCGAGCGCGGGGCCGTGAGGCGCGCCGCCGCGCACGATTGGCGGACACCTCTACAAGATCTCGGCATAACGACCCGCGCTCAGTTGCGTGACGCGTTGGTAGGCGTCGCGGCATCCTGTCGCGCGGCTCCCCTGCTGGCGAATTCACGATGGGGAGTTCAGAAGCCCGACTCAACCGCCAGCAGATCCGTGCGTCGGGCCGCGACGGCGCGGGGGTCCCGCAGCATCTCGTCGCGCAGATAGCGGGCGTACCCGTCTGGGGCGCGACCGACCGAACGGCCGCTTGTGAGCACCCGCGCGCCGTCCGACGCGGCGACTCGTGCACCGATCGCGCGAGCACGTTCGACCATGAGGACATCCTCGTGCACCGGCAGGGCGCGGAATCCATCGGCGCGTTCGAGCACATCGGCCCGGACGCCAAGATTCGCCCCGTGCACGGCCCCGTTCGCAACAACGGGCGAGTGCGTCGCGTGCCAGGCCAGCAGCTGTTCGTCATCCAGGTCGTCGAAGCGCGGTTGCACGGTGCCGACCACGACCTCGGCACCGGCGGCGGCGAGGTCCAGCTGGTGCGTGAGCCAATTCTGGGGCACGACCGAGTCGGCGTCAGTATGCGCTGTCCAGACCCGGTCGAGCGGCAGCGGTGAGGCTGACTCCGAAAGACGTGCCAGCGCGCCCGCGAGGGCCGCGTCACGAGCCGCACCCACAGCTCCTGAGTTGAGTTCCACCGCTGGAACGCCGAGCAGACGGACGATCTCGAGCGACCGGTCGGTGCATCGATCCAACGCCACACAGGCCGCCGTCACCGCGACCCTCACGCCGACCGCATCCAGAGCGGCACGCACCGAGTGGAGACACGCTTCGAGCAGGTCTTCTTCGTCGTGCGCCGGAATGGCGACGACCACGGCATCCGGGAGCATGATCATCCCGCCTCCGCACGCGCCACTGACGGCGTCCCCGCCCGGACGTGCACGTCGAGCACGAAATCCTCTTCGCCGTGGTGAACGGCGCGCGCCCATCCGGTCGCGGCGTCGAACGCTGCGTGCACGAGTCCGGCGGAGATCGCGGCATCCGCCATCGGGTGCCGCCAGTGACAGAGGACGATCACGCCGTCGCTCGTGAGGGACGCGTCGATGCGTGCGATCGCGTCGGCGAGCGCGTCCGGGGACCAGTAGTACGCAATCTCCGACACGATGACGAGGTCGAACACTCCTTCGGGCCAGTCGTCAGGGAGATACCTCTGCTCGAGCACCACCCCCGTGGCCGTCTGCAGGCGGTCGCGAGCCAGGCGCAATGCGCTGTCGGCACCGTCGACGGCCACCACCTGAGTGCAACGATCCGCGAGATCGGCGGTGAGCTCGCCGTTCGCGCAGCCCAGTTCGAGTGCGCGATCGAACCGTTCGCGAGGGAGCGAAGCCAGAAGTATCGCGCGCTTGCGGCGCTCATACCATCGCGTGCGAAAACCCCACGGGTCCGGCGATCGGCGGAACTTCTCCTCAAAGCCATCAATCGAAATGGACGGGGGCTTCTCAATGTCGTGCGCGGCGAACACTTCCACGTCGCGCGCGAAGTGCGCGAGCATGCCCGGGTGCAACATCGGCGGCGCACCTTCACGCTGCGACCGGTAAGCGTCGAGCGCTCGCGCTTTCGCGTCGACGGCCTCGGCTGCCAACGGCAGGACTACCCAGTCGGATGCGTCGACCTCGTCCGGTTGCGCCCAATGCCACAGCCACACGGGATATCCGACGACACGCACTCCGGGCGCGGCGCACTTGATCGCTTCCTCCCCCGCGATGCGGTGGTCGCGGTGGCCGTCGCCAGCCCATGGGGCAAGCAGAAGCACGCGCCATGGGTTCGTGCCGAGCTCGCCGCGGAGGGCAGCACCGAGCGCGTCGCGGGTTCGGTCGAGGCCGCCATCCGGCAGCCCCAGGAAGCGCAGCCTGGCTGTCGGGGCGAGTTCTCGGAGCGCTGCGACGAGCTCCTGACGTCGAAGACCGGCGAGCACTTCATGATCAAGAGCAGGATCACCCGCTTCTCCGTCTGTCGCAACGATGACGGTGACATCGATCCCGGCCTGCGCGGCGGTGTGCAACAGCCCGCCGGCGCCGAGGGTCTCGTCGTCGGGGTGTGCGGCGACGACGACGATCCGATCGACATCCAGCGACACATGTGGGCTCGTCGCCCAAGGCGCTGCCCGCGCCCACCGGTGTTCGTCGGTTCCCGGATCGCGGTGATCGAACGGTCTGCTCACGACGCCAGCAGCCTTCCGAGCCGTGCGAGATCCCGCTCGCCGTGATGCTGGCGGAGGTAGATGCGCAGGTCGGCCACGCGTCGCGCATGCTGCTCGTCGGTCGCGAGTGGAGCGGGGCCGAGAGCGCGGTCAGTGATGGAGAGGATGCTCTCGACCTGGCTCGATGTGATCGCGCGTACGCGCTCGGCGGTGATCTTCAGATCCCGACCGGTGACTCCGGCGTCGACCGCGTCCGCCGCTTCGGCGAGAACGGCGCGCACGCTCCAGAACGCGGCATCGGCCGCGCCGGCGAACACCTCGGCAACCTGGTCTGATGTGCTCGTTTGTGCCCGTCCGATGACGGCACGGACCAGCGGAGCGGTCGAGCCCCACCACACGGCCGCCACGCCCATCCCGCCCCACGCGAATCCCGGGCGGGACAGGTACCAGCCGTCCTCACCTACCGGGACGGCGGACGCATCGTCGAAGTCCACAGGGGCACTGACCACTTGGCTGAGTCCCCGCGACACCCACGGGCCGCGACGCGCGTTGACGCCCGGCTGCCGCAACGCCACCGCAAACAGGCGACGCGTCTCCGGCCCGGTCCACGCCGTCACGAGGGCATGGCTCAGCGTTCCGGCCAGCGAACACCAGTCCTTCGTGCCCTCCAGCCGCCAGCCATCCCTCGCGGGGCGGGCCTCCAGCCGCGCGCCCTCCGCCGCGTACACCCCCCAGGACCCGTCCGAACGGTCGCCGATCGCATCCAGATCCACCGGGATACCGGCGTCGGACGCCTCGCGGAGGATGCTCCGCGCATCCAGATGCGGTTCGAGAATCCGCGCACCGGCTACGTCAGCGGCCGCGGCGGAAGCAAGGACCTCCCATGTTTCGCGGGTGCGGCCTTCGCCCGGTGCGGGTGTCTCCGCCGCCGCGGCGACTGCCCACTCGACAGTGGCGGCGAGGTGGGCGCCGAGCAGCGGGACTCCCGCTGCCAACTGCGCGACCGAGGTCGCTGCCGCGCCGGCAGGGCCGGGGCGTAGGGACAGGGGCTGGGCCGCCGTCTCGAGATTCATGGACGGACCGTTAGGCATGCTCGACACGCTACGGTCCGGCCGCGGCTCCGCCTTCCCCCTTGCGTGTATGCGCTTCGCCTGTTACCCGGCAAGACGCGCGAGCGTGTTTGCTCGCACCGCAAGATCGAGTGCGCGGAGCGAGTGTCACCTGCCGTCGGGCAGATTCCCACCGTCACCCCCATCCCGTTCCCGAGAACCCCCGATCGGACGGACAAACTGGCATGACTTGGGCGTGACCCGTCGGCGGGTTGGGATTTGTGGGAACACACTTTTCCCCAGGCGGCCGTCAGGCAAAGAAAAACCCCCGATAAACGGGGGCTTTTCTATGGCGGTGACGGTGGGATTTGAACCCACGGTAGGGGTGAACCTACACAACATTTCGAGTGTTGCACCTTCGGCCGCTCGGACACGTCACCGCGGAACAGCTTACGTGACACCAGAGGATGCCGCCAATCGCGCCGAGAGACCCCCGAGCGCGGGTAGCGTGTCGACGTGACCGAGCGAATGAACGCACAGCAGCGACTGGTGCTCGCGGTGGCCGTGCTCGGCTCTTTCGTCGCGTTTCTCGACTCGACGATCGTCAACGTCGCCCTCCCCGCGATCTCCCGCGACCTGGGCGGAGGGCTCACGACCCAGCAGTGGACGGTGGATGCCTACCTCGTCACTCTCGGCGCCCTGATCCTCGTCGCGGGCGCGGTCAGCGACGCGTACGGCCGCATCCTCGTTCTTCGGATCGGTCTCATCGGCTTCGGCATCGCCTCGGTCGCGGTCGCGCTCGCTCCCGACCCGACCGTGCTGATCATCGCGCGCGCCGTGCAGGGTGCGGCCGGCGCGTTTCTCGTCCCGAGCTCGCTCGCCCTCATCACGGCAACGATGCGCGACCCGCTCCGCGCACGCGCGATCGGCATGTGGACCGCACTAACCACGGGCGCCACGGTCATCGGTCCGCTCATCGGCGGGCTGATGGTCGACTATCTTTCGTGGCGCTTCGCCTTCCTCATCAATGTGGTGCCGATCGCGCTCGGGCTGGTCCTCCTCGCGCGCCTGAAGCTTCCCGATGACGGCGCACACGCGAAGACGACCCGCATCGACTGGCTCGGCGCCGCGATGTGCACGTTCGGCCTGGGCGCGGCGGTCTATGCCCTGATCGAAGAACCGAACGCGGGATGGGCTGCGCCCGAGATCTGGATGCCGGGGATCGCCGGCATCCTGTTGCTCGTCGCCTTCGGCTGGCGTCAACGCACCGTCTCTCACCCGATCCTCCCGCCCGGGCTCTTCCGCCATCGCAACTTCAGCGCCGGCAACATCTCGACCCTGTTCGTCTACGCCGCACTGTCGCTGAACGGTTTCGTCCTCGCCGTCTACCTCCAGCAGGGCGCCGGACTCTCGGCGACGCTGGCCGGGCTCGCGAGCCTGCCGATCACGATCCTCATGATCCTGCTGAGCTCACGCGCCGGCACCCTCGCCGGGCGCTGGGGGCCCCGCGTCTTCATGACAGCAGGCCCGTTGATCATGTCGGCCGGCACCCTGCTGCTCCTGACCGTCTCGGCCGAGTTCGACTACTGGTGGCAGGTGCTCCCGTCAATGCTCCTCTTCGGCATCGGTCTCGCGCTGACGGTGTCACCGCTGACGTCGGCGATCCTCGGCGCGGCTGATCCGGCGCAGGCGGGCATCGCGTCCGCGGTGAACAATGCGGTGGCGCGGATCGCCGGGCTCGTGCCGATCGCCGCCCTGGCGGCGATCACGGGTGGCGCACTCGACCTCGCCGGATTCCACCGCGCGGCCATCGTGACCGCGGTCCTGCTGGCGATCGGTGGGCTGGTCGCGCTCGTCGGCATCCGCAACCCGCGGGCGGTTCAGGCCGAGCCAGGCCCGTAAGCGGCGGCGATGTCCTGCGAGGTCGCTCCGCCCTCGTACGTGCCGTGTTGCGGCCATCCCTCCGGGACGTCTTGCCACTCCTCCTGTCGCCCGAAGGGCAACAGGTCGATCAGCCCGTGGATGTGGCCGATCTGCTCGGTGCCGCGCCCGTCAGTGTGCCAGGTGCGGCAAACGGTGTCCCCGTCACGCATGAACACATTGAGGGCGAATCCGGCCTCAGGGGGCGCGCCCATGTCGGCGCCGAACGGGCTGTCCGCGGTCGAATACCACCCCATCGCGTTTCCGACGCGCTCTTTATAGGCGAGGGCCTCGTCGATCGGCCCCTGCGTGACGATCACGAAGCGCGCGTCGTAGTCGTCGAGGAAGTCCAGCCGCGTGAATTGCGCCGTCCACCCGGTACATCCGGGACACTGCCAGGTCTTTCCGGGAAACCACATGTGGCTGTAGACGATCAATTGGGTCTTGTCCTGGAAGAGGTCGATCAGCCGAACGGGTCCGTTCGGTCCGTCCAGGATGTAGTCCGGCAACTCGACCATCGGCAGCCGTCTGCGCTGCGCCGCGATCGCGTCGAGCTCGCGCGTCGCGGCCTTCTCCCGCACGCGCAGAATGTCGAGCTCGCGGCGCCAGGTCTCGGCATCCACGACGGCAGGCAAAGCGGTCATCGTGTCCTCGCTTTCTCATCGAACGGATGTCGCCATGCTCGCGCCGCGCGAATCGTCGCGCAAGGGGGATTCTCGGTAGCCGCGGCATCCGCCGCCCTGCCAGACTGAGCGCATGAGCGTGATCGAGAACTCCAAACTCACTGTCGTCGGCGCGGGTGCGGTCGGATCTTCCGTCGCATACGCCGCCCTGATCCGCGGCTCCGCCCGCCACGTCGCCCTGTACGACATCGCCGCAGAGAAGACCGAGGCCGAGGTGCTCGACCTGGCCCACGGCGCCCAGTTCACCGGATCGAGCGACATCATCGGCGGCGCCGACATCTCCGTTGCTGCCGGCTCGCACGTCGTGGTGATCACTGCCGGCGCGAAGCAGCGCCCCGGCCAAACGCGCATCGAGCTCGCCGGCGTCAACGCCAACATCCTGAAGTCGATGATGCCGCAGCTCCTCGAGGTCGCTCCGGATGCCGTCTATGTCATCGTGACCAACCCGTGCGACGTGCTGACCGTCCTCGCGCAGGAGACCACCGGCCTGCCGTCGGAGCGCATCTTTGCGTCCGGCACGGTGCTGGACACCTCCCGCCTGCGCTGGAAGATCGCTCAGCGCGCAGGCGTCTCGATCGCGAGCGTGCACGCCTACATCGTCGGCGAGCATGGCGACACCGAGTTCCCGCTGTGGTCGCACGCGACGATCGGCACGGTCCCGATCCTCGACTGGCAGCCGCTCGATGGGCAGCCGAAGTTCACGGTCGCCGAGCTCGATCAGATCGCGGTCGACGTCCGCGATGCCGCGTACAAGGTCATCCAGGGCAAGGGTGCGACCAACTACGCGATCGGCTTGTCGAGTGCCCGCATCGTTGAGGCGATCCTGAACGACGAGCACACCGTCATGCCGGTCTCGACCGTGCTGCAGGACTTCCACGGCGTGAACGGTGTCGCCCTCTCGGTGCCGTCGGTGGTCAGCAACCGCGGTGCGGTACCGATCCGCGAGACCACCTTCTCGGAGCACGAGCTCGGCCTCTTCCGCCACTCGGCCGAGGCGCTCCGCGAGGTCGCCGACTCCCTCCGCTGACCCCGGCCTGAGCGGGCCGGTGTCGGTGGGCGCGGCTAGCCTGAAGACATGGCATCCAAGCGCGCGACGACCACGACCGCGTTCCGGTGCACGGAGTGCGGCTGGACGGCGGCGAAGTGGGTCGGCCGCTGCGGCGAGTGCCAGCAGTGGGGCAGCGTCGTCGAAGCGGCGACTCAGACCGGGATCGTCCAGAACGTCGCGGCGATCAGCCCGATCCGCGCCGCCGTCCCGATCACACAGATCGACACCGCCGACACCCCTCGGCGCACGAGCGGGGTCGGCGAATTCGACCGCGTGCTCGGCGGCGGCATCGTCCCGGGCGCCGCGATCCTCCTCTCCGGCGAACCGGGTGTGGGCAAGTCGACCCTCCTGCTCGAAGTCGCCGCCCAGAGCGCGCGGGCCGGTCGACGCGTGCTCTACGTCAGCGCCGAAGAGTCGCTCGGCCAGGTGCGCCTGCGCGCCGAGCGTACGGCGGCGCTCCACGACGAGTTGTTCCTCGCGAGCGAAACCGACCTCGCCACCGTTCTCGGCCACATCGACGAGTGCGCGCCCGACCTGCTGATCGTCGACTCGGTCCAGACGGTGTCATCGTCACTGATCGACGGATCCGCCGGCCAGCCCGCGCAAGTGCGCGAAGTCGCCTCCACCCTCATCCGTGTCGCGAAAGCGCGCGATCTGCCGGTCATCATCGTCGGGCACGTCACCAAGGATGGGTCGATCGCAGGTCCCCGCATCCTCGAGCACCTCGTCGACGTCGTCTGCCACTTCGAAGGCGACCGCCAAACGTCGCTGCGATTCGTCCGTGCGCTGAAGAACCGGTTCGGCGCAACGGACGAAGTCGGATGCTTCGACATGACCGGTGCCGGCATCGCCGAAGTCCCCGACCCCAGCGTCCTGTTCCTCGGGCACGGCTCTCAGCAGCCCGGCACCTGCGTCACGATCGCACTCGAGGGACGACGCGCTCTCCCGGTCGAGGTCCAGGCGCTGACACTTCCGGCATCCGGACCGAACCCGCGGCGCATCGTCAGCGGCGTCGACGGCGCGCGCGTGGCGATGGTGCTCGCGGTGCTCGAAAAGCGCGCACACGTCAAATCATCCGATCAGGATGTGTACGTCTCGACCGTGGGCGGCGTGCGCCTGATCGAACCCGCCGCCGACCTTGCTATCGCCCTCGCCGTCGCGAGCGCGATCACCGGGCGCAGCAACCCTCCGGGAGTGGCCGCGATCGGAGAGCTCAGCCTGGCCGGTGAGATCCGCGCCGTCACCCAGCATTCCCAACGCCGCGCCGAAGCCGCGCGACTCGGGTACCGATCGGTCATCGACACCGCCTCGCGCGAGCTGTCGACCGCCTGGCGCGAGCTCGGCGGCAACCACCGCACCGATCCGACAGACCCGCCGACCTTCTGACCCGGGCTACGCGTCGAGCGCGGCGATCAGATCGGCCGGGGTCGCCTGGAGAGGGTGGGGCCCGGCGATGTCGAAGAAGACGGTCGTGATCTCGTCCCCGTGCGTCCCGAGGAAGGCACGCAACCAGGCCGGCGACTGGAGCGCGACCCCGGGCGGCAACGCCGCCGGTTTGTGTGCGGCATCGCTGAAGAGCAAGAGGGCAAGGTCGCCGGAGTTCGGATCGCGGTAGGTCCACACTTCGCCGGCGTCGAGTGGATTGTCGCGCTGACCAGGCTTCATCAGGGGGACGACGGTCGGGCCGTGGCGAAGGGCGAATGCGAGAGCCGCCATGTCCTGCGTCTGCAGCGCGTCGGCCAGTTGGGGGTTCCGAAACTCCAGGGGAGGTTTCGCGCGCTTCTTGCCGGCCATGACGACAACTCTAGAAGACAAGAAGGGGCCCTCTCGATTTCCTCATTGGGGACTGCGGAAATCGAAAGGGCCCATCGCTCACCGGGGCGAAAGTTTTCGTCTGGCCACTGGGGGTTGGCTTCGACTGACCATTGCTGGGGACAACGGGGACCGCCACCGGGAACTACTACAAGGGTACGCACTCCGAAGCCTCGCCGTCTGCATGAAACCCCAGACAATTCATGAGAATGTTCTCAGGAACACCGGCGCCGGTTCACCGCAGTTCGAATGCTTTCGTGTCCGCCGCTTCGATTCCACCGATCGACACCGAAAGGTGGAAGTACCCGGCCGGTGCCTGCGGGCGTGCCGCCGCGCACGTGTCCACCGACGACCGAGTGCGGTCCCATTCGAGCGGCGTGACGCTCGAGACGGTCTGCCCGGCATCCAACTGGACCACCTGATCACTCGATTCGGCCTGGCAATCGGTCGATCGCCACCAGACGTCCGGGCCGCTCGAAATCTCGAACGCCTGCGTCGCCGTGCCGACGTTGATCAGGCACGGCAGGTCGGAGTCGTTGGAGAGCGTGATCGACAGTTTCGGCAACTCGCCGCCTCCGTACGAGTCCTGGTCGGTCACTGCGAGCACCGTGATGTTCGAAGTCGAGCACGCTTCGATGGCAGGGGCGGCGGTCGGCTCGGACGGCGCCGGTTCCTCGGGTACCGACGGCTCGGACGGGGACGGTGTGGCCGCAGGGCTCGTCGCCACGGCGGAGCTCGTCGGACTCGCAGACGCAGCCGGTGTCGCAACCCCGCGCCACGGCTGCCAGATCGCCAGCGCGACGACGCCCGCGACCACGAGCAACGCCACCACCACGACGACGAGTCGACGGCGGCGGTAGACGGCGGGCGAGGGCCGACGGGAGGGGGTGCTCACAGACCCAGGCTATGCGCCGGCATCCGCCGATCCATCAGGACGCGCCTGCAGGCTCTTGAGCATGCGGGTATTACCCAGGGTGTTGGGCTTGACGTGCGCGAGGTCGAGGAACTCCGCGACGCCTTCGTCGGGGCTCCGAAGGAGCTGCGAATACACATCCGGGTCGACGACTTGCTCACCGATCGGCGCGAAGCCGCGGCGGGTGAAGAAGTCGACCTCGAAGGTGAGGCAGAACAAACGGCTGAGCCCCAGGTCCTGCGCGCGCTCCTCGAGCTTCTCGACGATCGCGCCACCCACCCCGTGGTGCAGCCACTCCTCCGAGACGATCAGGGTGCGCACCTCGCCGAGGTCTTCCCAGATGACGTGCAGCGCGCCGCAGCCGATGAGGCGCCCTTGCGCCTCCGCGACGACGAACTCCTGAACGGATTCGAAGAGCGTGACGACCTCTTTGCCGAGCAGGATCCGGCGCTGGACCCACGGGTCGAGAAGCTCGAGGATGCCGCGCACATCGGCCGTCCGTGCGGGTCTCACCCGGAAGAGCGGGTCGGCGGAGTGCGAGGGTGTCACCGCACCACTGTATTGCGCGTCCCGCCACCCCGCACGAACGCAGGGATAGTGTTACCTGTAACCCGCCCGCAACAGGGCTCGACCAAGCTGGGGCAATGTCGATCAAAGTCGCACTGGAGCACTACACCAGCTACGAGTTCGCGCGGCCGGTGTCAGTCACCCCGCACGTCGTGCGCTTGCGACCCGCCCCGCACGCGCGGACGCCGATCGAGGCGTACACGCTGGACATCTCACCGGCGAACCACTTCCTCAACTGGCAACAGGACCCGTTCGGCAACTGGCTCGCGCGGATCGTCTTCCCCGAGAAGGTCAGCAAACTCGAGATCACGGTCGGCGTCGTCGCCGACATGATGGTGATCAATCCGCTCGACTTCTTCATCGAGGAGTACGCCGAGCGTTTCCCGTTCACCTATGCGCCGTCGCTGGCGGCCGATCTCGCGCCTTACCTCCGCCCCGTCGACGACAGCGATCGGACGGAGGCCTGGCGTGCGGGACTTCCGCCGCTCCCGGCAGATGGCATGCCGACGGTCAGCTTCCTCTCCCAGCTCAACGCGGCCGTCAACGGGGCCGTCGCCTATAGCGTGCGCATGGAGCCGGGTGTGCAGACGCCCGACCACACGCTCGCCGCCGGTATCGGGTCGTGCCGCGACAGTGCGTGGATGCTGGTGAGCCTGCTGCGGCAGTACGGCCTCGCAGCGAGGTTCGTGTCGGGCTATCTCGTGCAACTCGCACCGGACCAGAAGTCGCTCGACGGCGGAAGCGGCCCGGCCGAGGACTTCACCGACCTGCACGCATGGGCCGAAGTGTTCATCCCGGGCGCCGGCTGGGTCGGCCTCGATGCGACGAGCGCCCTGTTCGCCGGCGAAGGGCACATCCCGCTGTCGGCGACGCCGCATCCGTCCAGTGCCGCACCGATCGAGGGCGGCACCGAACCGGTCGAGGTGACTTTCGGGTTCCACAACGAGGTGCGGCGCATCCACGAGGACCCCCGCACGACAAAGCCGTACACCGACGCCCAGTGGGGGCGCATCGACGCGGTCGGCGAGCTCGTCGATGAACGGTTGCGCGCGGGAGACGTGCGCCTGACCCTCGGCGGCGAGCCGACGTTCGTCGCTCTCGACGACGCGACGGCCGCCGAGTGGAACACGGATGCCGACGGCCCGCAGAAACGCGAGCTCGCGAATGTGCTCGCCGAACGCTTGCGACGCACATATGCCGCAGGCGGCATCGTTCATCGCGGGCAGGGCAAGTGGTACCCGGGTGAGCCCATGCCGCGGTGGAACATCGCGCTGCAGTGGCGTACCGACGGCGTTCCGCTCTGGAACCGCGCCGAGCTCTTCGACGACCCGTGGGGCAAGCCCGCGTATCCCGGGTCGGCCCCCGAACGTGCTGAAGCGCTCGCGCGCAGCATCACCGGCATCCTCGGCCTTCCGGAAGGTCAGCTGCTGCCCGCCACGGAAGATGCCCTCGCGGCGCGGCTCGCCGAGGTCCGACTGCCCGCCGGCGATCGGCCCGGCGACGAGGACGACAGCGACGCTGCGGATGCCGGTGCTCCCACGGCGTGGGTGCTCCCGCTCGTCACGGGCGAGCCCTGGGCGAGCCCCGCATGGCGTTTCCGCCGCGGACGCCTCGTCCTCGTTCCCGGCACGAGTTCGGCCGGACTCCGCCTGCCGCTCGACTCCGTCTCCTGGGAGGACCCCGCGTGGCAGGGCGAGCCGACCTACCTGGAGGCGTCCGCGCCCCTGGTGCCCGGCATCCCCCGTGTCACCATCGTCGATCCGGACGAGCAACCCACGACAGCGCTCGTGGTGGAGGCCCGCGAAGGATTCGTCTACGTTTTCCTGCCGCCGACCGACCGCCTCGATGACTATGTGAGCCTGCTCCAGGTCATCGAGCGCGCCGCGACCCAGGGCGGCACCCGCCTCGTGATCGAAGGCTACGGCCCGCCGCCGGATGCACGGCTGACGCAGCTCGTCGTGACGCCGGACCCTGGTGTCATCGAGGTCAACGTGCAGCCGACGGCGTCGTGGGCCGAGCAGCGGGCGCTCACGTTCGACCTGTACGGAGAGGCGCGTCTGGCGCGGCTGTCGACCGAGAAATTCGATGTCGACGGCACGCACACCGGCACCGGCGGCGGCAATCACATCACTCTCGGCGGCCAGCAGCCGATCGACTCACCGCTGCTGCGGCGTCCCGATTTGCTCGCGAGCCTCGTCACGTACTGGCAGCGGCATCCGGCCCTCTCCTTCCTCTTCTCCGGCCGGTTCATCGGCCCGACCAGCCAGGCGCCGCGCTTCGATGAGGGACGTCCGGAAGCGGTCTATGAAATGGAGATCGCGCTGAGCGAGGTGCGGCGGCTGAGCGCCGAGACCGACGAGCCCCGCCCCTGGCTGATCGACCGCGCCCTGCGGCACCTGCTCACCGACCTCACCGGCAACACGCACCGCGCGGAGTTCTGCATCGACAAGCTGTACAGCCCCGATACGAGCCGCGGGCGCCTGGGCCTCCTGGAACTGCGCGGCTTCGAAATGCCCCCGCATCCGCAGCTCGCCCTCGTCCAGGCGCTCCTCGTCCGCAGTCTCGTGACGATGTTCTGGGAGAAGCCGCTGATCGCACCGCTCGTGCGCTGGGGCACGGCGCTCCACGAGGACTTCCTGCTGCCGCAGGGAACCCGTCGCGACATCCTCGAGGTGATCGATGACCTCCGCGCCGCCGGCATCCCCTTCGAGGACAGCTGGATGGAGCCGTTCGTCGAGTTCCGGTTCCCGCGGATCGGGTTCACCCGTCTGGGCGGCAGCGCCGGGATCGAGCTCGAACTGCGCCAGGCGATCGAACCGTGGCACGTGCTGGGCGAGGAAGCGACGGCCGGTGGCACCTCGCGTTACGTCGATTCGTCGGTCGAGCGTGTGCAGGTGACCGTCTCCGGCATCGATCCGACTCGGCACCTCGTCGCGTGCAACGGCGTCGCCGTGCCGCTGACGTCGACGGGGAAGCCTGGCGAGTACTACGCCGGCGTTCGCTATCGCGCCTGGCAGCCCTGGTCTGCCCTGCATCCGTCGATCGAGGTGCACGCACCGCTGAGTTTCGAGGTCGTCGATGTGGATGCCGCGGCCAGCCTCGGCGGGGCGACCTACCACGTCGTCCATCCAGGTGGCCGGGCGTACGAGCACCCGCCCGTCAATGCGAACGAAGCCGAAGCACGGCGCTCCGGCCGGTTCGAGCCGCGCGGCCACACGCCGGGCGCGTTCGATGTCGCGGCGGCCCGTGAGGCTGGGGCGCGTGCGGCGACGGTCGACTACCCCCGTACGCTGGACCTCAGGAGGGTTCCGCAGGCGTGAGTGTGCTCCGCGACTACGCGATGGCAGTGTCGCAACCGACACTGCCCTTTCACGCGCCCGTCGACGGCGCCGTGTCGCGCTACGACGAGGTCGTGGGCGCCGATGGCGCACTGCGACCCGCGTGGAAGTCGATCGCCTCGCTCGCACTGTCGCTGAGCCCGCAGGAACTGCATCGCGTCGACGACGAGATCACGAGGTTCCTCGCCGACGACGGCGTCTCCTACATCCGCCCCGGCAGGGGCGCCGAGCCGTGGCAACTCGATCCGATGCCGCTCGTGATCGACGCGGCCGGCTGGGCGCGGCTGGACGTGGGTCTTGCGCAACGCGCGGAACTGCTCAACGCGATCCTCGTCGACCTGTACGGACGGCAGACCCTCTTGCGCGAGGGGATCATCCCCTCCGCGATCGTTCTCGGTCACGCCGGATTCGCGCGGCCGGTGGCGCGGGCGAGCGCCAAAGATCCGAACCCGCTGCTGCTGTCGGCGACCGACCTCGGTCGCGATGCGGACGGCGAATGGCATGTGCTCGCCGATCGCACCCAGGCGCCGTCCGGTCTCGGATTCGCCGCGGAGAACCGTCGGGTGATCTCGCAAGTGCTGCCCGATCTGTACCAGGAGGGCAACCTCCACCGGATGGATCCCTACTTCACCGCCCTCCGCGCCGCCCTGCTGTCCTCCGCGCCCGAGGACGTCGACGATCCGCAGATCGTCATCCTCTCCCCCGGCACACTCTCCGAAACGGCGTTCGACCAGGCCTTCCTCGCCAACGCGCTGGGCTTCCCGCTCGTGCAGGGTAGCGACCTCGTCGTGCGCGACGGTTGGGTGTGGATGAAGCCATCCGGATGGCCGCGGACGCGCCCGACCGAGCGGATCGATGTCATCATCCGCCGGGTGGACGCCGCCTACTGCGACCCGCTGGAACTCCGTGGCGACTCGCGGCTCGGCGTTGCCGGGCTCTCCGAAGCCGTGCGCCGGGGACGCGTGCGACTCGTGAACGGGCTCGGCGCCGGTGTGCTCGAGAACCCGGCGCTCATGCCGTTCCTGGCGGCGGCGTGCGAGCACCTCCTCGGCGAGCAGCTCCGGCTGCCGTCGGCGCCGACCTGGTGGTGCGGAAACCCCGAGGATCGCGCCCTCGTGGTCTCGCGCATCGCCGCCGGCGATCCCTCGCTGATCGTGCGGATCATGGATTCCCCGCGCCGGAGCCTCGCCGGCCTCTCCCCCGACGAGCTGATCGCGCGCATCGAAGCCGCGCCGCACCGATTCGTCGGGCAGGACCTCCTCCCGCTGTCGCAGGCGCCGGTCTGGAACAGCTCAGGCCTCGCGTCGGCGATGCCGATGACGTTCCGGGCCTTCACGCTGAGATACGGCTCCGCGTATCGGCCCCTGATCGGCGGGCTCGCGACGGTGCGCTCCGGTGTCGATGCCACCCCGACGACGAAAGACGTGTGGGTCCTGAAGTCGGCGGAGACCGATCCGGACCAGGGTCTGTCCGAGATCGTTCCGGCGCCCTCGGGCCGTTCCATCCCGTCGCTGGCGCCGCGCGCTCTTGCCGACATGTTCTGGGCGGGCCGGTACGCCGAGCGCGCGGAGGACCTCCTCCGCCTGGTGCTGAGCGCCCAGACCTCTCTCGATCAACACGGCGGACACACGGCCACGACGGTCGATGACAGCTCGCGCGTGTTGCTGAACGCGCTCGGCTTGCTCGCCGGAACCCGGTCGCTCGATCCCGAAGCCGAGTTCCGCTCGTTGCTGATGGATGCCGGACGCCCCGGGTCGGCCGGCCACTCGATCGCACGCCTGCGCGAAGCGATGGAAGGCGTCCGCGATCAGCTGTCCGGCGACACGTGGCGTGTGTTCGCGCACATCGACCGCGCACTGCGTTCGCTGCGGAGTTCCGCGCATCCGCACCGCACGGCGGAGTCTGCGGGCCGCATGCTCTCCGCGATGCTGTCGCTCTACGGTGTGACGGCCAACATGATCCGCGACACCGGATGGCGCATGATCGAGGCCGGTCGCCACCTCGAGCGAAGCCTGCAGGTCTGCCACCTGCTGACCGCAGGGCTGACCGAACCACGCAACGCGCGACGCGAGCGGGATGTGCTCGAGGCGGTGCTGACGGCATCCGAGAGCATCGTGACCCACCGCCGCCGGTACCGCGGGTCGATGCGCGTCGCGGACGTCCTCGACCTTCTGCTGAGCGACCAGGACAACCCGCGCTCGGTCGCCTTCGGCCTGGCCGCGCTCCGCACGCACCTCGCCGCGATGCCGGCATCGACCGGGTCCACCCGCGCGGAGCGCTTGCTCGACCATCTCGAGACCCAGCTGCAGAACGCCGACCTGGCGGAGCTCGCAACCGTGACGTCGGGGCGCCGCGAACACCTCGCCGTTTTCCTCCGGGAGATCTCCGCGCAGCTCGCGCAACTGTCCGACGCGATCGGCCACCTCCACTTCGAGAGCGGCCCGCCGGCCGTGTCGATCGCGGATCTGGCGCTGATCGAACTCATGGAGGCGCGCGCGTGAACCGCTACCGCGTCTGGCATCGCACCGAGTACACGTACTCGAAGCCCGTGCAGGACAGCGTCGGCCAGTTCCATCTGGTCCCTCGCATCCTGCCCTGGCAGAAAGTGACCGACGCCACCGTCACCCTCGACCCGCACCCGGCCGATCTTGCGCCGGACGTCGACTATTTCGGCAACTCCGCCACCTACTTCCACCTCACCGGGGGGCATTCGGCGCTGTCGATCGAGGCCTCCAGTGAGGTCACGGTCGACGAGCCCGCCTACGACCACGACGCACTCGCGCGCCCGTGGGAGGACGCCCGCCCGCTTCTCCACCCGGATCTCGTGGGCTCCTGGTCGGCCGTCGAATACGCCCTCGAGTCCGAACGCGCCCGCCACGACGCCGAGGCGACCGCATATGCCGCCGAAAGCCTGACGCCGGGTCGCCCGATCGGTGAGGCGGTGACGGAGCTGATGCAGCGGATCTTCCGCGACTTCGACTACGACAAGACCGCGACAACCGTGACCAGCAGCGTCGCCGATGCCATGCGCAAGCGCGCCGGAGTCTGCCAGGACTTCGCGCACGTCGCGCTCGCGAGCCTCCGCGCGCACGGGGTTGCCGCCCGATACGTGTCGGGATACCTCGCCACCCAGCCCCCGCCAGGCAAGCAGCGCGTCTTCGGCGCCGACGCGTCCCACGCGTGGATCGCGGTGTGGTTGCCGGGAACCGACCAGTGGCTCGCCGTCGACCCGACCAACAACCAGTGGGCGAACGACCGGTACGTCACCGTCGCCTGGGGGCGCGACTACGGCGATGTCGCTCCGGTCCGCGGCATCATCTTCACGAAAGCGAAGAAGTCCACCCTCCGCGTCTCGGTCGACGTCGCTCCCCTCGTGGAGTGACGCAGCACGGCGTGCGCTGTGACACGCTAGGGCGGTGAAGGCCTATCGCTGCCGCGTCTGCGGCAATCCCCTGTACTTCGAGAACTCCGTCTGCGTGTCCTGCGGCACGCCGCTCGGCTACTCGCGCGGCGAGCGGGAGATCGTCCCCGTCGATGCCTCCGGAGTCTACGTCGACGCGGACGGGTGGATCTGGCACGTCTGCCGCAACCTCAATCTGTCCGGCTGCACGTGGCTCGCACCACTGGCGGGCGGGCAGTGCTTCTCGTGCGACCTCACCCGCATCCGCCCGGCCGATACCGATGCGCCGGGCCTTGTGAACTTCCCGATCGCCGAGCGAGCGAAACGCCACCTGATCACCGAGCTGGATGCGTTGGGCTTTCCGCTCGTCACGAAGGGCGAGGACCCCACCGGCGGCCTCGCGTTCGATCTGCTGTCGAGCACGCTGGCTCCCGTCATGATCGCGCACAGCGACGGCATCATCACGATCGACCTGGCCGAGAGCGACGACTCCCACCGCGAGCGCATCCGCCGGCAACTCGACGAGCCGTACCGCACGATGCTCGGCCACTTCCGCCACGAGGTCGGTCACTACTTCCAGTGGCGCCTCGTCGAAGACGACCCCGAGGTGCTCGCGCGATGCCGCGAACTGTTCGGCGACGAGAGCGTCGACTACGACGCCGAGATCCGACGGCACTACGCCGACGGTCCCCCGGCGAACTGGACCGAGCACTACATCTCGTCCTACGCGACGATGCATCCCTACGAGGACTTCGCGGAGACGTGGGCGCATTACCTCCACATCTGCGACACCCTCGAGACGGCCATCGAGTACGGGCTGCTTCCGGCCGCGGACCTCCTCGGACACGCGCGATTCCGCGACCTCGTGGCGAGCGTCTGGGTGAAGCTCTCCACAGGCCTGAACCTCGTCAACCGCTCGATGGGCAAAGACGACCTGTATCCGTTCGTGCTGGCCCCGACCGTGCTCGACAAGCTGGACTTCGTCTCGACCCTCCGCCCGGCGCCCTGATCCCGGCACGGCCAGCCGGGTCGGCGGCGCCCTCTTGCCAACCTGCCGTGGCAGTCACAGGCCCGATCGGCCTGTTTCGGATCGGAGACCCCGTTCGGAGCCGATCCAGCCTGCGGCCGCCACGGCGACCGGCGCCACAACGACGAAGAGCGGATGCCGGTCGGCATCCGCTCTTCGTCGTTGGAGGATTACGCCCCGGCGACGATGTCCGGTGTGGCTTCGATTGCGCCGGCGGCCGTCACGCCGACCGCGACCTTCTCGCCACGCGGCCCGTTCACGAACGCGAACTTGCCGTCTTCGACATCCACCTTGACGTGGTCGCCGCTATTCAGCTCGCCGTGCAGGATGCGCTCGCTGAGGTGGTCCTCGATCTCGCGCTGCATGGCGCGGCGGAGCGGCCGGGCACCGAGCGTCGGGTCGAAGCCGATCTCGATCAGCTTGTCCTTCGCGGCATCGGTCAGTTCGATCGTCATGTCGCGATCGAGCAGACGCTCCCCGAGGCGCTTCGTGAACAGTCCGACGATCTGGCGCAGTTCAGGCTTGCTCAGCTGCGGGAACACGATCACGTCGTCGACACGGTTGAGGAACTCAGGCTTGAAGTGGCGCTTGAGCTCTTCGTCGACCTTGCCCTTCATCCGCTCGTACGTCGTCTGCGCGTTGCCCTCGACCTGGAAGCCCACCGGGCCACCGGCGATCGCCGACGAACCGAGGTTGGTCGTCATGATGATGACCGTGTTCTTGAAGTCGATCACGCGGCCCTGACCATCGGTCAGGCGACCCTCTTCGAGGATCTGCAGCAGCGAGTTGAAGATGTCCGGGTGGGCCTTCTCGATCTCGTCGAACAGCACGACGGAGAACGGCTTGCGGCGGACCTTCTCGGTGAGCTGGCCACCCTCTTCGAATCCGACGAATCCGGGAGGGGCACCGAACAGACGCGAGACGGTGTGCTTCTCGCCGAACTCGCTCATGTCGAGCGAGATCAGTGCGCTCTCGTCGTCGAACAGGAACTCGGCGAGCGCCTTGGCCATTTCGGTCTTTCCGACACCCGTGGGGCCGGCGAAGATGAACGACCCGCTGGGGCGCTTCGGGTCCTTGAGGCCCGCACGCTGGCGACGGATCGTGCGCGAGAGCGCCGCGATCGCCTCTTCCTGACCGATGACCCGCTGGTGCAGGGCCTTCTCCATGAAGACGAGGCGCGAGGTCTCTTCTTCGGTGAGCTTGAAGACGGGGATGCCGGTGGCCTGCGCCAGCACCTCGGCGATCAGACCTTCGTCGACGACCGCGTGTGTCGCGACATCACCGGAACGCCACTGCTTCTCGAGGCGCAGGCGCTCGGCGAGCAGGGACTTCTCCTCGTCGCGGAGCGACGCGGCCTTCTCGAAGTCCTGCTCTTCGCTGGCGAGTTCCTTGTCCTCACGGACCTTGGCGATCTTCTCGTCGAACTCGCGCAGTTCCGGGGGGCTCGACAGGATCGACAGACGCAGGCGCGCGCCGGCCTCGTCGATCAGGTCGATCGCCTTGTCGGGCAGGAACCGGTCCGCGATGTAGCGGTCGGCGAGGTTCGCGGCAGCCACGATCGCACCGTCGGTGATCTGCACCTTGTGGTGCGCCTCGTAGCGGTCGCGGAGACCCTTGAGGATGTTGATCGCGTGGGGCAGGCTCGGCTCGGCCACCTGGATCGGCTGGAAGCGACGCTCGAGCGCGGCATCCTTCTCGAAGTGCTTGCGGTACTCGTCGAGCGTCGTCGCGCCGATCGTCTGCAGCTCGCCGCGCGCGAGGAGCGGCTTGAGGATCGAGGCAGCGTCGATCGCGCCTTCGGCAGCGCCCGCACCGACGAGGGTGTGGATCTCGTCGATGAAGACGATGATGTCGCCGCGCGTGCGGATCTCCTTGGTGACCTTCTTGAGGCGCTCTTCGAAGTCACCGCGGTAGCGGGATCCGGCGATGAGCGAGCCGAGGTCGAGCGAGTAAACCTGCTTGTCCTTCAGCGTCTCGGGCACGTCGTTCTTCACGATCGCCTGCGCGAGACCCTCGACGACGGCGGTCTTGCCGACGCCGGGCTCGCCGATCAGGACGGGGTTGTTCTTGGAGCGACGCGAGAGGATCTGCATGACCCGCTCGATCTCCTTCTCGCGCCCGATCACGGGGTCGAGCTTGTTGTCGCGCGCGGCCTGAGTGAGGTTGCGGCCGAACTGGTCGAGGACCGCCGAACCGCCCTGGGCGGATTGGCTGTTCTGCTCACCGGCTCCGGCGGCGACACCCGCGGGTTCCTTGCCCTGGTAGCCACTGAGCAGCTGGATGACCTGCTGGCGCACCTTGTTCAGGTCGGCGCCGAGCTTGACGAGCACCTGCGCGGCAACACCTTCACCCTCGCGGATGAGGCCGAGCAGGATGTGCTCGGTGCCGATGTAGTTGTGGCCGAGCTGCAGCGCTTCGCGCAGACTCAGCTCGAGCACCTTCTTGGCGCGCGGTGTGAACGGGATGTGACCCGTCGGCTGCTGCTGGCCCTGGCCGATGATGTCCTGGACCTGCTCGCGCACGGCGTCGAGCGAAATGCCCAGGCTTTCGAGCGCCTTGGCGGCGACGCCCTCGCCCTCGTGGATGAGGCCGAGCAGAATGTGCTCGGTACCGATGTAGTTGTGGTTGAGCATCTTCGCCTCTTCTTGGGCGAGCACTACCACGCGACGGGCGCGATCCGTGAATCTCTCAAACATCTTGGGGCTCCTCCAGCACACGGTCCTCTGGTGCGCTTACGAACGACGATAACCACGGATGCGTGCCGGTATGCCCGTGTTCGCCGTCGGCATACCTTCTCATGACGAATCAGAGCCCTCTCGACGTGCGCCGACCAGGTTCGGGGTCGTGACGTGCCGCCTGGGGCTTTCGGAACCGACACAACGCGACCCCGAACTGGGCTCTTGACCTGAGGAGCATCCGCACCATATCGTTTGTCGATAACAATGTTTATCGATATGGAGGATGCCGTGGCTGAACGCACGCTGATGTCTCGCTGGGATCGCACCCTCGCGTTCGCGATCTACCTGGCGACGTTCTTCTTCGGCGCCTGGTGGGCGGCGAGCGGCCTCATCCAGGGCGCGTTCCGCGTGATCGCCCCCGCGCGGTACCCGGTGACGCTGCTCGCCGAAAGCCCGGTCGACCATGGAACGGAGGTCATGTCCGCGGTGGCTGACACCGTCACCGTGAGGTCCGACGCACTGTCGTCCGGCACCGTGTGGATGCTCGCATCCGCCGATTTCCTCCAGGCGCTGACGATCGCCGGCGTCCTGATCGGCAGTGGGCTGGTGATCGAGCGGCTGCTGCGGGGCAAACCGTTCCACCGGGTGGTGCGCCCGGCGATCCTGCTCGCGGCCTGCTCACTGGCATTCGGCAGCCTGCTCACCCAGGGCGTTCGTGGCCTCGGACAGATGATGGCGGCATCCGACCTGAACGATCAGCTCGGCGGCATCCTGGTCGTGGGATTCTCGTTCGACATCGTCCCGATCGTGGCCGGCTTCGGGTTGCTCGCGCTCTCGTACGTCATCGCCGCGGGCATGCGGCTCGAGCGCGACACGGAAGGACTCGTCTGATGGATGTCATCGGACTCGCAGCGACAGCCGCCGCCGTCATCGGCGTCGTCGCCCTCGTCTTCTGGATCGGGCTCTCGAGAGGTCGCCCCGACACGTCAGCAGCCGGTGGCCGCGTCATCGGACTCACGATGTGGGTTGCCGTGATCTGGGCCGTCGTCAGTGGGGTCAGCGCCCTCATCGTCGCGGGGTTGGCGTTGGGGTCGCCGGAGGTCGCGATCACGATTCCCGTGCAGCCATTCTGGCCGCAGCTTCCGCCGGGGACCGAGCTCGATGGCATCACGGCAATGCGGGTGTCGGGTGGGTTCACGACGGCCGATGTGACGCTCGGCGGGCTCTCGTTCGGAGTGCGGCTCGCCTGGGCTGTCAGCCAAGCCGTGGCGCTCCTCATCCCCGCGACGATCGCTGCCCTCATCGCCGGCGCGTGCATGCAGCTCCGGGCCGGGCGTCCTTTCGCCCCGGCGGTCGCGCGCATGGCATCCATCACCGCTGTCGTCGTCGCACTCGGCGGCATCGTTGCGCAAGTGGTGGGAGACCTCGCTGGCATCGGCGCGGCCGAACAACTCCTCCGGTGGACGGGCGCCCAGTACCCGGATGTCCCCGGCGTGGAGGACGTGTTGCAGGCATGGCTCCCGCAACCGGGCTTCGAGATCACCTTCCCGTTCTGGCCCATCGCGGCCGGACTCGGATTCGCCGCGCTGGCGGCGATCTTCCGCTACGGCTCACGCCTGCAGCGCGACACCGAGGGGCTCGTGTGAGTCCCGCCGACGACGAAGTCACCGGCATCCATTGCCGCCTCGACGAGTTGCTCGCGGAACGCGAGATGACCCTCGCGCGCCTCTCCGAGCTCGTCGGAGTGTCGGTGGTGAACCTGTCGGTCCTGAAGAACGACCGCGCCCGCGCGATCCGCTACTCGACGCTGGCGGCGATCTGCCGCGTGCTGGACTGCGAAGTCGGCGAGCTCCTCGTGCGCGCCGACTGACCCGCGCCCGTTGCGTCCGACAAGGGGTCGCGATCTGCCCCACAGGGCGCCCTGACGGGGCAGATTGCGCCACCTGCGTTGGCGTGGAGACGAATAAGGTGGCGCGAACTGCGGGTTCAACTGGGCGATGAGGGCGGATTGCGCCACCTGTTGCCCGGAGCGCCCCCCACACGCGACAGGAGCGGACACCCCAGAAGGGCGCCCGCTCCTGAATCGATCGGGGTCAGCCGACGACCTCGAGCTTCACGGGGGTCGCGAACTCGGCGCCGCCACCGGTCAGGGCGAGGTCGACGACGTCGTCGTCCACGCCGTCCACGGCGACCAGCGTCACGCGCGGAGCCATATCGGCGGTGCACACCTGGTCGGCGGGCGGGTCGGTGAAGGTCACCGTGATCTGGTTGCCGCCCTCGACGGTGGCATCCTGCACCATCGGCGCGCACGAGGACGATCCCCAGGTCAAGAGGGCGAACTGTCCGTCATCGATCCAGCCGGCAGACGGTGCGTATTCCTCGACCGGGCCGCCCGAGTAGGCGTCGAGGTCGGTGTCGCCGCGCATGTCGCCGTAGGTCACGACGAGCTCCAGCTCGTTGTCACCATTGGCGCCCTCGGGCAGCTGCACGCCCGTCGCGCGCGGCACGAGATCGCGCGTGCACGCCGTGTCGCCGGCGGGGTCTTCGAGCGTCACCGCGACCGAACCGTCGGCCTGCAGAGTGACGTCGGATGCCGTCGGTACGCACGTGCTGGAACCCTGGGTCACGATGGCGACCATGCGGCCTCCGTCAAGCCACCCGGCGTCGACTTCGAGCTCGGTAGACGAATCGTCCGGTCCGCCGGAGGCGGAGGGTGAGGCGGGGGTGCTGGCGCATCCGGAGAAGGCGAGAGCGCCCGCTCCCAGGACGGCGAGCAGGGCGAGAGCGCGTCGAGTGGTCATGCCACTATCCTTTCGTGGGGTGCTGAGAGGGCGCCGGACGATCGGTCACGCCCCGATAACAAGTCACTGAAGAGCCGATGTGAGCCGGGCCAGGTTGTCGAGCACCGTGGAGCGCAGGGGTTGCTTCTCCCATTCCTCCAGGGTCAGCTCCCGGCTCTGCGAGCGGTACTGGTCCTCGACGGCGCGCAGTTGGTCCACGAACTCCTGACCTCGGGTCAGGAGCGAGATCTCGAGGTTCAAACCGAACGAGCGCATGTCCATGTTGCTCGAGCCGATGACGGCGACTTCGTCGTCGACCGACATCGACTTGGAGTGCAGGATGTAGGGCCGCTTGTACATCCAGATCTTCACGCCGCCGCGCAGGAGCGCCTCGTAATAGCTGCGCTGCGCGTGGTAGACCATCGCCTGATCCCCTTCTTCCGAGACGAAAAGCTCGACGTGCACGCCGCGTTGACACGCGGTCGTGATCGCGAGGAGCAGCCCCTCGTCGGGCACGAAGTAAGGGCTGACGATGATGATCTTCTTCTGCGCGGCGAACAGGAGCGCCATGAAGAGCTTCAGATTGTTCTGGAACTCGAAGCCCGGACCGGACGGGATGATCTGGCAATCGAGGTCGCCGGGGCCGGGTGCGACGTCGAACAGGTCGATCTCTTCGAGAAGCGTCTCGTCAGTCTCGCTGTACCAATCGGACAGGAACACAGCGTTGACCGAGGCGACGATCGGACCCTGCAACCGCGCCATCATGTCGACCCAGTGCAGGCCTCGCTTGATGTTCTTCGGCAGGTTGTAGGTCGAATCGGTGACGTTCTGCGAGCCGGTGTAGGCCACGCGTCCGTCGACGACCAGGAGCTTGCGGTGATTGCGCAGGTCCGGCCGCTGGTACTTGCCCTTCAGCGGTTGCACGGGGAGCATGACATGCCAGTGCGCGCCCATCGCGTTCAGGCGCCGCTTGGTGTCTTTGTACCTGGGCTTGCTGCGGTTGGCCCAGTGGTCGAGCAGCACGCGGACGACCACGCCTCGCGCCGCGGCCTCCTCCATCGCGCGGAAGAAGTTGTCGGTCGAATCGTCGGCCTGCAGGATGTAGAACTCGACGTGCACGTAACGCTGGGCGGCACGGATGTCTTCCGCCATCGCATCGAGGCTCTCCTGGTAATCGGGGATCATGCGGGCCGCGTTGTCCCCCGCGATCGGCATGGCGCCGAGATTGCGATTCATGCGGACGAGCGAGGTGAACCAGGCCGGAGCGTCGGGGCGGAGCGTCCCGAAGTCCAGCCCTCGACTGGTTTCTCGGATGTAGTCGCTGATCTGTTCCTGCTTCTTGCGCCGCTTCCGCGGAAGACGCGGGTTCCCGATCAGCAGGAAAAGGAGGACTCCGATGAACGGAATGAAGTAGATCGCGAGCAGCCACGCCATGGCCGCGGTCGGACGACGATTGCGCGGGATGACGATGATCGCCGTGACGCGGATGATGATGTCAACCACGAGGATGACCCAGACCGCCCAGGTCGTCGTCCAATCGACGATGATGTCCACTGCGCACTCTTCTCTGTCATCCCGCGCCCGTGAGGGCCGGTCCGCTCAGCGTAGCGAGTGCGCGTCGCAGGCGGCGTTAGACCGCGGCATCCTTGCTCGTCGCGATGGGCAGGCCACGCTTGGCGCGCTCCTCCGCTTCGACCTCGGAGTAGACGCGGCGTTCGGTGCGGTCCATCCGCAGGATCGATCGCAACACGAAGATGAACAGACCCAGCACGACGACGGTCGGCAACAGCGACCAGATGACGGCGAGCCAGTAGGAGTCCATGTCTCCATGGTACGCGCGGCGCACAGCTTCCTCCCCAACCGGGCTTCCTCGGAAGTTCCTCACCGATCGGCATCCGGCGCTCCCACGACCGCCGTGCTCGGCCCAAGCTCGTCGACATGTCCACCATCGTCACCGCCTCCGGGCCGGCCCAGTTCCTGTCTCTCGTGCCGAGCCTGCTCGGCTTCACTCCGACGCGCAGCGTCGTGCTCGTCCCTCTCGCCCGTGGGCGCAGCCTCGGCGCGATGCGCCTCGACCTCCCACCCGACGACCTGAGCGACTCGGTGGCGTCATCGGCCGTGGGCATGCTCTGCCGCATCCCGACGGCCGACGCGGCCATGGTCGTCATCTACACGGATGCCGCTGTCGCGGGCGCGCTGCCCCACCGTGAGCTGGCGGAGGCCATCGCCCGGTCTGCCGATGCGTGCGGGCTGACGCTCGTCGATGCCTTCACGATCGCGGCCGATGGGTGGGGCTCGCACCTGGATCGGGATCTCCCGCTCGGAGGTCGACCCCTCGGCGAGCTGATCCTGCACGACCCTGTTCCCGGCCCGGCACCGGACGGCGACCAGTCCAGTGGCGCGACTCTCCCCCGGCGCAGCGCGAGCGACCGTCGGGCGGTCGGCGCCGCATTGCGCTCGCTCGAAACGGCCTTGGAGGTGATCTGCGGCATCCCGGCGGGGACGGATCGAGTCGACCGGGTGGACCCCGCGGCACTCGAGTCCGCCTGCCTCCTCGATGATCTGCCGACGCTGTTCGAGGACGCGCTGGGGTGGGATGCCGCCGCTCTCACCCCGATGCGCGCCGCCGTTCTCATCTGGTGTCTCGCCCGCCCGGCGCTGCGCGATGTCGCGCTCGTGCAGTGGGCGAGCGATCTGAGCGGCGGCGATCGCGCGATCGATGCCCAACAGAAGTGGGAGGACGGCGCACCGTACCCGGCCGATCTGGCCGAGCGAATGTGGGGCGAAGGCCCCCGCCCCGATGTCGAACGGTTGCAGGCGGCGCTCGAGCTCACCCGACAGGTCGCGTCACTCTCTCCGAGCGCGCACCGCCCCGGTCCGCTCGCGCTCTGCGCCTGGCTGTCCTGGGCGCTGGGTCGGTCGACGCACGCCGATCGCTACACGCGCGACGCTCTGCGGATCGAGCCCACTCATGGTCTGTCCGAGATCGTCCAGTCGTTCGTCCAAGCCGGGCACATCCCCGACTGGGCCTTCCGCCCGGCTACTTGACGAGCGGGAAGAGGATCGTCTCGCGAATGCCGAGGCCGGTGATCGCCATCATCAGACGGTCGATGCCCATTCCCATGCCCCCGGTCGGCGGCATGCCGTGCTCGAGCGCGCGCAGGAACTCCTCATCCACGCGCATCGCCTCGTCGTCGCCGCGCGCGGCGAGCTTTGCCTGTTCGACGAAACGCTCGCGCTGGATGACCGGGTCGACGAGTTCCGAGTAGCCGGTGGCCAGCTCGAACCCGCGCATGTACAGGTCCCACTTCTCCACGACACCCGGGATCGTCCGATGCTCGCGCACGAGCGGGCTCGTGTCGAGCGGGAAGTCCATGACGAAAGTTGGGCGCGAGAGGTCGCCCTTGACGAAGTGCTCCCAGAGCTCTTCGACGAGCTTCCCGTGCGTCGCGACCTTCTCGGGGACTTCCACGCCCACCTCGGCGGCGAGGGCCTGGAGGTCGGCGAGTGCGGTCTCCGGCGTGATGGAGCGGCCAGCGGCATCCGACAGCGACGCGTACATCGAGATGCGGTCCCACTGACCACCGAGGTCGTACTCGGTCCCGTCGGCCCACGTGACGGTGGTCGACCCGGCGACCGCGATCGCGGCCTTCTGGATCAGTTCCTGTGTGAGGTCGGCGATGCCGTGGTAGTCGGAGTAGGCCTGGTAGGCCTCGAGCATCGCGAACTCGGGGCTGTGGGTGGAGTCGGCGCCCTCGTTGCGGAAGTTGCGGTTGATCTCAAACACCCGGTCGATGCCGCCGACGACGGCGCGCTTGAGGAAGAGCTCGGGAGCGATGCGCAGGTAGAGCTCGGCGTCGAACGCGTTCGATGTCGTCACGAAGGGACGGGCGGCCGCGCCCCCGTGCTGCACCTGCAGCATGGGGGTCTCGACCTCGATGAACTCGTGATCCGTGAACGTCGCGCGCAGTGACGCGTTGACCTTCGCGCGGGCGAGGACGGTCTCCCGCGCCTGATCGCGCACGATCAGATCGAGGAAGCGCGAACGCACGCGGCTCTCCTCGCTGAGCTCGCTGTGCAGGTTCGGCAACGGCAGCAACGCCTTCGCGGCGATCTGCCAGCGGGTCACCATGATCGACAACTCGCCACGGCGGCTGGAGATGACCTGCCCGGTGACGGAGACATGGTCACCCAGGTCGACGAGCTCTTTCCACGCCTGCAGTGATTCCTCGCCGACCTCGGCGAGCGACACCATCGCCTGGATGCGGCTGCCGTCACCGGATTGCAGCGAGGCGAAGCACAGCTTGCCGGTGTTGCGGCTGAAGACGACGCGGCCCGCGACGGATGCCGTGACCCCGGTCTCGTCTCCGGCGGCGAGCTCGGCGAACCGCGCGCGCAGGGCCGGGATCGTGTCGGTCATGGCTACCGCGACCGGGTACGGTCCGCCGGCGGCGTCGACGCGCTCGGTGAGCAGGCGCTCACGCTTGGCGAGACGTACGGCTTTCTGCTCGAAGACGTCCTCTTCGGACGCGGGATCGATCTCAGCGGCGGGGGTGTTGTCCGTCATGTACGGGCTCCTCGAAGTCCCTCCCATCTTACCGGCGCCCCTCCCGGCCGCTCTCGCGGCGGCGCTTCAGTCGTCGACGGCGGTCAGGGCGCGCTCGGTGGTGGAGTGCAGGACCGCGGCGAGATAGCGTCCGGGCTCGTCGACGCCTACCTGGCGCAGGAGCGCTGCCGATTGGCGCACGATGGATGCCGCGAACTCGGTCGCAATCGCGACGGCCTCGCCGTAGGCGGGGCGATCGTCCTCGGCGATCACGACCGGCTCGCAGCCGAGTTCGACCGCCAGAGCCTGCGCGATGGGCAGAACCGCGGTCGGAGCGGTGACGGCGGCGAACGCGTCGTGCAGCTGGCGGAGATCGATCGAGGTGCCCGTGAAGCTGATCGCCGGGTGCACGGCGAGCGGAATGGCGCCGCGCGCCGCGGCCGGCGCGAGCACGCCGGTGCCGTAAGACGGATCGACGTGCATGACCAGCTGACCGGTCTGCCACCCGCCGAGCTCGGCGATGCCGGCCACGAGGGCGGGGAGTTCGTCGTGCGGCACCGCGAGGACCACGAGTTCGCTGCGCCGGACGATCTCGTCTGCAGGAAGCACGGGAACACCCGGGAGGATGGCCTCGACGCGCTCCGGGTCAGACCCGGCCGTGATCCCGATCAGCGCGTGCCCCACACCTGCGAACGCGGCCGCGAGAACCGGCCCGACCCGGCCCGCGCCGATCACCCCGACGCCCAACCGCCCGGCGCGGCTCACGGTCGTTCCTCGGATGCCGGGAGCGCCACATCCGCCGGCGGCGTGTCGACCCGTGACTCAACCGTCGTCCCCGCGTCGAGAGACGACGTGACGGAGACCGCGGTATCACCGGCATCCCATCGGTGCGAGTGGTCGTCCGCGGCGGCGGCGACGGAACCGGCCGCGACGTGCGACCACAGTTCGTAGGCATCGCCGGCATCCACCGCACCCAGATGTCCGGAAACCTGGCCGAGCACCGTGTGACCGGTGACCGCCGCCGTGCGCGCGAGCCGCGCAAGGGGGCCCTGGGCGATCCGCACCGACTGCAGTCGCGCGAGGGGAAGGATGACGAGCGTCCGGCGCAGGATCCCTCGGCGCAGATACAGGGCATCGTCGGTGAGGAGGAACCCGTTGCGACGCCAGGAGAAGATCCGCATCCAGCGGGCCCGGCGCGGCGTCGTGGTGTAGAAATCGCCATCCATCGGCTCTTTCGTTCCCCCAAGGATGCCGGTCGGCACCGCCGTCGTCCACTCGTCCGCCGGCAGCGTCGGCAGCATGAGCCGCAGCACACGGTCGACGTCGGCGAGGGTCCCGACCGGGAGGACCTCGGCGAACTGCTGAGTGGAGGTGTCGGTCGCCGCCCGACCGGAAAGCCGATTGACCCTGACCGACCACCAGTTCGCGGGGCGCCAGAAAAGCGGCTGACGCACCTCGATCGCATGGATGCGGCCCGGCGGCAGTGTCTCGGTGATCGTCGTGAACAGACCGAACGTGATCCGCATGCCGGACGGCGTCGGGGCGACCGAGTAGCGCAGCGCGCGCGTGATCGAGCGGAACCAGTACGTCGCGAACGCGATGAGCGTCGGGATGATCGTGAAGAGCACCCAGGGCGTACCGAAGATCGACCCGGCGACGAGTCCCGTGATGAGCAGCAGCAGCCAGATCGTCGAGTCGGAGAGCAGATGCGAGGCGATGACCCGCCCGGTCGGGATATGGACGACCGATTCGGGCTCGTCGACCGGACCCTCCGCGCCCAGAATGAGCCCCGTCAGGCCGGCCTCGACGGCCGCCGCCGCCGCCGCAGAGCGCGACCCGCGCGCGTCGGCCGCGCGGACGGCGTCGAGCTGCCGGCCCGAGGCGAGGCGCAGGATGTCGGCACGCACCTCTTCTGCGTTCACCGTCGAGAGGTAATCGAGCTTGACGTTCGCATCGAGCCCCGCGCCGACGACCTCGAGCTTGGCCATGCCGAGCAGGCGCGCGATCATCGGCCGGGTGAGGTTGACCCCCTGCACGCGGTCGAGCGGCGCCCGTCGGTGCGTGCGGAAGAGCACACCGGAGCGCACCTCGACGTCGTCGCCGGTGATCCGGAACGTGTGGGCGCGCCACATGACGTACAGCACGGCGATGACGATGATCAGGATTCCCAGCATCCCGAGGAGCGCGATGAGGATCAGGTTGTTCGCGAAGATGTAGTCGATCGCATCCCCCTCCGGGCCGCTGAGATCGACATCGACATCCTCCCGCAGAAAGAGGCCGATCACGCGATCGCGGAGGTTCGTCACAACGATGCCGAGAACGACCAGAAGGAAGAGTCCACCCCGCAGGAGCGGAGTCAGCGGGTGCAGCCGATGCCATTCGCCGTCGCTGAGCCCAGACCGCACGGCAGCAGCCGGCGGCGCCCCCGCCCCGGAGTCCGCACCGGTCGAGGGGTCGGTCACAGTCCGGTCCGACGGGTCTCAGCCACCGCGATGAGCGTGTCGCGGAGGACCTCGGCCGCGGCCTGATCCAGCCCCGGAATCGTGACGGCGGTGGAGGCAGCGGCGGTCACGAGCTTGAGCTGCGCGATGCCGAAGCCGCGATCGAGTGGACCGTGGGTGATGTCGACGAGCTGCATGCGCCCGTACGGGACGGCCACGATGCGCTGCCAGAGGATGCCGCGGCGGAACACGAGGTCGTCGTCGCGCAGGCGGTATCCATAGGCCCGCGCCTGGCGCGGCAGGATCGCGAGCGTCCAGAGGGTGATCGCCAGCACGATTCCGGCCGGAATCCAGATCCAGATCTGATGCCAGACGAGCGAGAACACCAGCGCGACCGCGAGCACCAGCGCGAGGAACACACCCGTGGAGATCAGCTGCACCGTGACGTATTTGCGTGAGATCTGATGCCACGTGCCGTCCAGCGGCAGCCGGTGGGGGCTGCGCGGTTCGAGAATGGCGTCGTAGGTTCCGGCATCCAACACCACGTCCGTGTCCGAACGCGGTTCGGCGTCAGTCGTGGTGGGAGTATCCGAAGCCGGGGTCGGCTGGTCCGGGCTGGTCGTCATCGTCTTCCTTCCGGATCGTGCAGAGGCGTTCGGCGACCACGCCGGCAATCAGGAGCACGAGTCCTCCGACGACCGCGGCGATCACCGCTCCGGACGAGCCTAACGAGGGCGAGACGGGCCGGGTGAACAGGAACGCGAGAAGCCCGAACCCGACGCCGGCGACGACGGCTCCGACGATCGCGGACGCTTTCGCCAGCATCGCCACGCGCAGCGACCGGAACGGGTCGACCGGTGTCGTGCTGGCACCGGTGATCGCGCGGCGGATCGGGAGCGCCATGAGCAGCGTCGCCGCCGCGAGCATGATCAACAGAATCGGGAGGAGGAACGACGGCGTGAACGTCGGCCGGCTGGTGACCGTCAGCACCTGGTCGACACCGAACCCGAGCACGAGGCCCAGAACCCCCGCACCGAGCAGCACGCCCGTCCCGGTGCGCTTCACGATCGGACCTCGCGCAGATGGGCCAGCAGGTCGCTGACCGGACCGTGCCCGGGGAGGACAGCATCCGGATCGATGCGCGACCACGGCTCGAGAACGAACTCACGCTCCGCCGCGCGCGGATGCGGCAAGGTCAACCGTGATGACCGCGTACGCACGTCACCATGGGCGATGAGGTCGAGGTCGAGCGTGCGGTCCCCCCAGCGCACGGTGCGCTCGCGCCCGTGCCGCGCTTCGATCGCCTGCAGATACGTCAGCAACACACTCGGGGCGAGGCGGGTCGTCAGCAGCGCGACGGTGTTGAGGTAGGCCGGAGCGTCGGGATCGGGGCCGGAGGGGGTGACGGCGACGGTTTCGATCGGCTCGGCCGCAAGCACGTTCGTCGTCAGCGGCAGGCGCGCGAGATCTTTGAGCGCCTCCGCGATGGTCTCGTGACGGTGGCCGAGATTCGCGCCGATCGCGACCACGGCCACGACGTCCGAGGCTGCCTCGGTCGGTTCGTCGCCACTGAATCCCTGGGCGAGCCGGCGGTTCATCGGATGCCCCGCTCGCGGCGGACGGTGATGCTCACGTCGCCGAACGCGACGGTGATCGGCGCCTGCGGCTTGTGCACGGTGACCTCGACGGCATCCACCCGTGCGTGGCTCAGCGCCACTCCGGCGATGCGCTCGGCCAGCGTCTCGAGGAGGTTCACCGGCTCGCCCGCGAGGACGGCCGCGACCTGCTCGGCCAGTTCGCCGTAGTGGATCGTGTCGGCGACATCATCGGAGGCTGCCGCGTCGCGCAGCGAGAGTTCGAGCACGACGTCGACGACGAAGATCTGCCCGTCCCGGCGCTCGTGGTCGTAGACGCCGTGGTATCCGGTCGCCCGGATACCGGTGAGCGTGATGCGGTCGGTCATGATCCCTCTCCTGATCCCGTCCAGGCGCGCCAGGTGCGCAGCGCCAGCCGGGTCGTCGCGACGTCGTGCACGCGCACAGCCCACGCTCCGGCCTGCGCCGCCAGCACGCTCGTGACCGCCGTCGCGATGTCCGTGTCTCGCTCGCCCGCGCCGGCGACCTCGGCGATCATGCGCTTGCGGCTCGTGCCGACGAGCACGCGGTGACCCTGAGCGGTGAGGCGCGAAAGCTCCCGGGCGAGCAGCCAGTTGTCGGCCGGTTCTTTGCCGAAACCGAAACCCGGGTCGAGGATGATCCGTTCGCGGGGGATGCCGGCATCCACCGCCGCCTGCGTGCGCGCGGCGAGTTCGCCGATGACCTCGCTGACGATGTCGTCGTAGTGCGCACGGGCGTACATGTCGGCCGAGTGCCCGCGCCAGTGCTGCAGAACGATGTCGGCGTCCGTGGTCGCGACCGCCGGCAGCATGTCGGGGTCGGCAAGGCCGCCGGAGACATCGTTGACGATCCGCACGCCGGCGGCGACGGCCGCGAGCGCCGTGCTCGCGTTCATGGTGTCGATGCTGATCGTCGGCAGTGTCGGCAACGCGATCGCCTGGATCAGATCGAGCACTCGCACCTGCTCGGCCTCGGGCGTCACCCGAGTCGCGCCGGGCCGCGTCGACTCCCCACCGACGTCGATGATGTCCGCACCGGACGCGGCAAGAGCATGCGCGTGCGCGATCGCCTCGTCGACACCGAGGAACCGTCCGCCGTCGCTGAACGAGTCGGGGGTCACATTGAGGATCCCCATCACGAGCGTCATCAGGGCGCCGATCCGGTCAGGAGCGCGATGATCTCGGCACGAGCGGCCGGGTCGGCCAGTTCGCCGCGCGCCGCGATCGTGAGGGTGGATGCTTCGCTTTGCCGGCCGCCGCGCGTCGTGACGCACTGATGCACGGCGTCGAGGACGACGAGTACACCGCGCGCGTCGAGGGACCCGGCGAGCGTGTCCGCGACCTGCTCGCCGAGACGCTCCTGCACCTGAGGGCGAGCGGCGAGCGTGTCGATGACCTTCGGCAGCGCGCCGAGTCCCACGACCTGCTCCCCGGGCAGATACGCGACGTGCGCGTGACCGGTGAACGGGAGCAGGTGATGCTCGCACACCGAGCGGAAGCGCACGCCGCGCAGCAGCACGGCGCCCGACGGGAGCGTGTCCGGCGCCGGACCCCGCGACACCGAAATAGTGTGCGCGAGGGGGGCCGCAGCATCCTCCCCGACCCCGGCGAAGAACTCGGCGTACGTGTCGGCGACACGCTGCGGGGTCGCCTTCAACCCCGGGCGGTCGGGGTCTTCCCCGATCGCGGCGAGGATGTCGCGCACGGCTGCAGCGACGCGGTCTCGATCGACGGCCACGTGGTGAAGCCTAGGCTGTCGCCGGTCGGGCCTGCCCGGTCGCGTGGTGAGCGGAGGCCTTCTCAGCCACCGTCGCCGCCTCGGCCGGAGTCGACGCGGCAAGCCCGGCGTCCTGCCGACGCGGCACAGCGACCGGCGGGAGCGTCGACACAGGACGCTCGGACGACGACAGCCACTGCGGACGCGGCGGGAGCTTCTTGACGTCCTTGAAGATCTCGGCGAGCTCGATGTGATCGAGCGTCTCCTTCTCGAGGAGCTCCAACGCGAGCTTGTCGAGGACGTCGCGGTTCGCGTTGATGACCTCGTACGCCTCGTTGTGCGCCTGCTCGATGAGGGCACGCACCTGGCCGTCGACCTGCTCGGCGATCCGCTCGCTGAAGTCGCGGCCATGACCCATGTCGCGGCCCATGAAGACCTCACCCGACGACGAGCCGAGCTTGACCGGGCCGACGTCGTTGGTCATGCCGTACTCGGTGACCATCTTGCGGGCGATGCCGGTGGCCTTCTCGATGTCGTTGGACGCGCCCGTGGTCGGATCGTGGAACACGATCTCCTCCGCGACGCGGCCACCCATCGCGTACGCGAGCTGATCCTGGAGCTCGTTGCGGGTGACGGAGTACTTGTCCTCGAGGGGCAGCACCATCGTGTAGCCCAGGGCCTTGCCGCGCGGGAGGATCGTGACCTTCGTCACGGGGTCGGTGTTGTTCATCGCGGCGGCGGCCAGCGCGTGCCCACCCTCGTGGTAGGCCGTGATGAGCTTTTCCCGATCGCGCATGACGCGCGTGCGGCGCTGCGGACCGGCGATGACGCGGTCGATCGCCTCGTCGAGGGCGCGCATGTCGATGAGTTGCGCGTTGCTGCGTGCCGTGAGGAGCGCGGCTTCGTTGAGGACGTTGGCGAGGTCGGCACCGGTGAAGCCCGGGGTCTTCCGCGCGACGACGGCGAGGTCGACCGAGCTCGACAAGGGCTTGCCGCGACCGTGCACTTCGAGAATGCGCTGGCGACCCTTGAGGTCAGGGGCATCCACACCGATCTGGCGGTCGAACCGGCCGGGACGCAGCAGCGCGGGGTCGAGGATGTCGGGACGGTTCGTCGCCGCGATCACGAGAACGGATGCCTTGGGATCGAAGCCGTCCATCTCCACCAGCATCTGGTTGAGGGTCTGCTCGCGTTCGTCGTGGCCGCCACCCATGCCGGCACCACGGTGACGACCGACAGCGTCGATCTCATCGATGAAGATGATCGCGGGGGCGTTCTCCTTCGCCTGGTTGAAGAGGTCGCGGACGCGGCTCGCGCCGACGCCGACGAACATCTCGACGAAGTCCGATCCGGAAATCGAGTAGAACGGCACACCGGCCTCGCCCGCGACGGCGCGGGCGAGGAGCGTCTTACCGGTTCCAGGAGGGCCGTACAGCAGCACGCCCTTCGGGATGCGGGCGCCGACGGCCTGGAACTTCGCCGGGTCCTTCAGGAAGTCCTTGATTTCCTGCATTTCCTCGATCGCCTCGTCAGCGCCGGCGACATCGGCGAACGTGACGGTCGGGGTCTCCTTCGTCACGAGCTTGGCCCGCGACTTGCCGAACTGCATGACCTTGCTGTTGCCGCCCTGAGCAGCTGAGAAGAAGAACCAGAAGAGCACGCCGAGGAGAAGCAGCGGCAGCAGGAGCGAGAGCATGCTCTCGAAGAAGGTCGTACGCGGCACGACATCGTCGAAACCGTCCGCCGGGTCGGCCGCGTCGATCGCGGCGACGACCTCGTCAGAGCGCGCGTTCACGTAATAGAACTGCACGTTCGACGAGCCCTCGAAGTCACTGGAGAGCTTCAAATCGACACGCTGGTCACCGTCGGTATTGGTCACCTCGGTGACGGTGTCGCCCGACAAGAGCTCGAGACCCTGCTGCGTGGTGATCTGCTTCGCACCGGTGAGCGTCGAGATCAGCGACATCCCGATCAGCAAAAGGGCGCCGATGAGCAATACGTAGATGAACGGATTGCGCGTGAGCTTCTTGAAGTCCATGGTCCGTTCAGGCTACAACGGCGGGCTATGCGAGGACTGTGCATTCGCGCAGGGCGAACCCGGGCGGATGCCTGACGGCATCCACGCCGCGCCCCTCACCCACTGCCCTTCACCCACTGCCATGACGATCCCCGCAGAATGTCGCGAACTCCGCAGCCGGACGCCCCCATCGGTGCGGAGATGTCGACAATCTGCGGCGATCGTGACGGGCGGATGCCGGGGAGCCGCCTGTCAGCTGTAGATGTGGGGAGCGAGCACCGCGACGTCGCGGAGGTTCCGGTACTTCTCGGCGTAGTCCAGGCCGTAGCCGACGACGAAGTCGTTGGGGATGTCGAACCCGACGTAGCGGCAGTCGATCTCGACCTTGGCGGCCTCCGGCTTGCGCAGCAGGGCGAGCACTTCGACCGACTCCGCCCCGCGCGACGCGAAGTTCTCGAGCAGCCAGCTGAGGGTGAGCCCGGAGTCGATGATGTCCTCGACGATCAGCACATGCTTGCCGGTCAGGTCGGTGTCCAGGTCCTTGCGGATCTGCACGACGCCGCTCGATTTCGTGCCGGCGCCGTAGGAGGAGACCGCCATCCAGTCCATCGAGATGTGGCGGGGGAGGCGCCGAGAGAAGTCCGCCATGACCATGACGGCGCCCTTCAGCACCCCGACCAAGAGGAGCTCGCTCCCGTCATAATCGGCGGCGACCTGCTCCGCGAGCTCTTCGAGCTTGGCGTGGATCTGCTCCTCGGTCACCAGCACCGTGGAGAGTTGGTCAGCGATGTCGGTCGCGCGCATGCATCGAGCCTACGCCGCCCGCCACATCGTGCGTGACACCCCGTCCACGCCGAACCTAGACTGTGGCCCACCGGGCAAGGACGCCCGCTCAGACACGCGTGAGGAGCCCGAAATGGCTGGACTGGACGACGTTCTCAAGATGCTGCCGATCGATCAGATCGCCGCGAAACTCGGGGTCGACCCGGCCACCGCACAGGCTGCGGTGGAGCAGGGCGGTGGCGCGATTCTCAGCGGCCTGCAGAAGAACGCCGAGACGCCCGAGGGTGCGTCGGCGATCGAAGCCGCGCTCGGCAAGCACGCCGGTGTCGGCGACGCGGTCGATGTGGATGCCCTGGACACCGCCGACGGCGAGAAGATCCTCGGCCACGTCTTCGGCGGCCGGGAGCAACAGGTCGCGCAGAGCCTCACCGAGGCGCCGCAGACCGCGGGCATCGACTTCGGCAAACTCCTCCCCATGCTCGCGCCGGTCGTGATGGGCATGCTGGCCAAGAACCAGTCCGGCGGCGCGGCCTCGGCGGGCTCAGGCGGCGGCATCGGCGACCTGATCGGCGGTCTCCTGGGTGGCGGCGGTCAGCAGACCGGCGGCGGCTTCGACATCGGTGGCCTGCTCGGGGGCCTCTTGGGCGGCAAGAAGTAGCGGATGCCGCAGCGTTACGCCGCGGCGGTGAACTCGATCACCGCGCCGCGGCGTGACGCACGGCAGCCGGGCAGGTCGATCGGACCCTGCCCGCGCCAGTCGGTGACCAGCCGCGCGACTTCGATCGTCTGCGCTCGGGTCAGGCTCTGACCGAATTCGCTGTGGACGACGTGCCGGATGATCCGATTCCGGAGCGCCGCGGGGTTGGCCGCCAGTGCCGCCACCGACACAGCGATGCCCGCTTCGGCCGGCTCCACGATGTCTTCGATCGTTTCGTCGATCATCTCGGCGAACGCCGCGGCATCCTCCCGCAACTGCTCGGCGGTGCGCGCCAGCGCCTCGGCGACGCCGGGGCCGAGTCCGTCCTCGAGCACCGGCAGGACGTCTTGACGCACCCGCACCCGCAAGAATCGGCGATCGAGGTTGTGCGGGTCGTGCCACGCGGGAAGCCCCTGCGCGACACACGCGGCCCGGGTCGCCTCGCGGCGGACCCCCAGGAGCGGACGCAGCCAGACCAGGTCGTCGTCGTGGCGAAGAGGGGCCATCCCCGCCAGGCTCGTGGCGCCGGAGCCGCGGGCGAGGCCGATGAGGACCGTCTCGGCCTGGTCGTCGAGCGTGTGCGCCAGCAGGATCGTGCGCGCGCCAGCGGTGCATGCCGCATCCCGCAGAGCCGTGCGACGCGCGTCACGCGCGGCCGCCTCGAGTCCGCCGTCTCCGCCGACCGTGACCCGGACCGTGCGGGCCTCGAGCCCGAGCTGCTGTGCGGCGGCGACCGCTCGCGTCGCGACGATGTCGGAACCGGACTGCAGCCCATGATCGATGACCACCGCCGTCGCCGCTATCCCAAGCTTCGGCGCCTCGAAGGCGACCGCTGCGGTGAGGGCGAGCGAGTCGGCGCCGCCGGAAAGCCCGATCACGACCGACCCGTCGACGCCGGCGAGCGCTGCCCGCACGGCGCGGCGGATCTCGGCGACGGCGGGATCGAGGCCTGGTCGGTGCTCCATGCCCCCACGCTATCGCCGCGATTGCGCCTCTCACTCGGCCGCGCCGTCCGCTGTCCCCCGCCCCCCGGTCCGTATTCAGTCTGCGCGCATGCCACTTAACCCGCTGAACCCCGGAAGGACGAGGGTGCGGCGACGTCGTGTCAGCAGCGAGACTGAATATGGACCGGCCAGTCCGCAAGCCGGTGGCACCTGGGCGCCCGGGGACCCGGCGCACTAGGCTGGTCGACGGCATTCCGCCACGACTTTTCCCGAAGGAGCAACACCATGGGTGCGTACGACGCCGTCATCGAAATCCCGCGGGGCAGCCGCGTCAAGTACGAAGTCGACCACGGCACCGGCCGGGTCTTCCTCGACCGCATCTTGTTCACCCCGATGGGCTACCCGGCCAACTACGGCTTCTTCGAGAACACGCTGGGAGAAGACGGCGACCCGCTCGACGTGCTGCTGCTCCTCGACCGCGACCTGTACCCGGGCGTGCTCGCGAAGGTCCGCCCCGTCGGCGTGCTGAAGATGAGCGACGAGGCCGGCGGCGACGACAAGGTTGTCGCCGTGCTCGCGAAGGACCCGCGCTGGGCGCACGTCCAGGACGTCGACGACCTCGACGAGTGGACGAAGGGCGAGATCAACCACTTCTTCGAGCACTACAAGGACCTCGAGCCCGGCAAGTGGGTCAAGGTCGACGAGTGGGCCAACGCGGCCGAGGCCGAGCGGCTCGTCAGCGAGGCGTTCGACCGCTTCGAGGAGCACGAGGGTCAGACCAAGACCCAGGGTGAGGGCGAAGCTCCCAACAGCCTCTGAGCTGTGAACGAAGAAGAGCGGATGCCGTGGCATCCGCTCTTCTTCGTTTTCGGGCAGCTGTCAGACCGAGACGCCGCGGTTGCGCAGGAACGGCGCGGGGTCGATCCGGACGCCCCCCGAATACACCTCGAAGTGCAGGTGGCAGCCGCTGGACGCACCGGTGCTGCCGACGTAGGCGATGACCTGGCCTGCGGACACATTCTGGCCGTAGCCGACGGCGTAGCCGCCGTCGCGGATGTGCGCGTAGCCGGTGACGATGCCGCCGCCGTGGTCGATCTTGATGTAGTTGCCCCACGAGCCGCTGTAGGCCGCGAAGACCACGCGTCCGCTGGCGGCGGCGTAGATCGAGTTTCCACAGTTCGTCGCGAAGTCGATTCCGCGATGGTCGGTCACGCAGTATCCGTTGCCGCAGATCGTGCCGCGACCGCCGAACCACGAGCTGATCCAGCCGGAGGCCGGGCGTGCCCAGCCGCTCCCGCCGGACTGGCCGCCGGTGCCACCGCTGCTGCTTCCGCCGCCACCACCGCCGCCACCGCCACCGCCTGCCGCGGCTGCCGCGGCTGCCG
>FWWL01000070.1_pt1 | contig 252739 bp, 262 predicted proteins | sample 2228331 | NCBI WGS metagenome assembly FWWL01 (sample SAMEA103939775, study PRJEB20133) | metagenome | reverse complement strand
GAACTACATAATATCTTCACAAAAACCGTTTATCATTAAAAAAAAAGAAGGGTGGAGTTATTATGGGCAATAATAAGAAAGTGAATACAAAAGTTAAAGAGAACAAAAATAAAAATTTAATATTCATACTACTTATTGTAGTATTGGCAGCATTTGCTGTATATTCAATCATGAATAACAATCAGCAAGTATCCTCAGCAGATTCTGCTAAACCTCCAATAACAGAAAATAAAAGCGAAACAGTCGAAACACCAACTACTGTAGATATACCAACCAACGCAGATCTTAAGATTTTAAAGAGTGAGATAAGCGAAACAGCTAAGTTTTATCCATATAAAGCCGGAGATACCTATATGGAAGTATTAGCGGTAAAAGCAACTGACGGAAGTATCCGCACAGCATTAAATACATGCCAGGTATGTTTTGACTCAGGCCGTGGCTATTATGTACAGGAAGGCGACAAGCTTGTATGCCAGAATTGCGGGAATGTATTTGCTGTAGATGATGTTGAAGTGGTAAGAGGCGGATGTAATCCAGTCCCTGTAATGCAGGAAAATAAAACTGAAGATGGCGAAAGCATCACAATAAAGAAAGAATTCTTGGACGCAAGCAAAGACTTATTTTCTGACTGGAAAAGATAGAGTGCAAAGTATCATTCATTCATGAATGGTACTTTTTTCTTTTGAGGAAAATGAAATTTTTATCACCATAAAATCTCCATATTTGTCTGTTAGTATGTTAATACAAAGTATTATCTATTCGATTAGATAAATCTGGGAGGGGAAACGATGGCTAGAATTAAACGGGAAATTCTTCATGTGGATGGTATGACTTGTTCAAGCTGTGAACTGAAAATTGAAAAGACTCTTAACAAGCTGGAGGGTGTCAAAGAAACAAAGGGTGCCTATTCCTCATCAAAAGTATATGTGACTTTTGATGAAGATGTGATTGAAATACATGAAATCATAAAAGCAATCGAAAAGGCAGGATATAAGGCATCACCTGCTACAGCTGCCAGTGTCGGAGTCAAAGGGAAAAATGAGAAATCAAATAAAAGTAATCGATCTTCATCAGGGCAAATCATCGGGTTGGTCGTTATATTACTTTCTCTATATGTGATTATTAACAACACAATTGGGTTCAATTTTATTCCGGAGATTGACCAATCAATGAGCTATGGTGTTCTTTTCATTGTAGGTCTTCTGACCTCGCTGCACTGTGTGGCAATGTGCGGGGGAATAAATATCTCACAATGTATTGCCTATAAGCATGTGGATGAGGCGAATCGACTTAGCAGGCTGAAACCCAGCTTCTTATATAATTTTGGGAGAGTAATTTCATATACTCTTATCGGGGGCGTTGTTGGAGCACTGGGATCTATTGTCAGCTTTTCGGGAAGCGCTAAAGGCCTAGTCGCCATACTTGCCGGTGTATTCATGATGATAATGGGTATGAACATGTTAAATATCTTCCCATGGTTAAAAAAGATTAATCCAAGGATGCCTAAATTTATCGGAAAGCTTCTATATAATAACAGCTCAAAGTATGGACCATTCTATATAGGTCTGCTTAACGGCTTAATGCCCTGTGGTCCGCTGCAAGCCATGCAGCTTTATGCATTAGGTACCGGAAGCTTTATGACAGGTGCTTTATCCATGTTTGCTTTCAGTGTAGGTACAGTACCGCTTATGTTTGGCTTTGGTGCAATCAGTACTTATCTTGGCAAGCGGTTTACAAATAATATGTTGAAGTTTAGTGCTGTTTTGGTCATTGTACTTGGTATCGTTATGGCAGCTCGCGGTTTGAGCTTATCCGGTGTATCTGTTGCGATGACAGCTCCTAATGCGGATAAAATTGCAGAGGCCGGGAGTGTAGCAGTAATCGAAGGGAATGTGCAAACAGTAACAATTGAATTGGAATCCAATTATTATGCTCCTATAGTAGTTCAAAAAGGTATTCCGGTTCGTTTCATAATAAATGCCACAGAAGAAAATATTAACGGCTGCAATAATGCAATCATTATTCCTAAATACGGAATTGAAAAGCGTTTAGAGCCAGGTGAAAATATCATTGAGTTTCTTCCTGAGGAAGAAGGCAATGTCGTTTATTCTTGCTGGATGGGAATGCTCCGAAGCAATATTTTGGTGGTAGCAGACATCGCAGAAATATCAGATACAGATATTCAGAAGGCTAATGAAGGTGTAAAAGGAGGCGGCTTGGTACCACCTTGCTGTCAGTAATTAAAGAGGCTGAGAACAATTTGAACTGACGTTCAAACGCATTGATACAAATGTAAAGGGGATGTTGTAATGCAGCAGAACGATTTTAAAATACTCGTTGTAGATGATGAAGAGAAAATAGTTGAGGTTGTGAAATCCTACTTGGAGGCAAGCGGTTATAAGGTGTTTGCAGCATATAACTGCAAGGAAGCCCAGGAGATTTTTGACAGGATAAATCCGGATTTGCTTATTCTGGACTTGATGCTGCCTGATATTTCAGGTGAAGAGCTTTGCACAAAGCTTCGCAAAAAATCAAGAATTCCAATAATCATGCTTACTGCAAAAATTGATGAGGTTGATATACTAAAAGGTCTTGAAATAGGTGCAGATGACTATATTACAAAGCCATTTAGTACAAAGCAGCTGGTGGCAAGAGTAAAGGTGCTTTTACGCAGAAGTGCACAAGAGGTTATACCTCTCACCGATGTTCTTACCTTTAATGAAAATGATTTAGTAATTGACTCATTAAAGCATGAAGTGAAAAAGCAGGGAGAAGTGGCCAATTTAACTCCCAATGAGTATAAGCTGCTTATGTCTATGATTAAGTATCCCCAAAAGGTGTTTACACGGGAAGAATTGATAACTGTAGCATTGGGCGGGGAGTTTGATGGTTTTGACAGAACCATCGACTCCCACATAAAGAATCTAAGACAAAAAATCGAGTCAGATACAAAAGATCCAAAATATATTCTAACGGTGCATGGAGTAGGTTATAGATTTGGTGGTGAGTGATATGAAGGTTTCCTTAAGGACTAAGCTGACATTGTCACATGTTACTACAGCTTTGATATGCGTAGCACTGATAAGTTTTTTTTCCAATCTTCTATTGGAAAGACACTTTCAAGATTATATCAAGTCAAACCAGGAGAAAAAGAATAAAGAAGTAGTCTCACTCCTTTCCTACAACTATCAGGGCAATGAGCAGTGGGATGCAAAAAGCGTGCAGGATGTGGGAATTTATGCACTCGAACGTGGAATGATTGTTGAGGTAATGGATTCATCCGGCAATACTGTGTGGGATGCAATGACGTATAATAATGGCTGGTGTGAACAAATGCTCTCTCATATGACGCAGAATATGTACAGCCGATATCCCAATTGGAAGGGAGAACTGATTAATACAACCTATCCCGTCTCCTACAAGGGAGGACAGGTGGGAAGCATTAATATCGGGTATTATGGTCCTTTTTATTTCGACGATAACGACTTGGCATTTATAACTGCTCTAAATCGCATATTTATTGGTGTCGGTATTTTTTCACTGCTGTTAGCCTTTTTATTTGGATCGATCATATCAAAAAGGATCACAACTCCTATAACAAGAGTTATCAACTCGGCGCAAATGATTGCAAAGGGATATTTTGGGGATAGGAGTAATGAACTATCAAACACTAGGGAAATCAGTCAGTTAACTGATGCCATCAATGACCTGGCAGCAACGCTGGAAACCCAGGAGAAATTGAGAAAGCGTCTTACCGGTGATGTTGCCCATGAATTAAGGACACCTGTTGCTACACTGCAGAGTCACCTGGAAGCAATGATCGATGGAATATGGGAGCCCAGCAGTGATAGACTCACAAGCTGCCATGAGGAAACGATGCGTATAAACAGGATGATCGGAGACCTGGAAAAGCTGGCACGCTACGAAGGTGATAATATGATATTGAACAAAGAAGAGTTTTGCTTATGTGAATTAATAAAAAGGATACTGCACAACTTTGAAAATGAGTTTATGCAGAAGAATATAAAAATCGAAATGCAGTGTGAGCATAAAAAGCTTTTTGCTGATCGGGATAAGGTTAGCCAGGTGCTTGTAAATCTAATTTCTAATGCCCTTAAGTATTCAGACAATGATAGTCAGGTTGTGATAGCTGTAGCTGAAGATGAAGCTAGTTCGATAATTACAGTTAGCGACACGGGTATCGGTATCTCAGAGGAAGACTTGCCCTATGTATTTGAACGTTTTTACCGTGCAGATAAGTCCAGGAACCGTATGACAGGAGGCTCCGGCATAGGATTAACTATCGCCAAGGCTATTGTAGATGCACACAAAGGGAGCATTTCAGTAGCTAGTAAGTTTAATGAAGGTACAGTATTCACAGTTGAACTACCAAAACAGGCCGGATGATTCCGGCCTGTTTTTTTACTGAGCAAAGTGCTGTCAGTTTGTACAGCTTTCATTGTAGAATATGACACTAAATTAACGAATCTCCATATAATCTGCATATATGAAAACTATAATCTGATTATGAAGTTGAAATAAGGAAAATATATAAATTTAGGGAGGGATTACGTGAGCAATAAGTAAAAATCCTTTAATTAATGCATATGACAACTTAGACATAATAAAGCTTAAATATTGATTAAGGAGGGAATACAATTTATGAAAAAATTCTTTAATGGTTTGCTGATATTGATATTACTAACGGTTATTTTCGGCGGCATAGGCTACATAGGATATAATTACTTGTTTATCAATCCCATGCAAACGTCAAAGGTCACAATGAACAATGGACAGGCTGCACAGACACCTGCAAATAATAATTCTATGGCGGGCATGCCGGGTATGCCAGGTATGCCGGGTATGGAGCCAGCCACCACAACAGCCGGCGGAGCACAGGCAGCGGAAGTTGCAGGATTGGCATTGAAGAACAGGGATGGATTGAATAAGGCACTATCTTCTCTGAATGAGGCTATTGAATACATGTCATTAGACCCTTACGGATCGACACAAAAGGCTCAGGAGAATAATAGTATGGCAAATATGCCGGGGATGAGCAGCATGCCTGCTGCACCTGAAGCCAATCAAGCCGTGACAAATCCTGGGACAACCACTCCTGCACCAAGTGTTCAGGGCAATACCACAATTAATATTTATCCGCAGACTGACGCTGGTCAGAGCACACCGGCCAATAACGCAATGCAGAGTGGTGTGATGGCGGATATGGGAACAACCTATGATCCAGGTAAAATGGAGCAATTGCACTCTGGCTTGTTTAAGCTTTCTCTGGGTATGCAGCTATTAGAACAGCTTGAAGGTGAGTTTGCCTATCAGGCAGAATCGGCTGCTTCCAACATGCAGGATTTCGCACAATATTATTCATTACAGTACACAGCGACTTTACAGAATAAGAGCAAGCTCAACCAAGCTTCCATTTATATAAACGAAGCAGCAAACCTTGTTAATATAAATCCATATATCTCAAGCAATGGTATGGTATATGACCAGGAAAGAATGCAGCAGATACACAAAAGTGTATTCAAGCTGGCAGACGGTGTAGCTGCTTTAAACAGACTTGATGATGATTTAACCAAGCAGGCAGTTGCAGCTGCTAACGCAGCTCAGGGATACATGAATGCAGCAAACAATGCACAGATGAACATGGCAGCACCTTCAGTTGGAGTGTTTGACAACTTGTTTGGCGGCTTGAGTGCACAATTCATAATTAATGCAATTTTAGTGATCTTTGTATCAGCATTTATCCTTGGCATCCTTGGATTTATCTTTAGTCTATTAAAATCTCCGGCTAAGAAACAGCAGATGTAGGGAGGCGAGGTACATGTGGGAGACAATTAAAAACAATGTATTGTTAAAAACTATAGCAGTTATGATTCTTGGCGTTTTAGGCTTTGGATTGGCTTTCAACATCATGTTCGGCAGAAATACCGGAATGATGGAACAAGAAATGAATGGCGGATATGCTTTGGAGAGTACATTGGCATATATTTTGATGATTTTAGTGAAGTTGCTTTTCATTGCTATAGTGCTTGCAGCACTGATAGCTGTTTATAAATTGGCTAAAAAGCATCTATTCGAAGGAGGTGACAATAAATTGTTTGAGACGGTAAAGAATGATCCTTTTGTAAAAATAGTATCAATTATTGTTGCAGCAGTACTTGTCATTGCTCTTGCTGCAATGTTGTTCAGCAATATATTTGGCGGGTATGGGATGATGCCAAATTATAATTATACAATGGGTACTGTCAATGGGTTTGGGTTGGTATCAGTATTGGTGTTTCTTGTAAAAGTGCTTATGGTTGTATCGGTTATCGGGTTGGTTGCATCAATAGTCTTATATTTAATTCAAAATTCCTCCAACCTTTCAATAGATAGAATCTTCAGTGGGACAAGCAAGGCGGTAGCTAAACCCACCTGCTCTAATTGCAGCACAGTATTAAAGCTAGGCTGGAAGTGCTGCCCTAACTGCGGCCAAGAGATTGTAGAATGCAAGCCGAAGGAAGCAGCTCCGGTAAATGCTGCAGTTGATGTTGAGGAAGAGATTCAACTACAGGCAGCTGTTGTTGAACAGGTAACAAAAGAGGATATAAATGTAAATTCGGATTCCAAGGGTGATACTGATGTTTATGAAAAGCTCTATGACAGCGCCTCAGTGGAAGTTAAACAAACAGGACATGAAAAAAGCAGAAAAAAGCAAAGTAAGAGGTAAACCATGAAGATTCGTTTTGACTTCGTTATGCACTGGATTTATGCAATTGCCTGGGCGCTGTTGGGTATTAGCGGCTTTGCCATGGTCGGTGCCAAATATGGCTGGATATTGAATTTCAACTATGCAATGGCAGACTATATACATCGGTTGTCAGCAGCCATCTTTGTGGTCATCACTCTTGTGTCAATTATTTATGAAGTGATTAAGAGCATCAGGCGCGATGATATTTATCTTTCCTGGCATATCATAGGCAGAAGCGGCTACCAATTGTTCACTTTCATTACAACACTGATACTCATTATAACAGGTGCTATAATCTGGATTTGTATTGAATTCAACATGGCAGCTATAGGCTTTGCACTTTGGCTTCATGAGTACGTATCTTATATAGCATTGGCAAGTGTAATATGGCATATCTACAAAAAATGCCATGCGCTTATATGGCCTAAAAAAGTCGATGCCGAGAAGCTTAAGGCATAAGGAGGTAAATGTATGCTACAGAAACCGTGGTTCAAGATATTTGTATGGTTCATGGCGACATTTTTCTTCTTCCTGGCATCAACTGTAATTGTTTCAATCTTTAGGCCGGGTCCCTCAGAAACTGAGGTCATGCAGTTTATGATGAGTATGATGCAGGCCATGGACAGGTCTATGATGGGAGTAATTATGAATATGGAGCAGAGTGCAGAAATGCAATCGATAATGTCTTTTGTTACATTGATTACCCTACCTGTTATCTTAATATGTATCATAGCCGGAGTTATCATACGAATATCGCAGCGGAGGGATGGACATGTTTAGCAGGAAGAAAATGCATTTCTGGCGCTTGGTTGTCCTGTTCGGTGCATTGATACTTATCACATTATTCTTGTTATGGTCCAATTCACCAATGCAAAAGGCAGCTATGATGGATACCAGTATGGGGAATATGATGAAATCGATGCATTTATCGAATATAACAATATATGACTTGTTTGACACCATGAATTCACAGAAGGAGATGAGCGCCTTGAAAAGCCATCATCTCAACCAATCACCAGTCATTTACCAACTAAGTTTCCTGACAACCGGTATAATCTTTGTGCTCTTGCCGTTTATAATCGGCGGAGCAATACTGCTGGGTATTGTCTGGATAAGGTAAGGAGGGACAACAGTGAGTCTTTTAGGTTCGGTAGGACAAATTTATATGCTTGCACTGCTTACACTGCTTTTTCTCAGCTTTGGGTTTGCGATCTGGAGTGCAATCAACCATTTTGCAGGTCGCTCAAGCAAGAAAGCAGAAGCAGCAAAGGCAAACAGTAACGGAAACATAACAAAAAATGAAACGCAATTAAGTAAAAAACTATTTGGAGGTATTATTATGGGAAATAACGGATGGTTAAAATTAGCAGTCTTCTCCTTTGTGGGAATACTTATCAGCTTTGCAGTATTGGGATTATTAACTTCAAACGGTATGACAGCCAACAATATGCAGATGCAGAACCAACAGATGGCAATGAACACAAATGGGATGAACAGCATGCAAATGTCAGGTATGCAGCAAGGTAACATGAATATGAACAATAATCAGATGCAGAACCAACAGATGCAAATGAATACAAATGGAATGAATAACATGCCGATGAACAATATGCAGCAGATGGGCAACATGCCGATGAACAACATGCAAATGCCAGGTATGCAGGGTGGCATGCAGATGAACAACATGCAGATGCCGGGTATGCAGATGAACAATATGCCAAGTAGCATGAACGCAGGCGGCAATGACATGATGATGATGCTTCAGAGCATGCAAATGCAAATGAACCAGATGCAGCAGCAGATCAATATGATGGGCAATGGCGCCAGCATGAGCAATGGCAGCATGAGTGGAGGCAGTATGAGCGGCGGCAGCTCTGGCGGTTCATCCGGCGGCGGAATGGGCATGATGGGCGGCATGATGTAATATCAAATTATACCAGAAGGTAAATCGGATTTCGGTTTACCTTTTAGGTATTTTAGTGCATTTCAGGAGGGAGGAAAAATACATGGGTAATCGAACAATAACAATTTTATCATTCATAGCAGCGGTTGTTGTTGCTTTTGCCGCACTTATAACCTATCAGAACACTCAACGGATGATTCCCCAGGCAATAGTAGAAGCACCAAAACCAGCCGGTCAGGGGCATAATATGCAATCGATGCCGGCAAAAACTTCACAAGCAAACAACCATGATTATGCAAAAAATATCGTTCAGCCTAAGCCGGGACAGCCTGTCAAAACCTTTACACTTACAGCGGTAGAAACAAATATACGTGTAAAAGACGGGTCAAGTCTTGCAGCGTGGACCTATAACGGTAAGGTGCCCGGTCAGGAGATTCGTGTACAGCAGGGAGACTTTGTGCAGGTAGAGCTTAGGAACAATCTAAAGGAACCTGTAACAATCCATTGGCATGGTTATCCGCTAAAATCCGCAATGGATGGTGTGCCGGGATTGAACCAGGATGCAGTAAGACAAGGTGAAACCTTTACCTATGCATTTTCAGCAGATGTGGCCGGCACTTACTGGTATCATTCCCATCAGGAAAGCTCTGCACAGGTGGATAAAGGTCTATATGGCGCTTTGATTGTAGAGCCAAAGAACTGGACAAAGCCGGATCGGGACTATACTCTCATTCTGGATGAATGGATGGAAAGCCCGGAGGAAGGCATGGTAGCTATGTCTGGAATGGATATGAGCAGCGATGCAGATGCAAGCAGTCCAAAAGGAATGGAAAGCATGCCGGGCATGGATATGCCTGCTGCAGAAAATAGCGATTTGGTTATGGCAGAAGAAGAAATGATGGCATCCATGTATAATGTCTATACTGTAAATGGGAAGTCATCCGGTCTGATTGAACCATTGGAAGTCCAAAATGGTGAGCTGGTCAGACTGCGCTTTATCAATGCCGGATACAGAAAGCATGGAATACACCTTCCGGGGCAAGAAATTCGTGTGGTTAGTTCAGATGGACAGGATATAAACGACCCGCAAATCATCAAGGACCAGACAATAATGGTTTCTCCCGGTGAAAGGTATGACGTTGAATTTGTAGTTAAGTCGGATCAAAACTTTGTTATTGATGCACACGATGAGAATAGATATAATGAGCAGTTAAGAATTCCTGTTAAGGTAAATGAGTCAGAACAGGTGCTGGAGGAGTCAAAGAATGCTTCCTATCCGGTGTTTGACTTGACTGGCTATGGCAGCGGGGGCAATAAGCTTTTTACCCTTGAAGAAAAATATGATATTGATTATAAGGTTGATTTAAATACCGATACCGGCAATAATGAATTGAAGTACACTATAAATGGCAAAGTCTTTAAAGAACTCCCTGCATTAAAGCTGAAAACCGGAAATTTGGTCAAAATGACCTATATTAATAACAGTAAAGTGGATCACCCAATGCATCTTCATGGGCACTTCTTCCAGATGCTTTCCAAGAATGGAAAGCCGGCTTCCGGTGCTGTTATAACGAAAGACACTCTGTTGATTAAACCAGGTGAGGAGTACGTAGTAGCTTTCAGGGCAGACAATCCGGGCAGCTGGGTGCAGCACTGCCATGAGCTGCACCATGCTTCTGCGGGGATGATGCAAGCTATAGAGTATACAGATTTTACACCAAATTATAAGCCTGATCCAAATAAAACCTTTAATAAGGCGGAATAAGATCGGAATAAAAATAAAAGAACAGCTGACAGTTCGTACTGTCAGCTGTTCTTTTTAGTGTGGAGGAATAGCTGCTTATTCTTTTATTGTAATTCCATTAGGACCTTTACCAACAGAAATTGTTCCTACAACACTGTTGGTTGGTATATCTACAACTGTTACGTTGTTACCGTTTGTATTGGTTATAAATACGGAGGCTCCATCCTTTGATATGGCGATACCTTGAGCTTTGTCTCCTGCAATGATTGTGTTAACTACCTCTAAACTAGCCAGATCAATTACACTTACATCATCAGAGCCTGCGTTTGCAACATAAGCAAATTTGCTGTCCGGTGTAGCAGAAAGCTGGTTAGGCTCCTTGCCTACATTTATAGTCTTTACTATAGCCATATTCATCATATCAATAACGGCAACCTGATTGTCTCCGCTAAGAGAAGCGAGTACATATTTGCCATCAGGTGTAAAGCCGACCTGTACAGGCTGTTTTCCCACTTCAACAGTCTGAATAACACTATTGGAGGCTGTATCTATTACAGATAATTGGTTTGATTCCATATTAGCTACAACTATATGTGAGCCGTCCGGTGATAGCTTAAGTCCGTGGGGCATCATGCCAACAGGTATTTTAGCAGTTATATTGCCAGATGCAATATCTATTACATAAACATTTCCGATTTTCTTTTCACTGCTCATGGCATGACTGCTGGAATCTGTGCTGACTGCCATCTCTGCTACTGTAACATATGCAGTCTTTGAATCTGGTGAGAATACTACGTGTGTTGAGCCCTCACCAACCTTAATTGTGTTTACTACAGAGTTTGAAGCAGTGTCAATAGTTGATATGCTGTCATTTTGACTCTCAACTACAAAGACATATTTTCCATCAGGTGTTACTTGTACATTATGAGCTCCTTTTCCTACAGGAATAGTAGCACTGACCTCCATGGTTGCCATATTTATTACTGAAACAGTAGCATCACCTTCGTTAGCAGTATAAATGAAGTATTCCGGCATATCTCCGGAAGGTGAATTATTCATATCGGCAGGCATGGGTGTAGGTTGACCTGAGGCCGGTGCGGCAGCATCGGAATTCATCTGAGGCATGCTCTTTGGAGCACATCCAGTTGCCAGTGCAACAATAAGTACAATTGTCATAGTTAAGATAATTAATTTCTTCATAGGTACCTCCCTAGCATATTTTGATACAACTTTATCAATATTATATGGAGATTTTATGGAGGAATAAATCAATGCTGAAGGCTAGACTTTGCTTTATTGGAAGAGAGTGTATAATGGGGAAAATTAATTGCAATAATATGGTAGAACAGGATTAAGCTTCAGATTGGTTCACGAAGACAGCAATTAATAAAAATCAGATAGGAGTTGAGCGAATGAAATTCTTGCGAGGTCTATTCGGATTCTTTTTATTCCTCGTGATTGTTGGTGGCATTGGATACATCGGCTGGACCTATTACTTCATGCCCCAAATGTATCAGCCGGGTAATACCAATGCAAACACGCCGCAGACCGGACAAACACCTACCCCGCAAGGTACGCCGGGCACAATGTCGGGACATAATATGCCGGGGCAGACAACAGGCAATGTACCGGCAAGTACAACAGCGCTGCAGAATAAGGATAAGCTGAATCAGATAACAGCAACTATCGACCAGGCCATTGACATGATAACTATGGATCCTTATTCCAAAATTACTGTTCCGGGGAGCATGGACGAAACCATGGATATGCAGCCACAGCAGCCTGCAGGCAATACATCCATTACTATTTATCCCAATGGAACCAACTCAGTCAATATTACACCTTCTCCGGGAGCGACAGCACCTGCAACACCGGCAGCAGGGAATGCGGCGGCGACGGCTATGCCGGGAATGGCAATGCCAGATATGAATATGCAGGCGGATACCAATTATGTTTACGATCAAAGCAAGCTGGAGCAGCTGCACCGGGGTATATTTAGATTGGCCCAGGGGATAATGCTACTAAATCAACTTAACGATGATCTCACTATGCAAGCTGCCATTATCGAGGGCTCGCCGACATATCAGACATATGTAAATCAGTATAATCAAGCAATTAGTAACAAAGCTAAGCTAAATAACGCAATTAATCTTATCGGTGAAGCATCGGAACTGGTGAATATAAATCCTTATGCATCAGCAAATGGATATCCATATAATGCTCAGGTAATGGAACAACTGCATAGGGGAATATATAGGCTGGCTGAGGGAATGATGATGGCTTCAGACTTAAACGAAAGCTTTACCAACCAAATGGCTTTGGCTGTCAGCAACGCACAGACAATGGCAAACGGAATGTATAACATGAACTATGCATCTACACCTATACTGGGGAATTGGAGTCAACTGCTAAGCACTGCAAATCTCAGCTATATATTCAACCTGATATTGGTTGTGCTGGTAGTGGTCCTGATACTTAGCATCTTTGGTGCCATTGGGAGTATGTTGAAAGCCAAACCACAGAGCAGGACAAATAAAGTTACTCAAGATGAATAAACAGAGAGGATGAATAAAGATGTGGGAAAATTTGACCAAGGACCCTTTAATAAGAATGATGTTGGTTGTCTTTATAGGCATTCTTGCCTTTGGTATCTTTTTTAATCTGCTGACTGGGAGTAATGGAATGGCCGGTTATGCAGGAGGCATGGGAGGCGGTGAGCATATGGGCAATATGGGAGGCTACGGCTATTCCTTTGGGAATATGATTGGCGGACTGTTGATGCTCCTTATCAATATTCTAGTCATAGTATTGGTTATTGCTGTTGTAGCGGGTATTGTAGTGTGGGCAAAAAATACCTTCGGAAAGGTGAGCATGCCGACCTATGTAAAAACTATGAGCAATGACCCGTTTATAAGGACAATTACAATAATTACCGCAGCAGTTATTGGATTAATGCTCGTCATGGCACTGTTTAACGGTTTTGCATCACCGGGATATATGGGCATGGGTTCCTTTGGTGTTTCAGGCATACTAGTGCTTTTGATAAAGCTGCTGACCTTTGTTTTGACTATTTCCTTGGTGGTGGCGGCGTTTATATATATACGTGAACAATACGATAAAAAAGGCACAGGGTATGGAGAGAATGACGTTAAAGAGCCTTATAACAGTGATATAAACAGGACAGGAGATAAATGAGTTGAAGGTCAGATTTGATTTTATCATACACTGGATATGGACCTTGGTGTTTGTTTTGCTGACCCTCAGCGGCCTTGCAATGGTAGGCCCCCGATATGGATGGATGCTAAACTTTGATTTGGCTTCGGCGGATATGGTTCATCGTATTTTAGCTGCTGTATTCGTGCTCCTTACCTTCATATCCATAGCGAATGAAGTGGTGAGAGTTATCAAAAGGGATGACAGACGTCAGGCTTGGTTCATAATCGGCAAAACCGGCTATCAGCTATTCACTTTTGTTACAACTCTCATCTTCATCATTACAGGAGTAATCATCTGGATTTGTATGGACAGCAATATGGCTGCAACCGCTTTTGCCTTATATGTTCATGAAAAGCTGACTTATGTTGCAGCTCTTAGTGTAATCTGGCATATCTACGTAAAATGTCATGCCTTGCTGTGGCCTAAAAAAGCAGCAAATATCGATCAGCAGAGGTAAAAATATATGATGCAAAGACCCTGGTTTAAACTATTTATATGGTTTGTATCCTCTGCCTTTTTCCTTCTTGCTTCAGGAATAGTCATCTCAGAGCTTAGACCTGCTCCCGGAGAGCAAGAGGCGATGGCATATATGATGGGGATGATGGGAGCTATGGAAAAATCACTTATGGGACTTTCAATGTCCTTGGAGGGGAACGGACCTTTACAGCAAGTGGTGCTCAAAGCTTCGGCCATTACGCTGCCCCTGGCACTTTTCAGTCTGGTTCTTGCATTGCTGCTTAAGCTAAGGAGGAATCCAAGTGATTGATAAAAAAAGAATGCACTTTATGCAGCTGGCGCTTTTCTTTATAGCAATAACTGCTGTAGTGTTGACTCAGAGCTGGATGAAGGATGGTAATACCAGTAAGGAAGCAGGGATGATGAATCAGGGGATGGGCAATTTGATGTCCTCGATGCATTTAAGTGAAGTATCTCTTAATGCTTTGTTCAAGCAAGAAGAACAAATGGAGGCTGCAAGCAGCACCAGCATACAGCATCATGAACAAAGCGGATACCTGAAGGATTTGCATTTTGTTACTACTGCCACTATTGTAATTCTTTTGCCATTGATAGTTGCAGGGGTGATATTTCTAGCGGTATCGTGGATCAGATAGAGGAGGCGGATAATTTTTGAGCTTGTTAGGTACAGTAGGTTCTTTTTACATGCTGTTACTAATCATATTGCTGGTGATATCCTTTGGAATGATCGGCTATGGTTTATTGAAATATTTGCTGGGGTTAGGGAAACAATATCAAGAGAGAACAGGTATAAATTCCAATAACATAATAAGTGGAGGTATGAATATGAATAGATGGTTAAGATTAGCATTATTTTCTTTTGTAGGAATCCTTATATCCATGACCTTACTGGCATTCTTGACACCGGGAGCAATGGCTGGCAGGAGTGCTCATAATAATGCTTACAATAATATGCAGATGGCTAACCAAAACGGTATGGCAATGAATGCGAATGGCATGGGTGCGATGAATATGCCTATGGGGAACACTCAGACTCAGGGCGGTATGGGAATGATGAACATGATGCCAATGGGGGGCACCTCGGGTGGTGGAATGGGAATGATGGGCATGCCGATGGATAATATGTCATCAGGCGGTGGAATGGGAATGATGAATATGCCTATGGGTGGCTCCTCGGGCGGCGGCATGGGGATGATGGGTATGCCAATGAATAACATGTCGTCAGGCTCAGGCGGAATGGGTATGATGAACATGCCCATGAATAACATGAGTGCACCAATGAGCAGTATGCCGGCAAACAACATGAACATGCAGAGCGGCAATATGATGCAGATGCTTCAGAGCATGCAGATGCAGCTTAACCAGATGCAGCAGCAGATCAACATGATGAGCAGCGGCGGCGGCAGCATGAGCGGCGGTGGTAGTGGGGGCGGCTCCTCAGGCGGCGGCATGGGCGGTATGATGTAGATAAGCAAATTATATAAGGGGTGCTGCGGGTAGGGCAATGCAGCACTCCTTTATTATTGTATAAATTTATTATTCTAAGGAGATAATTTGAACAAGCTATATTCATCTTACAGTATGTACTATGATGTCTGTGTTGAATATCAAATAATTTAGGAGTGAAATGAATGAAAGCCTACGTTAACAAGGAATCATGCATGTTCTGCGGTATGTGCGGAGGGGCATGCCCTGATGTTTTTAGAGCTGATACTGATGGGAAGTCCGTCTCATTGGACACAGAGTTTTCAGAGGAACTGCTTCCAATGGTCAGGCACGCAGAATCAATTTGTCCCACTTGGGCTATCTCTGTAAAAGAAGCACCATAAGCAAGATATACCTCAGCCATATTCCCTGATAGAGAGGACGAGCAGTCTTCTCCATATCTTCTCCATATCCTGCAGTTATATTTATGGAGAGGGGGAATAATATGGCATATTTAATTATTCAAACTTTTCAAAAATACTCGTGGATATTACTCGTTTTGATATTAGTTTTCGGTTGGTTCTCTCCTGTGCTAATGCTATTGACCTTTGTCTGTATGATAGCACCGATAATATTCTCTTTTAAATATGGCAGAGCGTGGTGCGGAAATTTTTGCCCCAGAAGCAGCTTTAACAATTCGGTTTTGGGTGCCATAAGCCGGGAAGGAAGTATTCCGAAGCTCTTCAGAAATCCAATGTTCAGGCTATTGATATTTGTACTGCTGATGTCAATTTTCGTATCAAGCCTGATACAAACAGGATTCTCATGGCCAGGCTTAGGCTATGCATTACTTAGGATGATGGCATTTACTACTATTATACAAATATGTTTAGGAATTCTACTTCAACGAAATGCATGGTGCATGATATGTCCCATGGGCACGGCAGCAAGCTTTATTTCTCTACTCAAAAGGCAAGGGGATGCAAACATAAAGTCACTGGATGGCTGTACCGCTTGTGGAAATTGCAGCAAAAACTGCCCGATCCAAATCGATATACCTGCAGAAATGAAAAATAAAACCCTTCTTAACCCGGATTGTATGAAATGCCGCAAGTGCATAGATGCATGTCCAAAAGGAATTCTTTATTGGGATATAAAATAAACAAACTGAAACGGTTGGACCGTTTCAGTTTGTATTATATTTTAAACCATCAGCATTTTCTTTTTTTGCTTTTTATCTTCGGTAAACAAAGTGGAGGTTGAAGCCTCCCAGTTGAATAGGTTAGCCAGCGGGTCCTCAAGGCTGTTCTCCGTGGAGAAATCAGTAGTTGCTGCTTCTAAATGCATGGGTTGGCTTGAAATACGCTGTGATACAAGGGATATTAGCTCTTTTGAAAGAATGCATTGTTGATTCATAAACTCAAACCACTCTACAATTTCAGCTTCAGTATCCTCCGGCAAAGAGATTTCAAAGCTTAGCATAAAGTCAACACTACTCCTTCGTAACAGCAGCCAAGTCCGATATTGACTCTTCAAGCACAAGACTCTTATATCGGTTGGCATTCTTCCATGCCCCAAGAGCGTTTAGCATAATGGCATTCTCGCTGAAAATCATAGGTATTCTGGATAAATGTGTACGAAGCATTTCATTGAAGAGCAAAGAACCGCCACCACAGAAGACCATGAGTCCGATATCCGGCAGCTGTAACCCGGAAGCAGCCGCTTTGGAAGAAAACTCGTCTACAAGCTGGCGGCCTTCATGATTAATGATTTCATTGCAGATCTCTTTTAAGCGTGGTATTTCCTGACCATATACAAGCAGCTTCTCATTTCTTATAATGGCGTTGTCCAATTTATGCCGAGGAACGGTAACCTTATAATCTGTTTTTATATAGTCAATTATCCTGTTAAGAGGATCGACAGTTCCCTTATCCATACCAAAGAAGGTTCTAAGCTCAAAGTTGTGGGTAATAGTTACATCAGAGGTGAGGGCCCCAATATCAAAGCCTACGATGGTATGCTCTGCATATTTGCTTTCATAGCTTTCCAGCAGGTCGCCATTGTCATCATACAGTACGGCATTGATTGCACATAGCCCTTCCGGCTGTGTACAGACGCCGAGGATTTCAAATTCTACTTCGATGCCGTTAAACACCGGATTCAGGAACCGAACCTTATGTGTTCCAATCAGCTTCTTTTCAAGTGTCTGTACATTTTCCTTGTGGTTCCGGAAGAACTCTTCGGTCGGAAGCATTGTACCAAGCACAATCTTTTCTTTTATCTTTTTTGCTTGGGGCTTGATTAATGAAACTGCTATTGAAGTAAGAAGTATAATCAAAGTGCCGGTGTCATTTGCCTTACCGTTATGACGGTCGGCTACTGTTCTCTCCTTAAGGATACCCCGGTTAAAGTTATATGCCATTCCACCAACAAAGTAACTTCCCAGGTTTTCGCTTTTACTTTGTACCTCTACTTCAAGAAGGTTAAGTGGAAAACGCGTATCTTCACTTATTACTCGTCTTTCATGCCAGGGAGCAAGAAGGTTCATAACCATCAGCTCTCTTTTGGCAGGACCGATAATCTTGAAGGAATCATTACCCAGATCAGCACCAATAGTCAGTATATTGTTTTTCATTGAAAGTCCCCCTTGTTACTCGCATTCTCTTGTACTTCATTTGAAGTAGTAAGATAATTATATATTGAAGGACAAGCTGAAGCAATATACTGGGTCTCCAGCCAAATTTCTACATTTTGAACATGAGCAGTCATATAATGACATTAATGTATATGCGATGATAAAATTATATACTCAAAGGGTTTAATAAAACGGCGGTAAGTCATATTTTGGGGAGGGAATGCTGTGGAAAAAGAAAAGAAAATAGATGAAAATAATTTAATGACTAATTGTTGTACCTGTGGCAGCATATTGGAGAAAAATTGGAGGTTTTGCCCGAATTGCAAAACGGAAAAACCAAGGACTAAATGCCATTTCTGTTATAAAGAAATTGAGGAAGAATGGAATTACTGTCCTTTTTGCAAAAGAAGTTTGCAGAAGGTAAGAACCAGTCAGGAACACTTTCAGGAAGGGAATGACTGGCTGAAGCAGCTATTGAAAAAAGAATAAGCGGGTATATTGTATTTACGCTTGCATAGGTGATGATTAGATGAAGAAACATATAATAAGTAGATGGTTGTCTCTAATAAAAGTACAAAGGGGCGTCGAAGATGCAGGATGAAGCTAGCAAAATCATGAAACGATATGACAGGGTATCCTCGATTTATGACATGTTTGAAGCTCCAATGGAGCTTATGGCTTTGAAGCAGTGGCGTAAAGAGCTCATGAATGAGCTTCATGGCAAGGTTTTGGAGGTTGGAGTCGGAACAGGTAAAAATATCGAATACTATCCGGTCGGAATTGATATAACCGGTATTGATTTCAGTCAGGGAATGTTAAAAAGAGCAAGACAGCGGGTTGAAAAGCTTGGCCTACAAGTCGAACTATTGCAAATGGATGCTCAGTCTATGGATTTTGCAGATAACACCTTCGATACAGTATTTACTACTTGTGTCTTTTGTTCTGTACCAAACCCGGTTAAAGGACTGGAGGAAATTCGGCGTGTGTGTAAAAAAGACGGGAAAATAATTCTGATAGAACATGTCAGAAGCGAAAAGAAGCTGCTTGGACTTTTGATGGATGTCCTTAATCCGGTGGTTGTTAATCTTTATGGGGCAAATATTAACCGCAAGACAGTGGAGAATGTTCGTGCTGCTGGTTTTGCAGATGTACATGTGACAAATTTGTTTAATGATATTGTTAAAAAGATAGTTATAAGAAACTTTAAAGAATAGAGTGTTAATTGGATACTTTAAAGCATTACTGTTTTCAACTAATCCAGGGAATAATATAATTATAAGAATTATTTATGATAAAAATGGATTCTCCATAAAATCTTCATAAGTCAGGTTTATATTAAGATATAGATAGGGTAGGGGGGTAACGTAAATACATTAAATGTGATATATTAATTACATTATATAACTGAGAGGAGATAAATTATGAAATCGGATAGCTATAAGATAAGTGGAATGACTTGTGCTGCTTGTGCTAAAGCCGTAGAACGAGCCGTCAAGAAGTTGGATGGAGCGACCGAAGTCACTGTAAATATAGCGACAGACAAGCTTGCAGTTACCTACGATGAAGCAAAGATAAAATCCAGTGATATTATAGATGCTGTCACAAAAGCAGGCTATGAAGCCTTGGAAGAGAAAAACACAAAAGAGGTTTCTATACCAATAGAGGGAATGACATGTTCTGCATGTGCCAAGGCAATTGAAAGAACAGTCGGCAAGCTTCCCGGAGTGGAAGCTGTGTCAGTAAACTTTGCAACAGAAAAGGCTAATATCCGTTATAATCCCACTGATTTGAGACTTTCAGAAATCAAGCAGGCTATTGCGAAGGCGGGCTACAAAGCTCTTGAAATAGAAAATAAGGACAAGGTGGATGAGGATAAAAAACGTAAAGATAAAGAAATCCGAGTCTTATGGACTAAGTTCATTGTTTCAGCAGTCTTTTCTGTTCCGCTCCTTTATATAGCAATGGGTGCCATGTTAGGCTGGCCATTACCAAAAGCTTTGGATCCAATGGATTACCCGCTCTTTTATGCTTTAGTGCAGATCGGGCTTACCATACCGGTAGTAATAGCAGGATATCGCTTTTATACTGTAGGTTTTAAAGCTATTATACGTAGAAGCCCCAACATGGATTCCCTGATAGCAATGGGAACTTCGGCTGCAGTACTGTATAGTTTATACTCAACCTATCGAATAAGCGCCGGGGACTTTATGAGTGTAGAAAACCTTTACTTTGAAACAGCAGGTGTCATCATTGCGCTGATTCTTTTAGGTAAATCACTGGAAGCAGTATCAAAGGGAAGGACTTCAGAGGCTATCAAAAAACTGATGGGCTTGGCACCAAAGACAGCTATAATAATACAGGATGACAAGGAAATTGAAATACCGATAGAGGAAGTTGAGGTTGGTGACATAATAGTCGTAAAACCAGGTTCAAAAATTCCTGTAGATGGCGAAGTAGTAGATGGGCACACAGCAATAGATGAATCCATGTTAACCGGTGAGAGCATTCCTGTTGAGAAAAAGGCGGGAGATAAAGTTTTTACCGCCAGCATCAACAAGACCGGCTCCATTAAGTTCAGAGCAACAAAAGTAGGAACTGATACAGCTTTAGCCCAAATAATAAAGCTGGTGGAAGATGCTCAAGGATCAAAGGCTCCAATAGCGCAAATGGCAGACATAGTATCAGGATATTTCGTACCGATTGTTTTCGCGATAGCAACACTGTCAGCATTGGCATGGTACTTCATTGGCGGTGAAACTCCAGTATTCGCATTAACGATTTTCATAGCTGTATTGGTTATCGCTTGTCCTTGTGCATTAGGCTTGGCCACTCCAACAGCGATAATGGTTGGAACAGGTAAAGGCGCTGAATACGGAGTATTGATTAAGGGCGGGGAAGCTCTTGAAACAACACACAAGATAGAAACTATAGTATTCGACAAAACCGGAACAATAACTGAAGGCAGACCAGAGGTAACAGATATAGTCACTACTAAGGTTATTGAGAAAAACAAGTTGCTTCAAATTGCCGCATCTGCTGAAAAAGGGTCTGAACATCCTCTTGGAGAGGCAATAGTACGAGGAGCAGAGAACGAGAATCTGGAAATCCTTAAGGTTGAAAAATTCAATGCAATACCGGGTTATGGTATTGAGGTTGTAATTGATGGTAAGAATGTACTGCTTGGAAATAGAAAGCTTATGGTGGAAAGAAATATCAGCCTTTCTGAGCTTGAAAGTGAATCAGACCGCTTGGCAACAGAGGGAAAGACACCGATGTATGCTGCAATCGACAATCAGCTGGCTGGTATTATAGCAGTTGCTGACGTTGTTAAAGAGAGCAGTGCAAGGGCGATCAAGAAGCTCCATGATATGGGTATCGAAGTTGCAATGATTACAGGTGATAACCGCAAAACAGCAGAAGCAATTGCAAAGCTGGTTGGTATTGACCGCGTACTAGCAGAGGTTCTTCCGCAGGATAAGGCTAATGAGGTGAAGAAGCTTCAGGCTGAAGGCAAGAAGGTTGCTATGGTTGGTGATGGCATCAACGATGCACCGGCACTGGCTCAAGCAGATATTGGTATTGCTATAGGCTCCGGTACTGACGTTGCTATAGAATCTGCAGATATTGTATTGATGAGAAGTGATTTGATGGATGTACCGACTGCTATACAGCTTAGCAAGAGCACTATCCGTAACATTAAGCAGAATCTTTTCTGGGCTTTCGGTTACAACGTGGCCGGAATACCGGTAGCAGCAGGTCTCCTGCATCTCTTCGGAGGACCACTGCTTAATCCAATATTAGCAGCAGCAGCAATGTCATTAAGCTCAGTATCCGTATTAACAAATGCACTAAGGCTGAAAGGCTTTAAACCCTATAAATAAATGGGAGCAGGATGTAGGGGCGACCATTGGTCGTCCGCACTAAATGTTAAAATTAAGGAGGAATAAATAATGAAAAAACAGATTAATATCGAAGGAATGAGCTGCGGCCACTGTGTCAAGCATGTTGAGAATGCACTTATGGAAGTGCTTGGGGTAGAAAAGGTTGAAGTTAACCTAGAGGGTAAGTATGCAATTGTAGAATTGATGCATGAGGTTGAAGATTCGCTGCTTAAGGAAGCAATTGAAGAAGCAGGCTATGATGCAGTTGCAATAAAAGCACTATAGTTTTCGAGCCACAAAGGAGGGAGAGCGTTGGAGCATGTAAAGCCTTCAAATCAAAATTGCGAGTGCAGCCATACTGATGTAACTGTGCGGTCAGAAAAAGTAAAGAAGGATCTGATAGCCAGGTTGAATCGTATTGAGGGTCAGGTAAGAGGCGTCAAAGGTATGATTGAGAAGGATATATACTGCGACGACGTGCTGAACCAGATAGCGGCAGTGCACTCTGCCATGAACTCTGTCAGCCGGTTGATTTTGAATAATCACATGAAGTCCTGCCTGATAACGCGTATTCAATCCGGTGAACTTGAGGTAATTGATGAATTGCTATATACAATTGAAAAAATGATAAAATAAAGAAAGAAGGTAGTAAAAATGAAAAAGATTATAGTTATAGGTTTGGTTCTAATGATGGTGGTATCCCTGGCAGCGTGCCAAGCAACAGATGTAGTAGGTAAGGTCGCAGTTACTTCCTTTGAAGCAGTATTGAACAAGATCCCTGATAAGGTAGCTTTCGATGAAGTGAACAATGGATGGGGATTGACTTCCCCAACAGGTGAAAGATTCGTATGGGGTAAGGACTTCAGCAAGGAAGGTATGCCGGATTTGATGCTGGAATTTGACGCAAAGCCATTTATCAATGCAGGCTTGGACGTAAACAAGTTACCTAAGGAAACATATTTATATGTCAGCGGTATGGATACACTTATGATTCATTCTGAGCTTGGAAACAAAGCATTCACTTACAGCGGAGAAGCAAAACCGCTGGATTCCTTCAAGAAAATCGTAGAGAACTACAGAGACAGCATCGGCTACCATGAAAAGCTTGACCACTACGGAACAGCATTTGGTGACGGCAACATGTTCGAATGGGCAAAGGATCTCAATACAAACGATAAGGACATAGTTTTCGTACTTAACCCACAGCCATTTATCGACGCAGGCGTTGATCCAACAAAAGTAGAAGGCTGGGTATTCGCAAAGGTTTCAGTTAAAGACGAAAGCGGCAAGGAAGTTGAAGTCGACAAGTTGTTAAAGCCTTTTGATTTGAAGTAATTTGTAAAAAATAAAATACAAGCTTATTAATTAAGAGAACCTTATTGTCCTTTGGGCATGTAGGTTCTCTTTTTATTGCAGTATTTTGCTCACCTATTGGATTTAGATATTAGAAAGTCAAAAATTAGGGCAAAATAAAAATATACTAAGAAGGAAGTGAAACAATGAAACTCGCAATATTAAGGAATATGAATGATCAAGGCAGTGAAAAAGGGCATGGTGTGCATGAACAGCATCAACGATGTGAATTATGTAATGTGCCTATATATCAAAACCCTTGTCGTGATTTGAGAAGTAAGGACGTTTTTAAGGGCAAAGGGAAAATACTATGTAACAAGTGTGCGGCATCAATTGCAAAGATGCCTGCAGAGCAAGCGATTCAAGCCTTGGGTAATGCTTCTCAAACATACCGGAGGGAGTAGGCAACACGGATTTTTTGAGGCTAATGATACAGCGGTGGCAATAGAGCAGCCATATATAGCACAGTATACGAATACAACCCTTGATGGTACTAACCCACTGCGCCTAAGAAAAGTCTAGCGCCTTCCAAAGGCCATCCGTGGCCCTGGAAAGCTTGCTTCGGCGTCCTGCCTTGCATACGACTTTTCTAAGGCTACGTTCCTAAGTACCATTAGCAAGGCTTGTATAAGCATACTTTAGCTATATATGGCTGCGCTTTTGTGCATACCGGTATTTACTTGTGGAAGTACTTGGGTGGGTTGGTGGTAACCTCAAAATGTTAGTCTTTACCGTTTTCTCTTTCTATGAATCTAAAATCATTTAGCGCTAATTAAATAACGTGAAAAAGGACCTCATTGTCTACTGTGCGATGAGGTTCTCATTTTATGCTCTAATTCTGATTAACACTATGTTGGAGATTTCATAGAACTGCGATATGAAGTAAAGTGATTAGATGATTAGTAAACTGCGAAATATGTCGGATTATGCGGTCGAATTATGTGGGTTTTTATGGATATGTAGGAGGGATTTGTAAGTTATCAATTGAACTCTATACAATGGTTTCATTTAATATTCGTGTTTCTGAAGAGTTATATATAAAGATGAAATTCATTAATTGGGTGATTTTCTAGAGTAAGTTACATACGGGTATGCTATGTGGTTGCTTACAAAGCGTAGCTAATGTTAATAATGGGATATCATAATTCAATATATTTAGAACAGAGATGGAGTTTTAGCTGTCAGTGTATATTTATTATATAAATAAAGTGAGGTGTGAAAATGAGTGTAATTAAAACAAGATATGATATTACTTCAGCTGATACTAAAATTATTGGATTTGATTATCAATTTTTCTATTTTATAAAGGCTGTGCTTTCTTTAAAAGGTGGGCAATCAGCAGGATATGAAGCTAAAGACGATGTACATATAACTCTTCCGGATGGAAGATTGATTTTAGTACAACTTAAACACACAACACAGCAAACAAGCAGTGGAGCTCCAATAAATCTGACAGAATTAGATGGTGATTTAATAAAAAGTTTATATAATTGGGTTTTGATAATATGTGACTCAAGTGATGGACGTTCTGAACAAGCATCACAGATTAGTTTTGTAAAAAATACAGAGTTTGTTTTAGCGACCAATAAAGGTTTCGAAAATAATGATTTTATCTATAACATTATTAAAGTGCAAAACGGCACAATGAAATCAGGTGATCTAATGACATATATTAAGGGATTAGCTAAGGAATCAGAAAGCGTAGAAATTCAAAAGTATCTTAATACATTAGTCACGTTAAATACAAAAGTATTTATAGAATTCATGAAAAAACTCAAATTTGAAAATCAAGCAAGTGAAATTTCAAATGTAATTAAAGAGCTTATCGCAGATAAATATGTTGGTGAAAGTCGGATAAATGATGTCTTCAATTCGCTTTTTTCAGAATTGAAATTAGCGCATATTGAAGCTGTCCAAAAGGGTAAGAAGCTAATCGTAGAATATAATGCTTGGCATAAAAAATTAATTACAATATTTGAAAACAACAAAAAAACAACATTACCTATAAGAAAAATAAATATACTGTTACCCGATAAACTGGAGGAACAGCCATTTGTTAAAGAATTAATAGCGATAGGTGACGTTAATATTTTGGAAATAGGTCAAATCGAAGAATTTACCTTATTTATGTTAGAGGTAGACTTCAATTTAAAAAATTGGTTTGATGATGGAGATATTACAAATGATGAACTAGATTCTTTTAAAGAAGAAGCAGTATTGTTTTGGAAGAACACTCACAGGGCAAGTCACAGGACTACTCATGATAACGATCTAGATATCACAAATGCTCTAACTTGTTTAGACCAGATAAGAACTAAAGTGCTTACAATACAAGAAACACCTCTTAAACTTGAGCTTAGCAATGGAAACTTCTACAGACTGGCAAATGAGAATGAGCTTGGATGGCTAAAAAAGTGGGAGGTTAAGTATAAAAAATGAAGGAGATACATTCTTTTTATAATAATGAAGTGCTAACAGGAATAGCAATTTTATCTGTGCTGTATCAGGTTAGAGAATTAGAAATATCAAAAGCATTACTTATACAACCTATATTAAGCTACAGCGGGGTATTGAACTTTGTCAAAAAGAAAAACGCGAAAATTAGAAGTATAGAGGAACTCATAGTTAAAAAAAGTCTACACTTTACTAATTTTAACAAGAGGTACTTTGAAAGCATAGGGTTAAGCATGAATTCTATATTATTAATGAAACAGTTCGGGTTTTTAGATATTCAAGCCGATAAACTGATTTGTGGAAAAACAAAATTTGATTTATGCAATGAAAATCTTGGTGACAGGGCTATTGATATTATAAAGGGAGCATGCAATATTTCAAATGCCATAGATAAGGGGGAAGTAAGCAATTTATATTTAAGCTTGCGAATTGAATTATGAGATTTTGTATAAATAAAATAATATTATGGTTGAAGAGTGGAGAGATGCGTACAATTTCATTTTCTAATAATAAAGTCAATGTTATTACAGGTAATAGTGATACTGGAAAATCATCAGTCCTAGATATAATTGATTATTGCCTTTGTAGTACAAAGGCGAATATCCCAAATCAGCACATTGGCGTGAATGTTTTATGGTATGGTATAAATTTAACTATAAATTCTAAACATTATACGATAGCTCGGGGTGAGGTTAAAAATTCAATACCTTCTGTCGAATATTTTTTCTCTGGAAATGGTAGAATACCGGAGTTACCCTATTCAAGTATAGGCTCTTCCGAACTGAAAACAATTCTTGAACAAGAATTTTCAATAAATGATTCAGTTACATTTGCATATGGCGGAAAAAACATAACGCAAAGCACTAAAATATCATATAGATATTTTCTTATGTTCAATACACAATCTGGAGACACAATAAATGATAGTCGCGTATACTTCGATAAGCAAAGTGATGATAGGTATCGCGAAGCATTGCCTCGTATTTTTGATTTGGCACTAGGAATAACAACCGTCGAGAATATGACATTAAAATCAAAAATCGAGTATACTCAAAAGGCACTAGATAGGTTAGAAAAAGAGAAGTTACTAGAAGAAACATCCGATGATGATATAAAAGTGTTAAAACAGGCATTATTAAAAAAGTCAAAAGAATTTTATTTAGTTAATAGTCAAAATGATGATGAGCGTGATTTTATAAATCTTGAAGGAGTTATAGTAAATGGGAAATTAGGGTTAGTAAATTTCCCGGAAAGTAATATATATGATGCCTTAGTGGAAGAGTATCAGAAGGTTGAATTGCAGATAAAAAAGCTTAATAGTTTTAATAGTGGTTATGCAAATTATAAGAAGCAGCTTTCAAAAGAAAAGGAAAGCCTTAAGCCTATTGAACATTTAAAAAAGTTTATTGGTAACATAGAAAATGATGAGTATAAGCAATTTATTGTAGTCTTAGAAAAAGAGTATACTCAAATCAAAAAAATGATAGTTGATAAAATGCCATTTGAAACGGATATTAGCAACAAGTTAGCGGATTTAAAGGCAAAACTTGATGATATTGAGCATCGTATAAAACTATGCCCTAAAATAAATTTTACTCCTATTAGCGATAGTGAAAGATATATTGCTCTTGGTGAAATTAAATCAGAATATACCCAATTACTAAACAGACCAAAAAACAAAAATAATATAGATGAAAGAATAAAAAATAAGAGAAATGAGCTTGAAGATTATAACTCTAAATATGTGGATTATGATAGTGCGAGAGAAGCAACTATTAATGCGCTTAACGATTGTATTGCGACATACATGATGTTAGCAAAAAATGCATTTGAGTCATATCACGGGTATTTGCCTAGTTATGACTACAAAAAGCGCATTTTGCAACTGCGAAAAAGCAAGACAAATCAGATAGAGTCCAGAACAAGTAGTTCGGTTGACCTCTTTAGACATCTATGTTTATTTTTAGGGATGCATGAATTGTCAATGATTAACAAAGTTCCATATATTGCGCCATTTTTAATTTTAGATCAGCCAACAAGACCCTATTTCCAAACAAATAAAAATATAGATTACAAAGAAACTAAAAATAACACAGACTCAAAAGGTGATTGGAACAAAGTTGAAGAGATTTTTCTCATTTTAAATGAATTCATAAAAAATGTACAGAAAAATAAGGGAGAAATGCAAGTAATTGTTTTAGAGCATGTTTCAAGAGAAGCCTGGGAAGGAAGAGAAAATGTCCATTTAGTGGAAGAATTTGATGGTGTTAAAAATGCTCTAATACCACCAAGAATTGCTAACAAAAAATAAATTACGCACCCGGTACGCAAAAAAGAACTTAACCAACGAATAAACTAGAATATGGTCATAAGGTCTGTACTTGGCACCCAGAGATCAAAGAAACTGGAGCTTCAGAGGATTGCTTTAATAAAACATTAAGAATAGAAGGGAGTGACATAGTTGTTAAATATTCTTAACCAACTGTTTTTAACAATGAATGCTACATCATTAATTATCGTGGTCTTTCTTATTAAAGAACAGGTACAGATTGAGTTTTTAGCCGGCTCACATAGATGGATATCATATATGATTTTCATTTGCATTCCAATCCTTCTAACGGGAATTAGCTTATTATTTACCCGTTATTTGAGTGATGACAACATTGAGGGCAATATAAGAGACATAGAACAAGCAAACAATGCTTTTCTACCCAGCTATTTAGGATACTTTTTTGTTGCACTTAGTGTTCCATACTGTGAAACATTGATATTTACTTTCGCTATTTTGTTCATGTTTACCTATTTCTCTCAAACGCTATATTTCAACCCCTTATTTTTATTGTGGGGGTATCAATTTTATTACATTACAACCGAAAACAACGTTAAAATATTCATTATAAGCAAAAAGCAAATGCGCAGTACTCAGGGACTCAGTTTTCCGAAGTTAAAGCGAATTAATAATTTTACTTATATCGATAAGGGAGGCAAATAGAATGAATCATCTGATAACAAAAATTAGGTTAAGAGGTAAAGCCCCGAAATATAAAAAGTTGCTTTCTGGTGTATCTTTATTTGAGTTGCCTAATAATTTGGCTCCGCACGTTCTATATAGCCCTGATCATAATCTTGATGAAGATTCATGGTTTGGAATTGAACAATTTTCGACACAAACATTTTGCTTAGATTTTTTAAGGACCACTTTTAATTCGGCTGAATACGATACACTCGATACAATAGAAGTGGACAAGCTTGATTTTTTATGCTCGTATCAAAACGAAAATGAATACTATTTTCAGAATGTATCTAAAGCCCAACTACTCAGCAAAAAGTTGCTTTATTTAGGAGACGCATTTCGATATGAAGAAAACAGCAAAACAATAGTAATAAACTCTATTGCTGATGCAATTTATATAAAACGCCAGGATATTTTATACTTTAAACGGTTGCCCACCATTTCAGGTATTTTTAAAGGAATAGACTTGCTTTATAGAGAAGCAACAGAAACTGAAACAACTGACTTTTTACAGAATGAATTTGTTCGATTGGACGAGGATTTTTCTGCTGCCAAAGTTGGAAAGGCAAACCGACAAAGAATTGCTATGGCGCTTGACACGTTAAACAGATTTGAGGAAGAAGAAAAAGATGCAGTATTGGGCTATATTCGAGGTTATTGTCCCGACTTGGAATACCAGAATAATGCCTTTAAAATAAAATCGGATGACGAACTAAAAAAGCTGCTTTATGGGATAGAACAGCGTTACTACACAACGCCTGTAGGCAACGAAAGAAGATGCGCTAACTCGATTATTCGACTTGGGTAACAACCTTAAGGAGGCTCACAAATGACTGAACTGAACGGGAAATCTCCTGATATCGCTGTGGAGTATTGCGAATTATGTACAGGTGCGTAACTGGTGCCAGGTACAGAGGTTATTAGGTTATTTTGCCTATTAAACTCGGTAACCTAGTTACTTTTGCACCTGGCACCAATATGGGACGTTACTCGATGCCTTAAACTTTAGTGTAGATAAGATTAGAGCTCCTGAGGATTTTGCAAAGTATATAATTGGTATTATTAATGATTTAAAGAAGTACTGGAGGATACTCATGTCACATTTATCTGATAGCAAAGCACAAATGAAAGCTGAAAAACTTATACTAAACGGATTGGCTCAGTATTTGGGATTACCTAATAATTCTTTACACACAAAAAGAATATTGGTCGATAATACTGTTAGTGTCGAAATTGATGGTTATAATGAAGACAATAAAATAATGGTTGAAGTATTTGCACGTATAGGGAAACTGTCAGCAGCACACTATGAAAAGCTGGCAAATGATATTCTCAAGCTTAAGCTGGTTGAAGATGTTCTCGGAATCAAGCATCGCAAATACATTGCAGTCTGTGGTGAAGATGCTGAAAAGTATCTCTTAGGTACATCTTGGAAAGCATTTGCATCAATGTACTATGGTTTTGAGATAGTGAGAATAGATTTATCAATTGATGAACGAGAGATGATTCTTGATGCTCAGAGAAATCAAAAAGAGGGTATGAAGCTTTAATCCATACTCTCAAATTATAAAAGGATATAGAAGGATATGATGCCGGCACCATAGACCGAAGATTATGTAGAGCTATGTCATGTAATTGCTTATACAAGTGTAGCTAATGTCTATAATGCGAAGTTCGAGTATGTATATTATGAATAATAACATATGTTTAAAGTATATATTAGAAAATTATTATATTGTAACTGCCGATAAAGAAAAGCTAAATTATATTGATAAAGGAGCACAAAATGGAAACGAAAGAATTCTTGACAATAATGTGATGGCATAAACAGTAAAACATGTTCATTATTTCAAAAAATCCAAAGGTAGGGAGTTTTGAGTGTGTCTGCAATGCAAATGAAGTACATTTTCTTGCAAAAAAATAATGTATTTGAAAAAGCTGGAGAAAGGGGTTCCCATTTTGCCGTGTTTGGTAAAATGTTTAGGGTTCTTTTCAAGAATGTAACAAATAATTCATTTGACATCGAAGTTGAAGGATACCTATACACTATTAATTTTAAAATTTCAAGTAATAAAAGTGGTAATCCATATTATTTGACATTGTCTGTAGAGGGTAAAATCTCCAAATGTGCAATAATATTGAACGAGACAAATATAAGATTACTAAAAGGATCTCATAGGAAAGAATATAATATTATATTAACATTTGATTGTATATCCCACTATTATTGTAATAAGATCTATCCTAAATTCAATTATTTTGAGCGAAAAATTAGAGAATTAATATTTTTTATCCTTATCAAATCTCTTGGCGTTGATTGGTATGGCGCTACAGTTTCGCAAGAATTAAAGAATGAATTAGCGAAAAAAGGATTTAACCACAGCGATTTAATTGAGAGAGCTTTATATGAAATGACGATTTCACAATTAGAAACCTATCTTTTTGAACCATACAGAGTAGTTGAAGTAGATAGTATTATTGATGATCAGTTAGGCACATTATCAGTGAGTAAAATGACTAAAGAACAAATAATTGAAGTTTTAGATATGTGCCGAGCAAAATCATTATGGGAAAGATTTTTTGAAGGTTCAGTAAGCATAGATGACTTTCGAACAAATTTGGGAATAATTAGGGAATATCGTAATAATGTGGCACATAGTAAATATTTTTATAAAGATGATTACATCAAATGTAATAGATTAATTAATAAACTTATAAAGCAAATAGAAAATGCAATTGAAACTATTGAAGTTAGAACATTCGGCATAATGGATATTGGTAAGAGTTTAGGTGTTTTAGCAGGGGCTGTAGCGTTACTATTCACACCTGCTTTAAAAGCGATGGCCGAGGCTTCTAAAATAAGTATTCCCAAGATAAATACACAATTAGCAGAACAGCTAAAAGCGATGGCTGAGGCTTCTAGAATAAGTGCTCCCAATATAAATACACAATTAGCAGAACAGCTGAAGGCGATGGCCGAGGTTTCTAGAATGAGTATTCCCAAGACAAATACACAATTAGCAGAGCAGCTAAAAGCGATGGCCGAGGCTTCTAATATGATAAGTAATCAAATGGCAATTCAGATGAAGGTGTTATCAGAAGCTTCAAAAATAGATATTCCCAGGATAAATGCGCAAGTGATAGATCAATTAGAGGTAAATGAAAACAGAACAACTGATCAAGGTGAAGTAATGATAAGTATTAGTCAAACGAATAATGATGAAGACAAAGCTAGTATTTAAATTACATCAGTATGCAGCAACCAATTAAGGAGATACAAATGATATAATGCTTTGGTATTATTCATATAATCAATAGGCTAATAATGAGCCGCTGAAGAGTCACATACAAAGGAGCACTTCATAACCACAACATATATACCAATTGCAATTCTGCCATTCAACAAACAAAAAAATACAAAATTGTTGCGCATTGGAAAATATAGGGTTATAATTATTTCAGGGGAATTGAAAAAGGTCGCCGTGACCTATAAGTGTTGGCGCACTTACAGGCTCATGCAGGTGCATTACCACCCACAAACGCAGCTTTCGCTGCCACAGCAACCTTATGTTATTATAGTCCATTTTTACAGTAATTTCAAGAAGGACTCCGTTGCATTGGTGTTACAATGTGTTTGCATTGTAATGTGCAGGGACTCGGGAGATTCTGTATGATAGCATAGAGTGCATGTGTGGGATAAAACCTGCATATGCACTTTTTCAATTTCCCCTCCTAAGGAAGATAAGGAGGGGAAATATATGAAAGAAAAGGCTAATTGCATTCAGCTTGCGGGGCAGGGAGGTATAGGGCATGTGCGGTTTTTATAGGTTCAGCAGCATTAGAGAGGGACTTATTTTCATAGCAGTACTGTCAGCCATTCTGACCCTTGCTTTGCTTTACGAGTATCGGCGGAAACAACTTGAGAAAAAACAGGAGGATCCGAAGAGCCTTATATTTGACATTGAAATACTTGCAGAGCAAAAGAATAAGTGTTGAAGAACATGGCAGTGATTCAATTGAAACAACAAACCGACTATGGTAATATTTCCGTAGTAGGTTTGTTTTGTAATAGTGAACGTCAGGCATCTCAAATCCAATTTATAACAGGCTTTTTATACTATTTATTATGCTATTATAAATTTCAATACATACTGGGCATTTAAAGGTTTCATATTTGAGAGGAGCTAGGTGATGCACATGGATTTTGAAACTTGTTTTAACATTTCCTCAGCGATTTTAATGGAAGGGGCCCTGGGAGAGAGACTGAAGCGAGAGTATAATATTATATTCGATGACAGGGTTGCAATGGCTGGTTTGATTTATAACGATGACTCAAGGAATGCCATGCAAACTATTTTTGGAGAATATGTTGCAATAGCTGAGAAATATCATTTGCCATTTATTGCTACTACCCCAACCCGTAGAGCCAATAGGGAACGTGTTATTCAATCGAATTTTAATGAAAAAATTATTATGGATAATGTACACTTTTTACAACAAATTAAAAATAATACAAGTATTAATATGTTTGTTGGTGGCTTAATGGGATGTAAAGGAGACGCTTATAAGGCGACAGAGGTTTTATCTGTGGAAGAAGCGCAAGAATTTCATTCATGGCAGGCGAATTTATATAAAGGCGCAGGTGCGGATTTTTTATTTGCAGGTATCATGCCTGCGTTATCTGAAGCTATTGGAATGGCGAAGACAATGGAAAATACGGGATTACCATATATCATTAGTTTTATGATTAGAGACAATGGAAAACTCATAGATGGAACTACGATTCATGATGCAATTTTAAATATTGATGATGCAACTACACGAAAGCCAATTTGTTATATGACAAATTGTGTTCATCCAATAGTCCTGAGAAAGGCATTATCTTGTCCATTCAATGAAACAAAATTGGTGAAAGAACGTTTTCATGGAATACAAGCAAACACTTCACCGTTATCACCAGAAGAATTAGATAATTGCTGTGATTTGAAATCTTCTGATGGGGTTAGTCTTGCTGGTGATATTATGGAGTTATATAAGTATGTTACTCCTAAAATTTTTGGTGGCTGTTGTGGCACTGACAGTGCCCATATGGAGGAAATAGCTAAAAGGATAAAAAAATAGCGTAATTTAAAAAAAAGAGAATGAAGTGGGAAGGTAACTGGTGCCAGGTACGGAGGTTATTAGGTTAACTGAGCAATTTAGAAGCATAACCTAATAACCTTTGCACCTGGCACTTACTTTACATTGATTTAACAAAGAACAATGATTTTATATGGGGTAGTTTGGGCCGGGATGCTCTTGGTTGTAGGGCCATAGACGACAATTAGATTTCTATTTCCAGGGTATCTGTTAAAAAGCTGGTCGTTTGTCAGAATGATTTCAGTAGATGGGGCTAAATTTAGTTTTAAACTTCCATCGCTGTTTATCAGCTGATTGTTAAAATAGTCTACAGTAACATTTTGATATTCTGTGTCTTTTGCCATAACAATTGCAGGATATTGAGGAGGATAAATGAGAATGGCAGGTGCGTTTGCATCATAAAATCCAGTCACCTCGTCTCCTACCTCTACCACTTCATGATCCACGAAGTAAGTTCCCGGAGATATCACGAAGTTTACCGGAGCTCCGTCTTTGCCTTCCAGTAACATTAATTTATAACAGCCTGCTGATGCATCATTTTGGCTTGTGTAGAAATCTTCAATTCTAGTAACGGTACCACTAAAGGCTGCAAAATCTTGGGCTTCATTTCTTCTCTCACCATTGAAGGCGGGGTAAGCAGCTTTATTCATGTAGTAGGGACAACTGGGAAATTGGTTGTTGAACATATAATACTCCTTTCAGTGATTTTGGGGGTCAGGCTTGAAATATTCCTTTTAAAGGATGTGAATAACTCAAGCCGGACCCTCGGGTTTTTTTACCATTTTGAGGCACATTGCCCCCGATTATATAGTTGGTAGTATGGCTACCTGTACTCTATCAGGTGTTAGTTTTTTGCCGTTCCACTTCAAGTAGGTCTGTACAGCACCAAGATTGTCAGCGTTGTTGACGCCGATAATTCTCTGAAGTGCCAGCAAACTGTACATTCCACTGTAGGTTTCGGCTACAGGCCATAATGCGCCAAGTCCAAGGACGCCGCCCTCTGTCGGTTTTAATAATCTCCCATTTATATTGTAAATCCCATCGTTGATATACATGTCTTTATTGCTCTCGACATCAATGATGAAAGTAGTGCTGTTGCTATGGTTCTTTACCGATACCTTGAAATCGTTCAAAAATACAGCAGCATACATGGAGTCGCGGTTAAAGCCTGTTGAATCAAGCAAGAGTACAGGGATATTATCCTTTATTGTATAGAGATAAGCCAGCACATACCCGCCGCTGCCGCCTGTATCGATACTGACCAGGATATCCAGCTTGCGGCTGCTCGTGAAGTGTCCGACGAACAACTCGGCATCATAACCGGAGGCATTCGGAAGGGGGATACCTATTGGCGCATTGGAACTCCAGGTCTGAATAACAATTGAAATATTATCCGAATAAATATCGTTGGGAGCAGTTTTTTGTCCTGTCAGATAGATGGTGTCAGGAAAACCGTTGCCTGTGACGTCACCTTGCTTGAAGTCCAGAATGTAGGTGTTATGATGCATTGAGTCCATTTTTTCACACTACCTTTCAATCAAAAATCAGCCGGTATACCATATTATTCAGAATGCTGGCAAGAGGTGAATAATTTGAAAGACATAAAGTAGGCAGGTGACAGTCTGTCAACTTGCCAACTTATCAAGGTAACAGGTGCCAGATACCGAGGCTATTAGGTTATTTCACGTTCTAAATTCGCTAACCTAATAACCTTTACACCTAACACCTAGATGGTATTTGAATAGTAGGATTAAAATAAGTATAATGATATATAAGATTTCGAAAACTTCATTAGGAGGTTTCACTATGAAAAATGGCAAAAGAGAGTTGTCACCGGAACAACGTGAAGAACTGCTCAGAGCATTGAAAGCCCGCTTTGAGAAAAACATGAACCGCCATAAAGGTTTTGAATGGGCTGGTATACAAGCAAAACTGGAAGCTAGTACTGAAAAACTGTGGTCACTCAATGAAATGGAAAGAACCGGCGGTGAGCCGGATGTTGTTGGTTATGATAAAGAGACGGGTGAATATATATTTTATGATTGCTCAGCGGAAAGTCCTAAGGGACGGAGAAATATTTGTTACGACCGTGAAGGGCTGGAGTCAAGGAAAGAGCATAAACCAGAGAATAACGCTATTGATATGGCAGCTGCCATGGGTATTGGGCTTTTAACGGAAGAACAGTATCGGGAGCTGCAGAAGCTTGGAAATTTCGATACGAAAACGTCGAGCTGGGTGAAAACACCTTCTGAGATTAGAAAACTCGGCGGCGCCATCTTTTGTGATCGTCGCTACGACCATGTCTTCTTGTATCATAACGGTGCAGAATCTTACTATGGAGTTAGAGGGTTCCGTGGATCGTTAAGGGTCTAAATTTAGCACAGACTGTGAAGTGGAGCGTTTCATGTTACATAAATACAAAAGCGCAGCTAATGTCTATAATGGGCAGGGGGAAATCCTTATGAAGAAATTGTCTTTGTTGTTAACCATCATTGCTTTAATAATTTCATTTACATCTTGTAATGCTAAAGACTATGAAAGTTATCAAGAACTTAATAACGGCTCGAGTTTACAGAGAGGCAGTATAAATTATTCTTTTTATAGTGCGCTGCCAACGGATTCCCTTAGAGGTAAGCAAATTGGAATAATTGATGGTGACAAGAAGCATAAAGTGTTTGAGGTAAAAGGTTTTTCATCTGATGAATGGATTATAGAATATTACGATGTAATAATGTCAGTTTATAGTGTATATAAAGCAGATACAGTAAACGAAATTCCTGAGGAATTTAGATAATGCATCCTACATTCTGAGCATACAGGGTATTTGAAAACAATAATTCAATTTTCCATTATCCATATGCTGGACAAGTTATATAAGTGAAATTAAGGAGCTGAGGATATTGATAAGCCCAATCTTAAGGACAAAATTGTTCATACCGACATCCAGACCTAATATAGTTTATCGCCCTCTGCTGCTTCAGAAAATTACCGAAGGATTAGCACAGGGTGGAAAGCTTACTTTAGTGTCAGCTCCGGCGGGATATGGCAAAACTACATTAATTGCAGAGTGGTTAAAAGCCTTTGATCATGAGTGTGCTTGGCTTTCCGTGGATGCAGGGGATAACAACCCTCAGAGGTTTTTTACTTATATGGTTGCTGCCTTACAAACTATAGATAAAGGGTTTGGGCAAGTGTTAGGTAATCTGTTGCAGTCTCCTCAATTACCAGACTCCGAAACAATAGCAACTCTATTGATTAATCATATAAATGATGTGGGTAAGCCTATTGTGATGGGGTTGGACGATTATCATCTAATAACCAATGAGTACATCAATCGGACCTTGGAATTCATTATTGAGAACAGTCCACAAATCTTTCATATTGTTATTGTTACAAGGCGTGACCCGGTCTTACCTCTTGGCAGGTGGCGGGGAAGAAACCAAGTAACAGAACTAAGGATTGATGATTTAAGGTTTAATGACCAAGAGGTGGAAGATTTTTTTGCTCAGACGATACAGCTTAGCTTAAAAGACTCTCATATTTACTCCCTTAAGAATAGAACTGAGGGATGGATTGCCGGACTTCAATTGGCGGCTCTTTCATTAAAAGGCAGGCAGGAACAAGGGATAGATGAGTTTATTGAAAAGTTTAGCGGCAGTCATAGGTATGTGATAGACTACTTATTTGAAGAGGTTCTCCGGCTTCAGAATGTTGAGATAAAAGAATTTTTATGCAATACTTCAGTCTTAGGCCGGATGTGTGCTTCCTTGTGTGATGAATTAGCAGGAAGGAATGACAGTAAAAACATATTAAGCAGCTTGGAACAGGCCAATCTTTTTCTAATACCTTTGGATGAGGAACGCCAGTGGTATCGCTATCATCATCTTTTCGCCGATTTTTTGCGTACAGAGCTAGAGAAAGATCAGGAAATAAGCCTGCATCAAAAGGCCTCACGATGGTTTGAGGTCAATGGTTACAAAACTGAAGCTATAGAGCATTCTCTTGAAGCAGGAGATGTTGATAATGCCGTTAGACAAATAAAAGAGCAGACAAATAGCAGTTTGATGAATGGAGAATTATTTACCCTTATTGGTTGGTTGGATTCTTTACCTGAAAATTTGGTTCGGAATGACAGTGAGCTATGCTCATATAAAGCTTGTGCTTGTTTTCTGGTTGCCCAAATTGATAAAGCCCTGTATTACATAAATGCTTTTCGGCAATTAAAGCAGGTAGACAGATTAAATGATGGTAGGGTTAAAGCTCTGGAAGCATGGTTTGCTAATATTCATGAAGATAAGAGAGCCATAGAATTGGCCGCGGAAGCCATTGACTTAATGGCCGAGGAGGACCTTGGCCTGAAGGTTTTTGCTCTTGTTGCTTTAGGCCAGACCCAGAGAAATATGGGTAATCTGGATGAATCCAAGAAGGCCTTTGCAGAGGCTTTGAAAATTAGTATCGATGAGAGTTACTCACTGCCAGTTTGTACCGTATCCATGGACTTAGTTTATAATTACTATATACAGGGTAATTTACAGCAGGCTATACAATTATGTTTGGATATCCTGGAAGGGAAATCTACCGGAAATAAACCTTTACCGGAGGCAGGGATCCTTAATATTCCACTGAGTCTCTTTTACTATGAGACTAATCAGTTAAAGCTGGCCGAGGAAACTGTACGTAAAGCAATAGATGCATGCCGCAGAATGCCCATGAGTAAAATTTTCGGTGGAGATGAGGAAAGAACTCTGGCAAGAATCCTATATTTACAGGGTTATCCGGAGGAGGCTTTGAATATTTTACAGGAGGGCCTGAAGAGGGTCAAGGCTTCCGGCCTGCCCGTGGCTGTCTTAAGATTTGAAGCAGCTGAGGCAGATTTAAAGCTTAGAATGGGGAACGTACATTGGGCTGAAGAGTGGATTAAAAGAAGCGGATTATCCCTTGAGGGTGAGATAACATCAATAAAGGAACAGCCGTATTTAGTCTATGTGAGATTTCTCCTCACCCAAAAACTTTGGACGCAAGCTCATGCACTTTTATCTAAGCTTGAAGAGTTTTCACGGGGACGGAGAAAAGGGCGATTGATTAGTATCCTGGTTTTAAAAGCTATTATTAAAAATGCACTTGGCGATACTGATGAAGTAAGGAAGAGCTTAGGGGAGGCTGTAAGCATTGCTGCCCCACAAAATTACCGGCGTTCATTCCTGGAAGAGGGAGAGCAGGTGCTGCACATACTGCCATTAGTACGCGACATAGCTCCCGGATTTGTTGCAGGACTGATTGAAGATTTTAATCTGGAGTTAAAATTAGAATCTAAAGAGGCAAAAATTCAGGCAGTTCCGGGGCTGATAGAAAACCTAAGCGAAAGGGAAATTGAAGTTTTGAGGTTAGTTGCTCAAGGATTATCCAACGCAGACATTACCCGTAAGTTATATATTAGTCTGGGAACGGTTAAATGGCATATTAACCATATCTTTGCTAAGCTAGGGGTTAAAAACAGGACTCAAGCAATTAATAAAGCAAAAGAATTGAAAATAATCTGAGAGCTGCTATTTGTTAGCAGCTTTTTTATTTGCTTAACTATAAAACTGAACTTTAGTTAGGCTTCAACCTAACCTATTTGCAGTTATAAATATAGTATAGAGAGTTCTCGAGGAGGTTAGTGTTGATGGAGAATTATGAGATTGTAATACAAGGCCATATTGATAAACGACGATTTCGGGATATAGCAGAAATTGAGTTGGAGCCCCTTCCCAACGGGGAAACCAAAATCATTTGTATGCAATATGATCAGGCAGCCTTGCACGCGGTGTTAACAAAAATTTATGATTTAGGGTTAAACCTGCAAAGACTTAATTTATTATAAAAGGAGAGTAAAGAATAGTGAAAAATAGGTTAATAGTTCTGTTAATAATTATCTTAATAGTTTCACCAATTCTGGTATTGGTGAACTATCAAAGAGATATAGTGGTTTCCTATGAGCGTGTTCAGGGGAAGGGCAGTATTGTATCTACGCCTTATGGCGATGTTGAATATACTGAGGGTGGCGCCGGCACTGACGTATTGGTAATCCATGGAGGCGGTGGCGGTTATGATCAGGGAGAGCTGCTAGCACGTACAGTTTTGGGTGAAGGATTCAGATGGATTGCACCTTCCCGTTTTGGCTATTTGGGATCAAGTCTTCCTGAAGGTGCTACTTTCGATGACCAGGCTCATGCTTACGCAAAGCTGTTAGACCATCTTAAAGTTGAAAAGGTCGCAGTTGTCGCTTTATCAATAGGTGGACCATCAGCACTTCTTTTTGCCCTTCAATATCCAGAACGGGTAACTTCCCTTACCCTCATCTCAGCCGGTGCTACAAATGTAAAGGAAGAAGAGGGAAAACAGGGAGATAAACAAGGTAAGATGTTATCGAACATAATGCAAAAAGATTTTCCCTACTGGGCTACGGCTAAGCTATTCAAGCAGCAGTTGATGAAACTCATGGGGGCCAGCAAAGAAGTGATAGCAGCCCTCAGCCCTCAACAAATAGAAATAATGGACCAATACATTGATTATATGAACCCTGCTGCGCTTCGAAAGTCGGGTGCTGAATTTGATCACTATGCTGAATTACCTAATGAGCGGATTGCCGGAATCCGCACACCGACTTTGGTCGTGCATGCTCAAGATGACACTCTGATTCCATATCAGAATGCTGTCTTTACATCTTCTACCATTCCGGGTGCGCGTTTGCTTAGTTTTGAAAAAGGTGGGCATTTCGTTGTGGCCATCGAAAAACCTTTTATCTGCAGCGAGATACACAAGCACATTTTTGATTCTGCACTTGGAACAAAAAATAAGTAAACTAAGATTCAGTAAGCAAGCATGTAGATTAGATAAATTAAAGATAACATTATAGGAGGTGGTGAGAAAAATGTTCTGGTGGATTAGTGCTTTTATTGCTTGGTTCGTTTCTGCCGTTTGAATTTTCTTTATTCTAGCGGACGTGCTCCGTGGTAAAACTACTGTATTCAGCACAAAGGTATTGCCTTGGTACGCTTTTCATGGGATTACAGCTATTCTAGCTATTTTTCTAATATTAATAGCCCAAAAATCTTAGTGGGGGGGAGATTGCTTTGTTGAAAATACTTGGTTATGTTTTTCTGTTCATAAGTCTTGTTTGAGTGATTTGGATAATGGGTGGAGTTTTCTCCCAAGCATATTCAAGTATCAATGAACTCTGGGGTGCGGTTGTTTTCCATGCAGTCACCATGATTCTTGGGATAGCGTGTATAGCCCGCTCTGTTAGTACAAAAAGGTCTGAGCATTTTAAAGGAATGTAATGCTAATGAATATGGTGTAAGGCACCGCACTTTCACACTTGTTTTGGAAAATTTAATATGTCTGAAACTGATATATAAAAGTCAGATGGAGTTCCATCTGACTTTTGTTGTTCCTAATATTATTTAAGCAACTATAGTGAATTCGATATCTCCCTCATAAGGCTTCAGAAACTCCTTAAGAAGTGGAGTATCATCAACGGTATTATCCAACCATATTCCTGTTCTTTCCGAGGGTAAAATCACAGGCATTCTGTCGTGGATATCTGTCATAGCCTGATTTGCAGCAGTTGTTATTATTGCACATCGAAGGATGGTATTGCCTGTTTCATCATGTTCAGCCCTATATAGTCCGGCCATTCCGAATACAGGGGTAGCTTTGACGGATATTTGCATTTTAGTTTTGCTTCCATCAGGATTTTTACGCCATTCGAAAAAGGCAGTAGCCGGGATAATGCAGCGGCCATGCTCGAACATGCTCTTGAAGGTCTTTTTCTCATCAACTGTTTCGCCTCTGGCATTGATAAGGGGGCGATTATCATAATGGTTTTTAAATCCCCATTTAGCACCATCAATGAAATTCTGGGCACCCTCCCTAGTTACGATTGCCACCATATCTGTCGGGAAAATTTCATATCTGGTTCCATATCCTACATACCTATTCTGAGCATCAAACCTCATCATGAGCTGATTCATTCCGTATTCAAGCTGGTATCTTCCACACATAAATAATCCTCCATTGCTTTTGTATACTAACATTCTATCATATTTGCTTTGATATATACCAATATTTGTCTTATAATGGAAATGGAAATGTGAGATATACCGATACATCATAAGGGGGTTTTATAATGTCCAACAGTATTTTGTTTCAAGAGCTAAAAATGAAATATCTGCCAGTTGCAATCATTCTTACTGATGACCTGCCGCAGGAAGCGGTTCAGCTTAGACCTTCCAAAGAAGCACATGGCTGTTCATTAACAGCTTTGAGGGCCGCTGCTAAAGGCGAAACCGTATACCTAAGCATCGAAACACCTGGCTGCCCCGGTATGAAATCAGGAATGGGATTTGCCGATAGTACAAATATACCGGGAGGTATAGAATACTTCCTTTCTTGTGGAAGGGGTGAAGGCTTCCCAAAGGGTGAAAGGCTTAAGAAAACGCCGGAGGTTGCTAAGTCTTACTATGATGGGCTTCCTAAGGGTGTTATGGACAACAAGTATATAATATTTAAGCCTTTAGAAGAATCAGATAAGGATAAAGCATCCTTGGTCACTTTCTTAGTAAACCCTGATCAATTATCAGCTCTTGTTACCCTTCACTCTTTTGAAACAGATTCTGTTGATACAGCCTACATGCCCATGGCATCAGGATGTTCAACAATAGTGAAAATACCATTGGCTGAAATGAAAAAAGATAATCCCAGGGCGATTATAGGGCTTGTTGATATTTGGGCAAGACCATTGTTTGATGCTGACATATTGGCTTTTACTGTATCTCATAAAGAATACGAAAGAATCGAAAGCAATGCAAAGGACTGTTTCTTCCAAGTCGAGACCTGGGAAGGCGTAAAAGAAAGATTATAAGACATGTTATAAAAACAAGACCTCAAAATATAAAGGATTTTGAGGTCTTGCTTTATAAAGTTAGAAATAGAATCTTACAAATTTTATTGAGTAGATGTCACAAAGCAGCAGGTCGTCAGTTTCAATTTCATTTATTATGACATAGCTTATTCCTACATCAACAAGTGTTCCCTCACGGTCAACAAGCATATTGGTTCCAATTAGGAACTCTATTTTTACTCTTCTTCCTATCTGTGTTTTGAGGTAACCCTGGGTATACTCAACATCAAGAACAGGTGTTGTCGGGAGCATGTCAAAGTCCACAGGAGCGGCTCCTGTCATAGGAACCTGCTGACCCATTCCAGCTTGTGCTCCCATCATGGGGATTTGCTGACCCATTCCAGCTTGTGCTCCCATCGCGGGAATCTGCTGTCCCATACCTACTTGCCCTCCCATCATGGGCTGTGCCCCTACCTGCATAGTTCCTGCAGGAGTGGATCCCATTGGGTAGCCGAAGGAGGTACCCATCTCCATATCTTGATTGAACTGGGATTGGGGATTGCCAGTAGCTGGCATTTGATTATAATTGTATGGACTATTGCTGTACATAAAAATCTCCTTTCAATATGGTTCGCACTAAATCCATTACATAATAGTTCGATAGTGCGAACGTTTTCATTGAGGTTATAAATCGCAGCTATTCCATGTAATCTTCTTTGTGCGATTTATATTGACATTCTAACTAATTTTACTTTTCGATTTCTCCTATGTAGAGTAGTAAAGTCTTGTAGGATTATAGAAGCAGTGCTCGGCTATCCTGTTTGCAAATCTGCCGGAGCCGTTTCGGGGGAAGGTTTGGGTACATGTTGGTATAAAAGGATTGAAGTACCACAAGCTATAGGCTACCGTCAGCATCTTATTGCCTGACAAAGCCCAGTCAGCTATATCATAGTGTACTTGTTCAGCCGGAATATTATATATATTCTGCGGGTTATAAGTTCCCCTTAGGGTGTCAGATGCACAGTCAAACTGACCTCGCTGGAAAAGTACCTTGCGCAAATCTCCCTGATTAACTCTTTGATACTCCCCGTTGGGCACATGAACTCTATTCATTATTACTGTAGCTACGGCCTTCATTCCGTTGTCACCTTCGCCACCGGCCTCGCACTTTATCATTCGAGCAAACAATTCTCTTGTTGAAAGTGGCATAACTATTCACCTCACATGCAGTGATATTACCATTTTATGTAACAGAATCATATTTGACACTGCTATTGGCAATAATTTATTGTGGACATTTTTAAGAGTAGGCAGTATGCGCAAATTTTGTTATATTTAATATATTGGGAGGAGGATGTTTTATGGTTGATAAAATATTGGATAAAAGCATAGAGCAGTGGAAGAAGGAATACCCCATTATCAAAGAGCTTATGGAGTATAACCCTACCTTTTGGTTAAATGAAATTCTGGATAAGGCAGAAAATGTACTGCCGGGGCTCCCTTTAACCTACGAGGATATGACTGATGCGGAAAAAAGACTCCAACGATTTGCTCCGCTTATAGAGAGGCTTTTCCCCGAAACAATGGATAGAAAAGGTTTAATTGAATCTGAATTAGTAAATATCAGTGAGATGAAAAAAAGCTTGCAGGCGATATATAATCAGTCCTTTGAGGGCGGACTCCTGCTAAAGTGCGATAATTACCTTACAGTAGCGGGATCTATTAAGGCAAGGGGAGGCATCTATGAGGTGCTGAAGCATGCAGAGGATCTGGCAATTAATAATGGAATGATTAATATTGCAGATGATTATTCCCGAATGACAGAGCCGGAGTTTAAGGATTTCTGCGGAAGATATTCGCTGGCGGTGGGCTCCACCGGCAACTTGGGGCTCAGTATAGGAATAATGGGTTCTGCTTTGGGCTTTAAGGTTACTGTACATATGTCAGCAGACGCAAAGGATTGGAAGAAGAGCCTTTTAAGGAGCCGGGGGGTTAATGTAATAGAGTATTCCTCCGATTACAGCAAAGCTGTGGAGGAAGGCAGGAAACAGTCACAGCAGGATCCAAACAGCTACTTTGTTGATGATGAGCATTCGAAGAATCTGTTCCTTGGTTACAGTGTGGCAGCATTTCGGCTGAAAGGTCAGTTGGACGTTCTTGGAATTACAGTTGATAAAGATCATCCGCTGTTTTTATATTTACCTTGTGGAGTGGGAGGAGCACCGGGCGGTATATGCTTTGGCCTGAAAAAGATCTTTGGGGATCATGTGCATGTATTCTTTGTGGAACCGACTCATTCTCCATGCATGCTGCTGGGGCTGGCAACAGGTGAAAACGATAGGCTTTCAGTGCAGGATTTTGGCATGGACAATATCACAGATGCTGACGGACTTGCGGTGGGAAGGGCTTCAGGCTTTGTAGGCAAGATGGTGGAGCGGCTTCTCAGCGGAATATATACTGTAGAGGATAATGAACTATTCAAGCTTCTTGCTATGATGAAGGATGAGGAGGGTATAAAGATGGAGCCCTCTGCAACTCCGGGACTTCTGGGGCCACTATGGCTGGAAGGAAGCGACAAAGGCAGGGAGTATATAAAAACCAATGGACTTGAGGGCATTATGAAAAATGCGAATCATATTGCATGGGCAACAGGGGGACTGTTTGTACCTGATGCTATGATGCAGGAATTCTATAATAGAGGGAAAAAACTATTGGGTTTATCATAAGAGACTAATGACACAGTGGTGGCAAGAGAGCGGCCATATATAGCACAGTAGCAGTATACAACCCTTGATGGTACTAAGTAACTGCGCCTAAGAAAAGTCTAACGCCTTCCAAAGGCCATCCTTGGCCCTGGAAGACTTGCTCGGCGTCCTGCCTCGCATACGACTTTTCTAAGGCTCCGTTACTAAGTACCATTAACAAGGCTTGTATAAGCTTCTTTAGCTATACATGGCTGCTTTCTTTGCGCACATCTTAATGAACTTTTACAAGTACAAACCTCAGCTAATGAAATAGTATACAAAGCGATTTGCACTTATGTACCTATACCCACAAAACTACTCCAAAGCCCTTCTAAATCCCCAAGCTTACAGCCGATTACTCCTAATGTACTCCTCCAGCATTTCATCATAGCCCTTCATAAGTGCCTTGATCGTCTGATTGTCAGCTGAGCCAAAGTGCATATCATCGATTGTGCTGATAGGGAGAAGCTTCGGGGAGGTACCGGTCATGAAAACCCCGTCCATTTCTCTAAGAGCAGAGGCGTCTATGGGCTTCTCTGCTATATCAATTCCCAGCTGCTCACAGAGCTCAAATACGCATACCCGCGTTATTCCTATTAATACACTGCCTTTAGGTGCAGTATATACTACACCGTCTTTAACGAAGAATATATTGGAACGGCTTCCCTCGGTGATCTCATTTTCGTTGTTTACCAGCAAAGCCTCATATGCCTTGGCATCGTACAAAGCCGCAGCAACCTTTTCCTTGAAGCTGAGGTTCACAACCTTTGCATTGGGGTTGGTCCGTTCTTCCTTGAGAAGAATTGCATGGACTCCCGTGCCGTACTCATCCGCAGTCAGATAGCTGCTTTGTATGAAATATGCCATATAATCCGGAGTGCTGCTTTCAAGGTTGTAAACTATGATTTTTATATTTTTGTCAGGGCTGTTGTTGGCTTTAATCAGCTCATGGATGCTGCTTTCAAGGTTGTCAGCTATTGAGCCTACAGTACAGCCTATGAGTTTGGCTGAAGCCTCCAGCCTTTCCAAATGCCTTTCAAGGAAAAGGGGAACTCCTGACAATACCCTTATTACCTCATAAATTGTCTTGGAGGAACCTGCAGATAGTGTACCGGTTTCTGATACCGGCATTATTTTGCTATTGGATATAAGATAGGCTTCAATTATTTCACTGCTCATATATTTAGCTCCTGTCATGATATATTTATAGTAAACTCTACAATAAAAACTTAACATTAAGTATATAATATTTCAAGGAATTATATTCTGCAGTTACAGGAATATTTAATCAATTAGTCGAATAATGTATAAAATTGGATTATAAGATGAAGAGGTGGAGACAAATGCCTGATAATATGGAACTGCTATTAAGACTTACTCTTGCCTGCCTGTTTGGAGGACTCGTTGGTATGGAAAGGGAACGAAACAGGCATCCTGCTGGTTTTAGAACACATATACTTGTATGTACCGGCGCTGCCTTGGTTATGCTATGCAACATTTTTATTTTTGAGCGCTATAAGAATTATGCCAATATAGACCCGTCACGGCTAGGGGCCCAAGTAATAAGCGGAATCGGTTTTTTGGGTGCAGGTACGATATTGAAGGAAGGGGTCACGGTAAAAGGCCTAACAACAGCAGCCAGCATTTGGTCGGTTGCTTGTATTGGGATTGCTACAGGATTGGGTTTCTATACCGGCTCAATATTTGCTACTATACTTGTTCTTGTAACGCTGGTGGTCTTTTCAAGAGTTGAGGGTCGTGTGTATGGAAACAGGAAAAGTACACTTCTGAAAATTAAGTCCGCAGACAGACCTGGGCAGATAGGCAGGATAGGCACTGAATTAGGCAGATGCGGTCTGCAGATCTGCGATATTTCCATGGAGGTTTCGGATGAAAACTCTGTTCTGATAAAAGTCAGGATTAGCAAGTCAAGGCAGGAGATTGACACTGAGGTAATGGACTGCTTGTCGAAAATTGAGGGCATTTTATATGTAGAGGTTTGCGAATAGCGGATTTATTTTGTATAATAATAGTACGTCAAAAATGATTATGGGGGGCTAATTTTGAAGAAAAGTAGTAATGTTCGCAATTATTTATGGTTTACTGTATGGTTTGGAGCTCTATTCGCAGTCGCTTTCATTCTTTTGTACCCAACTACCCATACTGTGTTTGTAACGGCAACAAAAACACATCCTTATCTTATGGGTTTTATAAAAGTAGCAATCCTGGCTACAATGGGTGAATTAATGGCTCTCAGAATAGTTACAGGTGAGTGGAAAAGACCTGTAGGTCTGCAATATAGAGCAATTGTATGGGGACTTCTTGGTATGGCCTTCGTATTGGTATTTGATATATTTGCCGGCGGTGTGACAGGATCTATGAATAAGGCGCTGCTTCCAGCCAGTGCAGATAAAGCTGTCAATCAGGTGTTGTTTGCCTTTTTCACCAGTGCGTTGATGAACCTGATATTTGCACCGACCTTTATGCTTTTTCACAGAGTGACAGATACCTTTATTGACCTGGGTGACGGCAGACTTTCAAAGATAATGAAGATAAGACTGAGGGATGTCATCAGTAAGATAGATTTCAATGGTTTTATAAGTTTTGTAGTTATAAAGACAATTCCAATATTCTGGATTCCGGCTCATACTGTAACCTTTATGCTGGCTCCGGAATACAGGGTGCTTATGGCATCGTTCCTTTCAATTGCTATGGGAGGAATACTTGCTTTTGCTAAAAGAAGAAAGCCAACAGCTGCTTGATAAAAGCAGATCATACCAGCCTCATCGACCATTTTGTGAAGGATATGGGCTGCAAGAAGATAAAATAGCAAGAAAGCTGTTAACCAGTAAGGTTAGCAGCTTTTTTTACTTCGATACATATTTATTGCCTTCAATGTAGAACCTCCAAGGCTTGAGAGTGTATTCCTCAGCATAATCTATATTAATCCTTGGGGAACTCTTTACATTGAAAGGCTCATTCTGCGCAGCACAAATGTAAAGCTTGCTGCCGCAAAGGTCAAGTCCATTTTCGGCCAGCTCTATACCCATTGACATACACAGCTTTCCTGGGCCATTACACATACCCAGCCTCTGTTTGGGGGACAAGGAAGTGTATTCCAGACCATATCTTAATTGCGACATGTGACTTTCACCCTCTACCGGTTCTACAGCTCTTACCAGCACTGCTGAAGGCTTACCGGCCTCCTCGGTGACTGCGTTGAAGCAGAAGTACATGCCATAGATCAGGTATACATAGGAGGTACCACCTATTTGATACATAACCTCATTTCGTTTGGTTCTTCTCCCCCCATAGGAGTGACTGCCCTTATCCTCCGGTCCAATATATGCCTCTGTTTCTACTATCCTGGCGGATATTCTATAACCCTCGGTTTCATGCACCAGCAGCTTGCCCAGCAGGTCTTGTGCTACTGTCAAGGTATCTCTGAGATAAAAAGCTCTATCAAGTTTACTCATAATTTTCTCCAATGGTGATTTTGAAATACTGCTATAAAATAGCATAACCCTTTAAGTATTAAAAGAAAAGGGGATAAACTTAGCTTTACCATAGGTTTGACTTATTAATACCTGCATGCTATAATCAACGCAGAAAAGTTAATATTTAATATCAGGTGTCCGTAAGGATGAAAAGGGAAAGCGGTTAAAATCCGCTGCAGCCCACCGTTACTGTGAAGCTGATGAAACCTGTAAGCAAGTGAAGACTTGCAGCCACTGAGTAAAACCGGGAAGGCACAGGGAGTAAATTGAAGCTAAGCCAGGAGACCTGCCTGATGTTTGCTAATTTCTTTCGGAGGGAAAGATAGATGCGTATAGAAGTGTATAGTAATTACTTTTATAACATAAATTTTGGAACCTCTTTTGAGGTTCCTTATTTTTGTGCCGGAAAGTAGAACATTGCGTCATATGCGGGCGGGCATGGAAACCCGCCCCTACGGTAAAACCATATGTAGGGGGCGGTTTCCACGCCGCCCCGTAAAGACGCATCGTTTATATAATACATACACCCCCAGGGAATAAAGGAGCAAATGGAATGAAATCGATACTTATAGCTGCACCCGCAAGCGGCAGTGGAAAGACAACCATGACCATGGGAATTCTAAGGGCTATGAAAAATAAGGGGCTTGAGGTATGTGCATTTAAGACAGGTCCTGATTATATAGACAGGGCTTTTCTGGAAAAAGCTTCGGGTTCCAGGGCCGGTAATCTGGATATGCATCTTCAGGGCAAGGAAGGACTTAAATGGGCACTTTCATCAACAACTGCAGAGTATTGCATTGTTGAAGGGGCTATGGGTTACTTTGACGGTATTTATAACACTCATATCAATTCCAGCTATGATATATCAAAGGAGCTTGGCATCAACTCCATACTGGTTTATACACCTAAGGGGGAGATGTTTTCAGCTATACCAAAGATAAAGGGAATGGCTGAATTTGAGGCGTCTAATATCAAAGCCGTAATATTCAACAATATCAGTGAGAAGCATTATGAAATGCTTAAAGAAGCAGTGGAGAGATATACCACGCTGAAAGTATTGGGTTTTCTGCCTAAGCTTGATGCCATAGAGCTAAAAAGCCGCCACCTGGGATTGGTACAGAGCATTGAGCTTGAGGATATCGACTCCCAAATTGATGAAATCTCCAAAATAGTAAGTGCTAATATCGATCTTGATGGAATTGTAAAGCTGATGAAGGATATCAGTGTAGTCATAGAGCCGGACATAAGAAAGCACGATATAAAAATAGCAATCGCCAGAGATAAGGCATTTTCCTTTTACTATAGTGAGAACCTCAGTCTTTTGGAGAAGTCCTGCGACGTAACTTATTTCTCGCCTTTAGAGGATGGCAGCCTGCCGCAATGTGACCTGCTGTACTTGGGCGGGGGTTACCCTGAGGTTTTTAAGGAAGAGCTGGCAAAAAACAGAGCTATGCTTAATTCGATAAGGGAATACAGCCAGAGAGGCGGTTATATCTATGCTGAATGCGGGGGCTTCATGTACCTTACAGACAGCATAGATGGAGAAGCGATGGTGGGAGTATTCTCCGGCAAGAGCAAGCTGACCAATAAACTGCAAAACTTCGGATATATAGACATTGAGCTTAAAGCTGACTGTCTGTTAGGAAAGAAAGGGGACAGGATAACTGCCCATGAATTTCACAAGTCTGTCACAGAGGTACAAGACGATACAGTATGTTTGATATCAAAGACTATGGGAAGTAACAGCTGGGAAGGTGGATATCTATATAAAAACACCTATGGAGGTTATCCTCATATCAGCTTCATTGGCAATATGCATGTATTGGATAATATTTTAGATAGTATTGAAAGGAGTAAGAAGGATGAAGGGTATAATTGTTGTCGGACATGGAAGTAGGTCAAAGGATGCGAGGGATGCATTCTATAAAATAGTTGAACAGCTTAAAGAAAGCATGGGCACGGATGTGGAGGCCTGCTTTATGGAAATATCCGAGCCGTTTATTCCGGAGGCTATTGAGAAGCTATACTCAAAGGGCATTAGAGAAATCAAGGTTCTTCCTTATTTCTTGTTCAGTGGGATACATATAAAGGAGGATATTCCGGAAATCCTTCTCTCGGAAAAGAATAAGCATTCTGATTTGAAGATATACATGGCACAGCCTATCGGTTATCATGAGGCACTAATTGATATTTTGAAAGAGAGAGCAAGTGGTGAATTGTCATGTATATAAAAGATCCTGAAGCTATTGAAGTGAAAAGCATGGAGATCATAGACCAAGTGATGAATGCCAATGATTTTGATGAGCAGGAGCTAAAGGTGATAAAGCGGACCATACATACTACAGGGGATTTTGACTATCAAAACATAGTGGCGATTAAAGAAGGTGCTCTGGCTGCAGGCATATCCGCAATAAAATCCGGCTGCAGGATAGTAACTGATACCAAAATGGCCTTTTCCGGCATTAACAAGAGAAGTCTTGAAAAAGCAGGCTGTACAATAGATTGTTACATAAGCGAAGAGGAGATTTATAGAATAGCTAAAGAAAAGCAGATGACACGGTCAATGGCTGCCATGGATTATGCTGCAGAGGCCGGAGTAGACATATTCGTAATTGGAAATGCACCAACTGCACTATTCAGAATAGGTGAGCTTATAAATGAAGGAAGGGTTTCGCCAAAGCTTATTGTGGGAGTGCCTGTGGGCTTTGTGGGAGCGGCTGAATCCAAAGAATATATAAGAGGGTTTGATATACCATCAATCACTACGGTCGGTACAAAAGGAGGCAGCAATGTGGCTGCTGCAATAATGAATGCTTTGATTTACATGGCGGTGGGAAGAGTTGGATGATGTTTTTGTAATTAAGAATGGCAAGAGGCTAAGGTGCGGATATACAACGGGAAGCTGTGCTGCCGCTGCTGCCAAGGCTGCAGCAAGTATGCTCATGACTGGCAAGGAAATAGGCCATATTGACATTAATACTCCCTCAGGCATAGAGCTAAAGCTGCAAGTGTTCAAGCCCTGCATAGGTGGAGAATATGCAAGCTGCTGTATTGTAAAGGATGCAGGGGATGACCCGGATGTTACTGATAAAATCGAGATATTTGCCCGGGTAAGCAAGCGCACTGACGGAGCAATCAATATTGAAGGTGGAGAAGGCATCGGTGTAATTACACGTAAAGGCTTCTGGGGGGAGGTAGGCCAGGCTGCAATAAACCCTGTTCCCAGAAAAATGATAAAGGAAGTGCTGGCTGATATTTCTCAGGGGGGATTTGATGTAGTCATTTATGCCCCGAAGGGTTCTGAGATAGCAAAAAGGACCTTCAATGAGAATATTGGAATTGAGGGCGGGATATCAATAATCGGTACCTCAGGAATTGTTGAGCCGATGTCAGAGGATGCCCTGAAGAAAACAATTTATCTTGAGGTTGATGCGGCTTATGACAGTGGAGCGGAGGAGCTTATACTATTCCCCGGGAATTATGGAGAAAACGTAGTAAAGGGCTTGAAGCTCTCGGGCACAGGGGTCAAGGTATCCAACTTCATTGGAGATACGCTGTTATATATAAGTGAGAAGAATTTTAAAAGCATTACCTTGGTGGGACACATCGGCAAGCTGTGCAAGCTTTCCATAGGGGCTTTCAATACTCACAGCAAAATATGCGACGTACGGATTGAGGCTTTTGTATACTATCTCGCTCTAAGTGGAGCACCTCTGGAGCTTCTGGAAAGCGTAAACTGCTGTAAGACCTCAGAGGAAGCAGTAAAGCTGATAATCGAAACGGGTTATGAAGAAGTATTCAAGGCTATGACAAAGGGCTGTGAGGATAGAATTAGAAGATACCTGAAAAACAGTACCTTAGATATTAAGGTATTAATGTACTCCATGGATTATGGGATATTGTATTGAACGCACATAAGCTATTTTATTGGGTATGGTGCGAATTCAATAACGAAGTGGAAATGTTTGCGCGAAATTTGAATGGACACTGTAAACGGTTTTTCGCGAAACATGTAGGAGGTACAAATGATTAGACTTGTGGGAATGGGGCCCGGGAGCTTTAAGCATATAACTGTAGAAGCTGTTGAGCGAATAAAGGCAGCAGATATAGTCATAGCCTTTGGAAGAATAGCAAAAACAGCAAAAGAAATAAGAGCGGATATCCAAGTGGTAAACAGGGTAGATCAAGTGCCTGCTTTGTTGGATGCGAAGCTTGATACTGTTATTCTGGCCTCAGGGGATCCATGCTTTTATGGGATATTGGATTTTCTTCAAAAGCAAGGGCTTGATATTGATGAAGTAGTGCCGGGGCTTTCTTCTATTCAATACATGATGGCTAAGCTGAAAAAAAGCTGGCATGATGCAGCGCTGCTAAGCTTTCACGGAAGAGAAGCTGATATTCAGTGTATTAAAAAGCATAAAACCGCTGTGATTCTTGCTGATGGTAAACACACCCCCGGGTATATATCTACCTATCTTCGAGATAACGGACTAAAAGGAAAAATTCATGCCGGCTTTAATTTATCCTATGATGACGAGCTTATTGTAGAAAAAAGAATAGGCGAAGAAATAGAGGATATAAGCACATTGGCACTGGTGGTGATAGAAAATGAAGTGGATTAGAGATGACGAGTTTATCAGAGGGAATATCCCTATGTCAAAGTTTGATATAAGAGTAATAGCTATGGCACTGCTGGATATTGATAAAGGAGACATATTTCTGGATGTAGGCGCTGGAACAGGTTCATTGTCAGTCCAGGCCTCGCTTCTCGGAGCAGAGGTCTTTGCTATAGAGCAGGAGCAGGAAGGCGTGGAGCTGATAAAGGGAAATGCCGAAAGGTTCGGTGCTGAAATAAACATTATCCATGGCACTGCTCCGGATGCTTTTGATTCCATTAATGGCTTCAATAAATGCTTTATAGGCGGGAGCGGCGGAAAGCTTACGGAAATAATGGAGGCGGTACATAATAGGCTTCCCATGGGAGGGATAGTAGCTGCAAGCTTCATCGTACCCGAGAATATGGTAGAGCTTAAGAAGCTTTTGATGGAAAAGAATTATTCTGAGATGGAAGTAAGGCTTATACAATCCTCCACTATTGAAGGTATGGGACTTATGAAGGCAAACAATCCAATTTTTCTTATAAAGGGGAAAAAGCAATGAAGATGATATACGGAGTAGGCATTGGACCGGGGGATAAGGAGCTGATAACTCTAAAAGCCTACAGACTTATTAGAAGCTGCGACTATGTCTTTATACCGGAAAGCAAAGGTCAAAGCCTTGCAGGAATGATTTCAGAAGAATACATAAAGGATAAGAAAGTAATCGAACTGAGCTTTCCTATGAAGGAAGACAATCAGCTGCGGTACAAGCAAGCGGCACAAACAATAAACGAGATATTAAAGGATGATGAGGTAGGTGTGTTTCTAACCCTCGGCGATCCAATGACATACAGCACGTATAGCTACCTGATGAAGGAGCTTGCTTATATAGGAATAAAAGCTGAAACGATTCCGGGTATTACATCTTTCAATGCAGCAGCTTCTGCACTGGGACTTCCAATTGCTTTACGAGATGAAAGCTTTTACCTGGCGGATGGAGATATTGATGAGGAAATTCTTAAAAGAATCGATACAGTATGTATATTAAAGGTCAGCAAGAACAAGGAGAATATTATAAACAAGCTGGAGCGATACGGCTTCCAATATACATATGTAAAACGCTGTACCCAGCAAGCCCAGCAATTAATATATGAAAAGCAGGAAATGCTGGAGGACAAGGATTACATGTCTCTGATATTTGCAAGAAGGGAGAGGTCTTAAAATGGTTTATTTCATAGGAGCCGGCCCAGGTGATGTTGATTTGATAACTGTAAAGGGTAGAAGGTTATTGGAGGCAGCGGATATAGTCATTTATGCCGGATCTCTGGTCTGGGATGCGCATCTCAGTTTTTGCAAAAAGGAAAGTGAGGCCTATAATAGTGCTTCAATGACTTTAGAGGCAGTAATTGAGGTTATGCTGAAGGCAGAGGCTGAGGGAAAGAGTACCGTAAGACTTCATACAGGGGACCCTACTATTTACGGCGCTATAAGAGAGCAGATGGATTGCTTGGTAAAGCATAACATCCCGTTTGAAGTCATACCCGGAGTAAGCTCATTCACAGCCAGCTGTGCGGCGATAAAAAGGGAGTTTACACTGCCCGGTGTAAGCCAGACTGTGATAATAACAAGGATGGAAGGCCGGACACCTGTTCCTGAGTTTGAAAGCTTGGAGCTTTTGGCGGCACATAAATGCTCAATGGCAATCTTCCTGTCTGTGCAGGATATAGAAAATGTAGTAGAAAAGCTGGCTAAGGGCTATGAAAGCTATGATGTACCTGTAGCAGTCGTTTATAAGGCTACCTGGCCGGAGCAGAAAATAATATTTGGGACACTGAGGGATATATCAGATAAGGTTAGAAATGAGGGTATCAGTAATTTCTCTCAGATACTGGTGGGCGGCTTTATAGAGGGAGATTATGAAAGGTCCCTTTTATATCATCCTGAATTCAGCCATGCATTCAGGGAGGGCAGCAAATGAAGCTTGCCTGTATAGCTTTTACAGCTTCGGGTCTCAAAATAGCAGATAAGATTAAGAGCAGTGCTTGCTTTGAGGTTGATATATTTGATAAATACAGCTATAAAGAGCGCCTTGACAGTATTTTCAGCAAATATAAATATATAGTGTTTATAGCTTCTACGGGGATAGCCGTAAGGCTGTCTGCTCCTTTCCTTATGCATAAGTCAATTGACCCTGCAATTGTTGTAGTAGATGATTTGGGGAGGTATTCAATAAGCCTCGTCTCCGGACATCTGGGAGGAGCAAATGAACTGGCTTTGAAGCTTTCTGAAATATTGGAATGTCAGCCGATAATAACAACTGCCTCAGACGGAAGAGCTATCGAAGCAATTGATATGTTTGCTAAGAACAATGGACTATATATAGAAAGCCTGGAGGCTGCGAAGAAGATTACAGCGATGATGGTGGAAAATAAGAAAATAAAGCTGGAATCTGAGATAGAGCTTCAGTTAGGCTATGACAATATATCTGACAAGGATTATGAAGCTGTTGTAATTGTAAGCTCCAGACAGCGGATATCCTCAGAGACGCCTTTCTGCATATTGAGGCCCCGGAACATTAATATTGGAATTGGCTGCAGGCGGGGAAAAGCTAAAGAGGATATATTGAAGGCCATATATGAAGTGTTTGACAGATATGATATAAGCATAAGGAGCATAAAAGCCACAGGAACCGTCGATATAAAAAGCGATGAAATAGGAATTATTGAGGCTTGCAAGGAGCTTGGATGCAATATGGTGGTATTTGACAGGGAAAGTATTGGCAAAGTAGAGCACCAATTTGCTTCCAGCGACTTTGTAAAGTCTAGTATAGGGGTATCATCAGTGTGCGAACCCTGCGCTCACCTTTTAGGGGGAAAGTTAATAGTACCCAAAACCAGTATGAATGGAATAACAATCGCTGTATCCAAGGAGGAATGAAATGTCTAAGCTTTATGTTGTAGGTATTGGCCCCGGGGGTAAGGAGCATATGACTCTTAAGGCACTGGAAACAATCAAAAAGTGTGAAGTAATTGTAGGATATACGTTTTATATAGATTTGCTTAAGGATATTGTGCAAGGAAAGAAGATAATCAAGACAGGAATGAAGGGCGAAATAGAAAGGTGCAGGATTGCCATAGAGGAGGCTCGGAAAGGCCTTGATACATGTATTGTAAGCACGGGAGACCCGGGGCTATATGGTATGGCGGGACCGATACTCGAAATGGCAGAAGGTGTTGAGGTTGAGGTTATCCCCGGAGTCTCATCCTCATTTTGTGCAGCTGCTGAGGTAGGAGCCCCCATAATGCATGATTTCTGCACCATAAGCTTAAGTGATTTGCTGACCCCCTGGGAGGTAATTGAAAAGAGACTTCATATGGCAGCAAGCGCCGATTTTGTAATAGCTCTATATAATCCCAAGAGCAAGGGGAGACCAGAGAATATAAACCAGGCAATTGGCATTATTTCAAATTATATGAGTCCGAAGACACCCGTAGCTCTGGTTAAAAATGCGGGAAGAGAAGGAAATGATAGATGTATCGCCACCTTAGGTACTATTGATTATGAGTTCATAGATATGATGACGGTGGTGATTATCGGAAACAGCAATACCTACATAAAGGATGGAAAAATGATTACACCAAGGGGGTATTCCCTTTGATATGGATAATAGGCGGAACCAGCGAGACTAAGCATCTGATAAGCCGGCTTAAGGGTAAGAGGGAGTTTGTTGCCACAGTTGCTACCTACAGCGGCGCAGAAGTACTTCAAGAACAACAGGCAATAGTCGGAAGAATGGATTATAGTGCGATGGTACAGTTTATTAAGGGAAAGTCCATAGTTACCATAGTAGACATGTCTCACCCCTATGCCACGGAAGTATCAGAAAATGCAAAAGCGGCTGGCGCTGCTACCGGTGCAGCATATATTAGATTTGTCAGAAAGAACTCAGCTATGGAGGATTGCGTATTTGTCGAATCGGTAGAAAAGTGTGCTTCATACCTTGAAGATGTAAAGGGCTGTGTATTTTTTACTACAGGAATAAAAAACATAAAGGATTTTGAGAAGGTCAGAGGTGCAAACCGTTTCATATACAGAGTGTTACCGTCTGTTTTCAGCATTCAGGAGTGCGTACAAAGGGGCATAAGGATGGAAGACATAATAGCAATCCTGGGACCAGTATCAGAGGCTATGAATTATCAGATGTTTAAGGATTACAAGGCTGATTATGTGATCATGAAGGACAGTGGCAAAGAGGGCGGCACTTTAGATAAAATAAATGCTTGCAAGAAACTGGGCATAACTCCAATAGTGATTCTAAGGCAAAGTGCGGAAAAAGGAATAGAAGATTTGGATGAATTAATTAAGGTTCTAATATGAGAGGAGAACATAAATTGAAAAAAATAATTGCTTTAATAATGATACTCTGCATGGTGTTAACTATGCTCACAGCCTGTAATAAGGCAGAAAGTCCAGCCGCAGCAGAACCAACGAAGCTGGAAGCTGAGAGTGATACTGTCACTGTAGTTGATGGATTGGGAAAGACAGTTACTCTTAAGAAAAATCCACAAAGGGTTGTTTGCTTATATACATCATTTCTTGACTTATGGGATTTGGCCGGGGGAAAGGTTGTCGGCAGAGTGGACAGTAAGGAAAATGTTCCTGAAGCCGCGAAGACTGTGGATACGGTAGGCTCATATACCAGCCCGAATATTGAGAAGATTATATCCCTTCAGCCGGATTTGATACTCTTAAGCTCCGGTGTAAGCTCCCAGGCAGCCTTAATACCGATGTTTGAGAAGAATAATATTCCCTATTTGGCTTTGGACTATATAGATTTTGATGATTATCTAAATACGCTGAAGGTATTTACAGATATGACCGGCAGAGCGGAGCTTTTTCAGGCAAATGCTCTAGAGGTCAAGAAACAGGTTGACTCAATAATTGCAAAGGTTCCAAAGGACAAGAAGCCTTCAGTACTGCTGCTGCTCGGTTCCTCACAAAGTGTAAGTGCCAGGTTGCCTGATTCCACAGTAGGAAGCATGCTTCAGGACTTGGGCACGACTAACATTGCGTATGATGCAAATCTAAAGGCCGAGGAAATGGAAGTATTCAGTATGGAAAAGGTTATAGAGATGGATCCGGACTTTATATTTGTTCAAACAATGGGAAATGTGGCTGAGTCCACAGCAAGAATCAAAAAGAACGTGGAAGACAATCCTGCATGGGGATACCTGACCGCTGTAAAAGAAGGAAGATATATATATTTGCCAAAGGATTTATTCCTGTTCAAGCCAAACGAAAGATATGCAGAAGCATATCTAGAGCTGGCAAAGCTACTGTATCCTGAGATATTTAATTAATACAGCACCCTGAACAGATTAGGTTGCTGCCGTAAAAGGGGTTGATAAGCATGGATTGGCCTAAGAAGCCTGAGGTTGAGAGTAGTTCGCATAAAATTAATATAAAGCATAATGAATTACATATAAGAAAAATTGTATTGATTCTAATATTAGCAATCATATGCATGGGAAGCTTTATTATCAGTGTAGGTAAAGGTTCGCTAAATCTCACACCGGCTGAAGTAGTCAATGCCTTGTTTGTTGAAAAGGACACAGTAAGCCATCAGATTGTGTGGAATGTCAGGCTGCCAAGAACCCTGATTGCAGGTATAGTGGGTATGTGTCTGGCGCTTTCGGGTGCAATACTCCAGGGGGTAATGCGTAATCCTTTGGCATCCCCGGGTATTATTGGAGTATCCTCCGGGGCGGGTTTAATGGCGTTTATTATTCTTATTATTTTCCCTACGCATTATTATCTGGTACCTGCCGGTGCCTTTATCGGGGCACTGCTTGCAACAATTCTCATATATATGCTGGCATGGAAAAACGGGGTGCAGCCTATGCGCATGATTCTTGCCGGAGTTGCAGTTTCTTCCCTTTTGGGAGCCGGAATCAATGCCTTAATGATATTCTATCCGGAACGTTTAATCGGTAGTTTTGATTTTCTAGTAGGGGGGCTTTCCGGGAGAACTTGGCCGCATTTTCATATGCTGTGGCCTTATGCATTGCTTGGAATAATCATGACCTTGCTATTTCCGCAAAAGTTAAACATACTGATGCTCGGGGATGAAATTGCAACCGGACTTGGGGTAAATGTAGAAAGAACGAGGATGATGTTCATAATTTTTGCTGCTCTGCTGGCCGGGAGTGCTGTTAGTGTGGTTGGGCTCTTAGGCTTTGTAGGACTTATAGTTCCACACACTGCAAGGCTTATAATAGGCTCTGACTATCGTTACTTATTTCCTGCAACGGCTATTCTCGGGTCAGCAGTAGTAATGCTGTGCGATACCATTGCACGACTGGTTCTTGACCCTGTAGAAATACCGGTTGGAATTATTATGGCATTGTTAGGTACGCCATTTTTTCTGTATCTGCTGAGAGAGAGGAGAAGCATAGGATAATGATATTGCAAGCCAAGGATATTAGTGTAAGCTATGACCGGAAAGAAATATTGAAGGGTATAAATTTTGACGTGCAGCAGGGTGAAATTGCAGCAATAGTAGGACCTAACGGCTCTGGAAAGTCTACTTTGCTGAAGGTTCTGTCAAGGACCATGAAACCACAGAAGGGTATGGTACTTCTGGATAATAAAAATATCAGAGAAATGAATACTAAAAATGTTGCACGCAGGCTTGCAGTATTACCACAGGTCAAAAAGGTTCCTGCTGATTTTACTGTGGAAACGCTGGTAGGCTATGGCAGATACCCTCACTTAGGCTTTAGGAATAAGATGGTTAAAAAGGATTATGAAATAATTGACTGGGCTATTGATAAAACAGATCTGAAGGAGCTTCGGCATCGTTTCGTAAAAACTTTGTCAGGGGGAGAGCGTCAGAGGGCTTGGATTGCCATGGCACTTGCACAAAAATCAGATATTCTGCTATTGGACGAACCTACTACATTCTTGGACCTGTCTTATCAACTGGAGATCTTAGAGTTATTGAAGGAATTAAACGAAAAGCTTGGTTTGACAATTGTAATGGTACTGCATGATTTAAACCAGGCAGTCCGCTACTCCGGCAAGGTATATGCCTTAAAGGATGGCATGGTCTATAGGAATAGTGAAAGCTGTGAGCTTTTGACAAAGGAATTCCTAAAGGATGTTTTCCGGGTAGAAGGAGATATATTAACTGATGAAACAAATAAATGCTCCTATTTCATTCCTCAGAAGGTTATCCAGGGAAGATAGCGTCTAATAGGGGTGCAATTATATCAATAAAGAAACGGTTGCCGTAAGGTAAAACAAAAAGGTACGATGAATTAACATCGTACCTTTTTATATATCCTTCAACCATTTCTGGCTACTTTGCAAAATCGGCAGCCGCACTCACATTTTTATTAATAAAGGTTACCGTAATCCTATCTGTCTCACTAACCTTAAGGTCACCGATGCTTGGAGAATCCTTGGAAAGCTTGAGGCTTGCAGTGAATACTCCGGTATCGATGCCTGTCTCCTTGAGGGTGTATTTCACACCATTCGCATTGCCTGATGTCTTTACAAGCACCTCTACATTTTCACTGTCATTTGAGCTTCTGTTATAATCGGGGTCCTTAAGGCTTATCAGCATATATGTATCATATCCCTTATAGCTGGTCCGGTCCAAATTCAGCTCTGCCTTGGAGATTCCCGTCCAAACTGCACTTACTGTTCTTATTTCTTCGACACCACTTTTTGTGTTCTTATCCGTATATGTAATCTGCAGTGTTTCTCCAGCTTGCAGCTCTATTGAGGGACTTTTATCGCCGCCGTTAATGTACAAGGTTCCTGTAAACACTCCAGACTCCTTTTTGGTTTCTGTAAGCGTAAAGGTTTTCTTTTTTGAAGTTCCGGGAACCATCGCAGTTACAGTTATATCATCCTTGACTGCGGAATCATCTGCAGCATCCCAATCCTCAAGGGTGACTGCCACAGCAGCGCCATTGCCGCTATATACCTGCCTGTTCAATGTCAGCTTGCCATCCTGTGGTGACCAGTCGGCTGAACATTCTATTATATCAGATTTTTTCTTGGGGTTTGTAAATGAAATGGTGATAGAGTCTTCACCTGTCATTTTGATTATTTTATTACTTCTTTTTGTAGACTGTCCGAAGTAAATTGTTCCGGTGAATACTCCAGAGTTTGACTTCGTTTCCTCCAATTTAAGCCTGAGATCCTCTGAATGGCCAGTTTCAACATCAACATCAACACTCTCAGACCTATCGCTATGTTTATTCAGCTCCATGTTATACAGCGTTATTTTGGCTGAACTGTTATAGCCCACATAGCTTTTTTTATCCAGGGTAATTAAGGAACTCTGGTAATCCCAACGGATGGTCTTGAGAACTTCCTTTGAACTGCCCTCGGGGACAGTCTTATCTGTATATTTGATGTTTATCTTATCCATTCCATCCATGTAAAGCTGTTTTTCATTGCTTTCCTTATCGGTGAAATAAACTGTTTGCTTGAATTCACCTGTATTGACACCTGTTTCCTCAAGGCTCACCGTCAGGTCGTCATTGCTGCTTCCACTACCGATCTTTGTTGTTATCCTATCTTTTACATCCGGATTATTATTGTCGGGCTCATATATAATGATATCCAGCATATTACCTTCGCCGGCGTCATTTGCTGCTGATGTTGCTATCACAGCCTCTATAAATTTGAAGGCAGCTTTTGCAGTAGCACCTTTATATGCAGCCGTTATGCTGCTTGATGAGCCGACCTTGATTACACCGTTTTTACTATTGGATACGGTTGTGCTGAATTTAAAGGCTCCGGAAAATATTCCTGTATTGAGTCCCGTTTCATTCAAAGTAAGAAGTAAGCCGGTGGGATCTATGTCAGAGGTTACTACTATTGTTGCTTTATCCTGCATGGACTGACTCAGGTTAAGGCCATGATCGTTTACTATAACTGTTGCTGAGGCATATAGCCCTGAATAAGTGTCCTTGTTAAACTCAACAGTATCAGCGCTGGTTTTCCAGGTTGAGCTGCAGGTATAGCTTGTAGAATTGGCACTAGTACTATTATTTGCAGTGATTGTATCGCCATATGCTATTTTAAGTTCGTTTCTCAAATCATTCGAGTTAGAAGGGTCCAAGTTAAAAGAGCCTTTAAAAACACCTGAATCCACTGCGTCCTCAACCAGACTCACAGAGATGCCAACCGGGTCGGAGGTGGATTTTACGGTAACTTTAATTTCATCTCTCTGATCAGCCCTATCATCAAGGCTGGCATCTGTCAGTGTTATTACAGGCTGTTCTCTGTAACCCGAATATGCTGCCTTATCGAATTGCATTTGCGTATCAGTTGTAAGCTCCTGTGCACTTACAGTAAAACAAGATGCAAACAGAAATATTAATCCCAGCAATAATTTTATTCTTTTCATACGAAATCCCCCTATTTCTAAATAGCAATATTCTCTTATGTATCCAATTATAGCTTAATTATATACTGATTACCAATAGATATGTTAAAATAAGTAATTCACGGGACCTGCCAATTTACTTATTAGTATGATTACTATATAATGATTTCATAATGATATTGAACGCACCTATGGTATTACGTTGGAGTATAGTGCGAATTCAATGAAAAGCAAGGAAATATTTACGCGAAACTTGAAATAGCAATGTAAAATGTTTTTCGCGAAATATATTGGAGGATGATTAGATGGAGGATAATAGTAAGATAGTCTCGGAGGACAGGGATAAGTTCTATAAGATAATGCTTGTCAGATTGGAGGGCTTGCTTTCAAGTGAGACAGACTGGCTTGCCAACGTATCGAATGCTGCAGCGCTGCTTTATGCAAATCTTTCCGATATCAACTGGTCGGGTTTTTATTTTATCAAGAAGGATGAGCTGGTATTAGGACCCTTTCAGGGTAAAACAGCTTGCACAAGAATAAAGCCGGGCAAAGGGGTATGCGGTACTGCGGCTGCTGAGATGAAAACCCAGCTTGTACCCGATGTGCATTTGTTTCCGGGGCATATTGCCTGCGACTCTGCATCAAACTCGGAGATTGTGGTGCCTTTGATTAAGGATGGTATAGTGTATGGAGTATTGGACATAGACAGTCCGATAAAAAACAGGTTTGATGAGCTGGATGCTAAATACCTACAGCTTTTTGCAGATAAACTCAATAAATACATAGATTGGAGTCAGATTCACTAAGGAGGAGTAAGCATGGACAGAGCAAAAGCATTGGAAATACTTAATAAACATTTGACTACAGAGCATTTGATAAAGCATTCATATGCAGTGGAAAGTGTCATGAGAGCACTGGCGAGGAAGCTGGAGGCTGAGAAGGAAGAGCTGTGGGCTATGACAGGCTTGCTCCACGATCTGGATGCGGATATTATAGATTACAGAAGTTTTTCTGAGCTTCATGGGCCTAAGACGGTAGAGCTTTTAAAGGAAGAGGGCTTTGGGAATGAAGAGATGTATCATTCCATATGTGCCCATAATGAAGACACTAAGGTTCCGATACAAAGCAAAATGGATCAGGCAATATACGCAGCAGATCCTATAACGGGTTTCATAACAGCAATCACACTGGTGTATCCTGATAAGAAGATAACCAGCGTAAAGGTGAAATCCATTACAAAGAGAATGGATGAGGTAAGATTTGCTGCCGGTGCAAACAGGGATGCAATGCGCTCAATAGAAAAGCTCGGAATAACTTTTGCCGAGTTTGCCGATATGTCACTAAAGGCTATGATTGAAATAGCTGATGATTTGGGCCTATAGTAGGGAACGGTTCGTAACCGTTCCGCACCCAAAAGGATGTATAAAAAAAACGGAACGGTATAGCACCATTCCGCAAACAAATATTATGCATTGTATAGCTTTTCGTAGTATTCCTTCAGCATTCGCTCCATGGAGAATTCATATCTTGTGGAGTTAATGCTGTTTTTCATCATTTCTACCCATTTGTCCCTGTTGTTGTAGTAAGTGGGCAGCACCTCGTCAAGCAGGGCAGTGTAAAGCAGCTTAAGGTCATGCCTATCCTGCTCTTCTACATCACAGCTCTGGAAGGCATTCCCTATCTGCCAGCCATTGATTCCATGCTGGCAGGCTTCAGGCCACCAGCCGTCCAGTATGCTGAGATTCAATGCACCATTCATGGCTGCCTTCATACCTGAGGTTCCGCTTGCTTCGTTTGGTCGCCTTGGGTTGTTCAACCATATATCAGAGCCTCTTGTCAGCATTTTCCCTATTTCCATATCGTAGTTTTCCAGGAAAACAACAGCGTTTGGATATTTTTTAGACATAGCTACAAGGTCTGCAATAATTTCCTTTCCCATATCATCAAGGGGATGGGCTTTGCCGGAGAACACAATTTGCAGCTTACGGTTTTCCAGCAGGGGTCCAACAATCTTCTCATCTCTGAAGATGAAGTTGCTTCTCTTATAAGCAGCAGCTCTTCTGGAAAACCCTACTAGCAATACATCCGGATCCAGCAGTGCTCCGGTTCGTTCTTTTACAAACTCAATCAAGCTTCTTTTATTTTTCATGTGAGTGTCCCAAAGGCTAGTACTGCCATCAGCAGCAGCCAACATCTCCGGGTCTACCCAGGTAGGTACATGTATGGCATTAGTTATCCCAACTATAGGCTTTGGATAATCCACATGCTCCCACATTTTATTGGCAGTTTCAGCATGTAATGCCGCAACAGCATTTGACTTTTTGCATACCCTTAATGCTGCAACTGTCATATTAAAGGGGTTGCCTCCGATATGCACCATTTGTTCCAGGGTAAGACCATTAAAGGCTCCCATGTATTGAAGCCTGTCAAGATAATGCTCTTCATTCCCCTGCTTGATTGGGGTATGAGTTGTAAACACCACTTTCTTTCTGACTGCATCCAAAGCCTCTGGGAATACCAGGCCGCCCTCCATTTCTTCCTTGATAAGCTCAAGTGCCGCCAGTACGGCATGCCCTTCATTGAAATGATAAATATCAATATCTATACCCAGCAATCTCAGGGCTCGGACACCACCTATGCCGAGAACCATTTCCTGAGCTATTCTTTCTTCTCCGAACCATCCATAGAGCTGTCCTGTTATCCAGGCATCCTCGTTTTCTGGAAGGTCAGTATCCAGAAGATAAATATCTGCATTTCCGAACTTATTGACTTTCCATACCTTACATACTACATTTCTCTGCCTAATATTCACTGTGACCTTAATGCCCGTATCCTCCAGAAAGTCATAGCTGTAGTTATGATATGCATCGAAGGGCAGACCGTCTTTTCCTATCACCTGATCCCCATAGCCCTGCTTCCATTTAAGGCCTATGCCGACTATAGGCATGCCGGTATCTTTTGCACCCTTCAGATAGTCTCCGGCAAGTATCCCGAGACCTCCGGCATATATTTTAAAGTTAGTGTCCAAGCCATACTCCATACAGAAATATGCAACAGCTGGAAGTTTATTGTCCATAGCCAAATTTCCTCCCTGATAGATAAATAAGTTTAATTATTCCCATTATATACTAAAAATATATTATGTACAAACGCTTGCACAAAATTGTATTGAATTGACGCATAGACATATCTTAAATATCCCCTTAAATACTATTAGTAGTATTGACACAAACATGCAACTATTATAGTATTATAAATAAATTTGGATTAATTATAGAAATAATGAGCAAGCGATTGCACATTGCTTGGAGGTAGTAATATGATATTTGAAAGAGAGAGCGGGGTACTTCTGCACCCTACCTCTTTACCTTCTAAATATGGTATCGGTGAATTGGGCAGTGAAGCCTATGAGTTCGTGGACTTTCTAGTCAGAAGCAGGCAAAAGCTATGGCAAATACTGCCCCTTGGACCTGTAGGCTATGGAGAGTCCCCATATCAGTGCTTTTCTGCCTTTGCAGGCAATACTATGATTATCAGCATTGAAAAGCTTATGGAGCAGAAGCTTTTGGTACAGGAGGATATAGGGCTATTGCCTGACTTTAATGGAAAGCTTGTTGAGTTTGAAAAAGTAAAGGACTTTAAGTGCAGACTATACAGGAAGGCCTTTGAAAGCTTCAAAAGTGCTGGCTATAATGCCGAATATAGCAGGTTTTTACAGGAGAACAATTTCTGGCTTGATGAGTTTTCTTTCTTTATGGCCTTGAAGGAGCACTTTGGTGGAATTGCGTGGAATCTCTGGGATAAGGATATAGCATTCAGAAGTCCCAAAGCTATAGAGCATTATAGAAATATTCTCACCCGGGAAATTGAATATCAGAGGTTCCTTCAGTATATGTTCTTCAGCCAATGGTTAGAATTAAAAACTTATGCAAACAACAAAGGCATAAAAATAGTAGGGGATCTGCCCATTTTCATTTCCTATGACAGCAGTGATGCTTGGCTGCAGCCCTACCTGTTTGAACTGGATGCAGAAGGAAATCCTGCCAAGGTTGCAGGTGTGCCTCCTGACTATTTCAGCACTACAGGACAATTGTGGGGAAATCCCCATTATAAATGGGATGAGATGGAGAAGGATGGTTTTAAATGGTGGAGAGACAGGTTGGATATGATGCTCAGGGTGGTGGATATTATCAGAATCGACCATTTCAGGGGCTTTGAAAGCTGCTGGGCGATTCCTGGGGGAGAGAAAACCGCAGAAATCGGGTGTTGGGTAAAAGCTCCGGGGAGTAAGCTTTTTCAGACCTTAAAAGCTTACAGAAATGATATGCCCATCATTGCTGAAGATTTGGGTGTAATCACCAAGGAAGTGGAAGAACTTAAGAATGAGTTCGAATTCCCTGGTATGAAGATACTTCAGTTTACCTTTGGTAGTGGTTCGGAGGAGCGATTCCTGCCTCATAATTACGAGGAAAATGCGGCTGTATATACCGGGACCCATGACAATGACACTACTGTAGGCTGGTATTTGAAGACTATGGAGAAGGATCCTGAGGCTATTGCCGCGCTGAAGAGATATTTCAATATTACGGGGGACATAGGGGAGAAGGCCATGTGTTGGATACTTATCGAGAATGCTTTGAGCAGCAGGGCAAATACTGCCGTTATTCCAATGCAGGATATTTTATGCCTTGGAAGCGAAGCAAGGATGAATACTCCCAACACAATAGGCGGGACGAATTGGGCATGGAGGCTTGAGGACGGTCTGCTGACACCAGAACTGGAGGAGAAGCTGGCTCGCTTGTCAGTGCTTTACAACAGGAATGTGGCTATTACGGAGGTAGTATAATGATTGCAGGTTCGAATAAGAAGGATGTATTACCGGCACTTTTTAGGGTAGCATCAGTATTTACCCTTGATTTTATAATAAATATTCTTTGGTCATTTGTTACATTAATTATATTTGGGGCCATTTTTTATTATACTGAGGGTTCTAATGCCAATAGTAATGAAGTTATCGACCAAATGGTAAGTAGTCCTGAGTATTTATTCATCGCCTGTATTTACAATTTATTTGTGATAATGGTGACCTACCTGGTTTGGAAATTTGTGGATAAGCGCGATACAGAGATTATAGGGCTAAAGTGGAAGAAAAACAGCTTCAAGCTATTTGGACTGGGTCTGGTAGGCGGCACTCTTGAAATTGCGCTTATTATGCTGCTGTCCCTTTTCATGGGTACTCTTTGGTTCCAAAGCTCAGGATTCAGCATGTTCAGCAGCACTGAGATGTTGAGATCCATATTTTATGGAATATTGGCATTCCTGCTGGTAGGCTTCGGGGAAGAAGCTCTTTTCAGGGGATACATACAGAAAAGGCTAATGCTTGCTATGGGGAATAGATGGGCATTATTTATAAGCTCACTGATCTTTATGGCAGCTCATATTTTGACTTATGGAAAGCTGTTGGATTTTATAGATGTTGCCCTAGGGGGTGTGGTGCTAGGCTACCTCTACATACTCACAGATTCCTTGTACCTGCCTGCCGCCTATCATTTCATTTATGACTTAATACAGGTAAATATAGTAAAGCTGCAGGATTATGAGCACTACAAGGGTGCTGTGCTTTATGTGTTCAATAACTCGGGAGATGTGGTGGTGTCAGAAATTAATTACGGGAATGTAATTGAAGTATCTTTTGTAATTGTGGAGCTTGTAGTGCTGTTGCTGCTCTACGTATTCAGGCATAGAATCAGGAAACTGAGCATGGAAAGCTTTAACTGATATTAATTGTAGCCGGGAGGGTAAAGGAATGGCTCTAACAATAAAGGATGTTGCAAAGTTAGCGGGGGTTGACCCGTCAACTGTCTCCAGAGTCATCGCAGATAACCCCAGAATAAGTGCGGAAACGAAGGAAAAAGTTCTTAAAGTTATGGATGAGCTGGACTTTTATCCTAATGCCACAGCACGAAGCTTAGCAAACAGGAGTACGAAAACCATAGGGGTCATAATGCCCCATGCCACAGACCAGGTTTTTACAAATCCTTTTTTTACTGAGATTCTGAGGGGAATTGGAGTAAGTGCTCTAAAACGAGGTTATTATGTTCTCTTTTCTACTGGAAGCACCAGCGATGAGGAGTATAAGGCTACAAGCCGCCTTGTTAATGAAAAGAGAGTGGATGGGCTGATACTTCTTACTTCAAGGCTTGGAGACAGGACTATAGATAGTTTGAGAAAGAAGCGCTTCCCATTTGTGGTTGTTGGTAAACCCTCGAATACAGCGGATGTGAACTGGGTGGATAATGACAACCAGGAAGCAGGATTTTTGGCTACTGAATACCTTATAAAATTGGGTCACGAAAGGATTGGCTTCATAGGTGGTGAGTTTACCTATGTATTCATGGGAGAGAGGTTTAAAGGCTATAAGAAGGCGCTGGATTCTTACGGTATAAAGTTTCACAAGGAGCTTCTGAGCTTGGGCGAATTTGTGGAAGAGGGAGGATACAGGGCTGCAGAAAAGCTGATATGTCAGAAAAATCGTCCTACCGCTATTGTCGTGGCCGATGATATCATGGCTTTTGGAGCCATGAGGGCAATAAAGGAGCAAGGCCTTGCAATTCCTGAGGATGTTTCAGTAATAGGCTTTAATGATACACCCCTCGCCAGCTATGTAGATCCACCCCTGTCCTCAATGGAGATTTTCGTATATGACCTTGGCTACAATGCCAGTGAGACTCTAATCAATCAGCTGCAGGAAACGGATGGACATAAAAAGCATATCATAATACCGGCGGCTCTGAGAGTTAGAAAGTCAACAGGAAGCATCAAAAAATAGACATAAAAAAGAAAAGCTTTGGATCAGATCCAAAGCTTTTCTTGTATTGTTTTCCCAAAATGCCGGGTAGCTATAGTTTGACACCTAGCTCTCGCTAGGGAGGTACCCTGATATGGCTATCTATCTTCCTCTGCTGCAAATAGACTGTTAATGAGGCCTGATATCAAGTCATATACGTGGGTTCCATTTTTTGCTCTGTAGGTTCAAATATAGGCATATCGGACATTCCAGGTTTAATACTCTTAATTTAATTTTATATTAACATAAATTATTTACATAGTCTATAGAATTATATGTCGCTGCTTGTATTTTTATCTAGAGACTGAGCACTTACACTATATAATCTTAAGGCTATAAGAATATTATTTGCATTGAAAAATAGATTTATGTATATGACAATTTTTTTCATTTATGATACAGAGTACTAGTCAATATAATCTTCTTTGTCCCATTTATATTGTTGACCTAAGCAGGTATAATTAGATATACTTAAAAAAAGGGTAATTGTGGTTGTCAGGGGGGGATTTCTTTGAAGCATACAATTTTAAATTTTGAGACAATGATTGAAAGCGTGAGAAAAGACGGAAGAATACATGACTATGGGATTCAAGAGCTGCGGGTTTATGAGAATTACTTATATTATTATAGAAAATATGTGGACCATAAGTATCACGAGTCAGTCGAATACAATCTTTTCCCCAAGGAGAACATAGGCATTTACAAGCTGCATCAGTCCAATAAAATGCAGTTTAATCCATCGGAAGTATATAAATACTATGTGGATATGGTTAGTGTGTCTAAGGAAAACAAGCTATGGAAAGCAAAGGACTTATACATAGATTTTATTGTCAAGGGTGACGGAAGGTATTATGTAGTTGATATCGATGAGTTCAATGAGGCAATAAGCAGGAAAGAGCTTACAGAGATTGAGGTAAAGGATGCCCTTAATGGGTTGGATAATATTCTGAAGGGTTATTATGAAAGCAATGATCTGGAGTATTATATAAACAGCCTGAGAGGACAATACAGCAGTATAGGTAAGCTGATATTGAGCAAGAAAACGGCTTGACATACATAAAAGAAATGTTTATAATTATTATTAATGAATAATCAATATGAATAACGGGGGTTTTATGATGGAAGTTAAAGGTACAAAAACGGAACAGAACCTATGGACAGCTTTTGCCGGTGAATCTCAGGCAAGAAACAAGTATACATACTTCGCCAGCGCAGCAAAAAAAGAAGGATTTGAGCAGATTTCGGGAATTTTTCAGGAGACTGCAGACAATGAAAAAGAGCACGCAAAATTGATTTTCAAATTCCTCTGCGGCATAGGAAACACAATGGAGAACCTGAAGCATGCAGCAGAAGGGGAGAATTATGAATGGAGTTCAATGTACAAGGAATTTGAGAAAACTGCCAGAGAAGAAGGCTTTGAAGCTATCGCAGAGTTTTTTAACAAGGTAGCTGGCGTAGAAAAGGAGCATGAGGAAAGATACCTGACGCTGCTTAAAAACCTTGAAGCAGGTAAGGTATTCAAACGTGAAGAGCAGACTACCTGGAGATGCAGAAACTGCGGACATATTCATGAAGGTGCGGAAGCTCCTGAATTATGCCCAACCTGCAAGCATCCGAGAGCATACTTTGAAATAGCTGCATTTAACTATTAAATATTAAATATATACAAAAAACCAAAGCCTTGCTTATATAAGCAAGGCTTTGGTTTTTTTCAAATTATTATGAGTTAATATTGGGTATAAAAAATGGCTGTATCCCAAAACTAATATTAATAAAATATGCAAGGAGGTGTTCATATGGCAAGAAAGGTAAAAGAAGGGCTTGTACCAACAGTACTCGGCACCGCTGTCACAGTTGCGGGTCTGGCAGCTTTTGGAGCTGCTCCGGTGGTTGCAGCCGGAATAGCAGGTTTCGGGATTGCACACGTTGTGCTTGGCGGTATAGATCTTGTATCTCATAAAAAACAGTAAATAATTTCGGACTGATTCATAGTGTATAATCAGAAAATGCCCCGTGGCTTTATTGTCACGAGGCACTTTCTATCTATATGAAAAATTTGAATTCAATAAGAGTAAGTACAATTTCTATAGCTATTAGTATGATAACCATCCATTCCAGTTTGTTCCCTCGCCTCTGATGTGTTAAAGATCCAAAAACCTGGGTAATATCCATCAGAGTTTCAGTCTTAGCTTGGATTTTATCGTATCTGTCTTTCAGCTCATAGAATTGAGAGAGCTGAATGTAAAGAGTTTCTGCATCCTGGTTCTCCCAGGTAATATCCGGTTTATCTAAAAGCATTATATATGATATAGTATCAAATTTGAAGCCTAGAATCCTAGCTGACATTTTAGCATTCTTGGCATCACTGATATTCAATATACCACGACCGAGCAAATCGACTATGCCTTCAACCTCGTCAAGAAGACTGTTTAAGTCTTTTTCTACTTTTTCAAGGGCTACTGATTTTGACAGGACGATAGCAAGGGTCTCCAAGTGGTAGCTCTTTAGCTCTTTAACGGACATGCTGTTGAAGTCCACAGAGAGCTCGTCAACTCCGATTTTCAGCATGTAGCTTTCCCCAAATCTAAAATCAGCAGTTTTCAAATTGTTCTCTAACCTTTTCAGGTAATTTACTACATCAACTATTTCGTTGTGCTCCATGTTGATAAATACTATGCTTCCAAAAGGGAAAATAACAGCTGATTTTCCTTCGGGTACCGGTATGACACCTTTCAGATGCACCTCTTTTAGAGTAAGGTAGTCTTCCCACTTATATTTTTTATTGATTCCAAAATGGGAAGAGACTTTGTCTAAGCTTATTTCATTACATAATGAAAAGGCTTTAATAGACGTTGCTTCCATAATATCTACTCCTCTTTGGTAATATAGTGTCCATCTGCATACATTCTTGATTTTCACCGATTAAGTGCTTTTCATGCACTTTTTGTATACATCAAGAGTCTCTGAGACAGTCTTCTGCCATGAATATTCCTTCGCTCTTTCGACACCCATAATGCTGTATTTCTGCCACTCATCCCTGTCGGTAAGCAGTGTGAGTATCGAATCTGCTATGCTATCAATTGAATAGGGGTCTGCCAATATGCACGCGTCCCCTACAATTTCCGGAATGGATGATACATTTGAGGTTACAACAGGAGTGCCGCATTGCATCGCTTCTAAAGGAGGCAGACCGAAGCCTTCATACAAGGAAGGATATACAAATACTTCTGCTCCATTATAAAAGTATGGTAAATCTGCTGTAGGAACAAAATTCAGGAATTTCACATAATCGCAAAGCTCCAGCTCCTCAGTAAGCTTCCATAGAGACCTGAAGGATCTGGAATGCTCTCCCAATATTAGAAGGTTAATTACTTCCTCTTTTTCCATTATAACCTTCTTAAAGGCTTTTATCAATCGAGCTATATTCTTCCTTTGACTGAAGCCGCCAAGATAAAGCACATACTTCTTATCCACTCCATATTTGTTGAAAATCACTCTCTTGGCATTGTCTCTATCCAAGGGCCTAAAAATTGGATCGGCAGCAAGGTGAGTAACTGTAATTTTGTCATCATCAACACCAAAGTATTTCTGGATATCAGATTTGGAGTAATGGGAAACAGTTATTATATGAGAAACATCTTCTATAATGTATGGAGTGTTTTTAAGGGTATAGTTTAAGTGGGGCCTGTCAACTGTTTCCGGCATGATATATGGAATCAGATCATGCAGGGTTATTATTTTTACACCCTTTAAGTTTTGGGGCAGTCCTATGCCATTGACGGTATTGTGAAAAACATCAATAGGGAAATCGGTATCCCATTTCAGATCGTACACATTACGCCAGAAGTCAAGGCGGCGTTCACCAATCAGAAGGTTTTGGGGTATATTGTTGATATCAAAGAAATCAGTCCGGTCCTTATTCGGATAAAATAAAAATATATTTCGCAGCTGCTGCTGCTTGTTCAAATTCTCCAGCAGATTGTTGGTATAGGTGGCTAGGCCGGAGCCAATATGCCAGGTTATTACTCTTCCGTCAATACCAAGATTCATATTTTCTTAACCTCCCGAAAGATATTGTGTTGCATAGGGAAGCCCTAACAATACAAATTAGAAACACATATATTTTCATAATATGTATAAAGGCAGAGAATGTGACTAACAAATGTGTACTATATAAATCACACTATACGAGGAATTACCAATTTGTGCTATAATAATTATGGTTTGTATTTTGAGATTTTGGAGGGAGGAAATATATATGAGCAATGCAGATACAATTAGGAACCTGGCTTCAATAAAAGAAAAGCTTACTGCTCTGATGAAGGAAAGAGATGTTAAAGCATTGGTGCTCAGCCCGTCAATGAACATGCTTTATACTACCGGCTTTAATACTTTCCCCGGGGAGAGGCTGCTGGTGTCTGTGCTTGATGCAGCTGGAGAGGTTGTATTCATAGTACCAAAGATGTATGAGCAGGAGGTAAGTGAAAAGGCTGTATTCGACCGTATCATATCCTGGGATGACTCACAGGATCCTGGAAAAATTCTTGAAGTGCTTTGCAATGAGAAGGAATTTGGCGGAAGCACTATCGCCATAGAAGACAATATGTGGTTTGTTGCTTTCGAGAAGATATATGCAGCTTTTAAGGGCGCGCGATTTATCAAAGCTTCAAGTATAGTGGGAGAGCTGAGAAAATACAAAACAGCCGCTGAAGCTGAAAAAATGAGAAAGTCCTCAGAGCTTGCAGATAAGTCTATAGGAATGATTATTCCGATGATTAAGGCCGGGATGAAGGAAATCGAAGTGAAGGAATTGCTGGAAGCGGAGCTTAAGAAGCAAGGATTTTCAAACCCTGCCTTTGATACGATAATTGGGTCGGGGCCAAACAGCGCACTGCCTCACTATACCGCAGGTGATAGGGTGTTGAAGGCTGGAGACAGTGTTGTAATAGACTTTGGAGGAGTATACCAAGGCTACAACTCTGACATGACAAGGACAATAATGCTTGGTAAAGCCTCTGAGGAATATCGAGAGGTCTATGAAACGGTTAGGGAAGCTCAGAAAAAAGCAGTGGAAGCTGTAAAGCCGGGTATGAAAGCTTCTGAGATAGATGCTGCAGCAAGAAGCTATATTACTGAAAAGGGTTATGGAGATTATTTCATACATAGGACGGGCCATGGAATCGGTATGGAGGTACATGAGGAGCCGTACATATCTGATATCAGTAAATCTGTGCTGCAGCCAGGCATGATGTTCAGCATAGAGCCTGGTGTTTACCTGCCGGGTAAGTTCGGAGTGAGGATAGAGGATCTGGTAATGGTGACTGAGACCGGAGTGGAAGTGCTGAATAAGTATTCAAAGGAATTGATTGAAATTTAGAGCTGCAAATAAAAAAGCCTGTTGCTTTCGCAACAGGCTTTATCTTTGTTATTAAGCTGAAATACCTTTGTTCTTTGCTTTTGGACCTTTGTATTCCGGAGCTGATGGGTCATCTTCAAGCTTCATCATTGTGATTCCTGTGAAACCGAATACTATGGATACTATCGGGTTAACAAGATTCAGGAAGCAGTATGGAAGATACTCTATTGTTGGAACACCAAGGTATGTTGACATTGTAGCACCACATGTATTCCATGGAACCAGTGGTGAAGTAAGTGTACCGGCGTCTTCCAAGCATCTTGAAAGGTTTCTTGGAGCGAGACCTCTTTTTCTGTATTCTTCTTTGTACATCTTACCAGGAAGAACTATTGAAAGGTACTGATCGCCTGCAAGAACGTTTGTGAATATGCTTGTGAATATTGTTGCTGTAACAAGTGAGCCTGTGCTCTTAGCAAATTTTAATATTCTTTTTGCAATAGATTCAAGCATACCTGTTTTTTCAAGAACACCACCAAAGGTTAATGCTGCTAATATAAGGGATATTGTCCACATCATGCTCTGGTAGCCGCCTCTAGTGAGGAGTGTATCCAGAACTTCATTGCCAGTTTCTGAAGTAACACCATACTGCATAGCAGTCATTACATCAGCAAGATTAGCACCCTGGAATATTACTGCGGCAACTCCGCCAAGGATTGTTCCGAGGAAAAGACCAGGAACAGCAGGAACCTTCTTTGCAACCATTACAAATACGATTATTGGAATTAGAAGCAATAAAGGATTGATGTTGAAATTATCAGCCATAAGCTGTGTTACCTGCTGAACGTTTGAAGCATCAAAGCCATCGCTTGCAAAGCCTGCACCGAGAATACCGAAACCAATGAGGGCTATTACCAAGCTGACACCTGTTGTATACACCATATGTCTTATATGGTCAAAAAGCATTGAACCTGCCATAGCAGGAGCAAGATTAGTTGTATCAGAAAGTGGAGACATCTTGTCGCCGAAGTATGCACCGGATATAATTGCACCAGCTGTTACAGGTGCTGGTACACCAAGACCCATGCCTATACCCATAAGAGCTATACCGATTGTACCTGCTGTACCCCAGGAAGTACCTGTTGCAAGTGATACAACACAGCAAAGCAAACATGCTGCTACAAGGAAAAAGCCAGGGGAAAGTATCTGCAAACCGTAGTAAATGATTGTAGGTACTACACCGCTCTGTATCCAAGTACCTATTATCATACCGATGATTGCAAGGATCATTATAGCCTGCATAGTGCCTGAAATACTGGAGATTATTCCCTCTTCAACTTCCTGCCAGGTATAGCCGAGTCTGAATATAGCCATTAACGCAGCTAACATCGCACCCAGAACCAATGGGATATGTACGTCTCCGCCTACTTCGAACTGTGGTAAAACAGCATACATTAGAAGTAATATGGTAACTACTACTGGTATACATGCTTCTAACAGTGTGGCTTCTCTTTTCTGTTTAATCTTTGTGGTCATTAACATTACCCCTCCCTATTTTGTTTTATTTCACTGTCGTGAGGTATGTTTAAACAAACTTTAAGACACGAAAAAGTATTAAGTAAAATATCATTTGATTAGTTTAAACTCACCCTATACAGTTGAAACCGTTGGATATGAATCATGGTATTTTATGAAAAAAAGCACAACAATGGAATATTTTATATAAATATTATCTCAAAAAAAAAGCTTTGTGTAAACACTTAAATTTTCCAAAACTTCTGCCTATTCTATATAATCATAAAAACAGACAAAAAATAAAAACCCTGTCGATTAGTAATCGACAGGGTTTGAACTGATATTATTTTCTTTTGCCTTTATATTCTGGAGCTGATGGATCATTTTCCAGCTTCATCATTGTTATTCCTGTGAATCCAAAGAATATGGATACAACCGGGTTAATAAGGTTCAAGAAGCAATAAGGGAGATACTCAATTGTAGCAACACCAAGATATGTTGACATTGTAGCACCACATGTATTCCATGGAACCAGTGGTGAAGTAAGTGTACCGGCATCTTCCAAGCATCTTGAAAGGTTTCTTGGAGCGAGACCTCTTTTTCTGAATTCTTCTTTGTACATCTTACCAGGAAGAACTATTGAAAGGTACTGGTCACCTGCAAGAACATTTGCAAATATGCTTGTGAATATTGTTGCTGTAACAAGTGAACCTGTGCTCTTAGCAAATCTCAGGATTACTTTAGCAATAGATTCGAGCATACCAGTCTTCTCAAGTATTCCGCCGAAAGTAAGAGCTGCCAGTATAAGTGAAATAGTCCACATCATGCTCTGGTAGCCGCCTCTTGTGAGGAGGTCATCAAGCACCTGGTTTCCTGTTTCAGAAACAATACCGTTCTGCATTGCATTCATAATATCGGCAAGGTTTGCACCCTGGAACAAAACCGCAGCAACTCCGCCGAGGAGTGTGCCTATGAAGAGACCAGGTACAGCAGGAACCTTTTTAGCAACCATAACGATTACTATTATAGGTATAAGCAGGAGAAGTGGGTTAACATTGAAATTCTCCTTCATTAGACTCATAACTTGCTGTATGTTGGAGGCATCAAGAGCTGTGCTGGCAAATCTTGCACCTAAGATGCCAAAGCCAATCAATGATATTACTAAGCTGACACCTGTGGTATACACCATGTGTCTGATATGGTCGAAAAGAGTAGCACCAGCCATAGCAGGAGCTAAGTTAGTTGTATCTGAAAGAGGTGACATTTTATCACCGAAGTATGCACCGGATATTATAGCACCAGCTGTCATTGGAGCGGGTATTCCAATACCTGCACCTATGCCCATGAGCGCTATACCTATTGTACCTGCTGTGCCCCAGGAAGTACCTGTCGCAAGGGATACAATACAGCAAAGCAAACATGCAGCTACTAGGAAAAAGCCAGGTGAAAGCACCTGCAAACCAAAGTAGATAAGTGTGGGAACAACACCACCGAGTATCCATGTACCAATTATCATACCTATGATTGCAAGAATTAAAATCGCCTGCATAGTACCTGATATACTGGAGATTATTCCTTCTTCAACCTCACTCCAAGTATAACCGAGCCTGACTATCGCAACAATTGCTGCCACAAGAGCTCCCAGCACCAGCGGGATATGCACATCTCCATTTACACCGAAGAACGGAAGAACCATGTACATTAAAAGGCCTATTGTAATTACAACTGGGATCAGTGCTTCGAATAGTGTTGCTTCTCTTTTTGTTTTTTGTGCCATTTATATTGCTCCTTTCGTATTGTACTGCTTAACCTGTGCGGTTAACATAACCCGAGACCCACCCCATGCCTATAAAACATAATACACTGCACAGATAAAGCGGTATTAATTTATAATTATACATTTTTTGTAATTTGTTACTGTGACATACATTATTGTAAAGACTTATAATTACTGGCTTTGTAAGCATGGAGATGCATACATTATCTCAAATATTTCATATTATGTAAATAGAAAAAATATGCAATATAAGAGATAAATATGAGATTTTACGTATTTATCAAATTTCTTTCTAATATATTTTTCTCAAAATGCATAATAAATATTGAAAAAATGCTTATAATATGAAAAACGAATATTTTGCATTTTTATCAGATTCTGGATAGTTAAATCGTTACAAGAAAGTTACGTTGAAGCCAGTTTGTACGTGAATACTTGAAATTAAGGGATTGAACATGCTAAACTTCTAAAAATACAGAATATTTAGAAGTTTGCACCGATATTTAGATTGAAAAAGTTATCGTATTATAGTATCTTTATATTAATCTCCAACATATTAATCTCCAATAAAAAACATATAAGGGGGTAATTATTATGGTTAAGTTTATTCTGGGTGTAAAGGGCTCAGGTAAGACAAAGAGAATGCTCGACATGGCTAATGAGTCCCTCAAATCATCAAATGGAAGCGTAGTTTATATCGACAGAGACAAAAACCACATATATGACCTTAACCGAAACATCAGGCTAATTGAGACTAGTGAGTTCCAATTAGAAAATCTTAAATCCTTTTATGGCTTCATTTGCGGCGTGATATCTCAGAATTTTGACATAGAAAAGATATACATAGATGGCCAGAAAATAGTGAGCAATGCAGAGGACGATTGTCTTGAGAAGTTTATTCAAAACCTTTTGAATCTCAGCGAGAAGTTTGGTGTGGATTTCACGGTGAGCTGCAGCAGGAGTGCAGAAGGAATACCGGAATTCCTAAAAAGCTACCTTATTTAATTAAACTGGAAAACAATTTAAGTTCATATACAATATAGAAGACCTAAATAAGGGTCTTCTATTTTTTTATGTGCTGAAAATCTCTAGTCAATATAAATGTTTCCAGAGAAACATATAAGTAGTTACATTATTATATTATTTTGATAAAATAAGTATATGGATGAGAACATATGTTTATATGCAATATGTTTTCATTAAACTAATACAATGGAAATGATTAATAAAATACACAAATGCAAATATACATAGGGGGATTAGCTGTGAACTTTTTAAATCTAGGTGATTTCAATAACAGGATAATAGCATCCAAGACTGTAAATGCCAGAGACCCAATTTCAACTGACTTTCCGACAGCTTTGTCTCCAGAGCTATGCGAATATCTCAGAAGTCAGGGAGTAGATAAGCTTTACTGCCACCAAAGTGAGATGTTTGAGAAAGCGCTGCAGGGAAAAAACCTTGTAATCACAACCGCCACTTCCAGCGGAAAGACCCTGAGCTTTCTATTGCCTGTGGTGCAGAAAATACTTGAGGATCCTACTACCAGGGCAATCTTCCTATACCCAACAAAGGCATTAGCCCATGACCAGTATAGGAACCTGGTGCCTATACTGGAATATTTCGGTCCTAAAAGGATACAAGCCGGTATTTATGATGGGGATACCCCTACCAGCGAGAGATCAAGAATCAGGAAAAATGCCAACATAATACTGACAAATCCTGAGATGCTTAATTCATCTTTTTTGACTAACCACAGCGTCTTTGGTTTCAATCATATATTTTCAAGGTTAAATTTCCTTATAATAGACGAATTGCACTACTACAGAGGTGCTTTTGGTTCTCATATGGCAAATATCATGAGAAGGCTGGGGAGGATATGCAGCTATTATAAGAGCTCGCCGCAATTCCTCTGCAGCTCAGCCACTATTGCCAACCCCGTGGAGCTTGCCTCAAACATTTGCAGCAGGGAATTTGTACATATAAATAAGGATGGATCACCCTCCAGTGAAAAAACAGTTTATTTCTGGCAGCCTCCTCTGGTAAGGGATACTCAATACAGGAGAACTCCGGAAGCGGAGGCCTCAGAGCTGATACCTACGTTGGTAGAGCAGGATGTAAAATTCATTACCTTCTGCAAGACCAGAAGAGAGGTGGAGGTAGTATTGAAGGAGGTAAGGGATAAGCTGTCCAATCTGGACGATAAGCCTACCCTTGGAAGGAACCTGTCTCACCTGGTAGCTGGTTACAGAGGCGGTTATACCCCAGAGGAAAGAAGGGAAATAGAAGCCAAGCTGGCATCGGGTAAGCTGGCTGGTGTGGTTTCTACCAACGCATTGGAGCTGGGAATAGACATAGGCAAATTGGATATAGTTGTTGAAGCGGGATTCCCCGGCACCAAGGCTTCATTTTGGCAGCAGCTGGGCAGAGCAGGGAGAAGGGGCGGAAAGGCATACGGAATATTGATACTTGATGTGACACCTAACGACCAATATCTTGCAATAAACAGCGACTGGCTCTTTGATACCGGGGTAGAGAACGCTGTAATTGATAAGAATAACCTTTTTATTCAGCTGGCCCATGTAAGGGCTGCGGCAGCCGAGCTGCCTTTATCCCTTGATGATGCAGCGATTTTTCCTGACCTTGGGGAGATAGTACCTGTACTTATACAGGCAAAAGAGCTGAAGAATGAAAGCGGAAGCTATATATGGACGGGAAACGAGTTTCCGGCAGGGGACTTTAGTCTAAGGAATATAAACAACAAGACTTATAAAGTAGTAAACAAGCTTAATGGTATGGTGATTACCGAGATGGATGAATATCTTGCTTTTCATGAGGTGCACCCTAAAGCTATATATATACACGACAGCATGCAGTTCATAGTAGAGAGCCTTGACCTAGTGAACAGGATAGCACATGTGCTTCCTGTGGATATGAATTATTTCACGGTGCCCTTTGTTGAGACTGATGTAAATGTTCTGAGGGAATTTAAGGCTCAGACTGTTAAGAGGACTGAAGCGCGTTTCGGGGATGTGAAGGTAAAGGAAGCTATACCTGCATACAAGATGGTGCAGTTTCATAATCACCAGAACCTTGGGTTTGAGCGTATAACACTTCCTCTTTTTCAGGAAATTGAGACAGAAGGCTTATGGTTTACCGTGGATGACGAAGTGGACAGGGTGTTTAATGCTTATACACAGCATAACTACTATAATGGTATAAAGCATAGTCTGCTAAATGCTTCCATGAGGAGGACAATGTCTACCCATGAGGACCTCTCGGCTACTGTTTTTAATACAAAGACTGAGCAGGGAGAGGTTAAGAAGTCCCATATACTCATTTATGACCTTTATCCGGGAGGACTTGGCTTTTCTGAAAAGGCATATGACTATGCACAGAACATCCTGGAGGAGGCAATACTGCTGGTAGAAAATTGCAGCTGTGAGGATGGCTGTCCTGCATGTGTTGGGGACTATCATCTGGATAAAAAGCTGGTGCATTGGGGGCTCGAATGCATGCTCAAGGAAGCGGCGGCGCCAGAAAGCGTAAAAAAGGCAGAGCTGGCCCCGAAGATAGTGATAGAGCGTATGTGCAAGCTTCCTGAGCTGCCTGCAAGATGGGAGGAGTTCGTACGTTTCCTGCGGTCGAAGGGTGAGTACATGAACAGTTTCCTGAGCACAATAGACAATGTTGAAGTAGCCGGTTCCCTTCTTAATATAGTTACAGACTTTAAGTTTTATGAGGAGTGGATATTAGACCCCTCCAATAAGCGTAAGCTTGTGAATACAATAAAGAGATATGTAGAAGTGCCGGCAGGGTTTGATATAAGTGTAAAAGTATTAAGCAAGACTCCGATAGATATAAGCGAAAAGATAATGAGAAGGTATGATGATCTAAAAATTTCGCACTAAACATTTTAGATTGAATTCAAATAGTGCGAAATGTTTTCATTGATTCATATGCTGTGTCAAAAGGTATTACAGAATGCAATAGTAGATGATTCTACTGTTGTTGAAATGATGATTTTTTTACAGCATATATGTAAAGTAGGTGTGCCCATTCATGGATAATTTATATACAAAGCTTAAGGGACCGGAGAAGCCTGAACTTCAAGAGCTGCTTCGGGACCTGGATAAGCTTAATGAGTATCAGAAGGCCGCTGTATTGGACCATAGCAGGGTGTTGCTGCTTAATGCCCAGGTAGGCAGCGGGAAGACCACCGTGTTGATACATAAGATATTGTATCTGCACTTTGCCAAGGGGATTCCCTTTGAAAGCATGGTGGTGCTTACCTTTACCAACAAAGCGGCGGAAGAGATAAAGCTGCGCATTAGAGAAAAGAACAATAGTATAAAGGAGGAGGAGCTGCGTTTCTTCGGGACCTTCCATGGAGTGTGCAGAACTCTTCTTTCTTCTGTACTCCCGGTAAAAGAGCTTGGATATACCAGCGGATTTTCTATTTATGATGCTGATGAGATGCTGGAGCTGTATGAACGGGTAATAAATGAAAATAACTTGGCTGTAAAGTATAAAAATAAGCTTAGGAAGAGGATTGAACAGTACAGGCAAGGTAAGCTGCTTTACGGAAACATGAAGCAGGATGACGATCTGTCGGAGTTTATAAGGCTTGTGGAAGCAGAAAAGAAACGCTGCAATGCAATGGAGTTTGATGACCTGATAGAGAATGCAACAGCTCTTTTAGGTCACCAGGAATTTATTCCTGAATGGATAATTGTTGATGAATTTCAGGATAGTGATGACAGACAGCTTGAGCTAATTGGGCGCATGAAGAAGGAAAAAACTCATGTTTTTGCCGTAGGGGACCCGAATCAGGTGATATATACCTGGAGAGGCAGCAGGAAAGATATTTTTGGGGAATTTAGAGATACATACTGCGGGAATGAGCTAACACTTCCTATAAATTATAGGTCAACAACTACTATTTTGGATGCTGCCAAGGTATTTCTTGAACCAGGTCAGCTTATCAGCGGCATAAGGGGTGTGGGTAAGCCTATAGTAGTGAAAAAACACCATAATACCTTTAATGAAGCCTTATACCTTTGCGACAGGATCAACAAGCTTGTAAGCGATGGTTTTAAGTACAGTGATATTGCTGTACTTTATAGAAAACAGAAGCAGTCAGAAGTATTCAAGGATGTATTTGAGAAAAACGGGGTGCCTCATGAGGTTTCCTTGAAGCGGACCCTTAGGGATATACCTGTGCTGTATTGGCTTGTGAGACTGCTAAAAACAGCTGTTAATCCCAAGGACCGGGACAGCATCGCATATATGCTGGGGAACAATAGATACGGTCTGGGCCTGGGGAAAAAGCAGCTGAAGGAGATCCTATGCAGCATTGAGGCTGGGAATGCGACCGGTAATGAGCTTATAGAAAAGGCCGTAAAGTTCAAATCCTGGTGCGGTACAAATAATGAAAAAGAGGCTGAACACATTTTTGAATACTTTGATCTTGGAGTATACCTGATGCCTACCTCTATAACCTACGAGGAAGACAGGACAAGGGTTCTGGATTTTCTCAGGGAAATAACCGGGTATACAGCTAACACTGGCAAAGAATTATATGCCGGTATTAAGGATTATCTGAATAACTCTGCGCTGTATGGAAGTCAGGTGCTTAATGAAAAAGCGGGGGAAGGCAGAGATTCAATAAAGCTTATGACATTACATGCCTCCAAGGGGTTGGAATTCAAGTGTGTGTTTATTTCTGCGGCCAATCTTGGTTTGATACCTATTCCGGCAAGAAGTCCGGGAGAGGAAGAAGAGGAGAAGAGGCTGTTTTTCGTAGGTATAACAAGAGCTAAAGATTTTCTGGAGATATCATATCATACCAAACCTGATGAGTTTGGGGTATACGGAATACCAAGCCCGTACCTAAGAATGATTCCTCCGGAGCTCATTGACAGTGAGGATCTTGTTAGTCGCGGGGCAAACCTTTCAGAGCTTCGCCGTGAGATAAAAGCAAACATCGACGGCAGGAAGCTGGTGCAGGAGGTAGAAGCAGCAGCACCTGAGTCTGTTGAACAAATAAAGATATATCATGAAAAATATGGTCAGGGAATAGTAATTAGTGAAGACGAAACTAACATAACGGTGGATTTCGAAGTATATGGCACAAAAATATTTTCTAAGGCATTTTGCCCGCTAACTTATATCTAAATATGCTATAATAGTAGGAAATGAAATTTAAGGAGTATACATGTTTGGATATATAATGCCGGCGAAGCCGGAGCTGAAAATGAAGGAATATGAACTGTTCAGGGGCTATTACTGCGGCTTGTGCAAATCAATGGGCAGAAGCTTCGGAACCCTTTCGAGATTTGCACTTAATTATGACTCTGTTTTTCTGGGGTTATTGCTCTCCTCCGTCCATAATGAGGTGCCGGTTCTGAAGAAAGAAAGCTGCATAGCCAACCCTGTGAAAAGAAAATGGATAGTAAAAGACAGCAAGCATATTGATTTTGCAGCAGACATTAACGTGCTGCTTACGTATTATAAATTGAAGGATAACATAAGGGATGAGGGAGGTTGGCTTCCCAAACTGGCAAAACTGGCTTTCTTGGGGGGCTATAAAAGTGCTGCTTCAAAAAACAAAAAGCTTGACGAGATTATAGCTGCTTCGATTTCGACCCAGATACTATTGGAGGAGCAGAAATGCAGTTCCATGGATGAAGCAGCAGAGCCTTTTGCGAAAATGCTGGGTCAGCTGCTTTCTGCAGGCTACTGCGGCGATGACCAGTCGGTGCCGAGGATACTGGATTGGATAGGCTACAATCTTGGTAAATGGATTTATATTATAGATGCATTTGATGATATGGAAAAAGATATAAAAAGCGGAAGCTATAATCCTCTTCTGAGTCAATACAGGTATGACAATGAGGATATCAAAGCTTTTAAGGCCGGAATTACGGAGGAGGTCAGGATAAACCTGCTCCAGGCACTATCTCAGACTTCTGGTTCTATTGAGCTATTAAAACTAAGTAATAAAGGGATAATCGACAATATTCTATATGAAGGCTTATACAGCAAGACAGAAAAAGTATTGTGCTGTACTACCAGCGAAAAAAGGAGTTGCGTGAGAGATGAGAAATCCATACGAGATATTGGGAATTAGGGAAGGTACAGATGCCGAAGGTATAAAAAAAGCATATAGGGAGCTGGTCAAGAAATACCACCCGGATCAGTACCAGAATAATCCACTGTCAGATTTGGCTGAAGATAAGCTTAAGGAGATAAATGAGGCTTACGATTACCTTATGAAGAAGGCGGAAGCCCAAGGCGGCAGCAGGAGCTACAGCACACAGGAGGAGCCAAGATACAGGGGCAATCAGGATGAAGCAAGCAGAGGCTACTATGACCAGGTTAGGACATATATAAATATGGGAAATGTGGCTGGTGCTGAGCAAATATTGGAAGGAATCAGTTTTAGGGGTGGTGAATGGTATTACCTCAAAGGACTTATTTTTATGAGACGAGGCTGGTACAATGAAGCGGTTACAAGCTTGAAGACTGCTGTAGATATGGAGCCCAGCAACTACGAGTTCAGGGATGCTTTTAATAGGGTAATGAATTCAAACAGGCAGTATCAGTCTACCGTATATGGCAGGACGGGCGGAAACGCAGGACCTGACATATGCGGCATGTGCCAATGTATGATTTGTACTGATTGCTGCTGTGAGTGCATGGGCGGGGATTTTATCAACTGCTGTTAATATAAGCAGTGTATAGGAAATTTCATAACAGTAGAATAGTGTGACATATGCGGGCGGAATGCATGCAATGCATTCCCTACGATATATTCATGTAGGGAGTGCATTGTATGCACTCCGCTTGGTGCTCATCATTTATAGGCGGTGGCTTAATGAGTAGAAAAATAGCTTTTACAGGTATATTTACCAGTGTAGCGGTAGTGCTTTTGTATATGAGTGCAATAATGCCTACAGGTAAGCTGACATTGTTTTTTTTGGCCTCTTTGCCCGTGGCCTTTGCTATTATTGAGTTTGGAACGGGAGCAGGGATTGCCATATATTTCTCAGTTTGCGTACTATCAATGCTAATGGCAGGCAATATCTACGGAATAGTACCTTATGTGTTATTTTTCGGGCATTACCCCATATTCAAGTATTTGATTGAAAAGGGAAGGAAAGCCGTGGCTGAAGTGCTGTTGAAGCTTGCAGTTTTCAATATATCAGGTTTTTTATGGTACTTACTTTTTAAAGGTGTTTTTATTTCAACGCTTCCGGTTCAATTTATTAATAATAGCGGACTGCTTTTAGGTTTTATCGCGGCTTTACAGGTTATATTTCTTATATATGATTATATGTTTTTTTTTTTTTTTTTTTATTGTGAGTCCAGACTGAGTATTTTCAGGAGAAAATAAGGAGATTCAATAAAAATCAGGAGTGATTGTATGCTGGAAGAAAAAATCGAGGGTAGGTTCATCAGAGAATGGAAGAAGGAAGATAACTCTGCAAATCTCATTATCGTTCATGGGGTTGCTGAGCATTCGGGAAGATACATCCATGTAGCTGAATACTTTCATGAGAGAGGCTTCAACGTATATACCGGAGATTTGGTTGGGCATGGCTTGAGTGACGGTACGAGGGTATTCATAAAAAGCGCTGATGATTATCTTGAGGATGTAAGCTTCTTTATTAGACGGGTTGAGGATACCAAGCCTACCTTCATACTTGGTCACAGCATGGGGGGATTTATCGCCTTGTACTATGGAGTGAAATGTCACAATCCCAAGATAAAGGGTATAATAGTATCTTCGCCATACCTGAAGGAACGTCTGGATATACCGCCCAGCAAGCTTGTGTTCGGTAGGGTTGTGGCCAAACTGTATCCAAAGCTTCGGCTTAAGAGCGGAATAAAAAGCTATATGGTATGCAGAGATAAGGAAGTATGCAGGAAATATGAAGAGGATGAGTTGAATACCAGCACTGTAACGGTGGGGTGGTTTGCAGAAATGGAGAAGGCCAGGAAGTATTCTATTGAAAATGTGCCAAGCTTTCACTATCCATGTCTGATGCTGCAGGCAGGCGGAGATATAATAGTTGATCCAAGGGCTAATAAAAGCTACTTTGAAAGTATTCCTGTGCAGGATAAGGAATTTGAACTCTTTCAAGGCTTCTATCACGAAATTCTCAACGACCCGGAGCGAGAGAGAGCATTGAGTAAGATATATGAATGGTTAAAGCCGAGGATATAGAATATTAATTATTGTCCTTCCAGGCATAGCCTGTCGGCACTGAAGCTTTGCTTCAGCAATTCGACAATATTAAGGAATGTTTTAATGAATTAAAACTAGGAGGTGCACTATGAAAAAACATGAAGAGACTCAGGATAAGGCTTTAGTTTACTTCAACGGCGGCTATAACTGCTGTGAATCAGTTGTAATGGCGGTGTGTGATCATTTGGGTGTGGACAAGGAAATACCTCAAAAAATCGCAACTCCTTTTGGAAGTGGTATGAGCAGGAATGGCAGCAACTGCGGTGCATTGAACGCTGCATTTATATCCATGGGCTTAGTCGGAGGCAGGAAGACCAATGAGGACAGCCGTGACACCTCATATCTGCCGGCAGACAGGATATTTGCAAAGTTCAAAGAGAAGTACGGTTCAGTCAGCTGCTACGATATTACCGGAGTGAACCTGAGAGACCCTGAGGAAGCAGCAAAGAATAAAGATAGAATGCATAATGAACTGTGTGGGCCTCTGGTGAAGCAGGTAACACAATGGATACTTGAGGAACTGGATAATAAGTAAAAAAAGGGTGTAACCGTATGGTTACACCCTTTTGGTATTACAGCTTACCGCTGCAGTTCAACACATTCTTAAGCTTGTGCTGTACCATGTTCTTTATTGCTTCTCTTGCCGGCTTCAGATACTGTCTCGGGTCAAAGTCTCCCGGGTTCTCAGCAAAGTGCTTTCTTACCGAAGCAGTCATTGCAAGTCTCAAGTCTGTGTCTATGTTTATTTTACAAACACCGAGTTTTCCGGCTCTTAAGAGCATATCCTCAGGAACACCCTGTGCGCCAGGTACGTTTCCACCGTATTTATTGCAAAGATCCACAAACTCAGGAAGAACTGTGGAAGCTCCATGTAGTACCAATGGGAAGTTCGGCATCAACTTTGATATTTTCTCGAGTCTTGCAAAATCCAACTCGGGCTCTCCTTTGAATTTGTAGGCGCCATGGCTAGTACCAATTGCTATAGCAAGGGAGTCTACCCCTGTTCTCTGAACGAATTCAACTGCCTGGTCAGGATCTGTGTATGTAGCATCTTTTGCATCAACCTTTACAGCATCTTCAACCCCTGCCAGCTTGCCCAACTCTGCCTCTACCACTACGCCTCTCTCGTGGGCGTATTCAACAACCCTCTTTGTAACTGCAATGTTTTCCTCGAAGGAATGCTTGGAGCCGTCTATCATTACTGATGTAAAACCCCCGTCAATGCAGGATTTGCAGATCTCAAAATCATCACCGTGATCCAGGTGCAGACAGATTGGAAGACCGCTGTCCTCAACTGCTGCTTCAACCAGCTTCATAAGATATATATGCTTGGCATATTTCCTTGCACCGGCTGAAACCTGAAGTATGAGAGGGGCATTTTCCTCTTTTGCAGCATCAACAATACCCTGGATTATCTCCATGTTGTTGACATTGAAGGCACCTACAGCATATTGACCTTCATATGCTTTCTTGAACATTTCCTTTGTTGTTACTAATGGCATGATAATACCTCCTTTGATATATATAAGTATATCTAATATTTATAGCTGCCATTCACAATGGAATGCAACTATATTACAAAGCAAGGGTTAGGACATTACATTATGTTGAGTATTTTGTACAGTGGGGCAATGCGTGTCCCAGTGCACTGAAAAATGTCCATACCACTTTTTTATTATACCAGATTTTTTACCAATTGCACCAAAAAATTCATGAAAAAAAAGAACTAATTTCGAGTGAAGTTGAATACTCGAATTAGTCCGGTTATTACAGCATTTCTACAATTTTTAAATCAAGTCTGTTGCTAAGATCGATTATGGAATCTTTTGACTTTATAAGAGGCCTGGAAAGCCTGTTGGAATTAATATATACTATCTCCCCTGTGCTGCCATCGTTTAGTTTGACCATACTTCCCACATAATAGCTAGATATATGCTTGAGGAATGTAAGCATTATACCTGTATCACACTTGGTAAGATACTCACTTTCATACATTTCCAGTACGTCAAACGGCGGCTGGCGCTTCTTATATACACGGTTGGAGGTCATGGCATCATAGACGTCGACAACAGCGAGGACCTTCGCATAATAATGAATCTTGTTTGACTGGAGTCCGAAGGGATATCCGGAGCCGTCCTCTCTTTCATGATGCATCAATACCCCAAGAGCAACATCCTTGCTTATGCTTTCATTTTGCTCAAGCAGTTTATAACCTGTCACAGGGTGCTTTTTAATCTCATTAAATTCAAAGTCAGTAAGTGCCTCGGGCTTATTTAGAATTTCTGACGGCACCTTTGACTTTCCGATGTCATGCAATATACCGCAATAAGAAAGCTCCTCAATCTGAGTATGGCTGAGGTTCAGCCAAGAGCCCAATAGGGAACACAGCAGGGATACATTCAGACTGTGGGCATAGGTATACTCATTGATTGATCTTACCTTACTCAGGCACGAGACCAAGTCGTTTATTGAGTCAAAGTTATTGCTAAGACTCTTGGAAACTTCATGAATGCGGTCCATATCCAAGTTTCTTCCGCAGCTTATATCCCAGATAACTTGTTTGAACTCCTCGATATTGTTGTTGTATTGTGCTTCAATAACAATCTGCTTTTTTTCCTTGAACTCATAATCTTTATACACCTTAACAAAATTAAGTCCAAGCTTCATCAGTTTATTAATGGAATACAAGTCTAATATAGAGTTCTGGTATAGTATAACAGCTCCATAGTCGTTGACAATATCTGAAGCCAGTACCATACCAGGTTCACAATCTGAAGTTTTCATTATTCTTACTTCGGCCATTATATCACCTGTTTCTTGAGTTTCTAATTAATATTAGGGTAATAAAATTGCATTTACATAATAATTATAACAGAATTGCAAAATTATAGAAATAGCAAACACCGATAATAATTTGTCAGACCCTGCCCAGATTCGTAGATTGATTGAATAATATAAAAATGTGCTTATAATTATGATTATATATAATTTATTAACAAAGTAAAGAAAATTAACAATTATGCTCAAAAAAGGAGATATAAGGAGTATTGTGTGGAAACGTCTGGGACTTGATTGTTACAGTGCTGTATTGGTATCAAAGGAGGATTTTATTCTGCTATGTAGAATAAATATATTAATAGAAAATATGAGTCTAAATAGGTGAATAAAATGCTTACTTTAAATATGCAATTGGATAACTTGATTTTTAAAGATATAACCAAGGAGGATCTTGGTGATGTCTTGGATTTGTATAACCAGAATGAGCAGAACATATATGCTACAGGTATAGATAGAAGAATGTCCCTGGAGGATATCAATGAGAAATACCTGGAGGTGCTGGTTAACAGTCATGAATTCTTTACAGGAATTTTCCTCAGTGAGGGTACGAGTCTGCAAATGATTGGTGTTATAAAGGGAAGGATTGAATATGAAAACAGTGAGGAAGCATGGATATCCTCAATACTTATTGATAATAGATACCAGAGGTTGGGGATTGGCACCAAGACTGTTGAGGCTCTGACGGACATGCTGAATATGAGTTATGATGTCAAAAGATTCTATATAGGCATAATATCTGGAAATAATATAGGTAAGTACTTCTGGCAGAAGCTTGGATTCATATATTTCAGGACAATTGAGCAGTATATCAAGCTTAAGAATCTTGCATCTGACTTTATAATAATGAAAAAGGAAACAGTATAAAAAGTCTTCTATATAAAGAACTCCTGGTTTTATCCAGGAGTTAATATTATGCCTTGTTTTTCAAATTTGACATTATACTTCTTACGTAATTCTGTGTTTCCTTATAGGGCGGTATCCCGCCGTACTTTTTAACACTGCCCGGGCCTGCATTGTATGCCGCGAGAGCGTACTCCAGATTGCCGCCGAATTGAGACAGCATATCCTTAAGATATCTAACTCCTCCGTCGATATTTTCCATGGGATCAAAAGCATTTCGTACGCCTAAAGCTTCTGCGGTTCCCGGCATCAGCTGCATGAGACCCATTGCTCCTGTCCTTGATACCGCTTTGGAGTTAAAGCCTGATTCTGCTTTTATGACTGCCCTTATTATATTGCTGTTGACATTATATTTTTTTGAAGCTGCTTCGATTAATTGGCTATAGTCATCGCTTGACTTGCTATAGTTACCGCTTATCTGGCTTTGATCATCCGTTGTCTTAACACCCTCATTCTCGAGTATCTTCTCAAAGCTGGGAGGTGTTTCTTTTACAAGCTTCACAAAGGGTGGAAGCTGACTTTGTATTTCTGAAAGTTTTTGACGAATAATGCCGGATAAAATAGAAGACAACTAAATCAACTCCTTCTGATATATAGGCTGCATATAACTAGTTCAAGGAACACTTTGGCAGCCTATGAATTCAAGGAATGCAATTTTGCAATATTGAAATCGTAATGTAAAATTTTTATTGCAAAACATATAGGTACAAGCCTTTTCTTTATTTTAATACAAATGTCAGCACTAATCAACAAAAGTAGAAAATTGGCAGTATTTATATAAAAACCTTTTTTTAAATATCGTTTTTATTTTTCATATACAGTATAATTGTATGGAGGTGGTTGGTTTGAGGATGACCAGATTCGAGAGTAATAGGAAGAAGAAGACTTTGAACAGGGCTATCCTTGTTTTGTTTCTTATCATTGTTCCACTGACAGCAGTTTCTGCTTCAATGTTTTTTATGAACATGTACAATAAAGGGAGCGGTACAGAAGCCCTAATAGATGGAATTCCGTCAAACAGTGTGGCTGCCTTCAAGTATAACTATGAAATAGAAAGTAAAACGCTATACAGGATAGAGCTTCAAAGCTCACAGAGCTTTGAAGAAGCTGAAGCCTATGTTAAGAGCATTAAAGCCAAGAAGCTCAATGGCTTTATTGTAAAAGAGAATGGCTATAAAGTAATATATGGTATTTTTGCCAACCGGGAGGAGGCAGTCAAAGTTCAGGAAAGTGTTGCTGTAAAAGCAACGGGCAGCATATCTGAGTATGGGCTGCCAGGCTGCAAATTGAATTATAATGAAGTGGACAATACCTTCATACAGCTGGTTCAGGCATCAGACAAGCTTATATGGGAGGTAGTGAAGGCAAAATCACTGATCAGTGCCGAAACCGCTTTAAAGAAGAAGTACGATATTGAACCTGTACTTGAAGAAATCTCAAAGAGTGAGATTAAGCTTGAGAAGTATCTGGGCTATGCGGAAAAGATAGATGTATCCAAGGAGCAGAAGGTCTTTAGGGAAAACTTTGTTAAGCTGTTGAAAGAGGTACTTGATCATAAGCTTGAAAATTATAATGATAAGGATTACTATAGGATTCAGAGCAGTATGATGAACCAGCTTGAAGTGTACAAAAAATTTATAGGAAAGCTTTTGACATAATTTATAGGAAAGCTTAGGGGGTATATTTATGAAAATATGTGACGTTATAAGCATATTAAGTGCAGAGGTGCTATGTGGGGAGAAGAACCTGAACAATGAGGTTTCCTATGCCTTCGGTTCCGACCTTATGAGTGACGTTCTGGCTTTTGTAAAGGGAAAGACTATTCTCCTTACGGGGCTTACCAACCAGCAGGTGGTAAGAACGGCAGAAATGGCTGATTTAAGCGCAATAATTTTTGTCAGGGGGAAAAAGCCGGAAGAAGATATAATTAACCTGGCAACAGAGAATGACATTGTACTTTTATCAACCAGGGATAGTATGTATACAGCTTCAGGAAAGCTTTACACAAACGGACTTGAAGGAGTAAACATTTACTAGCAGGGTTGATTTCCGTGCTATGCAATTAGCCATATATAGTCGATTTATGGAGGAAAAATACTAATGCAAGATATAAAATATGTATTTTCTGTTGATAAAGATGATTTTGTCAGAGCAGGCGAAGCGTCCAGCAACATAAAAAAGATTTTGAGGCAGCTAGGGATTGACTCTGGTGTCATAAGGAATATATCTATAGCTACTTATGAAGCAGAGATGAATATAGTAATTCATTCCCTGGGCGGTCATATTGAACTGGAGATCACCCCTGGGTTTATCAAAATCACAGCAAGTGATAGAGGTCCAGGTATAGCTGATGTTAATCTTGCTATGCAGGAGGGTTATTCAACAGCCACTGATAAAATCAGGGAAATGGGTTTTGGAGCCGGTATGGGTCTGCCGAATATGAAGAAATGCTCTGATAGATTTTGTATGAGTTCCTCTTCTGGAAAAGGCACAGTTATTTCTATGGAAGTTGATTTGAAAGCAGGTGATTGAAATGGGAGGGAAGTACTTTCACTCGGTTGTGCTCAATGATGACAGATGTGTCGGCTGTACTAGCTGCCTAAAGATATGCCCTACTGAGGCAATAAGGCTGAGAGAGGGAAAAGCTCGAATAATAGGTGAAAAATGTATTGACTGCGGCGAATGCATAAGAATATGCCCTAACCACGCCAAAAGTGCAATCACAGATAGTCTTGACATCATCAAAAGATACAAATACACTATTGCCATACCTTCGCTAGTGCTGTACGGGCAATTTCCCGGAAATGTCGGCATAAACGAGATGCTTGCAGCAATAAAAAAAGTAGGATTTGACGAGATATATGAAGCATCAGTGGGCACAGAGATAATAACCAATGTGATAAAAAACCACATACTAAAAAATCCCGACATAAAGCGGCCGATAATAAACGCTACTTGCCCCGCTATTTTACGGCTTATACAGATCAGGTTTCCTGAGCTGCTGCCTAATGTGGCAGATATAGAAACTCCAATGGAGATAGCGGCTCGGTTGGCCAAAATTGAAGCTGTAAAAAAGACCGGTTTGGATGAGGATGAAATAGGTGTTATTTTCATTTCACCATGTACTGCCAGAATGACAAGTGTAACAAATCCTCTGGGAATTAAGAAGTCATATATAGATGGTGTATTATCAATGAAGGCCGTTTACGGCGAGATATTGAGAAACGTAAGCAGCGTTAAAGTTGAGAATATTACCAGAAGCACCAAGGAGTCGCTGCTCTGGCCATTGACCGGAGGGCAGGGGGAGCCTCTTGAAATAGAAAATTACCTTGCCGTTGATGGTATACATGAGGTTATCAAGGTATTGGAAGAAATCGAGATGGATAAGCTGGACGGACTGGAGTTTTTTGAAGGTATGGCTTGTATAGGTGGCTGTGTTGGCGGGCCGCTTACAATTGAGAATCCCTTTATTGCTAAGAACCGTATGAAGGCTTTATCCAAAGGACTATCAAATTCCAATGTCTCTGATGAAGAAATAAAAGCGCAGGTTGAGATGTATAAGGATGGTTTAATACGGTTAACAGAAAATATTGAGCCTAGAGCAATAATGCGGCTGGATGATGACATTTCCAAGTCAATGCGAAAGATGGAAATGATAAAGGAGATGTTGAAATATCTGCCGGGTATCGACTGCGGTGTATGTGGTTCACCAACCTGCAGGGCTTTTGCAGAAGATATTGTAAAGGGCGAAAATCAAAAGGCCATTTGTATTGTTAAAACTATGGAAAGCTTCAAAAACAAGGGAAAAATATAACTTGTGACAGGGAGGATAAATATGACAGTACGAGAATTTAGTGAAAAAATAGGGCTTAAGTTATTAGCCGGAGCTAACGGTACGAATAAGGAGTTGAGTGGAGCTTATATTTGTGACCTGTTAAGCTGGGTCATGTCCCATGCTAAGAAGAATGATGCATGGATAACTGTTCAAACTCATTCAAACATCATAGCCGTGGCTGCTTTGTTGGAACTGGGCTGTGTTATTGTACCGGAAGGCATAGAAGTTGAAGCGGAAACTCTTCGTAAGGCTGATGAAGAGGATATTGCAGTTTTCCAATCAAATCTGAGCGCCTATGAGCTTGTAAAAGAACTTTACAAGATGGGAATTGAGTAATATGGAATTTGCGGTGGATTTTCACATACACTCTGCATTATCGCCATGCGGGGATGAGGATATGACACCAAGCAATATAGTGAATATGGCTCTTCTAAAGGGACTCGACATAATAGCCGTCACAGACCACAATTCTTGCAGTAACCTTCCAGCAGTAATGGAGGTTGCAAGAGAAAATGGACTGATGGTTATCCCGGGCATGGAGGTTCAGACAAAGGAAGAAGTCCATATAGTCTGCCTTTTCAAGAAAATAGAAGGGGCCCTGAAATTTGCAGAGATAGTATATAATTATTTAGCAGATATTAAGAACAATGAGGAAGTTTTTGGACAGCAACTGATTTTTAATGCAAAAGATGAAATAGTTGCAAAGGAGGACAAGCTTCTACTTGCTTCAACTGCTCTTTCAGTCAATGATGTTTTTATATTGGTTAGAGGGCTTGGAGGAATATGTATTCCGGCTCATGTGGATCGACCGGGTTTTAGTATTATCACTAATCTTGGTTTCATTCCTCCTAATCTCAAAGTCAAAACTATAGAGATATCAAAAAAATTCACACCGGAAGCTGCTTTTAAAAAATATCCATTCTTAAGTAAATTCAACCACATTGTATCTTCTGATGCTCATTATCTGGAGGATATAAACGAGCGAGAGTTCTTTATCGAGCTGGATTGTCTAAGCGTAAGTGAGCTTTTTGACAAGCTGGATGCCATATAAATCGCACAAAGAAGATTACATGGATTAGTTGCGATTTATAACATCTATGAAAATGTTTCGCACTATTGAACTATTATGTAATGGATTTAGTGCGAAACATATAGGTAAAAGTGCTCGCAACCTTTTATTTTCCTCGATTACTAAAAATATATACTAAAAAAGTAAAAAAAAATTTAAATAATTGTTAAAAAATTATCTAGTTTGTGTTACAATATTGTAGGGCATAAATTGATAAAATTATATCAATCGAAAGTAATATTATCCAATTCTAAATATTTGAAGGAGGGAACTCTTTGATGTCTGAAGCTGAAATGAAAGAAAAAATGGAGAAACTTGAGCATATGCTAATGGAGCACAAAACTCAGCAAGGTGCTTTAATGCCGGTTCTTCATGAAACGCAGGAATTATTCGGATATATTCCTGAAGAAGCACAGAAGAGAATCTCAGAGGTATTAAACGTTCCGTTGGCCGAAATATATGGTGTAGCTACCTTTTACTCCAGGTTTACATTGAATCCTAGAGGAAAGAACACAGTAAGTCTGTGTCTTGGAACAGCATGCTATGTTAAGAACGCACAGGGAATACTTGACAAGCTTAAAGAAGAGCTTAAAATAGGATCAGGCGAAACAACAGGTGATGGCAAATTCACTCTCGAGGCAACCAGGTGCCTTGGCTGTTGTGGCCTTGCGCCGGTAATGACGATAAACGAAGATGTATATGGTAAATTAGAAGTTGAAGATATTGCAGACATATTGAAAAAGTATTAATAGTAATTAATTATGAAGGATTTATCGTTGCATATTCTTGACTTGTCCCAAAATTCGATTTCAGCAGGGGCCAGTCTTGTGGAAATCATAATCAGTGAAGATATACAAACGGATAAACTTACTATATATATAGAAGACAATGGAAAAGGCATGGATAAGGATTTTCTTGAAAAAGTCAAGGATCCCTTTGTAACAACACGAACCAGCAGGAAGGTAGGTCTTGGTATACCACTTATGCTGGCCGCATGCAAAAGATGTGAAGGGGACCTTGTCATTGAATCTCTGAAAAATGTTGGAACCAAACTTACAGCCACTTTCAAGCGCAGCCATATTGATAGAGCTCCAATAGGGGACATGGCTGAAACCATGGTGACGCTTGTTCTGTCAGGTAATGATGGAAGTAAGATTGTTGATTTTGTATATAAGCATAGTATGAATCAAATGAATTTCTGCCTGGACACAAGAGAACTGAGAACCGTGTTGGGCAATGATGTACCGCTTTGTGAACCCGACGTCCTAACATGGATAAAGGATTATATTAGCGAAGGTTTAACGAATTTACGCGGAGGTGTGTAAAATGAAAACAATTCAGGAATTAGAAGCAATCAGAAAGAAGACCTTGGATACAATCAATGTTAGAAAAGATAGATCTGGTACCAGAGTAGTTGTTGGTATGGCAACCTGCGGCATAGCTGCAGGAGCAAGACCTGTACTTATCTCGATAATGGATGAAGTAAAGAAATACGACCTGGCAGATGTGGTCGTTGCGCAGACTGGCTGTATCGGCATGTGCAGGCTGGAGCCAATTGTTGAAGTATACAAACCCGGAGAAGAAAAAGTAACTTATATAAAAGTTAATGCTTCAAAAGCCATTAGGATAGTAAATGAGCATATAATTCAGGGCAAGGTTGTTGATGAGTATACAATAGGCACCGGAGATGATAAGTAGTAGGCTTGCAGAACAGAAAGCAATTAGGAGGTAAATATAAATGGAGATGTATCGTTCCCATGTCATGATTTGTAAAGGTACTGGCTGTACTTCTACAAATTCGGAACAAATTGCAAAGAACTTTGAAGAAGAAATAAAGAAGCATGGTCTTGATAGCGAAGTTGTTGTAGAAAGAACTGGCTGCTTTGGACTTTGCGCACTGGGACCAGTTGTTATAATATATCCTGAAGCTTCTTTCTACAGTATGGTAAAGCCAGAGGATGTTGAGGAAATTGTAAAAGAGCACTTAGTAAAAGGAAGAATCGTAAAGAGACTGCTTTACGCAGAATCTGTTGACGGAAACAGAATAAAAGCAATTGAAGAGGTTGACTTCTACAAGAAGCAGGTAAGAATTGCTTTAAGAAACTGTGGTGTTATTAATCCTGAGAATATCGACGAATATATCGCTTTTGACGGTTATAAGGCACTTGCTAAGGTGCTTACAGAGATGACACCTGCAGAAGTAGTAGATACAGTGAAGAAATCAGGACTCAGAGGAAGAGGCGGAGCAGGATTCCCTACCGGTATGAAGTGGGATTTCGCTGCAAAGTCACAGAATGAGCAGAAATATGTGCTTTGTAATGCTGACGAAGGAGATCCGGGAGCATTCATGGATAGAAGCGTGCTTGAAGGAGATCCACATTCAGTATTGGAAGCAATGGCCATTGCCGGCTATGCTATAGGCGCAAATCAGGGATATATATATTGTAGGGCAGAATATCCAATAGCTGTTAAGCGTCTTGTAATAGCAATAAGCCAGGCTAGGGAATATGGACTTCTCGGTGAAAACATTATGGGTACAGGATTCAAATTTGACCTGGAAATAAGACTTGGAGCAGGAGCCTTCGTATGCGGAGAAGAAACTGCGCTTATAGCGTCTATTGAAGGACAGAGAGGCATGCCAAGACCTAGACCTCCATTCCCGGCAGTAAAAGGGTTGTTTGGTAAGCCAACAATACTTAATAATGTTGAGACCTATGCAAACATAGCTCCAATATTCAATAACGGTCCTGAATGGTTTGCTACCATGGGAACAGAAAAGTCAAAGGGTACAAAAGTGTTTGCACTCGGCGGCAAGATAAACAACACAGGCCTTGTTGAAGTTCCTATGGGAACAACTATGAGAGAAGTTATATATGAAATAGGCGGAGGCTGTCCGGGGGGCAAGAAGTTTAAGGCCGCTCAGACAGGCGGACCTTCAGGCGGCTGCATCCCTGCAAGCGAGCTTGATGTAGCTATTGATTATGAGAACCTTATTGCTCTTGGCTCCATGATGGGATCAGGCGGACTCATAGTAATGGATGAAGATAATTGTATGGTTGACATAGCAAGATTCTTCCTTGATTTCACAGTAGATGAATCCTGCGGCAAGTGTACTCCATGCCGTGAAGGTACAAAGAGAATGCTTGAAATCTTGGAAAGAATAACTGAAGGCAAGGGCGAAGCTGGGGATATCGAGAAGCTTGAAACACTAGCAAAGAATATAAAGAATGCAGCTCTGTGCGGTCTGGGGCAGACAGCACCAAACCCTGTACTCTCAACACTGAGATACTTCAGGGATGAGTATGAGGCACATATAAATGAAAAGAAATGTCCGGCAGGTGTCTGTCAAGCACTCCTAAACTACACAGTATTGGAAGACAAATGCAAGGGCTGCGGTATATGTGCAAAGCAGTGCCCGGTATCCTGTATCTCAGGACAGCCGAAGAGTATATACAGCATCGATTCAAGCAAATGTGCAAAGTGCGGTGTTTGTTTGACGAAGTGCCCATTCAAGGCGATAATAAAAAAATAATTATTAATAAAAGGCTGACTCAGTTGAAAACACTGAGTCGGCCTTTTTCATCTATATCGATAACGAGGCATTCATTGGGTTTTTCGTGACAGATTTCCTTTGACTTTTCTACCAGTTTTATTATATTATGATATGTCTGTTGTGCACCTTTTGCAAGAAAAGGAACACCTATAAAGTCTAAATGAAGTGCTCTTGAAAAGAAGCCTCCTATAGTCATTAAAGGTGGTACGGTAGGTGAACAGTTGATAAATAAGAAGTGCGCATCCACCTTGTTATCCTTGCACAAAGCGATGGCAAGATTACGCATTGCAGGCACTAAGGCTCTTGAGGTGCCACGCCCGACAGTATATATTCGATTGCCTTCATCGTCTACTCCGTGGAATATAAGGCGGCCCATATCACTGTAGGTCAGCCTGTTGAAGTACTCAATACCTAATATCTCCTGCTTCGTTGGTATCCTATCCACAGGAAGCATTTTTAAATGTATAGCGGAGGCAAGTATAGAAGAATGTGTCCCTCCATAGCAGTTGTAAATAATTACCATATACTCTCTTCACCTCAGTTATATTATTGACAGATTAACAGATAATATAACTTATTAGTGTATTTTAGCATAACAGTTTTCCAGTAAATCGAAGTATATTTTGAAAAATACTTTGATTGATAGAAAATGTATCGAATGGCATAATATGTATGACACTTGCAATTGTTAGCATTTCATTGTTTTCTGTTAAAATATTATCTAGCAATTTAAAAGTATTGCAAAAGGATTTTGTATACACGCGTCGAATAGTTACTAATTGTGAGTTTACACAGCCTCAATTTCAATACTTTAAATATTTATATAAATTAAGGGGTGAGCTAATTGGATATACGAACACTGACGTTTAAGGGCGGAACTCATCCACCACACAGTAAGAAAGCTACTGAAGGTCTGGCAATAGAAAGAGCAAATGAGCCTAAAGTTGTTGTAATTCCTATGCAGCAGCATATAGGTGCTCCATGTGATCCTATTGTTAAGGTTGGTGATGAGGTAAAGGTAGGGCAGAAGATTGGGGAAGCTAAAGGTTTTGTATCAGTTCCGGTACACTCAAGTGTATCAGGAAAGGTTGTGGCTGTAGAGCCAAGACTATATTCCGGAGGCATGGCAGTGGCCTGTGTAGTAATAGAATCTGATATGCAGAATACCGTTTTGGCTGAGATTGCTCCAAAGGGAGACCTTTCAAATCTTTCAGCAGAGGATGTAAAGAACATAATCAAGGAAGCAGGTATAGTAGGTATGGGAGGCGCAACCTTCCCAACACATGTGAAACTTGCTCCGCCGCCAGATAAAAAGGTGGATACAGTAATTTTAAACGGTGCTGAGTGTGAACCTTACCTGACTTCAGACCACAGGCTGATGCTTGAGTATCCTGAAGATGTGGTGCTGGGCTTGCAGGCGCTGATGAAAGCACTGGGAGTGAAAAAAGGGTATATTGGTATTGAGACTAACAAGCCGGATGCGATCGAGAAGGTTTATGAAGCGGCTAAAGGTATTGAAGGTATTGAGGTAGTCGGATTAAAAACAAAATATCCTCAAGGTGCTGAAAAACAGCTTATTTTTGCATGCACAAAACGCGAAGTTCCATCAGGCGGACTGCCTGCTGATGCAGGAGTTGTAGTCAACAATGTCGGGACGGCTGCAGCGGTGGCACAAGCAATAAAGACAGGCAGGCCTTTGATAGAGAGGATAGTTACTATTACTGGTGCTGGAGTGAATACTCCTAAGAACCTTATTGTTAAGATTGGAACCTCTTTCAGGGAAATAATAGACCAGTGTGGAGGACTTAAGGGCAAAGTAGGCAAGATTATAGCGGGGGGACCTATGATGGGTATAACCCAGTTCTCATTGGACATACCTGCAATAAAAGGTACATCAGGAATTCTTGTGCTTTCAGAAGAGGAAGCAAGACTGCCTGAGCCTTCAAACTGCATTAGGTGTGGAAAATGTGTTGAGACATGCCCTATAAATCTAATGCCAATAAATATCAGTGCATGCTCTCTTGCAAACAAACATGAGCTGGCTGAGTCATTAAATGCTATGGATTGTATAGAATGTGGATCGTGTTCTTTTGTATGCCCTGCCAAAAGACCGCTTGTTGATTCTATAAGGGTATCAAAACGCGAGATACTGGCTAGGCGTAAAAAAGCCCAGTCTAAGTGATGGGAGGGATATAATTGGAAAATACTAGATTTGTGGTATCATCATCACCGCATATCAGATCTGGGGAAAGTACCCCAAGGATAATGCTGGATGTAATAATCGCACTTATGCCCGCGCTTCTTGCCGGGGTGTTATATTTCGGATTCGGAGCATTGACCCTTACCGTAACTGCGGTTGTATTTGCTGTGGTTACAGAAGCAGTTATGCAGAAAATAATGGGTAAGCCCATTACAATAAATGACTTAAGTGCTGTAGTTACAGGTATGCTCATTGCTTTCAACGTGCCTGCCACACTTCCGCTTTGGATAGTAGCAGTAGGTTCGATATTTGCAATAGCAGTTGTAAAACAATGTTTTGGCGGCTTGGGCTTCAATTTCATAAACCCTGCACTGGCAGCAAGAGCGGTGCTTCTTGCTTCATGGCCGGTGAGAATGACTACCTGGGTTACTCCCGGAGCAGATGCTGTATCAACAGCTACACCTCTTGCAATTATTAAAGGTGGAGTACAAGGAGCTGAAGCGGCAGGACAAGCGATTCCAAATGTCATGAACCTATTTTTGGGAAATGTTGCCGGTTGTATAGGTGAGACGTCGGCTCTTGCACTTATTATCGGTGGTGCTTATCTGTTGTATAGAGGAGTAATAAGCCACAGAATACCAGTTGCTTATATAGCGACAGTAGCTGTATTTGCATTCCTCTTCGGAGGCTTTGATCCTTTCACTATGATTTACCATGTATTTGCAGGAGGACTTTTCCTCGGTGCAATATTTATGGCTACAGACTACTCATCATCTCCAATGTCTCCAAGGGGGCAGATAATTTTCGGTGTAGGCTGCGGTATATTAACATCTGTTATAAGATTCTACGGAGGATATCCGGAGGGTGTTTCCTATTCGATACTTCTTATGAACCTTGCTACACCTCTTATTGATAAATATACAATGCCCAAGAAATTCGGGGAGGTGAAGAAAAGTGCGTGATTATATAAAACTGGCAGGTGTTTTGTTGCTTGTATGTGCAATTGCAGCCGCACTTTTGGGTTATACAAATGAAATAACCTATGAAAAGATACAGGAACAGCTAGTAAAAGCCAGTGATGAAGCAAGAAAAACTGTTCTTCCTGATGCGGATGCATTTGAGAAGCTGGATGACAGCACTTTTTCTACTTTAAAATCTAATGCGAAGTATAATTTTGTTACAGAAGTTTATACAGCTAAAGCTGGCGGGAATACAACCGGCTATGCAGTAAAAGTAGCGCCGAAGGGTTATGCCGGAGCTGTAGAAGTAGTTGTAGGTGTTACTGCTGAAGGTACACTGCAAGGAATCAAGGTTGGAAACAATAATGAGACTCCTGGACTCGGAAAGAATGCAGCAACTCCAAAGTTCCAGGATCAGTTCAGCGGAAAAACCTGGGGAAACCCGGTAAACGTTATAAAGAGCGGTACTCCAAAGGATAATGAAATTGCCGCATTAGCCGGTGCGACAATCACATCAAGGGCAATTGCTGACGGAGTAAACCAGGCCCTTGAAGTGGCAAAGGAATTATCAGGTAAATAAAAAATTTGGAGGTGAAAATAATGAATCTATGGAAGGATTTTAGTAATGGACTCTTAAAAGAGAATCCTACCTTTAGGTTGGTCCTTGGAACCTGTCCTACCCTTGCGGTTACAACAGCTGTTTTTAACGGCATAGGAATGGGAGTTGCAGCAGCAGCGGTTCTTATAGGCTCAAACCTTATAATATCGATGATAAAGAAAATAGTGCCTAATGAGGTAAGAATACCGATATACGTTGTGGTTATTGCCACTTTCGTTACGGTAGTTCAAATGTTAATACAGGCATTTTCACCAGAGCTGGACAGACAGCTTGGTATATTTATCCCGCTTATAGTTGTTAACTGTATAATACTTGCTAGAGCAGAATCTTTTGCTGCAAAGAACCCGCCTTTGAATTCAATTATGGACGGTATAGGCATGGGTCTTGGATTTACAGTTGCATTGGCAGTTATAAGCGCAGTTAGAGAAGTGCTCGGAGCAGGTACATTCTTCGGAATGCAGTTATTTGGAGCGAGTTTTGAGCCTGCTTTAATAATGATACTTCCCCCAGGAGGCTTCCTGGTATTTGGACTTGCAATAGCTGCATTTAACAAATTAATGAGCCTGAAGAAGAGCTAAGGAGGAGGATAAAGATGAGATTAGGATTAATAATAATAAGCGCAATATTTATAAATAACTTTGTCCTCTCCAGGTTCTTGGGTATATGCCCATTCTTGGGAGTTTCAAAGAAGGTAGAGACAGCAGTAGGTATGAGCTTGGCAGTTACCTTTGTTATGGGCCTTGCATCAGTAATATGCTGGATGGTTCAGTATTTGATACTTATCCCTCTTGGGATAGGCTACATGCAGACTATAGCCTTCATACTTGTTATTGCAGGACTTGTACAGTTTGTTGAAATGGTTATCAAAAAGACAAGCCCTACACTTTATCAGGCACTTGGTGTTTACCTGCCTCTTATTACCACCAACTGTGCGGTGCTGGGTGTTGCTATATTGAATATTCAGACCAATTATAACCTTATCGAAACCCTTGTAAACGGAGTGGCCGGAGGCTTGAGCTTTACACTTGCAATAGTACTTTTTGCAGGCGTAAGAGAAAGACTTGAGTTTGCACCTATCCCTAAAGCCCTTGAAGGCTTCCCAATAGCAATGATAGCAGCTAGCCTGTTCTCCATTGCATTTCTCGGATTCAGCGGTTTATTCAGTGCGTTTCTGTAGTATTATAAGTAGAAAGTAGAGGTGACTACCTTGATTAATAATATAATCTGGCCTGTCATAGTTTTGGGAGGAATTGCAGTTTTCTTTGGTATTGTACTGGCGTATGCATCAAAGAAGTTTGCTGTTGAAGTTGATCCCAAGGTTACAGAGGTTAGAGAAGCTTTACCAAGTGCTAACTGCGGCGCATGCGGCTATGCCGGCTGTGACGCATTAGCTGCGGCTATTGCAAGCGGTGATGCACCAATAACAGCTTGTCCGGTAGGAGGAGCTGAGCTGGCAGAAAAGCTTTCTGTCATTATGGGTGTAGAAGCAGGCAGCGTGGAACGTCAGGTGGCAAGAGTAATTTGCTGCGGAGATAAGAATAATGCAAAAGAAAAATATGAGTATCAAGGAATAGAGGACTGCAAAGCGGCTGAAATGCTTGCAGGCGGATCCAAGAGCTGCCGTTATGGCTGTACAGGATTAGGTACGTGCGTAAGGGAATGTCCTTTTGATGCTATTCATGTAGTAAACGGTGTTGCTGTTGTTGATGAAGAAAAATGTACCGCCTGTACTAAGTGCATAGCAGTATGCCCAAAAGGGATAATAGAGCTTGTTCCGGTAAAAAGCAAAGTTAGAGTGCTTTGTAAGAATCTTGATAAAGGCAAATCCGTAATGGAGGTTTGCAAGGTTGGCTGCATAGCATGCCAGAAATGTGTGAAGGCGTGTAAGTTTGATGCAATCAAGGTTGAGAATAATGTAGCATTGATAGATTACAGCAAATGCGTAAACTGTATGATGTGTGCTGAAGTATGTCCTACAAAGACAATATACGCAAATTTTGCAGATAGAAAGAAAGCTTTCATCAGCGATGATAAGTGCATAGGCTGTACAATTTGTAAAAAGCATTGCAACTTTGAAGCAATCGAAGGAGAGCTTAAAGGCAAGCATAAGGTACTGGACGACAAATGTGTTGGCTGCAGTCAATGCTCAGTCAAATGTCCTAAAGACGCTATAGATATGAAATAGAATATTATGATTAATAAGGGTTAACGCAAAAGCGTTAACCCTTATTTTGTCTATATATTATACAAACTGTCGATATTTGGATGTTAAATGAATTCCAAAAAAGTTGAAGTCTAGTATTTAAAATGTTAAACTTAAACGTAAGGCAGTATCTGTATTGCCGAACTTCGCTAATAGTACTCAGTAATCGACATTTTACACCTTTATTGAATGCAATGGAATTTATGTAGAGGTAAGAGATGAATTCCATAATGTCAAGGAAACATTTTACTAAGCTTAAAGAGCTAGTCAATGGTTATTTCGCAAAAGACATAGTAGTTTACAATACATAAGAAATGTGAATAATAAAGGAGTTGAAGTTGTTGAAAAGAGAGAGCAGTAAGGGCGGCTGGGTAATGCTATTAATGGTGGTATGCGGTTTGGTCGTAGGCGGATTTTTAGGTGAGCTGCTGGGTAAATACTTGCCGATACTGAAGTATGGATACAACTTAGGTATTTCTACACATGAGTGGAACCTTCAGGTGCTTAGGCTTACCTTCGGGCTGAGCTTTAATATCAATATGTTTAGCATACTTGGTATTGTACTTGCAATTTACTTATACAGGAAGCTTTAATGTTTTGAGTATATAACCGAACAGGGGAAAGATATGAGAATAATACTGGCATCAAATTCTCCAAGAAGAAAAGAATTATTAACTCAGGTTGGAGTTGCATTTGAAATAATTCCGTCTAAATTTGAGGAGCACATGGTTGAGCTCCCTCCAGAGAAGCTTGTAGAGCATTTTGCCTATATGAAGGCAAAGGATGTGGCTGAAGCAGTACATGGGGAAGCATTGGTAATAGGCTCCGACACAATTGTATGCCTTGATGAAATAATGGGAAAACCCAGGAATAAAGAGGATGCTTTCAACATGTTAAAAAGACTTAGCGGAAAGCAGCACCGTGTATTATCAGGTCTCAGCATAATCAATACTGCGACCGGGGAAAGCCTGACAGAACATGAAAGCACCAAGGTGAAAATGAAGAGCCTAAGCGATGCAGAGATAATGGCCTATATAAATACCGGGGAGCCAGCAGATAAAGCTGGTGCTTATGCAATACAAGGCATGGGTTCATTATTTGTTGAAGGAATAGAAGGAGATTATTTTAATGTTGTTGGGCTTCCATTATTCCGATTAGGAAAAATGCTGAAGCGCCTGGGGATGAAACTTATATAGGAGATTATGCAATATGAAGGCACAGGATAGCCATGCTACAATTAAAGATCTTCCCATTGAGGAAAGACCTAGAGAGCGCCTTGTAAGACATGGTGCTGCCGTGCTCTCCAATGCAGAGCTTTTAGCAATACTGCTAAGGGTTGGCAATAAAGAGGAAAATGCAATCTCCCTGGCACATAGAATATTAAAGCAGGAGCAAGGACTTAGATTCTTAGTTGACAGTAAGGTGGAGCAAATGGCTTCCATTAAAGGAATTGGTCAGGCTAAGGCTGCACAAATAAAGGCAGCTATAGAGCTGGGCAAGCGCTTGACTACTTTTGAGCTGGGTGTGGACAAGCCTGTCAAGAGCCCCCAGGATGTTGCTAATTTACTTATGGAAGATATGCGATATCTCAAAAAAGAGCATATGAAGCTGGTGCTTCTGAATGTAAAATGCAACCTTATATCGGTGGAGGAAATTTCGATAGGAAGCTTGAATGCTTCAATTGTACATCCTCGGGAAGTTTTTAATCCGGCAATAAAAAAATCAAGTGCAAGCATAATTATGGTGCATAACCATCCCAGCGGTGATCCAACGCCAAGCAGCGAGGACATAGCGATAACTGCAAGGATTTCTGAAGCAGGAAAGCTTATAGGTATTGAACTTGTGGATCATATAATTATTGGAGACGGTAAGTATACGAGCATGAAGGAAAAAGGCTTGTTTTGATATGTTGCTCTCCTCACTACTGCAAGCAATAAAACCATAGACCGGAAAATTAACAAAAAAATGTAAATCTGCCCGGTGTGGTGAATAACTTGCATTGGACTTGTAAAACATATAAAAAAGACTATTTCTATAATTACACCCTATACGTAGTAAATTATAATAAAATAGATATGTGTATTTTGTTAAGGAGGACATTTTTATAATGGGTTTATTTAATTTTTTTTCAAAGGATATTGGTATAGATTTGGGTACTGCAAATACCCTGGTATATGTAAGAGGGAAAGGGATTATTGTCAGGGAGCCCTCGGTTGTCGCTATGAAGCTTGATACAAATACAGTCATGGCTGTAGGTGACGAAGCTAAAAAGATGATAGGGAGAACCCCTGGCAATATCGTAGCAATAAGGCCCATGAGGGACGGTGTGATAGCTGACTTTAATATCACCCATAGAATGATCAAATACTTCATTGGGAAAGCATATAGCGGTTCAACTGTGGGAAAACCTAGGGTTCTGGTCAGTGTGCCCTCAGGTATCACCGAAGTAGAGAGAAGAGCGGTTGAAGAAGCGGCAATGCAGGCGGGAGCTCGTACTGCTAGGCTTATTGAAGAACCAATGGCAGCTGCTATTGGAGCAGGTCTTCCGGTTGGGGAGCCTACGGGAAGCATGATAGTAAACATGGGTGGAGGCACTACAGAGATTGCTGTGATTTCCTTGGGGGGAATAGTTACAAGTAAATCAATTAGAGCTGCTGGAGATAAACAGGATGAGGCAATAGTGCACTATATTAAGAGAACTTACAATTTAGCAATTGGGGAGCGTACCGGCGAGGAGATTAAAATCACCATTGGCTCTGCATTTTCCCATGCAGTTGAAGGCTCAATAGATATCAAAGGAAGAGATCTTGTCACAGGTTTGCCGAAGACTGTAAAAATATCCTCAGAGGAAGTGCTTGAAGCTTTAAGGGAGCCAGTTGCAACTATTTTGGACGGTATTAAGAGCGTTTTGGAGAAAACACCACCTGAGTTAGCTGCAGATATTATGGACAGAGGAATAATGCTATCCGGAGGCGGGGCTCTATTACATGGTTTGGATGCCTTGGTCAGACAGGAAACAGGAATGCCTGTACAGGTAGCTGAAAATCCTTTGGATTGCGTTGCTATGGGTACTGGAAAAGCCTTGGAGCAGTACGATGATATCAGCAAATCATATTCTGTCAGGCAGAAGAATATGGGTGGTTATTAACAACAAAAATTATTAGGCAGAAACAGTATTTTGTGAGGTTATATAAATATGAGAATTAGAAATAAACTTTTTATTTCTGTAATAATTATATCAATACTATTAATAGTATTGATTACTTTTACTTCTCAAGGTAGGACAAGACCTGGTATAATCGATGGATTGTTCGGGAGAATAATAACCCCGATACAGAGAGTGGTCTATTCGACCGGGGAGTTTTTCGAGAATACTTTTAAAAACCTATATGACTTGAGAAGTCTAAAAACCGACAATGAGGCTCTTAAGATTGAATTGGAGAAATTGAAGGACCAGAACAGGCAGCTTATTCAGATGGCATTGGAAAACAACAGGCTGCGTAACCTGTTGGAGTTCAAGGAGGCAAATACTCAGTTTAACTATATTGGTGCTCGTGTCACTGGCAGGGACCCGGGCAATTGGTATGATGTGTATACCATCAATAAGGGGTCCAAGGACGGGGTTGCAGTCAATGATGCTGTAATCGTAGGCCATGGATATCTTGTAGGGAAAATAATAGAGGTAAGCACCAACTACTCCAAGCTTATGGCAATAATCGATGAAAGAAGCTCTGTAAGTATAATTGTAAATAGGACAAGGGATATGGGAATCGTATCAGGCAGTTCTGATGCAGATGTCATAGCGATTATGGAGCTAGAAGCTGATATTGTCAAGGGTGATGACATTATAACTTCTGATTACAGTACACTGCCTAAGGGCTTGTACATAGGGAAGGTAAAAAGTGTAGAAAAGCAGGAGCGAAAGCTGCAGAAAGTCGTTGCTATTGAACCTTCGGTTGATTTTAAAAGATTGGAAGAAGTATTTGTCATAAAGACAGTAGAATAAGTATGTGCCTCTTAAGCAGGGGGGATTCCTTATCCTGCAGAGGCACAACATCAATGAAGTGTATTTTCAATACTTGAATAATTGAAAAGTTGTCGTGTTGAAAAACACCTGTGCCGCTAAGTATAGGGGATTCCTTATCCTGAAGAGGCACAACATTAAGGAAGTGTGTTTTCAATACTTGAATAGTTATAAATTTGTGGTGTTGAAAAACAATAAGTGAGGTATATCTTGTGAGGATAGCTGTTATTTGCACGTTGGCAGTTGTAAATGTCATATTAGAATCGACTTTATTTCAATATACGCGTATATACGGTATAAAGCCAGACTTCTCCATGATGATTATTGTAGCTTATGCTATTATGAGGGGAAGCTCCTATGGCGCTTTTACCGGCCTTGGTATAGGTTTGCTTATTGATATGATGTATGGGAGAACAATAGGTATTAATGCTTTATCCTATATGGTGACAGGGTACATCATTGGACAGGCTCATGAGAATGTATTCAAGGACAGCTTTATACCTGCCTTTATTTTCAACATATTTGCAATCTTGATATTTCAGCATAGCTATATGCTGCTCGCCTATTTCTCAAATAATATTCCCAACATGGGAATCTCATACTTGTACATGCTCCTGAAGGTAATATTGCCACAGGCTGTTTATAATGCAGTAGTGGGTTCGATAGCTTACAGGTATATTTATAAGCTGGACGAAGCCTCCTTCATGAACAGGAGAATATATTAATTGGTTCCAGGGGATGTCATCCTGAACATAGTGAAGGATCTATGACCCTCAAGGAGTACTTAAGAGTATTGTCCAAGTTGTACTCATAAGGATAAGATTCTTCGTTTTACTCAGAATGACAACGCTAAACCTATTTCAAATAATATAAATCGGGTGATTATATGTTTAAAAAGTATTTTAAAGATAGACTTGATATTGTTCGGGTAGTCACAATCTTGATTTTTTTTGTTATTGCTTTTAGACTGGCGGACCTGCAAATTGTAAAAGGGGAATACTATTGGAAGAAGTCCGAGACCCTGAGGACCAGGAATATTTCTGTTACTGCGCCTCGTGGTCCGATTGTAGATAAGTTTGGACGCCCTGTAGCGGGAAATAAGCAAAGTTACTCTGTGAATATGATGAAAACCGAGATTCCGCAGGAGACGCTAAATGACATAGCACTCTCTACAATAAACATCATTGAGCAAAATGGGGATACCTATAAGGATGAAATTCCGATACTCATTAATCCTACCAGATTCTCTTATCGGGATGATGAAATCAACTGGAAAAGTAAGTATGGTATTTCTGAAAATGCTACAGCCCGTGAAGCTTTTACTAAGCTCAGAGTTGATTATGGCATTCCGGCGGATACCATTGATTTGGAAGCTTATGAGCTGCTGAAGGATGAAAATAATGTGGAACTTCCTTTTGACATCACTGAATTTCAATATGACTTTAAAAAGGCAGAGGTGAAATGGAAGCAAGCCAATGGCTTCAGCGCTGAAAAAAGTGCACAGGAAGTATTTGATGCATTATGCATAAAATATAAGATACCCCGAGACATATATGATGACGATAAGGCCAAGAAAATACTGGCTGTCAAGTATCTGGTGGGACAGAATAAATATAAGGCATATGAGCCTGTGGAAATAGCCACAAATATTAAAAAAGTGACAAGAGCGAAAATTGAAGAGAATAAGATATTCCTGCCAGGGGTAGAAATAGTCCAGAAACCGCTGAGGTATTACGGCAGTGTCGATTTTGCAAGTCACATCATAGGCTATATGAGCAAAATCGGAAACGAGCTTGAAGAGCTCTCTAAACAGGGATATACACCTCAGGATCTTATAGGCAAGTCCGGAATAGAGAGCTCTATGGAGCAGTATCTAAAGGGTAAGGACGGGTCCAAGCAGATTGAGGTAGATGTAAACGGGACATTGATAAATACTATAAATGAAATAGACCCGATTCCAGGTGATACAGTTTTCCTGACTATAGATACCAAGCTTCAGAAGATAGCAGAGGATTCCTTGGCAAAGACCATGGAGGAAATCAGAAGCGGCGAAGGGAAGGATAAAGCTTACCCCAATGCGACCTCTGGTGCCGCAGTGGCTATTGATGTTAATACCGGGAAGATACTGGCTCTGGCAAGCGAGCCTAAATTTGACCCGAATCTTTTTGCTGCAGGGATAAGCAATGAGGCATGGAAGATGCTACAGCCTACAAGTAAGGATGTATATGCACCAAAACCACTTATAAATAATGCTATATCGGCAGCTCTGCCTCCTGGCTCAACCATGAAGATGTTTAGTGCAGTGGCCGGCTTGGAGAATAAATATGTAACACCTGTTGAAACTATTTTTGATAAAGGGCCATATACGGCTATACCAGGGGTATCCCCCTCATGCTCAATATGGAAAACCAATCACTATGCCCATGGTGCACAAAATGTTGTACTGGCAATAAAGAACTCATGCAACTATTACTTTTTCGAGGTTGGCAGAAGAATGGGCGGAGCCTTATTTGAGGAATACGCTACAAAATTCGGATTCGGGGAGAAAACCGGCATAGAGCTTCCCTCCGAGTACAGAGGAAGTGTAGAAGGTCCTCAACGTAAAAAGGATCTATATAAAAAATACCTGGAAAATTATCTGACAAATAATCTGAATATTAAAGATCAGAGTGTATGTGATGAAATAAAAGGGTATATGGACAATAATCCCGGCACAAGACAAATCAGGACAAGACTTGGGGAACTTGGAGTTACAGATTCCAAAGCGATTAATAGAGTAATCAAATATATTAGTGACAGCAAGTATCAACCAGGCGAAGTCCTGAATGCAACAATAGGGCAGGGGGATAATAAAGTTACCCCGCTTCAGCTTACTGATGCTGTTGCAACCTTGGTAAATGGGGGCACGAGGTATAGACCATATATTGTAGAAAAGGTCATAGGCTATGATGGTAACGTTACGTATTCAAAACAGCCTGAAGTAATTGGTAAGATTGACATTTCACCTGCCAATCTTGAAGCAATTAAGAGGGGCATGTACTCTGTTACTAATGAAGCTGGTGGAACTGCTAGAAGCGCTTTCGTGGGAAGCAAGGTAGTGATCTCCGGTAAGACAGGTACTGCTGAAGTGGGTAAAGGCTACGACGCCCATGCATGGTTTGTGGCTTTTGCACCCTATGAAAAGCCGGAAATTGCAGTTACAGTACTGATATTCCAAGGAGGACATGGCAATTTCAATGCTCCGGTAGCCAGGGCGATAATAGAAGAGTATCTGGTTCCTGAAGCACCTAAGGACAATATATTCATAGATAATGATATAATTCCATAAAAAAGTATGTTTGACTAAGTCAAACATACTTTTTTTCGCGAAAAAGAAGGATTTATGGTAATTATGAAGAAATTTATAATGCATAGGAAAACACAATTCACCTTATACGTGTTTGACCTTAAGTGCATTTCATCAAAGGCTTCCTTAGTTGTTAGAATTATTCAATAGAAGCCTTTGATATATAAGGCTATTTTTATTATATGTAGTGCATATGTATTAACTCAACAAAAGCGACCGGGGGTACTGTCATGGCTGAAAATGCAGTTATTTTCAAAGGTACAAAAGATGGATTATACATAATACTAAAAGAAGAAATGGATTTGGACACAATAAAGTCAAATCTTGACAAAAAAATCAAACCTTCCAAGCGTTTTTTTGAAGGTGCAAAGATTATGAACTTCAAAGGGAAAAAGCTGACTCAGGAAGAGTTTGATGAGCTTAAGGAAGTTATAGAAACAGACTATGGCATGACAGTTGTTGGAAGCTATAATGATAAAAGCTACGACGTAAAAGCAGAACGTTTTGAAATAAAAAAGCCTGACATGCTTGAGCAGCTTCCTTTCGAAAACGTACATAAAGGAGAAGCCTTGCTAGTTAGGGCCACTCTTAGATCAGGGCAGTTGATACAGTATAAAGGTGATGTAGTGATTGTCGGTGATGTAAATCCAGGGGCACACATTAAGGCTGGCGGCTCAGTCATCATTATGGGTTCAATGAGAGGCATTGTTCAGGCAGGTGCCAACGGCGACTACGGAGCATTCATAGTTGCATATAAAATGCAGCCAACACAGCTTAGAATTGGAGATATAATAACACGCTCTCCTGATGGGTTGGGCAGCAAGTACAATAATCCTGAGATTGCTATGGTAAAGCAAGGGATGATAGTTGTAGAACCATACTTGCGAAACAAGTAATAAATACGAAATAATCTAGACAGGTAATAAATAATGGAGGTAGAATAATGGGTGAAGTTATTGTTGTAACATCAGGAAAAGGCGGGGTTGGTAAAACAACTACTACGGCAAATATAGGCACCGGTTTGGCACTTAGGGGCAAAAGCGTAGTTTTGGTCGACGCAGATATAGGGCTTAGGAACCTGGACGTTGTAATGGGTTTGGAAAACAGAATAGTATATGACCTTGTTGACGTTGTCGATGGAGTTTGCAGACTGAGACAAGCTCTGATTAAGGATAAGAGATATCCTAATCTTTATTTGCTTCCGGCTGCGCAGACAAAGGACAAGAATTCTGTTAACCCGGAGCAAATGCAGAAGCTGGCCCTGGATCTTGCCGAAGAGTTTGAATATGTTGTATTTGATTGTCCTGCAGGAATAGAGCAGGGGTTTAAGAACGCAATAGCTGGTGCAAACAAGGCAATTGTAGTAACTACACCTGAAGTATCGGCTGTAAGGGATGCAGATAGGATAATAGGACTTCTGGAAGCACATGGACTTAGAAACCCTATGCTTATAATAAATAGAATCAAGATGGATATGGTTAAACGCGGAGATATGATGAATATTGATGATATGATTGATATCCTGGCTATAGACCTCATAGGGGTAGTTCCCGATGATGACTTCATTGTTGTTTCTACTAACAGAGGCGAGCCCGCTATTACTGTAGAGCAGTCTTTAGCTGGACAAGCCTACAGGAATATTGTAAGAAGAATAATGGGAGAAGATGTCCCATTTATGAATCTAGAATCAGACGACGGCTTTTTTAATAAAGTGGCAAAGTTGTTTGGATTGAATAAGAAAAGGTAGGAGGAGGAGGTGTAAGTGATGGACTTGTTTAAACTATTCAGCAAGAGTGATAATAGCAAAGATATAGCCAAGGAAAGACTAAAGCTAGTTTTGATCCATGACAGGGCCAATGTGTCTCCTCAATTCCTTGAAATGATTAAGGGTGAACTGATTAAGGTGATATCAGATTATATGGAGATTGACGAAAATGGGCTTGAAATCAAACTTACCAGGACAAAAAGGGAGTTTGACAATTCAACGGTACCTGCGCTTGTTGCCAATATACCCATAAAGAGAATGAAGGATAACGGAAAATTTTAAGAGCTTTTAAACCCGAGTATAATTACTCGGGTTTTTTATATCAGAACAAAGATGCGAGATAGTTCGTAAAAAACTCCTACATGGGGAAGTATGTCCTCCTCGCCTTCCAAAGCCAGCAAAATCACTGGCGGGGGTCCCATCTCTGCGGGTCCGTCTGGTTATTTTGCCAGGGGTCGCTTCCGTGACCAGGTCAGTGGAAGGCTTCCTCAAAGATACATCCCCACGTCGGTACTATGCAAATTAAATAGGATGTATAGTATATCTGGATCTTTGGATTGCTTTGAAATATTGTGCAGCAGCCTTGCGTAGAAACCTTAGAACTTCTTAACGTAATGGAGGAATAGCAGCATCAAGTGTTTGAGCGGAGCGAGTTTTGATGCTGCCCGTAATGAGTTTAGAAGTTCTGGTTGCGGAGCTTCGGCAGCGGAATAATATTTCACAGCAATCCAGGCTTTCACGAACTGCAGTTATGTCGATTCATTTATTTGTTGTGCCATACTACACTAGCAGATTATATGCTCAAGCCTGTTTAATAGCTCAAGGTCGTTTTTCAGGTAAAAGGATGGACTCAGATTAAGGTCATAGTCCATGTTTTTTCCGTGATCGGGACATCTGGGTGTTATGAATACCTGCCCCATGGATGACAGTGTTAAGCTTCTTTCGTTGACATGCTGAAACTCATCCTCCAGAGTAGAGAGTATGTCTATCGCATTTTCCATCGCAACCTGTGAAAGCTTAAATATTGATTTTTTGGAGGACTCGTTAAGGAAAGAGGGGGAGGTATATGGAAGTATCATGTTTATCGAAGGCAGCAGGTTCCTTTTGGGATAAACACCTCTCCATAAAGCATCTCCGCCGATAAATGGATAGAAATTGTTTTCGTTATACCATTCCCTCAGTCTGGGTATGAAATATGCACAATCAGTGTCTCGTCCCTGAATTTCCATCAGTTCCTTCCCTTGCCCGGATAGTATCCCTACAATTATCTTTTTTACCTTAAGATCCTCTTTTTTGAGCATAGGATCCAATACCTTCAACCTAAAGCCATGATGAAGAGTATCATCTACTAATATTATTGGCTTCCCAAAAGAATGCAGCATCTTAATCTGGACTTCCAGATCAAGATAATATGGGAAGTTCCCTATTCTATAACCTTCCATATCGGGGCTGAAGAGCTTTTCGGTATGGAGAGCCTTGGTTACTGTATTGGGGATAATGCTTCTGCTAAGCATGCTTCCATAGGGCACACACATTGCCGGACCAAGCTTTCTTGGGGTCATAAGCTTGGTGGGGACGTCATTCACTTCACATATTTTCCTAATCAGAGTATCATACATAACTGACCTATCGAAAGGCAATATTAGGTTTCCTGCATACACCTCCGCTAAGGTGCTCTGAAGCTTTTTTCTGGTTCTGGATACAGCATCCATGAATGCTTTGCTGCTTCTGTAAGGCTCCTTAATAGTGGTTTCAATATCCAGATTCAACGTGCAGGGGGTGCTTATATTTACTGCCATTAATTTATTGGTGCATCCCTGGCAGGGTATGTCTCTGAAGCCCATAAGCCTTAGAACCTCTGATGTGCTATAGGAAATATGGTCCTTCAAGGTGCTGTTATAAACAGCATAGTCATAGTCTCTTGATAAGCAATAAGCCAATGTCTCGGCAAGAAGAACCTGCTCCAAATTTTCGAATACTACATTATTGGCAGTGAATATACCATCAATAAGCACTATTTTACCGGTGGAGTTGTTTCTAATGTATTCAGTTACTGAGCTGCTTCTGAACTCCTGGTACAGCAGGCTGAAATTCAGCCTATGGAAAGCAGAGAATCCGAGAATTTGCTTTCCGTGTTCCGAATCCCTTAATAGCAGCAGCCTGCAGGACGTCTTCTGAAGAAAGTCAGTGAACCATGAAGCAAGGGTTTCGAAGCTGATATTTATAGCGTTGGACAATTCTCCTAAAATCTCTTTGTTGAATTCTTCCAAAACTTCGATTTCGATAGAGTTTGTCTGAATCATTGATTTATACTGGGGTTCGCTTTGATAGAAGCCGTTTTCATAAATGAATCTTTGAGCCAGAGGGTCAACCAGCATTGATATGTCCCTGTTTTCATCAACGTTATTTCTTATCTGAGAAGAGCTGATATCCTCATATTGTGGAGGAAGAGTCAACCGGATAACTTTCCCGCCAATTTTCCCTACAGTTTCCTCAAGATAATCGTCATCGCTTTCATACTGGCTGTTCAAGCTTTTTCTTTCAAATAGTATATGTGAAAATGTTTGTATAGAGTTTTTGCCTTTTTCCTTTTTATATGCAGAAGCATTTAGTATAACATCACTGCCGGCAACAATATATACCTCAGATACCGGGAAATTCTGCTTCAATACTTCGAGATCCAAGGGGTTTGCGAGATTCACAGGGTAATCCTCCGGATATATGTATATATTGAATTCGTCTGCTATGGACATATTTATGATATTCTTCCTGATAAGATTAGGAAGAGTCTTTTTTGACCAAGAGAATTCATCTACAGCAAGGTATACCTCAAAGCCCATATCACGGATGGCTCTGGCTATCTCTTTGTGACCCAGAGAGAAGGGGTCAAAGGCACCGGGGAAGAAAGCAACCTTTTCGGGAGCAACAATGTCTATGTCTTTATAAAAGAACGTATAATCAGAAATAAATCTGTAAATGTTATTCAACCCTGCCGAATTTGTAAGAAAAAGCAGTCCTTCCTGAATATCATCCTCAAGGAGTGTAAGCAGTTTTTTTGCTATATGGGTAAAAATCTGCTTCTTTTCATTGAGCATCAGAGTGGTGGAACCAAAGATTTCTTTACCCAAAACGCTGAAGGCAGCCTGCTTTACATTACTATCATAATGGGCAAGCCCATTTATGATTATACCCAGCATTTTAGTCAGCCTGATTTCAAAGATTTCTTTTTCCTCATGGGATATTTCAATATAGGCTGGATAGTTTGCTATAGCTATGCTCATGGTTTTTACCATTAGGGAGTCTAAATGAGGGGTCGAATTCTTTATTTTCTCCTTAAAATCATCCAGTACCTCATCCAGCTCGACAGGCTCAAGTGAAAGTATGAGTTTCCCAAGATAGCTGGGTATGTATTCTGCAAATTGATAGCCATCAATTTCAAGAGCCCTCAGCATTTCCACAGCGATATCATTTCTTTGCTCTGCAGACAGGTGAGGTACTATTTGAATCAGAGCTTCACCGGCACGGTTGCGTACATTCTCCGAAGCACTGACCTTCAGAAGGTTGCAAAAATGCATTGCTGAATAAAACCCATTAGATTTGGGGTTTCTTAAGGAATAGTCCAAGAGCAAATCCACCTGAAGTCTTTTTATCACCCACTCTGTCGCTGTCTTAAGATTGCTTAAAGAGATTTCAGAAAGCTTATGCACATCTTTCTGGCAGAAGTCTGAAAGCGTATCCAGTAATATTGGGTCCATACCAAGCAGAGATGCTATTCTATATTTAAGGAAGTTTTCGGTGGCAACATCGGACCTTGTATGAGTATCTGATATAAGTTGCTTGATACTGAGGGCAAAGCTGTTTATTACCGTTTCTTCCCCCAAAGTGTCAATATGGCCTGAAAAACGGAACAGCACATTATAGGTAACATCTAAAGCAGAAAGTCTAAGTGAAGTATTCTTTTCCTTCAACATCCTTTTGACATACTCAAGTATTTTCCTGTCTGTCTTCTGGTCATTGGAGGTAGGGATATACCTTATTGCCTCAAGCAGATATAGTTTTGTCTCATGAGACCTGTGAGCGCTGTCGGTATAATATTTGGCGACAACTTTTTTGAAGCTTTCCGCTTGAATTTTGCTGCAATGGGAGAATAATGAAGACATCACAATGCTGATGTTATACCCCAAATAACTTCTATGCAGGGGTACCATCTTGTGGTCAGGGTCAATAAAAAGCTGAATATATCTATCCAAGAGCTCATTGCTGGTTATGGAGGGAGTGTCTAGTATGGCATCCTCCGGAACCTCCTTGCGGTAGTCTTCATCAAAGGTGGCGATCAGCAGTCCTATAAGCTCCGCACACTGTCGCCTGATATCATCCTCCAAGTGAACCGCTTGATCATATAGAAACTTAATTGTTATAAGCTTTTGCTTTTGTGTGAGGTATGTGGAATATTCCTCAAATATCCTTATGTATTCCCTAAGTCTTTTCCAATTGCTCTCGCTCCTGGCTGATTCAAGTATAAGGTTAAGGGAGGCCTCATCTCTCAACTGATACATTAAGTTTATATTGTGGTTGATTGCAAGGTACTTAATGTTCTTTATAACTTGCTCTCCGCTCATCAATGAGAAGTGGTAGTTTTTATGGTTATACTCCCTGGTGAAGCCTTTGGTTATCATGTCGATATCAATTTCAATACCAAGGTTTATCAAATAATCTTCGAAGTCTAAAAGCTTGGAGTACACACGGCGGTACTTCTTTTCCTTTGCATCGTCCACATTGTCCAGCTTATCAAGAATAACCCTGAAGGAATCCTGCAGGGAATAGATGTTCATTTCTTTAAGGCTCCCATTGGCTATCTGTTTTACTCTGAAATCTGAGTAAATAAGTATGAGGGACTCAAGAGGGAGATTCTCAAGCTCCAGATCCCAGGTGGAATGATTCATAGCAATGTGGCCAATATAGGTGATATCATGATTCTTAAACCACAAATCAGTGTAATAATAATGAAGATATGGCACTCTTTTAAGCTCTGAGGACTTACAGCCGTACTTTCCTATATCATGACCTGCGGCAGCTCCAGAAACCCTGCCAAGGTCAATGGGGGTTCCTGCTCTTTTTAATTCTCTTCCTATATATAATGCTAAATAATGCACTCCGCAAATATGATCCAGAGTATTAAAACCCAAGACCTCTTGGTTGAGCTTCATCATTTCATAAATATATTCATCATCGAAGGCCTTAAGAAATTTCTTGTATTCCATTGGGTTCTCCAGCTGGGCTTCCTCTTCTGAAGAAAGAAATAGCATTGGATATTTGCTTTGCCAGGTGCTGTCCAAGTCTTTTTTCTGAAGCTCAGAAATTGCTTTCAGTATCTTAAGATATATGATGCAAGGGTATTCAAGGCTATCTTTAAGCTCGGCAGTAACAGCATGGGGGAAGGATTTATTCAAGGTATACTGGTATACATATTCCAGCCAGCTTGAGGGGATATTATCCTGTGCAAGCTCATCCATAAGACTCTGGCACAGTGTAAGTGCAGAGCCGCAGCTGTAATCCTTGGACTCAATTATCTCATGCAGCTTATCAGTGAAGAGCACATCTTCGAGATAGGTTTTCACAGCAAGCTGTTTATCCGTTGCGGCATGAGGTGAATCTGCCGAGAACAGGTTGATGCATATATTTCTATAAAGCTCGGTTACATTATCGTTATACATAGAATCCTCCTTAAGTACGGGAATATATGGAGTTATATAGGGTTAGCATGATATATTTATTTACATTATATTCTAATGATTTTGATTTTACAAACTTCTATGCTTCCTAAGATTGTTGTATAATATATTCTTAGAGGAACTGTGATGGATTTACTTATAATTAAAGGAGAACAACTATGGGTACTAAACAGCGAATAGACAAGATTCTATCCAATATGGGGTATGGGACCAGGAAAGAGGTAAAGGAGATCGTAAAAGGCGGTCTGGTTGAAATAGACGGAAAAGTTGTGAAGGATTCAGGCCAGCAGGTAGAGGTAGAATCCCAGGAAATCAAGGTGGGAGGAAAGAGACTTTTTTATAAGGATACCATATATATATTGATGAACAAGCCTCAGGGAGTAATATCTGCTACCGAAGACAGCCGTGAGCGGACGGTAGTGGACTTGCTGACGGATGAATTCAAAGCCTTCAAACCTTTCCCTGTAGGCAGGCTGGACAAGGATACGGAAGGCCTTCTGCTGCTTACAAATGACGGGCAGCTTACTCATAGGCTGCTATCCCCGAAAAAACATGTGCCTAAGACCTATTTGGCGAAGATTATGGGAAGGGTAACGGAGGAGGATGTGGAAGCCTTCAGCAGGGGTGTTACCCTGGAAGATGGATACACGGCAATGCCTTCACAGCTTAAGATATTGGAGAGCGGCAGTATTTCACTAATCGAGGTTACTATCTATGAGGGCAAGTATCATCAAGTAAAAAGAATGTTTAAGTCAGTGGATAAAGAGGTTATCTACCTGAAGCGTATTTCCATGGGAGAGCTTAAGCTGGATGAAACCATGGAGCTTGGCGATTTTAGGGAGCTTAACGAAAAAGAGCTGCAGATAATCGGTATTGATTGAGTTAAACTTTCTGTTGCATCTTTGTTAATTAATTGGTAATATTATTAATTAGATAGATATCTAATCAGGGGGGTGTTATGAATGCCAATGGAGATTTATGGTGAGAGCAATGAACCGAATATTAAGATTTTTAATTCTCCGGTTATTGAATTGATTTGTGCGGTTCATTTACTTACAGATGCTGCACATCACCAGTATGAAATAAAATGGGCTGAGGAAGTACTGTCAAAGCTTAAAGCAGAAGAACTGAAGGCTTTAGATACAATAAAGCTGTTTCCTGCCGGGGGTATGAATATATTGAACCTCATACTAGAAAGCGGCGAACTTTCCTCTATACCGAAGTTTATTGAGTATATTGAGCAGCTTGACCTGCTGGATTTCTATTATTTCTTATTAAATGAAGAGATTGATAAAGTAAAGATAGAGAAGGCTTTTACTGATAAGAAGGAACGATATAAAATACAGGAAAAGATAAAGTGGATGGTCGGAGACAGCGAGCTTATGGAGTTCTTTGAGCATCCGGAAAACATTAAAAGAAATACAGTTAATACCTACAAAACTGTTCTTAACAATGATTTTATGGCAAAGCTGGAGCGCTGCAAGGATAGGATGGAGGCTGGAATACAATACGTAGACAGCTTCACGGGCAAGGACAGTGTGGAATCAGCCCTTGAGAAAATATCCGGAAGGCCTAGGAAGTTATTTTCAGGATATAAGGAATATTGTATAATTCCTTCATATTTCGTATCACCGCAAAGGTGCATAAGGATCTTCTCCGGGGATAAGCTTTATGTGGTTTTTGACTGCAGGGTAACCAGAGACAAACGGGAAGCGTTGTTAGATGAGCTTTCCAAAATATTGAAGGTTATTGATGACAAGTCGAGGATGGAGATACTTCGCATATTGGTGAACAATAAAAATTATGGAAAAGCTTTGTCTGACTTAGTCGGGATATCTACTCCGACAGTATCACACCATTTGGACATACTAAAACAAGCGGGCTTCATTCAGGAAGAAAAAATTAGAAACATTAAATATTTTTACGCAGATAAGGAAAAACTAAAAAAGGTCATAGATGATATAAATAAATATTTCTTCGGAGCGGATTAAACTCAAGACTGCATTTTATGCAGTCTTTTTAATTTATGCAAAAATGAAGGAATATTTAAATTTATGTTGTATATTACATTAACGAATAAATAAATATTAAACATAAATTCAATTCTATTAACCACAATGCATGTGCAAGGAAATTGCAAATGGAGATGTGTATATGATAATAAGAGAAATTACCGAAAGCTTAGAAAAACAAAATCTGTCAAAGTATGCCGCCCTGAGTATGAATACAAAAGGACGGCTTAGAGCAGAGACAAAGTGCGATATAAGAACCGACTACCAAAGGGATAGGGACAGGATACTGCATTCGAAGGCATTTAGAAGGTTGAAGCACAAGACCCAGGTATTCATATCACCTGAAGGGGATCATTACAGAACAAGACTGACGCATACCCTTGAGGTAGCGCAGATTGCCAGGACTATAGCAAGGGCGCTCAGGTTGAATGAGGATCTGGCTGAAGCAATCGCACTGGGACATGACTTAGGTCATACTCCCTTCGGACATGCGGGGGAGAAGGTTCTGAACAGTATACATCCGGGCGGGTTCAAGCATAATGAGCAAAGTCTCAGGGTTGTAGATCTTCTAGAGGGAGGAAAAGGCCTCAACCTAACCTATGAGGTAAGGGACGGTATTTTGAAGCATACAGGAAGCTTGGAGCCGGAGACTCTGGAGGGTAAAATAGTCAGCCTTTCGGATAGGATAGCTTATATTAATCATGATATTGATGATGCTTTAAGGGGCGGTATTCTAGAGATATCTTCCATACCGGTAGCCTGCATGGAAATCCTGGGCTTCACTCACAACCAAAGAATAAATACAATGATAAAAGACATTATTAATGAAAGCATTGGCAGAGACAATATTACAATGAGCAGATGTATAATGCAGGCAACAAACGAGCTGAGAAAATTTATGTTCGATAATGTATATATTGGATCTGCTGCAAAAGTAGAAGAAAAGAAGGCAAAAAATATAATAAAAGGCCTATATGAATACTATATCCAGAATCCTGAGGAAATACCGGTTGAGGGTTTTGGAGAAAATGAGAATAAGGAAAGGTATATTTGTGATTATATTGCAGGTATGTCCGACCGCTTTGCCATTAACATATTCACTGAGCTCTTCATTCCTTCCCCATGGAAGGTATAGTGAAAAGAAAAAATGAATAAATTTCTTATATTTTGAAGGATATTTAGATTGTATGTCGAATAAAATTTAATTCGGCACTCTAAATTAACCGACTTTGTATAATAAGGACGGATTTTGAAGAATTTCTATGTTTTCGAATCCAACCAATGATGGAGATGTCTATATGAGAATACTTGTAGATGGAGATGCCTGCCCAGTTACCACCTTGATAGAGAAAGTAGCAGCCCGGTTTGGAATCGGTGTTGTTTTTTTTCACAGTATATGCCACCACAGCAGTAATTCCAATAGTACCATGGAAAAAATAATGGTTGACAATGTATCACAGGCAGTGGATATGGCAATAATTAATAAAGCATCAAAGGGAGATTTGGTTGTAACAGGAGACTTCGGACTTGCATCACTGGTGCTTGGCAAGAAGGCCTATGCAATATCCTTCAGTGGTATGATATATGATGAGCATAATATCGATAGACTGCTTTTTGAAAGACATATGTCGGGAGTCGTGCGAAGGAGCGGCGGAAGGACGAAAGGTCCTGCAAAGCGACGTGAGAGCGATGACAAGGAATTTGAAAAAACACTAAGCTTTCTAATTTCACAAAACATGAAGGATATTTAAAATAAATGGAGAATAATATATAAATTATCGATTTGGATATTTCGCACTAAGCAGCTTTTAGTGAATTCAAAATGTGCCAAATATTCCTTGGTTTATATACTCTAATAAATAAAAAGGTGGAAAACAACATGCTTTTCTCAGAAGATAAGATTTCTGAGATAATAGAAAAAAACGATATTGTGGATGTTATTTCGGGATACATGACTTTGAAAAGAAGCGGCGGAAACTATGGAGCCTTATGCCCCTTCCATTCCGAGAAGACACCATCCTTCAGTGTGTCATCATCAAAACAGATATTCAACTGTTTTGGATGTGGCGTTGGAGGTAACGTAATAACTTTTATACAGAAAATCGAGAGAATCAACTTTGTTGAAGCAGTGAAGCTGCTTGCTGAAAGAGCACATATACAGATTGAAGAGGACAATGATCCCAAACAGCTTGAAAAGGCAAAGCTTCAAAAAGCGTTATACAAGGTAAATACTGAGGCCGCAAGGTTCTTTTACAGTAACCTCAATAAAAACATAAAGCCTATGGAGTACCTTAAAAGAAGAGGTCTGAGTGAAGCAATTATTAAGCGGTTTGGTCTGGGTTTTGCCCCGGATAAGTGGCACGAGCTCATGGACTTCATGATTAGGAAGGGCTTTAGTACCGAGCTTCTGTATAAGGCGGGGCTCATTGTTAAGAATAAAGATGGCGAAAGATATTATGACAAGTTCAGAAACAGAATTATGTTTCCAATAATAGATCTCAAAGGAAATGTAATTGCCTTCGGGGGAAGGGTTATGGATGATTCAAAGCCCAAGTACCTCAACTCGCCGGATACACTGGTTTTTAACAAAGGGTACAATATATATGGATTAAATTTTGTTAAGAAGGTTCAAAGCCTTGAAAATATTATAGTAGTTGAAGGTTACATGGATGCAATCGCCCTGCATCAATTCGGTGTGGAAAATGCTGTTGCCTCACTGGGGACAGCCTTTACAGAAAATCAGGCGAAGCTTTTAAAGCGGTTTTCCAATGATATTATCATTTCTTATGATTCGGATTTGGCAGGCCAGGCAGCAACCATGAAAGGTTTATCCATCCTGGAGAAGGAAGGCTGTTTAGTAAAGGTCCTAAGCTTGCCAAGCGGTAAGGATCCTGATGAATACATCAGAAAGGAAGGAATCGATGCCTTCAGGGAAAGAATCAGGAAAAGCACTTCCCTTATAGAATACAAAATAGAAAATTTTAAAAAGGGTTTGGACATAAATAATATACAGGACAGAATAAGATTTACAAAAGGCTTTTCCGAAGTTTTGAAGGATGTAGAAAGCAATGTAGAGGTGGATGCGTATATAAAGAAGTATTCGAGTATCATGCAGGTAAATGAGACAGCTCTATATGCGGAGCTGAACAGACTGCGGGATAAGAATAAAAATGGAAATAATAAACATAATATATTAAATAGTAAAAAAACAGAACTAGAGTTGAAAAAAGGTGAAGTAATAGCTGAGATTTATCTTCTTAATATATGTATTTATTATTTCAAGAAAGCAAAAAATATTTTTGAGCTCTTGAATCCGGCGGACTTTTCCAATGATATCCATGCTAAAATTGCTGGAATCATTCAGAAAGCGGCTATTGAAGATAAAACAATAACTGCAGGTGAAATTATAGGATTCTTTGAAAATGAGGAAGAAAAATCAAGGGTTGCAGAAGTCTTTAGCCAGAAGCTGCCTGAAGTAGATGTAGACAGCCTGATAAAATCCAGCTTAGATAAGGTAATAAATTCAAAATCAGATAGAACAATTCATAAAATGATTGAAAAAATGGATGAAGTGTATCAAGCAGGAGAAATTGATTCGGCTAATAGAATTTTTGTTGAGATAAAAGAGTTGCAGAAGAAGAAAAGGTAATATCCGGAAGGGAGGGGATAACGGTGAAAACAGAAGAACTCAAAATGACATATGTAAAAGAGCTTGTTGACAAAGGCAAGAAAAATGGATCGCTGACATATAAAGAAATAATGGATACCTTTGAGGAAGTAGAAATGGATCCGGAGCAGATTGATAAGCTGTATGAATATCTGGAGACTAAAGGTATAGATGTAGTGGGAGCTGTAGAAAACGACAGTGATATGCCGCCTCTTGATGAAGAAACTGAAGAAGTGGATCTCGATATAAGCATTCCAGAAGGTATAAGCATAGATGATCCGGTTAGAATGTATCTTAAGGAAATAGGCAAGGTGCCCCTGCTGAGTCCAGAAGAAGAAGTTGACTTAGCTAATAAAATCAAGAGAAATGATATGGAAGCAAAAAGGAAGCTTACAGAAGCGAACCTTAGGCTTGTAGTCAGCATAGCAAAGAGGTATGTGGGCAGAGGAATGCTGTTCCTGGATCTTATTCAGGAAGGAAACCTCGGACTTATAAAGGCTGTTGAGAAGTTTGACTATACAAAGGGCTTCAAATTCAGCACCTATGCTACATGGTGGATTAGACAGGCAATAACAAGAGCCATTGCAGATCAGGCAAGAACTATTAGAATACCTGTGCATATGGTTGAAACAATAAACAAGCTTATAAGGGTTTCAAGACAGCTCCTTCAGGAGCTTGGCAGGGATCCAATCCCGGAAGAAATTGCAAACGAGATGGGAATGACAGAGGATAAGGTGAGGGAGATTATGAAAATAGCCCAAGAACCTGTATCTCTTGAGACTCCTATAGGAGAAGAAGAAGACAGCCATTTGGGAGACTTCATACCAGATGAAGACGCTCCTGCACCGGCAGAGTCAGCAGCATTTACACTGCTGAAGGAACAGCTTATGGAAGTTCTCGATACTTTAACTCCAAGAGAGGAAAAGGTTCTCAAGCTTAGATTTGGCTTGGAGGATGGAAGAGCGAGGACGTTAGAGGAAGTAGGCAAGGAGTTTAACGTTACCAGAGAGCGTATAAGACAGATTGAGGCAAAGGCTTTAAGGAAACTCAGACATCCAAGCAGAAGCAAGAAACTAAAGGATTTCCTGGAATAAAAAAAACTCAAAAAAATCAATTTGATGCAAAATTTACTGTTGACTTTCATTATGAAAGTTAGTAAAATAATATTTGTCAGTTTGAAGTTCCTCAATAGCTCAGTCGGTAGAGCATGCGGCTGTTAACCGCAGGGTCGCTGGTTCAAGTCCAGCTTGGGGAGCCATTTTAGGGCCTTTAGCTCAGTTGGTTAGAGCAACCGGCTCATAACCGGTTGGTCCGGGGTTCGAGTCCCTGAAGGCCCACCATTATGATAATAATAAACCTGATACAATAGTATCAGGTTTTTTGTTACGCTTATTTATTACCCGCGCTGGGGTGTTCTTTTATGTCATTTCCGCAATCCTGCTTTTCTATAATGCTGTTTACTACTGCCATTGTATCTAGCTGGTTAGAAAGCTTATGGGCCTCATCTTCCCACTCTTTTGTTGTCCCGCCCCAATTGAATTTTTGAATTACTTCAGGTTTCATATGAATTTTTTTGCTCATATGTTTCACCCCCTTAAACATATATTTCTCATTTTATAATAAAAAAATCAAAAAAGTGTAGTATAATAGATAGGAAGATTTGTGCAAATTATTACAAATGGGCAAGAGGCGTCAGAATGGTTCGAAGCTTAACTTGAATCTCAAACCACGAGCCCAAAATAAAGGATGATGATTTTGATACTCACTCCCAGATTGAAAATTATTGCGGACAGCGTAAAAGGCTTTGAAACGGTTGCAGATATAGGCTCAGACCATGCATATCTTCCTATATATCTGGTGAAGAACGGACGGGTAAAAAGTGCAATAGCCACAGACATAAATAGCGGTCCTGTGGAAATATCAAAAAAAGCACTTAAAAACCATAAGGTAGAGGGAACGGTAAGTGTACGTCAGGGAAACGGTCTTGAGGTCATTAGGCAGGGAGAGGCAGAAGTAATAGTTATTGCCGGCATGGGAGGAATCCTGATAAGGGACATATTAGATAAGAGTATTAAGGTAGCGGAAAGTGCAAAGCTTTTGATACTTCAACCTATGAAGGACTCGGATAAGGTAAGGCGATGGCTTTTTGACCATGGTTTTGACATAACAGACGAGGAACTTGTGAAGGAACAGGATAAAATATATGAGGTTATTTGGGCAAAGCCTGTGGCCGCAGCGAAAACTTCAGAACGGATAATGCTTATAGGTGATAAAATTATAGAGAAGAAGCACCCTCTTGCAGCCGAGTACATAAATAAAAAAACAAGGGAACTTGAAAAGGTGATAGCAGCACTGGAGGTCATGGATGTTGAAAGCTGCAGGGAGAGAATCGAAGAATGCAGGATATTGCTTAATTACTACTTGGAGGTACTAAAGTGGGTACAGTAAAATGTCAGACCATAGCCGGCATATTGGATGAGCTGGCACCAAAGAGGCTTGCTGAAAGCTGGGACAACGTAGGGCTGCTCGTGGGAGATGGCAAGCAGAAAATAAACAGGGTTATGGTATGTCTTGACGTGCCGGAGTGGGTAGTAGAAGAAGCTATCGAAAAGGATGTTGATATGATTGTGGCACATCATCCTATGATTTTTAGCGGCATTAAAAGAGTAAATTCTGATACAGCAGCAGGCAGAAAGCTTCTAAGCCTCATAAAAAACAATATATCCCTGTATTGTTTACATACAAACTATGATATAGTAGTAGGGGGCCTGAATGATGTATTTGCAAGAGAGCTGGGTTTTAACAACTCCAGTGTGATAGATGAGACTTATAGAGAAAAGCTGTATAAGCTTGTTGTTTATGTGCCTTCAGGTCACGAAAACAAAGTCACCGATGCAATGTGCGGTGCTGGGGCAGGTTATATAGGAAAGTACAGCAACTGTACCTTCAGAGCCAAGGGAATAGGCACCTTTGAACCCCAAAGGGGGGCCAAACCTTTTATTGGCACACAAGGACACTTAGAGCGCGTAGAAGAATACAGGATAGAGACTATTGTTCCTGACAAGCTTTTAAACAAAGTGGTAAAGGAAATGCTGAAGGCTCATCCATATGAAGAAGCAGCCTATGATATATATGAAACAAGAAATGAGGGCCAAGTCATGGGCTTAGGGAGATTTGCCGAGCTGCAAAATGAGACAACTCTTGCTCTGTATGCCGACAATGTAAAAACGTTGTTGGGCGCAAGCCATATAAGCTTTGCAGGAGATCCGAACAAAACCATAAAAAAAGTTGCACTTTTAAATGGTTCCGGCAATAAATTTATAAATGATGCCAGGTTTGCAGGTGCAGATGTGCTTGTAACTGGAGATATGCAGTACCATGGTATTCTTGATGCCTTGGAAATGGGCTTGTGTGTAATTGACGCAGGCCACTTTGCCACAGAAAAAATCATGATAAAGTATGTGGCTGAATATTTAAAGGGTAAATTTCGAGAGTTGAAGCTTGATGTGGACGTTATTGAATCAAATTCAAATACGGAAATTTTGAGAGTTTTATAGGAATAGTATTACTGTTCCTATTTTATTTTTTTAAAAAAAATTAAGCCAAGGAGATGGTTCGATGGATTTGCCAGTACTTTACGAGTTGCAGGTAATGCATAAGGAAATAAATGTGATTGGGGAAAAACTAAAGGAGCTTCGGGAGGCAAAGGAACTAAAAAAGCTTAAGGATGAGTATCAACGTCTTAAATGTGAGCATGATAAAGCAGAGGAAAGCATTAAGAAAAATGCATACCAGCAAGAGATAAGGAATAACGAGATTAAGAATTTGGACTGTAATAAGAAGTCCTGTGAGGAAATCAAATTCAGCAAAGAGACAGACACAGTGAAAAAGCTGGAAAGTATAGAAAAGCAGCTTGAGCAGCTTGATGAGAAAAAGCAAGGTATAGAAAATGACATAATAACACTCATTGATGAAGTGGATAATACTAATAAGGACCTTGCAGAGACAAAAAAACGATCAGTATTTATTAAGAAAAAATATGCAAGCATCAAAGAAAATATTGAGAAATCAATAGAGTCTCTTGAAGCTCAAAAAGCAAAGCTTATCGTAAAAACCGAAAGCTTGCTGAAAAAAGTCAGCAAAGATAACGTTGAAATGTATAACAGGCTATTAAAATCATATTCTGATCCTGTAGCCCAGGTAGCAGGACGCTCATGCAGCGGCTGTAATATGGAAATGTCAGCAATGGATTATGAAGCTTTGAAAAGTGGAAGCCAGGAGTTGAGATGCCAGAGCTGCGGAAGGTTATTATATTTCTGCAGAGCTTAATAAAGATTAATGAGCTGGTAAACTGGCATGGTATTGACATTGCAGCTATATATATCATGTTGACTACTTGATGCTTTGGTTATATAATAAGAATCTAAACTAAATAAAAAACAAATTAATGAGTAAGCCAGATGATCGCGTTTGCAGTGATGCAAACGAGGAAAGTCCGGGCTCCAGAGGGCAGGGTGCCGGGTAACTCCCGGTGGAGGCGACTTCAAGGATAGTGCAACAGAGATATACCGCGAAACAGCAAGCTTAGGCTTGCTGCCGTAAGGGTGGAAAGGCGAGGTAAGAGCTCACCAGCGGTTAGGTAACTAACCGGCTATGTAAACCCCACCTGGAGCAAGACCAAATAGAGAGACAGCTGAAGTGCAAGCTTCGGCAGGAACGGCCCGTTCCGTCTCCGGGTAAGGTCGCTTGAGCTTGACGGTGACGTCAGGCCTAGATAGATGATCGTCTAATACAGAACCCGGCTTATAGACTTACTCATGACTGGAAACAAACACTGCGTATACGTGGTGTTTTTTTTTATGATGTTTCATTAAAACACAATATTTAAAATTTTTAAAATATTAAAAACAAAGGAGGAATTTTGAGGAGTTAATAGAATATATATTAGCAGATTATAATATATTATTTTAAAAGTAACAACGTAGCATAGTACGCAAACGAAGTAAAGCCAATGTCTTTGGCATTTTATTTTCGCAATAAATGTAAACGTTTACATTGTGACACACAATACAGAACAGGAGAAAAATATATGGCTACAATAGAGGAAGTCGCAAAAAAAGCGAAGGTTTCAACAGCAACGGTATCTCGGGTTATAAACAGCAATGGACCTGTATCCGAAAAAACCCGGCGAATAGTAATGAAAACTATTGAAGAGCTTGGGTATGCACCGAACATACTGGCCAGAAATTTCAGAACAAGAAAAACAAATACCATTATTACGGTTTTGCATGACATTTGCAATCCTGTACTGGCAGAAATGATTAAGGGTATGGAGGATGTGGCTTACAAGAATGATTATTGTCTGCTAATCGGAAACTCAGGAAACAATCCCGACAGAGCAATGGATTATTTAAAAACCTTGAGAGAAAAGAGAGCGGATGGAGTTATTTTCGTCACACCCAGAATAGATGAGGCTGCTATAATCGAAATCAATAAAATCGTTCCTGTGGTCCTTGTTTGCGATTACATAGAAAATTCAAGGATACCCTCTGTGCGTGTAGATGATTATAAAGCAGCATACCAGATGACAGAATATCTGGTTGATAATAGTCATAAGCAAATCGCATATATTGCAGGCCCGGAAAATATAAGAATTGCCGCAGACAGACTTAGAGGCTTCAAAGCAGCCTTAAAGGACCACAATATTAATTATGACAACAGTCTGGTTATCATGAATAATTCATCTATGGAGGATGGACGGAGATCCATGGAGGAGATACTCTCACATGCTGCACTTCCCATTTCGGTGGTAGTATACAATGATGAGACCGCAATAGGAGCTTTGGAATATGCCAAGGGAAAGGGTTATAGGATACCGGAGGAGGTTGCAGTCGTCGGCTTTGATAATATTGGGATAGCTGGTTTGGTAAAGCCCGGATTGACAACTGTTAATCAGCCTAAGTACGAAATCGGTGCCACATCTATGAGAATAATGCTGGAGATTCTGCAAGGCATAGAACCGGAATGTGAGGATAATATATTGGATTACCAGCTTATTGTAAGAGAGAGCTGCGAGCTCTAACGACTTGATGACAATTGAGAATAAAATAATACATTTTGCATAATGAAGTATATAAGGTAAATGTACTTTTGCAAATGTAAGGAAAGGGAAGAGGATTATTGATAAAGGCTATCCTGTTTGATTTTGACGGTACCCTGGTGGACTCCATGGGGGATTTGGCAGACATTGCATCTGATGTGATCTGGAAGCATTACAAGCTTTCAAAGAACTTTGGAGAAATGCTGTACAATATGACCTCGGGACTTCCATTTTGCAAACAGATTGAGATGATGTTTTGCGACTATGAAAGAAATAGACTTGCGGTGGATGATTTTGAGACGCGTAAAAAGGATAACTTCAAAGAACACAAGCTTTTCCATGACACAATTGAGACTATCGGATATCTGCGGGACAAAGGGTATATGACGATAATTTCGTCAAATAATTTCAAAGAGGTAATAGATGATTATTTAATATCCAGCGGTTTGAAGGTAGATGAGGTATTGGGGTTTGGGGCAGGATTATCCAAAGGGAAAAGCCATGTAGAGTATATTTGTGACAAGTACGGCATTCAAAAGGATGAAATAATATTGGTTGGTGATTCCTTAAAGGATGCAGAGCTTGCAAAGGAATGTGGAATAAGTTTTATTGGAAAGACAGGATTGAATTGTAGAGAAGGCTTTGTAGACTTGTACCCAATGAAGACTATAGATAACCTCCTGGAATTGAAGGATATTTTGTAAGCAGGGTGTTTTCAATAAATATACTGTGTGTGGTTCAAGATTTCTGGATTACTTGATGTAATCTAAAAATAAAAATACAAAAACAAAAGGGGGATAATATGAAAAAGAAAATTTTCAGAGTATTAAGCCTAGCCTTGGTTCTGATTCTTATGGCAGCGGTTTTCACAGGATGTGCTCCAAAAGAGGCTCCCGCTGCCGCTCCTGCTGCTGCGCCGACACAGGCAGACCAGAAACCCAAATCTGATACCCTGACTATGTATTCGGCACTGCAGGAAGAAGAGATACTGGTATATCTTGATACTTTTACCAAGGCAACCGGAATTAAAGTCAATTATGTTAGACTGTCGGCAGGAGAGATAATGACTAGAGTCTCTGCAGAAAAAGATAATCCTCAGGCCAGCATATGGTTCGGAGGCCCCTCGGATACCCTTGTACAAGCCGGCAGCGCAGGATTATTGGAGAAGTATGACTCTGCCAATTTGGCAAAGATACCGGAAACATACAGAGATAAGGCAGGCTTTTGGTCACCAATCTATGTAGGTGCTATTGGTTTTGCATGTAATAAGGATTGGTTTGAAAAGAAAAAGCTTGCTTATCCCGAGTCCTGGGAGGACCTATTAAAACCTGAATTTGCAAAACAGATTTCTGTTGCACATCCCGGTTCATCAGGAACTGCCTATACCATACTTGCAACTATGGTGCAGCTTAAAGGTGAAGAGCCTGCTTTTGAATACATGAAAAAGCTGCACAAGAATGTAATACAGTACACAAAATCAGGTTCAGCACCTGCAAAGAATGCAGCAATCGGAGAAGCTGCAATAGGTTTGTCCTTTGGTCATGATATCCTGAAAATTAGAAATACAGAGGGATATCCCATTGAGCTTAAGTTCCCTAAGGATGGAACAGGATATGAAATCGGCGGAGTTGCTCTCATAAAGAAGGGAATTGCCGGTGAAGAAGAAAATGCAAGAAAATTCATAGATTGGGTAACAGATGTACAGGCACAGGAATTGTCTGAAGTGACAAAATCTTATAGACTCCCAGTAAATACTGATGCCAAAATCTCAGAAGGCTCCATAAAGCTCTCAGACCTTGAGACTATCAATTATGACAATGTATGGGCAGGAGAAAACAGAAAAAGACTTGTTGAAAAGTTCAGTGCTGATATAGCATCAACCCCGAGCAAATAATCACCAGGATTTTTTAGGGGTGTCAAGTACAGCTTGCACCCCTAAAATTATGCAAGGAGAATGGTATATGAAAAACAACAATACCAGTTTAAGGGTAAGAATAGCAAAGCTGAGTCCCTTTGGGAAAGAACCCCTTGTGACTGCAGTTATAATTGCTATATTTGTATTTCTATTTCTATTTATAGTATATCCGTTGTACAAGATCCTGGTCATGAGTGTGACAGATAGTGATGGGAAGCTGTCCTTTGAGTTAATTCGCAGCGTGCTTTCCAACCAGTATTACCTTCAAAGTCTTATGAACAGCTTGAGGCTGGCAGCGGCAGTATCCGTCATATCATTGATTGTCGGCTATATTTTTGCATATGCGATAACCAGAATTGATATCCCATTTAAGCCATTTTTTAAAATGATGGCAACTCTTCCTATTATATCACCGCCTTTTGTTTTATCTCTATCAATGATAATGCTTTTTGGAAGGAACGGTTTAATAACAAACAGGCTGCTGGGTCTGGAGGATGTCAATATATACGGCTTCAACAGTCTATTGGTTGTGCAGGTAATGTCATTCTTCCCAATCGCATATCTTACTTTATCGGGAATACTTGAGGCGATAGATCCTTCAGTGGAAGATGCAGCACTAAACCTGGGGGCGCAAAGAGGCAGGATTTTCAGAACGGTTACATTGCCTCTATCTTTTCCGGGAATTGCCAGTGCACTTTTGCTGGTAATGGTGCAATCCCTGCAGGATTTCAGCAATCCCATGGTGCTTGGTGGAAACTTCCATACCCTTGTTGTGCAAGCGTATGTTGAAATAATTGGAATGTATGACATGAAAAAAGGTGCAGTAATCTCCATAATGCTGTTGCTGCCGACACTTGCCGCATTCCTTCTTCAAAAGTATTGGGTAAGCGGGAAGTCATATGTAACAGTTACAGGAAAACCTTCCTATGAAAGGCCAAAGATAAACAGCCCAATGATTAAATGGAGTGCATTTGCGTTATGCTCGCTCTTTACAGCAGTCATAGTACTGTTTTATGGGACGGTGCTTTTCGGTTCCTTCGTAAAGATATGGGGCGTTAACAACCAGTTCACCCTGGCAAATTATAAATACATATTTACACTTGGTTCCGCTCCTGTGAAGAATACCCTTCTGCTGGCGGCATATGCAACTCCTATAGGAGGACTGCTCAGCATGATTATTGCATTCCTGGTTGTACGGAAGCGGTTCCTGGGACGGCGTGCAATGGAATTCGTTTCTTTATTGGCTTTTGCCATACCGGGGACTGTAATAGGCATAGGGTATATATTGTCATTCAACCAGAAGCCTATACTCCTTACAGGTACAGGGCTGATACTTATATTGGCATTTATATTCAGGAACATGCCGGTTGGGATTGAGTCAGGTACTGCGACCTTGAATCAGATAGACAAATCCATTGAGGAAGCCTCGACAAATCTCGGGGCTAGCAGCTTCACAACCTTCAGAAAAATTACTTTGCCGCTAATAAAATCTGCCTTTTTCTCAGGCTTGGTATATGCCTTCGTACGCGCTATGACAGCTGTAAGTGCTGTAATACTGCTTATATCGCCAAGATGGAACCTGGTCACTGTATCAATACTTGCGCAGGTTGAGAACCTTAGGCTGGGCATAGCTGCAGCATATGTGGTGATTCTGATAATCATGATGATGGTGGCTATTGTCATTATTGAGGCGCTTGTAAAAAGACTTGTAGCAAAGAAAGAGGCTGCATAAAGCAAAGAGGGGGGTCAATTTATGTCACACTCAAAACAGAATAATATGCAAAATGAATATAACAGCAGTAACGTTACTCTGAATAATCTTGAAAAGGTATTCACAAAGCATGATAAAAGCGGTGAGCTTATTGCGGTGAATAAAGTGAGTCTGGAATTTGAGAACTCAAAGCTTACAACCCTTCTGGGACCCTCAGGCTGTGGAAAGACTACCATCCTCAGGATGATAGCAGGCTTTGAGCAGGTTACCTCGGGAGATATAAGTGTGGGAGGGAAATCCATAGTCGATACAGCACCAAATAAGAGGGATCTGTCAATGGTGTTCCAGAGCTATGCTCTTTTTCCTCATATGGATATTTACGAGAATATAGCCTATGGACTGAGAGTAAAGAAACTGCCTGACAATGAGATAAAGGAAAGAACAAATAAGGTAATCAAGCTGATGCAGCTGGATGGAATGGAAAAGAGGTATCCCAACCAGATATCAGGAGGCCAGCAGCAGAGAATAGCACTGGCCAGGGCAATAGTGATAGAGCCTAAGGTGCTGCTGTTTGATGAGCCGCTGTCTAACCTCGATGCTAAGCTGAGGGAATACATGAGAGACGAAATAAGAAAGCTGCAGCTGAGGCTTGGAATAACTAGTATTTATGTAACCCATGATCAGAATGAAGCTATGGCTATTTCGGATAAGGTTGTAATTATGAATCAGGGGAATATTGAACAGTACGGCACACCCCAGGAGATATATTATCAGCCCAAAAATAAATTCGTTGCCAATTTCATGGGTAAAGCTAATTTTATAAACGGCACAGTTCAGGGAAAAGAGAAGGATGGAGTATTTGTAAAAGTAGGAGCTCACAGTGTTCAAGTCAGAAATCCAGGATGGCACGACCCCAAGCAGGGGGAAGATGTATCCTTGGTAATCAGACCTGAGGCAATCAAGTTCACAGAAAGTGAGGAAGGCTTGACAGGAACAATTAGCAGAGCAACCTTCCTTGGAAGCATTGCAGAATACGATGTAGATATGTTTGGAAGCAGCGTTTGTGTGCAGGTGTATAATCCTCAGCTGAATAGTGTGTTTGAAGTGGGTACTGAAGTAGGACTGTGGTTTGATCCTGATTGTATCAGGATACTGCCTGTGAAAAGCGGTGAGGCCGATGAAATATAAGCTTATAGTATCAGACATAGACGGAACCCTGGTGAACAGCAGCAGGCAAATCTCCGACAGGACAAAAATAGCAATACACAAATTTCAATCCCTTGGGGGAGTCTTTGCAATTGCAACAGGGCGTATAGAGGAATCGGCAAAAGGCTTCTATAACGAGCTGCAGCTGGATTCACCGGCAATTCTGTACAACGGGGCTAAGATTGTAGAGCTGAAGAATAACAAATGTCTGATGGAAAGCATATTGGAGGAGGAGCATTTCAGTCAGGCTGTAAAGCTCCTTTCGGAATTGAATTATGATGCAATAGTATATAGTAACGGTAAAGCATATGTCAGGAACATTAATGATACAATCAGGACTTATATGGAAAAGGACAGCGTTCAGTGCATTCAGGTTGATGATTTTATGTCTTGTATAGAAGGAAAGCCGAACAAGATTCTGATAATAGGCGATAGCAGCATTCTGGCAAAATTCCTGGTCGACTTTGAGTCTAGATGCAAGATTAAGCCTAATGCAGTAAAATCAGAGGCCAATTATCTGGAGATACTTCCGAGAAACACTTCAAAGGGGGAAGCCTTGAAGAATCTGGCGGAGCATTTAAAAATACCTATGGAGCAGATAGCTGCTGCCGGAGATAATATGAATGATTATGAAATGCTTAGGGAGGCAGGGCTGGGAATTGCGGTAAGCAATGCGGTTCCAAGGCTTTTTGATGCCGCTGACTTGATTGCGAAATCCAATGACGAGGATGGTATAGCTGAAATCATAGAACGTATAATTAAAGGCGAGTTATAGGATTTTGAGGATATTAGGGGGTAGCCGGTATATGTTGAGTGTAATGGCTATAGTTACGATAACCGTTGGATTCATATTTGCATTTATCAATGGGTTTCATGATGGATGTAATGTGTTGGCATCTAGTATATCATCACGGTCAATCCTACCTAAGAGAGCATTGCTTATAGCATGTGCCGCAGAATTCACGGGAGCGCTTATATTGGGAACCGCTGTTGCAGAAACCATAGGCAGAGGTGTTGTAAACCCGATTAATATTATGGATGAAGAACCTGTTATAGGTATCATTTTTGTACTTTCTACCTTGCTGGGCGGAATTATATGGAATTTGGCAACGTGGAAATGTGGAATACCATCAAGCTCTTCCCATGCTTTAATTGGCGGGATATTAGGAGCCGGAATACTACTTTTTGGATGGCATTCAATAAATTGGTCCAATATTTTATTCAGGGTTGTCATCGTAATGTTTACCTCACCAATCATAGGTTTTTCTATAGGCTATTTCTTTATTAAGATTGCACTTTTATTGCTAAAAAACAGCAGCAAGGATATAAACGAACACTTGAAAACTATACAGAATTACAGTATGTTTTTTCTGGGTATCAGCCATGGAAGTAGTGACTCACAAAAATCAATGGGACTTATAGCCCTGGTATTGCTTGTTATAAACGGTGGTTCAGAATTCTACATACCCCTGTGGGTAAAGCTGGGATGCGCGGCCGCTATCACAGCAGGGCTTTCTGTAGGGGGCTGGAAGATTGTAAAAACGGTAGGAGACAAGATATACAAGCTCAAGCCTATCCATTCCTTTAGTTCTCAAATAGCCGCCTCCAGTGTTATTGCAGCTGCATCAGTATTTGGAGCACCTGTAAGCACCACACAGATAGTGATTTCATCAGTAATGGGGGTAGGTGCCGGAGATCATTATAGAAAAGTGAACTGGAACACTGTTAGAAGTATTGCGACTGCATGGTTCACAACGATACCCTCAGCTGCTGCAATATCTGCGCTGTTAGCATTTACTATGAAAGCAATATTTTGATTTTAGATTGACAGGAGGAAGATAAATTGGGAAAGGGTAATTTACTGATTGGACAGTCAGGGGGCCCCACTTCAGTGATAAACTCAAGCCTATATGGGGTAATTGACGAAGCCAGGAATTACAAAGAAATAGATACCGTTATCGGTATGCTTCATGGTATGGAAGGAGCCCTAAAGGAAGATTTTATCAATTTGTCGGCACAAAGCAGAGAAACCCTGGAAGGAATGAAGCTGACACCTGGAGCAGCATTAGGCGGCTGCCGCTTTATGATAAAGAACACTGATCCCGAGGATGCTGATAATAAGAAATTATTCAACATATTTGAAAAGTATAATATAAGATACCTTGTTTATATGGGCGGCAATGATTCTATGGATACCGCCGACAAAACAAGCCAGCTGGCAAGAAAGATGAACTATGAGCTGCAGGTTATGGGTGTACCCAAAACAATTGATAATGACCTGGTAGAGACACATCACTGTCCGGGTTACGGAAGTAATGCGAAATATGTTATAACTACAGTCATGGAAGCCGGGCTCCATAATAGGAGCATGTATACTTCAGAGACAGTAGCTATCCTAACAACTGTGGGAAGGAATACAGGGTGGCTGCCGGCTGCCAGCATACTTGCCAAGAGGAGCCCTGAGGATGCGCCACACCTGATATATCTGCCGGAAGTTCCCTTTGATGCTGAGAAATTCCTTGAGGATGTTAAAAGGACAGTAGCTAAGATCGGCGGAGCATTTATCGTAACAGGGGAGGGCCTCATGGATAAGAATGGTGAATACGTGAATGTAAATAAGAACGGGGTGGCTACGGATGCATTCGGGCATCCTGAGCTGGGTGGTGTAGGAGAATACTTGAAAGGCCTAGTCGAAAACAGGTTGAAGCTGCGGGCAAGGGTGATAAAGCCGGATATAGCTCAGCAGGCAGCCATGCACTGTGCTTCCTTGACAGATTTAAAAGAGGCTGAGATGGCCGGAAGAGCTGCTATCCACGCATTCTCCCAGGGTAAGTCGGGGTATATGGTAACCTACGAGGTTGAAGGCTCAGGGAGCAGCTATAAATGCAGTACCGGACTTGTGGAATTGCATAAGATCGCAAATGCAGAGCGAAAGGTGCCTGCCTGTTTTATTAATGAAGAAGGAAACTTTGTAAAGGAAGAGTTTGCCGAGTATGTGATGCCGTTGATACAGGGAGCGGTAGGGCTTAAGACAGAGGGAGGCCTTCCATATTATACAAAGCTTGAGAAGCATCCTGTCATATTGAAGACTTGATTATACTTTAATTGCTCTAAAAGGAGGAAGAATATGAGCTTCTTCAGAAGTCTGTTAAATGAGAAATCCCAGGAAGGGTTTTATAAAATGCTTACTACACAGTGCGACATGACTGTAGAAGCAATTGACGAGCTTTGCGAATACGTTGAGAACCCAAGTAAAAGCACGCAATTAAAGATAAATCATCTTGAGCGGGAAGCCGACAATATCCGAAGAGAACTTATTTCCATGCTGGAGTCGGCTTTTATCACTCCCTTTGAAAGAGAAGACATATTCTCCCTGTCAAAAGCTATTGATGACCTGCTTGACTACTCAAAGTCCACTGTAGATGAGATTGAGATTTTTGGACTGGATACCAACAAGGACTTGAAGGATATGGTATATATTATCAGGGATGCCGTAATGTGCATATTCAATACAGTGAGAGTAATGGACAATCCAAAGAATAAATGTCAGGATAATATAATAAAGGCAAAGAAATACGAAAACGAGATGGAGAACTTATATAGATATTCCCTGGTAAGGCTGGTTGAAAACGATGACATCAAATATGTGCTGAAAATGAGAGAGGTTTATAGGCACATGAGTAATTTTGCGGACAAAATCGATATAGCGGCTGACATGCTTGGAAATATCATGTTGAAAAGAAATTGAACACTACTATTTAGTAGTGTTTTTTCATTGTATTCAAAGTCCCAAGGCATTATAATGTAAGAGTTGAAACAGAAGAGAAGGAGTATACTAATGAGCAATAATGCCTTAAGATGGAGTTTAATAATAGTAGTGCTGCTCTCGGTATTGTTTCCTGTGGGAGCGTATTTTGGAGTAGCTGTAGTCTTTATAGCGGCCATACAAGCCAGGAGGTCAAGGCAGATACTTGGGGTGCTCTCTGCCGATAAGAGCATCCTTGTCATGCTTTTTTGCATTATACTGGCTATCCTATATTCCGAGGATGTTTACATGAGCATAGGTGCTGCACTCCTGCTGTGCTTGAATATCGGGCTTTACCTAATACTTATGGTTGAGCTGAAGAATTTTGAGGTACAAAAGTATTATAAACTGCTGAATCTTGCTTGCTTATTAGCCTGTATATTTGGAATATATCAATTCGCCAGCGGGAATATGAATGTTGAGAAGAGCTGGGTAGATGAAAAGACCTTCGGCTCCCTGGACAGGGTATATTCGACGCTTCTTAATCCCAATATATTTGCGGGATACCTGGCAATAAACCTGTCCTTCGCCCTAGCGCGGTTTCGAAGCTGGCGAGAGGATATATCGATTACACTTAACATAATCCTGTCATCGATATGTCTGCTGCTGACATATTCCAGAGGCGGTTTTGCTGCCTTCGGTACAGCGATGCTTATACTTTGCATGCTGAAAGAAAGGAAAAAAGGATTATCCTTATACTTGACTGCAATGGCCGCAGCATTTTTTGTTTTGAACTCTGCCGGCCCCAACAATCGCGCCGATTTGGGTTCGGTGTATCAGGACAGCAGTAGTCTTTACAGGCTTGAGATATGGAAAGCAGCCTTCAACATGTTCCTTGACAATCCCATCCTTGGGAATGGAATAGGCACTACCTGGTATTATCTTTCCAGCGGCTCTGACAAGCTGTACAAATATATACTGCACAGCCATAATATCTATCTTCAGGTAGCAGCTGAGATGGGAATTGTCGGGCTTTCGGCCTTTATAAATTTAATCCTACAGAAGGTATGGGAAGGCTATAGACTTCTAAAGGAAAAAGCCTCGGGGGAGGAAGCATATATAATACAAGGGTTTATAGCATGCACAGCAGGAATCAGCGTACATGGAATGATTGACGCTGTTGTATTCGTTCCTGCGCTTAGCTTGGTATTCATGGGCTATTTTGCATTATATAACAGAGTTGTATCGAAGCATTGGGCAGAGAACGCCAAGGTTATTGAGGTGCCTTTAATCCGCTGGCTCAGAACACAGCAATCATTTTATATAAAAGGTGCTCTTAAGCTGTTTGGTGGTAAAAGTACCTATAAAGATAAGTACCAGGAAAAAGCTGACGAGGCCTACTAGACTTGATATTGTCATATTAGAGCTATGTATGCCGTTTTCTATAAGATACAGGTTGCAGCACATAATGGCAATGACCATTCCTATAAAGGCCAGAAATGGCTTTAAGAGAACGTTGACATAATCTATACGTATCTGAGGAATCCGCTTTAAATCAACGAGATTCCATAGGCAAACCAATACTGCACTGGAACAGAAGCCGATTATATATCCGTATATTCCGATGGAGGGTATAGGTATAAGGAAGTATGAACATACAATAGAAATAATAATATGCAAAATTGAGTTTTTGAGAACTAGCTGCTGCATCCCGACACCGTTCAGTATTGCAAAGAGAGTGAACTGCCAATACTCAAAAATGCATACGAAGGCCATCCAGAAAAGCATATCTCCGGCTTCGGGGCACTTGAAGAATATTCTGCTGAGCTCCCAAGGAAAGATTATAAAGAGAGCAGTTGAAGCAAATGCAATAACTGAGGTTATCTTGAGTGAATCATTGCATTTCTTGTTTAGCGCTGTCCAATTGCCGGCGGCATAGGAGGAGGTTATTGCAGGAACCAGCGTAATACCGAGGGAGGCTACTATTACAAAGGGGTAGAAGAGCAGCGGCATGACCATGCCTGTCACTTGTCCGTATAGGGACAGGGCATTAGAGTTGCTATAACCTGCAAAACGAAGCTGCATAGGAATCAATATAGCAATTACCATGTCCATGATGGTTGTCAGCGCACCGCTAAGAGACAGGGGGAGAGCCATTCTAAGAATTCTGCCTATAATGACAATAGTTGAATCAGTTTGTGTATGGACCGTTATTACGGTTCTTTTCATTTTGTAGCTTAAGTACAACAGAGCGAGACTGATTAACTCTCCTGCAGCCATGGCAGCCATCACACCGGCACATACATATTCAATGCCAAAGGGAAGGAGGAAGTATGTTGTAAGAAGAAGTCCTCCCACTCGAATAAGCTTCTCCAGTATATCAATAAAAGCTGGAGGATTAACATTCTGTAACCCGAAGAAATAGCCCTTCAATACCGCACTTAAAGAAATAAAGAATACTGCCGGGGTGAAGACCATAATTGAGAGTGAGGTCCTTGAATCCTTAAGCACATTGTTTGAAAGGTATTCGGCATTGAAGTATATGAGGGTGCAAAGGAATAGGCTCCACATCCCTATAGTAATCCCGCAGATCCTCAGAATCTTATACATATTATTATAATTTCGGCTTGGAGCTTGCTCAGCTATGAGCTTAGAGACGGCTGTAGTAATTCCGCCAGAGACCAAAGTAATAAAAAGGAAGTACAAGGGAAGGACCAGCTGATATACACCGATGCCTTCAGAGCCTATTGCTCTGGTAAGAAATACCCTGTAAATGAAAGCAAGAGATCCAGTAATAAGATTTGTTATTGTCAAAATAAAGGCGCCCTGTATGTAAGTGAGCTTTTTCAACGCGTATCCTCTCCTCATAAAAACATCTATAATATATATAGTATTTTGAGTGCAAGTATAATATTATAGAAAATTTGGTTAAGGGCTGCGCATGGCTATAGTATGTCTTCGAATTATGTAGGGGCGAACAGTGTTCGCCTGCCCTACGGATTATAGTATAAAAAAAGAAGGCAGCCAGGATTTTGGCTGCCAGGAGAGTTGGATATGCTTATAATCTAGTCGCTAATTTTATTTTTCTATTTCGACCAGAAGGCCATTAACAAATTTTAAAGTTAATTCGTTGTTGACACGTAAGTCTTCAACCCTTGAAGTAACTTCATCAATAACTACCTTGACATCTGAAGCAACTGTATAGGTCTTGGTTGTGCTTCCAACCTTAAGAGTGATTTTCTTTTCAGTGCTGATGCTTATTCCGGTTAGTATTCCTTCAACTTCTGTAATTGTGTCTTCTGCAATAACCTTTGTAACTCTTTCATCTGTTATCTCTACTTCGATTTTCATGCCTTTTACAAGGTCTGAGAAGCTTTCATCTTCATCATCATTAACAGTTATTTCTGCATCATTTGGTATCGTGAGGGTAACAACAGAGCCATTTGACTTTTGTACTTTTATTGTTCTGCTGCTGTCTGTGATAGTGCTTATTGTACCTTCAACATTCACTACTTCATCAAGTTCTACGATTTTTGCTTCAGCCAGCTTGTTGTTATCCTCATCGACAAATCTTACAGCTTCAATATTATCAAATTCCTTGAACTTTACAATGCTATATGGATATGAGGTAGTGCCATTGCTTGTTGAAGGAGATTCTGTTTCAATTACTGCTTTAATAGTATAATTGTTGCTGCTTTCAAGTTTGTAAGCTTTATCTATATCAATTTCATAACCGCTTGAAGTCTTCTTGCCCATTGTAGCTATCAGGTAAACATAGTTATCATACTCATATGCTTTGTAATTCTTAGAAAGCTTGAGGTAGTCAACCTGATCCTTCAATTTGTCAGCAAGATCACTGTAGTCTACAGCTTCAACAGATAATTCATCTTCTTCAAAATCTTCTGCAGTTACTTTTACTACCTTATCATCAGCTATTTCTACTTTTACGCTCATTCCTTCTTCTAGGTCTGAGAAGTCAGCATCATCATCACTGTTTACTATGATTTCGGCGCTTGTAGGAACGGTATAACTAACTTTTGTGCCATTGGCTTTTTCAACCTTGATTGTTTTGCTGCTGTCGATGAGGTCGTAGATTTCACCTTCTACTATAGATGCTTCATTAACATTTGCAATTTCTACTTCTGCAAGTTTATCGTCTTCGCCATCAACAAATCTTACGAGATCAATATCATCAAAGCTCTTGAACTTAACTACGCTGTAAGGATATGTGATAGCTTGAGTAACTATGTCATCGGATCCCGGTTCATCTGTATCTATTACTGCTTTCACTATGAAATCATCATTTTTTTCTACTTTATAAACATCTTCGAAATCTATATCATAACCGCCAGTGTTCCTTTTGCCCATAGTAGCCAAGAGGTATATATAGTCATTGTACTCATATGCTTTGTAGTTCTTTGTTGATTTAAGGTCATCTACCTTATCCTGAAGTACTTCAGGAAGGTCTTCATAATCAACAGTGGCTACAGATAATTCTGTTTGCTCTTCTTCATCATTGTCAGCTACTTTAATAACATCAATGAAGATTACTTTTTTGTCTTTGTTGAATGTCAGCTGGAGTACATCACCTGCTACCAGGTCATCAATATCCTGGAAGGAGCTGTTCTTATAAACCTGAGCGCCTTCAAGCACGTCATAAGTGACTGTTGTGCCTTTTACTTTAACTGTGATTTCGCTGTCATCAACATCTGCTGAAACAAATACTGTACCATTCTTTTTAGTGTCAGTGTCCGGAAGGTCGAATTTTCCTTCAGCCCTGTCGAGTAAAACAGCCATTTCAGCTCTTGTAACAGGTTCCATCGGCTTGAACATATTGTTATTGCCGCTCATTATTTTCAGTTCATTTGCAAGATATACATAACCGACTGATTTTTCCGGTATAGCACTGCTGTCTTTAAAGGAAAGGTCTTCATCCATGTGCTTTAATGCTTCATCAGTCTTGCCCATTGCTCTTACGATATACTTTGCTATTTCGTGTCTCTTTGCTGGAGCATTTAGATTGAAGCTGCCAAGTTCTTCTGGAAGAAGAATTTTCTTCTCAATCGCAACGAAGATATATCCCAATCCCCAAGTTGATTTCTCACCTTTATAAAGAGGGTGCACCTGATTTTTCTTGTTGTCGGCTTCAACATTATCACCAGTAAGTCTTAATACCATTGCAAGAGCTTCCAGCTGTGTGACTTTGTTTTGTGGTGCAAACTTTCCTTGACCTACACCGCCGATTATTCCTTTGCCGGCTAGCTTTTCAATTGCATTGAGAGCCCAGCTGACATCCTTTGAATCATCAAATTTGAATTTCTTATCCTTGTCATTATCATTACCTTTACCGGGTTTAGTAAACTTTACAGTCACGCTTGCACCTGTGGCTGCTTTGCTAAAATCTGCTGCAAATACTGTAGTAGTTAAGGAAGAGAGTGTGAATACTACTGCAATTCCTAGTGACATCAATTTTTTCTTCAACATAAGATTTCCTCCTCGTTTCTTTCTTAAAAGTGATTTGTTTTCTGTGTTTGATATAAACTTCGCAAACAGGTTCTGAATTTAGGGAGTAATTTGAAAAAAAGTTAAAAAAATTAATTTTGTATGAGATTTTACAAAAGGTGAAGGATAGAGTAAAAATGGCTTTTTTATTTTTAGACTCCATTTGTATTGACAAAGTTCCAGCATTATGCTATTTTATTAGAAAGATAACCTTTAATTTAGTCCTGCGAGGCTAGTAAGGTGATGGATAGAATACTTATGTGATAAGTCTAACCCTCATGCCCGCAGGCATGAGGGTTTTTTATTGTATAGAAAGTATAACTTTCCTATACAATAGAAAACCTTGATTAAAGTGCCCGTGCCAGAATTTCCTCATTACATTCGGAAAAGGCACATGGGCTTCAAATGCGGCGCAGCCGCATTTGGCATGTATAAAATCACAAGACCTTTAAATACTAGTCCTGTGAGACTATGAAGGAGGAGAAATTTATGAGCTTAAAAGGAAGACATTTAATCGACCCTGATGACTTTAGCCTGGAGGAACTCAATGAGGTATTTGACCTGGCGGAAAGAATGATCGAGGACAGGGACGCATATGGCAGCATATGCAAAGGAAAGATTCTGGGAACTTTGTTCTATGAGCCAAGTACAAGGACAAGACTGAGCTTTGAATCCGCAATGCTTAGAATGGGCGGTACGGTATTAGGGTTTTCTGATGCCAGCACCAGCTCGGTATCAAAGGGAGAGACCATTGCTGATACTATTCGAGTCCTCGCTACATACGCTGATGTGGTAGTGATGAGACATCCCAAGGAGGGCGCGCCAAAGCTTGCTTCTGAGTATTCTTCCGTGCCTATAATAAACGGAGGAGATGGAGGTCACCAGCACCCGACACAGACCCTGACCGACTTGCTTACTATAAGAAAATATAAGGGAACCCTTGAGAATCAGACAATAGCCTTTTGCGGAGACCTTAAATTCGGAAGAACAGTACATTCTCTTATAGGTGCAATGTCACGCTATAAAGGTTCTAAATTTGTACTTATATCACCTGCGGAGCTTAAACTGCCAGAACATTTGAAATTAAGCCTTGCAGAAAAATACGGTATAAACATATTTGAAACAGAGAATCTTGAGAAAGTAATAGACCAGGTGGATGTTTTATATATGACAAGAATACAAAAGGAAAGATTCTTCAACGAAGCAGATTATATGAGACTGAAAGACAGCTATATCCTTAGTAGGAGCAAGCTTAAGAATGCTAAGGAGGATATGTTGATAATGCATCCTCTCCCGAGGGTTAATGAGATTAGCTATGATGTGGATAGTGATAAGAGGGCTGTTTATTTCAAACAGGCAGAGTACGGAATATATGCAAGGATGGCACTAATGGCACTTTTGTTGGGGGTGAATTTGAATGTTAACGGTAAATAGTATTGACTGTGGAATAGTAATAGACCATATAACTGCAGGAAATGGTATGAAGATATTTGAAAAACTTAAACTGGGTGATGTCAATTTCCCTGTAGTTCTTCTAATAAATGTTTCAAGCAGCAAGCTGGGAAGGAAGGACATAATAAAGATAGAAAATAAGATCGATGTCGACCTCACCATGCTGGGGTTAATAGATCCCGGTATTAGTGTAAACATAATAGAAAGCAAAAAAATTGTAAACAAGATGAATGTCAACATACCTAAAGAGGTGCAAGGTTTGTTCAAATGCAAGAACCCCAGATGTGTCAGTAACTTTGATGAGTATGCCAGCCCAAAATTTCTACTGGATCATTCAAATGGGAAGATACATTACAAATGCAGCTATTGTGAGGAACTGACAACGTATAGTATTTAGGGCAATAGGCAATTGGAAAATCCCCGGAAGTTTATTAAACTCCGGGGATTTATTTATTCGCTAATATATGCCAGTAGAAGCTCGGCTGTGCATTTGATGGAGTCCAGATGAGTCCGCTCATATGAGTGGGAAGCAAATACTCCCGGGCCTATGACACCAGTCCTTAAGCACATCCCCGCTCTAAGAGCAGCTGATGCGTCTGAACTGTACCTGGGATATAGGTCTACCCTATAGTCTATCCCGTTTTTCTTCGCAAGCTCAACAAGTCTGGTTCTCATTCTGTAATCATAGGGGCCGCTGTTGTCCTTGGCGCAGATGGAGACTGAGTACTCGTTAGTATTCTGTCCAGTGCCGGGGGCTCCCATATCTATGCAGAGAAGCTCTTCTGCTTCCGAGTTTATTCCGGAGCATGCTCCGTGCCCTACTTCTTCGTAGTCAGTAATGAGTACTTGTATGGAATTTTCGGGGATTATATTGTTTTCCTTAATGTACTTGCAGACTCCAAGTATTATTGCCACTCCGGCTTTGTCATCCAGATGCCTTGATTTTACAAAGCCTGACTCGGTCATTTTGAACCTTGCATCAAAGGATATGTAGTCACCAATCTCAATTCCTAAGTTTTGAACGTCCTTTAGTGAGAACACCTTTTCATCAAGTACTATTTCCATATTCTCAAGAGACCGCTCAAAGGTGCTGATATCCCCGTGCACGTGTACCGAAGGCTTTGTGGTATAGATGGTGCCGGAATAAGTTTTGCCTGAAACGGTATGAATAAGACAATTCTCACACTCTACAGAATTGCCTGCAAAGCCGCCTACGGTAGCGAAGGACAGGCGACCCTTCTCCTTAATCTCCTTAACCATTGCCCCTAAAGTATCTGAGTGGGCAGCCAGAGCCTTTTTTACCCCTTTTTCTTTTCCTTCAATATATGAGAATAACGAACCCTTATTTGTATAGTAGAAGGGCATCCCCAGTTTATGGAATTCCTCGCCTATGAGTTTAAAGGCATTTTCGGTATAACCTGTGGGACTGGCTGTATTGCATAATCTTTGCAAGATATCTGTTATATAGACTATATCAATCATTAGTGTTCCTCCACATTCAAAAAATAACTATTATAGCATTTGAATGAAACAGTATCCATAAAATGCATGTCAAAAGATTGTCAAATGGATGGATATTGTCCCGAAGTCTTGCCTATGTTAATATAAAGCTACTTAGGAAATTGATATGGAAAATAACAATATACAATTTTATATTAGGCGGTGTTTATTTATGGAAAATGATATCATTATCATCGGAGGCGGACCAGGGGGCTATGTGGCTGCTATAAGGGCTGCACAGCTGGGAGCAAAGGTTTGTCTGGTGGAAGAAAGAGAAATTGGAGGCACCTGCCTTAACAGGGGCTGTATTCCGACAAAGGCATTATATACCAATGCTGAGATACTGAACACCTTAAAGGACATCGATAGTTTCGGGATCAAAGTGGATAACTATGAAATCAATGTGGAGCAAGTTCAAAAAAGAAAGCAGGATGTGGTGGATCAGCTGGTAGCAGGCATTGAAAAGCTTATTAAAGCCAACAGTATAAAACTGTTAAGAGGGCGTGGAAAAATCCAGGATAAAAATACAGTTAATGTGACTTTAAATGATGGAGGAGAACAAAGCATAACCGGAAAAAATATTATGATTGCCACAGGATCAAGACCATCAATACCAAATATACCGGGAGCTGATTTGGAAGGTGTCATTACCAGTGATGATATACTAGGCTTTACAGAGATACCAAAGCGCTTGGCAGTGGCGGGCAGCGGTGTTATAGGTATAGAATTTGCATATATATTTAATGCCATGGGCTCAGAGGTTTCAGTAATTTCTTCTACACTCTTGAAAAGAACGGATAAGGATATTGTAAAGAGATTGCCCGGGATATTGAAAAAACAAGGAATCAAGCTTTATGATGAAGTAAGGGCTAAGGAAATTATAAAGGGTGAGGATGGACTGATTATTAAAGCTTCAAGTAAAAAAGCAGGTAAAGAAGATATTGAGGTGCATGCTGACTATCTCTTGATGGCATCAGGCAGAGAGCCTATAGTGGAGGGTTTAAACCTGGATGCAATGGGAATTGAATACGACGCTAAGGGTATAAAGGTTAATGAGCACTATGAAACCAATATACAGGGGATATATGCCATAGGAGATGTAATAGGTGGAGTAATGCTGGCTCATGTGGCCTCACATGAAGGAATTCATGCGGTAGAGCATATAATGGGCATTACCTCCAAGGTGAGGCAGGATGTGGTTCCAGACTGTATATTTATTAACCCCCAGATTGCCTATGTGGGCTTTACAGAGGAAATGGCAAAGGAAAAGGGTCTGGATTATAAAGTTAGCAAATTTATGTTCGGAGCTAATGGAAAAGCTTTAGCAATGGGAGAACCGGATGGATTTGTGAAGGTTATTTCCAGCGGAGCAGAGGATAAAATAATAGGGGTGCATATAATGGGACCTCATGCTTCGGATTTGATACATGAAGGGGCCTTGGCCATAGCTCATGATATGAATGCAGAGGATATAGCAAATACCATTCATGCTCATCCTACCCTGGGTGAAGCCTTTAGTGAGGCAGTTCTAGGATTAAGAAACGAAGCCATTCATATGGTACCGGCTAAGAAAATATAGAAGGCGGCCAGACAAGGAAAGGGAAGGAAATTCATTCATGCTTTACCAGGCAAGTAAAATATAAGGTATTATTGAATCTGGTATGGTATAATAAAAGACAGGAGGTGTGGACATGAAAATATCAGAATTAGAAATTGGAATTTCAAAGTCTGTTCAAAAGGTCATAACCCGAGAAGATACTGCATTGAATTTCGGAAGCGGTGCATTGACGAATTTGCTTGCAACGCCTACCTTGGCTGCACTAATGATAGAAGCTTCAGTCAAGCTCATTGATCCCCTGCTTCCAGAAGATTATATAACAATAGGCAAGACTTTAGAGATTGAACATGAAAATCCGACTAAGGAAGGAATGAATGTAACTGTAACTGCAAAGCTGGTAGAGGTTAACGAAAGCAGGCTCTCCTTGGAAATCATAGCACATGATGAACTGGGGAGAATAGGCAGTGGATATCATGAAAGGCAGATAGTAAAACATAGTATTTTGATGGAAAAGGTTGAGGAAAGATTCAGCATAGTGCAGAGCAGACCTTAATCAAATATTTGAAAATATGTAAATATTTTGTAAAACCTTTAATAGGAGTTGTATTTTCAGTATATTAAGAATATAATACTTATACAAATATAATAATCAAATAAACTCAATCGATCGCTGAGTCCCTAGCAATAGGGAACGGGGGAACCAACAATTGGGGTGAATCCAGCGAATGCTGGTAGGGCTAGACTCTTTCGGTCCGAATCCGTCAGCTAACCTCGTAAGCGTGGGAAGAGGAGGACTGGGTGTAATTTGGTATAATTGCAGCCGTGGTTACTCCACGGCTTTTTGCTACCCTAAAACAGACTACTGCTCTATCTTTTTAGCACTAAAAGCAGCTATTACACAGCAAAATTAATACCACCCGGTACTTCCTTAAAAATTAAAGGAGGTATTGAAATGTCTGTATCAACGAAGTCTTATAGCAGTGTGAACCCGTATCATTTGAAAAAACTTCTTAGAGTGAGAAAGGCTGAGGTCTGCGATTTAAATGCCATATTTGAAGTTGCCGCCTCGGTAGGAACCTCAGAAAAAGTAGCAGAGCAAGGCTTTTTAGTAGACGATTATTTATCAAGGCCTGCGCACTACAAAAAGAAAATAAAGCATTGGATTCAAGACCTTAAGCATTTTTATGTAGCAGAGTATGACAAAGTATATGGTTTCATGATAGCCTATACTAAAGAAGAATGGCTTAGGGACAATCCAGATTGGATTCAGGACATATATTGGAACCCAGACTTTGACCACAGCTGGACTCAAAACTTCATAGTAGTTGATAAGACTGCTGTATATGCTGACCTAACAGGCATTGGCATAGGAAGCCTTATTTATAAGAGACTATTGGAGGATTTGAGTGCCGAGCGGATTGAGCACATATTTGCAGAGACTATAATTAGCCCTCAACCTAATTTCGCATCCCTGCAGTTCAGAAAGAAACAAAACTACAGCTTGGCCGGAGTCCGTTATGAGAAGTATAACAACAGCCTATATACTGACTTGGTGTACCATAAGGCTGCAGAATAACGGTAATTATTGACAATAGCAGATAGATAAAGTTACTATAGTATAGTAACTTTATCTTATTTTTTTGGGGGTTATTGTTGTGTTAATCCGTAAGGTGAGTATTTTATTAGAAGTATATATTAAACTGAGAAAAGTGAAAAATGGATGATTTTAAAGAGGTAAAGCCTCTTTATTTTAACAGAAGCTTTATGCTGCTTATGGCTGCAAGATTTGTCTCTCAGATAGGGGACCGGATACATTTTTTTGCACTTACCTGGTATATACTCAACAAGATTGGGACAGGCAGTGCTGTGGGTACAATAATGATTTTTGCAACTGCACCAAGTGTCATTATGGGACCCTTCACAGGAGTGCTTGCAGATAGGTTCGACAGGCGGAAAATTATGATTGCCATGGATTCAACAAGGGCAGTTATCGCAGTAGTGTTGGGCTATTTAGTAATGCAGGATCAGGCTCCTTTATGGAGCTTATATCTGGGCACAGGACTTTTGGCAGTGTGCAGTGCCATGTATTTCCCTACTGGTGCAGCAATGTTTCCCAACCTGGTAGAGGATTCGCAGCTTTTGAAAGCAAATTCCTTGAACAGCCTCTTAAGCAGTCTTGCGATGATAATTGGTCCGGTTATTGGCGGAATATTATTCGGCTTGGTAGGAACTGAAGGGGCATTTGCAGTAAACGGAACTACCTTCATTTTTTCTGCTGTATGTGAGGTGTTTATAGTTGCTCCAAGGCTTGTCAGACATGCAGAGGTAAAAATGCAGGATTTTAAATCGAACCTGATTGAAGGCTTCAAATTTGTATACCGAACAAAGGCGCTCCTGGCAATGTTGCTCTTTGGTCTTGTTGTAAACTTTTTCTTTTTCCCGGTGCAGGATGTAATACAGCCGGTTATTGTAAAAAACATTATAAACCTTGGTGCTGAAGACTATGGTAGAATAATTGCGTTTTTTCCGGGAGGCTTGCTTATCAGCACGCTTTTGATTCAGATTCTCCCGCAGCCCAAAAAGAAATATAAGTTCATGCTTTGGAGCATGTTCAGCCAATCCATGGGATTGATACTGATTGCATTGCCAATTCTTCCTACTTTCATAAGCAGTATTGCACCGGAGCGATACTTTTATTTGTACTGTGGTATTACGCTTATTAGAGGACTTGCTTTTGGATTTACCAATGTGCCCATGGCAGTTGTGAATCAGAAGCTTATACCTGATGAATTCAGAGGCAGGGTATATGCACTGCAAGGCACCTTTTATCAAGGACTTATGCCGATATCCATGGGCATGGCTGGCTTTATGGTGGATGCTGTTCCGGCATATGCCATATGCATATTCGCCGGGATAGCTATGGGTGCAGCTTGCCTTATGATGTTCAAGGTAGAAGGAATAAAACAGATTTAAAATAAGAGCACCCCATAATGGAGTGCTCTTATTTTTAACGGTATTAATATTATCTACCGGACATGCTTCTTTCAGCCTGCTCGATTAATCTTTTAACCATTGTTCCGCCAACTCTGCCGGCGTCTCTTGCTGAAATGTCACCATTGTAGCCTTCTTTTAAGTTTACGCCTACTTCTGATGCTATTTCGAATTTCATCCTGTCGAGAGCAGCTGCTGCCTGAGGTACTACTTTCTGATTATTTCTTGCCATTTATATCACCTCCTGATATTATGGTTTACCGAAATGAAAATAATATAAGTGTTATATTCTTGGTTTTGTTCCATTTTTGACTTGCATTAAAAAATCAAATATGATATAAAATAATTAAAGGTCAAAGAAAGTCAAAGTCAAAGTTAAATTTAAAGGAGAATATATATGGATATAAATAAGCTTACAGAGAAGGCTCAAGAAGCGGTTCTGGAGTCACAAAGCCTGGCTGTTAAGTATAAACATCAGACTATTGAAGGAGAGCATTTGCATTTTGCGGTAATCTCACAGAATGAGGGCTTGATTCCAAAGCTGCTTTCTAAAATGAATGTGCCCTTTGATTTATATTATAAAGAGATTTCCGAGCAGCTTGAAAAGATTCCTAAGGTTTTCGGAACCACAACCGTCTCTCCTTATGTTTCCAGAAGGTTTGAAGAGCTATTCGTAAAGGCGGAGGAAGAAGCAAAAAAATTTCAGGATGACTATATAAGCATAGAGCATTTATTTTTAGCACTGATAGATGAGACTAATTCACCCTCTTCAAAAATAATAAAAAAATTCGGAATAACCAGAGATAAGTTTCTAAGGGAGCTTTCCACCGTAAGAAGCAACCAGAGAATTACTAACCAGAATCCTGAAGAAACCTATGAAGCTCTGAAGAAATTTGGTCGTGACCTGGTTGAGGATGCCCGCAGGGGAAAGCTCGATCCGGTAATAGGCAGGGATAATGAAATAAGGAGAATAGTCAGGATACTATCCAGAAGAACGAAAAACAATCCTGTACTCATTGGTGAGCCGGGTGTAGGAAAAACAGCAGCAGTAGAGGGCTTGGCTCAAAGAATCATGAAGGGGGATGTGCCTGAAGGTCTGAAGAACAAGACAATTTTTTCTCTTGATATGGGTTCGCTTATAGCGGGTGCCAAGTTTAGGGGAGAGTTTGAGGAAAGACTTAAGGCGGTTCTGAAGGAGATAGAGAAGTCAAACGGCAAGATAATACTGTTTATTGACGAGATCCATAATATAGTAGGGGCAGGGAAGGCTGAAGGGGCAATGGATGCAGGCAACCTGCTAAAGCCTATGCTCGCCAGGGGAGAGCTGCACTGCATAGGGGCAACTACATTGGATGAATACAGGAAGCATATTGAAAAGGATGCGGCACTTGAGAGAAGGTTCCAGCCGGTACTCATTGATGCACCGGGGGTAGAGGACACAATCTCAATACTTAGAGGTCTCAAAGAAAAATTTGAGATTCATCATGGAGTGAGAATCCAGGATAATGCACTGATTTCAGCTGCTGTTCTTTCAAACAGATATATAAGCGACAGATTCCTTCCGGATAAGGCCATTGACCTAATAGATGAAGCTGCTGCCATGCTGAGAACTGAAATAGACAGCATGCCAAGCGAGCTTGATGAAATAATGAGAAGGATAATGCAGCTGGAGATAGAGAGAGAAGCGCTGAAGAACGAAAGTGACAAACAGTCGGAGGAAAGGCTGGAGGCATTGAGCAAGGAGCTTTCGGAGCTGAAGTCCAATGGTGATGCTATGAAAGCCCAATGGGAGCTTGAGAAGGGCAAAATTAAGAATATACGCGAGACAAAAAAACAGATAGAAGAGACAAAAGCTGAGATTGAGAAGGCGGAGCTGAAGTATGATCTCAATAGGGTTGCTGAGCTAAAATACGGTAAGCTTATTGAATTGGAAAAGCAGCTGAATGAAGAGAAGTCAAAGCTGGAAAAGATGCAGAGCATGGGTCAGCTTCTCAGGGAAGAGGTTACGGAAGAAGAGATTTCAGAGATAATTTCCATGTGGACCGGAATACCTGTTAAAAGGTTAATGGAGAACGAAAGAGAAAAGCTGCTGAGATTGGATGAAATTCTTCACAAGAGAGTTGTGGGGCAGGAGGAAGCAGTATCTGCTGTGGCTGATGCAGTAATAAGGGCTAGAAGCGGACTGAAGGATCCTAAGAGACCTATAGGCTCCTTTGTATTCTTAGGTCCTACAGGGGTAGGGAAGACCGAACTGGCCAAAGCCCTGGCAGAGGCGCTTTTTGACAGTGAGGATAATATTATTAGGGTCGATATGTCTGAGTATATGGAAAAGCATACTGTTGCAAGGCTAATTGGAGCGCCTCCAGGTTATGTGGGCTATGATGAGGGGGGGCAGCTTACTGAAGCAGTCAGAAGGAAACCATATTCGGTAATACTTTTTGACGAGATTGAGAAGGCTCATCATGATGTATTCAATATATTCCTGCAGATACTTGATGAAGGTAGGCTGACTGACAGCCAAGGCCGGACTGTGGATTTTAAGAACACGGTGATTATAATGACATCTAACATTGGAAGCATGTATCTTCTTGAGGGTGTGGACAAAGACGGAGAACTGAAGCCGGAAGCTGAAAAGGCAGTGAATGAGGAGCTGAGAAGGCACTTTAGACCAGAGTTTTTAAATAGAGTCGACGACATCGTATTTTTCAAACCACTGCTAAAGGATCAAATCAGGAAAATAATTGATTTGCTCTTTGAACTAGTAGCAGTAAGGCTTAAGGATAGAAACATTAAAATAACCCTAAGTGATGCTGCCAAGGATTATATTATGAGAAATTCCTATGATCCTATATATGGGGCAAGACCTTTGAAGAGATTCATACAAAGAAAAATGGAGACTTCAATAGGGAGAGCTTTAATTGCCGGGGAAATAACAGATGGAGACAATATACTGGTAGATGCGGTTGAAAATGATTTGAAGTTTAATAAGCTTAATAGCTAATACTCAATATTTAATACAGCCCTATAAGGAAGTACTCTTTATAAATCCTTATAGGGCTTTTTGTTGTTGTTTTCCCTTTATAATGGTAATATTTATAAGGAAACCAAGAATAATATAGTAGTTTCCATGGGGGTGAGGGTATGAAAGATAGAATATTAAATTCAGTGCGTGAGCACATTTTAAAAAGTGGATTTAAAAAGTTCACTATAGAGGACATCTGCAATGATTTGAAGATCAGCAAAAAGACTATATATAAGTATTTTGATTCAAAGAATGAAATGATATCTGCAATTGTAGAGGCTCATGCTGAGACTGACCGGGCAAATACCCTTAAGACCTTGGAGGAAAGGGACAGCTTATATGACAAGCTCAATTCAGTTGTTTTGTGCTACTACGATTATAATATCCCCTTAAGGCTCGTAGATGAGCTTAAAAAGTTTTTTCCACGGGAATGGAGTAAGATAGAAGAACTTTTTCAGTTCAAGCAGGAGCTTTTCAGAAAACTGATAAGGGACGGAATAGAGCAGGGTCGTATCAGCAGTGACGTGAATACAGATATTTTAATGCTTATGATAGAAAAAACCATACCTGCAATATTTGATTATGAGTTTTTGGTCAGCCATGACAGGAGCCGTGCAACTGCAAATCATATGCTGGAGGAATTTTGCAAGCTCATATTTTATGGAATCGCAAAATGATGTTTCACACAGCAAAAGCCTAATAATTATTTGCTGCTAAATGTGCAAGATAATGTTTGGAGATGATTTATGTGAAATGGTGTATATTTGATTTATAGACTAATTATGCTATATTAGTATAAGTAGAAAAACTTGTAGGAGGAGATGGAATGGGTAAGACATATTCTCAAATTAATGTTGGAGATAAGGCAAGCTTTGAAAAGACTATGAGTGAATCCGATGTATACCTGTTTGCAGGAATAACGGGAGATCTCAATCCAGCACATATAAATCATGAAGCTATGAAGGATACTAAATTCGGCGGAAGGATAGTCCATGGCATGCTAACAGCAGGCTTGGTGTCTGCAGTACTGGGAATGCAGCTGCCAGGACCCGGGACCATTTATCTTTCGCAGCAGCTAAGCTTTAAAGCTCCTGTAAAAATAGGGGAAACCATAAAGGCAGTGGCTGAAGTTGTTGAAAAGCTGGAAAAAGGCAGAGTAAGGATAAAGACAACATGTTATAATCAAAATGGAATTGAAGTGTTAGACGGAGAAGCCTTAGTCATAGCACCAAAAGAATAGGATGGAGGGGTTTATATGGAATCAATGATCAGAAATCAAAAAGATGTGGAATTAGTAAAAAAACCTGCACACAACGAGGTGTACGGAAAGCTACTTTCCGGAGAAAAGGAAAATGGCAGGCTTTCGGCGCATCTGACGATTATAAAGCAAGGCGGAGAAATAATGCCTCACACCCATGAAGTACTTGAGGTTATTTACATTATCAAAGGTGAAGGCCTGGTATTGGTTAACGGTGAGAAGCAGAAGGCAGAGCCGGGAACAATTGTACTTGCTCAAGCCGGAAGCGAACACGGGTTTTTAAATACTGGGGATACTGATATTGAGATGTATTGCGTATTCTCACCCGGAATTGCATAAATAACTATGGGCCATAAGTTTTGAACTTATAGCCCAATTTTGTTTTGGGATTACATTTAAGCAAAATAGAGCAAAATATAAAAGATGAGCACCAAGCGGAGCGCATACAATGCGCTCCCTACATGAATTACGCTTATAATACTAGTAGGGAATGCATTGTATGTATTCCGCCCCATATGACGCATTATTTTACAGAGGTGGAATATGTTCGAGATTAGAATGACTGAAAATGAATCAGGTCAAAGAGTAGACAGGTTTCTTAGAAAGTATCTGAAAGAAACTTCACTGGGGGACATATACAAGCTCTTCAGAAAAAACAAGGTTAAGGTCAATGGCAAGAAAGCCAAAGAGAATCAGATGCTTAGCCAGGGTGATCTGCTGCAGCTCTATATTGAAAAGCCGGAAGCTGAGGCGAAGCAGGATTTACCTTTGCCAAAACCAGCTAAAAGCCTGGATATAGTCTTTGAGGATAATAATATAATAGTTGCCAATAAACCTGCCGGTCTGCTGACTCACCCGGATAAGCCGGGAGACGCTGATACACTGATAGACAGAGCTTTATACCATATAAGTAAGAAAAGAGGAGCGGAGCAGTCAGAAACCTTCTCTCCAGCGGTATGCAACAGACTGGACAGGAATACCGGAGGTATTGTAATTGTAGCGAAGAATTACAAGACTTTAAAGGCTGTAAACCACTCTATCAGAGAGCGGGGTATACAGAAGCTCTACTTATGCATAGTAGCCGGAAAAATGGAGAAAAGTGGAGAGATAAAGGCTTTTCTTAAGAAGGATGAGGATAGAAACGTTTCTTCAATCCAGGATACTGACAAAGGGGATGGAAAGGCAATACATACAATTTTCAGAACCCTTGGAGTATCAGATACGATAGAGGAGCTGGGAATGCGGTTTTCCCTTCTGGAGGTGGAGCTGGTAACTGGCAGGTCCCATCAGATAAGAGCCCATTTTGCGAGCTTGGGGCACCCCCTTGCCGGGGATATGAAGTATGGGGATAATTACATTAACGAATATTTCAGAAGGTATTACGGGCTGAAATATCAATTTCTTTATGCATACAAGGTGGAATTCCAAGAGGTACATCAGGATATTAGCTATCTAAAGGGCAAAAGCTTCGTATGCAGACTTCCGGCCAATAAAAAAAAAATTGCCGGCAAGCTGTTCGGAATGGAGGGGATATAAATATTGGAAGCACTGGAAAAGAAACTTATGAATATACTGACCAGTATTGAAGCCAGGCTTGAGGAAAACATACTTTTCTTCAAGGAAATAGACATAGAATATGTAAAAGGTGAAAAGACGGCTAAAGCTAAGGTTTACAGCAGTGAAGATTTATTGACCTTTGAATTTAAAAAGGTAAAAACCCCGATAACTCCTTCAACTTTAGGAGAAATGATTCTAAGGTCAGGCAAGGAATTTGATGACTGCATAATAACCTATTCCGAGAGAGGCAGCAGCATTGTAATAAGAACAGAAAAGAATAACGTAAAGATAAAGTACACGGACAAGGAACAGGATATGGCGAATCTTCACGATGATGTTACTGCCAGGACTAACAGAAATTATCTTGTCAAAGCAGGGGAGGCAGATGCAGTGCTCAGGGAAATCGGCATACTTACCTCAGAGGGCAAGGTTAAAAATGATATGATTCGAAAGTATAACCAGATAGACCACTTTGTCGAGCTGATTGAAGGGCTCATTAAGGAGCAAGGAGACAAGGATAATATAACGGTGCTGGACTGCGCCTGCGGAAAGTCATATCTCTCCTTTGTGCTTAATTTTTACATAAAGGAGAAGCTGAAGAAGAATTGCTACTTTATAGGCCTGGATATATCTGAGCAGGTTATAAGCTCCTCAAAGAAAATGGCTCAAAACCTAGGCTATAAGAATATGGAGTTTCACCAGATCGATATACAGAACTATCAACCCACAAGGAAGATTGACATAGTTATAAGCCTGCATGGCTGTGATGTTGCTACAGATATGGCGATAGCAGCCGGAGTCAGATATGAGGCGGGGGGTATAATTGTTATACCTTGCTGCCATAGAGAGCTTCTCAGCCAATATGAATATAAACCCTTCAGCGAGATTATAAAGTATGGAGTGCTAAAAGCAAGGATAGCTGATGCCCTGACTGATGGTGTCAGGGGAATGCTGCTGGAGTCGATGGGCTATGAGGTCTCTATAGTTGAATACATATCACCCCTGGATACACCGAAGAACTTGATGATAAGAGCAGTCAAAAAGAGTACCAGAAACAGAAAGGCTTATGAAGAGTACCTGAGCTTGAAGGAAAGCCTTGGGATCAACCCTGCATTAGCAAGGCTGCTGAATATATAAGGTATAATAAACACCTGCCGAGAGAGAATATATCGGAGGTGTTTTTTTGTGCGAAAAAGAAAGATTCAAGAACCTGTTGCAGCAATTGTAGACGCTGCAAAGTCCGACAATTGTATAGAAGATGCATTGAACCTGATAGATGCAGCAAAAATAATAAAGCAAGGGGCATGTGTAGTTATAACTGCAAATATGGTGGACAATAAGACTCCGAGTACAGGTACTGTTGTACACCCTGACTTATTAAGGAAGGTAATAAGATATATTAAGAATTATCAGCCTTCCAGAATTGTTGTGGCTGCGGGCTCGGGAGGGGCACCGACTTTGCAGGTCTTTGAAGAAATCGGCTTCAGTAAGGTGATTCAGGAAGAGGGAATAGAATTCGTTGATTTGAATTACGGACCATATACAGAGATCACACTGAACCATGACATTGTGCCTTCAACGAAAATAAACAAGCTGTGTGAGGAAATGGATGTACATATATCCTTTACTCCAATTAAAATGCATAAAGAAGCCACCGTTTCCTTGGGTATAAAGAATATGGCACTATCTTGGCCTCCTGCAGAAATCCATGGAATGCCCAAGAAAAAGCTGGGTATACATGAGGACCTGCATAACTTCATTGCTGCAATGGGTGAAGTGGTTCCGATAGATATCACAATACTTTCGGGAATGAATGGCATGACTTGGACGGGACCCAGTGATGGAAAAGCAGTAAGCTCCAATCTCATAGTAGCTGCAACCGATCCTGTAGCGGCAGATGCTATTGCTGCCAGAATGATGGGCTTGCTTCCTCAAGCTGTGCACTATCTCTTTGAGCTGCATAGAAGAGGCTTGGGTCAGGCTGATGTAACTAAAATTAAAATAAATGGATTATCACTTATACAAGCAGAGGAAATGTTCAGCATGGCTGCTTTAGGACAGAGTATAGCTATAGACAGACCAACTGTGCTTACCTTTCATGGAGATTGAAACATTTTTTAATGCACATAAAACAAGCTAAAATATTCAGAATAAAATGAACTCATAAGGAAAGTAGCCGAATACGGAGGAGTTCCTGCAAAGTCTATAGGCTATCTTGACTAATAGCGAATAGGTATGATTAGAAATGGTTAATCGTGTTTTGGCAGGGTTGGCGAGCAAGAAATTGTAACAGAAATAGGTTATAATAGAATTAAGATAAACGTCGACGATATTTTGACTACAAAATAAGTGACAATTTTAGGTTGTGTTTGCAGTACCTTTGATATATTACTTGGAGGTGTTGATCAAGAGAGAAAGAAAGCTTATTATTATCACAACCAAATTTGTATGAAAGAGGTGTAATTATGGATAATAATAGAGTAATACTTTCGAACCTGAAAACCTATCCAAATATTGAGAGATTGGTTAAGATTCAGGAAGAGTTGGCTAAAAACAAAACGATTCAGGATGCGAAGGCCAATAATATAAAAAATGAAAGTTATTCAGCATCAAATCCAATAATCTAAGTTTTAAAATGCGGCGCAAGCCGCATTTTTTGTTTTTATATGGTATAATAATTATATAATTTTTTTTATTTGTGGGGTAATTAAATGTCGTTAAATAGTATTATTAACAAGCATTTTCCAGCGTTAACCCATAGAGATTATAGGCTTTTTTGGACTGGACAATGTGTTTCCTTAATTGGTACATGGATGCAGACAGTGGGACAGTCCTGGTTGGTATATCAGATTACCAACTCTTCTATCAAGCTTGGTATAATAACTGCACTTCAATTCACTCCGATGCTGCTTTTCTCACTTCCTATAGGGGCTTTAATCGATAGGCACTCAAAAAAGAGAGTACTTTTCATTGTACAGACAATTATGGCTATTAACGCTTTTGTGCTTGCATTCCTCGTATGGAGAGGTATTGCTACATACTGGACAATAGCCTTACAGGCATTGCTGCTTGGGACATTGAACTGTATAGATATGCCTGTGCGTCAATCCTATATGGCTGAACTGGCATCAAAGGAGCATCTAATGAATGCAATTGCTCTAAACTCAACCATTTTCAATGCTGCAAGGGTTATAGGCCCTGCTGTGGCAGGATTGGCCTTCAGCTTTTTTGGAGCTACAGTATGCTTTCTAATCAATGGCTTATCCTTTATTCCTGTTTTAATAAACGTTTCTAAGATTCAAGCAGAAGGAAAGAGTTCAAATAACAAGCAAGGATTAAAAATACGCCATGAAATATGGGAGGGCTTAAAATATATAGCTGCAAATCCCATTATCAATACTACGATATTGATGCTGGCCTTCACCAATACTTTTATAATGAATTTCAACATACTGATACCTGTTATGGCAAAGTCAGTTTTAAATGGCGACTCCAGATCCTACGGATTCTTGATGACCGCGTTGGGTTTGGGTGCTTTTACAGGTGCACTTTCTTTGGCAGTTACCAGCTATAAGGGCTTAAGAATGAAGCTGCTTATGGGAGCATATCTGAGCCTGAGCGCCTGCGTCTTCATCATAGGCTATCAGACTAAGTTCCTATATGCGTTTTTATTGTTCATGCTTGCAGGGTGGTCGATGACCTCTGCATTATCCTCCTCCAACACCTGTGTGCAGACCAATTCTCCAGATGGAATGAGGGGAAGGATTATGAGCGTTTATTCTTTGGTTATGGGCGGAGCTGTACCAATTGGAAGCATGTATGCCGGTACAATGGCGGAGAGCTTTGGAGTTGGATTTACCTTCAAGGTCAGTGGAATGGCAGGTATTGTGTTTATGCTAGCGGTAATAATATTAAGGTATAGATTGGTTATGAAGCATAGAGCTCAGAGCGCGAGTGTATAAAAAATATAGTGAGGCGTTGAAATGCATAACAAATATGAGGTAAGCTGTGGAGAAAACAAAATATATATTATTGATTATATGTCAGGAACTCTTGGCTTTTCATCAAGACAGTCAAAGAGGCTCCTTAAGGATAGAAAGGTTCACCTTAACGGAAAGACGGCATACAGAGATAATCGTCTGAGGAATGGAGATATTCTGGAAATTGATTTATCGGAAGACCCCAGAGAGGATATAGAGGCTGAAGATATAGAGCTTTCTATAATATACGAGGACGAATACATATTAGCAGTTAACAAACCACCTTACATGCTGGTGCATCCTACACCAAACCATCCTGGCGGGACTTTGCTGAATGCAGTGGCCTACCATTTTAGGGAGCAGGGGAAGGAAACAGCACTGCGCTTACTGAATCGCCTGGATATGAATACATCAGGCATTGTTGTAATACCAAAGAGTGCAGCAGTACATGGGTACCTTGATGAATGCATGAAGGCCGGCAGTGTAAAAAAGTATTATATAGCAGTTATAGAAGGAATTCTTGTGCCCGAAAAAGGGATAATAGATAAACCAATTGGAAAGAATGAAGCCGACCCCATTAGACGAAAAGTCGCAAGTGACGGGCAGCCGGCGGTCACTGTATATGAGACCCTTAGCAGGTCCAAGGGCTGCTCAATGGTGCGTCTGGAGCTGCTGACAGGAAGGACCCATCAGATAAGGGTACATCTTAGTCATTTGGGATGCCCAATAATAGGAGACACCCTTTATGGAAAGGAAAGCTCTATTATCGGGAGGCAAGCTTTGCATGCTTCGGATATGGAGCTACCACATCCCCTGGGGAAGGGTATAATCAAGCTGCATGGGTCGCTGACCGCTGATATAGTGAGGCTTGCTGCTGAACTGGAATTGGAGTGATATACTTTTGAAAAGCTACAATGTGTATGTAATAAATAAGGAGCAGGATGGATTCCAGCTTGGTGATTATCTGAAGGAACACCTGATGATGTCAAGGAATGGTGTGATAAAGGTCAAGAAATCCAATTCCTTAAAGGTAAATGGAGTCAATGTACATACAAATATAACAATAAAAGCCGGTGACAAGGTTGAGTTTGAGCTTCCCGACCAGAGCTCGGAGGGCATTCTCCCTGAATATATGGAGCTTGATGTAATATATGAAGATGATTACATGATTGTAATCAATAAGATAGCAGGTATTCCTACCCACCCATCAAAGAACCACTTTATGGGCACTCTGGCAAACGGACTCATGTACCACTTAATGGAAGAGGGAAGAGATATCACCATAAGACCTGTAAATAGGCTTGACCGGAATACCTCCGGTCTTGTTTTGTTTGCAAAGAGCTCCCATATACAGCATCTCATGTCTTTGGAAAGCTATAAGCACAATATAACAAAAGAATATCTGGCAATTGCACAGGGCAATATGGCTGCGGACTCAGGAACTGTGGATGCTCCCATAGCACTTGAAAAAGAACGTTCTATTAAGAGAGTTGTGAGAGAAGATGGAGCCAGAGCAGTTACGCACTACCGTGTACTAGAGCGGTATGAAGGCTATACACTGCTCAGTATAGTGCTGGAGACAGGCCGTACTCATCAGATAAGAGTTCATATGGCCCATATAGGATATCCACTGCTTGGAGACGACTTGTATGGCGGCAGCCGGGAAAAAATAGACAGGCATGCATTACATGCATATAATATCAAAATGCTGCATCCAATTATGCATAATGCCCTTGACCTTACAGCTGAGCTTCCGGAAGATATGGACAGGTTAATCAGAAAATATTCTGAAGGCTGAAGGCCTCTTTTGCCGGTATATGTTTTATTAATGTTCTTAAAGATGACATTTTTGACAATGCTTCGTTTTTATCATGAGTTTTCACATAGGAAATTAGCTGAGACAAAACCATTTCGATATTGTCTATTTCATAATGGTCAACAAGCATTGACCATATTAAGCCTGTCTTATCCCATTTGCGGTGGAATTCCTCAAGCTTTTTGGCTGCATCCTCCCAGTTCTGATTTTCGATATCTTCTTCAAGAATAGAAAGACTGTTGTTAAGCCTCTCTGATTCAGAATTAAGTGCATAAAGGGTGAGACAACCTCCTGCTATCAATAATACTGTGAGTGCTATAATAATTATCAGCGGTTTCATTTACTCACTCCTTATAGGTTGATTTTAAATTATAGGTATTATTTTTTTGCAGACTGTCCTTTAAGCTGATAAACTAGCTTTCTTTCGGGGTTAAGATAAGCGAAGAACACATCTTTTACTGACTTTATTTTGTTTCTTTTTATCTCTTCTGCAAGCCAATCACTGCTTAAACCAATTTTATAAAGATTATCTAAAATTGTTCTTCCGTCAATTATTACTGTGATTGGAAGGTATTGTGCTTTAGGCTTTAGGTTCATATCTTTTATAGTGACAGGTTTGATTTCAGGCTTGGGGATTACGCTTAACTGACCACTGGTTTCCAGAATGGCATAGTCTATATCCTCCAAGCTGGGAGAATCCTTAAGTCTCATCTGCTCCAACAGGTCATTCAGGTTGTATCGCATCCTTCTGAGCTCTTCCTCCATAATCACTCCCCGCTCAATCAGGATGCTGGGCTTTCCGGAGATTATGCCTCGGGCACGCTCGCTCTTCATGGATATAAAGGAGAGCAGCTCTTCCATAATAAAGAGTGTGATTATAGGGACGATACCGCTTATTAAAGGAATGCCTACATTTGCCATGGGTACTGCAGCCAAATCAGCAATAATGAGTGCAACAACAAGCTCGGAAGGCTGGAGCTGCCCAATCTGCCTTTTTCCCAACAACCTCAGTACAATAACGATTAAGATATAAAGAATTAACGTTCTTACAAATGTGATAAGCAATTGGTGTACCCTCCAGCATTTTTACTAATAGCTGTATAATACCCCAACTTCAAAAAAATATTAATTTGCATATGGAGATTTAATAGCTGCCCAATAAGTGGTAAAATATTCCCAAGGAGAACTAAAAAAAATCTCCGGAAATCCGGAGATTAAAAAATTAGTGTCTCACACCCATTGAAATAGTATGAAGGGCTTCGCCAGCTTCATTTTCAAATATGTTTTCAACTGCCAGGTCGCCTATTGCAACGATACCAACGAGTTTGTCATTTTCAACAACTGGTAGTCGCCTTACCTGGTTCTCTGCCATTATTTCGGCGACTGTATGAACATCCATATCAGGAGTAGCGCATTTGACACTGGTAGTCATTACTTCAGAAATATGCTGATTTGCTCCCTTTCCATTTGCGACTCCTCTGAGAATTATATCTCTATCGGTAACAATACCTACAACTTTGTTGTTGTCGATTACCGGAATAGAGCCAACATCCAGCTGCCCCATAATTGAAGCGGCCTTAGTGACTGTATCGGTTGGTGCAACTGTGGCGACATCTGTGGTCATAATCTGATTAACCTTCACAAGCATCATCCTTTCATATAAAGTATGGATGGATATTGGTGCATGAATTACATGATTTTCGCAAAAAATCAGCTGAAATACATTAATATTGGGTCTATGTATAGCTTTACCTAATTATATTTTTTTAGAAGTCAAAAAAAGCAGAAAAATATGAAACAATTTCTAATTTTTTGTGTAATATTCTATATGATCTGGGGGTGGTGCTGTGCACGTTGAAGCCAGCATTATTGCTCGGTGCAAGAAGCATGACAAGGCTGCTTTCGTCGAGCTTTTCAAAATGTATGAAAGATATCTGTTCAAGCTGTGTTACAGCTATGTTCAGAATCAGCAGGATGCCCTGGATATATCTCAGGAAGTCTACATAAAAGTATTTAAAAATATATCGAAGTATGATGAAAAGATGCCATTTCATCCTTGGTTTAGAACTGTTGCGGTCAATACGTGCCTTAACTTTAAAAGAACATGCAGGTATGATTCGGTATCGCTCAATACAAGGGATGAGGATGATAAAGCCCTTGAAGATGTAATTGCAGCACAAAAAGATGTGGAAAGCGAGGTCCTGGATAAGGAATTGGGGCTATTGATAAGGGAAAACCTTGAATGCCTCAAACCAAAGCATAGAATGGTATTGGTTCTTAGATACTATGAGGGATTGAGCTATGAGGAGATTGCTGCGGTGCTAAAGGAACCTCTTGGCACTGTTAAGACGGATATATACAGGGCGAGGAATATTCTGAAGGAAAAACTAAGGAGTATCATAAACCTTTAATAATGGAGGTATGAGTATGAGCTGCTGCTTTGATAAAGAAATTATACAGAGATATGTTGATAACACCATTGACCCGCTGGAATTTATTTTCCTAAAGGAGCATATGAGCTACTGCGGTGAGTGCAGGAGAGAGCTTGATCTAGTCATGACCCTGGAGAACCAGCTGAGTAAATTTTTCGATGACGATACTGAGGCTAAAGAGCTTGATATGCTGATAACCAAGCTGGTCAATGACTGTATGGATGAGGTGGAAAAAAGCAAGAAGCTGAAGTATGCTATCAATAAGGGAATAGAGATGGGCAGCCATATTGTAGACAATTCTATACGCTTCGTAGAATATATTCCGGGAAGCAAAAGAATGAGCAAAGGTGTGAAAAAGACTGCTGCAGCTACGGCCAATCGGCTGAAAGGTCTTATTAAAAGAGAAGTAGGAAAGTTCGTGACAAGCGTATTATAGTTTGTTGTGTTTTGGAGGGTAAACCCGATGTTGGTATTGCTAATAATTCTGAAAGTATTACTCTATTTGCTGCTTTTCCTGGTTGGTATTGTGCTGCTCTTGCTGCTGATACCCTTCAACTATTCAGGGCAGGTGCTTACTTCTGATGGATTCAGGGCACAGGTGGCAGTGGGATGGGCAGGTCGGCTGCTTGGAATAAACGCGGAAATAAAAGGGGAAGCTGTGGATATTAGCCTTCGTATACTCAATAAAAAAGTATATAGGCTAAAGAGCAGGGACGCTTACATTGAAAAGGAACAGACTAAGCAAAAGCCTGAAGAGAAGACAAAAGAAAAAAGGGCAAGAAAAGGGTTTGGTTTTAAGGAATTTGCAGATAAGCAGTTAATAAATGAAATTCTTGAGTATTTCAAGGCTGTGATAAACATTGCAAAGCCAAAGTATATGCACCTATATGGAACCTACGGCTTTGATGACCCTTCATTGACGGGGCTTGCGTGTGGTATCACCGGAATTATAAATAATATTATTCCCCATGCAAAGCTTCATCTGAATCCGGATTTTACTCAGGAGATAATGGATCTGGATCTGCGTGCTGAAGGCAGCATGGTAATAGGAAGCCTTGCATACCAGACTATAAGAACTGCATTGAGAAAACCGGTTAGGAAAATTTTGTTTAGAAAGAGAAAAAGTTGAAACTTTTTTAAATAATCAGTGTAATTATTATATGTAAAACAATTTTGAGTATAATTAGAGGAGGATATAAAGCATGGAAGGAAAAACACCGGTAAATGAAAGTTTGGAAACCCTGTTCACACATCTGGAAAAATTCCTGAAGACTGAAACAGTCATAGGGGAGCCTATAGTAGTAGGTGAAACAACACTTATCCCGATTATCACAGTAGCATTCGGCTGCGGCGGCGGTGGCGGCGGCGGAAAAGACGAAAAGGGCAATGATGGCATGGGAACAGGTGTAGGCGTTGGTGCCAAGATATCGCCTGATGCTGTAATAGTTATCAGAGAAGATGCTGTTACACTGCTTCCGGTAAAGAGCAGATCAAACATTGAAAAGCTTGTAAGCATGGTTCCTGAGATAGTAAAGAAGATAAAGCTCAGGAAGGAAGACAAAGGCTGCTGCTCAGAAGACAAAGCAGAATAGTGTGAAGAAAAGAAGCTCGGTATCAGACTGATATCGGGCTTTGTTTATTCGTTGAATTATTCTACAATTAAAGGGAAATAATAGTATTGAACACACATCTTAAAAATGTTATAATATCAAAGTAACATGGGTGGTTAGCTCAGTTGGTTAGAGTACTACGTTGACATCGTAGGGGTCGCTGGTTCGATTCCAGTACTACCCACCATATTTGTATATTTACTCCTTATTCATTATGAATAAGGAGTTTTTATTTTTTAATAAGGAAAAATCATTTTATCGCCAGATGAAGTCGAATTTATATATAGTGTATCTAAAACATGCAGGCTGGTGAAACTAGCTATATCAAACATGTTAGTAGGTGTATTTTATATGGCTTGGCTTATATATATGATTATAGTGTGGACGGTTGCCCTGATATTCGTTCCGCTAAAGCATTGGAAAAAATCATGGCCTGTAGGTATAACAGCCATGGTTATCGTGTTTATATTAGATAATACGCTGGAGCATCTAAACGCTTTCAAATTCTGGTATGGAGGTATATATCTATCCGGTCTGCCGCTTTACTATTGGCTATGTTATTTCCCTGGAGGTATAATATTTGACTATTTACGCCCCTATAAGCATATTTGGAGACTTACTTATATCCTGATTGTTGCATTTGTATATTTGTTGATTGAGCTTGTTATGATATATTCCGGATACTTCCAATATATAAAGTGGAATGCAGCTATGTCATACCTGCTTAATATCGTGGGGTTTACAATATCAATGTGGTACGCAGAATGGTTTGAGGAGTTGAGAAACAAATGAAGCAGCAGATAATGATTTTTGAAAAGGATATTACAGTTAGGCTGCACCTTGGATACCTTCTTTACTTTCCTCATGGATATGACGAGAGGGAGGATAAGAAGTGGCCGCTCATGTTATTCCTGCATGGAGCCGGAGAAAGAGGAAAAGACCAGGAGCTGGTTAAAAGGCATGCAATACCAAAGATGATTACGGAAGGTAAGGAATTCCCTTTTATAATAGCAGCACCTCAATGTCCGGCTGACTCATACTGGGATGTACATTTTGACGAGCTTGACGAACTATTGAAAGAGTTGGTGTCTTGCTACCCGATTGACAGCAGCCGCATTTACCTGACCGGCATAAGCATGGGAGGATTTGGTGCCTTTGACTTCGTAATGACCTATCCTGATAGGTTCGCTGCAGTGGTACCTGTATGCGGAGGTGCATCCTACCCTGAATTGGCTCAGGTAATAAAGGATGTGCCAGTCTGGGTATTCCATGGGGCTAAGGATGAGGCCGTACCCGTAGAAGAGTCAGAGCGGGTGGTTGAAGCCTTGAAGGACTGCAATGGCAATGTGAGGTTTACCATTTATCCTGAAAATGGCCATGATGTTTGTTCCCTAGCTTATCAGAATAATGAACTTTTCGACTGGCTTCTTGAACAAAGGAAAAGTTAGAGGGAGGCTCACCCTAGTATTTTCCCAACCTCATAGGCTTTCTTCATAAGCTTTTCATTTTTCTTAGAAGACTCTGGGGTAAAGGCACTTTTTGCTATTATTGTCCTGAAGGGCATCAGACCCATAGGCTTCAGGGCTTTAGTGTTATAATTCATGTAAAACTTGAAGAAAACAGAAATGGGTGCAGCATGAGTATATATGGTAACTAGCTTCTTCTCCCCGAATCTTGGCTTATGCTTCTGATCTGTCAAGGGATATAGCCTGTCCAGCAACAGCTTGGTCTGCCCTGATACCTGCCATATATAAATTGGGGAGCCGATAATTACACTGTCTGCATCCTTTATGTCCTCATAGATTGCTTGCATATCGTCCTTTACGCAGCAGGCTGGGTGTTCTCTGCAGTATAAGCAGCTTTGGCAGCCTTTTATATTCATTTCGTTCAGATGGTATGACTTGATCTGTGCTCCGCTGTCTGCTGCACCTCGAAGTATTTCGGCAGCTATACTGCTTACATTTCCATTTTTTCTTGGGCTTCCAATGATTGCGACGACCTTACCCATTTTAATATTCCACCTTTCTATAGCTTAGTCAGAACGTCCTTAATTTTTTTCATGGAAATCATCAATGAATCCAAATCTTCATCGCTTAGGCCTGCCAGTTTTTCCATGAGATTATTTGCAAGCAGGTCTTTGATCCCTCCAATATATGTTTTACCAGCAGGGGTCATTTCAATATTGATGATTCTCCTATCAGACTGGCTGTGTGTTCTAAATATATAACCTTTAGTTACAAGCTTTTCAACTAATGGAGTCATGTTGGTTTTTGTAATGCCAAGGTTTCTGACTGTTTCAGATATAGACTGGGCTCCCAAATCATCAAGTAGAAATAATATCTGGTGGTGAGAAGGATTTAATTCTGATTTCTCAATGAAGGGCTCAGCCTTCAGAAGTTTTCTTTTTGCCAAAGGTATTACCATAAAAAGACTATCAATTGTTTGTGCAATCTTCACATTTGACATAGGTATCGCCTCCAAATATAACATATTAATTCAAAACACCGCTTGTAAAAAGTAATATTCAAGCAAATATGATTATGTTAGCATAATAGTTATGTGATAATAACTAATAATTTTATATTAATTCATGACTTAGATAATGTCAAGAAAGAATGTGGATGATTGAACTTTATGAATTGAGCTGTTTAGAAGAAGGTACATGCATACAAAGAAGGAATTTTCTTATAATACAACTTATGAAGATGAATAAAAATGCTAATGCATGTTTAAATATTAAATAACCCGGAATCAGTAGATAATAAATACAAATTAGCGAAAGGTCACGCAACGAATACGCTATACATTTTAACAATGCAATACTAATCAATACTATACTATTTAAGGGAAATGGGCATACTTATCAGTTTGTAAAAGAAATATGTAAGTGCTAGAATTAATTCATTGTATAAAATTTGTTTTTTTGAGAAGGGTGTATGTGTGAATAAATTCGAGGATTTTGAAATTTCAAGCATTTATGATAAAGCTGTTAAATATTTGCTTGTGGCCTCAATAATTTTGTTTTCTTTGTTTTTTAAAAATACTTCCATTGCTTTGGGGTTTGTTTTAGGTGGCGCAGCATGTCTTTTGAATTTCAATCTATTAGTTAGATCATTAGAAGGCATGGTAAATAAAACAACCTATTCCAAGGCATTTTTTAATGGGTATTTCTTATTACGCTTAGGCTTGGTATTAGCTGTCCTATCTAGTGCTATAACGCTTGAATCTGTGGACTTGTTTACTACTGTTTTAGGCATTTTTACTATTAGGATTGTAATGACCTGGGAAGCCTTAACAAAGCATATAAAAAGCTTAAAGGATCCGGAGTGATGTGATATGTATGAGATTGGAATTTTTGGAATTCAGGTACAGGTTGCACAATCTATAATAAATATGTGGTATATAATGGGTGCATTGACTCTGGCGGCTTTAGGGTTAAATATCCATATGAAGCTCGGGGGATTCAAGATGATGCCTGAGAGTAGATTTCAGCTGAGTATTGAGGCTTTTGTGGAGTTTTTCTATAATATATCAAGATCCACAATGGGGGAAAAAAACATAGGTCTGGCACCATATATTGCAACTATTGCAATATTTCTTATGCTATCCAATCTTGTGGGGATGTTTGGAATCAGAAAGGTGCCTACTACTGATTATTCTGTTGCGTTAGGCTTTGCTCTGACAACATTTATCGTAGTGCAGACTCATCAGTTTCGTGCTCATGGGGCTAAAGGCTACTTCAGAGAGCTATTTGAGCCATTTCCTATTTTTTTACCATTAAACATACTCGAAAAGGTTACACCTATACTCTCCATGAGCCTGCGTCTTTTTGGGAATATAACTGCAGGAGTAATAATTATGGAGCTTGCATACAGCGCACTTAGAAGTATTTCGATATTTGCAATGGCATTTGTTCCGGTACCATTACATTTTTATTTTGATATATTCGATGGTTTTATCCAAACAATGGTTTTTGTAATACTCACAATGGAATTAACTGCAAATGCGACAGCGATGGAGGAACGGTAAGCACATGATTAAAGCGAGAGGTGATAGGGAAAATTAGGAGAAGAGTGAAAGTACAACACGAAATTATATTTTTATATTGTTTTTAATTTACTACATTATTTAAGGAGGAAATAACATGGATCCAAGAGCATATGTAATAGTTGGCTGTGCAATAGCCGCAGCTATAGCAGTATTGGTAGCAGCAGCTGCTGCAATATCAGAGGGTTTGGCTACTGCCAAAGCGGTTGAGGCGGTAGGAAGACAGCCTGAAGCAAGAAAAGAGATTGTATCTACACTTATAATTGGTAACGCAATAACTGAATCTAACTCCATATATGGGCTGTTAATATCACTGCTTATAATTTTCGTTCTAGCAAATAAGTTAGGTTAATAATAGGCGATGCGGCATCTCTTAATATCAAAGGTTTGGAGGGCAATTTATGCATGAGTCTATTGTAGATTTAAATTTGAATATGTGGACGATCTTCTTTACTCTTTTCAATGCAGTGGTGCTTTATCTTATATTGAGAAGATTGCTTTTCGCTCCTGTCATGAACTTTATTGAGCAGCGGAAAAGCACAATACAGAACGAAATTGCCATTGCTGACAACTTGAAAAATGAAGCCCATGCGCTAAAGGATGAGTATGCGAACCGACTTACCAATATAGAAGGTGAGAAGAAAGCCATTATAGATGAGGCGAGAAAAATGGGTGGCTATATATATGAAAAGAGCAAGAAGGAAGCTGAGAAGGAAAAGGAAAGAATTTTAAAGAGTGCAGAAACAGAGAGAAGACATTTATATGATAAGGCTAGAGCGGACTTAAAGAAGGAAACAGCCGTGCTATCTGTTGATATAGCCGAAGAAATTTTAAAGAGAAAGATTGACAGCGACGCAAATAGGCAAATACTTGACAGCATTATGGATGAATTATCAAATGTGAAGGTATAGGTGGCATTCATGATTGAAATAGCAAGTAAAAGATATAGTCAATCTCTTTTTGAAGCTGCTGTGGACCAGGATAAGCTTGATTTGGCATTTGAAGAATTGGCAGAATTAAAGAGGATAATCGAGGATAATCAGGCATTTTTCAAGGTCCTTGAATATCCCTTTATTACTTTGAATGAAAAAATTAAAATAATTAATGAGGTATTCAGCAAGAGCTTTGATGTTATTATATGTGACTTTTTAAAGGTTTTAATAGAAAAGGACAGAGTTTATATATTAAATGAAATCCTTTCGGACTTCGAGGAATTATATTATGATTTTAAAAGGATTCTGAAGGTACAGGTCACAACAGCCTTTGAACTGGAAGAAGACTACAGGGTGAGGCTTATAGACAAGCTTAAAGAAGTATTCAAACAGGATGTTGTCGTTGAGGTGAGCATAGACCCATCGATTGTCGGGGGTCTGTATATAAGAGCAAAGGATAAGGTGATCGATGCTACCATAAAAGGCAAGCTTGATAAAATGAAAGATAACCTTTTGCATGACAAAAACTGAGGTGAGATAATGAGTATTAAACCCGATGAAATAAGTGGGATATTGAAGGAAAGAATTAAGCATTTTGACCAAAGGCTGCAATCAAGCGATGTAGGTACCGTAATACAGGTAGGAGATGGCATCGCAAGGGTATATGGACTCAGAAACTGTATGGTAAATGAGCTTTTGGAGTTTACAAATGGAGTTTATGGAATGGCCTTGAATCTTGAAGAAGATAATATAGGCTGTGTTCTTATGGGCCCAGATCAGGATATAAAAGAAGGGGATACAGTAAAGAGCAGCGGCAGGGTAGTAGAGGTCCCTGTAGGAGATGCTCTGCTTGGCAGAGTTGTTGATGCCCTTGGAAACCCCATAGATGGAAAAGGCCCCTTGAAGCTGGATAAGTATAGGCCTATTGGAACAACAGCTCCCAGTATAGTAGAGAGAAGGCCGGTTAAAGAGCCCCTTCAAACAGGTATAAAGATTATTGATGCTTTGACCCCAATAGGAAGAGGACAGAGACAGCTTATCATTGGAGACAGGCAGACAGGCAAGACGTCTATTGTAGTCGATACAATTATAAATCAGAAAGACAAGGATTTAATATGCGTATATGTAGCCATTGGGCAGAAAGCCTCAACAGTGGCTCAGATTGTGGAGACACTGAAAAACAAAGGTGCCATGGAGTATACCATTGTAGTAGCAGCCTCAGCAAGTGATCCGGCACCGCTCCAGTACATTGCGCCATATTCAGGCTGTGCAATGGCTGAGGAATTCATGTATAAAGGCAAGGATGTATTAATAGTATATGACGATTTATCGAAGCATGCTGTTGCATATAGAGCAATGTCCCTGCTGCTTCGCAGGCCGCCGGGTAGAGAAGCCTATCCTGGGGATGTATTCTATCTTCATTCCAGGCTGCTTGAAAGAGCTGCAAGGTTAACTGAAGAAGCAGGAGGCGGTTCGCTGACTGCGCTCCCTCTCATCGAGACTCTTGGAGGAGAGCTTTCTTATATACCTACAAATGTAATATCCATTACTGATGGTCAGATATTCCTTGAAGCAGAGCTTTTCCACTCTGGAATAAGACCTGCTATGAATGTAGGGATATCGGTATCCAGAGTTGGCGGAAGTGCGCAGATAAAAGCAATGAGAAAGGTATCAGGAAAGCTGAGGCTCAATCTTGCACAGTATAGAGAGCTTGCAGCCTTTGCACAGTTCGGTTCGGAGCTGGACAGCGATACCAGGCAGGTTCTTGAGCAGGGAGAGAGAATTCAGGAGCTATTAAAACAGCCGCTGCATGAGACGATTCCCGTTGAAGAGCAGATATTAGCTATATATGCAGTATCCAACGGCTATGCAAAAGATATACAGACTAGTGATGTTGGTTTTTTTGCAAAGGAGCTTGTAGAGTATATTAGGAATTGTTATGAAAATATACTTATAGATATAACAGAGAAAAAAGATATGAGTCAAGAAACCGAAAACCTGCTGAAGCAAGCTATTGAAGAATTTAAGAAAAAATTTGTATAGTAAAAGAGTGATATAAATGGCTGGATTGAATGATGTAAAGACAAGAATCGGGAGCGTCACCAGTACAAGGCAGATCACAAAGGCCATGAACCTTGTTGCAACAATAAAGTATAAAAAAGCAAGGGAGAAAGCTGAGTATATAAGATATTACCTTAAGGAATATGGGGACATAGTACAAAACACATACAACTACAGAATTGAAAAAGCACAGAGTGAGCTTACAGCCAAAAGAGAGATAAAAAAATCTCTTGCAGTGGTAATAAGCTCTGATAGAGGGCTTTGCGGAGCATACAACTCGTCAGTACTTAAGTATGCGGTTCAAGGTATGGAAGGGAAGAACTCCTCAATAATTGCAGTTGGTATCAAAGCTAGAGATTTCTTTAGAAAAACAGGACATGACCTGATGGAAAGCTATGATAACATAACCGATATTGTGGAATACCATCATGCAAGAATTATTGCTCTAAATATTATGAGACTATATAGGCGAATGGACATTGATGAGGTAGTTGTTTATTACAACAAATTTGAGTCTACGATAAAATACATCCCTATGACATTAAGGCTGCTTCCGCTGGTATTGGAAGAGACAAAGGGGGATAGTAATTATATTTATGAACCCTCACCAAAGGATACATTTGATGCAATAGCTTCCGGATATGTAGTAAACCAGATATACGGAATACTGCTGGAGGCCTCTGCAAGCGAGCACAGCAGCCGGATGACGGCTATGAATTCGGCTACAGACAATGCAGATAAGATGATTGAAGAGTTGACAATGCAGTATAATAGAGCAAGACAAGCAACAATCACAAATGAAATCTCTGAAATTGTAGGCGGTACTGAGGCTTTGAAATAGTGCTTATGTAATGTATTTATTGTGAAACAATTAGGATGGTGAAAACTATGGGTAATACAGGTAAGATTGTTCAGATTATTGGACCGGTTATAGATATTAAATTCAGCGCTGACAGGCGCCCTGCATTATATAATGCAATAAAGATAATAAATGGAGCTAATGAAATTGTTGCTGAGGTATCCCAACATACAGGCAATGATACGGTAAGGTGTATAGCAATGTCAGCTACCGATGGCTTAATGAGAGGCATGGATGCTGAAGATACCGGAGGACCTATAATGGTACCGGTAGGAAAGGGTGCCCTGGGCAGAATAATGAACATAGTTGGCAAACCGGTGGATAATAAGGGAGAAATAAAAGCAGAGAAATATTCATCTATCCATAAACCGGCCCCTAAGTTTGAGGACTTGGTGACAAATACTGAGCAGTTTGAGACAGGCATAAAGGTTATAGACCTGATTTGCCCCTACGCTAAAGGCGGAAAGATAGGCTTGTTCGGAGGAGCCGGGGTAGGCAAAACGGTACTCATTATGGAGCTCATAAATAATATAGCCAAGCAGCATGGCGGTCTTTCTGTCTTCGTAGGTGTAGGTGAAAGAACAAGAGAAGGCAACGACCTGTGGCTTGAAATGAAAGAGTCGGGAGTAATAGACAAAACAGCCCTTGTATTTGGACAAATGAATGAGCCCCCTGGAGCGAGAATGAGAGTTGCGCTTACAGGGCTTACAGTTTCAGAGCATTTCAGGGATGAGTACGGACAGGATGTATTGCTGTTCATTGATAATATTTTTAGATTCACACAGGCAGGGTCAGAGGTATCTGCGCTCTTGGGAAGAGTGCCAAGCGCAGTTGGATATCAGCCCACACTTGCTACTGAGATGGGTCAGCTTCAGGAGAGAATAACCTCTACCAAGAGAGGCTCTATAACCTCCGTACAGGCTGTTTATGTACCGGCTGATGACCCCACAGACCCAGCCCCTGCTACTACCTTTGCCCACCTGGATGCTACTACTATTCTATCAAGAAACATTGTAGAACTAGGTATATATCCGGCAGTGCACCCCCTGGACTCCAATTCTAAGATACTCGACCCCAACATAGTAGGGCAGGAGCATTATGATGTGGCAAGAGGAGTTCAGCAAATCCTACAGAGATATAAGGAACTTCAGGATATTATTGCTATACTGGGTATGGATGAGCTGAGTGACGAGGATAAGCTGATAGTGTCAAGAGCAAGAAAGATACAAAGATTTTTCTCCCAGCCTTTCTTTGTAGGAGAACAGTTTACAGGGATTAAAGGCAAGTATGTGCCGCTTTCAGAAACGGTGAGAGGTTTTAAGATGATTCTAGATGGTGGCTGTGATCATGTGCCGGAATCTGCTTTCTTCATGACGGGAGTCATTGATGAAGTACTCGAAAAAATATGATGTGTTGGTGATATAGATGGCGTTGTTTAATCTGCAAATAATTACATTGGATAAAGTGTTTTACAACGGTCAGGCAGAAGTTCTGACAGTGAGGGGTGTTGATGGGGATTTTCAAATACTTCCTCGTCATAGCGATCTTATTGCCGTCATTATGCCTGATGATATAAGATTCATGACAGCAGAAGGGGAGCGGCATGCTTTTATCGGCAGAAGCATCTTGAAGGTCATGGATGGAAATGCAACAATAATAGCAGATTCTGCTGAGTGGCCTGAGGATATAGATATTGAACGGGCGGAGGAAGCAGAAAAGAGAGCTAGAGAGCTGCTAGTGTCCAGAGCAAGCGCAAACCCCGATATTACAAAGGTGGAATTGGCGATGATGCGAGCAATGGGCCGCAAAAAGACATCTAAGTTCCGAAGTTAATATGAATTTGCGAAGACAGGAAAGTCCTGTCTTTTTTTTATTGACAATTACCAAACAAAATAGTAGTATGTTTATGTAATATATAAACGTAAGGAGAGAACATCGAGTGAATGATTTGTCGGAAATATTTTGGAATTCTAGTGTTGAAGAGATAAAAAAGGGATATATATATAAGGACGCTACCGGTGAATATATATGTTTGATATGCGGAAGAAGCTATGTTAAGGGTATAATCTACCCTGAGGCTGATATTCTGTATGAAGCAGGGAAGTACATTGAGGTGCATATACAAAAGGAGCATTCATCTACCTTTGAATTTCTTCTGAATTTAGATAAGAAGTATACAGGATTGACAGACCACCAGAAAAACTTATTGAGGTTTTTTAATAAGGGTTATAGTGATAGTGATATAGTGAGGGAGCAGGAAAGCGGCAGTACATCAACAATCAGGAACCATCGCTTTACACTCCGGGAAAAGGAAAAGCAGGCTAAGGTCTTTCTTGCGATTATGGAGCTTCTAAATAAAAAGACTCCCAAGAAAGAAAGCCTCGTCAATGTGCACAGATCAGCCACCATGACTGATGAGCGTTATGTCACTACTGAGGAAGAAAGTGAGCAGACTCTCAGCAGATACTTCAAGCAAGGACTGGACGGTCCTCTCAGTGAATTGCCTGCAAGAGAAAAAAGAAAGATTATAATACTAAAGCATATTGTTAAAAACTTTGAGCTGAATAGAAAATACTCAGAGAAAGAAATAAATGAAGTTCTAAAAGGTATTTACCCTGACTTTGCTACAATTCGAAGATATCTTATAGAATATGGATTCATGGACAGACAAGATGACGGCAGCCTATATTGGGTGAAAATTTAAAAACAGCATTCTGTATTAATTACAGAATGCTGTTTTTTTTAACAAACTTTTACAGTGAAATTGCGTATATTAAAATAGAATACAATATAATTGGAGGAAAATCATGAAAAACAAAATTGTTATTATAGCAGGGACAATGCTGGGGATTGCAGCAATAGGCTTTGGGATATTTTACTTTACATACCTGGCTCCCCTAAACGAAACCTATAAGGAAATAAGGACAATGGCCATAGAAGAAGTGAGTATGGACAATTCAAAGGACGGAGTATATCAAGGGGAATACAGTTATAGCAGCACCACGTGCAAGGTGGAGGTTGTGGTAAGGGATCACAAAATTGCTGATATAAAAGTATTAATCAGCGATAAGAGCGAATATGCAAAGAAAGCCGAAGCTGTATTGGATAAGGTGATAGAGAAACAAACTCTTCAGGTGGATGTGGTGGCTGGAGCCACAACAACAAGCAAGGCATTGCTTAAGGCAACAGAAAATGCCCTTAAAAAGGGCATTAAATAAGGAAAACCAGATAGAGTAAAATACCGACAAGGGCTGCAGCTGCATTCAGAATAAGGGTTTTGTTGAACCTGTCACTCTTGCGTCTGCATCTTGTAAGGTTTACAGCTATGGAAATCATGCAGAAAAAGAATAGCAGAACTAAGAGTAGAAGAACATACTGCATCATATCTGTATCCCAAGCATCCTGTAGTTTTATGTGGAAGGACGTGTCCATATACGATTCGAAGCCTGGTTTTGCGACTAAAGTAATAAAAAGTATTAAAGATACCAGAAGCCAGGATATAATCCCAGACCATTTGACCCATTTTACAAGTGTATCGGGACCTTTTCGTCTGTCGAGCATAATCTCACCCCCTATAGTTTGATTATAATAAACTACATAAAGGGAAGCAATGAATATTTTGGAGGAGCTGCAACATGGAGAATACACAGGACTATATCAAACTTATGAATAATTCTATACACAAGCTTTTTTTAAATGCCTTGAGGGTTTCAGCTAAAAGACCGAGGCTGTCATATTTTATTATTAGAACTATTCTATGGCAGCGAAACGCTGCAAGACGAAGATTGCGATGGGAGAAGAAAGGCGCCCATGTGCCACCTTTTATAATAGCCAGCATAACACAAAAATGCAATCTAAGATGCAAGGGGTGCTATGCAATGGTTCACAGTGCAGAGAGTTCAGAGGATATGGACATGGAACGCTGGTGTGAATTAATGAAGGAAGCACAAGAGCTTGGGATTTCAATTGCACTGCTGGCCGGAGGAGAGCCCTTCTCTAGAAAAGATTTCATGGAAATAACCAAGAAAAACAAACAGATAATATTTCCGGTGTTCACCAATGGTCTGCTTATAGATGACAATATAATAAATAAATTAAAAACTCAAAGGAATGTGATTCCGGTATTAAGTCTTGAGGGCTTCCAAAATGAAACGGATGATAGAAGAGGAACCGGAGTATATGAAAAGACAAGGTCAGTAATGACTAAGCTAAACAACTCGGGTATATTTTTTGGAACCTCTCTTACGGTTACAAGTGAGAATTTTGCCACCCTAACCAGTGAAGAATTTATAAGGGCTCAGATGGAAAATGGCTGCAGACTATTCTTCTATGTGGAGTACACCCCGGTAGAAAACGGCACAGAACAACTGGTAATAACCAGTGAACAAAGAAAAGAGCTGGACAATATACTTAATGCTCTAAGAAGTAAATATAAGAGCATTTTTATAGCTTTTCCGGGTGATGAAAAAAATTATGGGGGTTGTTTGTCTTCTGGAAGAGGTTTTGTCCATATCAATCCGAAAGGAAATCTGGAACCCTGCCCCTTTGCCCCATTCTCAGATGTGAATGTAAAGGAAGTGCCTTTGAAGGAGGCTTTGAAGTCAAGCTTTCTTAAGACTTTGAGGGAGAGCCCTGAACACCTGCGTGAAACTGAAGGCGGCTGTGCGTTATTCGTGAATCGGGAATGGGTGAAATCAAAGCTTACAAGCTAAATTGTGAGTAAATTAGTTAATCTTTTAAGGTCATTGACTTTATGAGATTAAAGGCATATACTATCAATGAATATATGAATAAATAATTCATAGCTTGTAAATGAAAGAAGGGATGATATGACGAAAGCCTTCAGAGATAAAGAAAAAGATTTAATAAAAAGTAAACTGATAGAGCGGGGCAAAGAGTTATTTGCAAGATATGGTCTCAGGAAAACCAGTATTGAGGATTTGACCAAGGCTGTAGGAATAGCACAGGGCTCTTATTATAACTTTTTTCAATCTAAGGAAGAGCTATATTTTGAAATAATGGAACAGGAAGAGCTCCATATTAAGAATAGCCTGCTATCAACACATCAGATGGAAGAAAGCATTACCAAGGATGCATTGGAGGCATTTTTAAAGGATGCTTTTGGGATGATTGATGATAGCACCTTTATAAAGAAGCTTATGAGCGGCGAAGATTATGAGCTGCTGGTAAGAAAACTGCCGGAAGAAAGAGTTGCAAAGCATATTGAAGCTGACTCTGACATATTGACTCCAATGATTACTATGTGGCAGAAGCAAGGCGCTGTAATAGACAGGAAACCAGAGGTTATTGGCGGTTTGCTTCGTGCTGTTTTTACCCTTTCCTTGCACAAAAAAGAAATAGGTGAAGATATTTTTCCACAGGTGCTTGAGCTCTTGTTTGAATTGATAGCCCAAGGGATTGTTAAAAAGGAGAAGCTATGATTGATGTAAAAGGTCTGGAGTTCAGTTATACAAGCAATGGGGTGCAAACCCTTAAAGGTTTGAATTTTTCTATACAGAAGGGTGAAATATTCGGCTTTCTGGGACCTTCCGGGGCAGGGAAAAGCACCACTCAGAAGATAATCATAGGGATTTTGAAAAACTACCAGGGCAGTGTAAGGGTAATGAACAAAGAACTCAAAGAACTGAAATCAGATTATTATGAGAAAATAGGTGTAGCCTTTGAATTCCCTAACCTTTACAGCAAGTTCACCGCAAAGGAAAACCTGTCATATTTCAGATCCTTATATTCCGGTGAAACAGAAGAGCCAATGAGCCTTCTTGAATTGGTCGGATTGGAAAAGGATGCTAATACAAGAGTCTCGGCCTTTTCCAAGGGTATGAAGATGCGACTTAATTTCTGCAGGGCACTGCTTAATAAGCCGGAGATATTGTTCCTGGACGAACCAACCTCTGGCTTGGACCCCGTAAATGCAAAAAAGATGAAGGATATTATCCTGGAGAAGAAGGCGGCGGGTTGTACAATATTTCTGACAACACACAACATGAATGATGCTGAAGATTTGTGCGACAGGGTAGCCTTCATTGTTAACGGGAGCATATCCCTTATTGATTCGCCCAGACAGATGATGATAGATAAAGGCAAGAAGAGCTTGCGTGTTGAATACCGTGAAAGGCAGGAGATCTTCTCCAAAGATTTTGAGCTGGCTAGCCTGGGAGATAATCTTGAGTTTATCCAGCTTATAAAAAACAAGCCCATAGAGAGAATGCATACCCAAGAGGCAACTCTGGAGGATATTTTCATAGAGGTGACCGGGAGGGGGCTGGCATGAGAACTTTAAGCGCAATTGCTTATGATATCAGGTTTCAGATAAGGCATGACTTTTATTATGCTTACGCGCTGGTAACTGTTCTTTATATTGTATTTATCAGGATAATGCCTGTAGATACAAGGGAGTACCTGGCCATACTCATATTACTGACTGACCCTACTGTGCTGGGATTTTTCTTCATAGGCGGAATTGTGCTTCTGGAAAAAGACCAGAACATATTTGCGAGTCTTTTTGTCACTCCAATGAAGGTAGGGGAGTATATTACCGCTAAGCTCGTGTCACTTACGTTGCTTTCACTGCTTTCGTCTGCGGCTATTGCTTATGCTTCAACACCTGGGAGCTTCAATCCCCTGATATTTATAGTATCGGTAGTTCCAAGCTCGGTATTCTTCACACTTGCAGGGCTAGCATTGGCAGCCAGGGTTAAAACGATAAATGGATATATAATAGCGTCCCCATTTTTCCTGACTCCCTTCATACTTCCTTTATTCGGATTTATGAAGCTTTTCCACTCTCCTATATATTATCTGCTCCCGGGGTACAGCTCGGTGCAGCTGCTTGCAGGTGCATATAACGGCATCACCTTTGCTAATGCATTGTATTCCATAGGGCTTATTATGATTTGGAATGTACTTGCGTATTATTGGGCATGCAGATGGTTTAGAAAGTATATAATTTCAGCAATTGGGGGTGGAAGCATATGAGAAGGTTCTTAGTACTTTCCTTTGGAGATATGAATAATATCAGAAGAGACTCAATGCTGCTCATTGCAGTATTTACTCCCTTTATACTTGCCTTTTCAATGAGACTGGGACTTCCCTTTGCAAGAGAGGTACTGCTTAGAGAGCTTTCCTTTGATCTTTCTTTGTATTATAAGCTTATTATGAGTATCCTTATTCTTATCACTCCAATGATGATGGGAATGCTATCGGGCTTTCTGATACTTGATGAAAGGGATGAAAATATACTGACTTTCTATTCCGTTACCCCTCTCTCAAAATCAGGCTATCTTTTCTATAGAGTTGCAATGCCTACTGTAGTCAGCTTTCTGCTGTCCTTCTTTGTATTCTATTTTATCGGGGTTGTTGATTGCAGGATTGACCTGCTTATACCGGTGCTTCTGCTTTGTGCGCTGGAATCACCAATGATGGCATTGTTTCTAGGAGCTTTTGCTTCAAATAAGGTAGAAGGGCTGGCACTGACAAAGGCTTTTGGTATATTGTTTATCGCTCCTATCGTCGGGTATTTCATCAAATCAAATTGGCAGTATGCTGCAGGTATAGCTCCAACCTATTGGGTCTCAAAGTCACTGCTTGCAGCAACTGAGGCAGGGAACGGCTACTGGCTGTTTATTGTTGTTGGGGCAGCTGTTCATTTATTAATTATTGGCTTGCTTGTAAGACGGTTCGAGAACATTTATATATAGTAAGGCATATTATAAACAAACTCCAGAACAGCATTGAATAAATGCAGGTTATAAAGTGAATTATAGGTATATGAATCTGCCGATTTATATTGTTGTATTGGAGAAAGCCTTGTGATATAATCAATTAAGATTGATTTGAGGAGTAGATTTGTATGCTGAAATCAGATTACCTTTGGTCGCTTTTTCAGGCAACAGGTTCCATCAGAGCATACTTACTCTATAGAAATTTAATAATGCAGTAATCGTTGATGGAGAGAGTAAATTGTGAAAAGCTGTAAGAGAGGTGCCGCCATAGGCTGGAAGCGCACCAGCTGTGCAGCAATTGAAGTTCACTCCGGAGATTCAAGGCTGAAATTTGTGGTGTTCAAAAGCACTAAGTAGGCTTTGACGGCTAATACCGTTATATTGTTAAGCGGTTTGCAATTATGCAAACAAGCAGGGTGGTACCGCGGATAACCTTCGTCCCTTTTTTGTAGGGATGGGGTTTTTTATTTTTGTCAAAAATAGAAATAAGACCTTTGGAAAGGAGCATAAAAAATGAAGGAAACACTAGAAAAAATCAAGATGCAATCCGTTAAGGAATTGGAAAGTGTCGAGTCTCAAAAGCAGCTGGAAGACTTGAGAATCAAGTATCTGGGGAAAAAGGGAGAGCTCACACAGGTGCTTAGGGGGATGGGTGCGCTTACCACGGAGGAAAGACCTATAATTGGACAGCTTGCTAACGAGATCAGAGATTATATCAATGATAAGATTGAAGAAACAGCGTACTGCCTAAAGAGGAAGGACCTTGAGACCAGGCTGAGAGGTGAATTCATCGATGTAACAATGCCTCCCAAAAGAAAAGCCTTGGGAAACAAGCATCCGCTGACTAAAGTTCTGGATGAGATAAACCAGATATTCATAGGTATGGGCTTTTCCATAGTTGAAGGTCCGGAGATAGAAAAGTCATATTATAATTTTGATGCCTTAAATCACAGCAAGTATCACCCGGCGAGGGATATCCAGGATACCTTCTATGTTACCGAGGAAATACTGCTAAGAACACAGACCTCCCCGATGCAGGTCAGGACAATGGAACAGCAGAAGCCTCCAATAAGAGTCCTGGTGCCTGGTAAGGTATACAGGAGAGATGAGATAGATGCAACACATTCACCTATGTTTCACCAGATAGAAGGTCTGGTTGTAGACAAGGGTATAACAATGGCGAATTTGAAGGGGACTCTGGACGTGTTTGCAAAGAGGCTTTACGGCGAGAACACAAAGACCAGGTTCAGACCGCATCACTTCCCATTCACTGAGCCTAGTGCTGAAGTGGATTGCACATGCTCCGCCTGCAAGGGCGCAGGCTGCAGAATTTGCAAGAACGAGGGCTGGATAGAAATACTGGGTGCCGGCATGGTACATCCTAATGTGCTTAGAAACTGCGGTATTGACCCGGAAGTGTATTCTGGCTTTGCCTTTGGTATGGGACTTGATAGGATTGCACTGCTGAAGTATGATGTGGATGACCTTAGGCTTTTCTTCGAAAATGACAAAAGGTTCCTATCGCAGTTTTAAGAAAAGGACGGATGTATTCCGCAAAACGCTTAAGAAAGATGAAGGAAAGGTGATAAATTATGCTGGTACCTATTAAATGGTTAAAGGACTATGTTGATATAAAGGTTGGCTCCCAAGGTTATGCAGATGCAATGACAATGTCGGGGTCAAAGGTTGAGAGAATTGAAGAGCTCGGCAAGGAAATCGACAATGTTGTTGTAGGAAAGATTCTGAAGACAGAGAAGCATCCGGATGCCGACAAGCTGACTGTTGCACAGTGTGATGTGGGAACAGAGATAATACAGATAGTGACAGGTGCTGATAACATTAAGGAAGGGGACTACATCCCCATAGCAAAGAACGGCTCAACCTTGCCGGGCGGAGTGAAGATCAAGAAAGGAAAGCTTAGGGGTATTGAATCAAACGGAATGATGTGTTCTGCTCAAGAGCTGGCCTTGGAGCTTGATAATCTGCCTGAGGAGCTGCTGGACGGAATTTATATACTGGACAAGGAATATCCTCTTGGTGCAGATATAAAGGACATTCTTGGGTTGAACGACACTGTAATAGAATTTGAAATAACCAACAACAGACCTGACTGCCTCAGCATCCTAGGTATTGCCAGAGAAACGGCTGCTACCTTTGGTGAAGTAATGAAATACCCTCAAACAGGCTTTAAGGAAAACACAGAAAACATAAAGGACTATATTGACGTACAGGTGGAAAACACTGAGCTATGCCCCAGGTATTCAGCCAGAATGGTCAAGAATGTAGTTATTAAGGACTCACCTGCCTGGATGCAGGAAAGACTGATAAAAGCAGGTGTAAGGCCAATAAGCAGCATAGTGGATATAACCAACTATGTAATGTTGGAGCTTGGCCAGCCAATGCATGCTTTTGACTATAGAGATTTGGATGACAAAAAAATCATCGTAAGAAATGCAATGCCGGGAGAAACCATAAAAACTCTTGATGAAGTAGAACGTAAGCTTGATGAGTCGATGCTGGTTATTGCGGATGGCAAAAAACCTACCGGAATTGCAGGAGTTATGGGTGGCTATGGCAGTGAAATAAAGGAGGACACCAAAGCAATAGTATTTGAGTGTGCTAATTTTGCTCCGATCAATATTAGGATGACCTCAAAGAAGCTGGGTCTTAGAACTGAAGCATCTTCAAGGTATGAAAAAGGTATAGATCAAGAGCTTGTTACGATAGCACTGAACAGGGCGTGCAGCCTTGTAGAGCAGATAGGAGCAGGAGAAATTGTCGGTGGGAAGATAGATATATATCCTGTCGAGAAGAAGGCCCGCACACTGAAGCTCAATGTTAAGAAGGCCAGAGACTTCATAGGAGCCAAGGATATAACAGGGGAAATGATAGTTAAGTATCTTACCGCTCTTGAGTTCAAGGTAGAGGTTAAAGAGGATCTGCAGATAACCGTACCTACCTTCAGAGATGATGTTAATGTAGATGTAGATCTTATAGAAGAAATCGCAAGGCTTTACGGGTATGACAAGATACCTACGGACCTGATGGATACTACCTTCACACAGGGAGGAAAGAACTACAGGCAGAAAATAAGAGATATGGTTAAAACCAACATGGTTGCACAGGGATTATATGAAGTATTGACTTATTCCTTTGTCAGCCCGGGGGTATTCAATAAGATAAACCTTAAGGCAGAGAATCCGCTTAGAAATGCCATAAAGCTCATAAACCCTCTTGGAGAAGACCAGAGCATAATGAGAACCACCATGATCCCTAATATGCTGGATGTAATTTCGAGAAATTACAATAAGAAGATAGCTGAAGGACAATTCTTTGAGCTTGCAAAGGTGTATATATCTGATGTACTGCCATTGGAGGGACTTGCAGAGGAGAAAGAAACACTTACCATAGGAATGTATGGGAATGTAGATTTCTTTGATATGAAAGGTGCTGTGGAGAATCTCTTGGAAGAACTGAATATATATAAATACAGAATATTGTCCTCCAACAATGACAGCATGCATCCCGGAAGGACAGCAGAGCTTTTGATAAACAACAAGAGAGTAGGCTGCCTGGGAGAGGTTCATCCTGATGTGCTGGACAACTATGATATACCAGTCAGGGTATATATTGCTGAGCTTAACTTTGAGGAAATCCTTCAGCAGAGTGAGATGAACATAAAGTACAGATCCCTGCCTAAGTATCCATCAGTTGCAAGAGATATCGCAATAGTTGTGACCGAAGAGATTACTGCAGGACAGGTAGAAGAGATAATCAGGAATAAAGGCGGCAAGCTTATTGAAGAGGTCAAGCTTTTTGACATATACAGGGGAAGCCAGATCGAGGAAGGCTACAAGAGCATGGCCTACTCAATAGTATACAGGTCTGATGAAAAGACACTGTCAGAAGAGGATATCACAAAGGTACACAACAAAATAGTGAACTCCCTTGTGAACCAAGTTGGAGCAGCACTGAGATAATAGTAAAAGGCATAGGCCCCGTCGTAAAACCGACGGGGTTTTTGTTTCTGTAGACTTTTTCACTGATATTTCACTAAATGTTCATTAAATATTCACAATTATCCAATGAAAGTTCAATATTTTCTGATAATATATACATATTGTGATATGGGTTATTTTGCATGTTCATATACTTTGATATTTGTTTGGGAAGCGGGGTCGGTCAGCATGAATAAGATAATAGAAGTGCGGGATCTGGTGAAACACTTTGAAATAACCTCGACTAAGGGTCTTAACAAGAGCTATGTGAAGGCTGTAGACGGGGTATCCTTTGACATTCTTGAAGGGGAGACCCTAGGCCTGGTTGGCGAAAGCGGCTGCGGCAAATCCACTACCGGAAGGCTGATTCTGAGACTTATAAAGCCTACATCAGGGGAAATATTCCTGGAGGGTAAAAATATAAATGATATTTCAGAAAAAGAGCTGAGGAGAATAAGGAAGGATATACAGGTGGTTTTCCAGAACCCGTATTCAGCTCTGGACCCCAATATGACTATTGAGGATATAATTTCAGAGCCATTAAGCATACATAAAATAGTGTTCAAGTACGATTATGACAAAGAGGTAAAGCGGCTTCTCAGCCTGGTAGGCTTAAGCGAAAAGGATGCAAAAAAATTCCCTCACGAGTTCAGCGGGGGGCAGCGGCAGCGAATAGGAATTGCGAGAGCCATAGCTACCAGACCTAAGTTCATTATATGCGATGAGCCTGTTTCAGCTTTGGATGTGTCTGTCCAATCTCAAATCCTAAATCTTTTAGATGATCTTCAGAAGGAGCTTAAGGTATCCTATCTTTTCATAGCCCATGGATTAAATGTAATAAGACACGTTTCCAATAAGGTAGGGGTTATGTATCTTGGGAAAATTGTTGAAATGGGCAATGTAGAGGAAATATTCAATAACCCTGTACATCCTTATACAAAGGCCTTGCTTTCATCTGCTCCAATACCTGATCCCTTCAGTCATAGGGAGAAGGAATTGCTGGAAGGGGAAATACCAAGTCCTGTCTCACCACCAAGCGGCTGCAGCTTCCATCCCAGGTGCAGGTATGCCATGGGGATATGCAGTGAGAAAAAGCCTTTCCTACAGAATATCAATGAAAATCATAAGATATCCTGCCACTTGATTGATTCGGGATTTGATTTCAAGGGGGTGTTAGCTTGATAAATAGATTTAAGCTAGCTTCTAAGAAGTTATTATCAGCTGTTCTCATATTTCTGATATTTGTCTATGTAACCGTGCTATTATGCACTATACCAACAGATTTTACCATCAAGTTTGAAAACGGCAAGGTAACACCCTCACACATCGGGGTTTTTATTATAAAAGACACAAATGAAAAGTTCATTTCACTCTTAAAGCTTGATTTGGGAAGAACTGGCAAGGACAATAGATCTTTGAACTACCTGGTAACCAGTATGATGCAGAATTCGATGCTGCTTTTAACTGGCGGATTAATGCTTGCGGCACTTCTCGGGGTTTCAAAGGGCATTATTGACAGTAAAAGGGGAAGCACAAGTGAGTCCAGTCTTAAGGTTCTTGGAACAATCATACCCATTTCACTCCCTGATATACTGATTATAGCGCTTCTACAGCGTTTGGCTATATATCTTAATAACCATGGCATAGAGATATTTAAGGTAGGCGGCGGTGGTACGATAAACCACTTGCTGCTTCCTATAATTGCGCTTTCAATTCTTCCTGCCTGCTATATTGCAAGGATAACTTCAATGGCAATAGATAACTGCTATCAGCAGGACTTTATCAAGGTTGCTGTTGGGAAGGGCTGCTCCAGCTACAGGGTTCTTTGGAACCATGCCATGAAAAATGCAATACCGTCTATAATAGACAGTTTTCCTACTATTACCTCGATTATTATTGGCAACCTGTTGATGGTGGAAAAGCTTTTTTCTTATCCCGGCTTAACACAGTCACTTCTTAATTTCTATTCCCATAATGATAGAGATGGCATAATAGCAAATATCATTTTAATCGGTATCATATATTTTACTCTTGATGCTGTGTTTAAGATGCTTAAGTGGACGATTGTCAAGCCTCTTAAGGAGGAAAGTATATGAAGAAATTAATATCAGTCATGAAAATAGATGGAATAAATATAAAGAAGCTGAACATACCACTGCTAATTGGTATTATCTTAATAGCTGCCCTAATTGTATTCAGCATTTATCCGGAGGTATTTACCCCCTCTGATCCATATGGTACCGAGAGACAGGAATTCGTATTTATAGACGGTAAGATAAACCTTTTCAGACCGCCTGTTGCGCCCTGTGAAGAATACCCCTGGGGTACTGATGTATTTGGACGAGATATGAGAAGCCTTATATTCTATGGCTGCAAGCTTACACTTCTTACTGCAATATTTATTGCTTTCGGAAGGCTGCTGATATCGCTTCCGCTTGCTATACTGGCGGGATACAAGAATAAGCTGGCTGTTTGGGTTATAAGGCAGTTCAGCATAATGTTCAGCGCCTTTCCGCTAATAATCATCACACTGCTTTTTACACGTATAAAGCTTGTTGGGGATCTTTTCAAGGATCCAACAAGTATTGTGGCTTATATACTTGTAATCTTTGGGTGGAGTAGGCTGGCTAATCTGCTTAAAGAAAAGGTGGAGGGAATACTCAGTCAGGATTTTATTGAGGGTGAGATAGCCATAGGTAAGAACAGGCTGGAGATTGCCCTTCAAAACATAATACCCCATTTGATACCTACTATTGTTGTGCTGTTTTTCCTTGAGATTGCACAGGCATTGCTGATATTATCACAAATTGGTGTTTTTGGACTCATCATGAGCGGAGGAATTGTCAATGGGGAGGGGGACTACCAAATACCCTTTGAAATAGACTGGGCATCACTGCTGATGGCATCTCAATGGTTTATGTCAACGGGAAAACATTGGCTTGTGCTTTATCCTGCGGCTGCCTTCTCTTTTAGTATAATAGGCTTTAACCTTCTTGGAGAAGGGCTGAGGCTGGAGTTTGATAAGAGAAGCTCAAGGATAATAAGCTGGATCAGAGGGATACCCGGTTTTCTTTCTCCTGCGAGACTAATATATGAAGTCAGGCATATTGATGCCTATAGGAGAAGTGTAAGAAGAAAGCTGGTATTCTACACTGCTATACTGGTTATAGTTTTCTTCCCACAAGGAGGCAGTTTATACAAATTTGACACGGTAAATGCTTTCAGCACCATAAGTGAGATGTCTAAGCCTGAATATGAGGGAAGAAAAGCGGGAAGCGGAAAAAATGGGATTGTAGCAAGTCATATAGCGGATAAGCTTAAGGAGTATGGGATACAGCCCTTTGACGGCAATTACTTACACGAATATGACATGGAGACCGCCTTTAATATAAAAAGCTCGACAATGACAGTAATAGGAGAGGCTTCAGGAATACAAGAGTTCGAGTTCAGAAAGGATTATTTTATTACCACACCTACAAATATTAACGGTACTTATGAATTAAAATACATCACCATGAAGGACATAAGTCTCTATATGTACAGTGCACATGCCTTTGACCATTTGCACGATAAGGTGCTGCTCGCAGATGTAAGAGGACTTGACGGTCTTGCCTTTCAAAGGTTTGTAGGGCTGATCAATAACAGGGTACAGCCCCGGGCGCTTATATACATTTCTGATTGGGAAAGCGAGAAGGTTATAAAAAAGAAGACTGTAGACCGCAACGTAGCAAATAACAAATCGACTCTCAATATCTCGATGTCTTCTGACAAAGGTGATGAGCTCCTTAGAAAGCCAAACTCCAAGATAACACTTAACATTGTATGTGAACTTCTCGATAATCCAAAGACTACAAGTGTAGTAGGCTATATTCCTGGTTCAGATAAAAATCTGAAGGATGAAATCATATTTGTGGGAAGCAGCCTTGATTCAGTGGGTGATGATGACGATATCAAGTATCCGGCCTCCATGGAAGCAGGTGGTACAGCCCTTGAACTGGAGATTGCCCGTGTGCTCGGAAGCAGTAGGAAAAGACCTGAGAGAACAGTAATATTCGCCTTTTGGGATGGAACTCAAACAGTAGATCGAGGCTCAAAATTCTTTTTGGAAAAGTATTTTAAGGAAGAGTACAGAAAAGCCTTTTATATAGACCTTAAGAATTTCGGTCCCGAAGAATCCGGAAAACTTATAGTAGATACTACCAATACCCTTCCGAAAGAATATTTGGCTCAGAAGTATATAAAAGCATTGAAAAAGCATGCAAGAAGGAATGAAGTGAAGGTCGTATACGGGAAAATAGGTTCGGCCATTACTCTGGACACGCTTAATTCGGATATTAACTCTATTATTATTGATAGCGAAGGCATAGAGGATGCTATCAAAACTGCCAATGACAATTTGGATAGCATAGATAAAAAAAGACTCAAAGGCCCTGGACAGATGATAGTGGACACAGTTTACGATATAGTGTGCGGGGGTATCAGATAATGGGCAGCTTATTTGAAGTAAAAGACCTGAAAACATATTTTATGATTGGAAAACAGGAGATAAAAGCAGTCGACGGAGTAACCTTAAGCCTTGAAAGAAATGAAACCCTTGCAATCGTGGGTGAGTCAGGCAGCGGAAAAAGCGTCACGGTTCTTTTTCCCGGAGGCCTTATAAGGCCTCCGGGAAAGATTGTAAACGGAGAGATATGGTTTGATAATAGAAATCTCCTGCAGCTGACTGAAACGCAAATGACTATGGTCAGGGGAAATAGAATATCTATGGTATATCAGGAACCTATGACATCGCTAAATCCTGTTATCCCAGTAGGAGAGCAGATTAGAGAAGCAATAAACATCCATAAGGCTTCCTCTAAAAAGGAGTCCAAGGAGCGTGCTATTGAGCTTATGAATTTCGTAAGTATTCCGGAGGCTAGGCTGAGATACAATGAACTCCCTTCAAAATTCAGCGGTGGCATGCGGCAAAGGATAATAATAGCTATGGCAATAGCCTGCAGCCCTGACATACTTATAGCTGATGAACCGACCACTGCTTTGGATGTAACTATCCAAGCCGAGATAATGGAGCTTCTGCGATCTATGAAGAATAAGCTGAACATGTCAATGCTGCTTATCACCCACGACCTGGGTATAGTAGCAGAGAATGCTGACAGGGTTATAGTGATGTATTGCGGAAAGGTTATGGAGGAAGCCTCGGTTAGAAGTCTTTTCAGAAATCCGATGCACCCATATACTTTAGGCTTGATGGAGTGTATACCGAGGATTGACATAAAAGTAGACAAATTGAATGCAATACCCGGGTATGTACCACATCCGTCCCAATACCCGACGGGCTGCAGGTTCAGCAACAGGTGCAGCAGAGCGATAGACATATGCAGCAAAGAGCTGCCGGAGCTTACAGAAATTGACGAGGGACACAAGGTAAGGTGTTGGTTGTATATGAAGGGAGGGGGAACACGATGAAAAGCAAGCAAAAGGTAGGCTTACTGCTGGGAGTAATCCTTTTGATATCAATAATAAGCATTGCATCTTTTATTGCAGCTGTACCATCTAAACACAGGAAAATTGTAATAAGCACGGCTCACAAGAAGAACCTTGCACAGGCAGTTACTGTGGAAGGTGTTGTGGAGCCTAATAAGAAACAGGTAATAAACCTTGACACTACCCAGAAGGTATTAGAGGTATTTGCCGGGGCGGGACAGGAGATAAAAAAAGGGGAGTTGGTTCTAAAGCTGGATAGCTCCGATAACCAGTACAAGCTGAGTGTTGAGGAGATAAACCTTAAGCTGGCAGAAAGAGAGCTGGCGAAGGCATTGAAGAATGAGAAGACTGACAAGAAGGATGTGGAGTACTCTTTTAAGCAGGCGGAAATCGCATATGCAGATGCCAGGACTGAACTGGAGGCTGCAAAGAATTCACTGCTTGCAGATAAGCTGCTCTTTGAAAAGGGTGCAATATCAGGAAGTCAGTATATAGAGTCCCAGAAAAATGTCAGAAATCACGAAAACAAAGTGACTCTGAAGGCTACGGAACTGGATAGGGCTAGTCAGAGCCTCTCCAGCTTTGACTTAAATAAGGATGAGCAGATTTTTAAGCTGAGAAGCGACATAAGTTTGATACAGCAGAATATAAGCAATCTGAAATCAAAGGTGGATGCTGATACTAGGGCTAATATAGATGGGAGAATAGTAAAGCTGGAGGTTGAGAAGGACCAATATCCCAGCCAGGACAACTCTCAGATACTAATCTACGATATGTCCAAGCATATGGTTAATGTTCAGTTTAAGCAGCAAGAAGCCTTGTATATAAAAGAGGGAATGAAGGCGAGAATAAAGGTCAAGGATTTGGATGAAAAAGAGTATGAGGGAACTGTAGTCCATGTTGATGATGTGGCCTTGACCTCCGTAAGCGGAGGGACGGGTTCCAGGGTAAATGTGAAAATAAGCATAGATAACCCCGATGAGAAGATAAAGATAGGATACGATGTAGAGGTTAAAATAGACCTCAGCATAAAGGATGAGGCAGTTGTAGTCGATTTTGAGTCTATCATACAGGACAATGACGGGAAAAAATACATATATTTCGTTAAGGACAATCTGGCACAAAGAAGACCTGTAAGTACAGGGATAGAAACAAGCTTTGAGGTTGAAATCACTGAAGGTATCATAGCAGGTGACAGATATGTGCTGAATCCCCCTGAGGAAATGCAGGAAAAGAGTTCAATGAAGATCTGGGGCTGGAGGTATGAGTCAAAATGATCCTTGATGAAGCCAGAGTACTGATCAGAACAGAGAAGCTGAGCAAGTCCTATAAGTTGGGGAGCGAGCCGGAAGCAGTAATAAAGGATGTGGATTTAAAGATATTACAGGGAGAGTATGTGATAATAGAAGGTCTAAACGGTATTCGGAAAAATGTGTTTGTTAATCTCATGGGATGTCTGGAGAGACCTACTTCAGGTAAGTACTACTTTGACTATGAGGATATTGCTTTAGCCAAAGATGGAGTATTGGATGAGATACGGATGCGAAAGCTGGGTTATCTCTTCAGGAATTTTAATCTCATTTCCAGATTGACAGCAGCCCAAAACATTGAAATACCGATGCAGGGTATGAATATATCACAGGAGGAGAAAAGAGACAGGCTGCATAAAGCCTTAAAAAGCTTTGACATTGAAGCAATTGCAAAGAAAAGTATACGCGAACTGACCGATTCACAGAAGCAGTTAGTTTCACTTGCAAGGGCAGTTGTGAATAATCCGCTGATGATTATTGCAGATGAACCTGCAGCAAATCTTGACAGTAAAGAAGAGCGGGAGTTCATGGAGCATTTGCTTAGATTGAACACTGAAGGTATTGCCGTGATGTTGATTACTGAGAAGGCAGCATTGAAGTCTTCGAATATATTCAGGTTGATTTCCTTTAAGGAAGGAAGGGTAACTGAAGACATTGGAGGCCATAAGCTTTCCATTGTAAGGAGGGAGGCCTGATATGAAAGGAATACCATATAAGAAGGCTGTAAGATATTTTATATCAGCAGCGGGGATAATAATCGGTATAGCGGCAGCAATGGTAGTCCTTGGGGTATATGAGGGAGGAAGGTCAGCGCTGCGTGAGAATTATTGGAGTAAAGGTGTTAAGGTTTATGATATAGAGCTTAAGGATAAAGGACTTTCTCCAATGGAATATTTGTTAAAGGAGGACGGAAGGCTGCTCACTGATAATATGCCTGAAGTTATAGGGAGTATACCTGTACTAAGGCTTGAAGCGCAGCTTAAATCCTATAAGGCTGCCCAAGGTGCCCTCACACTGGCAGTGAACGAGAAATACCTTCAATATGCCAACCTTGAAATGCTCAAGGGGAGTTTTATTAATGGGCAGGACGTGCGTCATGCAAACAAAATCGCAGTTATTGATGAGCTTACCGCATTGGAGCTTTACGGTACAACGGATATAATCGGACAGAAGCTGGATTTGCAGGTCAGTGGAAAGAAGGTCGAATTCGTTGTTGCAGGAGTTTTCACGAATTTCAATAAGAATATTGAAACCTTGTTTGATGAAGAGTTTCCGGGTATGTGCTTTATTCCTGACAGCGTACCAGAGGATGTTTACTTTGAATACAAAGTAGAGAAGCTCGTTGCCTTAGTGAAGGATAACCTGCATAGAGAAGAAGCTTCTGCCAAGCTCAGCCACTTGCTTGAAGAAGAGCACGGTGCAGTGGATGTATATGAAATTAATGAATATGAGCAGCTGTCAGAAGTGGCAGAGTTTACAGACAAGTATCTTGCATTTGCAGTGATCATATCAATTGTAGCTCTTATTTCCGGCAGCATAGGGTTAATGAATGCAATGCTTCTTACCATACAGGAGAGGAAAAAGGAAATAGGTCTATACAAATTCTATGGCTCAGGTATAAGGGAGCTTCAGTATGAAGTATTGTTTAAGACAATAATAATCTCTGTTGGATGCGGAATGTTCGGTATGCTGATGGGACTGCTGGCCGGAGGATTCATAGGGAGCTTTGTAAATATCAGCACAAGAATTACTTTTATGTCTGTTTCAATTACAACAGTTGCTTCTGCTATAATGGGTATCGCAGGCAGCATCTATCCTGCATTAAAGATCAGCAGGGTGGATGCTGCGGAAGCCATTTGGGGTGAATAGGGTCATATTACAATTATTTTATGCTCATGCTAAAAAATGAAGGAAAATTTGCATTTTTTGAAGAATAATATATGGATATGTATGAGATTGAACTTTTAATCCAAAAGGAGTTGTAATATATGGCCGAGAAGAGGAAGATAGGAGTTAGCATTTTTGGTACTGAATATGTGATGGTTGCTGAGAAATCAGACGAATATGTGCGAGAGCTTGCTAGTAGAGTAGATACAATAATGAATGAAATCGCCAAAAGCAATTTTAGGTACAATTCAACTATGGTTGCGGTGCTTACAGCCTTGAATCTTGCAGATGCCCTCTATAAGTCAGAGGAGGAGCATGCGGAAGCCTCGGAGAAGCTGGAGAACATACAAGGAGAAATGCAGAGGCCTTTTGAAGAGCTTAATGAGCTGAGACAGGAATCTGAGGCAATAAAGGAGCAATACACCAAGATGCAGAGCGAGCATACCAGATCACAGATAGAGCTGGGCAAGATAAGCAGAGAATGGGCTAAGGCTCAGGAAGAGCTTAGAGATTTAAGATGCGAGCTGGATGTCTCCAGAGAGACAATAAATGATGTCCAGAACAAGCTTTTCGAAAGTCAGATAGAGCTTTTGAAGACAAGAAAAGAACTGGAAGATGTAAAAGTAAAAAGAATAGATAAAAATAGGAACAATAGGGTAAATAATATATAAAGTATTATTTATCTATATAAATCCCTTAGATTTAGTTATGCTCTGAAGCTGGGATTTATAAATTCAAGGAAAATGTTTCATACTATTTGAACAAGCATAAAAGGATTTAGTATGAAACATATTGGAAGTGAGCTTAATGAATAAAATAGAACTTCTAGCGCCTGCCGGAAATTTCGAAGCATTAGCTGCTGCTGTTGAAAGTGGTGCTGATGCTGTTTATTTAGGCGGGAATAAATTTAGTGCGAGAGCTTATGCTGACAACTTTGACGGGGAAACATTGGTCAAGGCTGTTAGCTATGCCCATATAAGGGGTGTCAAGGTATTTGTCACCATTAATATTTTGCTGTCCGACCGTGAGCTTGTTGAAGCGCTGGACTATGTGGGCTATTTATATCATATAGGTGTAGATGCAATAATAGTGCAGGATGTTGCGTTGTTAAAGCTGGTTGCAAGCGCATTTCCCGATATGAAGGTGCATTGCAGCACTCAAATGACAGTTCACAATGCTGAGGGAGTCAAATACTATTCAGCCTTAGGTGCAAAAAGGATAGTACTGGCCAGGGAATTATCCCTTGGAGAGGTAAAGCATATAGTGCAGAGCACAGGGGTAGAGTGTGAAATATTCATCCATGGGGCTCTATGCGTAAGCTATTCAGGTCAATGCCTAATGAGCAGTCTTATAGGAGGCAGGAGCGGAAACAGGGGAAGATGTGCGCAGCCCTGTAGGAAAAAGTACTCCTTTTATAACTTTAAAACAGGTAAAGTAGAGAATGAGAACCAAAGTAAACACCTTATGAGCACCAGGGATCTTAATACCTACAGCAGGATTGAGGAACTGGCGGAATCAGGGGTGTCCTCCCTTAAGATAGAGGGCAGAATGAAGAGAGCTGAATATGTGGCAATAGTAGTAAAGCATTACAGGGCAGCTTTGGACAGTCTTCAGGAAAAAGGCGGAGGCAGGTCCAAGGAAGCAGAATATGAACTTAAAAGTGCTTTTAACAGGGAGTTTACCGAAGGCTATCTATTCAATAAAAGGAATAGGGATATCGTGAGCATTGAGCGACCTGACAACAGAGGTGTCAGGCTGGGTAAGGTCCTTAAACAGAAGGGTGATATGGCATCAATTCTCATAGAAGAGGGTTTCTTGAATGATGGTGATGGGATAGAAATAGTATCACAGTCAGGGAGAAGCACTGGGACAATAATTAGCGGCATCAGGGTCAAAGGAGAAAATGTAAAAAGCGCTCTTAAAGGCGATATAGCTGAAATATTTATAAGAGACAGGGTTGAACCGGGTTCCCATGTAAGCAAGAATCTGGACAGCGCCCTAATGAGGAAAGCAAAAGAAGAATACTCACCGGAGAACATAAAAAAAATCCCGTTGGAATGCAAAATCCTTATGAAAGCAGGGCAATTTCCTGTGATAATGGTAGAAGACAGGGATGGAAACTCAAGTTGCTATATCGATGAGGAAAAAATCGAGCCAGCCCAGAAGTCAGCCACATCAACAGAAAAGGTGATGGAGCAGCTTGGGAAAACAGGTGATACGCCTTATTTGATAGAGGTTACAGAGGCTGAGATAGAAGATAATTGTTATATACCTGCAAGACAAATAAACCGCATGCGCAGGGAGGTCCTGGAGCTGCTTACTGAAAAGCGCTCACAAATGCATGACCATCCAATACTTCAATTGGATGCCTCAGTAATAGTAGACAATATGGTTGCAGACAGAGAGGCTGTCAAGGATACCTCAGTGGAATACATAGCAGGGGTAAGGAATCAAGCTGCAGCTGTTAGTGCCGTAAACGCGGGCGCAGACACAGTTTATCTTTTAAGCGATGCTTACGAGGGAGATATCACTGCTGATGCCATTAAGATTACTGAGCTTTGTAAGAGCATGGGGAAAAGCTTGTTTTATGTGCTCCCCGGCATTGCAAGGGAAAGAGAGCTAAAGCAGATTCAAAGCAGGCTGGAGACAATTATAAAACAGGTGGGGCTGCCGAATATCGGATTTGTGGTTTCGGAGTCAGGTCAATTTGAGCTTGCCAGACAGCTGGGAATTGAGAGGATAAGAGTCAACTATAGCTTTAACATATTTAATTCTGTGTCAGCAAGCCATTTTTACCGCGAAGGTGCAGAAGCCATAGGGCTGTCACCTGAACTGAACCTGACCCAGCTGCGGGCTATAAGTGCCAGATGCAAATTCCCCTTGGAGGCTATTGTATATGGGTATATGCCGGTCATGACTACAGAATACTGCCCTGTGTCCATACAGCAAAACGGCAGCTGCAGTGACGGGGTCGGTTGCATAAACTCGAATTATGGTATAATAGACGAGAAAGGTAAAGTATTTAGAATAATCAAGCTTGGCTCCTGCAGGACTCAGCTTCTGAATTCCAACGTGCTTCTCTCGGCAGAAGAGTTGGGAGATATACTTGGCAGCGGGTTAACAAAGCTAAGAGCTGATTTTTATTTTGAAAGTCCCGAAGAGGTAAGTCACATCATGAAGTTGTATAAAAACTATAAGAATATTGATGCAAACGACAGATTGATGATAGAGAGAATAAAGGACAAAGGCTTTACAAAAGGACATTTTTATAGGGGTGTTGATTGATAAGGAGGGGTTATGATGGAAAACAGTGTTAGAGTGCTGCTGGTTGAAGACGAAGAAAAGATGCGAGAGCTTATCAAGATAGCTTTCAAGAAGGAGAACTTTGAAACATTAGAGGCTACTGATGGGAAGCAGGGCTTGAATCTTTTCAAGGCTAACCAGGTTGACATTGTGATACTGGATATCATGCTTCCTGAAATTGATGGCTGGACTGTATGCAGGGAAATAAGGAGAATGTCTAATATACCGATAATCCTCCTGACTGCAAGGGGTGAGGAATTCGACAAACTCTTCGGCTTCGAGCTTGGTGCCGATGATTATATAGTCAAGCCCTTCAGTCCGAAAGAACTGATAGCAAGGGTGAAAGCCCTGCTCCGAAGGTCGGAGATAAAAAGCAATGACACAGCGTCATATTTTCAAGTTGGGGATATTATGATAAATAGGCTTTCCAGAGAAGTAACTGTCAATGAAAAGCAGATTATTCTTACCAATAAGGAATATGAACTACTGTACTTTTTGGCTACCAATCCCAAGATCGTATTTACCAGAGAGCAGCTGCTCTTAAAGGTCTGGGGTTATGAACAGTACGGTGATCCCAGAACCGTTGACACTCATGTTAAGAAGCTAAGAGAGAAGCTTGGGGATTACAGCAGCTATATCAGCACAATGTGGGGGGTTGGATATAAGCTTGAGGTGCCTAAATGAAAAGCTATGGAATATCTCTTAAGCTGTGGGCCGCGATAATTGCGATGACAATGCTGCTTCTTGTTATGACATTGGTGTTTCAGACTGAATTTCTATATGATTTTTATTATGAGCAGGAAGTAAAGCAGCTTGAGAAGGATTGTGTCCAATTATCCAAGTATCTAGCGAGGGGTCAATATAATTTTACAATACCCTATCAGGGCGTAATAAGACGGGTAAATGATATAATAATCGTTACGGATAGAGAACGAAAGATTACCTATGTTGAAGGTACAAACGAATACAAGCAGGGCTATCTTTTCGGACTTAAGCATATAAACAAGATTCTCAATGGAGAGACTGTCCATGAGAAAAACAGGATGATCAAAAATCCAAACTCAGTATGGGCAAAAGACCTTGATACCCTTATGGTTGGGATTCCCATCAGGCAGAGCGTTGACTTTCAACAGGAGTATAAGCAGAGATTCAATGAAAGCTATGTTGAAGAAAGATATAAAAGACCGGAAATCATTGGGGCAGTCTATATAATAACAACTCTTGAGCAGATGCAGACTACAGTAGATGCTATAAGAATACAGTTCCAATATATTTTTATAGTTGCAATAATAATTGCTTCGGCACTGTCATATTTCCTGTCTCAGAGTTTTTCCACCCCTCTAAAGCTTATCACCAATGCTGCAATGGAGATATCAAAGGGTAATTATGATACAAAGATAGACTTGCATTCCAGCAGAGAGATAAAGGAGCTTGGAAATACCATTAACAACTTGGCAAAGCAGCTTTCCAGGGTTGAGCAGATCAGGCGGGAATTCATCGCTAATGTTTCCCATGAGATCAGAACACCCTTAAGTTATCTGCAGGGCTACTCTGAGGTGCTGATGGATGACCTTGTTGAATCAGAGGAAGATAAGAAGAAATATCTTGGCATAATTATGGATGAGACGGTAAGGCTTAAGACAATGGTAGATGAGATATTGCAGCTGTCCCAGATCGAAGCAGGATTTATACAGCTCAAGCTGGTGCCCTTCAGTATGGAAGCAATGATAAGAAGGACTATAGATAAGCTTTTACCCTATGCGTCTAAAAGAAATATAACTATCAAATTCATAAACATGTCAGAGGATGTGCTTACTTGTTTCGGAGATGAAAACAGAGTGAAACAGGTACTGATAAATCTGATTAATAATGCGACCAAGCATTCTTATGATTATGGAAACATTTTAATAAGTGCATACAGACAGAGTGAAAGTATTTATGTATGCGTAAGAGATTTTGGAGAAGGGATACCGGAAGAGGATCTCCCCTTTATCTGGGACAGATTCTACACCGTTGACAAGCACAAATCAGAGAACAGCACGGGTCTTGGACTGGCAATAGTAAAGAACATTATAAACGCCCATGGCTGTGAAATAACAGTAAACAGCGTGTTCGGGGAAGGCACAGAATTCTGCTTCAACCTCCCCAGCTATAATGATTTTTAAGTCCATCGCCAATTGACCTTAGAAAATAGAGGTGAACAAATTGAACGAGAAAGCATTAAGAGTTCTTGAATATAATAAGATAATAGATATGCTATGTGAGAGCACAGTTTCAGGAATGGGGAGAGATATAGCCGCAGATTTGAAGCCATCAAGCGATCTGCAGGAAATAAAGGAGCTTCTTCAGGAGACTACAGAGGCTGTTAACCTATCACTTAAAAAAGGCAATATTCCCCTTGGTGGAGTGCAGGATATAAGGGTTGCCCTAAAGAAGGTCAAGATAGGATCTACCTTGGAACCGGGAGAGCTGCTTAAGGTGGCAGATACCCTAAGGGCAGCCAGAAGGCTGAAGTCCTTCATGAATGAGGACAAAAGAGAAGAGAGCTTCCCTATAATCGAGTACTATATTGAGACATTATCACCTTACAAGAACATAGAAGAGAGAATAGGAAGCGCCATTATTAGCGAAGAGGAGCTGTCGGACAATGCAAGTCCGCTGCTGCACAGCATAAGGAGAAAGGTTAAGGAAAGAATAGCCTCCATGAGGGAAAAGCTTAACCATATGATTTCCTCTCCAGCTTATCAGAAGTATCTCCAGGATCCCATAATAACTGTAAGAGGGGATCGTCATGTTATACCGGTAAAGCAGGAATTCAGAGCAAGCATACCGGGTATTGTCCATGACCAGTCGGCAAGTGGTGCAACACTCTTCATAGAGCCTATGGCTATTGTAGAAATGAACAACGATATAAAGAAGCTTAAGATGGATGAAGAAAATGAGATTGAGCGTATTTTAAGAGAGCTTACTGCGTTGATAGATGAGAAGTATGACAGTATCAAAATCAACATGGAAATCTTGGCTACACTGGACTTCATATTTGCCAAAGCCAAATTTGCCTTGGAGCTAAGATGTACTGAACCCAGTGTCAATGCAGAAGGCAGGGTAAACATCAAGAAGGCAAGGCATCCTCTTTTGAAGCAGGATATAGTAGTGCCTATTGATATATATGTAGGTGAGTCCTTCAATACACTGGTTATAACAGGGCCGAACACAGGGGGAAAGACAGTCACCCTAAAGACTCTGGGGCTTTTATCCCTTATGGCACAGTCGGGACTTCATATTCCCGCCAGTGATTACAGTGAAGTGGCTGTTTTTGACGAGGTATTTGCTGATATAGGAGATGAGCAGAGCATAGAGCAGAGTCTCAGCACCTTTTCATCCCATATGACAAATATAGTGTCCATCCTTGAGCATGTTACACCGAAATCTCTGGTGCTGTTTGACGAGCTGGGTGCCGGCACAGACCCTACAGAGGGTGCGGCTTTAGCAATGTCAATATTGGAGCTGCTGCATAAAAAGGATATAAGAACTGCAGCTACAACTCATTACAGCGAGCTTAAGATATATGCCCTTACAACTGAAGGAATCTGCAATGCCAGCGTGGAGTTTGACATAGCAACCTTAAGGCCGACTTACCGGCTGCTTATCGGTATACCCGGGAAATCAAATGCCTTTGAAATATCCAGAAAGCTTGGGCTTCCGGATGGAATCATTAAGAGAGCAAAGGAATTCATATCTCAGGATGATGTACAGTTTGAGGATTTGATAAAGAGCCTTGAGGATGATAAGAGAAAGGCTGAAGAGGAAAGGAATCTCGCCGCCAGATTAAGGTTCGAGCTTGAAAAATCTAAGGGAGAAATTGATAATAAGCTCGACAAGCTTGAAGCTCAGAAGGAGAAGATTGTAAGGGAAGCCCAGAGGGAAGCCCTTGAAATAGTACGAAGATCAAAAGAGGAAGCAGAGGAGCTAATAAAGGAGCTTCGAGAAGCAATACAGAAGGAAAATGAAGAAAAGTCCGCTATGATTGAGAAATCAAGACTTAAGGTAAGACAGAGGGAAGATGAGCTGGAATGTTGAATGGGAGAAACATTATTTAAGAAAACCAGCAGTGCACCTCCCAAGAATATAAAAGTAGGCATGCCTGTAAAGATAGTCAACCTAGACCAGAAGGGCAGTGTGCTCACACTTCCGGATGCGGATGGCAACCTTACTGTGCAGGCAGGCATAATGAAAGTAAATGTAAATATCAATAATCTAAAAGTAGTAGAAGAAGAGAAGGAAAAGCCTAAGAAAGGCGGCAATGTCAAGATAAATACAGCAAAGTCAATAGCAGTTGCTAGTCAAATTGACCTGAGAGGTCAGACTCTGGATGAAGCACTCATGAACGTCGATAAATATCTTGATGACGCATATCTGGGTAGTGTACCTCAAGTGACAATAATACATGGTAAAGGTACAGGAGTACTTAGAGCAGGAATAATGCAGCAGCTGAAAAGACACTCCCATGTGAAATCCTACAGGAGCGGCGGCTTCGGTGAAGGCGGCATAGGAGCCACAATAGTGGAAATAAAGTAATGGAAGTGATTTTATGAATATACTTGTAAGCGCGTGCCTTCTTGGCACAAACTGCAAATACAGCGGGGGAAACAACCTTACTGCTAAAGTGCTGGAGCTTATGAAGGAGCACACCCTCATACCCATATGCCCGGAGCAGCTTGGGGGACTGACTACACCAAGAAAGCCCTGTGAGATTGATGCGGGGGATGGCGCCGAAGTGCTGGCAGGCCGTGCAAGGGTAGTGAACAACATAGGTGAGGATTTGACAGAGCAGTTTGTTAAGGGCGCGGAAGAAACGCTTAACCTTGCAAAGTTGTATGGCTGTACTTCAGCCATATTGAAGGCCAAAAGCCCTTCCTGCGGCTGCAAAATCATTTATGACGGCAGCTTCACCAGTAAAATTAAAGAGGGAAGCGGCGTAACTGCACAGCTGCTCCTAGATAACGGAATTGCAGTAATGACGGATGAGGATTTTGAAGAGAATATGAGAGACCTGAAGTAATTTCAGGTTTCTTTTTTATTGGGGCAAATGAGGATAAGGGATTTTACCCATTTAGTAAAAAATGGTATAATAGTGCGAGAGTGACATGTAGAGATTTGGGGTCATTCATGACAAGTGTCGTCCAACCCTCGATGTGAGTGTAGAATAATGCGATATAATCGGGCGGGCATGGAAACCCGCCCCTACGGAAAATCATATGTAGGGGGCGGTTTCCACGCCGCCCCGTAAAGATGCATCAATTAAATAATGTACAGGAGGTACCCTATGATTATAAGGCAAGAACTACCGACTGATTATGATGAAGTCTATGAACTTGTTAAAATATCATTTGCCACATCTACTAATGAGGGTGAGTGGGACTATTTGAATGAAGTACGAGAAAAAGATACCTTTGTTCCTGAGCTTTCATTGGTTGCAGAGAGTGAAGATGGAAAATTAATTGGTCAAATCGTTTTATATAAAACAATCATTGCTTCATCTGATAATATTTATACTGAACTCTTACTATCTCCTATAAGCGTTCATCCGGATTTTTTTTACAGGGGAATTGCTCGTGCAATGATGATGGAAGCTTTTCAAATTGCAAAAAGTATGGGATATACATCTGTATTCCTATGTGGTGAACCAGATTTTTATCATAAGTTTGGGTTTAGGCCTTCTTACGAATATGGGATATTCCATATTGCTGACAAAACAAAAAATGCCGAATGGTGTATGGCTCTCGAATTGACACCTGGCGCTTTAGCAGGTAAAACTGGAACTATCGACATAGAATAATGTAAAGTATATGATAATTCTATGTTGAATCACTTGGCTTTCGATGCCGTATATCAAAGCTTATGTACGTGGGGTTAGGGGTCATATCCATTAGCTGCCAAATAGATATTGGGTAGGAGGTCAGAATTGAAAAAGCATACAATAGATTTCTTGTTATCAGGTAAAGTTATTATAGCTACTTTTGTAGTAGGTTTATGCCTATACACATGGCTTTATATATCATATAACAAGCCAGAATATATTGAATATAAGTACACCGGAATAAAATATCAGGCTGGCAATCCGCAAAGTGCAGAACCAGTTAATATTGAAATCAAAGGGAAATATGTAAAAGAACTATTTGTAAAAGAAGTAGAATTTTTCGGTACCATAAAGATAGGAGAAAGAGTGTTTTCGGGTGACCCAATAAAATTTAACAGAGACAAAATGGGTGAATTGAAGTCTTATGGAATGATATATATAAGTGATAAGTTTGAAAAGTTAACCATTGAGATCTTTGAACCAATTGAAAAGGGTGGCTATATTTTCAGTTATAAAAATGGTTGGTTAATTTCTGCACCTTGCAAGAGCAGGAAAGAAGCCATTGAAGTATCAAATGCCATTATACGAAGGCTGCACAGGGGGTTAGTAATAGAGTAATGTAGTTGATATTCTTTTATTATGATACTAAGGAGTAGAATAAATGAGTGAAGGAAGAATAATTGATCAAACAACAGAACCAAATACTATTAATACAATGAGTCAAGGCTTGAAGAAGCTTGGAATAAAGAACGGTGATACAATATTGGTACATTCCTCCTTATCAAGCTTAGGATGGGTTTGCGGCGGGGAACAAGCCGTAATAATGGCATTACTCAATGCAATTGGAAATGATGGAACGCTGGTTCTGCCGGCTCATAGCGGAAATTGGAGTGACCCTGCGGAATGGGAAAATCCGCCTGTGCCAAAGGAATGGATAGAAACAATATATGATAATATGCCGGCATTTGAACCGGAAATTACACCTACAGGGGGAATGGGGCGTATTGCGGAATTATTTAGGATATTTCCTAATACAATACGATCAAATCACCCGCAAGTATCCTTCTGTGCAAGCGGAAGATTTGCAACGCATATTACTGAAAATCATCCCTTGACTCCTCAGCTTGGTATGGATTCTCCCCTTGGTAAAATGTACAACTTAAAAGCAAAAGTTCTTTTGTTGGGAGTAGGATATGATTCCTGCACCAGTTTTCATCTTGCAGAAGCACTTATAGATAAAATGCCTACAAAGAGAATCGGCACTGCGATGCTGGAGAAGGGTGAAAGATGCTGGAAGTGGTTTGATGATTACGAATACAACTCTGATGATTTCGATATACTTGGCAATGAGTTTGAGGAAAATTATATTGTACAAAAAGGCAAGATAGGTAATGCAGAATGTAAGCTGTTTGAAATGAAAGATGGAGTTGATTTTGCCAAGGGATGGTTAATGAGAAATCGATTAGCATAATCATATATAATTTAATTTTGTTAAATATCAGTACATTTGGATATATTTACGTATTACTATTGAAGAATATTTTAAACGACAATAGGAGGGTAACTATATGAAAAAGAAACAGGTACTAATTTTAGCTATATTGCTGGTAGTTATAATTGGAGGTTACTTTAGTGTAAAAGGTATTAAAGCATATGCAGATTTGAAAACCTATCAAAAGCAGGTTGCAGATATAACGATAGCAAACGTTGATGTTTCTAAAGTTGCAGATGGCACTTATACTGGCAAGTGTGAAGTGTTATGGGTTGCTGCTGAGGTCAATGTAACTGTAAAGAACCATAAAATTGAAGGTATCGATTTGGTAAAGCACAAAAATGGCAGGGGAACTTCAGCTGAAATTATACCAGGTAAAGTTGTAGAAGCGCAATCTTTGGAGGTTGATATAGTTTCAGGCGCTACTTCCAGTAGTAAGGTAATTCTGAAGGCTATAGAAAATGCTTTAAACAGTGCTCAAAAGTAAGTATGGTTTGGCATGATACATTCCTGTATGCAATAACATGGGAAGCGTGAAGCGGTTAAAATAAAGGTAAGCTAAGGGGCTACGTGATTTGGGGGGAGAACATATGAGCAAAAAACTATTATATATCAAGCTGGCACATACAATAATATGGATTTTTTATGTTATTATAATTGGTTACGTTTTATATTCAGGTATATATAACAGGATAGGCATTTACACATGGATTGCAATTGGGTTAGTAGTATTTGAAGGAATAGTTTTGCTTATTTTTAATGGGAAATGCCCCTTTACCATTTTAGGATATAAGTACACGGATAATGCCGAAGTAGGTTTTGATATATTTTTGCCAAAATGGTTGGCAAAAAATAATAAAGCAATATTTTCAACAATATTCATTATTGGAATAATTACAATTTTTTATAGAGTAGCAAAGATATGATTAGTGAAAAGTTGTAAGAAGTAAGAGGTGAGGTTGGTTGAGTTCATCATCATGGGTTGCAGTGTATCTACCGTTGTTTATAGTGTTCTTTATCATCATTCCACAGCAGCGCGCAATAGAAAGAACAGTATTACTGCTAATAAAGAAGAGAAAGGGTGTGTTAATTATGACAAATGAGGTACTTAAAAAATATATAGGAAAGACCTGCAAGATATCCACTGGCTCCTTTGGGACAAATGTAGAAGGAGAAATAACTGAGGTAAATGAAAATTGGTTAGAGGTTGAAACCAAAAGAGGCAGGGAACTTGTAAATGCTGATTTTATCCAAAACATTAAAGTAAAGAGAAGCTGATTAAGCTTTTAATTGATTGAATTATGGGAGCAAATCTTTGTGCTTAAAAACGGCCTTGTAAGACTGCGTGTAATGTATATCGTTTAATGCATTATAAGGCAGTCCTTATAATATTAATAATTATATCGGATTACTGATATTCATAAACTCATATCGATTGGAGGTTAACTATGAATTTGAAGAAAGCTATTCTAATTTCACTTATGATGGTCTTAGTAGTAACTATGGCAGGGTGTATACCTGGTGACGGAACAAATACCTCACAGGATCCGGCAGGGTTCTTTTGGGGTGTATGGCATGGGTGGGTTGCTCCTATATCTCTAATAATCGGGCTGTTCAATGATAATATTCGAATTTATGAGCCAAACAACTCAGGATGGTTTTATGACTTGGGATTTTATATCGCAGTCATTAGCGGATTTGGAGGAGTTTCACTTTCACGAAGGAAGAGGAAGGAAAAGAAAGACTAGATAGTAGTTTATAGCTAAGAAATGGTTGAGTACGGACATTGCGAGGAAGGCAGAGGGTAATGAATTCAAAAGGGGTGGAAAGGATGATTCATAAGACTACCTTTTGGCTTGGTGGATTAAGCAGTATGATTTTAATTGTCTATTCCCTGTGCACAATGTTGATTATGGTTTTTATCGGAGGTCCACCGGAAACAGCTGCTGAATGCTTTTCAATGCTTAGTAAAAATAGGATTTTTGGACTTTTACGACTTGACATATTAACTGTTTTTGTAATGCCTTTTTATTACCTGTTGTTTTATAGTATTTATGTAGCTCTAAAAAAGATAAATACAGATATGGTTACTATTTCTACTATTCTTATTTTTGCCGGTCTAACTCTTTTTCTGGCGACACCTTCAGTATTTTCCTATCTTCATCTCAGCGATAAATTTTCCATAGCAACTTCGGAAATTCAGAGAAACCAAATACTAGCCGCAGGGGAAGCTATTCTTGCCTCAGACATGTGGCACGGAACCGGTGCGTTGATTGGTGGAATATTACTGCAGGCTGGTGCATTAATGATTTCCTTTTGTATGATGAAACAAAAAGTATTTAATAAACTAACCTCATACATGGGGATTTTTACGCATGGGTTAGATTTAGCACACATTTTAGTTGGTTTTTTTATGCCATCCCTTGGGATTATTCTTATGGCTATTGCGGGTCCCCTATATTTGCTTTGGTTCCCGCTGGTTGGTGCAGGCTTGTTTAGACTGAGTAAGCATAGCCAAAGAGTTGAAGATAGAGGAATGAGCACTCAGGCCAATTCATAATAGTGGGATGTAAGCTTTTGTGTTCCCCCTAGAATAAAGAGGGAGATAAAAGTGCAAATACGGTTTTTATAAGGTATAAGGTAGAGATAGAATATTAAGAAGGTGATTTTATTAGTAAACCAAAAGTACGGAATGTCATCTTATACTTTTTTACTATAGTAGTGTGTGTACTTTACTTAGCTATCCCTATTGGTTTTGGCTGGTATGCTTCTGTGAGACAACCAGCATCGGTAAGTAATCCGCCAGAAGGTTTCAGCAATATTATACTTACTGCAAAGGATGGCATTAAGCTAAGGACATGGTACAAGCCGCCAGAAAACGGAGCAGTTATTATACTCATTCATGGTGCAACCGGGTCACGTGAAAATGTTCGTCCTTACGCTCATATGCTTGCTGAAAATGGGTTTGGAGTAATAACCTTTGATTTGCGTGGAAATGGTGAAAGTGGTGGTGATGGAAATTCCTTTGGATGGGAATGTAATCAGGATGTTGGTGCAGTGGTGGAGTATTTATTAAAGAAAGATGATATAAATACCATCGGAGGGTTGGGCATTTCATTAGGTGGGGAGATTCTTCTCGGCACTATTTCTGATTATCCTGAGATAAAAGCTGTTATTAGTGACGGAGCAACTTACCGTTCTACTGACGACTATACCATTTTATCCTCCAGTCGCAATTTGTTGCGCAGTTGGACAACACGCCTGATGTATGCATCAGTACAGCTTTTCAGTGAGGATAAACCACCAATTACCATGTTGAATTCTATTAAGCAAGCGGATAATACTGACTTACTATTAATCGCTGCAGGCAATGTCAGTAAGGAAATAGAATACAATACTTATTATAAGGAATCCGCTCCTGATAGAACCGATTTGTGGATTGTTCCTGGGGTAGGTCATACGGGTGCTTATAATCAATATCAGGAGGAGTACGAGAAGCGAGTTATTGAATTTTTAAAAGCACACTTACTTAATTCAAATATTAAGTAATGATATTATTAAAGGCTTAGAAAAATTTACAAATAGCATCTTAAGCGAGTATAGTATACGCACTAAAATAGAAACCAGTATTGGAAGGAGCAAAAATATTACGAATATTAGGAGGGTTAATTATAAAAGATGAAAAACAAAGGTTTTTTTAGTATAAGAACTGCTATCATATCGTTTGTACTTTTTATGTGTATGCTTTTTATAATCAACGGTTCGCCCTTTGGATTGGCCAAGCTTGTAGAAATCACAGGGGGCCAAAGTATTTTGGACATGGAGATGATGAAAGGCTACTCTGTGGAAAGAGCATATGAAATCTTGGGGGCTCTTGGTGAGGACGGCAGAGCCTTCAATATGAAATATATAATTCCAATGGATTTCCCATTTCCTTTAGCTTACGGGTTATTTTACTTTATTACATTAACACTAATTATGAAAAACATACGGGTAAGTGCTAAGAGGCCCTGGCTAATAGGTATAGTAGGTCTATGTGCAGCTCTTTTTGACTGGCTGGAGAATATTATGATAATCAATCTTTTGGAGAGCTACCCTGAGAGACTTGTAGGAATTGCTAAAATGGCAAGTATATTTACTCAGTTAAAAAGCTTGTTTATCATGACCAGCATGTTACTAATTATTCTTGGTTTAATGATTGTAATCATTAAATGGTTCAGCTCAAGACGTCATTTAACACAGGTTGAATAGCTTATGTCATATGAATTGTATTGGAGGGAAAGTGTATGAAAACAATTGGTCTAATCGGAGGGATGAGCTGGGAATCGTCATCCGAATACTATCGAATTATTAATAAAGAAGTTAAGCAAAGGCTTGGAGGGCTGCATTCGGCAAAATGCGTTCTTTATAGTGTAGACTTTGAGGAGATAGAAATCTGTCAAAGGAAGGGTGAATGGGAAAAGGCTGCCCAGATTCTTGTGGATGCTGCTCGCGGTCTTGAGGCAGCAGGCGCAGATTTTATTGTTATATGCACCAATACTATGCACAAGGTTGCTGATGTAATCCAGGCTGAAGTGCATATTCCATTGCTTCATATTGCAGATATTACAGCACTGAAAGTTCTCGCGAATGGAATACAAAAAATTGGACTATTGGGGACAAAATATACTATGGAACAGGATTTTTACAAATCACGAATAGAGGCCAAAGGCATTAAGGTGCTTATTCCGAAGGAAGCGGACAGGATGACAGTAAATGCTGTAATTTATAACGAGCTATGTCTGGGACAGGTTACTGACGAATCAAGAATTAAATATAAATCAATCATTAAGGATTTAATAGAACAAGGTGCAGAAGGAATCATCCTGGGTTGTACGGAGATTGGTTTGTTAGTTAAGCCTGAGGATTCAACTGTGCCATTATTTGATACAACTTTAATCCACGCAATAGGTGCTGTTGCTTATGCGCTGGAATAAACATCATTAATCAATTGGAGGGACAAAATTGGGTGATATACATAGCTTGAAGGATGCTCATTTAAAGAGCTGCACAGAACTATATATTAAAGTATTTAATGCTGAGCCATGGAAGGACGAATGGACGACGGAGTCAGCATACCTTAGACTTAACGACATACTTACATCTCCAAACTTTATTGGTGTTTTTTATGAGGAAGACAATGAAATAAAAGGTGCGGTATTTGGCAATTGTGAGCACTGGTATGAAGGTATGCATTACAACCTGAAGGAAATGTTTGTTTCAAATGAGCTGCAAGGCAGCGGCATTGGGAGCAGACTGCTGAAACACTTGGAGGAACGATTAAGTAAATTAGGTGTAATTGAGATATTTCTTTTTACATCAAAAGGTAATAAAACAAGTTATTTTTATGAGAAAAGTGGTTACAGTGAGCTTGAGGGTATGACTATGATGGCTAAAGCTATTGAGTTGCCTGGCGAGGATTATGACGATGAAATGCAAAAAGGTAATGGATTTAGTTTAAGCTAATCCATTACCTTTATTTTTAGTATACCGACTATACGTTAAATCTGAAATTTACGACATCTCCGTCTTTCATGATGTACTCTTTGCCTTCTATTCGTACAAGTCCTTTTTCCTTAGCTGAGGTCATGTTGCCACCATGTGCCATTAGATCATCATATGCTATTATCTCTGCACGGATGAAGCCTCTTTCTATATCGGAGTGAATCTTGCCGGCTGCTTGAGGAGCCGGGGTACCTGCTTTTATGGTCCACGCTCTTGACTCCATAGGCCCTGCAGTTAGAAAGCTTATAAGGCCTAACAACTTGTAGCTTGCCTGCACCAGTTTATCAAGACCTGATTTATCAAGGCCTAGGTCGTTAAGGAATTCGATTCTTTCTTCTTTATTCAACTGAGATATCTCTTCTTCTATCTGTGCAGAAACGACAACCACCTCCGCATCTTCTGTAGAAGCAAATTTTCTTACGCTTGCTACAAAAGGATTTGTGTTGCCGTCATTTGCCAAATCCTCTTCAGCTACATTAGCAACGTAAATAATGGGCTTTGAGCTAAGCAGGTTAAAGGATTTAACAAGCTCTTTCTGCTCATCTGACAGGTCTAGTGTTCTAATGGATTTACCTGCTTCCATTACTGCCATTGCATTTTGAATTAATTCAATCTCAGCAGCAAGAGTTTTATCACCCTTCGCGGCTTTCTGAGATCTTTGGAGTCTTCTTTCCAGCAATTCAATATCAGAGAATATTAACTCAAAATTTATCGTTTCTATATCTCTAAGAGGATTTACGCTACCATCTACATGCACAATATCCCCATTTTCGAAACACCTGACAACATGCACTATAGCTTCAACTTCACGGATATGTGAAAGGAACTTGTTTCCCAGCCCTTCTCCCTTACTTGCACCCTTGACAAGTCCCGCTATATCATAGAATTCAATAGCAGTTGGAACGATTTTTTTTGATGCATATATCTCTGCTAGTTTTGTCAGTCTTTCATCGGGTACTGAAACTACACCTACATTTGGCTCTATAGTACAGAATGGGTAGTTGGCGGATTCTGCGCCAGCTTGTGTTATTGCATTAAAAAGTGTGCTTTTTCCTACATTTGGTAAACCTACGATTCCAAGTTTCATTTAATCTGTCCTTTCTATAACGAGTAGGCGCATATATTTGACCTTAATTTGTCATGCAACCTAAACGAGTTTCATAAAAGGCTTCCTTGTTGGCTAAAGTGCTTCAATAGAAGCCTTTTATATAATAAACAGTATTCCTTTGATAGTTTAAACGGTTTAAAACTAATATTGCCACAAAGTAAAATTATATTATAGATATTGGATAAGTGCAACTTTTGAATTGCAGATTTGCCCAAGTTAGCTCAAAAAAATTAGATATCAGCTTTAACATTATTTTTATGAAGAGGAAATCACCAGAGCTAGACTTATTTGGAAGGGATTAGCTAAAATGTATAGAATTATATACTTATTAATTTTACAGATATGTTTTCAGTGTTAGCTAATATGTGGAGATTATTGGAGGTAGATGATTGTGATTGAATTATTTGATATTACATATGATGAGGTTGAAGTTATCAGGAACCTTTGGGAAAAGAATAGACAGTATCATGAGAAGAGCTCTGAATACTTCAAGGAACTATATAGAGCTATTAGTTTTGACCATAGAATCAAAGCCTTCGAGGTGTTCAATGAAGATACTATCAAAATAACAATCGCCAAAAGCAATGATGAGTATATAGGCTATTGTATTTCAACGATAACCGATGGGTGTGGAGAGATCCAATCGCTGCATGTTGATGAGACCTGCAGGGGAAAGGGGATAGGCAAGCAGCTTGTAATAAGGCATTTAGATTGGCTTAATGGAAAGAATTGCATGGATATTGGGGTAACAGTATCTCAGGAGAATGAGTCTACAATAGGGTTTTATAAGATGCTTGGATTTTATCCAAATACTTTGCATATGCAGCAGAAATTGATAAGGTAGAATTAATCAAGTGATGACAGCTGTTAAGAAAACATGAAAGGGGGAGACAGCATGAAAAAGGTTGAAGGATATGCTGAAAAACTTAGGAGCATAGAAGACTGGGATGAATATTTGATGCGGGAATCAGGGTTGCCCGGCCCCCGGGGGAATCTTGAATTAATATACGCAGTTGCAGAGACAGGAACTGAAGATCAGTTCTTACACCTGATCAGTTTTATACCTGAAAAAGCTCCAGTTAATTCGCAGGAAGAATTCCTGGCTGCATGTGGCACTGTTGGTTTAGGCAGACTTGTTGCTGAAGGAAAGACTGAGTATTTAAAGCTATTACGTTCACTTGCCTCCGATCCCAGGTGGAGAACTCGTGAGGGTGTTGCAATGGCACTTCAAATATATGGGGAAGAGCATATGGATCAATTAATTGATGAAATGAAGCATTGGTCAGAAGGAAGCTGTTATGAGAAAAGGGCTGCAGCAGCTGCTCTCTGTGAGCCGAGACTGCTAAATAAGAAAGCACAGGTTTTTAAAGTGCTTCAAATCCTTGATAATATTACAAAGACAATTGCTAATGTGGAGAACAGAAAAGATGAGGGATTCGTGGCACTGAGGAAGGGTATGGCGTACTGTTGGAGTGTAGCAATAGTCCATTGCCCTGATGAAGGTAAAAAGTTATTTGAAAAGTGGATCGGCTGTAAAGACAAGGATATTAAGTGGATAGTCAGAGAAAACCTTAAAAAAGACCGCTTAAGCAGGATGGACGAAGCTTGGGTTGAAGAATGCAAGCGAAAAGAAATGGAGTAGTGATTATGAAGCCAAACATAGATCATCTGAATAGATACGTGTCGGATGTAGTTAAGTTCATTGAATTCTATCAAAATATTCTAGGTTATGAGCTTATTGACAGAGGGATAAAGGAAAATGGAATGAATTACGCAATCCTCAAAGGTTATGAGCATGAGCTGTTTATTTCGGAAAGAGAGGGCTTTGAGGTAAATAAGGAGAACTTTAGGCACATAGGGTATTCAATTGATAATGTGGATAAGCACCTTTATGACTTAAAGAGTAAGGGCTATGTGGATGATCGCTTGCAAATTATCGTAAAGCAATTCACCAGGCAGTTTTATATAAAAGACCCTGATGGATTTGAGATAGATTTGATACAGTGGACTGATAAGGCAGGCTTTTATGAAAAGTTGAATGCTAAAAACAGAAAATAGTTTGATATAGTACAAGGAGAAAATACATGGAATTATGGGATTTATTAGATGAAGATGGCAATTTAACTGGAAGGACTATTGAAAGGGGTAAGCCTTTGACGGAAGGAGAGTACCATTTGGTAGTCAATATTTGGATTAAGAACAGCAAAGGTGAATATTTAATACAGAAAAGGTCGGAGAAGCTTAAGCGGTGGCCTGGTATTTGGGCTGCAACAGGTGGGGCTGCAATTATGGGGGAAAGCAGCTTGACTGCTGCATTGAGAGAAGTAAAAGAGGAGCTTGGCATATGCTTCAAGCCGGATATGCTAAAGAGGGTTATCAGGGTCAAAAGAAAAAATGCCTTGTCTGATTTATGGCTGGTATGCCATGATGTAGACCTGGAAGATATCAGAATGCAGAAGGAAGAAGTTAGTGATGTGAAGTATGCCGGTATGAGTGAGATATTTGAAATGATTGCTAGTAATGAGTTCTTTGATTATGGAGAGGATTATATGAGATTATTGTAAATTTATTAGCTGGTAATGAATTTTGACAAGTTTTATATTGGGAGAAGTAAGACTTCACTGGAGGCATAATATTATGGGCAATGTTGATAAGAGGAACAGACTTGAGGAAGAGATATTTACATACAATATAAACAAGGATAATAAGGTATTTATTTTCTGGAATGGAAAGCAAATCATGATATTAGCAGGCAATGAGAGCGAGAAGTTCATAAGAATAATAAAGACTGCCGATCCCAAAGAGTCTCAGCTTATTTTAGCTAAGGTTACAGGAAACTTCAAGCATGGGAATGAGCGATAAGTGGTGTTTGCTAGTGTAATGGAGAAAGAATACTTGCATAGATTGGAGTATTAGAATGGATTGTGCAAATAGAGAAACGTATATTGAAATCGTTTATTTTTCAGGCACAGGGGGGACTGCAAGAGCAGTGGACTCCATGTATCAGTCGCTAAAAACCAGAGGATGTCAAGTGCATAGAAACTCATTAGATAAGAGTAAAGTCAGTGAGGGTAAAGGCGCCGCCCAAGATGACAAGCCTTGTGATATTCTAATAGTTATTTATCCGGTACATGCCTTTGATGCACCCGAGCTGATATATGAATGGATAGAAAAGCTTCCTCCCACAAATGGATTGCCGGCAGCAGTTATATCAGTATCAGGTGGTGGTGAGGTATGGCCAAACACAGCTTCAAGAGTTGGCTGCATAAAAGCTTTGGAGCGTAAAGGCTATAAGGTTTTCTATGAACGTATGCTTAATATGCCATCCAATATATTCATAGATACCAATGATCACTTAGCTATGCATTTACTGAAATGTCTGCCTGTTAAGGCGGAACACTGCGTGACCGAAATCTTAAGCAGCACTAGACGCAGAAGAAAAGCACCAATATCAGCGGGAATCGTTTCTAGGATAGGCAAGCTCGAAAAGTTTGGTACCAAATGGTTTGGTAGGAGGCTTTCTGCAACTGAAGCTTGTAATGCTTGCGGATGGTGTGAAAGAAGCTGCCCTCGTAAGAACATACATATTGATAATGGTCGACCGAGTTTTGGAGGACAGTGCATTGCATGCCTTCGTTGTTTCTATGGGTGTCCCAGATCAGCAATACAAACACGAGCCTTTCGTTTTTTTACAGTAAAAAAGGGCTATGATCTGGATAAGCTCGAGGAAAGGATGACTGGAGTTGAGCTTGAACCTGTAGAGAAGCTTGCAATAGGTGCTTTTGCCGGCTTGCTTAAATATCTGCAGCATGAAGAAGTATAAAAGCTGTGGAATCCACAGCTTTTATTTATTACTTATAATATTCCATTACATATTTCAAAAAGACTGAATTGACCGGCGAAAGCGGTCTTTTCTTATGTGTAACAATATAAAAAGCCCTTTTCAAGTCAAAGCCTTCGATGTCGAAAGCTTTTATCTGGTCGAACCTTACATAGTCCTCTATGCTTAAATAGGACATAATAGATACTCCTAGACCCTGGCTGACAGCCTGCTTGATGGCATCGACGCTGTTGAACTGAGCCGCAATCTTGATAGAGGAGGGATTTACCCCATGCTTCATAAATATCCGCTCAAATTCTTGTCTTGTACCTGAGCCCGATTCCCTGTATATGAAATTCTCATCTTGTATTACTTCAAAGGGTATCGTGCTTGTTGATATTGCACTGAATTTTCTATTGCAGGGGGCAGCCAGTACCAGCCTGTCTTCCATAAGCTTGTGATAATCAAGCTTACTGTTTTCAATAATAGTGCCCACCATTCCCAGCTCATATTTCTTTTCCAGAAGCTCATTAATAACCTGATTGGAATCAAATTGATCAGCTGAAAAGCTGATATTGTTATATATATTCCTAAATCCTATCATAAGTCTTGGGAGAAGGTATTCAGCCGGCACTGTAGATGCAGCTATTTCAACCTTTCCTTCCACCTTCTTGGAAAACTCATTAAGTGTGAACACAGCATTGTCCCTTATGTTTAAAAGATTATTTGCATAGTCATAAAAAATCTTACCTGCACTTGTTGGCTCGACCTCTTTGCTGGAACGGTCAATCAGCTTAATTCCAAGTTCGTTCTCCAAGGTGCTTATATGGGAGCTTACTGTGGGTTGGGTTAGGTATATTGCATCTGCTGCCCTGGAGAAACTACTAAAGCGAACCACATATACAAAGGCTTCTATTTGTCTAAAGTCCATAGTTACACCACCTTGAAGTTTTTACTGATATATATTATAATTTTAGACGATATGGAGAGTGAATGCAATGAACGATTATTATATTGCCGTTTTCGATTCTACTCACTATGCTCTGCATTTTGAGAAGGTAATACGGGGTGGCGGATTTGCAATAAACATTATGCCTGTTCCCCGGGAAATAACTGCAAGCTGCGGAATTTCAGCAAAGCTGGAAACGGTTGAAATTGAAAAGATTAAGGAGCTCGCTGTGACCGAGAATCTGAAGGTAGGCGGCTACTATCATGTAGAAGTACAAGATGGGAAGAAAACATACCATAAAAGCATCTAATTGTTTTTATGGTATGTTTTTCTCATATTAATAAGCTTTACTTATTATGCTAAGAGAATTAAACTAAATATGTTGTAAAAAAGACTTATAATTTGTAAAAGTAGTACAAGCATGTGCTTTTGCACTATCTAAAGCCTTTTGGCACAACATATAGCAAGGGTATTATTTTGTGAGGAGGTAAACAATTGAGTAGAAATGGAAGAATTATAAGGGCGATAGTAATATTAGTCTGTTTGATTGCAGCTGCCGGATATGGCTTTACATACTATTTTCTGAACAGTATAAGCGTTAAAGGCGGTGCTGAAGGTTATCCCGTACCTGAAAGGCGCGTTAATGTTGCTGTCATGGGTGTAGCTAATGGACTTGCAGATTCAATTATGCTCTGCAGCTTTGATCCCAAGGATGGTGCCTTGGATGTTGTTTCAATACCAAGAGATACTTATGTAGAAAGAAAAGGGCATAAGACTTCTGCCAACAATAAGATAAATTCATCCTATGGAAGAGGCGGAGCCGATAATGTGGTTAAAAGCGTGGAAGCGCTTACGGGAGTTCCTGTGCATTATTATGTGAAGGTTGATTATAAGGCTGTGAAGGCAATAGTAGATGCAATTGGCGGTATTAAAGTAACTGTGCCGATGGACATGAATTATGATGATCCTGTAGATGGACTCCATATACATTTCAAAAAAGGTCAGGTAGTCAGCAGTGGAGAAGATATAATAAAGCTTTTGAGATATCGTAAGAATAATAAAGGCGGCGGTTATAAGGAAGGGGACCTTGGCAGGGTAAAGACTCAGCAGGATGTTGTAAAGCTAGGTGTGGAGAAAGTCCTGAAAGGCAATATAGTAGCAAACTTCCTCAAGCTTCAGGGACCTATCCAGGAAAATGTAGAGACAAATATGTCACCGAAGCAGATGATGTTCTATATAACTAAAGCACAGAAGATTAAGAGAGAAAATATAAGCTTCCAGACAATTCCCGGCAGAGCTGACTCCATAAATCACTTATCCTTCTATGTGGTAAACAAGGAAAAGATGAAGGAACTGTTAAAGCCAATAATTGAGGAATAATTTGACAGAATATAACCTTTTAAATATACTGAAACTGACGTAATAGTGCAAAGGGGGTTATACAATTGTTCAAAAGTCTCAATGAGGCTAAGGAGTTTTGCAATTCAAGGGGTATAAAGATTGTAGATTTTAAAATTACTGACTTGGCTGGGAAATGGCATCATCTCGCAATACCGGTGACTCGGTTTAGTGAGAAGATTTTTGAGGAAGGCATAGGCTTTGATGGTTCAAGCTATGGTTTCCTTACAGTTGAAAAAAGTGATATGGTTTTCATTCCGGATTTGAGCTCTGCTTTTGTCGATCCTTTCTGTGAAGTGCCTACACTTAGTATGATAGGGGATATATACACCTTGGAGGGTGGAATAAAAAGATATGAGGGGGATCCGAGATACATTGCCGAGAAGGCAGAGAAGTTCATGGTTTCCACAGGTATTGCAGATGAGAATATAATAGGTCCGGAATTTGAATTCTATATATTTGATCAGATAGCCTTCGAAAGCACGCCTAATCATCAGGAAGTGACTATTGATTCAAAGCAGGCTGATTGGAACACCAATGATTTATATGAAAGCAATCTGGGCTATAAGGCAAAGCACAAGGGTGGCTATCATCTTGCCCTGCCTTATGATGTTAACAATGACTTGAGAAGTAAAATGACAGTGATGCTTGAAGAGCTGGGAATGTCCATAAAGTACCACCATCATGAGGTAGGCGGACCAGGCCAGCATGAATTGGAAGTTGAAGCAGGCAAAATGAAGGATATGGCGGACAAGACCTACCTGCTCAAATACATAGTTAAGAATATGGCAATTCAAAATGGTAAGAGTGCTACCTTCATGCCGAAGCCTATGCATGGCGAAGCAGGAAGCGGAATGCATGTGCACATGTGGTTGTTCAAGGATGGAAAGCCTTTGTTCTATGATAAGGATGGGTATTCAGGACTCAGTCAGACTGCGTTGTATTTTATAGGAGGACTGCTGAAGCACTCGCCGGCACTGTTAGGCTTTACTAGTCCAAGCACAAACTCATACAAGAGATTGGTTCCGGGCTATGAAGCACCTGTAAGCATTTGCTTTGCAACCTCTAATAGGAGTGCTGTAATTAGGATTCCGGGCTATGGAAACAAGCCCGAGAGTAAAAGATTTGAATTCAGATCTTCAGATGCAACCTGCAATCCGTACCTTGCGTACTCAGCTTTGCTGATGGCTGGCTTGGATGGTATAATCAACAAGATTGATCCAACAAATGAAGGCTTCGGTCCATATGACGTCAATATATTCGAGCTTAGTGAAGAGGAAAGGAAGAATATAAAGGGTCTTCCGAAAAGTCTTGAGGAAGCTATGCTGGCACTTGAGAAAGACAACGAATTCTTGTTAAAAGGCGGAGTGTTTACAAAAGAGATGATACGTACTTGGATTAAGAACAAGCTGGAGAAGGAGCATAAGAAAATAAGCATAATTCCACATCCGGCTGAGTTTGAGCTGTACTATGATTTATAAATGAGTAAAAGGCATTGATATTCAATGTCCAAAAATAATATTATTAAGTAAGAGAGAAAAAAACAAATATGAGGAGTGATTGTATGCAGGAATCTGTGAAAAGAGCAATTGAGGCTTTGGGAAAAAACGGCATGAAGGCTATCTATTTTGACGATTCTAGCTCAGCGGTAAACTACCTTATGGGAAACATAAATAAGGAAGCAAAGGTTGGAATCGGGGGCTCTATGACAGTCAAATCTCTGGGAATACCAGAGCTGCTCAAAGAGAAGGGTAATGAAGTATTCTTCCATTGGCTGGAAAGCACTCCAGAAGCTATGGATGAGAAAAAAAAAAATGCAGCAAGAGCTGATGTATACATTTCAAGCACAAACGCACTTACAGAGGAAGGACAGCTTGTTAATATTGATGGAGTTGGCAATAGAGTAGCCTCAATGATTTATGGGCCTAAAAAGGTATATGTGCTGTGCGGAATTAATAAGATAGCAAAGAATCTTGACGGGGCATTACAGAGGATTAAGGACAATGCATATAAAAACGCAAGAAGGCTGAAACTCAGCACTCCATGCGCAACAACCGAAGTATGCTCTGATTGCAGCAGCCCGCAGAGAATGTGCGGTATCACAACAATCATTAATAAAAAACCTGGGAAGACAGATATTGAGGTAATTCTCGTAGGTGAAGAACTCGGTTATTAAATAAATATTGCATAAAAAAATGATAGAACAACCATGTTTATATATAAACATGGTTGTTTTTGAATTCAATTTTAAAAATAATCAAGTAAAGGTTGAAGAAATGCTCAAAATATTGTAGAATAATCTTATATTACACAAAAATTTTAAGGCATACAAAATATTTTTAATCTGGGGTGATTTAATGATTAAAAATTTCAGCGAGCTATTGGAAGCAGCAAAAAGTCAGAAAAAAATGCGAATTGTTGTAGCTGCAGCTCAGGATGAAGATGTGATACTGGCAGTAAGCCAAGCAAAGGAAATGGGTCTTGTAGAACCAGTGCTTGTGGGTGATGAAAGCAAAATCAAAGAGATTATGGACAAACTAAAAATCCACAGCAGTGAGTATGAGATAATTGATGAACCGGATTTGATACAAGCAGCCAGAAGATCCGTGGAACTCGTCAGGAACGGGAAGGGTGACTTCTTAATGAAGGGACTCTTGCAGACAGCTGATATAATGAGAGCTGTACTTGATAAGGAAATAGGACTCAGGACAGACAATCTAATCAGCCATGTTATGGTATATGAGGCATCGACCTACAAAAAGCTTATTTACATGACTGATGGAGGTATGAATGTAGCTCCTGACCTGGAACAGAAGGTTCAGATACTTGAAAATGCAATTAAAGTATGTAAAGCAATGAAAATGGATAAGATTTATGCTTCATGTCTTGCAGGAGCAGAGACAGTCAACCCGAAGATACCTGCAACAGTTGATGCAAAGACAATTGCTGATATGAACGATAAATGGGAAGCCCAAGGAGTTGTTGTGCAGGGACCCGTTGCCTTGGATCTGGCAATTAGCAGTGAGGCATGTGCTCATAAGGGCTACAAGGGAGAAGGCGGCGGCAACGCTGACATATTATTGGTTCCATATTATGAGGTAGGGAATGCTTTAGGAAAGGCTCTGACTTATTTTGCAGGAGCAAAATCTGCAGGGCTCATAATGGGAGCTAAAGTGCCGATAGTACTTGTTTCAAGAGCGGACTCATCTGAGTCAAAGCTATTGTCTATAGCTCTTGGCAGTGTTGTAGCAAGCAATTAATATTATATAAATAATCTTTTATAATTAATATATTTTCAAGGGGGTATAATTAGTGAAGCAATTGATGTCAGGCAACGAGGCGATTGCCAGAGGTGCGTATGAAGCCGGCGTTAAAGTGGCTGCAGCTTATCCGGGCACGCCAAGCACAGAGATATTGGAAAACCTGGTAGACTATAAGAAGGATATATACTGTGAATGGGCACCAAACGAGAAGGTAGCAGCAGAAGTTGCAATTGGCGCATCCATAGCAGGTGTGAGAAGTTTAGCAGCAATGAAGCATGTTGGAGTCAACGTGGCAGCTGACCCATTATTCACATATGCGTATCTGGGAGTTAATGCGGGATTTGTATTGATTTCTGCCGATGACCCAAGCATGCACAGCTCACAGAATGAGCAGGATAACAGATATTATGCGAAGTTCGCTAAAATGGCTATGCTTGAGCCTGGAGACAGCCAGGAATCCAAGGACTTTATTGCTGAAGCGCTTAAAATAAGCGAAGAGTTCGATACACCGGTGCTTTTCAGGGTAACAACAAGGATATGCCACAGCAAGGGTATTGTAGAGCTGGGCGAAAGAACAGAGGTTGAGCCTAAGAAGTATGAGAGAAACCAGGCTAAATATGCTGCAACTCCAGCTAATGCAAGAATTGCCCATGCCAGAGTTGAAAAGAGACTTAAGGCCCTCGAAGAATATGCAAATACATCACCTCTTAACAAGGTTGAGTATAATGCAAATACAAAGATAGGTATAGTAACAGCAAGCGTTGCTTACCAGTATGCAAAGGAAGTATTCGGAGATGATGCATCATACTTGAAGCTGGGCTTCACATATCCGCTTCCAATGCAGCTAATAAAGGATTTTGCTTCCAAGTTTGAAACTGTATATGTAATTGAAGAGCTTGAACCATTTATGGAAGAACAAATGAAGGCGGCAGGAATAAACTGCATAGGCAAAGAGCTTATCCCGAACCTTTATGAGTTGAATCCTGATGTAGTTGCAAAAGCTCTCTTAAATAAGGAATCAGAGACAAAGACATTAGATGCAAAGGTTGTAGCCAGACCTCCGGTGCTTTGCCCAGGCTGCCCGCACAGGGGCTTCTTCTACACAATGTCAAAGAAGAAGAATACCGTTGTCTCAAGTGATATAGGCTGCTACACCCTTGGGGGTATGGCACCTCTTGGCGCGACAGATACCTGCATATGCATGGGCGCAGGTTTCAGTGCCGGTATGGGTATGGCTAAGGCTTTTGAAGTATCCGGCAGCGATAAGAAGGTATTTGGTGTACTTGGAGACTCAACCTTCTTCCACTCAGGAATAACAGGAGCTATAGATATAGTTTACAATAAAGGTAAGATGGTGCCTGTAGTACTTGATAACAGTATCACAGGGATGACCGGACATCAGGAGAATCCAGGAACAGGAAAGACCCTCATGGGTGATGATGCAATACAGATAGACCCGGTTGATGTGTTAAAGGTTATAGGCTACAAGACTGTTAAGGTTGTTGATCCATGTGATCTCAAAGCAATGGATGAAGCCGTTGAAGAAGCAGCAAACAGCAAGGAACCTTATGCAATAGTTACAAAGAGGCCATGTGTATTGATAAAGGGCCTGCCTCCATTCACGACAAAATGTAAAGTAGTTAAAGAGAAGTGCAAGAAATGTAAAATGTGCCTGAAGGTAGGATGTCCTGCTGTATTCTTTAAGGAAGGCACCTCATATATTGATCAGTCACTATGTGTAGGCTGTGAAGTCTGCATGCAGGTCTGCAAATTCGATGCGATAGAGAAGGTTGGTGAATAATATGAGAGAAACTAAAAATATATTATTGGTTGGCGTCGGCGGCCAGGGTATAATCCTTATCAGCAAGATATTGACTGCAGGACTCATGAAAGCCGGTTATGACGTGAAGATGTCTGAAGTGCACGGTATGGCTCAGAGAGGCGGAAGTGTAACCACACAGGTAAGATACGGCGATAAAGTATACTCTCCTATCATAGGCAGAGGCCAGGCGGATATCCTCGTTTCCTTTGAGAAGATGGAAGCGGTTAGATGGATAGAATATCTCAAGCCTCAGGGAGTTGTAGTAGTTAATAACTACGAGATACCTTCCATGCCAATAGCAAGCGGCAAGGAAGAATATCCGGAGGGTTTGATTGAAGCATTGCAGGCTGCATTTGAGACGATTGTAATTGATGCAGGCAAAGCAGCAGAGGAAATAGGAAATATAAAGACCCAGAATATTGTACTCCTTGGAACATTAGTTAAAGCACTGAAGCTGGATGAAATAGACTGGGAAGAAATAATAAGAGAGACAATAAATCCTAAGCTGGTTGATATCAATATCAAGGCTTACAATAAGGGAAAAGAACTTTAATACCAAAGGAAGCTCACATTCAATGTGCGCTTCCTTTTTTTCGATGCTAAGGAATGGTATAATATACTTATAATGTTTGATTGGAGGATAAACTCATGTCCTTGCGAAAGTACAACACTACATGTCCCTTGGATTGCTTTGATTGCTGCAGTCTTGTGGCAACTGTCGATGAAAAGGGAGAGGTAATAAATATAGAGGGAAATAGAGAACATCCGATAACAAAGGGTTATATTTGTGAAAAGGGTAAGAAGCATCAAGAACGTGTGCATCACCCCTCACGCCTTAAATACCCCATGGTTAAGAGCCAGGGGGAATGGAAAAGGATTTCATGGGATGAGGCCCTTGATACGATAGCAGGTAAAATACAGCAGTACATAAAGGAACATGGGACAAAATCAATAGGACTTTACAGCTATGCGGCATCAGCCGGTTTATTGAAGAATATTGAGAATCTTTTCTTTGATTATTTAGGCAGCACTACAAAGATATATGGAAGCATATGCTGTGGTGCGGGAGCAGCGGCACAGAGGCTGGACTTCGGCAAACACTTGGGGCACTGTCCTGAAGATACTGCAAATTCAAATACAATAATAATTTGGGGAAGAAATCCCGTTGAGACAAATATCCACCTTTTGCCATACCTTAAAGCTGCCAAGGAGAGAGGGGCAAGTCTTATACTTGTTGATCCTTTAAGAACAGCTACTGCTGAAATATGCAGCTGGCATATAAAGATAAAGCCGGAGGGGGATGCAGCTTTGGCTTGTGCTGTAGCCAAATATGCATTGGAGAAGGATATGTTTGATGCAGCCTTTGCAGAAACCTGCACCCAGGGCTTTGAGGAGTTAAGGAGTTATCTGACCAGCATCAGTATGGAGGAGCTGCTAGAACTATGTGGGGCAGCCCTTGAGGATATCAGCCTGCTGGCGGAAAAGCTTGCCTTGCAAAAGCCTGCGACTGTGTTTATTGGTTATGGTATGCAAAGGTATCCCTATGGCGGCACCGCAGTAAGGTGTATAGATATGCTGGTGGCATTGACTGGAAATGTCGGAATTGCAGGAGGCGGGGCAAATTACTCCATTGGAGAGACCGATGATTATTTGGATATGAATCCTTTTAACATAAGAGTACAAGAGCCTAGGCTGATAGCCAGAGCTAAGTTTGGCAGGACTGTGCCGATGCTTGATCAGCCTCCTTTGAAGCTGTTGTTCATTTCCAGGTCCAATCCGGTGCTTCAACTGCCAAACACCAATGAGGTGATCGAAGCCTTGGACAAAATAGAATATAAGGTATCTCTGGAGCATTTTCTCACAGACACTGCGCAAATGGCGGACATGGTGCTGCCGGTTACCTATTTCCTGGAGGAAGAGGATGTAGTCATACCGGGAATGTGGAGCAACTATATAGGACATATAGGCAAATGCCTGGATAACTATTATGAAGCAAAGCAGGAATATGAAATATACACTGAACTGGCAGATAAGCTTAACCTCAAGGAGTTCCCGAGGCTAACAGGACAGCAATGGCTGGAGCTTTTTCTAAAGCCTCTCATTGACAAGGGCTTTACCCTTCAGGAGCTTAAAGAAAAAGGCTATTATAAGAATCCTGCAGTAAAGGCAGTTCCTTGGACGGAAGGAAGCTTTGATACCGAATCAGGTAAGTTTGAGATAATAGCTGTTGATGCGCTTAAAGAATGCCTTAAGGGTATAGGTGCAGAGCAAAGGGAGAGGTATAGACTAATCACGGTACACAGCAGGAAGTCCTTGCATTCTCAGCATATGCTGGATACAGATGATGCACTGCCCCCGGTTTATTTGCATCCCGAGGATGCTTCAGCAGAAGGAGTTAATGCGGGAGAGATAATAAAGCTATATAACGGTAATGGCAATATAAAAGTAAGAGTAGATATATCCCAGTCAGGAAATAAGGGAATCTTATATATGACAGAGGGTTGGTGGCTCAAAAATGGCGGAAGCGTAAACAGACTTACTCCAGATGGTGTAAGCGATATCGGCAATATGGGTATCATGAATCACTGCTTCTGTGATATTAAAAAAGTTAGGGGAAATTGATGGATAGCTACTTAAAAGGATTGAATAAGGAACAGCTGGAGGCAATCAAGCATAAAGAAGGACCCTGTATGGTGCTGGCAGGTCCTGGGACGGGTAAGACTACTGTTATTACGTCAAGAGTAGTAAGTCTTATAAAAAATAAGGTTGTGGCACCTGAAAATATACTTGTGGTTACTTTCTCCAGAGCGGCTGCCAATGAGATGAAGGAAAGGTATGCAAAGCTATCTTCAGATCAAAGTGCACGGGAAGTAAGTTTCGGAACCTTCCACTCTATTTTCTATAAGCTGCTGAGACAGTATAAGGGCTATAAGCTGGAAGACCTGCTTGATGAGAACCTTAAGTTCAATACTATTAGAAATATTGTCAGAAGACTTGGTGTTGAGTTTGCGGAAGATGAGGAACAAATAAGAGAAATAATCAGTGATATGGAATATGTAATAAGTACAATGGCAGACACATTGAGCTATAAGCCAAGCTCCTGTGACAGCAGGCAGCTCAGGATGATAATGGGTGGATATGCGGAATTCAAACAGCAGTCCGGGAAGTATGATTATGATGATATATTAAATGACTGCTACTACATGTTAAAGGACAATCCCAAGGTTCTTGCGGAAATAAGAGCAAAGTTCAGATACATACTTGTAGATGAGTTTCAGGATATAAACACATTGCAGTTTGAGACAATAAAGCTTTTAGCAGAACCACTCAACAATATTTTCATTGTGGGAGATGATGATCAGTCCATATATGGCTTCAGAGGTGCTGCGCCGGATATTCTTTTGAACTTCGAAAAGCTGTATAACAAGTGCAGCAGGGTATATCTGAAAAACAACTATAGAACCACAGCAAACATATTGACCTCAGCGTTGTCGGTAATTAATACCAATCATAACAGGTATTCTAAGGAGCTAGAAGCTGTGAACAGCCAGGGAAGCTTGCCTGTGACCTTTGAAGCTGAGGACTTTGAACAGGAAGCAAGGAACATAGCTGCAAGGATAGTTCAAATGAGCAGAAGCGGCAAGGAGTTTTCGGATTTTGCTGTTATTTATAGGACCAATCTTCAATCCAGAGCGATAATAGATGCATTTATGGATGCAGGGATTCCTTTTGTTACTCTGGATGGAATAGTATCCATGTACAATCATTGGATATTTAAGGATATAATGAGTTATCTTAAGCTTGGCATGAGCCTTGGAAGCAATAGGGATATAATGAGAATAATTAATAGACCTAAGCGATACATTAGTAAGGATACAATGGAAAAAGCAGAGAAGCTTGGAGGAGACTTTATCCAAAACATCACAAATCATGGGGGCCTTAATAATCTTCAGATAAATGGGATGCATGAGCTCAGGAATGACCTGAAGAGGCTTGGGGTAATGGAACCTCAAAATGCTGTAAAGTATATAAGAAATGTAATAGGTTATGATGAGTATCTTAAGGAATATGCGGCTTCAAAGGGTATAAGCACGAAAGGGCTTATGGAGACCATCGAAGAAATCGAAAGCTCTGCATCAAGCTTTAGAAGCATTGAGCTGTATATGCAGCATGTGGACGAGGTGTCAGAGAAGCTGGGAGAAAAGGATTATGCAAATTTCGGGCGAAACAACGTAAAGCTCCTGACAATGCATAAGGCAAAAGGCTTGGAATTTGATTCAGTATTTCTCTGCGGCTCAATAGAAGGACTAGCACCATACATAAAGGGCGATTCAGAGGCGGATACTGATTTCGAAGAGGAAAGAAGACTTTATTATGTGGCTATGACGAGGGCAAAAAGGGAATTGTTTATCACAATTCCAAAGCACAGGTACGGAAAAGCAGTTAGAACCTCACGCTTTGTAGAGGAATTTCAGAAAAGCATTGATTATAGCAGCCAGGTCCATATAGGGCAGAAGCTATATCATAAGATATACTACAGCGGGGTTGTAACAGAGGTAATTGACAGCAAGGAAGGCATAAGGATAAGGGTGGATTTTGAAGGCAGCATCAAGGAGCTCAATCTGAGGGCATGCCTTAAGAATGAAATAGTAAGACTTTTGAGCGATTAACATTATGTAAGGAAGGGAATATTTATGGATAGAATGAAGGTATCAGTTATACAGCTTGATATTGCTGACGGTGCACCGGAACTTAACAGGGACAGGGTTCGTACCTTGATTGAAAATGCAATGTCAGATAAGCCTGATGTAATCCTGCTTCCCGAAATGTGGACTACGGCTTATGAACTTGAGAAGCTTGAACAGCTATGTGACAAGGAGGGCAAGCCTACTCTTGACATGATATGTGAGCTGGCAGCCAAGCATGGAGTGAATATTATAGCGGGTTCTTTTGCAGATATGGGTAAAGACGGCGGTATTAGAAACACAGCTTATGTCTCAGACAGGAAAGGTAATATCGTTGCCAAGTATGAGAAGATACACCTGTTTAAGCTTATGGGAGAGGACACCAGACTGAAAGCTGGAAGGTCGCACTGTACTTTTGAACTGGATGGAGTGAAGTGCGGGCTTATTATCTGCTATGACCTGAGATTTCCTGAACTGGTCAGGACCTTGGCGCTGGAGGGCATCAAAGTGCTCTTTGTACCTGCAGAATGGCCGGCTAAAAGATTAATGCACTGGACTACACTTCTTAAAGCCAGAGCAATAGAAAACCAGATTTTTGTTGCAGCGGCAAACAGGGCAGGTAAGAGCTCCGGAGATGTTTTTGCAGGGGGCTCGGCTGTTATTGACCCTTGGGGAGAAGTGCAGGCAGAAGCAGATTTTAAGGAGCAGACAATAATCGCCGAATTAGAGCTGGGCAAAGTAGAGGAAATACGTTCAAGTATGGATATTCTATCGGACAGGGTGCCGGAAACATATAGATTATAGACTACAGTGCCTCGTAAAGCGATTTTTTGCTAGGGTATGCGAGGCACAAATCAAGGAAGTGCATTATTAGCACTTTGAAAGACAGAAAATTTGTTGTGCTAATAAGCACTAGAGTGGAGGAAAAATATGAATTACGTAAGAATAATTAGAATGTCAGGAAGCATTTTTGTAAGGGAATTCAAAAAGCCGGAAAAGGCAAGAAAGAGGGTTCAGTATAGAGTGGTGGATGAGAAGACTGTGGCAGAGCAGTTCTTAAAGGGTGATGCCACTGTACAGGTTGAGTTTGAGGATTCCGATAGAGAAGCAATTATGCTGGATTTGGAAAGCGATCAGGCGCTTATTAAAAAATACCTTGGAAACAGCTTTATAGAGTATAAGGGATAATAAGCAATAGGGGGAGGGGTATGATGTATAAGTTTAGAAAAGTTACACAATCCGATAAGGAAAGAGTAATGGAAATTTCGTCCAAGATTTGGGAAGGACATGACTTCATAAATAATGTATTTGATTATTGGGTCAAGGATACAGAGGGAGAATTCACGTTAGGTGAGAAGGACGGAGTCGTAGTAGGCTTTGCAAAATTAACTAAGCATAATGAAAATGAAGCCTGGCTGGAGGGGTTAAGGGTTGATGAGAAATATGCTAACCAAGGCTTCGGGAAGGCTATGACTCAATATTATATAAGCAGGGCAAAGGCGGAAGGTATAGACAGAATAAGGCTGAGTGCTTATGTCGGAAGTAAAGAGAGCGTTCATATTGTGGAAGGCTTGGGCTTTAAGAAGGATGGTTATTTCACAACGGGATGGAAAGATTTGGATAAGGAAGAGGTAAGAGCTTCAGGTGCAAAAACTGTAATAAACCTAATGAGTACAGCAACTGCATGGGATCTTATAACCAGGGGCAATGCATATTATATGTCGAATGGATATGTAAGCTACGGATGGACTTTTAAAAAGCTGACTTATGAGTTGGTTGAAAGTCTTGTAAAAGAGAAATGCGTATATGGAGTGCTGCGGGACGGAAAAGTATCCTCAGTTATGATACTCACAGAGGACTCACATATGGATGGAGGACAAAACATAGGCTTCATTGATGGGGATATGGGATCGATGAAGGAGCTTGTGGATTTTGCAGAGCAGCAAGCCTGTAAGCAAGGGATGGAATACCTTGAGATAATGGCCCCTATGGACGAAAGGCTTATCAATGTGATGGAACTCAGCAACTTCGAATTTCTAAGCAAAAGATACAAGGAAGTTAATGTATTTGTATATAGCAAAAAATTAATAGGATAGGGGGGATGTCATGTATTTCAACGCAGAAGGCAGAGAAAATACCGAAAGAGTTGTGGAACTGGCAATTAAAGCTGCCAAAGAGAATAACCTTCGACATGTTATTGTAGCCTCGAATACCGGAGCCACAGCAAAGCATTTTATTGGCTTCGGGCTGGATATTACCTGCGTAACCCATGCCTATGGCTTTGGCTTGCCGGGTACAAATGAGATGGAGCCCGAGATAAGAGAAGAACTTGCTGCAGAAGGAATGAAGGTGCTTACTACTACACATGTACTATCGGGAGCAGAGAGATCTTTAAGCTCAAAGTTTGGAGGTATAAATCCGGTTGAGATAATTGCAGGTGCTTTGAGAATGCTTGGACAGGGAGTAAAGGTATGCACAGAGATCTCTGTAATGGCATTGGACTCCGGGCTGATTCCTTATGGCGAAAGTGTCATAGCCGTAGCAGGAACTGGCAGAGGGGCTGATACTGCAGTGATAATAAGGCCTACCCATGCCAAGGATATATTGAACACAAGAATCCAGGAGATTATATGCAAGCCTAGATAAAACTGTTGCAAGATGCGGGGTACGAGGAGTAGGGGTGGGTTTCCATGCCCACCCGATGTATAGAGGGACAGTGGTCGTTCGAAATTTATGTTTAAAGATTGTAATATCTGGGAATACTCCATAAATGAAAATCATTTATGGAGGTTTTTTATGAAGAACGTTGAGTTAAGTGTAAATGGTAGGACGGGTTCAGGGAATAAGCAGACAAGGAAGCTTAAAAAAGAAAATTGCATTCCTGCAATTCTATATGAAAAAGGGTCAAAAGGAAGGCTGTTGAAAGTTGATGAGAGTGAACTAATCGACATTCTTGCTAAAAATGGTGAGAATGTAATAGTAAAGCTCAGGGTGGATGGAACCGAGATACCGGCTGTCATTAAGGAGGTCCAGAGAGATTATTTGCATAAGCATCTGATACATGTGGATTTTCAACCTGTAACCCTTCATGAAATAATTCATGCAGAGGTACCGATACTTGTCGTGAATGGGGAGAAGGTTGAGAAGAACGGCTGGGTCATAAATAAGCAAATGTCGGGCTTGGAAATCGAGGGTGAGGTTGAAAAAATACCACCAGCTATCACAGTGGATGCCTCAAAGTATTCAGTAGGGCATGTTCTAAGAGTAGCAGACCTAGAAATATCAAAGGAGCTTTCAATAGTTAACGAGAAGAATGAAGTGATCTTATCAATACTGCCTACCAAGGATGAACCCATAAACCTTGTATTTGACAGGGTTGAGCCTGAACTTGCAACCACAGAAAAACAAGATAAGCATAAAGAGAAGGAAAAATAGAAATAGCTGCGTGAAGCAGCTGTTTCTATTTACTGCAATATGTGGCTTGTCTATGCTTGTTGATTATAGTAATATTAAATTGTGTGATTAAAACTAGGAGGTAGCAGAGTATGAATTATAGAGCTGATATTGGTGTCTTTGGTGGTTCAGGCTTTTATTCCTTTCTTGATAATGTTGAAGAGGTTGATATAGAGACCCCTTATGGCAGCACCAGTGACAAAATTGCCTTAGCAAAGATAGGGGATAAAACTGTTGCCTTTTTACCCAGACACGGCAAGCAGCATTCATTTCCACCGCATATGATCCCTTTCAGGGCAAATGTATACGCTATGAAGATGCTTGGAGTCAAGCACATAATCGCCCCTACTGCATCCGGAAGCCTGCAGGCATATATAAAGCCGGGAGAGTTCGTAGTATGCGACCAGTTCGTGGATAGGACATGGGGAAGAAAGGATACCTTCTTTGAGGGTCCTGAGACCAAGCATGTAAGTCCTGCCGAGCCTTATGATGAGAGCTTGAGGAATCTTGCAATATCAGCATGTGAGGGAGCGGGAGTAAACGTACATAGGAAAGGCACAGTAGTTGTAATACAAGGACCGAGGTTTTCGACAAAGGCAGAGAGCAGATGGTTCAGCAAAATGGGTTGGGAAGTCATAAATATGACTCAATATCCGGAATGCATGCTGGCAAAAGAGCTGGAAATACCCTATGTGAATATTTCTCTCATAACAGATTATGACGCAGGACTGGAAGGCAATGATGACATAAAGCCTGTTACTGAGGAAGAGGTTTATAGAGTATTCAGTGCTAATAATGAAAAGGTAAAGAAAGTAATATATCAGATGATAGAGAAGCTTTAATACTATAATATGAACAATTTGCAGAGGTAGATATATGAAGGGAAAGCTCATAATAATTGAAGCAGGTACGGATGGAAGCGGAAAGGCCACTCAGACAAAAAAGCTATTCAGCAGGTTGAAAGCGGAGAAGCATAATATCAGGAAGGTCGAATATCCCAACTACAAGAGCAATTCATCAGCACTGGTAAAAATGTATCTGAATGGTGAATTCGGTTATAAGCCTGATGATGTAAACGCTTATGCTGCATCAACTTTCTATGCTGTTGACCGTTATGCCTCCTATGTAAAGGAATGGAAGAGGTTTTACGAAAACGGGGGTATAGTGCTGGCAGATAGGTATACGACCTCCAATATGGTGCATCAGGCATCAAAGATACAAGACGAAATGGAGAGAAACAAATATCTGGATTGGCTTTGGGATTTGGAATTCGTAAAACTTGGATTGCCTGTTCCGGATATGGTTATATTCATGGATGTTCCTCCAGTGATAACCAACAACCTGATGTTAAACAGAAACAATAAAATAACCGGTGGTTCCAAGAAGGACATACATGAGAACGATACTGAATATCTTAGCAAAACATATTTGAACGCTTGCCGGATAGCAGATAAGTATAAGTGGAGCCGGATTGACTGCATAGCAAATAATTGTTTGAGGAATATAGATGATATTCACAATGAAATATATGATAATGTACTAAAAAACCTCCCGCTGCTTTAGCGGGAGGTTCTTCTATCAATAATAGTTTTTCTCGAAGATATCCTTGATTTCACCGACATTCTTGGTTATTCCCAGTGCAACTATCAGTTTTATTCTGGCTTTCTGTCCCGGAAGGTTGTCTCCCAGAATTACACCTCTATTAGTCAACTCTTTACCTGCACCCGGATATCCGTAGCTGTCCAAGACCTTTCCCATAAGGCAGCGGGATACAAGTACTACAGGTATTCCTTTTGACAATGCATACTCAACACCAGTAACCATGGCAGGAGGTATATTGCCTCTGCCCATTCCTTCTATGACAATTCCATGGGTGCCTGAATCAACACAGAAGCGCAGCAGCTTGTCATCCATACCGCAGGCGGTCTTGAGAAGATCTACATGACTGTCTATTGATTCTGCCGCAATATACTGCCTTTTTGTATAGTTGTGGTAAAAATATGCCTTATCGTTGTCAATAAAGCCAATAGGACCAAAATCAGCACTCTTGAAGGTATCAAGAGTATGTGTGTTGGTCTTGGTTACTTGTGCGGCTGAATGGATTTCGTTATTCATTACTACCAATACACCTCTATTATAAGCTTCATCTGAGGCGGCAGCATAGGTTGCTGCTATAAGGTTCACAGGACCGTCAAAGCCTAGCTCGGAGCTGCTTTTCATAGATCCGACAAATACAATGGGCTTATCTGAATTTGTTGTAAGGTCAACAAGATATGCAGTTTCCTCCAGGGAGTCTGTACCATGGGTTATAACTGCACCATCGAAGCCTTCAACCAAAAGCTTGTGCTCAATTATCTTGGACAATTCAAACATTTTTTCGGGAGTCATGTGAGGCCCTGGAATATTACTGAAATTAAGGAATGATATTTCTGCGATGCTGCCAATTCCTGGTGTCATCTGAAGTATTTGTTCTCCGGTTATTGCAGGCACTGCAGCATGTGTTTTCTCATCAATTTTCATGCCTATTGTACCACCGGTGAATACTATGATAATTTTCTTCATTTTTATCCTCCCTGCATGATAGAGTAATATAAAAGATTAAACATATTGTTGAAGGTTTAAAAAAATAATAGACTCTCTTAAATTATTATATTATAGGTTTGTCTTATTAACAATGCAAAAATATTGAGGCATACAATTGTATGCCTCAACAAAAATTCTAACTATGCGTTTATATTCAGTATCTGAAGGTCGCTGACTATTTTGATCCGATTCACTTCAGGATCTGCAGTTCCTTGAACATAAAGGTTCGCAGCCTTTAAGGCCTTTACATAGTCAACTATTTCAAGGGTTATGATTTCTCCTGGGCAGAGTATCGGTATCCCAGGAGGATAAGCCATAAGGAATTCTGCACTGATAAGTCCGATACTGTCTTCTATGGGTATCGAAATAGTCAGGCTGTTAAAGGCATCTCTTGGAGTCAGAACACTTTCAGGAATGTTTGGTATGCCAAGTACTTCAGACACAACAATTTCCTTACAGCTTTGTTCAGCACTTATTTCTTCAAGAGCACTAAGCAGCTTGTCGACACTTTCCTTGGTATCTCCAAAGGAGAATACGCAGAGAACATTGTAAAGGTCAGACATTTCGGGCTGTATAAAATATTTTTCAGTAAGTATTTCCTCCAGATCATGTCCGGAAAGACCAAGATCCCTGCTTGTAATTGTTATCTTTGTCGGATCGAAGCCATAGACACCTTTTTTCTCAAGCACTTCTTCACCGAAGCAGTATAAGCCATTAATTTTGTTAATTCTATCTCTCGCATACTTGGCCAGTTCTATTGTATAATCTATAAGCTCTTTGCCTTCTGTAGCCAACTGCATTCTCGCACAATCGAGGGAGGCGAGAAGTGGATATGAGGGGCTTGTTGTCTGCAGGAGACTCATCACGGTCTTGACCCTGTTAACGTCAACAATTCCCTTTTTTACGTGCAGCAGTGAGCTTTGAGTCATAGAGCCGACAATCTTATGAGTACTCTGAGCACATATATCGGCACCTGCATCCATAGCTGATATCGGAAGCTTGCTGTTGAAATGCAGATGTGGTCCATGAGCTTCATCAACTATAAGGGGTATATCATATTCATGAACTATTTTGGCAATTTCAGCTATATCCGTTGATACACCATAATAGGTTGGATTAACTATAAGTACAGCCTTTGCATCGGGGTTAAGCTCCAGTGTTCTTCTTACAGTTTCAGGAGTAACATTTAGAGCCAATCCAACTCTTGTGTCAATCTCTGGCTGCATGTAAACAGGAGTGGCACCGCTAAGTATTATACCTGCTGTAATAGATTTATGAACATTTCTGGGAATGATTAACTTGTCTCCCTGGCTAACAACGCTCATAATCATTGCCTGTATGGCACCAGAGGTTCCGTGTATAGAAAAGAAAGTGTAATCGGCGCCATAAGCATCAGCAGCCAGTTCCTGGGCCTCTTTGATTGGGCCTGTTGGTTTATGGAGACTGTCAACCTGATGAAAAACCGTTACATCTATTGATAAAATGTTTGTACCCACGAAATCCCTGAATTTTTTATGCATTCCATGGCCTCGCTTATGGCCTGGAACATGGAAAGGGACTGTATCATTATTGTGGTACTCTAAAAGGGCATCAAACATAGGGGTTTTTGTCTGATCTAATTTGAACATTTTTACACCTTCCTTTCGGCTGTCTAAAATTTGATTTAATTAATTTTGTTAAATAAAAAAGCCTGAACTTCGATGCAATAAGTTCAGGCTTCTGCAGAGCGATTTTTAGTTTTATTATTTAAATACCAAATTCATTATAGGGCAAACAAATCCAAAATGCAATAATTTTTATTAAATTTCCTAATAAAAATTCATAACAAAATTTTGCGAGAGCAAAAGCTTGCAGAAACAGGTGCCCCAGCGGTTTCTCTACTACGCTCCTGCCAGTGTGAAACATATGAAAAAGCAGGATATCGTATTATTATACATGTTTTTCCAAAATCAAGTCCTTCACATATTTAGGAAGTACAAAGCATGCTTTATGTAAATCTCTATGATAATATTTTGTATCAAAATCAGGGATATTATTTATATCCACCTTTTCAGGATCGTATTTCTTCGAGCCCATAGTAAAGCTCCAATATACGCCGGGATATGTAGGTATAGCTGCCATATAAAGCTTTGTAATAGGAAATACGTTGTCAATATCATCGAAGACCCGCTTTACTACCTGTGGAAGGTAAAAGGGTGTCTCAGTCTGGGCAACGAATATTCCATCTTCGGTAAGGCATTCGTATAGCGATTTATAGAAATTGACGTTGAAAAGTCCTTCGGCGGCTCCAAAAGGATCGGTAGAGTCAACTATGATAACGTCAAATTCATTTTTACGGTCCAATACATACTTAATGCCGTCCCCGATATAGACTTCGGCTCTTGGATCATCAAGTCCACAGCTGATTTCAGGCAGATACTCCTTAGAAAGCTCTACTACCCTGTCATCTATTTCACATAATACGGCCTTCTCAACGGATTTATGCTTTAATATTTCCCGGATTACTCCTCCGTCACCCCCGCCAACGACCAATACTCTCTTAGGATTTTTATGAGTGAAAAGTGGGATATGGGTAATCATTTCATGATATACGAACTCATCTCGTATTGTTGTCTGGACAATACCGTCCAGTAAAAGCATCCTGCCGAATTCATAGGTGTCAAGTATGGCAAGATCTTGATATTTAGTCTTTTCTGTATGCAAGGTTTCTTTAACCTTATATGTCATTGCTGCATTTTCTATTTGAGTTTCCTTAATCCATAGGTCCATCTGTATTCTCCTTCCACATTGCTGCTATTTCTTCTGTGCTATCAATAATTTATTTTGTTTTACTGGAATCGTATTTATCCGAAAGAAAATGTACTATATCATAAGTAGCATTAGGTTTTTTCAATACGCTTGTCATTTCCTTAAAGCATTTCATTCTAACCTCAGAGTTGAATATCTGCTCAATTAATACAGGTATTTTATTGACATCCGAAGTAGCGACTGCAGCACCGGAATTCAGCAGGAACTCCGCATTTTCATACTCCTGTCCAGGTAGGGGGGAGAATATCACAAGAGGCTTTTCTTTGCTAAGGATCTCTGCTGTGGATACTCCTCCAGGCTTGGTAATTACACAATCTGACAGCTCCATAAGCTCATGGATATTGTTTACGAAACCATAAACTACCAGCTTGTTTCGTGTAGCAAGGCTTTTGAGCTTTGTTTCCAGTCGTTGGTTCCTGCCTGCAATTGCAATTATCTGTATGTTTTCCATATGACCGTCTATAGCTTTTACAATTTTATTTATCTCCCCAAGCCCAAGACCGCCGCCCATTACAAGTATGGATTTTTTATTGTCAAAGGAAAGCTTTTCAATTAAGTCTTCCCTTTTATGAACCTCAGCAAACTCTTTTTTTATCGGGATACCGAAAGGAAGCACCTTGTCTCTGCTTACTCCAAAGTTCTCCATAATAAAGGTGAGATCCTCATGAGGTATTATATAGTGGTCAGTTCCCTCGTTTATGTAGGAAGAGTGTATGTTAAAGTCCGTAATCACCGAAATCAGAGGGCAGTCTATTTTTTTTCTTTGTTTGAGGCTTGATATAATAGCTGAGGGAAAGCTGTGAGTACAAATAATCACATCAGGATCAAAGTTCACAGTAGTCTTCCGGAGCTTGCTTGTCATTAGTCTGTTGGCGATATCATTAATATCAATCATCGGATCAAGTCTGTTTGTCTTCTCATAAATCTTTCCCCATGCCTTGGGATAGAACTTAAGTATATTCATATATCCATCCAAAATAACCTTGTCAAGTATGGGGCTTATATAGCTGATGGTATTGATTATTTTTACCCTGGAGGAATTATTCTGACGTATGAACTCGTTCCTCAGTGTATGGGCAACCTGATCATGTCCGTTTCCTATAGAAACAGAGAATATTAGAGCATTCATTCAATCACTCCCTAGAATACGGCGTTAGCATTGCCGCCCTTGATATATCATTCTTAGTATAGCATAAAACAGAATTTATTCCAGAATTCAATTAAAATTTGCTAAAGAAATCCATATATTAATTAGAATATGATGTTTACGCCAAATTAGTCTGTAAAACTGCAAAATCAGAGGAATTAATTTTTACCAATTCAACAAAACTATACATTTTTCGTTGAAGGAAAATCTTGCTATTTATTGAATATAAACTAAGCAGTATATAAATGGAGGGACGAGAATGAATATTGGTTTTGAATATGTGGACAGGCTGCTGATTGTAAAAATCAACGGGGATATTGACCATCACTCTTGCGAAGAGATTAGATTCAAAATTGACAAAGAGATTACGATAAAGAACCCAAAATCAATTCTCTTTGACATGGAGCAGGTAGGCTTTATGGACAGCTCTGGCATAGGTGTAGTAATTGGACGTTATAAGCTTATCGCAAACAATGGAGGAAAAGCAGGTATGACAAATGTAAAGCCACAGATCATGAGATTGTGTGAAATATGCGGACTTCAGAAGATAATTCAGATTTACCCGAACAGAAAGAATGCCATAGCGAGTATAAAGGAGTGTTAATGCAATGAGAATAGACAACGAAATGAAACTGGAATTCTTAAGCAGATCGCAGAATGAAAGCTTCGCAAGATCAGTGGTTGCAGCATTTGTAGCTCAACTGGACCCAACAATAGAAGAGCTGGCAGAGGTGAAGACGGCTGTTTCTGAAGCAGTTACCAATGCTATCATACATGGGTATGGATGCGGAGCAGGCAAGGTAGTGATTGTTTCAAGAATCATTGGTAATACGGTAGAGATAGAAGTTACGGACTCAGGAGCAGGAATTGCTGATATTGAGCTTGCAAGGCAGCCCCTTTATACCTCCAAGCCCGAGCTTGAAAGATCAGGAATGGGTTTTACAGTCATGGAGACCTTTATGGATAAGATAGAGGTTGAATCGGTGACCGGAACGGGAACTACCATACGTATGACTAAAACTATGAAAACAGCTTGATGGGGTATGACTATGGAACGGGTTGAGCTTACTCAAGAAGAATTTTTAGAAGTTATATTCCGTGCTCAAAATGGAGACGCAGAGGCAGAAAACTTCCTTGTGGAAAATAATATCGGATTGGTTAGAAGCGTTATTAGGAGGTTTTTGAATAGAGGCTGTGAATACGATGACTTAGTCCAGATAGGAAGCATAGGCCTTTTAAAGGCTATCAAAAAATTCGATTCTAGTTTTAATGTGAGATTCTCTACCTATGCAATACCTATGATAATTGGTGAGATAAAGAGGTTTCTAAGAGATGATGGAATGATAAAAGTCAGCCGAAGTCTTAAGGAAATAGCTAATAAGGCTCATGTGGCAAAGGAAGTGCTGGAAAAGGACTATGGTAGGGAGCCTACAATATCAGAAATTGCTTCTGTATTGGAAATCTCAAAAGAAGACCTGGTAGTGGCTATGGACTCTGTGCAAAGTACAGAATATCTTTATGAAACAATACATCAGGATGATGGTTCACCAATACTTCTCATTGACAGGATAAGCTGTAATGAAGGGGAAGATATTGACATAATAGACAGGCTGGCCTTGAAAGAGGTATTGTCAGCTTTGGAGCCCAAGGAACGCCAAATAATAATGCTTCGCTATTTCAAGGATATGACCCAGTGTCAGGTGGCTGAAATGCTGGGGATGTCACAGGTTCAGGTGTCGAGAGTAGAAAAGAAGATTATTGCCAAGCTTAGACAGAGCATTACGTAGTGTCCCAAATAAATATAGTAAATATAGAAAAGATCATGTCCTAGATGCATGGTCTTTTTTTTGTAAATTCTTAAACATATAAATCATGAGAAATGTTTTGCCCCTTCTTAAGTTTTGTTAATGATTAGTGCAAAACATATACGTATTAATTTGGCCTAATAGCCAATAATAATTATATAAATTGTACTGGAGTGCTGTGTAATGAAGATTTTCAGGCTCTTCCTCGTATTAGCATTAGCAATTGCCATCAGCTGTTTTTCCTGGAGTTATTATACCACTAAGTCGTTGCAGGAGAAGCATGAAAGGGCAGTGCTTGTATTGGTAGAAAGCTGCAACTCAATGAAAATTCCGATTTGGGGAGATAATTATGCACATGAATAAAAGGTTTAAGCAGCTTAAAAGTATTGTGAATCTTGAAAGCGAAGTAGAGAAGGAGATAAGGAGTGACATCGAGGGCAGGGTATTAAAAAACACCTTAAAGGTGTTCGAGCACAGGCAGTAAGGTTTTTTGACAGGAGGATTTAACCGAATGAAAACAAAGATGAGTTCCAAACAATATGCAGAGTACATAAAAGACAAACTTCCTAAGCCCAGGTCTCTTAGAAATTGTGTTGCAGCATTTGTAGTAGGCGGTCTGATATGCGATGTGGCACAGTTCATATCCAATATGGCTAAAAGCTACGGCTACAACCAGGAAGCAGTAGCTTCGATAACCGCTACTTCCATGGTATTCCTTGGGGCATTTCTTACGGGCATCGGTATATATGACCGCATAGGAAGATTCGCTGGAGCTGGAAGCATAGTACCAATCACTGGTTTTGCCAACTCAATAGTATCTCCGGCGATGGAATTCAAGAGAGAGGGTTTTGTTTTTGGAGTAGGTGCCAAGATGTTTGTACTTGCAGGGCCTGTACTTGTCTATGGGATATCCTCATCTATAATTGTTGGTTTTATTTATTATTTGTTTGGGAAATGAGAAGGGAGGAAGACTATTGAATGGCAACTAAAAGACTAGGGAAGCAGACACTAAAGCTATCGTCACCTCCCACAATGATATCCAATGCCAGTATAGTTGGTCCTAAAGAGGGGGAGGGTCCTCTAGCGCAATTTTTTGACAATATATTAGAGGATGATTACTTCGGAGAAGACAGTTGGGAAAAGGCCGAGAGCAAGATGATGAAGGAGGCTGTAAAAGAGGCAATTAAGGCTTCAGGTATAAGCAATGAGAATATAAATTTCATGTTTGCCGGTGATTTACTGAATCAAATTGTATCATCAAGCTTTGCGGCGAGGGAGCTTCAGATACCCTTTGTCGGGTTATATGGAGCATGCTCTACCATGGCTGAATCAATATGCATGGGTTCTATGCTTATTGACGGAGGCTTTGGGGAAGCAGTTGTGTGTGCCACATCAAGCCACTTTAGCAGTGCTGAAAGACAATACAGGTTTCCACTGGAGCAAGGTGTACAGAGACCTCCTTCCTCCCAATGGACTGTAACAGGTGCTGGTGCTACAGTTTTGACTGAGGCGGGTAATGGACCATATATAACGCACCTGACAATAGGCAAGGTTATGGACTTTGGTATCAAGGATGCCAATAACATGGGGGCAGCAATGGCTCCTGCAGCCGTTGACACTATTACAGCCCATTTCAACGAGACGGGAAGAGGTCCTGAGTATTATGACCTTATTCTGACAGGGGACCTTGGAAATATTGGAAAGGAAATAACCCTGGATATAATGCGGAAGGAAGGCTTCGATATAACAAAGGTATACAATGATTGCGGTTCAATGATCTTTGATGGTGCAAAACAGGATACCCATGCCGGAGGAAGCGGCTGCGGATGTTCTGCTGTTGTATTGAATGGATATATTGCAAAGGAAATGAAGAAGGGGAACTTAAAGAGAGTGCTTCTGGTAGCTACTGGTGCGCTGCTCTCACCTACCACTAGCTGGCAGGGAGAATCAATCCCCTCTATTGCTCACGCTGTGGCCATAGAAAAAACAATAGGAGTGGGTACTTGATGGATTATTTGAAGGCATTTCTCGTGGGAGGAGCAATTTGTGTAATAGGGCAGCTGCTAATGGATCATACAAAACTAACTCCGGCAAGAGTTCTTGTGACTTTTGTTACGGCAGGTGTAATCCTTCAGGGAATGGGGATATATCAAATATTGGTTGATTTCGGAGGGGCCGGGGCAACCACACCCTTAACGGGATTCGGCTATTCACTTGCCAAGGGAGCTATAAAAGAGGTAAAAGAGGCAGGAATTCTGGGAGCTTTTACCGGAGGCTTAAAAGCTACAGCGGGAGGGGTAGCGGGAGCCATTTTTTTTGGTTATATAATGGCATTGCTTTTTAGTCCCAAGTCAAAAAAATAGGAGACATAAATATGGACGAAAATAATAATATAACAAACCCAATAAATAATGCCAAGAGAAAAGTAATACTGGTTACAGATGGTGATGGAATTGCAAGGAAAGCGGTAGAGACTGCAGCACTTCGAATTGGAGGAAGGTGCATCTCGAAGTCAGCTGGCAATCCCACTCCAATGAGCGGCAGAAGCATAGTAGAGTTAATAAAGAGGACACCCTATGACCCTGTTGTAGTAATGGTTGATGACAGAGGACATACCGGAATGGGGAAAGGCGAAAAGGCTTTAGTAGACATAGCTCAAAGTCCGGATATAGAAATACTGGGTGTAATTGCAGTTGCTTCGAACACAGAGGGAGTTAATGGTGTGAATATAGACCTTTCAGTTACCAAGGATGGGAATATTATAAGCAACACTGTAGATAAATATGGGAATAAAGCCGCAGGTACTAAGATAAACGGAGATACGGTTGATATATTGGAGTCTATGGACATTCCGGTAATTGTAGGTGTTGGCGATCCGGGGAAAATGAACGGCAAGGACTGTTGTGATAAAGGAGCTCCAATAATTACAAAGGCTATGAAGGAGATAATAGAAAGGAGCAGCATTCAATGAAGCTGCTCCTAATTAGTTATGGATTTGTAGGTGTTGGTTCTACGTCGTCTGCACCAGGTTGGGGTATGGTTTCATCACCCTCTAAATCTTCTTCACCCTCAAGTGGGTCATCACCAATAACTGGCTCAGTATGTTTATCGCAGAACTCTGTCGGTGCCTCATATATGAAATCCAGGGGCACCTGTTTTACGTCAGGCTGAGGAACTATAGGCTCTGTCCTCTGTATAAACACCTTTGACTGAACTAGCGGTGATGGACAATATGGTGTAACAAGCTTGCCGGTTTCTGCATCAATATCTTTTATAACATGAACATCGCAAATGCTCTCTGGCCCAGGCTCAGTGCCTTTTATAAAGAGCTCTGACCTTACCATTGAACCTCTTGGGTCGAGCGCACAAAGCTCAGAAGGTTTTTTACCCGATACAATGCATATATCAGTAGATACTATGCCGCCTGGACGCTCAAAATCCTTAACCTTGAGGTCTTTATGGACTTCCTCCATAACAGCCTTCCAGATCATCGCAGGGTACTTGCCGCCAGTGAAGTTCATAGGCTTAGGTTCGTCGTGTCCAATCCATACAGAGGTTGTATAGTAGGGGCTGTAGCCTGTAAACCAAGCGTCAACATTTTTAGTTGTAGTACCGGTTTTGCCCGCTACAGGCATCTTTGACAGTGCAGCACCTCCGCCGGTACCACCTCTTACAACACCCTTCATTATGTCTACCATAAGGTATGAAACCTGTTCGCTTATTACCTTTTCTTTTACAGGCTTATTTTCAAAAATCACGTTTCCGTCCTTATCAAGAATCTTAGTGAAGGATATGGGTTTTATCAATACACCCTTATTGGGGAAGACGCTGTATGCAGCAGCCATTTCTATAGGCTTAACACCATTTGTTACTCCGCCTAAGGCAAGCTGTGCAAGACCTTCGTCATTAGTGCGCTTATTATCAGTTCTTGTAACCATTGTTGTAATCCCAAATTTTTTGAGGTATTCCATGGAACGGTCTACACCAATATCCTGAACTATTTTAACTGCAATGACATTGGTAGAATGCTGTATGGCCTCTCTTATAGTTACAAGTCCTTTGAAGTTATTGCTATAATTACGTGGTCTATAATTTCCGAAAGCAACCGGGGCATCATCGATAACAGTTCCAACGGTATAACCGTTATCTAAAGCGGGAGCATATGCACCTAGAGGCTTTATTGTGGAACCTGGCTGTCGTAAGGATTGAGTAGCTCTGTTAAGACCTCTTCTGACCTTCTCACTTCTGCCTCCCATAACTGCTTTTATTTCTCCGGTTCCATTTTCAATTATGATAACAGCGGCTTCAGGCTGTAATATGCCATTGGCATCTTCCTTGCTCTCAGGGAAGAGTTTAGTGTTTTTGAAGGTTTCCTCCACAATACCCTGCATTTCTGTATCTATTGTAGCTATTATTTTGAGCCCGCCGTTAAATAGCTTTATCTCAGCTTCTTCTTTGCTTAGTCCGATTTTTTCTTGCAGTGTATTAATGACATCACTGATTATCATGTCAGAGAAGTAGGTTGTTTCCACTTCCTTCTGAACCTTAGCAAGCTTGATTTCCTGATTTAATGCAGCATCCAGCTCATCTTGGGTGATAAAGCCCTGAGCTAACATCTCCTTAAGTATAATCTCTTTTCTCTCGGTGGATTTTGCAAAGTTGAGATATGGGGAATATACTGAAGGATATTGGGTTATGGCTGCTATTGTAGCGGATTCTGCAAGTGTGAGCTGATCAAGCTCCTTGCCGAAGTAATAAAGACCCGCTGCCTTAACTCCTGCAACATTATGCCCAAGTCCGATAGTGTTCAAGTATGCTTCCAATATTTGACTCTTAGTAAATCTTCTTTCAAGCTGAAGAGCATAGTACATCTCGACTACTTTTCTCTTCCACTTCTTTTCGGGGGTAAGATAAATATTTTTAATAAGCTGCTGTGTAATTGTGCTGGCGCCTTGAGAAAGCTCTCCAGTCTTTATATCGGCTTTTATAGCCCCCATCATACGATATGGGTCTATACCGTTATGTTTCATGAATCTCTTATCCTCAATTGCAATAAAAGCATCCTGCAAGTCCTGAGGTATTTTATCTATAGTAACCATAGTTCTATTCTCATTTGCGTGAAGCTTGTCGATGAGCTTGTCATTTTTATCGACAATATATGTAGTTTGGTTCAAGTCAAATAATTCGTCAACATTAAGTGGTCTGGCACTTTTTACCCAAGCGTAGGCGGTACCTAGTCCAACACTCCCGCCCACTAAGATTATTAAGAGCAGGGTTAATATAATAAACTTTAGAAATCTATTTAAGGAAAAGGTCCTTTTTTTCTTCTTGCCATTCCTGGGGGTCTTAGTTTCATTTTCGCTCATATCCTACCTCCATATAACTTTGCATTAGCAATGCAAACACTAAATAGTCCATTCTGCAACACAACAATTATAACATACTAGCTAATGTATGGCAAACCAGTGGGATAGTATTCGTTGAACTGCCTAGCCTTAAGCTGATTCTTAACAATTTTGTCGATTTTTAATCCAAGCAATTTGAAAAAGTATTATTTCTATAATATTGACGAAAATTACGCGGTTTTGTCACAAGCTTTTAAATTATTTTAAAAACAATATTATATAAGTAACATAATGTAACTCTGAATCATATATTAATAAATAGGGGGTGTTTGCTCATGAGGAGGAAGTTTGGTCAAAAGGGAGGAAATAAGAAGTTCTTCTTTACTATGCTGGTATTTGCTATTATGCTTATATACTCATATTACATCCTAGAAAGAAACATCAAGCCAACTATGCTTGCAATGTCAGAGATAAACGCAAGACTTATTGCAACTCAGGCGATAAATGATGCTGTAAGCAGTCAGATAAATGACAATACCTTTAACCATCTTGTAGATTACAAAACAGATAATAATGGCAGGATTGCATTAATTCAGGCAAACACTGTTCAAATGAACAGACTGGCAGCTGATACTTCACTGAGGATACAGAAGAAGATACAGGAAATAGGGCCTACAGCCCTGAAGATACCCATATCGAACATTTTTGGAAGTCAGATATTCGCAAATACCGGTCCCAAGATAAGTGTGAATATCCAACCGGCTGGTACAGTCAATGTAGATTTCTTCACAGACTTTGAGGAAGCGGGTATAAACCAAACAAGACTTAAAATATATCTTATAGTGAAGACGGATGTACAAATTTTGGTACCCCTAGCAAGCAATAAAATAGATGTAACTACACATATACCGGTTTCTGAAACAATTATTGTAAGCAGTGTTGCATAAAGAAAAATTGGATAAATCCCAGGCAATTGTAAAAAGCAGCGGGGGTTGATATAATTATGTTAATTCCCGGTTCGGGGTTAGAGGAGTAGGGGCGCCTATTAGGCATCCGGAAGAGACGGGAGGAACATAGGACGAGGTTCGAGGTGAAAGATGAACAGATTGATTTTCCTGGTTGATATGAATGCTTTCTACATAAGCTGTGAAATGGCAAGAAACCCGGGGCTTAAGGGGAAACCTGCAGCTGTTGCAGGAGATCCCAAACAGCGTTCAGGTATCATACTTGCAGCCAATTATGAGGCAAGGAAATATAACATAAAGACAACGATGGTGCTTCATGAAGCGAAAAAGCTTTGTCCGGAGCTTATAATAGTACCCCCTGATCATGAGCTTTATGAAAGAAATTCCAGAGAGGTTATGAAGATACTATCCAGATTTACACCTGTGGTACAACAGAACAGCATAGATGAAGCCTGGATGGATCTGACCGGGTGTGAAAAACTATTTGGAAGACCTCTGGAAATTGCAAGGGATATTATGAACAGTATTTCAACTGAGCTGGATCTGTGGTGCTCCATCGGAGTTTCGGAAAATAAATTTCTAGCAAAAATGGGATCTGAATTGAAAAAGCCACAGGGAATATCAGAGCTTTATATCAACGATATTAAAGAAAAGCTGTGGCCATTGCCTATTAGGGAAATGTACGGCATAGGAAAACAAACTGAACAGCGGCTTATGAATTACGCAATATATAAGATAGGTGATATTGCCAACAGTAGTGAGGAATTTCTAAAAAGCAATTTTGGGAAATATGGGGAGGAGTTATTTAGACTTTCAAACGGTATAGACAATTCACCTGTACTGCCAAACCCAATGTATGACAGTAAGTCTATCAGCCGGTCCACAACGCTTCCCTTTGATACCAATGACATTGAATATATTAAAAACATTTTTATGAGCTTGGCAGAAGAGGTAGGTTACGAAGCAAGAAAATATGGCTGTAAAGGAAAGACTATTGCAGTAACTATAAAATATGATGATTTTACAACCATTACAAGGCAGAAAACGGTCATGCCAACATATCTCACAAAAGATATATATACAACAGTGCTGAAGCTGTACGAAGGAAACAAGGGTAAGAATAAGCTGATTCGGCTCCTTGGAGTGGGATTGAGTAATTTTTCTGATGATGGCTCTGAACAGATATCAATATTTGACTTGCCTGGGAATAGTAATGAAGTGCAAAAGGAAGAGACCATTGAAAAGACAATAGATAAAATTAGAGAACGATTTGGTAATAAAAAAATCATAAGAGGGTCTATGCTTAAAAAAGATAAAGATGTTTAATAAACAAAAGCTGAGGAAGGGTAAATATCCTTCCTTTAATTATGTCCGGTACAAGTATGAAATCGCTTCGTACAAATCTTTATTTGAAATGGAATTGGTACGAAGCATATGGCAGGTGGTTTTGTGGAAGCTGGAGAGTTCAAAATAGTCTTACTGTCAGAGGGCACAACTGCAGGAAGCACTGAAGAATATGAGAAAGTATGCCGGTACCTGCTGCAAAGATATTGTGAGGGTTGTGAAGGATATGAAAGCTTTGGTTTATTTGCGAGTATCAACAGAGGAACAGGTCGAGAAGGGCTTTTCAATGCAAGCACAGAGGACTGAGTGCGTGAATAAAGCTATTGAACTTGGCTGCGTTACAGAGGATATACATATATTCTCTGATGAGGGTGTATCAGGAGCTGTTTTGGAAAGACCTCAGCTTATGGCAGCTCTTAATATGTTAAAAATTGAAAGCAACGATAAAAGGTTTTTTATATGCTATGATTCCAGCAGGTTATCCAGGAATGCAGCACATCAGCTCATAATTATAGATGAGATAAAAAAGAGGGAAGCACAGCTGATATTTATAAAAAACAGCTACGAGGACAACGCAGAAGGACGTTTTCAGCTCACAGTCATGGCTGCGGTTGACGAATACGAAAGGGCAAGACTTCGGCTTAGGACAGAGATGGGGAAAAGGGCGAAAGCCAGTCAGCATAAGCTGACTCATAATCCCGGGCTTTATGGATATAATTTCGATCCAAAGACAGACACTTTAAGTATAAATGAAGAACACGCGAAGTATTTAAAAATAATGTTCGAGCTTGTTATAGATGAATTCATGGGACCGGCAGAAATTGCAGCAAAGCTTAATGAGTCTGATATACCAAGTCCAAGGATGAAGCAGTGGAATCGGGTTACAGTCCGGAGAATACTTACTAATCCATCATATTTGGGTATATTGTATATTAGAAGATATGACACTAGAGATTGTCATTTGAATAAGTATAGAAGCAAAGGTGAAAAAATAAAAATCAAAGAAAAGCCGCAGTGTGATTGGGTTCCGATACAGATACCACAGATTATTGAAATTGATAAATGGGAAAAGGCTCAAAACAAATTAAAAAAATCAATACGCTCAAGTAAAAAAAACGAAAGCGTTGATTTTATTTTAACTCCTTTGCTTAGATGTGGAATATGCGGTGGTGCAATGAATGGTAAAACTATCTTCAAAGGTGAAAATTGCTATCGTTATTATATTTGTTCGGGGAAATATAATCAGATGAAAGAAAAAAGCTGCAGAGCCGTGCTTGTAAAGGCGGATGATATTGAAAAAGCTGTATGGAAGAACATATACACAAGCATTCTCTTGTTCATAAATCAAAGAGGTGATTTAGAAAATATAATTGAAAAATATATATCTGTTATGGAAAGAGATAGTAAGGATATAATAATCAAAAAAGAAAAAGCTAAAAATGAAAGTGAAAGAATTAAAACCATGTTTCAAAAAGGCTATATAGATGAAGAAGAAATGATAAAAAGGCTTGAAAGTCAAAAGCAAAGAATCACACAGCTCGGTGTGGAAGCTGATATAAAGGATTCTGGCTTTTTTGACAGCCTTAAAAAAATCAGCAATGGGGAAAATCTTCATTATATTATAGAAGAAATGCTCAATAAGATGGACAACAAAGGCAAAAAGCATATTATTGGACTTCTGACACCGGAAATAACAGTCAGCGACAAAACAGTATTCATTAAAGGCAGTCTTTATGGTTTTCCATCAGATACGACGCTTGTAGGTGATGTTCCGGAAAGTTACATC